>Ga0070658_10000012_pt1 | contig 277871 bp, 296 predicted proteins | sample KBSC13metaG_FD_64664 | JGI IMG/M metagenome (GOLD analysis project Ga0070658, IMG submission 64664) | Corn rhizosphere microbial communities from Kellogg Biological Station, Michigan, USA - KBS C1-3 metaG | ecosystem: Host-associated > Plants > Roots > Rhizosphere > Soil ...
GTGCCTTGGTCGGCTGGAAACGGATTTTCGCCCAGATAAAAGATAAACGATAGGTCTGACGGCTGGTTAGGTTGTAGTGCCGAGCCCTTGGGCTCATCAGTTATGATTTCCCGGCCGCTTTCTGGGTCCTGGTAAGCATCCAGGTAGGCTCCATTATCAGGATCATATGGTGTCCCGTGAAGGCAGTGGTTGGCCTGTGTGTATCCTGCTTCAAAAGCGTGGAGTGCCTTGGTCGATGCACTCGGTTCTGATACGTTTAGCATGACGCGCCCGCTGAGCGCTAAGATGCCCACTGCGCCAATAGCCCACATTCGTTTCCTGGGTAATGATTCCATGAAGCGTATGTAACCATTCTGGCCCGGCAGCAACAGTAAGGAGTCTTACATCGCGTTGTCGTAAAAGTGTGCATTGCTGTGCTGCGTAAACTTGCAGAGCACTGCTAACATAGGTACGGTATGTTGCTAGGATCTATGCGAAGGAGAAGCTCCGGGGTGGCAGAACTGGGTTGTTGCGAACCACAGAAGACGAAATTAGTATGCGTCAATCACGATCTTTTTTTGCTGCATCAACGTAGCGAACGCGTTTGGCTTTTGCATAAGTTCTTCCATGTTCTCGGGCACAATTTGCCAGCTTAGGCCGTACTTATCTTTGCACCAGCCGCACTGCTCGGCTTCTGGCACGCTGGAAAGTTTTTCCCAAAAATAATCAATTTCCACTTGGTCGTCGCAGCCGACTGCAAAAGAAACCGCTTCGCTAAACTTAAATTCGGGTCCAGCGTTGATGGCTACAAAGCGAACGCCGTCAAGCTCGAACTCAACCGTCAGTACTTTGCCAGCCATGTCTTTCTGGAAATCCGCTAGGCCTTCTTCGGTACTTTTGGGGTAATACTCCGTGGCTAGTATGTTACTGTTCGGGAAAACCGAAACGTAAAAATCAGCAGCTTCTTTGGCGTTGCCATTGAACCACAAATTGGGCGTAATTTTTTGCATGCAGACCCTCCCTTAGTAATAAGTATTATACGCCACTAGCTAAGCCAGTCGTGCGCGCTTGCTTGATTACTGGATTGCCGAATAGAGGGACGCCCAGGCCTTAATAAGCAAAGATTCAACGTTATCCCAGTCTGTTGCAACCGGCTGGTCGTCTCCCTCGTGTCTGGGCAGAATCATCGCTTCGGCACGGTAATGCGCGTAGTCTGCTAGTTTCTCGGGGGCAACGTTATAGATAGCCGCCATATTATTCGCCAGGCTTTGCTCGAGGACTTTATTGTTGGTGGTGGAGCTACGATGCACGTCCCACCATGCTAGCTCAAGTTCCGCTGCTCTTTTGTAATCAAAACGTTTAACCGAATGCCGCGAGATAAGTTCGTAAAATTTTGTGAGGTTGGCCAGTACACGGCTATGGTTTACGCCGGTATGCTTCCGGATGCGGTAATCGGCGGCAGCCCATGCAGAGTAGTAAGCGAGCCTTATGGTAACAAGCCAACTTAATCCCAACTGAGCTTTAATTAACGTGAGTAATTGCCAAAACAGTTTATAAAATTGGTGATTGTAGTAGGAGCGCCACATCGCGGCATCAATCTTGGCGACGTTAGTGGGGTCGAATTGGGCAATGTCTGTTTTCACGGCTAGCTATAGTGTACCAGCTCATCGCAGCGTAGTTAAGCCGGAACGCCGATGGGATTGTTACTACTCAAAGGGGTCTTAAGGACTCTGACGATTAGCTAAAGGCAATAACGCCAACAAGTATCGATACGTGAGACAGGTATATGAATGGTAACTCATAAAAAATGAATCTTTTCCTATCAAATATTGTTAGCAAACCAAGAACCGACATAATCATAAGTATTGCCGCCGTTACATAACTGTAGGGTCTGCTGATGCTGAGTGACAACAGCCCAGTAGTAACCAGCATGGCTGTGCTCATAGCATATGCGAACACATTATGCAGGAGCCTAGAAATGTTGCCGCTTGCGGGAAAAATTGCCAGCAAGAGCTCGCATGCGTAGTTGACCGTCCAAGCAATGAATAGCCAGGCTCCGTTACGTGCGGATGGAATTACGAAGCCATACATAGTCAAGGCAAAAAATGTTCCGCAAACCCAGAGTACAGTACGGAACCATTTTACCGATTCTTGGTTTTGAGCTGCCAACTCGCTCAGAGTCTTGGGGTTGAGTGGGTCATGCCTCCTCCAACTGAAATAACTGAGCAGCGTCACGGATAGAAACGTACCTATAAAAGCCGACCAGAGATAGATAGCGTGCATCATCGTAAACTATAGCAAATCAGTGTAAAACCATACTACTTTTTAGTTTTCTTGCATTGGTTTCGTCCATTGCATTCATGGAAATGTATTGGGGCTTGGTATGAAGGTGTGGTGACGGAGTGTATCGATGCATGCTGATCGGGTGGTACGACCACAGGAGTCTCTTTTCGTGAGAAACGCGTGAGTAGTCTTACGCTCCATCAATCAATTGACGCCAGCATTCCTAACGAATTTGGCGGATAAGGTGTTATTATTGTGAGGCTATGATTGCCGATGTTACCATCACCGAAAAATCTTTCGGCCCAAAGTCTCTCATGAAGGACGTGCGGCTATCTGTTGGTGATGGCGAAAAAATCGGTGTTATCGGCCGTAATGGCATTGGTAAATCAACGCTATTCGGAATCCTGAGCGGTATAGACCGCGATTTCTCCGGGGAGATCAGCTATAAATCTGGTGCGGTTGTCGTGGCCACCCAGCAGGAACATCACGACGTTGGTGACAAGACGGTCCTCCAGTACGTGCTACAAGGTTTGCCGGAGTATGCCGAGCTGAGCCACATTATTGAGACCTATCCCGAGACAATGGGAGAGAACTTACGGAAGATCAACGAGTACACTGTTGCCCTGCAACGCTATAGCGACAAAGGTTTTTATCAGATCGAGGAACAGATTGAGCGTGAACTTGCCAACTTTCAATTGCCTGATATTGCACACCGCCCCTTTGCTACCCTTTCGGGTGGTCAGAAGCGTTTGGTTGAAGTGGTCAAGATTATGCACTCCGACGCCCAGTTGGCGCTGATTGACGAACCAACCAACCACATGGATTATGTCGCCAAGAAGCAGTTTATTGACTGGCTCAAAGAGGCGCCCGAAGCCATGCTGATCATTACGCACGACCGTGATGTCCTGCGAGAGGTTGATCGCATCGTCGAACTCAAGGACGGCTCGTCGCAGAGTTACAAAGGCAACTACGATGCCTACCTAAAACAGAACGCCGTTTCAACGGGCAGCCAGATGAATGAATTCGAAATGGTCGAGCGGCGTATTGTCAACCTGAAGGCGAAAGTCATTGAGTATCAGCGCCTGAAGGAGAAATCGCGAAGCCCGAGCACTATTCAGCGGTTCAAGCGGCTCGAGGACACTTCGCGGGTGGAGCTGGCCGAACTCCAGGCGCGCACCAAACCGACCTTTTGGATCGACAAAGAATCTATGACTAATCTTAGCCACAAGACCGCCGGACAATACGAAAAGTTCAAAGCCAAAAACGTCAGGATTAACCTGAAGAATGACGACTCGCGCAGCAAACATGTGTTGGTTGCGGCGCGAAATTTGAGCCTTGGCTATGGGTCCCCGCTTTTTACGGGGCTTAATCTGGATTTGCGCGAGGGCGAGGCGGTGGAGTTCCGTGGTCGCAATGGAGCGGGTAAAACAACCCTCATCAAGGCTATTTTGGGCGATCCCGTTGTACGGACGTATGACGGCGAACTGAAGGTGGACGACCAGATTCGTGTCGGTGTTTACGAGCAAGAAGTGTCTCCTACCTATTTCGATCTCCCTCTCGAAGAAGCTATCGAGAAAATGTACCTGACGCGTGATCTGCCGATCTCACTCACGAAAATACGGAGCCTGCTCAGCGACTACCTTTTTACCGAGGCCGATAGTAAAGTCCCCTTGGCGCGGTTGAGCGGTGGGCAGAAAGCCCGGTTCCAACTTATTGCCATGCTCGCCAATAATCCACAACTGTTGATTTTGGACGAACCGACCAACCACCTCGACCTGCCGAGTATTGAGGAGCTGGAGGTAGCACTCGGTAAATATACCGGCGCAATCATTTACGTGAGCCACGATGGGTATTTTCGTGACAAGCTCGCCGGGACTATCTTAAAGATTGGCGCGCAGTAGCTAACTTGGCCTTCTGCCAAGAATCTGCACCTATTAGTAGAGGTACTTAACAGTTCTATTTTTGAGCAATCAGACATCGGTCAAGCGGTTTGCTGCTCCAGCTTGGCTAGGCGTATCTCATGATCGTCTAGATGATCATTTAATGCGTCAGATATGGTGTCAACCTTTAGTTCTAGATCGTCTATTTTGGTACTCAGGTCCTGGCCAAGTCTTTGAAGGCTATCATTAGTCGCAAGACCGGCTGTGGCTTGCGATACCGTTGCTGCAATAAACTGCTTTAAGTCGTTCAATACGCCTTCATCCATGCAGCTATTGTACCAAAAAAGGGGGCTCTTGGAACGAGTTTTTCATGGTATGTATCTAGCATTTCTAATGAGAAAGGAGAACTTCTTGTTTGGGTGCATCTGGAAAATTCACCTCATCCCAAAAGTACATTTTCGTGGGCTTAACCATCCAATATGCCCTGCCTTCGGGCAGGTGTCTTTTTATTTCGTTAAGGTCGTAGTCCTTGGGGCCGTATTTGACTGTGTACAGTGTATGCACTTTTTCTAGTGATTCGTCCGAAACCTCACATGCTTCGCCGGTTATTTGGAGAGCTTGTTTTCTTTCACTATCCTTAACTACTGCCACTGCAACTTTCGAGTTTTTTGCTATCTCCCGGGAATGCTGTCTTTCCCTGGCAGACATCCAATATAAGTTAAAGTCCTCGTCTGCCACGAAATAGACGGTGCATATCCACGGCTGTCCATTACTAATCGTTGCGAGTTGCATTGGCTTAACAGAGCTAAAATATTCTTGGGCAAGTTTGTGCAATTCCATGTATTCAATGATACCAAAAAATCTCTGTGGGTTTTGCCTGCTTATAGGCTGAATAATTGAGGCGGAATCAACGCTAAGGCTAAGAGATTTTAATAATGCCGAGTAGCGCAGCGGACTTTGCAGCGGCATCTCTAAATGTAAAACCATCGTCCTTAATGTCACCGCGTCCCTCATAGCGGTGCAACACTTGCTGCATCTGAGAGGCATCATAGACGCTCACTACATCAATGCGCATAGGATAGCCATGGACGGCTATGGAGCTGTGGTAAAAGCCCCAAACTACCTGGTTAAAAACCTTGGTGTTCGGCTTAATAATGACTGGGAATGCGAACAGGTCGATGTGCTTACCATCGACGTTTTCGTAGCGGTCGCCAGGCCGATTTGGATCGTAGCGGTCAGTGCCAGTTTGTGCAATTATGTCGATAAGCTTGTCGATAGTTTTGTCAGGGTGTTCCGAGGATGCGATACCCCGCACTAGCACGGACTTGCCCAAAAAGTGTTTCCTCAGCTCGTCATCTACGACTTTGCCGATTGCCTGATCATCTGGCACGGTGCTAATTGAGTATTCGGGCAGGTGGATTTCGATAAGCTTTATACGGGCATGATAACAGACTCGGACCCTTCTATAGACCAGTTGTCTCTGCTAAGGCTCTAGTCCATTTACATAGCATGCGTATCCCTCTACGCAAATGATGTGGTCAGGACGGTTGCCAGATAGCCTGCAAAATACAAGGACTGGATGGCCAGCTCATATCGAGTGAACCTGAGTCTAAAAGCGTATCCTGTCCAAGATGCAAGCATTATACAGATACTTAAAATCGCCACAATATGTTCGATAGGCTTTAATGGAAGTAATGCGGTGATAAGTGCAGTTTGGGCCAATACCGAGGCCGACATCACTCCGGCCGCAAAGAGATGCACGATAGTTTTACGGCCACCTACTTCAGGGACGGTAATGCAGATGATTTGAGCAAATACCCCAATAGTGTAGATGACCGTAAAGGCTGTTAAAAGTTTGAAATGAGGTATGAACCAGCCCAGCATAAAGATGCTGAAGGCAATTAGAAACACAGAGAAAGCACTAAAATAGTAGAGTATCGAGGAGCGCTTTTGAGCTACAAGGCGGCTGAAAGTCTTTTGGTAATCAGGCCCCCACGTCTTCTCTGCGGTAAAAAGGGCTATCACGAGAAATATCGACGCGAACAAGCCAAGCATATGCATGCCTAGAGTATAGCAACAAAAACTTGCGGCTTACGTGTCATGCCATCTGCCCGAACTTATCGCCCAAGCTTAACTCTTTGTAACGCCACGCTAATGATCTCGCCATGGCTAGCGTAGAGTGGTCGTGCTTGTCGGCCATGCGCTATATCAAACTGCCGGGTTGCGGCTACGAGTGTGTCCATATCGGAACAGTCAAACCACCTTGCTTCAGCTGCATCATCTCCGGCGTGCGGCTCTGGATTGTGGTTAACGCGGAATAGTCTTACTGTTGTTTCCATCCACGTGTTACAAGTGTTGCGCGGGTCGTCGACATACCCTTCGTAGATTACTTCCCCTTCCATTTCACCAAGATCAATGCCCGCCTCCTCAAGGAGCTCACGTCGCGCGGTCAAACTAACGTGCTCGCCTGGGTCTACCATGCCGCCAGGTAGCGCCCATTGTCCGGTATCCTTACGGCGTATCAACAGTATTTTGCCGTCTCCTATTACGACAGGGTCGGCTGCGTTATTTGGTCCCCACTTTCCCAAGTCTCCCCTGTCGCCATACATATCAGGTGTGCGGTGCGGGTTGAGTGGACGCCCGCCATCATCAAAATCTAGCGGTCCCATAAAACTAGGACGCTGAGAGAAATCGACATCATTTGGATTGACGGGGTCAGCCCACCCCTGCTCAACACCGATCGTGAGTACTGCCTCGCTAGTGAAGCGTGGTATATCGGGTTCGGCTTGGCCGGTTGGCGGGAGTCCTTCTGCGTATGTCATGTGGTGCCCTTTTGTTTAGCTTGTGACACATCCATTACGGGTTGCTGATAATCGGAGCCTGTTGTATAAAACTACCCTGTTCGAGTACCTGCAGGGCGGCTTGAGCTACCTCTTGCCTTCCGACATACCATTTGGTTGGTCCATGCGGCGTGAGCTTGAAGGGTTTGGGGGCGACATTTTGCAGTTTTAAAACACGAATGACCGTCCAGTCTAGACCACTTTCTTTCAAGACCTGCACATGTTCGCGACCGTCGTTTACTCTGGCGGGGTCAATGGTGCTGATGCCCAGATTGAGCAGCCGATCAATAAGCGGTATGCGGTCACCGGCAAAACGTACGCCCGTGCCGGTAAGGCTTACGATCCGCTGCATACCATGATCTTTCATGACTGCAGTAAGCGCCCGCATCGCATCCGTTTGGACGTGGGGCGGCGATCCTTTAACGTGTCCAATAAAGCTCGCTACGGCATCCTGGCCACGGACTAGATTGGCTAAGTCGTCCGCATTGGTGGCGTCACACTGCACGAAAGTTAGCTGATCGTGGGGCTGTAAGGTGTTATTGCTAAATACCCCTGCCCTCACTGAGTGTCCATTTGCTAACGCCTGCTCTACAAATACTCTTCCCGAGCGCCCGTTGGCTGCTACGACAGCTATGTTCATGGCGTGCCCTTATATTAATAGTTTCTCTATCTACTAGCATAAGCTTTGTATGTGTATCTGACAACCGTACACTATGTGTGCCCATTAAACCAACGCGGGGCAATCACTCGTAGGACTGGAAAGTATCCAGCACGTTAGTCTACGCAGTGCGAGGACTATTCCGGGATTGAGTCTGACAGACGTACCGGGTAAGGATGGTATTGAGGCGCACAGCTTGCTTGTCAATAAAAACCCTAAGGCCGAATTGATGAAGATGTGGCAGCAATGAACGCTGCTCGTTCCTGAGCTGTACGGCCCGGGGCTTTAATGGAGTCACTAACCCATTTGTGTGATAATACCGCTATGTCTCAATTTGCTACTGAATACTGGCCGGAAACGAACAGCCGTGTTGAATTCTTTCCGGCGACTGCCCTGCCCGAACTGCCGGTAACAGCTGTAAAGATATATGTCTTTCAAGATGATAGCTTACTACTGACAAACATAAGAAGCCGCGGCTGGGATTTACCTGGTGGTCACGTTGAGCTTGGCGAAACGCCCGAAGACGCAATCATCCGAGAACTCAAGGAAGAAGCAGGCGCTGTTGTCAGACGACACGAGCAAATAGGCTACTTGAAAGTCACTAACGAGAAAGAGAATGAGCTGAACAAGAAGTACCCAAAGGAGAGCTGTATCCTAGTCTACAAGGGCTATGATGTCGTGGTTGACGTCAGCCATGATTTTAAGCTCGAAGCTACTGAAAGTAAGTTCCTCCCTATTGACCAGCTTCCAAATATTCACCACAATTGGAACGAGGCCAAAGCGCAGGTTATAAAATTTGCGCTTGGTAAAAACTGACACTCGTTGACTGATTCACTTCGTTGCCGTGATGTTATCCTGCTCTCTTTTTCGCATTTTTACGTATTCCTTAAAAGTCGTATAGCTTTTGGTGTCTTCCACTTTATCTACAAATAGGATGCCGTTTAGGTGGTCTACTTCGTGTTGAATAACGTGAGCTAGGAAGCCGTCAAAGTCCCGTTCGTGTATGTTAGCTTGCTCATCCTGCCACCAAAGTCGTATCCGCTTATAACGAGGTACTTTTGCGTATAGTTCCGTGCCGCTGATGCAGCCTTCCCATTCTTCGATCTTTTCGCCGTATGCCTCGGTGATTTTAGGGTTAATAATGGTCAGTTTCTGCCGCACCAAGTCAGGGCGAGTCGGCGTAGGTTTGGTGTCGATGGTGCTAATAGAGACACTATGGCCAATTTGTGGCGCAGCGATACCGACGCCGTATTTCCTATGCTCCAATGTGTAGTACATATCTTCAACGAGCTGCTGAATACTTTCGGAGCGAATCTCCTCGGCGCTGAGTATCCGAGGGATGGTACGTAGGATTGCATTGCCGAACTCGGTTTTACGAAGGATTTTAGGCATGGGCTAATCATATCAGTATCCATGCTGGAACAGAACAAATAGTACTTTGCAGACTCTCGAAATAAAAATCACCCCCTTGTTCCAGAAATAGGGGCTAAGTTGCCTATGGCTCACATGTCTTTGATGAGGTGGGGCCGAGTAAGGGCGGAGTTAGTTGCTGTGTCACTCGTTATCTAAATACTGCCACCCAAGCGGTTTGAGTGTAGCTACTACTTATACCAGCTCTGCTTCGATTGATGGCACAGTTGTTGCGTGGGGCCTCTTCTGGTACGCATGCCGTAGCTCGCGCCTGCCAGAGATGAGCCAGCTCGCAAGATACAGGAGCCCTATAATAGCAATCATTAGGTAGGCGCTAAAGACCGACCGATTCGCCAGCCACCCGAATAGTAGGCTAAGTGGCACGAGAATAACATTGCTCGCGAAGGTAAGCACGGAGAGCGTTGTGGCACGTATTTCGCTTGGTATGATATCCTGGGCTGCACTCTCTGCCTGGTTGTATATGATTGAGTACAACAGACCGGCGATGTAAAAGAATACGAGCGACCAGCGACTATGGATAAGGCTAAACAGCGTGAAGGTAATAAAAAAGACCGGAGTAAGCCGTAACGCCTGTCTGCCAATTTTAGGCGCAATAATCTGACCAAACGAACTGAATAGCCATTTACCGGCAGTTCCCCAGCCCATTGGAATAGCGCCCATGCCAAGCGCTACAAACAACAAGCCGGCATATTCATTCTGAGCACTTCTTAGTACACTGACTGCTGTAATGAGTAGCGATAGCTGCAAGAGTAATCGTGTTGCTGTTATCTGCTTGAAGCTTCTGCGTACATGCTCTTTTAAGTTTCGGTCTGCGAGCAACTTGTGAGACTTCGGCTCGGAGAGTGTACTAGCGAGTAGGAAGGCTAATGCTATGACAACGGCTGTTGCGAAGTATGTTGCCGGAAAGCCATGAGCCTGTGCTATGTAGCCGCCGGCTACTGAACTAATACCGAGACCCGCCAAAAATGCTGCATACGATAGGCCCTGATGTTTGTCATACGAAGACTGATGGCCTGTGTCTTCTAGGCTGTCGTACATCATGGCCTGAAAGGTGCCCTGTGTGAGTACTACGAAACTCCCCAAGAAAATGGTCATCGGTAAGTACTCTTTCAGACTGTGGCTTACGGCACCTATGAGTGATGCGGCCACCAAAGCGGCTAGGGCTACTTGCAGAGTATATTTGCGCTTCCAATGGTCGGCGAGCACGCCAGCGGGAACATCAAAAGCAACCAATATGATCAGAAAGACTATGGCGTTAATACTAATACCAAATGGACTAACCCCAATGTGCAGTAAGAAGAGTTTTTCGATGGGATACCAGAAGACGATGCCAGCGAGAAGGTTTAAGAGATACAGTTTACGGATGTTTGTGTGCATAATATGGCTTCGGTGATTAGCCTAATCATACCAACATCCGCCCCGGATTGGAACCGAATAACATCTTAGGGTCTGTAGGTATAAAAATAACCATTGCTCTAATAACAGAGACCAAAATGCTCATAGTTCCCCCTACTAGACGAGCTTCGCAACTTTTGACGTGGGTTTTAGTTGACGAAACTTTAAGCTAAGCTGTCCGCTGCTCAAGCTTGATGATCTTTAATTCATGGTCACGCAGGTTTTCGTGCAGCGCTTCTGAAACGGTGTCAACTTTAAGATCTAAGTCATCAACTTTTTGCTCTAGGCTTTCCAGCCCCTGCTCTACCTTGCCTAGTCGATTGGTAAGCCTTACTTCAGTCTGAGAAATAGTGCTTGCGATAAATTGCTTCAAATCATGTAGCTGATCATCGTTCATGTCTCCATTGTAACAAAACAAAAGACTTCTGAAGAAGCTCTTCAGTGTGCCTATGCTTGCCCCCTATTGGACGAGCTTCGCAACGATACAGTGTCTAAGTTAGATCTTTTCGATCTCAAGATTTGAGAAGTATCTTTTAAGCTCGGTACTGCTAACTTTGTCTGTGGCGCAAACATACATAACCATTGTCCGATTGTTGTCGAGCTCAGCAATGGCATGATATCCATGGATTCGCATCTCTGGATAGCTGTTTTCTGATCGCCGGGGCAAAAAGTTTGAGCCCGTTAGTCGCAGACTAGGCTTTAAGCTATTCATCATTTCCGCCATGCCTTCCATGAGCAGTCTAGTGTAGAGCCGATGATTATGGGGGCCAACGTCGGAGTGGGTGTCACCAGACCAGTAACATAACTTTGCAGTATAGCCACTGATTACGATATCTTCCAAGATTTGAGGTTTGTGAAAGGCCATCTTAGGGTTTGGGTCACCAAAGTGCCATAGCCACCTTTCTTGATCTGCCTTGGAAAGTGCTACGTCGTCATCGATAGTCCAAGAGCGATGGTCACAGTCTATAAGATAGCCGCCAAGCCAAGCTTGGTAGAATCGACTGCTTGTGTCAAAACGCTCCGAGAGGTCATTTGTAACTTCACCCAGTGTGAAATAATTAAGGCCTGCACAGTTGATTCCTGCTTTACGAAAAGTTTTTGTCATGTCGGCAAGCATTAAACCGTCAATAAAACCATTCGGCTTACCAATAAGTTTTAGCCTGTACCCAAGGCGTCTTTCTTCTTGCAGTTCGGCCTCTAGGGTATGGCGTCCTCGTAATCTTGCGTAGGCTTTAAGCATGGCTACATGATAGCAAAATAAAGGATGTACGCGAGTCCATTACATAATCATAGCAAAACTAAAGGACTTCCGTTCGCGGAGCGGCGAAGCAAGAAGTCTTTTAGGCATAAACTTCATGGCTCAGCTTGCTAGCCTTGAACCCATTAATGATATTCGGGATTCTCGCTTTTGGCGTTGGAAACGTGCTCCCAGTCGCTCGTAGTATTGCCAATGGCAGGTATACCCTCGTTTAGCCGAAGCATACTGGCGGTGTGCATCAGATTCCAGGCCATGAAGGTTGTGTTCCGGTTTGTAAAATCGTTGGCGTAGCCAAGCGGTGTTTTGCCGTCCCCAATGGGCTTGCCATTCCATTCGGTGTCGCCATAGCTGGGGCCCGGACCGGCTTCGCCGATCCACCCGCAGTCCGCTTGCGGTGGTACCATGTAGCCGATGTGCTGCATGGCATACAGAATATCCATAGCGCAGTGCTTGATGCCATCCTCATTGCCCGTTATAACGCAACCGGCAGTTTTGCCGTAGTACAGATATTGCCCTTTGGCATTGCGGTCACCACTGTAGGCGTACATTCGCTCTATAACTTGCGTCGCAACACTTGATTTTACTCCAAGCCAAATCGGTGTGCCGATAACCAATATATCCGCCTGTATGATTTTTTCCTGGATGTGCGGCCAATCATCTTTCAGGCCTTCTTCGGCCCCATCCTTAATCATGCCAAAGGCTATAGTGTGGTCGAGAGCGTAGATGTGCTCTACAGCCACCCCCTCTTTAGACATGATATGTGCTGCTTTATCCATCAGGAGCTGCGTGTGCGATTTGGCTTTGTCTTTTTTGATGGAGCAGTTAATAAACAAGGCTTTCAGCCCAGTGAAATCATATGCCGGCTTACCCATACGCCCTCCTTTTACTTCAAGCTAAAAGATACAACCTCTATTTTACGCTGCCGGGGCGGGGCTGCCTATGAGTAGCCGCACTAGAAGGCTCCCGTAGTGCGAATGCATACAAACTGAGACCGAATCAAGGAGTGATCTCGATCGGCATTTACTCATGCCTTTCTCCAGATATATTAAGCATCCTTGTGATTATTGTTGATAAGATCTCCTATCCACTTGCGTTCCTCGGGTGTCATTACTGCAACCCAATCTTTAAACGCCTGCTTCTTTTCTTCAGCGTCCTTCGCTTCTAATAACTTTTTGTAGGCGTCGCTTCGAGTCCACACATTGTCTGCGTGTCCGCCCCACTTCTCTTCTTTGTCGTCATCGTTCACGTTACTCCATGCTTCATCAGTGCTCACAATTACTGCAAATGGGACAGTGGCTTCAGTAACTGATATCTCAGTCATCCAGAACATAACCGGACCACGAGTGCCTAAGAGTAGTTTCTTTGGGTGTGAGGGTGCTCTGCCGGCTAATAGCATCGTTGTAGCCGTGAAACGGACACCTCTGTCGTCAAGGGTAAGCGTCACTTCCTGGATCGCATCAGCTAGCTCTGGGTTTAATTCCATCATCTCAGACATGCTGCGCGTATATTGAATATCTTGAGTAGGTAACTGGACGGTGTTGTATTGTTCAATATGCGTAGGATCGTATGAAGCAACAACTTCTCCTGCGTATCCAAAAAGGCCGTAAGTAGTCATGGATCTTAGCTGCTCAGCTGATAGCTCGGTCGCCCATACCAATGCTTCACGTCCATCAAAGAGCCTAGCAGGTAAGATGGCTACCTGGGTGTCTTTGGCCTGCAGGACCCCCGCCTTAAGAAACGTAGCGGATTGCCGTTCTTTGCCCTCGTAGCTAACGAACGTCGTCTTACGTGGCTCCAGTGCTGGATCCCAGCTCATTTTCTTGGTGTCAATATGTGCGGTAACTTTTCGGCCAATAGGGTCTATCATAATCTTTGTCAAATCCTTAAAGAAATCTACGGTTTGACCCTTGGCTACGCTTGGCAAGACAATTTCACGGGAGGGCACGTAAGGTTCAATAGCTTCCGCTGCGGCACGTAGCGTAATAATGTCGACTGCGGCTACACCCTGTTCTATAGTGAGTGGTTGATCGGGGGCGGTTTGGTATTTCATGAGGCATATTATACGCACGCCAGTCCTCTATTCGTAATGGCTTCTCAGGCATACGCTGTCAGATTAGGACACAGAATTACACGAGGCAGATTTGCATAGTGTCTAAGGGCGTACTGCGCACGTCAAAACAAAAAGACTTCCGAAGAAGTCTTTAATTGTGCGGGGCTCCTTGTAGAGCGAATTACTAGTTACTTAGCAATGAATTCGGCGACTAATGGAGCGATCTGTTGATTGGCTTTTTTGTTTGGATGATTATCAAACGGTAACCAACGGCGATACTCCCGACGAAGCATAGACCTATGCTTGCCCCTTGAGTTAGCGAGTAATGCATGAAAGTCCAGTACTCGTACGTATGTGGCCTCGTTACCTACTAGCCATTCATCCAACTTGCCTATAAGGGTGGCCTCTTGTTGATTGGTAAAAAGTGGTCTTAGCGGTGGCGAGGTGAGTAATATGAGTTGCTTGCGATGAGCTTTAAAAACTTCAAAAATAGTTTGATACGATTCTTGTATCTTCTTAAGTTGGTCCCCGTTTTTAATATGACTATTTGGATAACAGGACTTAATGATGATTAGGTCGTAATTATCTAGAATCGTATCCCAGTTTATAAAATATTGCTCAAGGTTGTCAGGGTTGGTGTTATTGCCAGGAATTGTGATTGCATTGCTAAGAGCTGATCCGTTTGCCTTAGTTAAGGTGCCAGAGTTATTGTCATAGTCATCAAGCTCAATGCCATGCTTGCCAAGAAGTTCAGGAAGATTACCTTCAACTATAAGGTTGTGTCCTACTGATCTATGGATGAACAATGCTTTCATTTCTAGCAGTATAGCAAAACAAAAAGACTTCCCAAGAAGCCTGTCATTGTGTATATACTCGCCCCCCATGCGGGCCGCGGACACTCCAATAGATGAAAGTAGTACGAACGCCGATTTCAGGTTAGATTGGTGAGTTCGCCGTCTTAAATACTTGAAACGTCGTCTGGAACACTATCGCGCAAAATAAGTCCATCAATCATCTTTGGTGCGCGCCTAGCAAGTTCGGCGGTTAATGTGTCTAAGGGGGTATTTACATCTAGTTCCCGTATGGTGCTTATAAGTATTTTTCTTAGTTTCTCTATAGGGGTATAGACACGAACCTTACCTTGCCGCCACTCGATACGTACTGAAACGCTACTTACGGTGCGTCCATCTTCAATTTTATCGTAGTAAAGCATCTGAATATATTTATCTATAGGCGTGACTGACCTTGGCTGAACGAGTGATGCATCTTCCGCATAGCCAGTGATCTCCGCAAAAGATCTTGCGTTAAAATCGTTAGGGACAAGCAGCCAATTGTAGCTGTCATCATCAAAATCAATTGCAATAAACTGCCCTTGTCCTAGCACCTTATTTACCGTCTCAAGAAGTAAGTCTGGTTTGTCGAAACGTAGGCGTAATGCCTCTGTATGATTATCAATTTCAAGCTCTATATCAAAGCTTCTGCCGTCCTCTGTCTTATTGTCAACGAGTTTAAAAACGTGATCTACAAACATGTGCTTGAGTTGCGCTACGATGTCGTTCGGCTCCCACTTCCAATCGATGCTAATTGCCACTTGCCCATTACTGACCAAATAGTCGGTGAAGAAGTCACTGAATAATACGTCTTCCTGATTTGCTGATCTCATCTGGTCAATGTAATCATTTGCGTCAACGCCTATTATTTGGGAAAGTTGTGCTACATCTTGTAGTGTCATTCTTCGTGCGTCAATTTCACGAATAGACTTTATGTGACCTTGTTTTTTGTGTAGCGTAATAACGATCTTGAAGCGGGGGATAGTACTGCCCTTCCTGTCTTTGGCGTAGTCTTGAAATTCGACACTATCTATAGAAAAATTTTCTAAGTCGTCATATGGTTGCATTTGTTTGAACTCAGCAATCACGCCTTCTCGAATTGTCTGACCCGGTAGTATTCGTCCATGCCATGATGCTTGAATCGCCTCGCCCCCTTCATTGATAAATGGCGTAAAGAATATCTTAGTTTCTTGTTCGCTATCTAGGCTCAGGTCGTACATGTCAATAACTATACGACAAGTGGAAGTCTTACGTACATGGCCGCATGCTCTGGAGTTCTGATAATACTTCTTTTATTTGACTAGGATCGAGTACAAATTTAGGAAGCGAGCCAGTTTTTGCCTATCTAATTATCCGGATCGACCACCGCTAGAACTAAACAACAGAAAAGATGCAAAGAACTGCTCTTTCGGACGGGCTTTCTTTAGCTCGCTACGATATGGGAGCTATAGCTGTGGTAAGACAGAATGTATACCAAGCCATACAAATCACGCCTGCTACAATAGAAATGAACCAAGATAATTGTTACAGAGGAATAATCTATATGGCAACGATCAATCCTTACATTAACTTCAATGGAAATGCCGAAGAAGCCTTCAATTTTTACAAATCTGTGTTCGGGGGAGAGTTCACAGAAATTATACGATTCAAAGATTTAGAAAGCGCTGAGTTTCCCATAGAAGACGAGGATGCACATAAAATTATGCGTATTGCTCTGCCGATTGGTGGTAATACTTTACTAGCAAATGACGTTCCCGAAAGTCTGGGTCCGGTAAGTGAAAATGAAAACAGGTCGAAAATATCGATTAGCACAGAAAGCCGCGCAGAAGCTGACAAAATATTCGCTGGACTTACTGTAGGTGGAGTTGTTGAAATGGCTCCTGGGGACAGCCCATGGGGTACCTACTTTGGAATGTTTAGGGACAAATTCGGCATAGAGTGGACGGTAGAATTCAGTCCGAATTAAGCGTAACGAGCAGCAGTAGAAATGTATGGAAGAGACCCAGCTTCTGCTGGGTCTCTTCCATTGGCTCCCTTCTAGCGGATGCACTCCGCAATGTGCAAGGTAGGTGCTTCGTAAAAACTACCCTATGAATATAGTACGCATTATGTCATAATACGTATGATGAGCGAACGTATTAGCGGCGATATGGAAGCTGTGCTATCTCCCGAACAGCAAGGTCTGGTTGACGTGGCACGTGTATTGTTGGCTGAAGTAAAACCCTATGAGCGTACCGCCACACGTCCAACAACCCGACGCGAAAAGGTTGGCTTTGCTCTGGGTCGACTATTTGGTGCTAGGCCTGAACCCGGATCGAGAGAGACATATCATCGGACACTTCAGCTCCAGGCCTTCGTTAGGACACTTAAGCTACGAGAGTTTCAGCCCGAAGATGCCCGTGACGAGAGGATGGAGGATAGGCGCCACCTTGTCTATACAGGTGGGGGTGCTATATCTCTCCAGCAGACGCTTACGCTAACTCCCCCTAATACTACCAGGACAGAAGAACTCAGCTTGCTCGCAACCGGTAGGGCAGGTAATGCTCTGTACAATATGTCCTCCAATGCTACTACAGAGGAACTCTGGCGCATCGATTTATTAAGCCCATTGGATGACGCAACACTGGCTAGGGTCAGAGCAGAGCTTGAGCAAGCGGTCAGCCAACGCCCTGAAGCATAGCTCAGGGTTTAGCTCCTCAAGCACAGCATTAGTGCTAAAATCTCTGCCACGCTGTTAAAAAGAAAAACAGAGGCTATTGACCTCTGTCGATTTGGTTGCAATCTTGGCTCCCCCTACTGGACGAGCCTCGCAACTAGCTGCGAGGTAGGGCAATGCCAGCTTGTTTAGCTGCAGCAAGGAGCTCTGCGTTGAGAGTTAGTAGTTTCTCTTCGAGCGACTTTTTACTAAAGCTATTGTCAGTGGCTATGCCTGATTGCAAATCTGCAATCATGTTATAAATTTCTTTTATATCTTCACGTAGTGCTTTAAGCTCGCCTACTATAGGATCTAACTTTTTATCAAAGATAGCCTCGATTTGCTGCAGATCTTCTCGTGTTAGGCTCATGCATTAATTTTATCACAAAGCAAAAGCACTCTGCTTACGCAAAGTGCTTATGTTTGGCTCACCATGATAGAGGAAGCTATAACCGTGATCAAACAAGATTTACTGCAACCGTGCTAATGAGTTAGGCGAAAATAATTTGTGCTAGTTCGGCTTTGTCGTAAGAGGAATTCAATCCAAGCTCCATGAACTCTTCATTCGTGAACCACTCCCATTTTTCTACATGCTCGGTCTTGGTGATTTCTTCCTCGGGTATTGATACTTTGAAGAATATGTTCATTCTAGGAACGCCATTTACAACTTTTCCAATATTGTAGTAAACAATTCGGAAGTCGCTCGATACGGAGCCAGCTGCTACACCGACCTCTTCTGTAATCTCGCGCAATAGGCAATCTTTCAAGGACTCGCCGTAGTCTACACCACCACCTGGAATGGCCCACCAGTCGTCACCATCTGATTCTTTCACCGCAAGCACCCTACTGTTAGAGACTATTAAGGCTCGTACGGCTACTCTATATAGTGAATCGTCAATTTCTTCTAAGCGAGGGTCAATATCCATAAAGTAATAGTATCACCATTGGTTTCAAATCTACCCTGAGTATACAAAAGCCAGAACAGAGTGAACAGCACCGGCTTACGCTAATATGTCCTGGCTCGCACCACTAGACGAGTTGCGAGCTGTAAGTTTTGATTATGATGACCACAAAATACGAAACGTCATATCCATTCTATCGACAGCTGAGTTGTAGTTTGGCCGCGGGGACTGACCTTATTGTGAAACCTGAGCGGTATTTTTTCTGATTATTTCGACAAACTGATCGTAGGATGCTCGCATATTATTTCGTGTTGCCCACGCATAATCTGGAACTGCCCATACATTACCTGAATAATTAGAGAAGGCGCTGGGGTCTGCGCCGAAACCAAAGCCAAAAAGCTTTTTCTCTGCTGTTCGTTTGGCGAGGTAATCATTATCGGTTAGTTCGCTCACCACGCTCACTACAATTGCATCATTTTTGATTAACTCTAGCTTGCTGTTAGGCAGCAAAAGCCTAGTTTCATTATTTGGCTTTAAGGTTGGAAAAATGACGTCTGACTCGCGAAGTACCTCGTCAATTTCACGATACTCGTAACTGTTGGGCTTTCTGCTGCGCGACCAGTAGGTTACTTTCATGCCAAGACTATCGCAAAGCTTCGTAATTGCCTGGCCGATATTGCCTAGCCCAATTATGCCCACGGTTTTGTTGGCAATATCTAACCCCTGATGCTTCACAAAATCATGAGCGTAGTCTAATGGAAAATTGTTCCGCGTCAGCAGAGGAATATTACGAGCAAGACTCATCATAATTGTCACGGCATACTCCGCAACTGCCGAGTACTCTGTAGTGAGATTTTCGAGAGCTGCACATCGTATGTTGTGCCCATCTGCGTACCCTGTATCAAGCCAACTGATGTCGTCGGAAGAGCTGATGATAACTTTTAGGCCAGGTATATTTTTATATTCTTCTGAGGGAAAATGCCAGTCTACGAAGTCGGGGTTAATACATAACACCTTTTGGGTATGGGGATTTTTGAGGGCTTGATAATCGGCAATCCTGCACTTGCTATCAATGATATATAGTTCCGCACTCAAAGCCTTTAAGCTACTAAGTTGAGCATCGGAGACCATGGATTTAAATATCTCATCAAAAATGAAAACCCCAGTATTGCTCATGAATTTTATTATCTCATAAATCGATGATGGATTAAGATGCGGTCTAAAACTTTTGGTACATAAAAGCACTCCGCTTTTTAGCGGAGTGCTTATGCTCGGCTCACCGTAATACGGCAAGTTATAACCGTAATTGAGCAGGATTTAGTAGCCTAATCCTAAATAAACAAAAAAGACGTACTTGATTCAATTCAGTATCTTGCACGTCTTTTGTGCCTACATAGTAGCACGATTACGCTAAAATTTCAATCACTCTCTCGTCTTTTGCGATAACTATTATGTGTTCAAATTGCCGTGGATATCTCTGAATATAATACTGTATGTTCGCTAAAGCCTTTGTTTGATGCAACTTCATCCGGCTAAAATCAATTATTAGGTTCTTTGACTGTCTGCGGGCGGTTCGCATATTGTTCTCGATAGTTTTCTTGCCTTGCCCAAGAGGGCTTTTGAGCTCCCATTTTATTGAGTTGACCTCTAAATCTGGTGTCTTATAGATTTCTGGGCGTAGGAAAACTATATCCGACTTAAAGTAGCCGTTCGCTACAATCAGCGCTGCCTTTATCTCGTGATCTTTCGGGCGTTCTGCTACGCTTGTATTAACAATTACTTCGTAAGGCATAGCCATCATAATAGCAAAAGAGAGGCGAAATCGTATCTTATTTAAGAGTTTTATGCAGTGACGAGAGCAGGCAGCTCGTCAAGCGTTTGAATAGTCCGCCAACTAACACGACCGAGAGTCTCGGGAATCTCTGAGCCAATTGCCACGCCTCTTCCAGATGCTTTAAATAGTGCGATGTCATTGTCGCTGTCGCCGACTATTATGCAGTCTTCGGGTTTAATACTGTGAAGTGAACAGTAGTCCAAGAATTGCTCCAACTTTTGCTTTGCTTGATCTAGCTCGTAGTCCATGTCTACAAGATTCCCCGCTTCGTCCCAGCTAAACGTTGTATTGGCATAGTAATCGGCAACTTGTAATTTCCGGGCTACGTTCTGGGCGTATAAGTCCATTGATCCCGTGATCAGGCAGATAGAGTATTTTTCCGCCAAAGTCCTTACGACATCGGAGGCTTCTGGCACAAGAGGCCAACTTTCAAATAAAGAGAGGAAATGACCTTTGTTGGCATTGCCTGTAGCCTGCCATAGGTCAAGTAGCTGCCGCTTTGATCCCGCATAGTCCGTTTGTCCGGTTTTGTACTGCTGGTAAATAACGATGTGGTCCTCGACGGAAGCTCCTAAATCTCTAGTGAGTGCAGTCCACGATATTTCTGGCGATAACGTGCCATCTATATCAAATATGATTGCCTTTGGAGTTTCCATCTTTGAAGTATAGCAAAAACACCACTGATAACAGAGGTGTTTTAAACATAAGCTAGTAGGCTCTCCCTAGCGGACGAGCTTCGCAACTTTGAGGAAGCACAACTCGGGATAGCCGATAAGTTTAACTGTGGTTTGCGAGGTCGACAATAGTAGATAAAACTAATGGTAAGACTACTATCGTGGACGTCACTCGTTTTTAGTAGTAGCGGCATTAGTTTTTTGAGCCAGTGGATCAAACGGTTCTTATTTTTTGTTATAAGGTTCAGCATTTATGAGCCCTGGATTGCTCTTTGTATATGGGTATGGGTAGTCGAACATATTTATTTCTTGTAAGCTCTCAGGCCTTTGATCCCGATGCAAATAATTAGTCAGACCTTTGGTAGCATAATAAGCGGCTTCGTAAGCCTCCATACTTTCGGGTATGTGGCCCGTATCTCTATACCCTGCCGCATACGCGCGAGCCATTTGAGCTTTTGCCGAACGTTCCGTGGCATCGAGTGACATGCTTCTCCATATGTAGTCCAATAATGCTTCATCAGGGTCCGCTGGGCTTGCACGGTCATAACTGTCCGGCAGCAGTTCTATAAGACGCGTCAGTTGCAGCCGAGCAGCATTGACGGCGCTGAATAAAAAACGGGTGTCGGTTTGACTCCTACGGTCGGTTATATTACGCATTGCATCTCCGAAGCCATCAATAGCACTGGTAAAATATCTGCAAGTCTCCAGGTCACCCAAAGAGTTGGTTGCTGATGCCTGCACCATGTCTGCGAAGATGCTTATCCCAAACATGTCTTGGTAACTGGCTACGTGACCCGTATCATGCACACGTTGCTTGTGATCGGCATCGGCAATAGGTATCTGCCGATTGCTAAAATAACGAGTGAACTCCACGGGTGGTATAAGCTCATCTTCATGACCCTCGGGTCGGCGATCAGTAACAAACGAATAGCCATTGCCTATGCCAGGCATAATTCCATGCTCCAGCATATCATGGACCTGTGTGGTTCGGTCGTAAGGAGAACCGAAGTTTGCGGCTTGAGTTACTTTTTCTTCCTGCCAGAACATCACAGGTTGGTGCGCTCGGGAAATAAAAATAGGAGTCAACTCATTCGTAGGGAGCATATGTATATTATACCAGATATACCGCCGTACAGCAATTTTTTTTCATAGGCCCTGAAGTTGTTACGTAAATGACAGGTCAATATAAATAAGATCTCTGCAATAACATGATTAACTAGAAACGATGAAATATAAGCTTAGTAGCAATTATGCTGCGGGCGTAAAGCCGCAATCCTTCCAGCCCTTTTCGACTAGTAATCCCATAGCATCACCAAATTCGAACTTGGAGCTAGCAGGTTCAGAACCTCGGTGGAAACTAAAAAAGCTATATGATATTATGGCTTTTTGTAATAAAACTGGAAATTGGCTCCCTACGATCAGGAACCTATAACCGTGATTACGGAAGATGTGAACTATTCTCCGGTTGCTTGGAATGTCTCCTCGATAATCCGAGGAATCATCCAATGGTTTTGCTGCTCGGAAACTCTATACGATTTGGGTTAGCGAGGCACATAGATAGCGAGCTGGTGGAGAGTATGGGCGGTGTCTCTGGTTGGTGTCCGCCGCGTGCTCATAGGTGCCGGGTATGTTAAAGACGTCACCGTCGCCAGGCTCAAGACGTTCATCAGCGTCGACGCAGCTGTAAACCAGAAAGCCGCTACCGCTAGTACATGGTTGCGCGGGTGAACGTGGCGTTCACCTCACGTTAAATGTAGTTGATAGGAATTTTGCCTCTGCCGAGTTGGTCGGGACAATCTGCTGGGTTTTGGTAGTGGATGGCGTAGCTGTTTTACGAGCTGAAGCGTTACGCCAAAGTGTAACGCCGTCGCGAAATGCTTGCCTGTCAGCCAGCGTATTAAGATCCCAATCCCAAAGCGACGTTTTTACGGGCCGATTGTAGGCGAACCACGTAATCTGCTGTACTTGCGGGAATTGATCTCGCAGGGCACGAAAGGTGTTCAGAATCCACTGCGGCTTACTGTTGCCATATGAGGTTGTGCTCATTTCTGCGACGCCGATTGGTTTTTTAGTGAGTTTAACAACTTGATCGTAGGCGGGCATGAAGTCTTCGGCAAAGCTGTGCCAGTATTGGTGCATTGAGTCGGTATATGCACGGTTATAATTAGTGATTACAACCATATCAACCCATGCGTCGCCGGGGTAAAAATCGCGAAACGGTGTGGTCATTGCCGACCCGCTGTTAGATCTGTTGTAGTTGAGTTGAAACTTGGCTTTTGCTCTGTCGTCTCTAAAAACCGAAACCACATGTTTGTAAGCTGGAATAAAATCTTGAGTCTTATTTCCTGGATAGTAGACACTCCAGTTGTACCAATCGCCATTAAACTCATGTAGCGGACGTATCCAAATGGTCCGACCATCTTTCTTGAGTGTGTCGGCGAACGGCTTCAGATACTTATCGTAGTTGCCACCTGCGATTTCTGCTAGATTGGCATGGTTGTCGACGAATTCGATGTTAAGAATAACCTGCTTATTTGCGTCAAGGTATGGCTTAATTTTGGAAAAATCTAGACTCTGCACGTTTTGAAAAAGTAGCACGTGATCAAAATTAACACCTGTTGCCACCTCTTCATTTTCTAAGCCGTTCACCGTGTATATGCCGGTATCGTTAGTGTAGTTTCGTGTTGCGCCTGAAACGCGCACCGTATCAGTCAGAACACCCATAGCAATAAATAGGACAGCTAATGCGACTACAGACACACGCATTACTATTTGATATAAGTTGAGGCTTGGCTTAATCATTTTTTGTTCTCGCTTAAGAGGATGGCACTCTGCTCTTTGTAGGTTTCATATATTGCGGGCGTTGCATTAACGCGGTAATCAGTGAGCCCTTCTTGGCTATTGAACCAAACCATACCAACAATCTTATTGTTATTCTCGAGCAATGAATAAGCTTCCTTTATCCACTGTTGCTTTGTTGCTTGATCAGTTCTGTCGACCGCAATTTCAGAGATGATAATAGGCTTACCGTAATTTTCAATAGAGCTGTTTGCGGCGTACAGTTCTGTTGGCCCACCCGGAAAACGAGTGGTTTCGACGGGCATATTCAGTGTCATACTCACAAAGTCGACAAAGTCTGATCCTGGATAGTAGGTTTTAGTAATGTCAGTGTAACGGTTGGGCGACCAAATAAATTTCACTGCAGGATCGTGCTGTCGGAACAGTGTAACAACATGCCGATATGCTGCAACGTAATCCGTAGGGTAGCCTTGCCACGGGTACCAAGCGGTATAGCCGGCCTGGAGCTCCATCTCGTGATCAAAGCGGACGAGTACGGTTGAGTTATGGCATGTACTGTTGACGGCATCAGCGTATCGGGTAATGAGACTATCATATTTGCCAGCGGCAATATCGCTCAAGCCGTAGGGGTTGGTTGCGCCATTTTGACCATCCCACGATTCCCATGTTACGAGAGGGGTGAAGCCGTTGCTACAGGCGTAATTAAGTTTGCCATAGGATGTTATGTTCCAACGTTCAAACCAGGCTAAGATACTTGGGTGAAGGTCTGTAACTTGTTGGTCAATAGTGTTTTGGCCATAATCGTATATGCCGAGGTTTTTCCGTGTTGTGGTGAAAGTGGTTGTCTGCGTGATAGTCTCGCTTCCTACTGATGGCGCGGATGGTGTTTTTTCGGCGGTAGCCGATGTGTTGGATGTGTGTTTGAGCGTTATCGCGAGTGGTACTACCAATATGATCCATAACAGCACGGCAGTAACGTGCATCCAATTACATGTATCTAACTTATTACGCAAGAGCTGGCTCAGGGACATATTGAGTCTCCTTTGTTTTGGCGCGTTTTATAGTAGTTGTGGCAGTTCCGTCGTAAGACGCTTTACGCGTGCCCCATCCTAGGTCATCCGCACATTTAGCAAGACCTATGAGGCGAATGGGTACCATAAGTACTGTTAGGATGATGATAAAGGCGGGCATGTATAGGAGGAAAATTGGCCGTTTCATTAATGGTACAAATTGCCGAAGACTTACATTTACTGCCGCTCCGATAACGGACACAAGCGACATTAGTGTTAGATTGTTGCTAAGTGACGCAACGGTTGGTAGTCCAATGAGTCGCGTGAGAACTGCCTGTCCAATGATCGCCACCAAGAAGAAAGGCATAATCATGTCGGTGAGGTAGATAAACCCAGTCAATCTTGCATTGTGCCAATACCACCTAAACATGCGTAGATTGTTGTACTGAGATCCCTCCGACCAGCGTAGCTGTTGGCGAATAAATTTCTTCCATTGTAGCGGCGCGTCAGTATATACCACTGAGGTGTCTTGTACGACGGTTCTGTAACCAAGCTTCAGCGTGAGGTTAGTAAGGCTGCGGTCGTCAGAGACTTCTTTGTGAAAGCCCATGAACGTCTCGTTTATAAACACGTTCATTACATTCTTGAGAATAGAAGTTCGGAAAGCAATAGTTCTGCCAGGTAGACAGCCAACATTACCGTGAACGCTCATGGCTTTCATGGTGCCCTCGGCGCGAATTTCTTCCATCATCGAGCAAAACAAAGTGACTAAGTTTCGCGAATCATCAAGAATCTTTTGTCTGGTTGTCACTCCTCCGACAGACTTGTCGGCAAATGGTTTTTTGAGCTCGCGAAGTGTATCACTTGTCCAGACAGTGTCGCTATCGACTAAAATGGTTAGGTCGGCAGTAACGTAGCGCATGCCCAAACGAATGGCGTTTCGCTTGCCGGGCTTGCGTGTCCAGATGACCTTTACGTATCTGTAGTCTGAGGCGATCTTTTCGAGCGCTCGGTTGCGAGGTCCATTGATCACGACAATAATTTGTTGAGGCCTCTGTGTTGAAATTGACTTGAGTACTTGTCGAAATACTAACTCGGGTTCATCTACGACAGGGATAATAACTGCTGCTGAGGTTCGATGTGCTTTCTGGTATGGCCTGTATCGCAGTGCTTGTGAAATAATAATCCCCCAACGCACCCATACATAGATAAAAAATAGCAGGAAAAAATGCAGATGACCTGTTACTAAGAAGTCTTTGAGCATTTCGTAGGATGTGTACATAGTCCGAAATATAAAAAATACGGCCCGAGTCCCCGAGTCGTTTTGCACATAATACCATTATGCTATATATTTGTCAAGCAATATTAGAGGTCTCTGATTATCTAGCTCATGGTGTATACAGTGCGGAAAAGGCATCGATTAAATAATAGGCGGATGCTTGCTCCATGTGTCTGATGATGGCTTAGCCTGGGATCTATGTGATGTTAGTGTCAAAAAGAGATTTTATGATGCCGTCTTTCCCGAAGGTGTAGAATATGACTTTAAAGTTGGATTTTGGTCGCCAAATTAGCTAGATCATATCTGGTAACCGAGAAAAATGCCGACGAACCAGCGATGAATCTTACTGTGGTCCCGGTGCTGGATAGCGGGCTTAGCCTTTTGCCACAAAACCATGCACGGAACAAGTTCCTCTGCGTGGTTTTGCTCTACCGAAACAGTCTTGCTCCGCGACTTTGATGTTAAGAACCTGTAACCAGCTCAACATATTGAATTGCGTTTTGGAGCGGCTGAGTGAGGCCAACTCTTTTTGCCATCGGCATAAAGTACCGCCGTGCTTCTGTTGCATATTCCTGAGCTTTTGATGGTGCGTTATGGGTCATATTTGTGATGAGGTTATTAATTCGATCATGAACTTTGATCCGCATGGCCGGCAGCCCTATGTCGTCATCGGCCATCATAATTGCACTATAAAACGGCTCGGGCACAAATGGGTCAGGTTTAGAGACGAGGCCAACAATAGCTGCGATCCTTGGCGAGAATTCACGAGCCAAGTAAGCTGTTGTGACGTCGGAATCCTCCACGATGTCATGGAGGATGGAGGCTAACAACTCTTCGGCGTCTGTGACGCCATGGGTTATCAGCGCCATGTGGACTTCCATCATATGTGTCCAGTATGGTTGGTTGGGTACGGCAGAGTAATAGCGCATCTCGTTGCCGGCCTTCTCTGCTACTAGAGCCCATGCTTTCTTTTCTAGGCTGCGATATGTAATAAAATCCATCATTCTATTTTACGCTTCCGCATGGCTTATATCGCTCGCCTAGATAAAACAAAAAGACCTCCGAAGAAGTCCTTTATTGTGCGTATGCTCGGTTCTCCGTAGTAACGGAAGTTAGAATGACCGTATTTGCTAAGTATAGTGTGTCACACGGTTAATCTCCGAATGTGCCGCCATTAAAACTTGTGGCTCAGGCAAGCTTTATGGCTTCTTGCACGCAACTACCGACACGAGCTTCCATTGGCCGTGCGCGGGTAGTTTTTGGGTGGTATAGTTGTATGTGCCGTAATTCTTGTCGTACGTCATCGTGCCTTTAACGGTATTGTTTGCGTAAGAATTGATGGTTAGGTCGTAATTCGTGCCAGCGGGTATATCCGCAATGGCCTCACCCTCCACTTCCTCGAAATTAGAAAATTTTTGTCCCCTAAACTCCGTAAAACTGTCGTCGTGCTTGACCGCATCGGCGGCACTGCTAACGTTTGCTAAACAGGCAGCTTTATCGCCTTCGGATAGTTTGCGAACCTGTTTCAGCCATGTGCCCGGTTGAATGGGCTGTGCTCCAGTTGCGGGGCGACTGTTGAGTAACGCTACTGTTGCGATGATGCCGATCAAGCTAACGCCGATGACAACCTTTGGCCTGTTTGCTTTTATATTCATGACCACCTCCTGTATACGTTCTGTTAGTACACTTGCCAATGTCTCGGCGTATATTTTGTATGCAAAACCGCCTGTATCCTGGCCACTCTGATTGCGTTCATGGCAAATGTCGGCAAACAGTTGCTGCATGGGTTCAGCGAACCGCTGCCGGTATGATTTAGGGTACAGTCGTAGCAGCTTTGCATATGTTGCCTCGTACCGCTGGGTACTAGTTCGTGCCATATGCCGCCAAGCTGGCGCCAGACGCATGGCGCTTCGTTAAGCGTACGACGCGTCGGTAGCGTTCCAGCTCGGCTTCCAGTGCTTGTTTGCCCGAGCTGGTAATCATGTAGTAAATGCGCCTCTGATCGTCCATATCTGGGTCGATTCTCTTGTCGCTCTCGGCTACTAATCCAGATTCGAGCATACGCTTGAGCGACCCATATAACGTGCCGGGGCCCATAGAAACTTTGCCTTCAGAGTCTGCTTCGACTTGCTTCATGATGGCGTAGCCGTGCTTTTCGCTCCCCGCCAGCGCCATAAGTATGTAGAGTACTGCGGGTGTGAGCGGTGCGTAGGTTTTAGCAGTGGACATGTATCGATAATATATCCGCGACGGATATATGTCAAATAAATCTTAGTGCAAACAAAAACACTCTGCTTTCGCAAAGTGCTCGGGCTTGGCTCACAACAATAGAGGAAGTTATAACTGCTGTGAAACAGGATTTACAGGTAGCTTAACCTTTTGAGTACCACGAGAGAAGGTGGATTAAGCGAATAGTTGCTAATGTTAGACAAGTCAACCCATTCAAGCTGCTCATTCTTGTTTACTGGCGTAACGCTGCCCGAAGCAACGCTACACAAAGCATCGAGGTAAATAAAACGCTTTGTCTTGCCATCGTGGTCTATTTTTACTTCTTCGTCCCACCAAAGCTTTTCGTCTACCGAAACATTTATGTCCCAACGCTCGCCAAGCTCAATGTTCAGAAGTTCATTAACGGTGCCTTCTCCGTCAATCCTGCCACCAAACAAAGCCCACGGTTCGTTATAAGGATTCTTTGCAGGGTCAACCTTACGCAGCAGTACCTCATCACCATCTTTAATTATTGCGATCGCCATCAGTACAGTATTCATATCACTACTATAACAGAGAGGTGATGGGTGTGCGGTTTCAATTCTAGTCTGCCTATACAAAAAGTCAGAACTGATTTAACGGTTCTGACCTTGTCTTGTCTGGTTTGGCTCCCCCTACTGGACGAGCTTCGCAACTATAAGTGACCCCAGGGACAAGGCGTTAACTATGCGGTTCTCTGCTCGAGCCGCGTCAAACGTTGCTCGTGGTCGCCAAGCTTTTCGTCAGTACCGTCATTCACAGCACTGATTGATTCCGCAACCGCTGCTTGGATTTCGTCAAGGTGTTGTTTGATATCGGCCTTGAACTTCTTTAGATTTTGATCAAACTGAACTTCTGACTGCGAGATTCTAGAGTCAATAAAGCGCTTTAAGTCTTCAAATTGATCATCGTTCATACCCCCATTATACCAAAACAAAAAGACTTCAAAAGAAGTCTTTCATTGTGCTCATGCTTGGCACACTACGATAGAGGAAGTTATAACCGCAATTAAGCAGGATTTCGCACATATCTAGAGGTGCAACAGGCATATCATCGCTCCCATTACCTGCCTGGTGCTAGAAGGTCAATACAAGCTTGCCAGTAGTCTTACCCGATTCAATGTCTCGGTGGGCTTTGGCTACGTCTTCAAAAGGGTACGTAGTAACTGGCAGTGGGCGAAACGTTTTGTCTGCAAGTTTGCGCATAGTGAAATCCAGCCCCTCGCCCAGAATGTCTTGCCGCTCAAATAGGTAGCTAATGTTAAAGCCCATAACGCTTTTGTTAGCTTTGACCATGTCGAAAGGACTAAACCGTGGAGTCCGCAGATAATCACGTATCAAAATCAAAGGATTCTGGTGACCGTTGGTTTTAGAAAGCATTGACTGGAAACCGTACATAAACAGCTGGCCGCACTGTGCCAAGTGGTCGTAACTCTGCTTGAACGTGCTGATACCGTTTGGGTCGTAGATAAGGTCGTAGCCTTTAGGTGACTCCTTTTCGGCAGCAGCCCACAGATCAACGATTGATTTGTCTATTACCACATCTACGCCATATTCTTTGGCAACCTTGGTCTTATGAGGGCCGCCTACCACTCCCACGACTTTGCAATCCAGAGCTTTAAGCATTTGTGTGAGCGAGAGGCCAACGCCGCCCGCAACAGAATGGACTAGTGCAACGGAACCCGGATGAATACGTGGCAGCCAGTATGAGGCGTAGTAGCTGGTTGCGAAAACGGCAGGTATCCCGGCAGCTTGGATAAAACTCAGCTCTGCCGGAAGCTTTCGTACATACTGCGCTTTTGCTATGACTTCACTACTGTACCCTCCGAAGAAGACACCAGCAAGAACACGGTCGCCCGGCTTAATACCCTTGACGTTTTTACCGATTGCCACAACAGTGCCAGCTACCTCAAATCCCGGCGTAATTGGGAATCCAACAAATTCATTCGCTGAAGAGTAGAGCCCTTGTCGCACACAGACATCAGCAAAGTTGATGCCAGCTGCCTTTACGCTGATTTTAACTTCGCCCGCTTTAGGTTCTGGACAATCGAAATCTTCTATAGTCAGTCGATCCCAGCCACCCTTTTTATAGATTCGGATGCGTTTTGCCATGGGGTTGATTATAACTGAGAAGAGGCCAAATCTTTTAGTTTCAATTCTAGCCTGCCCATACAAAAAGTCAGAACTGAATTAGCAGTTCTGACTTCATCTATTCTGGCTTGGCTCACGGTAGCGGACGAGTTGCGAACTGCCAGTGTGGATTATGGCAAACATCAAGTACTAAACATTCAGTCTATCTTACAGCACTCCGTCTAACGTAAAGTGCTTGCGTGGACTCACATCAGTACAGGAGTTATGCCCTAAAACTAGAGTGTACCTTCTAGTTTGCTCTTCATTTCTTTTAGTTTCATAGAGCTTGGAGGGGTACATATGTAGGAGGCTGTGAAACCGTATAGTGAATAAATGGCTCTTCTGGCAGGTCTTCTAACAGGCCATTGCCTCGGCGCACCCAATGATTACCATTTGCATCAGAAAATGCAATCTCTACACTAGGGTGGAAGCCCATCCCGTTATAGCCCACGGGTGCAATGCAAAAGGCTTGGCCGGGAGGAGAGGCATCAACGACTCGCCTGAACTCTTCTGGCGTTTGCTCACCCTTTGCATTTTTGTTTCTCGCATCAACAATGGTGATAACGACGTTGTATATAGGAGCATCAGAGTTATTATTAAGAACTATTATCTGGTATGGTGGCTGATACCGGCCGTCACCAGATTTGTTGCTCAACCATGTACTTACTCCGGCTGCCTGTCTCCTCTTCTCTCCTTCCCTTTTCTCGCGTTGTAGCTGAGATCGTTCCATGACAAGCCATATAAGAGTAGCCGCTGTCGCTAGTGAACTGACTATTTCAGACAGAAAAGCAAAATGCTCCAGTCTTATGACCGGATTAGAATACGAAAAGATTATGATACTACTCAAAAAGGCGAGCAAGCAGGCCAAAACCGCGGCAAAATTCCACCTTGAGCTTATTTTATGGTGAGGCATATTATTTCAATCTTTCTATGGTCAGTATAGCAGTCTGTGTCATAGCTTCTCACCGGCAAGTTCCTGTGCGTGGCTTTGCGCTACCGAACCGGAATTGCCTTGCAGTCTGAATCTAATGACCAACGGCCAAACCAAAGAAAAACCGCCTCTTGTGAGACGGTCTTTCTTTGGCTCCGGGGACTGGATTCGAACCAGCGACCTAGTGGTTAACAGCCACCCGCTCTACCGCTGAGCTACCCCGGAATATCGGCTTCGCCTCATGAGACACCCACTTCGTGAGTTTCTCATCGCGCCGAGAAACGAAATGAATTCGTTTCGCGGGCTGCTCTTCCCGGCGAACCAAGAGCTATTTTCCTAATCTGTTATTAGATGTAAGAACAGGGGCAATTATAGCGAAAGAAGAGCTTAGTGGCAACAGTTTGTTTGCTGGTTGTGCGGATGGCGACTCTGCCCTTATGAATTTGGCGATTTTGGTAGGCGTGGCGTGTATTTGCGAGCAGTGGTTGTGGTGCGCTCAACACTCCGCTTTACGTTGCCAACCACCTTGCGCTGGATACGACTGACGCTACTAGCATTGCCCACAATGTGTTGGAACGTTTCCTCGTAGCCAGTGACCATACGGCGCAGGCCAAAGTTCATCTTAACGTGATCGCGGCAGGCGCGGCGATCGATTTTATTCACCTTGTGAACGGCTTCAATCATTTCGCCGACACTGCCCACCAAGAAGCCGGTTTTGCCGTCTTTGATAATTTCGGGCATAGAGCCACGGTTGATAGCAAGTGTAGGTGTGCCACACGACATGGCTTCGATGGCGGTGAGGCCGAATGGCTCCTCCCACTGAATGGGCATAAGCAGCGCCTTGGCGTTTTGGTAGTATGGCAGCATTTTATCGCGTTCAATGTAGCCAAGGTATAAAATCTTGTCGTTTAGATAGGGCTTGATGTATTGGTCGAAGTAACCTTGGTTCTTGGGGTACACCGGACCAATGATGAGTAGCCGGTGGTTGGTCGCTTCGGCAATTTGCACTGCTTCTTTTACGCCTTTTTCGGGTACGATGCGGCCGGCATAGAGCAAGTAATCTTCGTGCTCGCTGTGAAAACTGAATAGATCGGTGTCGATGCCGTTGTACACAGTATTGGCATAGTTGAGGTCTGGTGCATCGCGGCGTTGGTTGTTTGAGATGGAAATATAGTGCTGATTCGGTGAATCGTACAGTTCGAATAGGTCTTTGTACCAGCTGAAGATGGGGTCGTGCAAAGTGTAAACTACGGGTATATTTTTGTGAAAATTTGCGAGCCGCAGTGCAACCTCGGGATGATGAAAATGGAGGATGTCGTAGTCACCCTGTTGGGCGCGGCGGAACATCTCCTCGGCGAGGTAGGTGTCCCAGAGCGCCGGTATGTAGTGGTTCATCTGCTCGCCATTAGAAAATAGATCTTGCAGTTCCTGATTGTTAGTGGCGAGCGGCCTAAGGTTGCGAGTTACGACGGATACCCTAGATATATCGGTGCCAGTTGGAGCGTAATAGTCCACCTTGTGACCGGCATCGGTAAGACCTTGAGCAATGGCCACAGAAAGATCTATCGGCGCGTATATCGTATCGGCCGGACGTGGTGATGGTAGATACCCACGCACCATCATAGCGATTTTGAGTGGTTTTTCTCCCCGCATTGGATGGGTACTAGTATGAGCCTGAACTCGACTAAATGCAAACTTACGCCAGTGGTTTTGACGGCGCTCTTTTACGCGGAATGCTCGGCAGCCGTAACCCACGGATTGTCGCAAACCGTTGTATTGGGGGTAGTGACCGTTCATGGGCTATACGTATAGAGGCTGCAATAGTCCAGGCCTGGCCGGTCTCGGGCACGACGAGGGTGTTTTTGGGTACTTTGGCGCTAAAGTGCGCAAGTGCTTGGTCGCGGTTGTACCACACTGTACCATCGCGGCTGACATAGAAAAATTCGTAGAACTCACCTGCCCGCTCCAACCCGCGCATAAGCCGGTCTTCTAAATCATTGGCCAGCCCTATTTCGCCGCTCCGGCGGAAGCCTTTGGCGATGTCGTACGTCTCTTTGGGCCAGACGGTGTTTAGGCCGTGGTAGTCAATGGTGGCAAGCAAGTTGCGGTGCTGGATTGCTCGGCAGCGGACGCCGATATCTGTTAATAATTCACTGCTCTGGATAGTTTGTACGATGGCGCGCGTGTAGCGCCGGGCTTGCCAGGCTGGCAGGTCGTGTAGGAGACTGCTCTCAAGCAGCACCCCGGGATTTGAAGTGATTGTTGCAATGCGGCGTGGCCGAGCGGGGTTGGTAAAATCGAGCCCTTGGGCAAAATACTGGGTGTCTTTCATCCACAGTAAGCGTAGCGTTTGTTGTTGCAATAACAACGCTGCTTTGCGCCAGCGCCAGCGGGCGGTGTAGGTTCCGATGCCGAGCCGTATGCCTGCTCGAAAAGCATCGTAGGCATAACCCTGGAGCTCGATGGACGCAACTGCTGCATTAGGGTCTGGCAGTGTGCCATCAATATGTATGTAGGCGGTCTCGGAATCTTTCCACGCTTGGTTCGCGATGCCTTGCGGATTGAGGCGGTGATAGGCGAAAAGACCTCGTGTTTGCGGGGTGATTTTGGCACCGAGCCAGGCAAGTGCTTCGTCGAGGCAGTCACGGACGCGCAGTGTCGTGTTGTCGCTATGCCGTACAACGGTGTGATTTAAAATCGCCCTGCCCTCTTGCTGACAGTAACGCTCTACTAGGCGCACGAAAAGCGGCGTTGCGTCGTGGCTGCCGTAATAGACCATGGTATCTTCGGATTCGCTACCCCACTTACGCTGCAGTTCGCGCATAATGCGCTGAGAACTGGGCGGCAGGTCGTCGGTGCCAATATGGAGGCTGCGGTATTCGTGGTGTATCTTGCCCGGTTCTTCTTCGGTGATTGCGTTCGTTTTAGTACCCTGGAGTTTGCAGAGTAGCAAAATGATTTCACGTACCACATCCGGATGGGTGGCCAATATGTCTTCGGCGACCTCGATAGAATCGCGACCGAACACGGCGTATCGAAAATTTATGCCGGTACTGGCATATACGCCCCAGCTTTCAGGGGCACGAACTAAGCTTAATGGGTTATTCTTTGGGTTAGGCGGTGCAGTCGCTAAGCTAGCAGTAGTAACTGGACGGTCCGCGTTTGATGCGGATCGCTCGTGCTGCGCAAAATCCATACTCGCTTAGTATTGTATCATAAGCGATATTCGGTCCTATCGTTCGGTTGTGCGATGTTTTTTGGCTAACTGTATGGCAGTTTTGTATCGTTCTATGTATTTTTCGGCCATCCGCTTGCCCGAGAATTTTTCCTCGACTGACTCACGGCAGGCTGCCGGGTCTATTTCGCCTACCCGGGCCATGTATGCCTCAAATTCATTTTCATCGTTTGCTAAAAAGCCGTTGACGCCGTGTTCAATAATTTCTGGCATAGCACCACGCTTCATTGCGACGACAGGTGTTCCGCAGGCGAGTGCTTCAATGACGGCCATCCCAAATGGCTCCTCCCAGGTGATGGGAAACAGGAGCGCCTTGGCTTCGGATATAAACTTCATTTTTTGCTTGCCACTTACTGAACCCGAGTATGTTATGCGCGGATTGTGCAGGACATACGGAAACACCCTGTCGCTGTAGTAGCGAAAATCGTAGTCGTTGCGATAGCGGCTCAATGGGTTGGCGAGTTCGAGTAGTAATTTGCGGCCGGTGGCGATAGTGGCGACGGTGCCGGCCATGCGCAATCGGTAGTGGTGCTTGGCACATAACCTAGCGGCAATATGCTGACCCTTGTCTTCCGCAAAGCGTGCCAGCGTTATAAAGTAATCTCGTTTACCCTGTTGGTCTACAAAAGGAAAATCATCAACCTCGAGGGCGTTATGGACGGTGTCGAGCATGTTGAGGCTGAGTTCGCGCGGCATGCTGCGGCGCATAGCGTCGGATATTGATACGAAAAAACAGCTGTTGTCGCCGTCAACGGCTCGCCAAAAGAGCCGGTTGTCCGGGACGCCTTCTGCAACCATACGATCGGTGGTGGGCGGCGGCCCGTGTATGGTGTGTATGGCTGGCGGTATATGCTCCGTTCCGGCTGCATAGGCTAATATGGCCGGCCCGATAAAGTAGTTGTGATCGTGGATGATGTCGAACGTGCCGTCTGCTTGTATGAGCTGGAGTGCGCACAGGACGTGAGCTATCGGTATGGGGAGCGCGAAATCGTACATGGGTTTGAGGATGTGAGCAAACTGTTCCGACTTGGTCACATTATGCACTAGCGCGCCATGTAGCTTGCGTTTACCCACGCCAAAAATCTCTACATCCACATCAAGCTTTACCAGTTCTCGTACCAAGCTGTCGATTACTCTTTCGACCCCTCCATACCCCTCTGTTGGAACCTTGAGCCAGGGTGGAGCTATCATTGCAATGCGCAAACGCTGCATGGGCGCTCTCCTGTTTATGGCACCCGTACTGTAGCAGTGTTATGTCTCCATTGTCTGTTTTAAAGCATACAGATATGTGCGCTGCGTTGTGCTGGTTGCTGCTAGGGAATTCTTTAGTGTGGCCTGAACAGGGCGCGGGCTTGGCGTTCCTGGTCTCGCTGCTTGAGCGTCTGGCGCTTGTCGTATTGCCTTTTGCCCTTACCAATCGCAATGCGGAGCTTGATGTAACGGCTGCCCGTAAGGAGTTCGAGTGGTACGATAGTGCGCCCCTGCTGCTTTGCGGTTATCAGTGCATTGATCTCGCGGCGCTTAGCGAGCAATTTACGGCTGCGTGTTTGATCTGTCTCGGGAACAGGTACGCCATGTGTGCCGTTGATGGTGCCATTGAGCAGGTACAGCTCACCGTTTTTAACGGTTACATAGGCGCCGCGCAACTGGCCGTGCCCCATACGCAAGCTTTTTACTTCGGCGCCAGTTAGTTCCAGGCCAACTACCAAAGAATCGCCAAGTTCGTAGTCGAACCGGGCGCGGCGGTTTTGGATGGTTTTGGGGGCTTGTGCCTTCTTTTTGGCCATACTGTTTTTATTGTACGCTTACTACCCCTGTTCGTCTATGTATCTACCAGGTTGCGACGTGTCTATGGGTGCGGTAGTATAAGCTATATGGCAGGCAATACATTTGAAGCAATGCAAGCACACGCTGGGGAATGGCTTTCCAGAACGAGCGTGAAATATGCGTCTATTGGTCGTTTGGTAATTGGCGACCCACGTATTAATAGGGTAGTTTATGGGGTTAGTGTAACTCCAGCAAGCGCTATTCCAGACTCAAGTCGGGCTGATTTCAGAGGTACAGGGCGTGGTACGAGGTTGCCATGGCCGGCACGCTTCAAAATGGCTGGAGTTGTACAGCTGGATAGAGCTGTATTAGATGCTAAGCGGAGTGAGCTGAGCGCCGAAAACCCAGGCTCCAGCGTACATGAGGCAGTTGCATTTCAATTTGGGAAGTTTGTCATGGCTGGAGTATTGGAAGAGGGCGATAGGCTTCCAGAGGAATTTGCAATGCGATTTCAGCGGTATGACCTTAGTGCGACCGCAGGGCTGGTGATTCCCGAAGAGGGTACGTTGGTAGTGCCCGAAGGTGTAGTACGCACGGCACCTGGTGCGGACGGCGGTGTCCATAGGGTCAGCACGCTACTCAGTGCTGCTAGGATCCCGATTTACTAGGTACTGTTACCCTTCTTAATTTGCAGTATGTTAGTCTGGTAATCGTCTAGTATATCTGGGGCAGATTAGAAATTGCATGCTTTATCAGTAGTGTACAATAGCCCTTTGTGATTACTGGTACCGCGGAGCGTTTAGAAAATTTTTATCATTTTGACGAAGGTGTTATTGCGGATGTTGCTGAAGTGGCACATTGGCAAAACGATTTGAGTTTCTGGCAACTTGCCGACAAATATGGGCTAGCCGATGGTCTGTCGAGGGGTGTGGACCCTGTTACGGGGCGACCATTTGAGTATCTAAGGCTTACTCCTCAAGAAGATTATGATGATACGCATGCTCGAGTCCTGCATGCACCTATGGCTACGCCGATAAATCCGTCGCTGGCCGTGCGGGCTATACGCTTATTTGGTGCCGACCCAAAGCAACAGCTAGTAGTCGTGGGTAATCCAGGTCCAGTTGGTAGCAACGCTGGGACCTTGGGCCGTCAGGAAATCCGACAGGTATGGAATGGTGATTTGTCACCCACGGTAATGCCTACCATTCGTCTTCTCGGAGATCTCGGTATAAAGTCGGTAGACCACTTAGGATATTCGTGTGGTGCCGACAAGGCGGTGGTTGCCAGTGCGCTATCAAGCGAGTATGGACTCACAACGAAACAGCAAGTGTTGATGGAGATGGCTAGCACTAGGGAACGTGGCTTACTGGGCATGCTTAAGGCGTTTCGCAGTTGCAGGGCACCCTTAGCGGAGTACATTAAAAATACGGGGAGTAAACCATTGTATGAAGCGCGGCGATTGGCCGACGTTGGAAAGCTCCGTTACGCTGGTGGCTTGTTGCGTCTGAGTAATGTTGCCATCGCTAAGGTGTTATCTCAGGATGGCTTTAGCGCCCGATTGCAGGAGAGTATATCTGCGAATCCTGATATGCGCTCGACAGTGATATGGGGTGGATGTAGCGAGCTAGCGGACAATACCTACCTTACTGAGCTGATGGACGGGCTTAAATTAGGGTATGGATCGGATGTGATTCGATCGTTTGTAGTGGAACGAATGCTCCATGCAGGTGGTGATGACGTTGATCTACATGCCGCCATGGTACTGCAAGCATTGCGAGCGACATGAGCCCCTGTGCATTAGAGGAGCCGATGAAGGCTAATCTGGAGCGCTCTAGTTATTATCTGTAAAGATTTGCTCGGCAGTGTTCCAAACGCTGGGATCATGCAAGGTAACCATGCGGTAGTACCAATATTCTGCACCCCAGAGGTCGATATCTTTGATGCCGGTTTGCTTGCCGAATTTTGTGGTGTCGGCCAGCGTTTGCGCAGTAAAGGTTTTGTTCTGCTCGCGTAAGCTGATATGGGGTATGTCCAAATCATCTGGTGGCCACGGCTCGGTTTGCAGTTCGTGGATTACCGCTGGCTTGCCAGTAACGATCTGTTCTGCCCCGGCCAAGAACGCATAGTACCAGCTGGGAAACGGATAGGTTACATAGCGGTGCCATAGTACTGAGTTCCAGACGTGTCGGTATACAGATATACCAATGATATCTGGCAGTGGTTGACGCGTCGCTAGGCCAGCGTAGTTATTGCTGCGGCTTATAATAACCGGATGCTGTGGGTCGAGCTTTTTGACGAGCGCGAGCTCGCTGCTTAACCGTGCACGGTCAAAGTTGTTGCAACCGCCAAAGCTATTAAAATATTCGTTCTCAAGTTGGTAGCTTTGCAGGGCTGGGTTAGATTTATATCGGCTGACAACCGCTGCTATATATTGTTTAAGAGCTGGCTCCCAGGTTGCTTCTGGCTTGCTGGTGTCAATCCAGCCGGGTGGGTGGCACTCTGGCCAACGGGGTTGGCGTAGGCCAATTGCCAGGCTAATCTTAGCGTTATGGGCCTGGGCTTGCTGCACTTCCCAGTCGAGCTCACTAAAATTATACTGCCCCGGTGTCGGCTCGATGTCGCTCCAATAACTAACTAGGCGCAAATGTTTTACGTGTAGATCGTTCAAGATAGCCATGTATGTTTGATGGGCATCTAGGCCTAGGTAATTGGCATAGTCCGCAATAAACGTAACCCCGAGCGTGGTCGGCTTGTTTTTTTGCTCGTGTTGGTACCATAGGGCGATGCCGTACATGGTGCTGCCGCAGACTACTGCGAGCACAACTGCTACGGCCACCACTTTGTGCCACCAGTTTTTGCGCCAATACGCTATAAACTGGCGTTGTGTCCATTTGAGCGGCGAATTGATTTTCTTCAGGAAATTCTTAGTTTGTGCCATACAATATACGATTAGTGAACGACATGCGCATTAGCATTATCATACCCGCTTATAACGAAGAGCGCTATCTTGGACGTTGTTTGGACTCAATCGCCGCCCAGCTCGAGAGGCCATATGAGGTGTTTGTGATTGACAATGGCTCCACCGACAAAACGGTGAAGATAGCTCGTTCCTATCCGTTTGTTACGCTATTGTCTGAGCCTAAAAAAGGGCGCGTTTTTGCTCGCAACACAGGCTTCATGGCTGCCACTGGTGAGCTACTGGCTCGTATTGATGCAGATGCAATTTTACCGAATGACTGGACCCAGCAGATTGCTGCGTACTATGCTTCGTCCGCTGCGCTACAGACCGCCTGGACCGGCGGGCCCCATTTTTATAATGTGCGCTTTCCGCGTACGGTGAGTCGAATTTATAGCATGTTGGTATTTGGGGCAAATAGGCTTTGGGCGGGACACCCCACACTCTGGGGCTCCAATATGGTAGTGCCTAAAAAAATGTGGTTGGCGGTGGCGGCTTCGGTGTGTCACCGTAATGATATCCATGAAGATCTCGATCTGACTATTCATTTACATCGCGCAGGCTACCCCATTGTGTACAGGAAGCAGCCTGTAGTCCAGGTGCAGTTGCGCCGGGTACGCTCTAACCGGCATGAGCTATGGGAGTATCTGCAGTGGTGGCCGCGAACCCTGCGCATACACGGTCTCAAAACCTGGCCGCTCTGTTGGCTGTTCGGCGACGTCCTCATCTACTGGATAACGCCTGTCTTTAGTTTGACTGAACGAATTGCTCGACTGTTTGGCCGAAAACCACTGTCCGAAGACCAGCTGTAGTCTCGACGACATATTTTTACAGCCCAAGACTCGCCTGAATTACTGGGGTGACGGCACCATTGCCGGTAAGATTATCCGGCGTTATTGCTCTGCCAGCGACCACTACTCTCTTGGTATGGGCTGCAATTGCCCCACAGGCCTAGTTTATGAGATTGCGCATTCGCCTGGCTCGAACTAAAGGTGTCGGATTTAGTAAACGGGAACGATACGTAGGCAAAGGCGTAGCCTTTTGATACTAGTTCTTGATCAAGATTCGTACCATCAGGTAGGTAGACATAGCGCAGCAAACGGTTGTAGCGGTCGCGGTTGGTGCTCAGACTGTCAGCTACTAGGCGTACGTGACCGCCTGCCGCTTTGATGCGGTTTTGGGTGTATGCGGCGGCTGCCGGACCGTAACACTGTACCGGTGTGTTGGGCTTGTGGGTCTCGGGTGTATCGATGCCGATGAAGCGGACTGTTTCGCTAGTGCCGTTCATGTCGACCGCGATAGTGTCGCCATCCACAAAATGGTTGATGCCGTAGAGCCCTGGTTGATTGGTCATCACACCCTTTTTGATAGTGATAAACGAACCCTCGCTTTGGCTGATGCCGGCAGGTATAGCCAGCAGGAGCAGCACAATGCTAATCCAATGTTTACGGCGCAAACGGTATTTCATACGTATGGAGTATACCTGTTTTTTAGGGCCGCAGGTAAGGTTGGGCTTCCGATGCTATATAGCTGGGCAGTATTAAGTGAAAGGACGGAGTGGAGTTCTAGCCCGTAGGGGCGACGGGTGCACGGCTGGGTAGCCAGTGCAGTCTGGTCGGCATTTGCCTTCCAGTCCCCGTCGCCCGCGAGCTTAAACTATGTCGGGTTCAACCGGAAACTGCAGGATCTCTTGTAGAAGGGATACTATGTCAAGCACCCCTTCCTTCCGCTGTAGATCGGCTGCTGCCCTCACCCGGTAAAGGGTGCCAGTAAAATCCCCTGCTAGCCAGAGTGTGGAGTCAGGCGGGTTCCCTATATAGTAGTTGGCTATTGCAAACAGGATCGGCACCTGAAGATTCACAGCGCCTGCGTAGGCGTCACCTAGGACCAGCTCCCGGAAGAGTTTCAAGCTAGCCATTTCGATAGCCGAAAGAGGAAGGTACTCCGGGATTACCTCGCACATAGCGATGAGATGTATCCCGCCGCCGTCATCATCATCGCTTGAGAAAGGCCGGCAGTACACAATACCTGGGTATTCTGGTGTGCGAATTGCGTAGACGTCTACAGTGCCGTCGATAGCCGGGAGCATAGGCAACGACAGCCCCGCCGATGGCTTAGCCCAAAAGACGCCATGCAGTACCAAGGTGACCCCGTCTAGCGTATCACGCTGTCTGGTAGGGTGCTGATAGACTGCCGCGGCGATGCAACCTGTGGGGGTGTCATCTTTGTCTTTCGCGCGGATGAGCTGCGACATGGTAAGAGTCTCCACTCCGTCGAGATGTGCGACAGTTCGGAGGAACGTGTCTATATATTTATAACACCCAGTGGTATCTACTACAAGTAGGTTTTAGAATATGTACGGCTTTTTAATGTCTCTTGGTTAGCCCTTAAAAATCTATGCCCTTGTTGGCTAAGAATTTATCATCGAAATGATGTCTTATCTTGGTCATGTTAGTGGCGATATCGACATGATCTAGCAAATCTTTGGGGAAATTTCGGCCGGTGAGACACAGACTGGTTCCGGGCGCACGTTTAGCAATTAGCTCGGCCAGCAACTTTTGCGCAAGTAAGCCATCGTGCACGGCGTTATTAATTTCATCGCAAATAACTAACTGGTACTTGCCGCTGGTGGCGCACTCTAGCGCTTTCTCATATGTTTCGAGCGCGGCAGTCTTGTGTTGCTCGGGCGTTACTGCTTGCGGGCTGAGCTCGCCTGCTCCGTAAAACCCTTTACCGCCCTTGTAAAACAGCAGTTGGTCCTTAAACAACGGCATAATGTCACGGATAAACACGTGCTCACCGACGCCCCAATATTTGATGAACTGGATAAACGCAACATTCCAGCGGTTACCGAGCGCACGGGTAAGCAAACCTAGGCCAGCACTGGTCTTGCCCTTGCCCTCGCCGGTGTACACCACTACGACCGACTCTTTGGTATCAAAATCCTCAAACGCCATGGTAGCTATCAGTATAGCTTATGCGGCATCATGGAGTGATAGATTGCCTACGGCTCTTGCGTCTCTTAGGCGTTGGAAGAAAATTTTAAGCCCCTCAGCACGCAGTTCGCGGCCATTACGATGTGGGTCACCTCCGCGGCGCGCACTGATTAAACGCCATGTTGGGTCGTCCTGTATAGCTTGTATAGTAGCGTTGTCAAACAGATAATACGAGGCTAGCGTCTCGGGGTGTTTGCGGTCAGTAAGGCGGTGCCAAATAGAGTCTGGGGGAAAAGCGTTAGGATTTTGGATAAACGAGGTAACCTCTGCCAGGTGACCTGTAGGATCTGCCATTGCTTTTCTGGAAAAATCGTCCAAAGTTACTCCATCGGCAACACTTATGTTGTCTGCATCAGGATTGATCATGAAGGCCGGTGGTTCAAGTTGTGGCTGATTTTGCTCCCCTGTCTTATAGACTACGTGTTCCGCGGTCATGACATCTCCTTAATTACCTTCCATTTTCTCATCATAGAGATGCAATTATAACAGTGTATGTAAGAAATCTTACAAATTTACCTGGGCCGGTTTGGCCCTTAGACGGTGGCTAAAGCGGCGTCGATGCGAGGGCGGTCAAAGCCCACCACGATCTTGCCCTCGCCAAAATCGAGCACTGGTATGCCAGTCTGGCCGGATTTTTCTACGGCTTCTTTAATCCAGTCGCGGTTGGTGTCCACGTCGCGATATTCGTACTGTACGCCCTTCTTGTCGAAGTACTCCATGGCTACATGACAAAAGGCGCACCATTCGGCGCCGTATACGATTACGGGGTTTATTTGTGCCATATTAGTTCGTTGATCCTTTCGTGTGTCTTACTATACACTCATCTTGTGTGGCTAATACTATACTTAGTATAGCATAGTGAATCGGGTCGGCAAGTTTGTTTGCAGGATGGCGGCAAGGCTCCAGTCAAAGCGCAGCTTAAAGCTTGCGGGCAAACTGTCAGGGGTGGTATACTATTCGCAAGAATGACTGAACCACACAAGCCAGCGACTCAGACGCCGACTGCTAATGCGGGTGTACGAACGCCTACTGGTTCCAGCCAACAAAAAGCTAGCCGCAATGCACAGCAGGTTGCGATGATCGCATTGAACATGAGCTGGCAGTTGCTGATTGTAGTGGTCGCACCAATCCTGGCCGGTCATTGGCTAGACAAGCACTATCACAAAGCCTCGCTCTGGACATTTATTGGGCTGATTGTGTCAGTTGCTGGTATGATAGCGGTGGTAATCCAGACAAACCGCCAAATTAACGAGTATATGCAAACGAATACGAAGAAGGATACAGATAAATGAACGCGCTCATCTCACGTTTTGCCGATAGTGGCCCTGCCATTCATGTGGCGCCAGCGGGTGTGTTTCATTTGGGCGGTGTCGCTATTAGTAACTCGGTGTTGTACGGCTGGATCGCTGGACTAATTATTACTACCTTTTTGGTTATCGTTGCCCGCAAAGTAACCGTTCGGCCGAAGGGCGGTGCCATGCAATTTATCGAAGCTGGGGCTGATTTCATCTCTGGTCTAGTCGAAAATGCTTTCGATGATCGTAAGCGCGGCCGTAAATACGTTCCCTTCTTTGTTACCCTATTCTTCTTTATCTTGCTGAACAACTGGTTTGGGCTGATTCCGGGCGTAGGCGAGGCCTTCCATCGTGGCGATAATCCGCTACTAAGGCCGTTTACGGCTGACCTAAACGGCACGTTTGCCATGGGTATCGTGACCATGATTTACGTGTATGCGTCATCAATTCGCGAATCAGGTGGTCTCAAGCGCTACTTTGCCCACTTCTTTGTCGGCAGCCCGCTGAACCCGCTGTACTTTATTATTGGTATCCTCGAGATGCTCACCGACCTGACCCGCGTGTTTAGTCTGAGCCTTCGATTGTTCTTAAACGTCACTATTGGTGAAATTGTGATTGCTGTCTTTAGTTACCTGGGCCATGTGGCTGCGCCGCTGACGGCCCTGCCCTTTACGCTAGTCGAGCTGTTTATTGGTGCCCTACAAGCTTACATCTTTACGGTGCTAAGCGTGATGTACTTAGCCATTGCCGTTAACCATGCCGGACATCATGCCGATGAAGTCGAAGATATCGACACCCATGTTTTGACCCCTGAACCCACTGCACACAGTAAGTCGCCGAAAGGTAGTACCGCATAACGCGTGCGTAAGTTTGGGCAAAAATGATGATAGTAATTAATAAGGAGATAAAATAATGGATTTGTTTGCAGCAGCTGCTAGCACCGCCGTACTTGGTAAGGGCCTGATGATTGGTCTGGGCTTTATTGGCCCAGCTATCGGTATTGGTCTGATTGGCGGTAACTACTTAAGCGCCGTTGGCCGCAACCCAGAAGCCGCTAAGTTCTTTGGTCAGGCTTTGGTATTCGTGGCTATTGTTGAGCTGTTCGGTCTGTTGGCCTTCGCTTCAACCTTCATTGTTAAGTAATAAGGCGTTAAAACTAAGACATGATGACACCTGTAACACAATTTGCGGACAGTACCTCGGGTATCGGGGCACTGGGCGTTGATGGGCGATCGCTGATTATTCAGCTGGTCACCTTCATTTTGGCGTACTTGGTGCTGCGAAAGTTTGCCTTTGGGCCGATTCTGAAGGTGCTTCAGGAACGCCGCGATCTGATTGAGCAAGGTGTGAGCCTTGGCGAGCAGATGAAGAAAGATAAGGCTGAGCTGGAAGCCAAGATCGACAAGGAGCTTAAGAAAGCTCGCGCTGAGGCTGATGGCATTATCGCTAGCGCCGAAGAAGCTTCCCGCGAGACTACTCGTGCTGCCGAAGATAAAGCGCATGCCAAAGCTGCGATTATCTTAAAGGAAGCCGACGAGCGCATCAAAACCGAAACCCAGCGTGCTCGTAAGCAGCTGGAGGGCGAACTGGTTGGCCTAATTAGCGACGCTACCGAAGCGATTATCGGCGAAAAAGTTGATGCCAAGAAGGATGCGCAGCTTATTGACCGTGCCTTGAAGGGCCAGAACGCATAACATATGAAAACGCCTCGATTTGATATCGCAACGATTATTGCAGCGCGCAGCTACTACCGAGGTATTTCCCCGGAACTATCTAAGGAAATTGCGGCGATGTTGCTGGCTGAAGGCCGGGTTAATGAACTGGACTCTATCCTGCGCGACGTGCAGGCCGACTGGGCCGAACATGGACACGTGGAGGTGCTGGCGTATAGTGCTCACCCACTAACTGAAGCCAGTAAGCAGGAGATTATCGAGCAGATTAAGCCGCTGTATCCTAACGCTGAACAGATTCTAGTGACTGAGGTCATTGATCCGTCAGTAGTGGGCAGTGTGCGGCTGCGTCTAGCGCACCAGCAGCTAGACCTAAGCGTCGAGGCAAAACTGAACAAATTTAAACAACTCGTGAGAGCTGGAAAGGAATAAGTGATGGCTGAATTATCAATCACGGAACTTTCGGCGGACATTCGCGCAGCCATTGCTGATCTGAAGAGCCGCCCAGAAATTGAAGATGTAGGCGTGGTGACGCGCGTTGGTGACGGCATTGCCTGGATTTATGGTCTGAGCAAGGCCGGTTATAACGAAATGCTGGAGATTGACGGCCTGAGCGGCCAAAAAGTGACCGCCTTTGCCTTTAACCTCGGTGAGGACGAAATTGGTGCCGTTATCTTGGGCGATGCTACCCAGGTTAAGGCTGGTGCCAACGTTCGTTTGAGCGGTCAGGTGCTGGAAGTGCCGGTTGGTCCAGAACTCGTCGGCCGCGTGGTTGACCCACTGGGTAACCCACTGGATGGTGGCGAACCAATCAAAGCTAAGCAAAAGAGCCGCGTAGAGCGTCCTGCTCCCGGTGTTTTGCAGCGCAAGCACGTGCACGAACCACTAATGACCGGTCTTGTTGCCATTGACGCCATGGTGCCAATTGGCCGTGGTCAGCGTGAGCTGATCATCGGTGACCGCCAGACCGGTAAAACCGCTATTGCGGTTGATACTATGGTTAACCAAGCTCGTCAGAAGACCGGTGTTGTTAACGTCTACGTGGCCATTGGTCAGAAGTTGTCCAAAGTTGCTGCCTTGCAGGAGCGTTTGAAGCGCGAAGGGGTTATGGACCAGACCATTATCGTGGCTACCTCTCCTTCCGATCCAGCAGCTATGTTGTACCTGGCACCTTACGCCGGTGCTGCCATGGGTGAATATTTCCGTGATAACAAGCAACACGCCCTGATTATCTACGATGACCTCACCAAGCACGCTCAGGCCTACCGTCAGATGTCACTGCTGCTGCGTCGTCCGCCAGGCCGCGAAGCCTACCCTGGTGACGTGTTTTACCTGCACTCACGTTTGTTGGAGCGCGCTGCTAAGTTGTCCGATGACTTGGGTGCCGGCTCACTCACTGCCCTGCCAATCATCGAAACTCAGGCCGGTGATATTTCAGCGTACATCCCAACTAACGTCATTTCTATCACCGACGGTCAGATTTTCCTTGAGACGAGCTTGTTCTACCAGGGTATTCGCCCGGCTATTTCGGTCGGTCTTTCGGTCTCCCGTGTGGGTGGTGACGCCCAGACTAAGGCGATTAAGGGCGCTGGTGGCGGTATGAAGCTGTCGCTGGCTCAGTTCCGCGAACTCGCTGCCTTTAGCCAGTTCTCAACTGATCTTGACGACGATACCCGCCGCACGATTGAACGTGGTCAGCGTCTGACTGAGCTGCTGAAGCAGCCGCAGTACAGCCCCTATGCAATTTGGGAAATGTACAGCGTGCTCTACGCTGCCAACAACGGTGCCTTCGACATCGTGCCAATCGAAAAGGTTGATGCTGCCCGCGAAGCGTTGCTCCGTGAGCTGAAGAGCAAGCATGCTAAGCTAGTCGATGCTCTTAACACCGGCGACAAGCCGACTGACGAGCAAAACGAGCAGGTCATGAAGGTAGCTCACGACATCGCTAAGCAGTACGAAGTAAAGGCCGAGAAGAAGTAGGCTGATTACCCATGGCAAGCACCATAGTATTAAAACGGCGCATTAGTTCCATTAAGAACACCCGCCAGATCACCAAGGCCATGCAACTGGTGAGCGCTAGCAAGCTGCGCCGCGCGCAGGAGTACGCGCAGGCTAGTCGTGCATACGCAGACCTTGCTAACGAGCTGCTGGCTCGTATCGGCGGTATTGCCGAAGTTGAGCGTCAGCCGCTGTTTGCAAAACGTGCCGTCAAAACCCGTCTGTACGTAGTAATTACCAGCAACAGCGGCCTAGCCGGTGCCTACAACGCCAATGTGCTCAAGCAACTGACCGCCGCAGTGCGTGCCGACCAAAACGAGAAGGTTGCCACGCGGGTTATTGCTATTGGTAGCAAGGGTGCACAGTTTGTGCGTCGCATTCGTGAGATTGACCTGCTGGCTGCCTACCCTGGCTTTGGTGATCAGCCCACCGCTAACGATTTGCGCCCGGTGCTGAACACAATTGTCGATCAGTACAAAGACGGCGAAGTCGACGATGTACAAGTGCTGTACACCAAGTTTAAATCGACCGTTTCGCAGGAAGCCCAAAGCTTACAGCTATTGCCGGCACAGGCCGGTGTGGCGGCCGAAGGTGCCAAGCCCATCGCTAATGGCAACTTTGAGCCAAACGTGGAGACGGTGATTGATCAAGTAGCCACCCGGCTGATTGAAGCGCAGGTGTGGCAGGCGCTGCTCGAAAGTATTGCCTCCGAGCACGCTATGCGTATGGTTGCCATGAAAAACGCTACCGACAACGCTAAAGATCTGATTGATGATTACACCTTGGAGCTGAACACCGCTCGTCAGGCAGCAATCACCCAGGAGCTGGCCGAGATAACCGGTGGTGCGGAGGCGCTCAATGGCTGATAAATACATAACGTATGCACCCCACACTTCACATAAAGCATTGGATACAGGAGAAAACTAATGGCACAAGCGACAAAGGATACAACTAAAACCGGTAAAATTACCCAGATTGTGGGCGTGGTGATCGACGTAGAGTTTTCTACCGATACCCTGCCGGCAATTTATAACGCACTAAAAGTACAGAATGGTGACCAAGAGCTGACGCTTGAGGTTGCACAGCACCTCAGCGAATCAAGTGTTCGTGCAGTCTCGCTGGGCTCAACCGACGGTTTGGAGCGTGGCGCCGAAGTGACTGACACTGGCGCACCTATTTCAGTGCCAATCGGTGACGAAACGCTAGGCCGCATGTTTAGCGTAACTGGCGAGCCAATTGACGGTAAGGGTGGTACGTTTAAGACCAAGTCGCCAATCCACCGTACACCCCCAGCTTTGGTTGATCAGTCTGGTTCGGTTGAAATTCTGGAAACCGGTATTAAGGTGATTGACTTGATCTGTCCGATGACCAAGGGTGGTAAGGCTGGCCTGTTTGGTGGTGCTGGTGTGGGCAAGACCGTGCTTATTCAGGAGCTGATTAACAACATCGCTAAGTTCCACTCTGGCTACTCAGTCTTCGCTGGCGTTGGTGAGCGTACCCGCGAAGGTAACGACCTGTACCACGAAATGGAAGAGTCGGGCGTTATTAGTAAAACTAGTCTGGTGTTCGGCCAGATGAACGAGCCACCAGGTGCGCGTCTGCGTGTGGCACTTTCGGGTCTAACGATTGCCGAAGGTTTCCGTGACAAGGGTTCTGACGTGCTGCTGTTTATTGACAACATCTTCCGTTACACCCAGGCTGGCGCCGAGGTGTCTGCCCTGCTTGGCCGCTTGCCTTCAGCTGTGGGCTACCAGCCAAACCTGGCCGAGGAAATGGGTTTGTTGCAGGAGCGCATCACCTCAACACGTCAGGGTTCTATTACCTCAGTGCAGGCCGTCTATGTGCCAGCCGACGACCTGACCGACCCAGCTCCAGCTACCACGTTTGCCCACTTGGACTCGACCATTACCTTGAACCGTGCCCTGACTGAAATTGGTATCTACCCAGCAGTTGACCCACTGGACAGTAGCTCGACTATTCTTGACCCCGAAATCGTGGGCGAAGAGCACTACCGCGTAGCCCGCGAAGTGCAGCGCGTTTTGCAGCGCTACAAAGACCTGCAGGACATCATTGCTATCCTTGGTATGGAAGAACTGTCTGAAGAAGACAAGCAACTGGTGGGCCGCGCCCGCCGCATCCAGCGCTTCTTTAGTCAGCCGTTCTACGTGGCTGAACAGTTTACTAACAACCCTGGTCAGTACGTGAAGCTGACCGATACCATTAAGGGCTTCCAGGAAATTCTGGACGGTAAGCACGACGATATTCCAGAAACAGCCTTTAACTTGAAGGGTACCATCGAAGACGTCGTAAAGGCGGCCAAGAAGTAAACATGATTAATCTCGTTGCAATGCTTCTGTTTGGAGCTTTTGCCGGGTGGCTAACGGCGCAGATTATGCATATTAAAACTGAGTTTTGGGGCAATCTACTACTCGGTACTGTTGGCGCTATGATTGGTAGCGCTATCATGATACTGATTGGCGGTTCGGGCGTGCATGGTTTTACCATATATAGCTTGCTCGTATCTGTTGGCGGTGGCTGCTTCTTTACTTGGATTGTTCGTCGGGTGGACCATAAAGGATTGAAAAAACGATGATACATTTTCAACTAGTTGCGTTAACGGGGACTAAATTCGACGGTGATGCTTATGAAATCACCCTGCCAACGCTGGAAGGCGAAATTGGGGTGTTGCAAGACCATATGCCGCTGGTTAGCGTTGCCACCAACGGCGTCATTGCGGTGCGCCGCGATTCTAAAGACAGTGACGCAAGCCGCGACTTCTTTGCCATAAGTGGTGGCGTTATCGAAGTTAGCGATAACACCTTGCGCGTATTGGTAGATGAGGCCGACCACGCTGACAACATCAATGAAGCTGAGGCTGAAGCTGCCATGGAACGTGCGCAGCAACTCAAAGCGGAAGCCAAGGACGAAGTCAGCCTGGAACATGCCCAGCAGCTAGTTGACCGCCACGCGGTTCGCTTGCAGGTGGCAAGTCTAAAGCGTCGCCACCAAAAATAGAAAATAACCCTTAAGGCTCCCGGCTGTGTCCTTCACCCATGTTTTGTACCATGATGTTTTTATGGGGTAATACCTCTGTACCCTACGACGTGGCTGGCTATGCTCTGGCGAGAGAAGGATTTCGAACCAGAATGCTCAATGCTTCGTCTGGGTTGGGGTGACGTAGCCTTTCCTGGACGGTAACAATGTGTCGTAGGGCCGTAAATGCCCAAAAGGCCTGCGGGTTGGCGCCTGTGGCACTTAACAGATCACCTGTAAGGGATTCAAGGCCGCCTGCGCTTAGGACGTAGGCAGGGTTGCCTTCCTCCCAAGCGGAGCGATTACGGAATCTGTCTGCAGTGTTATTGATAATGACGACGCGTGCAAGGTGACGTCCAACGACAGGAACGCGTGATACCTCGGCGCTTTTTACTCTGTTGGCTGCGGTCTCAATGTCTGGCATAGGGCTCGCAGTGGTAGCATTTGTGGCATGGTGCTCACGAGCTAGCTCAATCATTCGCTCGGTCATACTTGGTTCGATGCCAAGGCCAAAAGAATTCACTGTGTTAATCAAGAACTGAGGGTCGCGTTGAGCAATAGCACGAGGAATATCAGGCATAGCCGCTTCGCCGCCGCAAACATTGCCGTGCTGCACGACCGCAATTTTGGTACCGAGCGTTTGCAGTACCAGAGGTGTTAGCTGTTCTAGGGGTACGGTATTCTTACCTCTACTGGCCTGCAGTGCGAAGTGTAAGTCGTAGACAAGTCCGTTCCCGGCGCCGGCAATTTGGATATCAGGTTCAATCGCCTGGTCTTCGGGCGGACGATCTTCCACGCAAAGTAGCTGGTAACGTTCCCCGGGTGCCAGGTTGCGTGGCTCGGCGAAGTATGGGTCGTATGTCGTGAGTAATTCTGTCATAAAAAGAAAACACAGCATAAAGCTGTGACATTGAGCACATGTGATTTTTAGACTACACCTTGTTATGTGTAATAGCAAGTAACTTTGGGATATAATGTCACTAATCGATAGATTATCAACTATGGCTACATCTACTCCTGAAGCTGTCGATACGTTTCCTATTCCTACTCAAAACTGGAGTGGATTGTTACGGGCGCTCGGACAGTTAGATGACGAAACTCTGCCATTGGTTGAAGGACTGCATTTCCAGAATGTACCTGAAGATGGCCCACTACACTACCTCCAAGAGAAACTGCCACTGCGCCCAACGCTATTAGAAACAGATCGGAAACTAGACCGGAGTGCCTATGAGGCGGGTTTGTGGTTAGGTAGTGCCATCATACGCGGCATGACGCGTACGGCTCTCATTGACGAGCGCTCTCTGTGCATGCCTTCCGATTCGGATGCTGATCGACAGATTGATGCCCTGCGCCGTCATGTGGTGGGTCATCGATTTCGCTTACAGCCCCTCTTTGAAAGTCAAGAGGACATGATTCCCGTTATCTACCGACAAGTAGAGTACCCATGGTATGAGCACAATGTGCGGTTTGGCGTAAACAAGGGCTTAGGTGAGGATGGTAAGTTGCACGATGATTATGTTGTCGTTGGTCTTGGTGATATGCTAGCTCTTTGCCATGTATTGTTGCTAGGATGTCCACCCGAAGAAAGGGTGCCTCTTGTTGGGACCGACGCTCTCATGTCGACCGGCTTAGAAAAGTAAGGCTCGATTTACGCCCTCTCTGTTTGTAAAAATAGTTTTTGGAGTATAATACAAAAGTCTTTTGGGATGATCAGCTTCAATCAGCTAAGCACGCCTTATCCAGATTAGAAAGTTTGGAGTAGTTGAGTCGCTGTACCACCCGCTACATTTGATTCCGTTCGCGAGTTAAATTCAAAGGATCTAACCCACATTTAACTAAATGTACGCTTAACTATGTCTCGAAAATACAATCATCACTTTGATGAGCAGCACCTTTTGCATCAACTGAAGCATTATCTGCCCACGCAAGGTCCACTCAAGGATTTTGTACACCACAACACACTGCATGCGTTCCAGGATATGAAGTTTTATGATGCTCTCTTCAAGGCATCGGCGATTTTTGGGTTTCAAACTACTTTTTCGCTTACTGAGTACCGAGATCTGTACGCAATCAAGCGTATAACTCCAGAAATTCTGGCTAGGACAATCAAAGAAAGCAAAGGCAGCAAAGATTTTAAGGAGTGGCATGCGAAAGCGCTCTATAAGGAATACGATTGGGCGCTTGAGCCACGTGTTGGTAAGCTCAGGAGCGAGTGGAAACGGCTCTATCCTATCGACCTCGATAATGCCGTACAGCCACTCCTGTTTCGCATTATCTGTAGTTACATTGATCAGGGCATTGCTATCTCTCCGTTTCCTTTTGAAGACAAAGGCCTCCTGGCGGCAGTACGCAATCTGGAAGATCACAGTCTGGTGAGCTTTTTTAAGACCGAAAAGGCTCGGCGCCTGCTCCGCAGCAAATCTTGCACTATACCCAAACTTCTCGAGATAGTAGTGGGCAAAGGCAAAGAAGCCTACTACGAGCAATATATCTACGACCAGCAGTTTGGACATCGGGGATGGTCGGGCATGGTGGCTACACTTGAAGATAGACCGGAATCGCTGCTGTATCCAAAGAAGATTGCTTTAGAAGATATGATCACATTAGAGCTTTTGCTCGAGATTGATGCGCTAACCAGCCGCTTGGGTACGGAATGGAAACCGCTGGGAGACAGCATTGCGCAGCCGCCAGTAGATATGTTTGCGGATGAACCAAACAGCGAGCTGCAAGAAGTTATACGGCTATGGCAGGATGCATTTGAGTGGAGTTATTACGACACCGTGCTCTCGGGGCTACTGCTGACACTGCCTGCCGGCTCGCCTACAAAGAAGCCAGCCGCAAAGACGTTCCAGTCTATCTTTTGTATTGATGAACGGGAATACTCGCTTAGGACGTATGTGGAACGTTTGGACGAACACTCGGAAACGTTTGGTGCGCCGGGATTCTTCGGGGTTGAGTTCTACTTTCACCCCGCTCACGCCAAATTTTACGACAAACTTTGCCCTGCGCCGACTACTCCAAAATACCTCATCAAAGAAATCCCGAAAGCCGATCCGCATCCGCATGCAAAAGAGATCATGTACACCAAGCGGTCGCATACGCTCGTTCGGGGCTTTTTCTTTTCATATCTGTTGGGAATTCCGGCATTGGGCAAGCTCATCACCAATCTTATAAATCCCACGATGAGTCCAGCGATTGCTGATGCGTTTGCACACATGGATCCCGAGGCAGACCTAAGTATTGTATACACGGGTGAGCATGACCAGGAAAAGGGGCTGCAAGTAGGCTTTACCGTGGAAGAAATGGCGGACCGCGTTGAAAAAATGCTGCGCTGTATTGGCCTAACCAAGAATTTTTCCTCGCTGGTCTATGTGATCGGCCACGGATCGAGCAGTGCCAACAACCCGCATCACGGCGCTCACGACTGCGGTGCGTGTAGCGGGCGGCCGGGCCTGGTGAATGCCCGGGTATTTGCCTACATGGCAAACTACCAGCCGGTACGAGAACTGCTTAAAGCGCGTGGCCTGGTCGTACCTGAAGATACGCAGTTCGTAGGTGGCATGCACGACACTGCGGCCGATGAAATGAAGTTCTACGATGAAGGGATACTAACGAAAGAAAATGGCCGGTTGCACGCCAAGAACAAGCGGCTGTTCGAAACCGCCCTCGATTTGGATGCCAAGGAGCGCTCGCGCCGATTTATGTCTATCAACACCAAGCAGCCGATAGAGCGGATTAGAAATGACATCAAAAAACGTTCCGTTTCATATTACGAGCCTCGGCCTGAGCTTGGTCACGGTACTAACGCACTGTGTGTAGTGGGCAGAAGAAGTCTTACGAAACATCTTTTTCTTGATCGCCGGGCGTTTCTGAACTCCTACGATTATACGAGCGACCCGGAAGGTGCACTACTCGCCAGCGTGCTTGCCCCGCTTGGGGTCGTTTGTGGGGGCATCAACCTGGAATATTTCTTTTCGCGGATGGACAACTACAAACTGGGCGCAGGCACCAAGCTGCCACATAACGTGATGGGGCTCATAGGTGTTGCAAACAGCAGTGATGGTGATCTTCGATCTGGACTACCCTTACAAATGATTGAAGTGCACGACCCCGTACGACTGCTGATGATAGTTGAGCACTATCCCGAAGTCGTCCAGAAAGTTATACAGGCAAACCCTGCGCTCTACGAATGGTTCGATAACGAGTGGATTCACCTAGTTGTACTTCATCCGAAAAAGAAAACATTCTACGTCTTTACGGAAGGAGCGTTCGTGCCGTATGCGCCACTCACCAAAGAACTGCCTACGGTGCGCAATCTGTCGCGTATGTTCGAGACAACCCTTAAGATGAAAACAAATCATATTTTAGACGCCACGCGGGAAAATCTCCCCGTGCATATAATTAAATAATCAATAGGCCATATGTTACCGCAACTACTCACCGCACTTATCCTTATCCCAATCCTCGGCTTGTTTGGCTGTATTCTGACGCCTAAAAAATGGGAACGCACCATCTTTTTTGTAGCTATTGCTGCGATACTTTTGGAACTCGTAACGTATTTGCTGTTGGCTTGCAGGTGGCTTGGCGTTGGTGCTGCTCCGGTATCTACGAGTGTTGGCTCTTTGTATGCTAGCCCTCATTACACCTTCTCTCTTGATTTTTATTTTGACAGGCTTTCGGCGGTCTTTTTCGGTATGGCTACGATTATGACAACCCTCGTCTTTATCTTTAGCAGATATTACATGCACCGCGAGCCGGGTTTTAAGCGATTCTACTACACGGTCCTACTCTTCTTTATTGGGCTATCACTTATAATTCTGGCCGGTAATTTTGAAGTGCTCCTATTGGGCTGGGAGTTCATCGGAATAAGCTCGGTGTTGCTGATTGCGTTTTATAGGGATCGCTATTTGCCAGCCAGAAACGCGCTGAAAGTTTTTTCGGTATATCGCATTGCTGACGCTTTCTTGCTGGTTGCTATTTGGTATGCGCACCATATCTTTGAGAAGAATGTACATTTTTCTGAGTTTTCGGGACTGGTCGCGGGGCACAGCAGCCAGCTGGCCTTACTCGGGTTTTTCTTGTTCGTGACGGCGCTCATTAAATCTGCACAGTTCCCGTTTTCTTACTGGTTGCCGCGTGCCATGGAGGGGCCGACGACGTCTAGCGCAATCTTTTATGGTGCCCTCTCGGTACACATGGGTCTATTCCTGCTGCTTAGAACGTATCCGCTCTGGCAAGGTAGTACGTGGCTCCGTGTTACCATTGCCCTTCTGGGTCTGGTTACGGCAATCATCGCCTCATCCATTACACGAGTACAGTCATCGATTAAGGTGCAGATTGCGTATGCATCAATTACCCAAATCGGCATTATGTTCATTGAAGTTGCCGCAGGGTTGCAATGGTTGGCGCTACTTCACTTCGTGAGTAATGCCTCGCTTAGAACATATCAGCTGCTTATTTCTCCGTCGGTTGTTAGCTACCTGGTGCACGATCAGTTCTTCTATTTTGTACCCCCTCCTGAGCGGATTAAGAATACGGTTTTGGGCAAGCTCCGCGCAACGTTTTACATTTTAAGTATCAAGGAATGGAACATGAATACGGCAGTAAGCCACTATGTGTGGAAGCCGCTTAAATCGGCTGGCCGAACGCTTGCCTTCCTAGACGAGCCACTTGCTCAAGCGGCTTCCGTGGCGCTCTTTTTGGCCACTGCATGGATCGCTACGTCCGTGGCGACATCTCCTGGTTCGAAGCTAGCTGTCTCCACTGCTGCAGCCGTCACTAGTATTCTCTTTTATATACGAGCATATGCTACGAAAAATTCTGCCAAAACGGGCTGGAATCTTATCATGCTGGGACACCTTTTTGGAGCACTTTTCCTGGGTCTCGCTGCCGCCGGAAGCTGGAAGTATCTTGTTGCATATGGTGTGGGGGTCGGGACGGCATTCGTAGCGGGCTACGGCTGCTTGTGGTACCTAGAGTCGAAAGGTGAGTCAACTGTGCTTGCGGATTACCGCGGTGCTGTATATGCCTTCAAAAAGCTGGGCCATGTGTTTTTTATTGTCTGCCTGCTGTTTATGGCGTTCCCCATCAGCTCATCCTTTTTGGCGCAGGATATACTGCTAAGCTCCATCCCCAGTCGTCATGCGTTGCAAATAGTGCTTTTCTGCCTCTCTTACCTTTTGGTGGGTGTGAGTGTTATGCGCTTGTACACAAAAGTCTTCTTTGGGCCTCATAAGACGAGCTACCACGAAAAGGCCTATCGATCTTCTTAGGGGTCCGGGAAGAGAACCTTCGCGGCAAGCATACGTAGGCATGAGTTACTGTTTTGGAATACTGCCAGTGGAGGCATGTCCGATTTTACCGCGGTAGGAAATAAGGCGTTAATTATGTCGTTCGCAAGAGGCTAACTCTTTACAAAACTGTTCTATACCGGTACGCTTGGAGTATTACAAACAAAGTGGAGGTAATATATGTTTCGTAAAAACAAGCTCGCGATGCTCGTGGGTGAGTTTTTGGGCACGACTGCCCTAACGCTCATTGTGCTGGCAATCAGCCACTCTCAGTTGAGCCTGAGCTACTTTATAGCAACCGCGGCCGGTTTGATGGTTGCACTCATGACACTGGCGTTGGCTGGCATCTCTGGTGCCATTTTTAACCCAGCTATGACCATTGGCCTGTGGACGGTTCGCAAACTGCGCACCTTGCAGGCGCTGAGCTACTTGGCGGTACAGCTGCTGGGTGGTGCTGTGGCTTGGGAACTGTTCATATATCTTACTAAGCTGACAGGTGTTCACAACACCGGTACCTACAATGCACGTATTCTGGTTGCTGAGGTAACTGGTACATTTGTGTTTGCATTTGTATGGGCAGCTGCTATTTACCAGCGCTTCCCACTGTATGCCAAGGCTGCCGCTATTGGTGGCGCACTAACTGCCGGTTCGTTGGTTGCCTCACTAGGCTCTGCTGGCATTTTGAACCCGGCCGTTGCACTTGGTTTGCACCAGTGGGGCTGGGGTACATACGTACTGGGCCCTGTACTGGGTGCTGTCATTGGTTTTAACCTGTACAACCTGTTGTTCGTTGAAACTGAGCTGGCGGAAGTTGCTACTTCCCGTTCTGAGCGTGCTAAGACCAGTGAACTGAATGCTACACTGACTCAGTCAGAAGTTGCTACCGAAGCTGCTGCAGAAGTTAAGGCTACTGCCGCTAAAGGCAAGGCTACAACTGCCAAGCGTACGACAGCTAAGAAGCCGGCTGCAAAGAAGAAAACTTCTTCTCGACGCAACCCGAACGCTGCTTAGACTAGCTAGTATATTCTCTTTTAAACCGCCGGTTATTTCCGGCGGTTTTTTCTTTATGCCCTACTCTGCTATGCTTTAGCGTATGTCGTTAATCTCCTGTAATGTAGTACTTCTACCAAGTACTAAGCTAGCGAATGAAGCAGTTACGTTAAGTAAACGTCTTGAGAAATACGGAACCCTTTATACGCTGAATGACGCTGGCCCCTTTCCGCACGTTTCCCTGTATATGACCCAATTACGCGAAGAGACGTTAGGGCAGGTCGAAGAACTCCTTGCACATATCGCTGGAGACTTTCGTGCTATGTCTCTGCAATCAATACATTATGGACAGGCAGAGGGTTACATTGATGCTGAGTATGCTCGGTCGCCACAATTAAATGAGCTCCAGATGCGGGTAGTCAATGCCCTAAATCCAATACGTGATGGTCTACGGGAAAAAGATAGAGTACGGATGGCTGATGCCACGGGTGTGGTACGTGCCAACCTGGAGCGATATGGCTACCGTAGTATTGGTGAGCTCTTTCGTCCACATATATCGTTTACCCGGTTCGCGGATGGGGGGTCAATTGCAACGAATGATCTGCTACCCTACCAAACATTTACTGGGGATTTTGGGGTGCTCGGGCTGTTTGAGATGGGTGATAATGGTACCTGTATACGGCACCTTGCCAGCTTTCCTCTGAGTGCATAACTACTACCCTACCATAGGATAGATACTGCCTGTTGCTAAGGGGCTTGCACTGGTTATTCACGACAGTCAGCAATGTTGCGCTGCTTCTCGGCATCAACTATACTCATTTTATGAATCATGTTGGATCATCTGTCAACCTGTGTATTGTGAAGGATAATAAGATATTACTGCTTCGCCGGATTAGCCAGAAATGGATGGATGGCAAGTTGCAGGTCCCCGGCGGCCATACTGAACCCGGCGAGTCGCCATTGCAAGCTGTGTTGCGTGAAGCGCACGAAGAGCTGGGCATTGCTGTCGGTGCAGCAGACGTACGTCACTTTGCAACATTGGCCGTTAAGGATGGTGATAATGAATATTTTGCTTTGCAATTTGAGCTGCTTGTTCCCGAAAACTTTACATTTCGTATCATGGAGCCACACAAGTGCAGTGAGCTGGTTTGGTCAGATCTTGAGAATCTGTCCGACGACACCATTGACCTGTTTCGACATGTAGTAGAGCATGGTCTTGTTGGAGGTCAAAGCTATATTGAAGTTGGCTACTAGCTTACAGTAGTTGTATTTGGTCTTTTACTGCTTCCGGACTAAGTAAGTCGGATTCAAACTGCTTTATGCCGGCAAGGGTTGCATCGTAATCAGAAACATCCGGCAGGTCTAATTGGGTTACACGGAGCCACATGGCTTCTACGAGCTGCTTGACGCGCTCCAGCTCATCTTCTTTAAACATAACAGTATGGCGTTGGATTTTGCCATCGCTATTGGGTTCGACGAATAGTAAGCACCCCTGCTCCACCGAGTAGTCACGGAAGGTGTGCGAATGTTGCAAGAGTAGCTTGTAGCAATATAGCTGTAGCTCGTAGCGGTGGCGCTTGGCGGGGTCGCTGCCGAGGGCACCGGTTTTGTAGTCTACTACGGTGATGCTTTTGCGGTCATGATCAATTTCGAGCAGATCTATTTTGCCGGACATACGCGCGCGGCCTATCACCACGCCCTCATCATAGAAATTGTATTCCGGCCGGTTGCCGGGCGTGAAGGTTTGGTTGCCGAGAAAGACTTCGAGGGCGTGTTCTCCCCTGGCCTGCTGGATGGCGAGTTGTTCGGCGGTAAGCATTTGCAGGCCCAATCGGGCGGCCAGGTATTTATTAGCGGCTGCAAGCGGCGGTGTGAGGCCATGCATGTTCGTTTCCTGTTGGAGCCACTCCATGGTCTCGTGCATGGCGTTGCCGAATGCTATGTCGGTGCTTGGTGCTGTCGGGAATCGCAGTAGATTTTCGAGTAAGAAGCTCTGCGGGCCGGCATGTTCCAGATCGATAAATTTGGTAAGGTGCGTGGGGCTTACGCGGTAGCGTTCCAGGCGTTCGCGGAGTAGCTCGCGCAGCGGTGGCGTGAGCATGGTGTGTCGAGTGCGCCAATTAATCTCCAGACTTTCCAGTGGTAGCGAATCGGTGTTATCGCGCATAACAACGCTGTGCTGCACGGGCAGGGCCTGGCTGACTATTGTGCCGTCTGGTTGTTCGACCTCAGCCAGATATTTGAGCCGTGGTGGTTTTTTGCCGGCGTAGGTGGCGGCATGGCTACTGAGGTACAAACCGTGTTTGGCGCGGGTAATGGCGACAAAGAATATACGCAAGCGTTCATCTTCGGTGGCACCGGCGTGGCGGATAGGTGCGAGGTTCGCGGGTAGTGTGAGCTTGTTACCGTTGCCGCGGCTGCCACTTCCCCACACATCATCCTGGCAGCAAAGCAAAAATACGTGGGCGAACTCCAGGCCTTTGGCTTTAAAGACGGTCATAAGCTGCACGGCATCGGCGGCCTCGCTATAAGGACTGGTGTTGAGCATCTGTTCGCCGGCAGCTTCGTATTCGGCTACAAAATCGAGCAAATCACCTAAGCTCAAGGCCTCGCCACGTTGCTGCTGGTGCTCGTGGAGCTTGGCCCGCAAAACAGTTAGCTCAGTCACCGTTTGGTATAAGCTGCTTTCGTCTTCACTGAGCAACGCAGTACGGAGGCGTGAGCGTACGCTGGGCAGGTCGGCCTCACCCGTCCGTACTTCCTCGGTGCCAGTTAGGCGATCAAGCATGACCTCAAGCGTTTCGGTTTCGACCTGTCCGGCAAGGGCTAGGAAAAGCAATGCTATGGGGCGAAACGCTTCGCTGTCCAGGAGCAGCTCGGCCCAGTGTTTGCGCTGATCGGCGGCCTGCCAGGACAGTTTCCAGATGCCGCTTACGGGGAACTCCCAGAATGGATAGCTCAGCACCTCTGGCCAGTAACTATCAGCCAGTGCAAAGTTGCGTGTATGGAGAGCTAATACGAGCTTGCTCATGGTGAGTAGCTGGCGCACCACGGGCGCATCCAGAATGTTTTCACGGCGTTCGTAGCGAAGCGGGACTCCTTCTAAGTAGGGCACCAGTGGCTCTAGATATCGATGTTTGGGTGCTAACACGGCAATCTCGCTGGGATTTACGCCGTTTGCAAGCAGCTGCTTGATTTGCGCGGCTACCCCTGCTCGCTCGGCAATTTCGCTGGTGTATTCGGTGCGCAACATGGTGCAACTAGGGAGTTTGGCATTGGCGGCAACTAGTGTTTTGTTGAGCTCTGGAAAGCTGGCGGATAGGTTATCGGCTATCTGCGCCGATATGTTACTGGCGGCTTCGAGCACTTCGGCGCGGGAACGGTAGTTTTCGCTCAGGTTTATAACCAACACATCGCGGAACAAATGGAAGAAATCAAGCATGTTACTATACTGCGCGCCCTGGAAGGCATAGATAGCTTGGTCGTCATCGCCTACAGCCAGGACGTTGGGGCTGCCTTCGTTTGCCGGGTTATCGGTGAGCAGCTCTACCAAGCGGAGCTGTGCGGCGTTGGTGTCCTGGAACTCATCGAGCAGTATGTACTGGTAGCGTTCCTGGAGGGTGTATTTAAGGTCGCTGTTGGTCTCGAGCGCCTGTATGGCACGCAAGATCATATCATCGAAGTCATAGAGCCCGCGCTCAGCCAGGGCTTGCTCGTAGGCTTCCAGCACGTGTGCTAGTTCGGCTATGCGGAGGGCCTCTAGTCCGCCGGCTAGAATGTATTGGTTGTCGCTGTTTTTGGCAAGCCAGCTATTCTTCCAGGCAGTGAGCGGTGTGGTTTTGCCTATTTCGGCAGCGGTTGTCAGTGCTTTTTCGAGTTCCTGCGCGGCGAGTTGCGCTAGATTCTCGAATGGTGGATGGATACTGGTGGTTTCAGCCAAGCCTTGCAGCTCGCCGTATATTTCACCAAATAGTGGTTCGGCCACAGCTAGCTTACTAGGAAGACGTTTAGTGTAATCTGCCAGGCTATCGCTCACAACTTTGCTCGCTTGCTCTATAACGGCCAGGTTACCGGCGGCAATGTCGCGTAAAGCTTGTGGCGTGAGTAAGCCACGTTTTACTTCGCTGATGGTTGTCATGAGATCACCTAGGTGGTGACGGGTTTGTTTGAGCGGACTACGGTAGCTCAGGTTGTCAACGATATGTGTTAGCATTTGCCGCTTGCCCAGCTCGTCTACCGGCCGTTCCAGCCGGGTTTCGGTGAAGTATTCTGGGTATCGGCGAATTAGGTCGCCACCGAAGGCGTGATAGGTGCCAATCTGTACATCGTAGGCGGCCTTGCCAATAAAGCGTGTCAAGCGGTCTCGCATGTTTTGTGCGCCACTCTCGGTAAAGGTCAGACACAGGATATTTTGCGGCATGGTGTCGGTGCGGCGCAATATTTGTGCCACGCGGGCACTTAGGAGCTGCGTTTTGCCGGTACCGGGCCCAGCTACCACCAACACAGGCCCATCGATTGCGTCGACGGCCTGCTTTTGCGCTTTGTTGAGCGCACTATACACTTTCTCGAACTCCTCCATATAGCTCTCATTATCTCATATTGGCTGGTTGGCTGCCTGGTTAATAATTTCATAGAGACTAAAGTGCTCGCGAGTTATCGTGAAGACACTTGCGGTAAGGTATGCATGATACAAGGAGGTGCTTATGGGTGACAAAGAAAAGATTACGGAGTTTCACATAGATGTTCCAGAAGAAGCGCTTGATGATTTGCGCATGCGTCTTAAGGCAACTCGCTGGCCGGAAATGGAATTGGTTACCGATCGGTCGCAAGGTGTGCAACTAAGAACCATGCAGAAACTCGTTGATTATTGGATCGATGATTACAGCTGGCGCACCGTGGAAGCAAAGCTGAATGGCCTGCCGCAGTTTATGACTACCATTGATGGCGTGGATGTCCATTTTATTCACATCAAGTCACCACATGAAGGCGCCCTGCCTTTGCTTATGACTCATGGGTGGCCGGGCTCGGTGATTGAGCTGCTTGAGACAATCGGCCCGTTGACTGAACCGACTCAGTATGGCGGGCACGCCGAGGATGCGTTTCACTTGGTACTACCGTCCTTGCCTGGCTATGGTTTTTCTGGCAAACCGACAGAGGTTGGTTGGGGTCCTGTCCGTACTTCTCGGGCATGGGCTGAGCTTATGAAGCGGCTTGGGTATACGCGTTATGTTGCCCAAGGCGGTGACGTCGGCGCATCCATCACCGATACGATGAACCGCCTAGCGCCTCCGGGCTTGATTGGCACCCACACTAACCTACTGGTGGCCGGCCTCGGTGACCTTAGTATGATGCCTAAGAATACTGACGAGGAAAAGGCGGCTCTGGCTGAGATTGCCGCCTTTTGGGCAACGGACAGTGGGTACTTTGATGAGCAAGCAACGCGGCCACAGACGATAGGCTATGCACTGCTGGACTCGCCGGTTGCGCTGGCGGCCTGGATGCTTGATCACGACACCGATGCGTACTATAAGATCTCGGGTGCATTTGCGGATGGTAAGCCTACCGGTAACCTCACACGTGACCATATCTTGGATAACATCACACTGTATTGGCTGACCAGTACCGGTGCCTCGGCTGCGCGGTCGTACTGGGAGAGTGCACAATCTCAGGCTCAGGCATCAACAGCTGCTCAGAAACCTCCGGAGCCGTTACTCCCGGCTGGCTTTAGCACCTTCCCTGGCGAAATCTGGCGTACGCCGCGCAGCTGGGCCGAGCAAGCTTACCCGAACCTCGTTTACTACAACAAGGCGAGCGCTGGTGGTCACTTTGCTGCCTGGGAGCAGCCGCAAATATTTTGTGATGAAATGCGTGCAACATTTCAATCACTACGCTAGTGGCGAGGCTGCATATGACACGCGCATCGTTTCAACTACCGCCAACCGATCGTATGCCACCGCTGCTGGGCGCCACGGCGTGGTTGAATACGCCGGAATTGACCCTGGCGGCCTTACGGGGCAACGTGGTGCTGGTAAACTTTTGGACCTACACCTGCATAAACTGGCTGCGTACCCTCCCCTACATACGAGCTTGGTCGAATACATACAAAGATCGGGGACTGGTGGTGTTGGGCATCCACACGCCAGAGTTCGCCTTCGAGCATATCATTAGCAACGTGCAGCAAGCCGTGGACAGGCTGGGAGTGACTTACCCGGTGATTGTCGATAACAAATACACGATCTGGAATGCATTTGCTAATCATTATTGGCCGGCGCTCTATTTTGTGGATGCCGAGGGACGTATACGTTACAACCAATTCGGCGAAGGTGAATACGAGATGGCCGAACGTGTCATACAGCAATTATTGCATGAAGCTGGTGCTCAAAACGGCGACGACGATTTAGTGTCCGTTGATCTAGAGGGCACAGCAGCGCCTGCCGACTGGCTCAATCTACAGTCCCCGGAAACTTACCTGGGCTATAGCCGTGCTACCAGCTTTGTTTCGCCGGATGGAGTCGTGCTAGGAGCATCGCATACCTATCAATTGGGCGAATCACTTCGTCTGAATCAGTGGACGTTAGGGGGTCAATGGACGATGGATGAAACGGCTATTACATCCGATGCCGCCGGGGCTAAGATACGTTTTTGCTTCCATGCCCGCGACATGCATGTGGTCATGGGCCCGGTTATGCGCGGCACCCTCTTGCCGTTCCGTATACGCTTAGACGGCGAGCAGCCAGGTGAAGCGCACGGCGTAGATGTCGACGGAGCGGGTAGCGGGACCTTAGCTGATCAGCGCCTGTATCAGCTCATTCGTCAGCCACAACCAATTACCGACCATCTGCTTGAAATTGAATTCCTGCAGCCTGGCGCCCAAGCTCTGGCCTTCACGTTCGGGTAGTTCTAGCCTAGGGTTAGAATGTGTTTTCGGTGTAGCCCGGGAACCAGTCTTGCCTGAGGTTGACACCACGATTTTTCAGCTCGTCGCCCACGGCATCTACCATCGGTTCCGGCCCGGAAAGATAGGTGAGCTGGGTCTGAGCATCGGGAGCATTTTGCAGGATATCATCAGCGGTAACTGGCTGTCCTACTATGTATTTGATGGTGAGTTCGGGATGTTTGGCCTGTAGCGTAGCAAACTCATCTTTAAACGGAATAGCGTCTTCGCGGTTGTAATGCAGGAGTGTGGCATTGAGCGGTTTCCCTGAATGCGCCCGCTCCAGCAAAATGCTCCGAAACGGCGTAACGCCAATACCAGCTGCCACGAGTACTACTGGCTCGCCCGTTTCTTCCCAGGTAAAGTCACCTTCAATATCGTGGGCTTCAATGGTCTCTCCTGGCTGCAATGCGTTCAGCGCTTGCTTGAAGGCGCTGGGTCCCACGCGGGTAGATATATGGAATTCACCCTCGCTCGGCGCCGCGGCAATGGTAAAAAACCGCTGGTTATCTTGTTTAGTTGTACCCGCCTGTGGCAGTACCCATGTTTGATACTGGCCAGCGGTCCAGGTTGCGCCATTTGTTTCGAATACGAATGTGCGGATGTTGCCTACTTCGTCGTGTGCAGAGATGAGTTTGTGCTTTGTCATGGTGTCCTCCACTTTGAGTGCTAACCCCAGTGTATCACTGTACTAATAATCCGAAGAACGCAGTTTATTTTCTGTGTGATTTTGCGCCCGTCATAATTTTAAGGTTAGAAATATAACCTTGTAAATTCACGCCAGGGTGCGTGCTAAGGTAGTACAAATGCCTGTCCACAAACTCAAGATCGCTGTTTTTAAAATAGCTTGAATCGGTGTTGTATGCTGGATTGTCTACCAGCTGTTGCAGGGCTTTGCGCGCAGTCGCGCACTGCTCTGAGGCGAAGAAGTGTTGTTGCGCGTACGTCATGGTAACCTTGCCTTCGGTTACGGCTTGTGGCAGGTTAGACTTGCTGTCTTTGTTATCCGGAGACATAAAAATGCTCCCTCCTATGGTTACTTTGCAGGTGGCAAAGTTCGCATATTTGGGAGCATTTCTATTTTTGAATGCTTCTTTTCGTACGGACTTTCTAGGTCCAGTATACGCTGATATGAAGCTTTAGACTAATGCCCTTCGGCATAAAGAGCTTAACGGTACGAGCGACGGAAGTTGTTGCCAACGCTACCACGGCGGTCATCACCACCGCGGTTGCCACCGAATGAGCGCTGTGGGCGGTCTTCGCGTGGGCGAGCTTCGTTCACCGTTAGTGGGCGGCCGTTCATGTCCTTGCCGTTCAGGCCTTGGATTGCATTCTTGCTTTCTTCGTCGGTGCTCATCTCTACGAAGCCGAAGCCCTTGCTACGGTTGGTTTCGCGGTCCATGATAATCTGTGCTGAGTCTACGGTGCCGTAATCTGCAAAAAGATTGCGAAGGTCGTCATCGGTCATGCTGTAAGCGAGGCCTGCGACGAAAAGTTTAGTTGCCATTGTTATTCTCCTTGTTTTTTGCTCAAGGAAACTAACAACACCTGAGTTATTAGCTAGCTGCTTCCCCTAAACGAAATTGATTGTAAATACTAGGACGTTCTTGCTTGAAACACCAGCAGCTATGTCTAGTGGCCACCATTATATCATAATATCGTTCCCTCGAGAAGCCCAGTAGTAGGTGTAGAAGGTATCTGGAGTGTTCCCTTAGGGAAAACCTATAATCCCACTAGCGGAGCGTCTGTAAAACATAGGGAGCTCACGAGTCGTTTTTGTAGCGAGTTATCTGTTAAACTAGGTAAGATGAAACAGAACGATACAGTTATTACGGTTAAGGGACTCAAGAAGTCTTATGGCAAAAACGAGGTGCTCAAGGGGGTGAACTTTAGTGTACAGCGCGGCACTATGTTGGCACTGCTGGGCCCGAATGGTGCGGGCAAAACTACCACGGTGCGTATTTTGAGCACCCTGCTGAAAGCAGATGCCGGCACGGTAACTATAGAGGGTCACGATGTACTTAATGAGCCGCAAAAGGTACGCCAGGTCATTGGCTTGACTGGCCAGTCGGCCGCAGTTGACGAACTCCTGACCGGCCGCGAAAACTTGGTGATGATGGGTCGCCTGTACCGGTTGACGGCCGAGAGTGCAAAGCAACGAGCCGAACAATTGCTTACAGATTTCGATCTGGTAGAGGCGGCGGATCGGCCACTTAAAACCTATTCCGGTGGTATGCGCAGGCGCCTGGACTTAGCGGTAAGCCTTATAGCTACCCCACCCGTTATTTTCCTGGATGAACCAACTACCGGGCTTGACCCACGCAGCCGGCAAGGCATGTGGGCTATTATCAAGCAGCTGCTTGCAGACGGCACTACCATTTTGCTGACTACCCAATATCTCGAAGAAGCTGATCAGCTGGCCGATAACATTGTAGTAATAGATGGTGGTAAGGTAATTGCCGAGGGCACTGCAAAGCAGCTAAAGGCTCAGGTTGGCAAGGACCGGCTGGAGCTGGCGTTTAAAGATGCTCGGTCTTTGGCGGCCGCAGCCAAACTGCTCGACGGCGCTGCCGTAGATGGTAATGGCAAAGAACACACGCTTACGACGGTGATAAACGACACTAACAAAGACGTTAAAGATGTGCTGGAAAAACTCAGCAATGCCAAGATTGCAATTGCGTCATTGAATGTGCATAAACCCACACTCGACGACGTGTTTATAGGCCTAACCGGCAAACATACCAAGGCCGAAGCAAAAGCGGAGGAGCAATAATATGTCGGAAACACCTGTAGAACTGCAATTTGAACACCGTCCTAAGTGGGTATTTGCCCTGCAAGATTCGCTGCAAATGATTGCCCGCAGTAGCCGCCACATTATACGTAACCGCGACCAGCTGTTGGGCGCGTTCTTTCAGCCTATTATGTTCCTGGTACTATTTGTGTATGTGTTTGGTGGCGCCATAAAAACGGGCCACGAAAGCTACATAAACTTTTTGCTAGCGGGTATCATTGTGCAGACCGCTGCGTTTGGCTCTACCACTACTTCTCTAAGTGTGGCCAACGATCTGCAAAAAGGTATTATGGATCGCTTCCGGAGCTTGCCGATGTTTAATCTGGCCGTCATAAATGGCCATGTTGTGTCAGATCTTTTCCGCAACATGATCTCTACCACGGTGATGATCCTAGTGGGGCTAGCGATAGGCTTCCGGCCGCATGCCAGCGTTGCCGACTGGCTGGTCATCGCAGGCATACTACTGTTGTTTACCCTGGCCTTTTCGTGGATATCGGCCATTATGGGTATTGTGGCCAAGAGCGTTGAGGGGGTACAGTGGATTGGGTTTGTCGTCATTTTCCCGCTCACCTTCGCCTCGTCGGCCTTTGTGCCAACGGCTGGCATGCCGAGCGGGCTTAAAGCCTTTGCCGAAAACCAACCCATTACGCAGGTGGTAAATGCGGTACGTGCACTTATGAATAATCTGCCAGTAGGCAATGCGGTGTGGCTGTCGATAGCGTGGTGCGTGGGAATTTTGGCGGTGAGTATTCCGCTGGCAAGCTATATGTTCCGGCGGAAGACTGCTAGCTAGTACGTAACCACTAGAGCAGCGCGTTAGAGAAGTTACCTACTCGCGGGCATAAACGCCCATGGTTGTCTTGAATACTGCACAGCAATACCCTGGCCATAGGCCATGGTGGGTTTGTTACTGCGCAGGGTATGCTCGGATGGGGTTAAAATCAGCGGTCGCTCTTGCGAATCTGGTGGCGTCTCTTTCGCGTGGTTGCAGGCGATGCAATGCTCTACTCGAAGCTTGCATGGTAGCATAGGTGACGCCAGTTACCGCTATAGCGCCTACACTAACCCTTCCTTGTGATTCCCCAGCCGAGGAAAGGACCGAGACGAGCCCGACTGCTTCAGTAACTACACCAACCGCTATGCCTCCTAAAATAACACCTGTGTGTTTGTATTCCTTGCCTGATTGGAACATGTGGCCTATCTCATGCCGGAGGAAAAAACTCATCCTATTGGGGTCTGGTTTTGGCCCAACGCCGAGGGCAATGAATGGGCCATAATGTACCCCGTTATATTCTTGGTGGGGGGCAACGATTCCGCTGCCATGCCTAGGGGCTATGGGCGTAAGTGGTCTGAGGCTATCGGTGAGTAATATGCCCAATGTATCAAGAGAGCCTTCAGGGGCACCTTGATTATATGCAAAATCCGTAACGTCCCCAATGTTTAGTTCGTCAAGGCCACGCTCTTGTAGTATGAGTCCGTCACCAAGCAGTACTGTTGGCTCTGAGGCTATAGTTCCTCCGGATACACTTGCCATCTCCTGCCGTGTCGCCGCCCAGAATGTATTCATGAAGAAATACTATAGAACATTTTCTATATAATGCCAATTCTTGAAATGTCCTACCCTCGAGACGGAGATAAAAATGGAGGATGCGCTCTTAGCGGACAAGAATAATCAACTCTGAAGTAGTGGCGAGCTCAATGTTGGTATGCTAGTGGCATGTTTAGCACCTTCTTCATTGTTGCTACCTGAGGTGTTTTTTACGAAGCAGGAACACCCCCTAGCTACATTTGGATAGTCGATATAGATACACCTTGACGTATAGTTTGAGCCCTGTGTGGCGTAAACCCCTAATCAGTAGGAGCGTATAGGCTAGGCTACGGAGCCGCAGGCTTCGCACAGGTGCTGCTCTTGTAGCGCGTGTGCCCACTGCATAGCTGCATGCGGGATAGACTCGATATCGGTAAAAGCAACAAAGTCTCCGGCTTCGCGCAGGAACCAGCCCAGCTTGCCGTAGAGGTGTACGTTGCCCCATTCCACGGCTGCCCATTGTGGACCGGCCGGTGTTACATAGACTGGTTTTTTGGGTCGGTATGCTAATTTCGGTTCGTTCTCGGCCTCTTTCACTAAGTTGTGCGCCACAAACTCGGCATCGTATATAGCAGTTTGAGCCATACCGCTAAAGGTAGTCTCGGCATTGTCGCCTATAACGAATATATCCTTTTCGGCGCGGAGGAACTCATCCACGACCACCTTATGGCGTGGGCTGCTCGGAAAATTGTTATCCGTAAAGAATGGGTTGTTGGCTTGTCCGGCGGTCCAAATAACCGTATGACTGCGGAGAGCTTTGCCTGAAATATTTAATGCGTCGGCAGTTTCGCCCTCGACAGCTTTGCCGAGGTACAATGTAACACCCAGGCGGCGAAGCCGACGCTCTATGGCGATGCCAACACTTTTGGGCATCCGTGGCATAAGATGCTTGTTGCCTTCCACTAGGTCGATGTGGACTCTGCGGCCAGAAACGCCGTGCTGCTTCATAATAAATTGCAGGTATTTGCCAAGCGCGCCAGCGAGCTCAATGCCGGTTGCGCCACCACCCACCACCACGTAGTTCAGGTCTGGCTTGCCTTCGTCGACGACTTGCTGATGGAGATGCCGCTTTAGTTCTTCTGCTTCGCCGATAGATTTGACGCCGTAGCTGAACTCTTGCAACCCTGGAATCCCAAAGTAGTTTGTAACCACGCCAAGTGCCATGACGAGCTTGTCATACTGCAGGCTTTTGTCTGGGGATAGCACCAGTGTTTTAGTGGCTCTATCCAGGCTAACGGCCTTGCCTTCTACGAATGTAACACCTGTATTCTTAAGGAGAGATGCAATCGGGATGCTACTTTGGGCACGTGTGCCACCCGTGGCGGTGTGGTAGAGCGTTGGAAAGTACCAGAAATCTGGTCGATCTGACACCAGGGTTACATCGAATAATTGGTGGTGTTTGGCAAGCTCTAATGCAGTTTTTACGCCACCGAATCCGCCGCCAACGATTACGATGTGCTGTTTTTGTATTTTTTCCATTTCGGAAATCATTGTAACAATAACTATAAGCACTGTGCAATATGGGGCGAGCAAAGGATGCCAACCCACACAAGCAGTGGGCTAGAAACCCTCTGTTTTTTACGCAGTGACTTTTGAGTGGCAAAAGTCACTAAAACTACCCGGCCAGACTCCAGATTCTCGGTCGGCTGTTGTGTAAAGCGACAACCGGCCAGGGCAACCGGTCGAGGGACTTCCTGAGTCCTGTCCGCTTCTGCTCGCAGAAGGAGTTGTCGCTTACACTAACAGGCCGATCCGGGAATCTTTCGAATGGCCTGGCCTGCAATTCCGCGCTAGCTGCAAAAGGATGGGCGCTTGTTGTGCTGCGCTTAGTGCTTGCTAGTTGTTGTAAATTCTCTTATGCTTAAAAGTAATATGGAAGACTTTAAACAAACACTCGTCAAAAACGGTTTTAAGGGCGAACTCGATGATTCGGCCACAGCAAAAGAAAAATATAGCCATGACGCCAGCATGTTCGAGCTGGTGCCCGAGCTAGTGGTAAAACCCAAAGATAGCGCCGATGTGCAAACACTCATAAAGCTGGTGTCGAGCAAGAAAAAGGCCATGCCAGACTTAAGCGTAACGGCCCGCAGTGCCGGCACTGACATGGCGGGCGGTGCCATAAACGAGTCGGTCATTGTCGACTTTAACGCGCACTTTACGAAAGTTGAACGCGTTACCGCTACCGAGGCTCAGACTCAGCCCGGCGTGTTTTACCGGGATTTTGAGGCCGAGACCCTTAAGATGGATGCGCTCATGCCGTCCTATCCTGCTAGCCGCGATCTATGCACCGTGGGTGGCATGGTGGCAAACAACTCTGGCGGTGAAAAGTCGCTGGAATATGGCAAAGTGAAAGATTTTGTGAAAGAGTTGCGCGTGGTATTTGCCGATGGCAACGAATATGCCGTAAAACCGCTCACCAAAAAAGAACTTGATAAGAAAATCGCCCAAAAGGACTACGAAGGAAACATCTACAAGCGTATTTTTGACCTCTGCGAAGCGCACTACGATGAGATCAAAGCTGCCAAGCCAAACGTCAGCAAAAACAGTATGGGTTATACGCTCTGGGAAGTTTGGGACCGCGACACTGGCGTGTTTGACCTAACGAAACTGATAGTTGGCTCCGAGGGTACACTTGGGTTTGTCACCGACATCACCTATCGCCTGGTGCCGCATCGTCCACACTCTGGCCTGCTGGTGCTGTTCCTTAAGAATATGAATGATTTAGGTGAGCTTATCCCTAAGGTGCTCGAACACAAGCCGGCCACCTTCGAAAGTTTTGATGATGCCACGCTTTGGTTGAGCATTCGGTTTATGCCGAGCTTCCTGAAGCTACTTGGCGTAAAGCGCTTTATCCATTTGTTAATTACGCTGATCCCAGATGGCTTACAACTGTTGCGCGGCATACCAAAACTCATCCTGATGGTGGAGTTCAACGGCGAAACTGAAGACGAAGTGCGTGCCAAGGTTAGGGCACTGCACCAAGATCTGGCAAAATATCGTGCTCGTTACGAAATTAACGGTTTCGAAGAAGACCCCACCGAGGGTAAAAGCGAGAAGTTTTGGATTATGCGCCGCTATAGTTTCCAGCTGCTGCGCAGCAAGGTAAAAGACAAGCACACGGCGCCCTACATTGATGACTTTATCGTGCCGCCCAAGAACTTGGCCGAATTTTTACCGCGTCTGCAGAAGATCCTTAAGAAATACAAGCTGTTCGCAACGGTTGCCGGACACATGGGCGATGGCAATTTCCACGTTATTCCACTCATGAAGATTGAGGATCCTGCGGAACGCAAAAAGATTGAGCCAAGCCAAAAAGAGGTCAATGATCTAGTGCTCAAATATGGCGGCTCACTAAGCGGCGAACACAATGATGGCTTGGTGCGTGGGCCGTGGTTGGAGGCGCAATTCGGTAAGAAAATTACCGGCTTGTTCCGCGAGGTTAAGACTATTTTTGACCCGGCCAACATCTTTAACCCGCACAAAAAGGCCGATGCAGATTGGGAATATTCGTACTCGCACATCCGTGACCATTTTTAGTGTATGAGAGAAGTCTAGGCTTCTCTCGCTGTGCTAGATTGTGTGGTTAACGTACTGACTCGAGCCGTGCTCCCATGAGGCTACAAAACACAAGGGTACAACCAGTGGCGGAGTTGACATGTTTCGTTAGATAAAATAAAAAACCGCATGCTACAATAAGCGTAAGAAGGATAAAGACGTCCGAGAAGACATGAAAAAAGGTGCAAAAATCTGGCTGGGGCTGATACTGGGACTTGCGTTTATTGTTGCGCTTACCGGGTGGTATCTGCATCGCCATACGGTGGCGGTGTTGCAGCCAGTGGGTCAAATTGGCCGCAAAGAACGCAACTTGATCGCCTTTTGCGCGGCCCTGTCTATTTTGGTAATGGTACCCGTATTTACGATGCTGGGGGTTTTTGCCTGGAAGTACCGCGAAAGCAATGTGCGAGCCAAATACAGTCCCGAGCTCGAAGGGAGCAATCTGGCAGAAACAATTTGGTGGCTGATTCCTACAGCACTTATTAGCATCGTTGCGGTGATTACCTGGCGCAGTAGTTATGCGATGGACCCGTTCAAGCATATTGATACCAGTAAACCGACGCTGCACGTACAAGTAGTGGCGCTGGATTGGAAGTGGCTGTTTATCTATCCTGATCAGCACATAGCAAGTGTCAATGAGGTGGCCGTACCCGTGGGTATGCCAGTAGATTTTGAACTGACTTCCGACACAGTGATGACCTCGTTTTGGGCGCCACAACTAGGTGGTCAAATGTATGCCATGCCCGGCATGAATACTCACCTGAACTTGGAGGCTAGTAAGACCGGTAGCTACCGCGGCGTGGCGGCAAACATCAGCGGTAAGGGTTTTGCGGGTATGGACTTTATGGTTAAGGCAGTAAACGGCAGCGACTTTACTAAATGGCTGCAAACGGCAAAGCGCTCAGCAAGCAAATTAACGGCAAACTCCTACGCAGTGTTGGCTCGCCCAACCGAAAACGTGCGCCCCAGCTATTACGGCACTGTTGATAGTGGGCTCTATGATACGATAGTCATGAACTATATGATGCCAATGGGGACACAAACAAATACAGAGGGGTCGGTCTAGCATGCTCACGCAATTTGCCAATGCATTTTTGGGGCGGCTAAGCTGGCATGCGTTGCCGCAGGATGCTATAACACGCGGCGGCGCCAGTGCTATTGTTTTAGGTGGCTTGGGTATTGTGGCGCTCATTACTTTGACCCATCGCTGGAAGTGGCTTTGGAAAGAGTGGCTGACCAGTCAGGATCCAAAGCGGATCGGTGTGATGTATATTGTCGTATCGGTAGTGATGCTGCTACGCGGTCTAGGCGATGTGGCGCTGATGCGTGCTCAGCAAGCTACGTCAGTAGGAAATTCGCACGGCATTTTGGATGCCAGCCATTTCCAGCAGATATTTAGCGCTCACGGTACCATCATGATTTTCTTTGTGGCGATGGGTTTCTTGTTTGGGCTTATTAACCTAGTACTGCCCCTGCAACTGGGCGCTCGTGATGTGGCGTTTCCCTTCTTGAACTCGACCAGTTTCTGGCTATTTTTTGCGGGTATGGGGCTGATAAATCTGTCACTAGTTATTGGTGATTTTTCGGCTGCTGGCTGGCTGGCTTACCCACCCTTGAGCGAGCTCAAATTTAGTCCAACTACAGGGGTAGACTATTGGATTTGGAGCCTGGAGATTTCGGGTGTCGGGAGCTTATTGTCCGGCATTAACTTCTTGGTGACAATTCTTAAAATGCGTGCTCCTGGCATGACGCTCAGGAAAATGCCGATGTTCGCCTGGAGCGTGATGGGCAGCATGACACTGGTTGCCTTCGCCTTCCCCATTCTAACGGTGACGTTGACGCTACTGGCACTAGACCGAACTATTGGCACCCACTTCTTTACAGCTGGTGGCGGTGGCAATGCCATGATGTATGTTAACCTCATCTGGGCTTGGGGTCATCCTGAGGTATACATTCTTATCTTGCCGGCCTTTGGTATCTTCTCGGAAGTTGTGCCCACATTTAGCCGCAAACCACTGTTTGGTTATACGAGCATGGTCTGGGCTATCTGGGCGATTGTACTGCTCAGCTTTACAGTGTGGTTGCACCACTTCTTTACCATGGGTGCGGGGGCTGATGTAAACGCCTTCTTTGGCATTATGACGGCGGTGATCGCCGTGCCCACAGGGGTCAAGATATTTAACTGGCTGTTTACGATGTACCGGGGCCGCATCAAATTTGCGACGCCAATGCTATGGTTTATGGGCTTTACGGTGATGTTTACGATCGGCGGCGTGGCCGGTGTGCTGCTCAGTGTTCCTGCAATCGACTATCAGGTGCACAACAGCCTGTTCTTGGTGGCGCACTTCCATATGATGATTATCTCTGGGGTGCTGTTTGGTTATTTTGCCGGCCTTACCTATTGGTTCCCCAAGATTTTTGGTTTCCGCTTGCATGAGGGGCTTGGCAAGATCGCCTTCTGGTGTTGGGCAATCGGCTTCATGCTGGCCTTTACACCGCTGTATATTCTGGGGCTTATGGGTGCCACGCGGCGGCTCGATCACTATGATGCTTCGCTGGGTTGGCAACAGCTGTTCATCGTGGCTGGTATCGGTGTGATTTTTGTGCTGCTGGGCGTAGCTGCGCAGGTGCTACAGCTGGTGATCAGCATTTGGCAGCGCGATCAGCGGCGTGATCTGACCGGTGATCCGTGGGGCGGCCGTACACTGGAATGGTCCGTTCCCTCGCCCGCTCCATCGTACAATTTCACTACCCTGCCAGTTGTAACGGCACGTGATCAATTCTGGGCCGACAAGCACGCCGGAAAAACAGTCGAGCCACGCTACGAAGACATCTTGGTGCCCAAGAACACCGGTGCGGGCCTTTGGATTGGTGCCTTTGCCTTCCTGGTGGGTTTCGGCATGATCTGGCACATGTACTGGCTGGCGCTGCTCGGCCTGGTGGGTATTATGGTAACCATTATTGTGCGCGCCAGTGACGACGAGCCGGAGTACATCCTAAAAGCCAAAGAGGTCGAAAAGATGGATAACGCGTTGCGGCGAAGGAAGCAATACGTATGAGCGAAGTAACTAGCCTCGATATGCCTCGTCTTGAAGCTGAAGCCACTGAAAAAACAGTGCTTGGTTTTTGGGCGTACTTGATGACCGACTGTGTGTTATTCGCAAGCCTGTTTGCGGTCTATGCGGTGTTGCACGGTAACACCTTTGGTGGGCCGAATGGACACGAACTCTTCAAACTGCCATATGTCTTGGTCGAAACTATGGCACTCCTCACCAGCAGCTTTACCTGTGGGCTGGCTATGATTGCGGCCCAAAAGCGCGATAAGTCTCAAGTGTTATTCTGGCTTGGCGTTACCTTCCTGCTGGGTCTTACGTTTTTAGGGCTGGAGCTCAGCGAATTTCACCACATGGTGCTCGACGGCAACAGCTGGCGCCGCAGTGGCTTCTTAAGCAGCTACTTTACGCTGGTGGGTACGCATGGACTGCATATTACGTTTGGACTAATCTGGATGGCGGTTACCTCGGTGTTTATTAGTAAGCGCGGACTCACCGAAGGCACGCTCAAGCGCTTAACGCTCCTGAGTTTATTCTGGCACTTCCTTGATATCGTCTGGATATTTATCTTTACCATTGTCTATCTTTTTGGGAGTCTTAGTATATGAGCCCTAAAGTTTCCGAACATAACGCGCATCCCCTATCACTTGGCAAATATATTGTTGGATTCTTGGGATCGGTAGTCGTTACTATGGCCGCTTACCTGCTCGTGACGCGGGGTAGTCTTAGTAAATCGGTGCTTGTTGGGACGCTGGCAACGCTAGCGCTCGTGCAATTTATTGTTCAGATGGTGTTTTTCCTGCATGTTGGTGACGAACGGCGGCCACGTTGGAAATTGATGGTCATGTTCCTGATGCTTGGCGTCGTGCTGATATTGGTTCTTGGTTCGATTTGGATTATGAACGACCTAAACTATCGGATGATGGACTCGCCGCAGCAGGTCCAAAAGTACCTGAAGTCCCAGGACGATCTTTAGGGTATGAAACTGCGCGATTATTACGCAGCGCTGAAGCCGGAGCGCACCTATGCCAATGTCATGACCACGGCGGCTGGGTTTTTGTTTGCCTGTGCTTGGCATATTAATTGGGGACTGCTGCTGGCAACGCTGACTGGTACCACGCTAGTAGTCATGAGTGCCTGCGCGGCCAACAACGCTACTGACCGTGGTATTGATAGGAAAATGCCACGGACCCGCAAACGTGCCACCGCAACTGGTGAAGTGCCGATTCGGCATGTAGTTATAATCGCCGTCCTGTTTGGCTTTGTCGGTATGGCAGTGCTGCTTCGTTACGTTAACCCACTCACTACCCTGCTAGGTTTGATCGGGTACATTGATTACGTGGTACTGTATGCCTGGAGTAAACGTAAAACACCGCACAGCACGCTCATCGGCACCATCTCCGGCGCAATACCACTGGTGGCTGGCTATACTGCCGTCACCGGTCGTTTGGACGCAACGGCGCTTTTACTCGGTCTAGTTATGACATTTTGGCAGATGGGACATTTCTACTCAATTGCCATCTTCCGGCACAAAGATTACGCGGCCGCTAATTTGCCGGTATGGGCGGTGCGATATGGTGTACGGAATACGCAAAAATGGCTCATGTTTTATGTGGCACTGTATCTTGTGGCGATCGTAGGGCTTGCCATGGCGCTACCAGCTGGCTGGCTTTTCGGTAGTATTGTTGGCGTGTTTGGGCTGTATTGGCTTTACCACGGCCTTGCTGGGTTTACGGCACTGGAACCCGAAAAATGGGCGCGGGGTATGTTTGGTTTGTCTTTGGTAGTATTACTGGCGTTTTCCGGTATGGTTGCAGCAGCTCCGCTGCTGTAGACAGCTTACCGTGTTAGGCTGCAGCAACAAGCTCAAGCATCTCAAAAACAGCCGTAGCTTCCTCTGTCGCTGCTGTAGCTTGTAGCTTATTTTCAAACTGCATGATTGATGCTTCGATAACTCGCTCCATGGCCATGGCTCCAGTAACAGGACCAACACCATTGCGCGAAGTAATAACTCTCAGCTTTTTACTTCGTCGAGGTATAGAGTGCGGATTGACGTTACCTACTGTGATGCGTTGACCGTCCGGACCTATCTGCGTAACACTGCCCGCATCAACAACAATCACTAGTTCCTCTTGTCGCTTCATGATTCCTAGGGCGTGCCTACCCCAGCGGGCAGGGCTTAAACGGTCGACATATAGACTTTCGGCACCGCGGTGTGCGGATAATACTAATCCCAGTCGCTGCTTGCCTGGTCTGGCTCCCCAATTATGTATATTGTCTCTTCCGTCTATGATAAGTCCAGGCTTAAGTAAATCTACGACACGTGCATTAACCAGCTTTCCGACACCAGCTACGGCGATGAATTCGGCGGGGACAGAGCTGCCCCTGAAGAGGTTTGCAAAGTAATCGGCGGTACGGATAACGGCATTTGAGGTGATCTGATCCCAATATTTCTTGGGGTTAAGTCCAAGTCCGTCTATGTCCTTTAGGCTGTTGGTCATAGCGCCCCTAATACGTTCGTCGCCTAGCTCTGTATGTGGCGGCATAATGACAATGACGGCGTTGCTCTTTGGGTTCGCATTCTCAGCTTCAGTTGTCCTACGTAACTTTTCATCTTCTTCGGCAAGCCGTACGTCAATGGCCCCATTGATCTCTTTTAACTGATCTTTGATCTGTACGCAGAAGTCCGCTTTATACACGGAGTCGCTACTATCCCATTCTCGTTGCTCAGTTTCTAGCTTGTGGCGGCTACGCAGCAGGGAGCCAAGGTCCGCCAGTAAGTTACCTCGTTCGTAGTCAATCACAAGCACCTGATCGGGATCTAACCCTGTTTGTTCTATAGTTCTTCGGAAGGCTGGATGAGTGGCTACTTCACGAGACACATGTAGATCAACTGCGACGCCGCTTGCTACGGCATTGGGCAGTAGACTACCAGTTATATAAGATCTTCCGTCGCCAAATGGAGCCGGCATTTCGCCAGTTTCGGAGTATTCCCAGGCTGCACCCAGTATGTGCTCTTTTGTTTCACCGAACATGCTGCCGGCAACAATGCTTAGCGTTGGCCTTTCCATGCCCCTTTCCATGGCTTCGTCCAGCTTCGCGCGGTTTTTAGCAGTTATGTCAGCTACCAGTTCGGTAGTGTTATGTATAACTGGCTCTTGTTCACGCCAGGCAATCGAGACGTCTGGAAAGTTTGGAAGTGTGTGTTCTGGGCGTGGAAATAATTCGGCATTGATTTGCTCAATAGATCCATTAGGTGAAACTATAATAGGTATACGTTCGGGCATAAAAATAAAAACCTAGTCTTTCGCAGGTGATAAATGTCACTAACTGATATACTCTGGTTGGTCTATCGGTGTCAAGCGCCAGATACCGTACAGGCCTATTTTTAATTCGCTTAAGCTATAGGGTATACTGTGTACAAATGCTTTTGCTGGTTCATATTATTATTGCCCTCTGTAGTGTCCTACAGGCTACCTACATGCTTGTACGGCCGGCGCGCGGCGGGATGCGGATTGCGTATGGATTAATTACGGCTACTCTAGCAAGCGGTACGGCTTTGGTATGGCAACTTCATGTGCCACTTATGCAGCCTTGCCTGAGCGGACTGGCGTATCTTGCGGCGGTTAGTAGTTTGCTACTTGGCGCAAACTATCGTCTAGCCATAAAGTAGTGGGTACGACAGACTGGTCTTAGTGTCTAGACACTCAAAGCATGCCTCGACTCAATGCATACTGCACACGTGTTGTACGGCTTGCCACCCCTGTTAATGGCATTGACACTTAATTAAATCTATGCTAACGTCTCCCTTTGTGACGTGAGGACGTCAAGTATCACAATCGGTTCCTCGGTTTCGATCTGAAAGGCTGTCTAAATATGCGCATGCGCATCGCCCTATTCTTCTCCACGCTCCTGGCTGGAGTGTCTGCCCTCGCTGCATGCGGGACTAGTCTGTCGTCAAACGGCGCCGCCGCATCAAGCACGTTCTCGCGTATCGCTGTGAGCGTGCCCAGTGGGCTGCAGGGCCCCTATGATGTGCCGGGCACGTCTTCGGACCCGCTGTCGGCACTCCCGATGGACTACGGTGTGGTATCGCACGGTGTGAGTGTCAAGGTTGACCCCGCGTCGGCTGGACTTACGTACACCTGTGCTGACGGTGAGATAACGGTTGATGTTCCCTGGGCGGGCTCGGCATCATACGGTGGTACAGTCATCACCTTCACTGAGCAGGACAGCAAGCTCCACGATCCCGACTTCTCGAGTCCCAACCCGGTGGGTCAGACCAACGTGCTTATCACATTCACCGGCGGCGACCTCAACATCATCGACATGATCGTGTCGACGAAGAACGGCTCTGACGTGAGCGCCGCGGGCATAGACTGGCGCGTCGTTAACCTCCTCGGTGCCAAGTTCGATCAGGCAGCGGGTATCAATCTGACTACGCCGCTGTTCACTGACGGCTACGTCAATGGTGTTCGTCTCTGTCTCGGCACCGAAGTCTGACACTCTAGTTCTCCGTCACTCGGCGCAGACTCTTCCCCTCTGGGACATATGAAGAGCTGCGCCGTTTGACTATATTGATGTATATTTTCTGGCTTAGCGCAGCCTTACAGTGGCTGATGATATCGTGTTGGTGCGTTTTGACTACGGGCTTGTAGATGTGTATCTTCTAGACTCCTCCATAACCATCAAAGTAGTTTGATGGCTCTGGAGGTTCCCGGAGATGATCGTTGCATGCGGCTGCATGTACGTTTCACCTCCGGTGGCCCTTTGAGTCATTCAGTTGTGGTTGATTGTGCACAGGATTTCCAGTCTACGAGGCTGCAGTTGCGGTGTTGCGGGATTTGTCAGCTTGCGCGTACGCCACACTTTTCCGGGCGGAAGAGCCCAGCAAACACCGGCGCATCAGAGTCGGGGGGCGCTACCCAGAAGTACAACACTCCCTCAGGGGGGAGTGGAACCTCCGCTGGGCGCAAGGACTCCGGGCTCAAAGCGGCATCAGGCGATGAGGCGACGCTTGTTGTCGCCTCTGCCCCAGCGCCGAACTCGTTCAGCCAGCAGATTAAGCTCTGGTGGAATTGTACGCCGGGCGCGAAGGTGTGAGTCGAGAGGCACTCGGCGCCGAACTCAAGCGTCGGCAGTGTGATCCCGGCGGGATTTGCTGGCATCAGGAACCAGTCTGTCATCCGCAGCATATGGATCTCGGCAAGGAGGCCCATAGCAGTTGTCGGAATCGTTGCGTCCTGCTTGGACGTTTTACTGAAGTACAGTTTGTTCCCAGACGCCGTCTGGAGCTCGACCACCAGATAGCCGGTCGCGCCAACCTGGTACACGGCGGCGCTGGAGTTGAGCGTGAAGGCTTTGTAGGTCCTGTCGCCGTAGTGGAGGACGCTGACGGTGCCCTCCCACGTGACCTCCGACTTGTACCACGCCACATCCACGCTGCCAGCGAGTCCGAGCATGGCGGCGGCGAGCCCTACTGAGTGGACTGCCAGACTGCGTCCGGCGGACGGTGAAACGAGTGTATCCTGCATGGGTGATCCCATGATTCCTCCCGGAAATCAGCTAGGGAAACGGATTGTGCACTGGCTTTGCCAGCAACCAATAACACCTCTAAGTATATAAAGACATGGTATTGATTGCCGGCAAAGCGTCTTACAACTGAAGTGTATGGCTAACAAGCCAACTGTCAAAGAACCGTGCTAATAATACAATGGTATCTGCCTCACGACCACACTAGTTACAGCGTTAAGCTACTTCTTAACAAGCTTGCCGTCTTCCAGATGAAACGTTTTGTCGGTCTTACCGGCGATTTCCAGGTCGTGCGTGACCACTACAATAGTGGTGTTTTCTTTACGGCTTAACGCATGCAGCAGATCAAAAATCTTTTTGCCGGTAGTGGTGTCAAGGTTGCCAGTGGGTTCGTCTGCCAGAATGAGCTTGGGTTTGTTGGCGAGTGCCCGGGCAATGGCGACGCGCTGCTGCTGGCCACCGCTTAAGCGCCCTGGTTTGCGGTGCATTTGGTCAGGCTCTAGACCGACTTCCTCGAGCAGTTGAGTGGCACGCTCAATACGTTCGGGCTTGGGCACCTTAGCGAATTCCATAGGCAGCATGACGTTTTCGAGCGCAGTCAGGCTCGGTACTAGGTTGTAGTTTTGAAACACAAAGCCGATGCTTTTACCGCGGTAGCCAATGAGCTGGTGATCGCGCATGGTGGTTACGTCTTGACCGCCAACAACGATGCTGCCGCTGGTTGGTTTATCGAGCGCGCCGAGCAGGCTGAGTAGCGTGGACTTGCCCGAGCCGCTGCGACCAACAATGGATACAAACTGGCCGTCGGGTACGCTCAGCGTGATGTCACTGGCGGCGGTTACGGTTGTGTCGCCACTCTGAAACTTTTTAACAAGATTGGTAGCTTCTAACATTATTCGGTCCTCATTACGGTTGACGGGCGGACTTTGCTGATCATGCCGGCGGAAAGCGCGCTGCCAAGGACGGCGATGACCACTGCGGCACCAAAGCCGTCGAGCAATATGCCCCAGCCAATTTGGGTATGAATGTTGCTGAGTCCTTGCACGGCGCCACTGCGGCGCAGGCGGTTGCCGAACTGGCCGCCGAAGCTGCGGGTGCGGATGGCGCCATCTGGTCGCATAATGGGTACATTGCCGCCGCCAGGCGCCTGAATTTGTGCATTAGCACTGTCTTGGCTGTTGCTGACGAGCGCATTAGTTACCGGCTGGCCCCCGATTACGCCAATGAACAAACCAATAACTGCACCAAGAACCGCTAGAGTGAGCGATTCAACCATAAACTCGCTCATAATGCGGAGGTTGCTGCCGCCGATGGCTTTTATGACACCGATTTCACGTTTGCGTTCGCGCACCACCATAACCATCACAAGCAGGATGATTACCGCGCCAGCGGCGACTGCCCCAATCAGACTAAAAGTAGTAACGGTTTTGACGCTGTTGAGCGGCTTTACAGTGTTGTCGGCTTGGTCTTGGGCGCTGGTTACATCAGCATCGCTGCCGAGCTTGTTTTTGATGGCTGTGGTTGCAGCAGAGAGGTTATCGAGCGAGTCGACAGTAGCGACAGCACTGGTTATGTCACCCGCTTGCCCGCTGAGCCGCTGCAAGGCCGGCAGTGACACGATAACCGTGTTGTTATTGCCCTGGGAGCCGCTATCGAATATGCCGGCGACTGTCAGGGTGGTGCTGTAGGCGGTAAAGGTCGAGCCAACGCTTAGGCTGTTTTTGCTTGCCATGTCGGTGCTAACCAGTGCATCATTTGTATCGGCGCCGCCGCTGATACTCTTGCCGCTTTTTATGGCAATGCTGCTGCCGTTTACCTCACCTGGATTGGTGGTGCCTAGGAATGAGATCGGTGGCGTGAAATTAGTGGGTAGACTACCGCCGCCATCGATGAATACACGGTAACCTTTGTTGGCGCCAGTACCATCACTGCTGATATTGATTTTGACTGGTGAGGTCAGGCTGGTGGTACTGCCGTTGTTATCCCCTCGCCCGAAGCTAAAGGTGGGCTGCTCTGAACCAGTGGTGGACAGACGGTCGTCTAATGTTTCGGTCAGACTGCTGACGTGAGCAACGGTTTTCACGCTAGCCAGCGTGTCGGTGGTGAGCGCGTTGTTTGCCTGGCTGCCGGGATTGAAGCCGGCTGGCATAATGTCGATGGTGTTGCCAATGGCACTTTTAACACTCTTAATTTTGTTATCGACGGCCTTTTGGGCGACTAGCATCGTTAAACTAAGCCCAATGCTGAGCCCTAATATAAGCACAATTGATGCGGTGCGTACGTTGTTCCGAAACGCGTTGCGAATGCCCCTAGAAACTGGATTCATAGCGTGTGCACTTCCTGTGTTAGGTTGATTATAAACGCGATTATACGGTGCGATAGCTGAAGCTTGGCTTAATAGCTGTCACATTTGTGCATCTGTCGTTATACTAAGCAGTAGCCTTTTACCCATACACTATGGCAAAACAAAAACCTAAACCAAATCATTCGCTGCTTATACGTCTGGCGGTGAGTGTGTTGCTAGCTGTAGCTACGGTGTGGTTGCTAGCCACACACTGGCAGACGGTAGCGGCTAGTCTGAGAGCAGCACGCCATAGCCAAATATCTTGGTTGGTGGCTGCTCTAGTGCTTATGGCATGTACGTTTCTGATTGCTGCGGCTATTTACTGTGTACTGGCTCTGCATCGGCTACGCTATCTGCCGACTACACTGGTTGAGGCTGCATCAGCATTCGTCAATCGGTTGTTGCCATCGGGCCTGGGTGGCCTAGGCTTACATGGCCTATATTTGTACAAACGTAAGCACACCGTTGCCGAGGCAACGGTGGTGGTGTCGGTCAATAATTTGGTGGGGATGGCTGCGCATCTGGCGTTGCTCGCGGCTACACTGGTATTGTATCCGGCTGCAATACACTCGTTTGTGCATAGGGTGCATGTGGCGAGTTGGCCGCTGGCTGTTGGAGGATTGGTTGTGGGTATGGTTGCCGTGGCGACGCCTAGGGTTCGGCAACGTCTTGCTAGGTTCATGCAAAACTTGCTAGCGAGCGTGCGCAGACTTCGCTTAGTTGCTCTGCTGTGTGCTCTTGGGCTTGCCCTGCTGCTTACCATTACCTATACGTGCATTCTTTTTTCGGTTACGCGGTCGCTCGGTATGGAGCTCAATATGGTGCAGGTGTTTATAGTGTTTTCGCTAGCCATGCTTACTAGCACTGCGGTGCCGACACCTGGTGGCCTGGTGGGTGCCGAGGCGGGGCTGTTTGCCGGGTTTGTAGCGTATGGTGAGTCTGCGGCATCTGCCGGTGCCGCGGCTTTACTGTATCGCCTCATTACCTACTGGCTGCCACTGCTGCCTGGCCTGCTTGCACTAGCCATCGCTCGGCGTAAAAAGCTGGTATAAAATAACCCGTATTTCTTCAAAAAACGATTAACAGCAGAGTCGGGCGGGACAGAATGGGCGAGGAAGTATCCCTCGCACACTCTGCCGCCAGGCCCGACTCTGCTGACCTGGTTCCCCAGGAGTTTCCCTCTCCGTAGACGCCTTTCTCTCGTGTCGCGAGCGGCGACAGCTCGGGTCTACTCGTCGTCGGCTTCGCTGGCTGCGGCTGCGGCAGCGGCGACAGCAGCACTGTCGACTTCCCAGAGCTGGCTCTTGGCGGTGTTGCAGTTCCGGCACTCTTCGTGCTGGTTCTTCGTGTTGCCGACCATGATGAACACGCTGTCCGTGTGTCGGTTGCCCGTTGCACGGCAGATGGTCAGGCGCATCGGCGTGTCACTTGAACCGCCACTCTGGCCACTCTGCCTGGAATTTCTTCCCCAGGGCATTGTTACTTCTCCTTGCTGTGCGGAAGAGGAATGTAGGCGGGATCGCCTGCATGGGGCAATATTCTATGCTTATTCGTAGATAAATGCAAACAGTGGCGGTGACGAATAGCGGCATAGTTAAGAATAAACCTAGTAGCAGACATAGTGCACAGCGCTTCCCTTCTCTAGACTGTTTGCGTAGCGTGCGGTGCTTTATTATGTGTTGACGAGATTTTCCATTCCGTATATGCTGGTAATCCCTATGAGCAAAACGTCTGGTGAACATCTAGTGCTGCCAAATTGTGCTGCAGTTGAGTTATCGCGGGATGTCGATGAGCTGTTAAACGCCGGTGCTATCGCAGAAGCTAAGGATGCAACTGATGCGCCGCAGGAATCGGATGACCAAGGAGACGAAGGTAGCAAATACTTGACTGGCCCAGTTGTGTTTACAGAGCGGTCCATTGCCTGTGGCGTGTGCAGTGGTGTGGCAAAACTTTTAGCAACTGGGATGGTAACCGCAAGTAAATGTCCAATATCGGGCAAGTGTGAGCTGGAATGGTTTCGTGCGCATCCTGAAGCGTACGTCAATGAAGCGGGTGAGCCTACGGCACACGAGCTTCCGTGTGGGGCGGAAGCTCCCTGTCATGCGCGCCTTAAATTTGAAGTCGATGAGGCCGGTACCCCCGATGTAAAAGTTATCCGCGGAGCTTGTGCAGTTGCGCTAAAGGATACGATCTGGAGAGGAACTGGTGAGAGTGCATGGCTTGAGGCAGAATTCATACCACCCGAGAGAATCGCGGTGTTTGATGGCGAAGGGTCTGGCAGGGAGGCGCCCGATCCCCAACTTTAGTAATCTCTAAGCGCCCTGTGGTCGCCCTACTGCCAGAGACGGATATAACTATATAGAAAAGCCCTGTTGCTAGTGGTAGCTCTATGGCGATGCCCCAGGGATGTTACCATTTTTGGATACTAACATGCCACCGAGTGAACCAGGCATCATGGTAGCCGGGCAGCCCAAGGGCAATCTGTAATGTCTGGTAACTATCAGAATAGTCTCTGGGCTTCCTGCAATTACCTCCTAAATCCACAACAAAACTTTGTGGTGGACTTGGGAGGTACCAAGGGAGGAGAGAGCGGCCGCGAAGCGACATTCCATGTGCGGGGCACGGAGTATCTGCGACGCGTTGCCACCCTCTCTCCCTTGGAGTCCCCTGCTGCATTTGTGTCTATGCTATGGTCAGCCGGGGTGTGCCCTAGACTAATCTATCCGGTCGTGCGTCCGAGTTCCTTTTTAAGGTCTCCGTTGATGTAGGTTCTGACGTCCGGGAAGTCACTAAGGGCTCTGCCTGGGCTAATTGATGTAACGCTAACGATACGGGAACCCCGCGGATGATTGGCCCAATCTTCAAGAGCCGCTTCCGTGTCCCAGTTGGCGCTTGGCCACAACGTGACATCGTTGACAGGGTCATGTTGCAACCGTGACAGAAGAATTTCCCATACGTCGCCCGGTAGGACATACGCCACCGTGGAACGGTACAGCGCCATGTACTCTGCGGAGATCAGAGTGACCCGCATCTCCCTATTGCTATCAACATTACCGTAGACGAAGTTACTGTCGGTAACGTTAAATGCGCCTTCTGAGGTCTCTTCGGCACTGGCCAACCGTACGATGATCTTGCGGGTAGGGGCTTTGTAATGTGAGCGGCGACCGACCTCTCTGGTGTAGTGATTTACTGCGAGCATGAATCGGTACAGAAGGTCCCTGGCTTGGAGTCCCGGGATGGCGAGGATGACATGTACGTCATTCTCGTCGCCAACTTCGAACGTAATCTTACGTAACAGCTCGGCCAGAGGTCGTGTATGCCAGCCCGCCTCGCTGGCGAGCATACGAGCTGTTACGAGGACTACTCGGCGGCCGGGGATTTCCTGAGGGACGCCCGTAATAGTCTTGCGGGTGCGGGGCATTGTTCTGCTCCTCGATTGGTAGGTACTCTGGTGGGATTGTTCTTGCGGATAGGCTCGTGTTGCAACTTGCCACAATGCTACGAAGTTTCATAGCGATATGGCAAGCTGCAACCTTACAAGGCAACAGGGGTTGTAAAGGTGTCTACCTAAGCAACTTTGGCTTACGTAGCAGCTAATAGTATAGGAATAATTGTAGGAATATGGCAAGCGTGCCTAGTGTAATGAGATGGATCTCAATAACCTGCCCTAGCGCGCTAGAGCCGCCACACGTCGGCTTGTACCGTTTTGGGGCTGGCGTTAGCAATGTGAAGATGCAGACTATAGTAAGGGCCGCTTTCGAGGCTCGTTATTTTGGTCGTAACTGAGTTTGCTGGTGCGGGATCCGGATCAACTTCTACTAAAAACCCCTTGGGCTCGCTGTCAGTAGCAAAACTTCCTAGGGGTGTTCGTATCTGTCCTTTTGGCTTTATTTCGAGCCGTCTGATAAAAATGGCGTCTTTAGGACGTGGTATGTCCTCGGGGATACGCTTAGCATTCCCTTTGGGAATAAGGTCGTCACCTGCTGATTGCTTTAATGTGTGTTCGGGTTTCTTGTGCATGGGTACCCTTTGCCTCCTGTCGGCTTACTGCAGACGTTGCGTGGAGTTAATCATTAAATAGCTTATTTTTACTTTAGTTTTATAATATACTTTTGGGAGAAGCTTTCTGCTTTGGTCTAACCAAAATGCAGCTAAGCTTGTAATCCGTACCTGCAAATGGTAATTTTAGATGTTCGCACATATAAACACGTATGCAGGTACTTCCTATGTTACAGTAAGGTTTCTGTAACATTCAATAGTTAAACTAACGTATTTAATAAACATTTAATTTTCATATATGCTTTACTTCACCAATTCTGAACTTGTTAACAGATACCACATCTCCGAGAAGACAGCCATAAACTGGATCAAAGAAGCTAAAAGCGGAAAACTCGCCCTTGAACTTTACGAGGAAAACGGCAAGGTCCGCATAGCCAATACGAACAAAAACATTACGCTGATCGAGCAGCTGGTTGAGGCTAGGAAAAAATATCGCAACAACCGAGCGATAAAGACCGTAACTCCGAAGCCCGAGTTCTATAAACTATATAATCAGCAACAGATATTTGACCTTACCTCTAGCTTGGATATCTATCACGAAATTCCTCTTGATTACGCGTACTTTGATGGAGGCGCTAACTATTGGGATGAATATGCCCAGCGTCTTGCATCCGAAGAGGTGCCCAACTTTTTAACAAGCACGGTAAAGCAGCTAAAAGCCAATCAGGGTTACCTTGATGATCTAACGTCTCGATATAAGCGTGTCAATATTATTGACATTGGCCCAGGCAACGCACTGCCCGTCAAGGAGCTGCTCCAGCACCTACTTGACCAAGGAAAACTAGGCCGCTACATAGCACTTGATATAAGCCCCTCCATACTTAACGTCGTCAAACGAAACATCGAGAATTGGTTTGGCTCTAAAGTCTTATTCGAAAGTCACGAGCTTGACATCAACCACGACAGGTTCACTGATCTGCTGGCCGAGGGTGTGTTAGGTGAAGGTGCAAAAGATGTCGTTAATGTGGTGCTGGCGCTTGGCGGAGGCTTTAGTAATATGCGTTCACCTGACGACGCCTTCAAGACTATCCGCAGCAGTATGAACCGCCAAGACTTGCTGGTCTACAATCTCAAGCTCGACAGCAAAACGTCCAGACAATACTTTGATCTTGGTATTCGTACGGAATCGAGCCCGCTGGATGCCCATAAAAAGATGCTGGTCGATTTACTCAACATTGATGACTCCTTCTATGATGTTGAAGTCGGCTACGATCCAGACCTTAGAGAGCGGTTCATGCGGCTGCGCCTAAAAGTTGAGCTTAAAATCAAGTTTGCTTTTGAAAAGGGAGAGCGTATCTTAGCGTTTAATAAAAATGAGACTATTCTGGTGTGGCGTTTCTGGCACCAGAATGTCCAAGATGTGGTTAATCAGCTCCATGCTAATGATTTTGATGTGCTCCAGTCGAACTTAACCGAAGATAAGCAGTACCTGCTCACCATTTCCCGCGTCTCGAGCGAACGCTAGCCAGAGGCGTATAGGATGGTTTTACGCCAGCGGCAGGTTGAGTATGTCCCTATCAGTACCAGGGTCGTCTATGAACTTCTTGCGCTCTCGGTCTCTCTTCTCGATGTCTTCTGATGGTAGTTGAAGTTCGGGCTTCGGGTCTTTTTTAGATAACTCGAGCATCTGTGCCAGGAGGTTGGCTTTTTCTTTTTCTATTCTTGTCAGATTTTCTGGAGAATATAGTGCTGTTAGGTAGGTCTCGGATCGTTTTTCTACGGGATTCATTTCCCTGAAGGCCCTATGGAACGTAAAAAGAGCTCTCCTGGTGTCGCTACTCAGGTGGAGCCGTGGGTCGAGGTCTGCGTCATCGATTGAGACGGTTTCGCGGCCGCTCTTTTGTATTACCGTAAAGCGTTTTGTGTAGGTGTGTTGGTCGCGAGTAAATGCAGCTTCGTAGTGATTCTCAGCCAATCTTTTCAGGCTGACTAGTGTTGCAAAAATGCCCATAGGTAATTTCCCTGTTATTAACTAATAAAGTCTGATCTAATGCGCCCTAGTATAGTGCCTGCGGTCGCTAAGATAAAGACGCTCCTCCGGAGTTTCCGCCTGTATGCTTAGCTGGGTCTCGTTACCCTACATTAGGTGTCCAAAAAAGTCTGCAATTGACGCATTGGACGAGACCAAATACAATCCGCAAAAATAATCATAAACATGGCCGGGACTATTGAGGTGCTACCGGGGTCTGTATTTGTCCCATAAACTTCGTCACAACTGGATCGATTATGATGTCCCGAGGCTTTACGTCTCCAAGTAGATATAGCCCGTCTAAGGATCGGCACCGGCTCAGCGCTACATAGGTTTGACCGTGTGCAAATGCTCCGCGTCTGAGGTCGACCACTACTTCGTCGTATGTGCACCCCTGGGACTTATGGATAGTTATAGCCCATGCAAGCTTAATCGGAAATTGTGTAAAGGTACCCACTATTTCTTGCCGCATCATACTGAGCTCTTCGTCGTATACGTAGTTCGACTGATCCCATACGGTAGGTACGACGTCATATGTGCTCTTACCACACTTAATGCGTACGTGATCTTTCTTGAGGGACGCAACAATGCCTGTCGTACCGTTAACCCACTTTCCTTCCGGGTCGTTCCTTACGAAGACTACTTGCGCACCGACGCACAGGGCTAATTTTTCGTCCGTAGGCAATGCGCTATGCGGCAGATCTCCTGTTAGTGTTGCGTGGTATATCTTGGTTTTGTTACGTAAAGCTGCAAGACGTGCTTCATTGATCAGCTGGGCCGCTTTGTTAGTGCTGGTGAGGGTTATCGCATCCGTCGGGGCGTTCGTCGCTGCTACTACGCGTGCGGCTAATCTTTGGAGGTTCTCTTTCGCGTATGAACCGTCTCGGACTGCGTTAAGCAGGTCCCGAAAATCTGCATCAGCTTGCCTAAAAACTGTCTGGAGCTCGTAGGTAACAAGCTCAGTCTTTTTCCATACGTGTGCGTTAAAGAAATAAGCGCCTCCGTATCTCGCTGTAAAATAATGCTGTAATTCGGCCCCTACTACCACAGGCGGCAATTGGTATACATCGCCAACCATAATAAGCTGAGTATTTCCAAAAGGTGCTTGATTACTCTTGCTAATACGCAAAATCCGATCAATGGCATCAATCGTATCAGCACGAACCATTGAGATTTCATCGATGATGATCGTATCTACGTGCCGCAAGGTTTCTTGTAGTTCCGTTGACACGGTAACTGTTTTTGGGTCTATAAGGCCTGTCGGAAGCTTAAAAAGTGAGTGGATCGTTTGACCCCCAATGTTGAGTGCGGCAATGCCTGTAGGTGCCACTTTTATGATGACTTTCCGGGTATTGCGAGCAAAGTAACGAAGTAACACCGACTTGCCGGTTCCAGCCTTGCCGGTAATAAATGCATGTGCATTGCTATTTTCTAGGGCCTCATAAATAGAAAGTTGCTCATCACTGAGGGCGGGTTCTGTAACATCACCGCTCCCCTTGCGCCAATCCAAATGAGCAAAAGCGTGGCGGCAAGCGCTTAACATCTTGCATAGGGCTTGTAAGGCTGGGTGAGTTTGCACCTTCATTGCCTCGTAACTGTATAAGGTTTTGGAATATTAATAAAGTCACCTGGCTGAAGAGTATGGGGCCTTCCCGACTGAATCAACTAACGGGTTATGGCAGATGACATGCGAAAGCTACAGCTACAAAAGTTCAGGCCTAAAGTTTTGCACAAACTTGGAATGCTTTAATTTGTAGAAAGAGAAGTATGCGCCGCAAGACGCCAAGAGTTGCTCATTTTTCCTTGAAAATCGGCTTAGAGAGCTTTTTAACAGATATAAACGAGTTATAATAAGAGGCTAAGGAAGCTAATAAAAGCGGCAACTAATGCAACAATTCACCCAAAAATATACCATCATCCAGCTCTTTGAAGATGTGCCCAAAGATACGCAGTTTTCGGCAAATAGCTGGCCGCTTCACGCAACCATTGCGGATACTTTCGCGATCAATTGGGATGTGCCGATCATGATAGAAAAACTGACCCGGTTACTAAGTTCCTATGCACCAGCAGTCTCAGTCGTTGAAGAAGATAGATTCTTTGGTGATCAGGGACAAGTGCGGGTGGCGTTGATTAGGAAGACCAAAGACCTTGTAAAGCTCCACTGTGATGTTATCGAATGTTTAGCGCAAGGTGGCTGGAAGCCAAATGATCCGCAGTTTGCTCGTGACGGCTTTTTGCCACACTCAACTGTCCAAGAGCACGCTCGCCTGGACAAAGGTGATGAAGTGACCTTCAGCGCACTGACCATCATCGACATGTTCCCAGGTGGTAACCCATATCAACGGAAGGCTATCGAAACGATCAGAGTCGGCAGCGTTAAATAGCCTGCATTAAAACCACAGCGGGCTCGTTCACTGCTATATAACTAGGGGGCAACGGAGATACGCTTTGCTTCTCTGTTCTTACTGCAGGCAGCTGCTGTGCGCGTCTCATTCTACCGCACTCAATGCCTGTGACATGGGATTCTAGTCCTTCCATAAACAAAATAGAAAGGTCTTGCGAATGTAGGCCTCTTTATTTTGGCTAGAAATCAAGTCTGACTCTCGAACGAATGTTATCTAGGCAACGTTATGCCAGCTTGCCTTGCGGCTTCTAGAAGCTCGGCATTTAATGTTAAAAGTTTCTTCTCTATTGAGAGCTTTTTAAACTTAGAATTAGTTACGGTTGAGCGCCGGAGGTTGGCAATCATATCATATATTTCTTCTATATCATTTCGAAGAGCTTCGATCTCACCCTGGATCGGTTTAATCGCCATCTCTGTTTGGCTATCCAACGCAGATTCGATGATATTTCGTATTTCATCTAGGTCGGCTGCAGTTAATCCCATAAAACTATTTTAGCATGTGGGCGAAGCGCGCAACTCAGATTAACTCTAAACAAAAAAGACTTCCGACAAAGTCTTTCAAAGTACCTATGTTTGGCTCCCTAGTAGATGAGCTTCACAACTGTGAGCTGGCTTATGTGCGTCTCTGGGTAAATATAGGATTGTGAGAACTACTTTGCCTCGTTGAACTTGATCGATTGCAAAGCTGGAATAGTAGCTGGCAATTGGTCAGAGGTGTCACAATAGGCCATAACTTTTACATACCCATTGGCGAGCTGCACATAACCGAATTCTTGGCCCGCTTTTAGTGCCTGCGTACCTACAGGAGTCATTACATTTAACTGGTGGAGATCATATTGCTCAGAGCCTATTGCTGTCTGCAAGGTAAGGGTTTGAGTGCTGCCTAGAGTGACTGGATAGCCTGCACTAGTCATAAGATCTTGCTGCTTTTGAAGCTCTGCAGCCACATCAACCTTCCCGGTCTTGTATTCTACAGACGTAAAACAATCATGGCCGTGAAATAGGGCCATTGATGTTTTGTTTGTCGCTCCCTGCCACCAACCTTGTGTACCAGTAGTAGAGAACTTTGATGGTACAGCTGCACCAACGCCCGGTTTCACAGAAGGGGCCGCCTCTGTTTTATTGTTGTGCAGCATTACAACGGCAGATGCAGCAGCAACTACTAAGAGCACTAAGGCACTGGTTGTATAACGGTTCAGAGTAAGGTAATTTTGTTTTTGTTTCATATCACTATAATACTATAACTTTTTTAAAATATAGTTGAAGCGGGCGGTACATTTTTCGAGAAGGAGCAGCCAAAGCCGCCACACTATCCGTACTCAATGTATCGCCCGCGATCCTCGTGTTACCGAGACTCGGAGACTCCGAGATTTTATCTAGTTCTGGCCTAGACTACCATTTCGTGATGAGCTCGCAGCTCAGTAGATGTCGGGCCACCAGACGTCGCACCCCGTGAACCACATGCCGCTGTGGAGGTTGTGGAGCGTGTGGTCCCACTGGCACTCGTGCTTGTACGCCGATCGGTACGGGGGGTTGGTCTGGTAGCACCAGCCCGTGTCGACGTCGCACTTCATCATGTTGTACACCAGCGAGGCGCTGGCTGGGGCGGAGGTCGCCACCTGCGCGCCGACGACGCAGCTGACCGCCAGCGCAAGGCTGGCCGCCGCTACGGTGAGTCTCCTTCGCAATCGCACGAAGGGCTCCTTCCACTCATTGTGTCCCACCTTGGAACAGCTACGTTAGGGTACCACGCAGACCCTCAACAGGCAATACTGCTCCATTTCGCTTAGCAGAAATGTGGGTCGAAATCTAATCCAATAATTACGCTTCCAAGAAAAATGACGTACACTTACGCATGCGTCATTTTCTGATTACTGCTAATCGATATACTTCGCAACTGTTCTTCCGACGGATGGAATCAACAAAAGGTGTCACGCTCTAGCTAAAATGCACACTATATAAAAAACACCTCTTATAAAAGAGGTAAAAATGCTTATGGCTAGGGCGGAGGGATTCGAACCCCCGAATGCCAGGACCAAAACCTGGTGCCTTACCACTTGGCGACGCCCTACTAGCTTCGCCCGATTATACTAAAAACTTTTGGATAACGCCAGGGGTGCCCAGCTTAGCTAGAAGGGCCGCAGGGCCAGATCATCTAACTTTCCAAATAGTTGTAGACTTGCTGTGAAAGCGTGGCGAGCGGCTGCGTGCCGGATCCATTAGTGGTAATGACGAGTAGATAGGTGCTTTTAGGGCCATACACGATGCCGGCATCGTTTTGGGTGTAGCCACTCTCGCCGTCAGCGGGGCTAAGCCAACCGGGTTTATCTGCCACGCTTACGTTGCTTGGCACACCTGCCGGGATGCGTTCGCGGTAGTGCTGCTGCTTCATAAGACTCAAAAGCAGCTGTGTATGACTTGCGCTCAGTAATGAACCGGCCTGGAGTTTTTGGAGTATTGTGGCTAAATCGTTGGCGGTGGTGTGCTTATCACCGACTGGCTGAGTGCTAGGAGGTACGTAGTTGTAGAGGTCGGTTGTAGTAGCACCTTGCGATTGCAGGAGTGCGTTGATGTTTTTCCAGCCATATAAAAACCCTAATGTACGAGCGGCGTCGTTATCGGAATTGAGGATCATATTGTTCAGGTCTGTCTGGATGGTTTTACCATCGCTCGTGGCAGTGTTTAGTGTGTAACTCCCCTGCTCTATGCCGTGCAAAATGGCGTATGCCACGTATATCTTGTAAGTACTGGCGGGTATGACACTGGCACTTGCGTTTGAGCTGGCTGTACGCAGGCTGCCGCTGAGTTCACGCACGACGACCGAAGCGGTAAAGCTGTGGCTTTGCTGCCAGCTGGTGATGACCTGACCGAGGCCGAGATCGATATGTGGCTGCGGTGTCTGTACGGCTGGGCTTGGCGTCGGCTGCTGCGCTAGAGGTGTGTTGTTTGTCTGCGTGGGATTTGAGGATGGTTTGGATACGGCAGTTTGCTTGTGCGTTGCGGGCGTTTGTTTATGGGACTGCCGTAAGCCAAACACGGTCGCTGCTGTGGCTAAAAGAACTGTCATGACCACCAACGGCACGATCCACTGCAAGCGACGCTTTCGGGCTGGTCGCGAAGCCTTAGCGGTACGTCGTGCCGCCGGTGACATCAAAAAACTCCTCGAGTGTTTCTATGTGTTGTTTGTGCATTTCTTGCGACAGATTGGTGCCAACATAGCGGAAGTGCCATGGCTCGTATTCATACCCAGTAACTTTCACCTTATCTGCTGGATAGCGCAGGATAAAACCATACTGGTAGGCGTTGGCAGCGAGCCATTCTCCTTCTGGGGTGGTACCAAAGCAAGCTTCCAGGCTACAGGTGTCACTTTGGCTACGGACATCAACTGCCCATCCGGTCTGATGTTCGCTATAGCCAGGGCGGGCACTCTCTTGGTCGGCAGCAGCTTGACCGACGCTATTAACGTAGCCATCGTACAGGGTTTTCTGGTAGGTATATCCTCGGTATGCCGTGGAGATTTGGAGCTTATAACCAGCTGCCGCAGCTCCGCTAAATAGTTGCTCTAGGGCGGTGGCGGCAGCGCCACGCATTTGCATTTCGGTGGCACCGGGTACGCGCAGGGTGACATTGGGAAAACGCAGGTCGGTGGGTGCATAGGTGGCGGGCTGCAGGGGATGCTGCTTGTTCACGATTACCCACAGGCTGTCTGGGGCGGTGTGCGAATAGGCTGCTTTGTTGAAGCTGTCTGCGGGTGCTTTTGCTGCGGCGTGCTGTGGGACGGTCTGTACTTTCTTGGCGGGTGTCGCAGTTTTGTGAGCAGTAAACCACCAGGTGGCGGTGCCTGCTAGGACGAGGATAATGAGTAGTGGGACGAGTGATTTGCGCACCTTAACAGTATACCGCATGTGGTAGTATGAAGAGATGAGACTAAGACGGGCACCGGTGGAGAAACGGCGACGTGCGTGGCTAAAGCCGGCATTGTTTGTGCTGTGTTTCTTGGTGATGGCCGCGGGTGGTGGTTACGCTTGGTCGCATCGGGCTACGCCTGTCAGCTCGCCGACGAAACAATCTCACGGTCGAACAGCCCCCACTGCGCACTCGCAGACTGCCGCTCAGACCATCCGTTTTATAGCTACAGGCGATGAGCTGCCGCACGATACGGTGAATCAGGCGGCTAAAACTGCCAATGGATACGACTATCTGCCACTTTTTTCTAAAGTGCACTCTTATCTAACCTCGGCAGAGATGTCATTTTGCAACCAAGAATCGCCCAGCGATCCCAATCTGGGTGTTAGTGGCTACCCCACGTTCAATGCCCCCAAGGTGTTTGCGCAAGATCTGAGCCAAGAGGGTTGCAACATTATCAACTTAGCCAATAACCATGCTGACGACCGCGGTCAGCCAGGTATAGATGCTACGCGGGGTGTTTGGGATGGTTTGCCCAAACTGGCAGTAGCTGGTACGGCCCGCACCAGTGCCGAGCAAAATCAGATTGCGTATTTTACCGTCAAGGGTGTGAAGTTTGCGTTTTTGTCGTACGCCCAGTGCTCGAACAATTCGGCAGTGAGTAGTTATGGCCTGAATGTTTTTAGCCAGTCACTGGCGGGCGCCCAGATTGCGCAGGCGAAGCAGCAGGCTGATATGATCATCGCCGCTATGCATTCGTGTGATGAAAATCGCTCGGATGAAGATAGCTGGCAAGATCAGACCGCCCAATATTTTGCTGATCAAGGTGTGAATATTGTGGTGGGCACTGGTCCCCATTGGCTACAGACGACCAAGCGATTACCCAGAGCTGGCGGCGGCACAACCGTTGTGTGGTTTTCGCTGGGCAATCTGCTCAGTACGCAAGAAGATGTTAACGGATTGATTGGCGGTATTGCAGTAATGGACATAGATGTTGCCACAAAAACGGTTACGCATCTTGGTTTCATGCCGACCTATATGCACTACGAATGGACGGCCCAGCAAAAGGCTAGCGAGAATTTACTGGCGCGTCATAATCTTATGCTCTACCCTCTCGATCAGGCAGCTGATGTATTGGCGCGCTCGCAAAACAACACCACTGTTGCGGCGCAAACAGATCGCGTAACGGCGCTTATGAACCAATTTACGCCGGTTACCATGCTGACGAGCCAGACATTCCTAAAGTAGCTGATGAACATGTCGAGTTATGCACTGAGCTTGCCCTGCCTCGTCGGTGTGCCGTATATTAGAGAGTAATTGTTCTAAATTATGGCAAAAAATTCCCAAAATCCGGCTGACTATATACAGCCACTGAATATTAATGGTCTTAGTGGCCGTATGCTGCACATGCCAGCGCCCAAGGCTCATCCTGACCGCGAAGTGCTTCTGATTTATGGTCACCATTCAACGCTGGAGCGCTGGTGGGGTTTTGCGCAGTGCCTGAACCGGTATGGTGCGCTTACTATGCCGGATCTGCCTGGTTTTGGTGGCATGGAGACACTCTATAGCATTGGCAAAACGCCGAACCTTGATAATATGGCAGATTATCTGGCGACGTTTGTAAAGTGGCGCTATAAGCGCAAGCGAGTCGTGATTGTCGGGCTCTCATACGGATTTTTGGTGGTGACCCGTATGTTGCAGCGCTATCCTGAGCTGACGAAAAAAGTTGAGTTTTTAGTCAGCGCCGTCGGCTTCTCGCATCATAGTGACTTTGTGTTCACGCCGCAGCGGATGCGCCTGTATCGTCTTGGCTCTAAGGCGGTCACGTTCTGGCCGGTGGCGTTTACCTTTCGTTACCTGGCGCTCAACCCATACGTACTTCGCAAAGCCTACGCCAAGACATTTAACGCCAAAAAGAAGTTTGCAGGCGCTGATGCCGAGCTGAGTAAGCGGTTGATGGACATGGAGATTGTGCTGTGGCACGCCAATGATATCCGGACTCACATGTACACCACGCACGACATGCTTACGGTAGATAACTGCCAGAAGCAGGTTAATCTTCCTTTGTGGCACGTAGCGGCTTCGTTTGATCAGTATCTTGATAGCCACACGGTGGAACAGCACTTACGAGTAATCTTCCAAGATGTTGAGATCGCCAAAAACAAATCAATGAAACATGCGCCTAGCGTTATTGCTGATGCAAGCGAGTCAATGATGATGATCCCTCTTAAAGTACGCCGGGCATTACTAGCGAAGCGCGCCTAGTTTGCTATACTTACAGTATATCTATGAAAATCGGATTAATCTTGCCCTATAACATTACTAAGGGTGGCGGCGTAAAAGAGCATATTTTTGCGCAACAAACCGAACTTGTAAGGCGCGGTCACGATGTCGTTATCATTACCCCGCAGCCTCGTGAGTCGTACGCTGCCGATGGCCGCAAAGTCGCATTTTTGGGTACGGCGACCGAGTTCAAATCGCCGCTTAACACTGTAGCCCAGGTAAGTGCCAGCGTATTAACCGACGAAATCGACACCCTGCTCGAACATGAGCAGTTCGACATACTGCATTTTCATGAGCCTTGGGTGCCGGTGCTGAGCCGACAGATTTTGAGTCGCAGCAACACGGTGAATGTTGCAACCTTCCACGCAAAACTACCTGAAACAATGGTAAGCCGTACTATGGCAAAAGTTATTACACCATATACTAAGCCTTTGTTGCGCCACATTGATGCGTTTACCGCGGTATCGGAGGCGGCAGCAGAATATCTGCTAAGCTTGGCGGATGTGTCAGTAGAAATTATCCCAAATGGCATCGATCTAAAGCATTTCCGTAAAAGTCCGGCTGCACCTCAGCAGCCTACAAGCGGCCCTAAGACAGTGTTTTATGTCGGGCGCTTGGAGCACCGCAAAGGTGTTAAATATCTGCTGCGGGCCTTTGCCGAACTCGAAGCACGTGAGCCGAACGTTCGGCTGCTGATTGCCGGTGACGGCCCGGACCGCGAAAAGCTTGAAGATTATGCCCAGGAGCTCGGTATCAAAAACGTGCATTTCTTGGGCTTTATTGACGAAGCCCAGAAGAAAGAGCTGCTGCATACCTCTGATCTGTTTTGCTCGCCAGCTATTTTTGGCGAGAGCTTCGGTATTGTGCTGCTCGAGGCCATGGCAAGCGGACTAGTAACGGTAGCTGGCGACAACCCTGGCTACGAGAGTGTGATGCAGGGTCTGGGCAAGTTGTCGCTTATTAATCCCAAAGACACCTCCCTGTTTGCTCATCGCTTGCAGCTACTATTATTCGATGAGGACCTGCGTGCACTCTGGAAAAAATGGGCCAAAGATTACGTGCGCCAGTTCGATTACCCCAAGGTTGTAGACCGTTACGAAGCTGTGTATGAGACGGTGCTGAGCCAGGCTGTAAAGCAGGTATAGACGGCCATGAAGATAGGCCTGGTGCTCGATGACACGCTCGATACGCCAGATGGTGTGCAGCAATATGTGCTGCAGGTGGGGACTTGGCTCACCTCGCAGGGCCACGAAGTGCACTACTTGGTTGGGCAGACCACTCGTGTTGATGTCCCGAACATCCATAGCCTGAGTCGTAATTTGCAGGTTCGGTTCAATGGCAACCGTATGTCTATGCCACTGCCGGCCAGCCGCAGCAAGCTGCGTCAGTTTTTAGCGGAAATGCAGTTCGATGTGCTTCATGTGCAGGTGCCCTATAGCCCTTTTATGGCCGGTAGGTTGCTTAAGGTAGCACCCGGTTCGACCGCCGTGGTGGGTACTTTCCATATCTTGCCATACTCGTTTCTGGTTACGGCGGCTAATCGTGGGTTGGCACTGCTTAACTTACGTTCCGGTAAACGCTTTGACCAAATGTTGGCCGTTACTGCCCCAGCGCAGAAATTCGCCGAGAGTATTTATGGCTATAAGGCGGCCGTGGTGCCAAACCCAGTTCGCATTGCGCAGTTTGCTCTTGCGCACGATGAAAATCCTGAGCTGACTATTGTGTCACTCGGACGGTTAGTGGAGCGCAAGGGGGCTATGCATTTGCTGCGTGCGATTGCTTATTTACGCGAGCACGAGCTGTATGATGGCGCTTTCCGGGTAGTTATTGGTGGCAAGGGCGAGCTGCGGCCGGCATTGGAGCAATTTATTGCAGAGCATAACTTGCACGACGTGGTGACACTTGCTGGCTTTGTGGCCGAAGAAGACAAAGCGGCGTTTTTGGCACAGGGTGACATCGCAGTCTATCCGAGCACTGGTGGCGAGAGCTTCGGTATTGTGCTGCTCGAAGCTATGGCGGCGGCTCGTGGTGTAGTGCTTGGCGGTAATAACCCCGGCTATGCATCAGTCTTGCAGCCCTATCCCGATCAATTGTTTGACCCAACTGATACGCGGCAGTTTGCCGAGAAATTGGCGTGGTATTTAGCGAACCCCATGGGTCGTGAACGGGCAGCGGTATTGCAGCGGCAATATGTGCAACATTTTGATATTGGTGAGGTCGGCCAGCAGCTACTGGCGGTCTATACGCAGGCTTTGCAAAGTCGGCGGGAGTCGTGAGATACTAAAGCTATGGCACGTTCAAACGATACCCCTACGCCCAAAGTCGAAGTAACCGTTTCTAACCGCACGGTGTTGCGTATCATTGCGGCGGTCATTTTGGCAGTTATATTTTTTGCCGCTGTGCGGCATAGTGCTCACACGCTGACGCTGATTGGTGTGTCACTTTTCTTGGCACTTGCGTTGAACGCTCCCGTACACTGGTTGGCGCTGCATCTACCGGGAAAACGACGTGGTAGTCATGGCTTGGCGACTGGTCTATCCATTGGTATCGTTATTGTGCTGCTTGGCGGCTTCTTGGCGCTGATTGTGCCACCGCTAGTGCATCAGACTAATACGTTTGTGCGGCAAGTGCCGGGCTTTGTAAACCAAGTTCGCGATGGCAATTCCGGGATTGGCAGGTTTGTGCGCGAGCACCATTTGCAGGGGCAGGTAGACCGTATTTCTTCGCAGCTATCCCATCGGGCTGGCGATATTACCGGATCAGCAGTTGGTACTATCTCGCGGATTGGCAGCAGCCTATTCTCTCTGATAACGGTTATCGTACTAACGGTGATGATGCTCGCCGAAGGGCCTCGTTGGCGCCGGATCTTTGAGCAGCTTGTGCCGCAGCGCCATGGTGCGCGAATGCAGCGCTTAGCACGCGATATGCACCAGGTCATCCAGGGCTATGTCAATGGTCAGGTGTTCCTGGCGGCCATCGCTTCGGTCCTGATCGTGCCGATGCTGTTTATACTGCACATTTCTAACCCATTAGCGCTCATGGTTGTAGTGTTTACCTGTGGCTTAATTCCTATGGTTGGACATACGATTGGCGCCATCATTATTACGACGGTTGCACTGTTCCACTCACTGCCGGCGGCTATCATCATATTGGCCTACTACATTCTGTACCAGCAGATCGAAAATTATGTCGTACAGCCGCGCATACAGGCGAACGCTACCAATATGTCGGCGTTACTAGTGTTTATTGCGGTAATTTTGGGTGCAAACTTCGGTGGACTACTTGGTGCGCTGGTTGCTATACCAGTGGCTGGCTGCGTACGCGTACTAGTGCTTGATTATCTGGAAGACCGCAATATCTTGAGTCATAAAACAGTCGAAGCCGAAAAAAACGCAAGATAGGGAGATAGTGCGTCCCCATGGCCGCCCAGCTGAAATATCTTTGCTATTAAGCGTTGCTTGTTTGCTGGCAATGGTTTTACTTCTACTCCCCTACTTTTGGCCGCAAAAGTAGGCAAAACTCTCGCTGCCTAGATTCAAAAACACGGCAGCCTCCAAGCGTAGGCCACGACTAGCTAGCTGAACTCCCTGCGGTCGGCCTAAAGGCTAAGCAGCCAGCTAATCTGTGCCTGCGCTTTCTGTCTGAATCGGTTTTTGAGGGCAGCGAACTGCGACCGGATGCCGGTGTACGGATGAGAGCTGGATCTACGCCTACCTTCTATGTTCTTAGTTTGGCTACAGGTAGTACCAGATGGCGCTGTTTGAGGTGTCGCGCAGGCCTATGCCCTGCGCTGCCAGCTGGTCACGCAGTTGGTCGGACTTGGCCCAGTCTTTGGCCTGGCGAGCATCATAGCGATCACGCATCAAGCTTTTCTGCTCATCGGAGATATCGGGCACGGACAGGTCAATGCCGAGGACATCTTGTATAAAGCTAAGGTAGTCACGTAATTCGCCGACTTGGCTGTCGTGTAAGCCCTTTGTTTCGAGCCAGGTCATGGTGGTGCTGAGCGCGACAAATGCGAGCGGAGTTCGCAGGTCATCCTGGAGGGCGTCTAGGATGTGTTGTTTGCTAGCAGCAAAATTGGCGTGCTCGTTTATTTGAGCTGCATAGGCCTGATGGAGCTGGGCGGTTGCCATCTTATAACCCATGAGGCGGTTTTGGGCAGCTTCGAGCGAATCCCAACTGAACTTGCTCTGCGAGCGATAGTGGCTCTCTAGTACGTGCAAGCGGAAGGCATCAAGACTAATGCCGCGCGCCTCAATATCTTCCAACGTGATGCCGTTACCGAGCGATTTAGAAATCTTCTCACCCTCGATGGTGATATGGTTGGTGTGCATCCAATGTTGGGCAAACTGTTTGCCGGTTGCGGCTTCGCTCTGCGCGATCTCGTTGGTGTGATGTACTGGCAGATGGTCGATGCCGCCGGCGTGAATATCAAGCGTGTCTCCGAGATATTTCATGCTCATAGCAGAACATTCGATGTGCCAACCCGGAAAGCCGATGCCCCACGGGCTCTCCCACTCCATATCACGTTTGTGATCTTTGGGGCTGAACTTCCAGAGTGCAAAATCGCTGCTGTTGCGCTTTTCGGCGCTGAAGGCCACGCGCTTGCCAGCTTCTTGCTCATCGAGGTCAAGCTGGGCGAATTCGGCGTAAGCCGGGAATTTCGCCGTGTCGTAGTACACACCATCCGAGGTTTGATAGGTGTAGCCTTTTGCCTCTAGCTTTTGAATGAGTGCGATTTGTTCGGTAATATGGTCGGTGGCTTTTGGCAGATAATCAGGCTGGAGGATGTTGAGTCGCTCAAGGCCCTTTTCGAAGTATTCGGTGTAAAACCGGGCAACATCCCAGGCGGTTTTACCTTCGCGGCGAGCGCCCTTTTCGAGCTTGTCTTCGCCCTCATCGGCGTCAGAAACCAGATGTCCTACATCGGTGATGTTCATGACCCATTTTGGCGTGAGTCCGCTAGCCCTAAGTGTACGCACCAAGATGTCTTCGCGGATGTAGGTGAACCAGTTACCAACGTGGAGGTAGTCATACACGGTAGGACCACAGGTATACAGTGTGACTTCGGGCGGGTTTTGCGGGAGGAGGTCTTCGACCTTACGCGTCAGTGTGTTGTAGAGTTTCATCGGATTGTTCCTGTTCGAGGTTGTTGAGTAGTTCGGTAGCGTAGCGTAAACACTCCGATTTTACCTCGTTGAACGGGCGGCCATCTTCAATTTTGAAACCGGCGCTGTGCGGATGGCCCCCGCCACCAAAGTGCTCGGCCAGCTTGTTGGCTACTGGCGCGCTATAGTTGGAGCGCAATTTTCCGGTGATCTTCCCATCCTTGTAGGTTTTAAAGACAATCGAAAGCTCGACGCCCGTGACCTGTAGCGAATCGAATTGTACGAGTACCGCTGGGTTATACAGCGGGCTGTGTTCGTTGATTTCATCCTGGGGGATGGCAACATGTGCGATCCGGCTGTCTGCGGCGAATTCCATGCGGGTGATCAGCTCGGCTTTGTAGCGGAAAATGCTTTCTGGCATCCGGCTGTACTCGCGGCGGAGTTCTTCGAGCAACGGACGATTAGCACCGAGGTCAGTTAGCTCTGCCATGACGCGGTAAGTGCGCGCAGTGGTCTGGTCGTTTGTAAGGCCCTGCGTATCACCCAGGATAGTGCTCATGATGTGCTCGGCTGCGTCTTTGCTGACATGCCAGCTATTGGTTTTGGCAAGCTCAAAAATGAGTTCACCAGTTGATGCGTAACTGTCGTCTACATAGGCTGCGGCGGCAAAATCGAGTGGCTTTTCGACCGTGGTGTGATGATCAAGCACTACCACGGGCTTGCTTTTAAGTACGCCCCATTGCCCGTTTTTCTCTATTTGTCCAAAGAGTGTGTAGGTGCTGGCGTCCACAATAATAGCGAGGTCAAAGGCGCTTGGCAGTCCGCTCTGCACACGGTCCCAGCCAGCAAGGTAGCGTAGATAGGTTGGGACATCTACACCGCAATACAGGTACACATCCTTGCCAAGGTCGCCCAGGATGTGTTCGAGCGCTAAGCTACTGCCTAGACTATCGGCGTCGGGATTATCGGCCTGCACCACAACTATTTTTTGGGCTTCGGCTACCAGGGATCGTATCTGTTCTTGCATCTTCGTAGTATTTTAGCAGTTTTACGGCGTAATAGCTCCTGCTAGACTATACCTATGGATAAAATACCCCTGAGTGAGCTGGAAAAACGCATTAGTGAAGCCAAAGCATCTATTGGGTTGGGGTCACGCTGGCAGCACTACAAGGGTGGTAAATATATAGTGAAAGACGTAGCTATTGTTGAGTCAACTAATGAGGTTGCTGTTGTGTACCATCCCCTAGAGTGGCCAGCGGTTTTATTTGTGCGCCCGCTTGTGGCATGGCAGGAAAACGTCGAATATGAAGGGGCCCGAGTGCCTAGGTTTCAACTGCTCAGTGAAGCGTGATATTCGCTAAAGTGTTTGACGTCCCTCGAGGGCACGACTGAGGGTAATCTGGTCGGCATATTCCAGATCAACGCCTATGGGGAGGCCGCGAGCCAAACGGGTAATTTTAACGGTTCGGTCGCCAATTTGCTGTTGAATGTAGAGCGCGGTTGACTCACCTTCTACGCTGGCATTCGTAGCAAGGATAATTTCTTCTACCATATCGTCGTCTATCCGCTGCACAAGCTCGCGGATGTGGAGCTGCTCTGGGCCGATACCGTCAATCGGCGAAACCAAGCCGCCCAATACATGGTAGGTGCCATGAAAGCTGTTGGTTTTTTCGAGCGCCACAATGTCGAGCGGCTCGGCAACTACGGCAACTAGTTTGCGATCGCGTCGTGGATCGCTGTAGAGCGGTGAAACGTCCTCATCGCTGCTTATAAGCGCGAATGTCTTTGGGCAGTATTTGATGCCGGCGTGCAGGCCAGTGAGCGCTTGGGCGAGCTGTTCTGCTTTGGCTGGTTCACGACGCACCAAATAGTACGCGTATCGTTCAGCAGTGCGCGGACCCACTCCCGGCAAATTGCCAAGTGCTTCGATGAGTTTGGTGAGGGCTGGGGGTAGTATCTGCATAACGTTCGCTTATGAGCGTATTTAGGTTTGTATTGTGTAGCGTTTGGCCTGAAGACCGGAAAAGTAGCAAGCCAAGCGAAGCTTGGTGCAAGCGTAGAAAAACCCTTTAGGGTTTGTCTTTAGGCTATAGGAGGCGCAACGAGGGGCATGCCCCTCGTGAGCGGCTGTTTATTGTTAAGTGTTCTTTTGTGGCGTTAGAACCCTAAGTCGCCCAGTGCGCCCATCATCGGCTGCATCTTTTCGGCGGCAATTTTCTGGCTCTGCTGGATGGCTTCTTTGACGGCGTCTTCAATCCAGCGTTCCAATTGACCGATGTCGCTTAGGTCTACGGCCTTAGGGTCGATGTGGATTTTTTTGATTTTCTGCTCACCGGTAATCTCAACACGAACAGCACCGTCGCCCTGCTCTACGCTAATAACCTGCTTTTGTAGTTCCTTTTGAATCTTTTTGACGCGCATAAGCATTTTGGCTTGGTCGAATCGAGACATGGTAGCTCCCTTTAGATTAGATTAAGGCTAAGAACATGCAAGTGATGTCTTGGCGTGCCACTCAAATGGCTGCGCTCCCACCACTGTCCTGTAACCGTCACGTCCTATTGTAACAGATTTAACGGGGCTGCTGGAGATTAAATGTTTGTAGGGTGGCGGTGGTATGCGGCCAGGCTACAAAATAGGTGCGTACCTGATAGAGCATCGAGAAAAAGAGCATCAGACAGATGATGCCAATGCCAGTGAACCTAGCAATCGGGTTACGAGGAAATACGGTGAGCCACTGGCCCAGTAGCTGACGTAGCCCATTGATAATAAATAAGTAGAGCAATGGGATGATGCTCGCTAGTCTAACGCTGCCACCCAGGCTAACAAGAACAATGCCCAGTAGCGTCATGCCGGTAAGTAAGATGGCCCGTGGTGAATGGTCGCGGTACAGGTATCCATATACGCCCAGTGCGCCCAAGATAAGTTCCGTCGCGGTAAGGATCGGGGCACGGCCTATCCAAAGCAGTGGTGATGTTGGCGTGTGTACGCTCACAGAAAGTAGCGCGCTGTGCAAATTAGCGACAAAGTGAGGAGCGGTGCCAAGGCGCGTGGGAAGTCCGGCGGCCTCGAGGAATAGATGCGGGTTCCCTGCCCCGGCTGCAATGAGCGGCGCCAACAGAAGCAGAAACGTGACAGCCCAGCCAACCAGATGTTTCTTGGGTGTATGGCTCCATCGTTGTCTGGCGTGTTGATTGAGTAGGATCAGGCCGAAGAGCTCAAACCATAGCATGCCTGGTATGTACCACAGAAGTGCCAGTACGGCCGCCAGCGCATAGCCGACATATTTGTGGTAGGTGTGCTCGTGCTGATACCACACTAAGAAGGCTATGAACCCAAGTACGAACATCTGTAACACTTCGCCGGTACCAAGACGCGCAAAGTGCAAAAAGCTCGACGAAGTAGCAAAAAGCAACGTGCCTAAAAACGCAATGCGGAAGCTGTACCACTGACGAATAATGGCGTAGAACATTAGTGTGACGAGCACACTAAATGCGGCCGAAACGATTCGCGTGCTGAGTATGTTGTGATGAAAAATCGCTGTACATAGCCACACGACTGCGGTGTATGGTGCATTGATGGGATTGGAAGCAATGTGATGCCAGTCAGCAGCTTGGCTATAAGTGGCTACTTCAGCGTTGCTGTAGCCTGATAGGAGTGTGCCAAGTCGGTTAAAATACAGCAGGTACGCAACAAGCGCCAGGCTACATAGTATCAGCGCCATCCGCCACCACCGGAAAAAGATTTTTTTTGCTGTATCCATAGCTTCTTTAAGCGCTAGTATACACTACTTGCTTGCCTACTCGCCAAACGGGTCACCGCTGTGACTGGTATCTAGCGAGCGGAAGCGCTGCTTGTCTTTGTCGAAATACAACTCAACGTTGCGCAGCGCGCCGTTGCGGTGTTTTTTAATGAGAATGTCGGTAATGTTTTTGCGCTCGGTTTCGGGGTTGTAATAGTCTTCGCGGTAGATGAATGCCACGATGTCGGCGTCCTGCTCAATGGAACCGGATTCGCGGAGGTCGGCAAGCTGGGGGATTTGCGGACTGCGGTTTTCTACTGAGCGGCTGAGCTGGCTGAGCGCAATTAACGGCACATTGAGTTCACGGGCTACTCCCTTGAGTCCGCGCGAAATCTCGGAAATTTCCTGGACACGGTTGCCGTCACCGCCGAAGCGGCTGCCACCACTCATCAGCTGTAAGTAGTCAACGATGATAAGACCGGGAGGTCTCAAGTGTGCTTCGCGGCGAGCTTTGGTGCGCAGATCGGCAATAGTAATGCCCGGGGTGTCATCTAAATAAATCGGCGCCTCACCCAGTACGCCCATGGCATTGGCTAGTTTTTCGAAGTCGCTGTCGGTCAGGTTGCCGGTGCGTAGCGCCCAGGCGTCTACGCCGGATTGCATTGACAGCAGGCGGTCGACCAGCTGTTCTTTGCTCATTTCCAGACTAAAAATAAGCACCGGCTCCTTAGCGTCTATGGCTACATTGTGTGCCAGGTTGAGAACAAAAGCAGTTTTACCCATGGAAGGTCGGGCTGCCAAGATAAACAGGTCGCTGCGCTGCAAGCCCGCTAAGGTCTCATCAATGTCGCGGTAGCCTGTAGGGATGCCGCGAATTTTCTTCTTATCTTTGTGTAAGTCATCGAGGCGCTCAAAACTGGCAGTTAGGATTTCGTCGATACCAACCACCGTTTGCTTGACGTGTTGCTGGCTGACGGCAAACAGGCGCGTCTCGGCCTCTTCTATGAGTTCTTTGAGCGGCTTGGATTCGTCCTGGCTGAGGTCAGCCATCTCGCCACTGACGGTGATAAGGCGGCGACGTAGGGCCTTTTGGGCGACGATATCGGCATATTGCTCAACATGCGAGGCGGTGGGCACAAAGTTGGTAAGCTCGGTGAGGTATGCCGGGCCGCCCACCATGTCTAGAAAGCCCGTCCCTTTGAGCTGGTCTGCCAGGGTCAGTACGTCGATGGAAGCTCGCCGCTCGTAGAGGGCTAGTAATGCTTCGTAGATGCGGGCGTGGCGAGGGTCGTAAAAATCTTCGGCTGTAATCGCATCGGCAATCTTGACGATGGCATCAGTATCAATGAGTATGGCACCCAGCAGCGATGCTTCGGCATCGATGTTTTGTGGGGGGGCTTGATTACGCGGTATGGCCATCTCTTGGAAAATCCTCTATAGCCTATGGTAGCAGTTCTGCGCCGCCGAAGATATTGCTTATGGCTGCTACGTCTGGTTTTGCACTTGGTGCCTCGGCTGGTTCCGCTACGATGCAGGTAATTTCTATCGGACTCCCGTAGCGACGCTCGGCCGCATCGGCGAATATCTGGCGGTTCTTAACTTCGTTAAGGCGCTTTTGGTGAAAGCCAAATTTAAACGCTAGCGTAAGCTGCGAGCCATCAAACGTGGGCTGGGCCATGCGGGCGATACCATACAGCGTGTTGTACTGCCCTTTTATGTCTTCGAGCACCTGGTGCCACAGCTCCGTAACATCGATTGTTTCTGACGGCTTGGTTGCTGCGGCTTGTTCGGCGGTGGTATCACTTGGTGATGCCTCGAGTGCTTCTGCGCTGCTTATAGGTGCCTTATTTTCTGATTGCATTGGCTCTTCGGGTGGTGTTTTTCCGCTCTTGCTGGGCTGTGAAGGCGCGGGTTGGGCAGGTGTCTGCGTGACGGCAGGCGGCGATGTGGGTGCTGGGGCAGCTGGCTTGGCGGGCGCAGCCACTACGACGGCTTGCTGCGCTGCACTGGCCGCTATTGGGGCTGTCGAAGACTGCATGGGTAGAGCCGCCTGCAGCAGCACAAGCTCAAGTAGCTGTCTAGGACTGCGGGACGCGGGCACGTCGAGCAGTTTTTGCAGTAGCTGGAGTGTCGCCTGAGGGCTGCTTGCAGTGCCGTCAAGCACGGCTTGCCGTAGTTGTGCACTAAGCTGGTGCGACACCATGGCCGCCTCAAATCCAAGGGCATACAGCTCGGAGAGCGTTGCAACAATGTCACTACTGCTGGCTACGGTTACGGCGGTAGCCAGGCGGGTAATATACTCATCTGGGGCTAATCCCAAAATGCTGGCGACATCCGCGCGAGTAACGTGTTCGGCGATACCACTAGCTTGGTCCAACAGGCTGATACTGTCACGAAAACTGCCCTCTCCGTGTTGCGCAATAAGCTCCAGGGCATCATCGTCTATCTTCAGTTTTTCGCCTTTGGCGATTTCGCGCAAGTGGGCTACGACTTTGTCCTGCGGAACCGGGCGCAATGAATAGCGCTGGGTACGGCTAATGATGGTATCGGGCAGCTTGTGTGCTTCCGTGGTAGCGAGTATAAACACCACATGCGCAGGCGGTTCCTCGAGCGTTTTGAGGAGCGCATTAAACGCCTCCTTGGTGAGCATGTGGACTTCGTCTATGATATAGACTTTGTATTTTGCTTGGGCGGGTGCGGTATGTACCCGGTCGCGTATATCACGAATCTCATCAATACGGCGATTGGATGCGGCGTCGATTTCAATAATATCCAGATGCGCCTCGTCGTTGTAGGGTAGGCCGTTGATTTCGTGTGCCAGTATGCGCGCAATCGAAGTTTTGCCGACGCCGCGCGGCCCGCTGAGCAAATAGGCATGGCTGATGCGTCCCGCTTTGAGCGCATTGGTGAGGGTTGTTGTGACATGCTCCTGCCCAACAAGCTCCGCCAAAGATTTAGACCGGTATTTCCGGTAGAGTGCTTGCCCCATAGTTATTGGTATTATACGCGGTTCGGTTGTTCTCGTCTGCTGTAGAAACTACTTAAGGCGTTTGCCTGAGTTCTGTGATGGCGCCCGCTCGGAAGCTGTCATAGCAGCTCGCGCAGAGCGATTCATAGGTAATGTCTTCTTCGCCTTCTATAGCCACTTGACTACCTTCAAATAAAAAGGTGTTGGCGCGCTTGCGCCCATTTAAGAGTGCTTTACGACCGCAGCGACAGATAGTTTTAAGCTCCTGTAGCTCGTGTGCAAGCTCGAGCAGTCGGGTGGCGCCCGGGAAACCTTTGGTCTGAAAGTCGGTACGCAGTCCATACGCCAGCACGGGTACGTCACGGCGCGTAGCATACCAGAATAGTTCATCTACCTGCGTGGGGGCTAAAAACTGCGCCTCGTCGATAAGGATGCAATGGCTGTCCGGGTGCTTGGCTAAGGCTTTTGCCACGCTTTCATCATTGCCAAGCAATATGTCAACTGGTCTTGACACGCCCAGGCGTGACACAATCTGGCTAGCACCCTTGGTATCGATCGCTGGCTTGATAATGACCGGGCACATGCCCCGCTCCTCGTAATTAAAGGCCGCTTGAATCAGTGCGGTTGTTTTGCCGCTATTCATCGCACTGTATCGGAAATATAACTTCGCCACTATTGCCTACCTTTACTGCAACTTAGTATAGACGAAAATCAGCCGCGCGAGGACGGCTGATTGAACTATTAGTGTCTCAAAATTTACAATGCGGCTTCTAGGGCAGCCCACTCGGCCTGAGAGTCGTCTTCCGGTACGTTGACACTTACCTGGTCGCCAGGCTTTGCCTTGAAGTAGGTAACACTAGCAAGTAGGACGCGGAAGTCGCGTGTACCAACGGTGACGTAATAGTGGCCACCTTCGAGCTTCAGGGCGCCAACTACCTGTTTGCGTGGGATAGGACCAATTTGCTTGTAGAGAAAAGCGCCGTCGTCGGCGATGGTGAGTTTAAGAATATCACCCTGAACGAGTTTAGACTTGCTGGCGTAGTTAGCCGGCACTGGATAAGTCTTGCTATCTGAACCGACCATGTTCTGGCCATCGAATACGCCCTCTATGACTTTGCCGAGCACATCCTCGGTGACCTTGGCCTGTACCTTTTCGTCGTCGCCAACCAGGCTAATGAGCAATTCGTTGGCAGCCGCCAAATTTGTCTCAGCCTCTTGAATAAGGGCCCGGAGCCGTTTGACTTGTTTCTCTGGTACATCTGCCATATTTATTCTCGTTTCTATCTCACCTCAGTGTTTATCTAAACTTTACTCCACACCTTACCCTAACCGTACCATACCTGCCCGCGCAAGTCAAAGATACGGCTTTGTCCTAGAGAAAACTGTGGATAAATAGCTGTGTTTACAGGTCTTGGCGGATCAGATCTAAGTATTTACGGACGTCGGTGTCGTTCTGCTTTTTAATATGATATGTCAAGGAAATAATGCGCACTGCCCTTTTGCGTACCGCGATTTTTTCTCGGAGTAACCCGCTGTCACCGTAGGCTCGTATGGCGGCCTCCTCGATGATTGGATCGCCAAGGTCTATGAAGTCCTTGGATTCGTCGTACTGTGCGACATCGCCAAAATCGATAATGCCGAGGCTCGCATCGGTATCGATGAGCATGTTACTGAGATGCAGGTCGCCGTGGCATAAGGCCGCCACATAGCCTAATTCCTGCATGCGCGCAGGCCAGGCATGGCGCACTAATGTGTCAATTGCGGCGAATTCGGCGCCACTGTACGCATCCTGCAGTATTGGTACGGCCGGTTGGTACCATTCCAGCAATTGGGCTATTTCATCCTCTATGGTTTTAGTGCGCACACCCGGAAACGTTTGTGGGTGAAATACTGCTAGAAAACGACCAATGGCATTGCCGACGTGTTTCTTTTGCTGGTTAGATAGTGTAGGCAGAAGGTCGTCTAGAAGTGTGCCCGGTACTCCCCGGTAGCCAAAGAAACGGTGCTCTGAATCCTCCCATAGCACTTCGGGGACATGGACGAGGTGGGTTTGTTTGGCAATATTGAGGGCGGCGATTTCTTGTGGGTAGCGAGTCTGAATTTTCTGTGAGCGCGGAAATTTAAAGAAGTATTCGCCGCCGTCCACTGAATATACGCGGCTATCCCAGCCCGTCTCATTGATCGTGATCACACTTGAGCCTGTATTGTTGGTGACCAGAGCAATCTCTTGCTCTGTGACCTCTGGTCTTGTTTCCTGGCTATTCATAACGTGCTAGCTATTGTAACAAAAACACCGTTCATTTCTGAACGGTGTTTTGTTTCGAAGAATTGTCTAAAACTAGACAAGTTCGACGGTAGCGCGCCTTCATAGCTGAAAGCGCTTGACTGTTAAACTCTAGACGAGTTCAACTGTAGCGCCGGCCTCTTCAAGAGCCTTCTTAGCGCTTTCGGCGTCGTCCTTAGCGGCGTGCTCAAGCACAACCTTTGGAGCGCCATCAACGAGAGCCTTAGCTTCACCAAGACCAAGACCAGTCAGGTCCTTAACAGCCTTGATCACAGCTACCTTCTGAGCGCCTGCATCTTTCAGCATAACGTCGTATTCGCTCTTGCCTTCGTCAGCTGCAGCAGCGCCGTCAGCAGGAGCAGCGGCAACAGCAACAGCTGCAGCAGCTGGCTCGATGCCGTACTCGTCCTTCAGGACGTTCTTAAGTTCGTTTACTTCGAGGACAGTAAGCTTAGTTAGCTCTTCTGCCAGTTTCTTTACATCAGCCATTTGAAGTTTCTCCTTGAAAATGGTTGCGACACACTTCTTTGGCGTATTTTGGGCGCTGCTCTGCGCTCATCGGCTCATGTACTTAAGTACATTCAAGCCTCGATGCTCGCTCAGCATCCCAAACTACACTCAAATAAGTGCGTCATCGTAGATTTAGTAAAATGTTAAAGCGGGTGTGCCTTTTTAGGCGGTGGCTTTTGCTTCTACGCCGTCAAGCAGAGCGTGTAGGTTGCCGCTAAGGGCGTTCGTGACATCATTAACTGGTGACAGCAATGTGGCCACAACCTGAGCGATAAGCTCGTTCTTGCTTGGCAGGTTAGCCAGAGCCTTGACGTCATCACTTCCAATAAATTTGCCTTCGCCGGTAAGGGCGCCTACGAACTCCAGGGTGGGGTTCTTCTTGGCAAATTGGCTCAAAATTTGAGCTGGTGCGACTTCGTCATCAGCGTTAAAGGCGTACAGAAGCATACCTTGCAGGGCGCTGGTGTCAGCGTCTTTGAGCGTGTCGTTAGCCTGTACAGCCTTAACAACCAAGCGGTTTTTAACAACCTTTACCTTGGTGCCGTTGCTGCGGGCTTCACGGCGCAAGCTCTGCAAAGCTTTTACAGTTGTGCCTTGGTATTTGGCGACAACAGTCATTTTAGAAGTGTTCAGTAAGTCCGATACTTCGGTGACTACATCGTTCTTCTGAGTTTTGCTTAGTGCCATGTTTGGTAAATTCCTTTGGAATTTAATTTGTTCCTACGTAGGTTATCGACCTTGCCTACTAGTTTGTTACAAAGAAAAGAGCTTTCGGGGTTACCAAAAGCTCTTATTTACGGTGCTCGAAAAACAAAAAGATTTCGCTAGCCTCGGTGGCATTCTTAAAGCATATGTTACGACTATGCTCGCCACTGTCTTTGGTAACTTGGATAAGTATAGCAACCAGATACGCGAACGTCAACCGTTGGCTTATAGTATGACGCGTTCCATGGTGGCATAAAAGCCACAGTAATCTTTAGTAGAGTCCTCTCGGTAGGAGCGTGGTCCTGTGCCCAGGAAGGCTGCATAGTGCTCTTTGCCGTCAGCGCCGATGAACGGCTCAAAGTTCTTAGTCTCTAGCCCTGGATCTTCTGACTTAGGTATGGGTTTATAGACATGGAAGACTTCGCGTTCGAATGGTTGCTGCGACACTTCGCCGGTGACAAGCGCCTCAATCAGCTGAATCATATCGGGCACTGCTTCGCTCTCGGTCATATCGTTTTCGTACTCAAAGGTGATAGCACGTCCGGTGGGATCACCGTTTAGACAAAGTCTGGCGACCGATGTGGGCATGAGTAGAATCCGCTTAAGCGGAGAGGCGGCAAGCATCTTTCGGGTGGTCGGATGGTCAAAGAGTCGCTCATCGATAATAGCCGCTTTGCCAAAGTTGGTGCAGACGGTATTGTGAAGGTCTAGTATGTATTCGGCGTTTTTGACAAAGTTTGTAACCTCAACTGCTCGTTCTTCTTCGTACGTCCGAGGATTCTGAAGCTGTTCGGGGCTAAAACTACGGTTGAGGTCAGTATGTGTAAAGCCTTTGTCTGGGTCGTGGCGGGCGGTGTGTGGATTGCCGCAGATATAGTTAACGGATGCGGCGATTTCTGGGTAGTTGCCATAGAGCTCATGAGCAACGGTAGGACCTTGAAACTCGTTAGTGTGCAGCCATGTAATCGCTACTTTAGGCTTTTGGGTCATAACAACGCGCTCTGGCTCACCTCTCTTGAAGGATTCTAAGCTCGGCAACTTTTTAAAGTGTGAAGCTTGGTGTATCACGGGTGAGGCGGTCGTCGTATTGGCCTCCTCACTTATTTCTGGCGTGTTGGGGTTATCATTGTCATTCATAGTATATTTATCCACTTCCGATACAATCTAAAACCGGGCTGGAGCCCGGCTTACTAGGGCAATTGTAGCACTGACCATACTGGTGTCAATTATTAGTTTGACGGTTTCCTTTGTTTATAGTGTTTCGCGGCTATTTTGTGGTCGACAGAGCTATCTTCGAGGTTTTGCTCGGCTCACCTTGTCTTTCTTTAGGTTTTAGTTCTCAGCTGGTGCGCTGTTGGGTGATGCTTCTGGTGCCATCGCTGCTACTGCTACCTCACCACTTGGATGTCCGGCCCTGGGTACTTCTGCGCCTACTTCGGAGTTTAGATCCTGATATGGATCAGTCTCCATGTTTGAATTTCCGCGTTTCCAGTCTTCCCAACTTCCGTATCCCATAATGTATTTCTCCAAAATTAAAAAAGTAGACTTCTGATTGAAGCCTACTTTATTTTCTGGACTGTGCTTGGCGAGTTATGCTCGCGAGGCTTCAACCGTGGTGAAGCACAGCCCTTGCAGGCTGAGGACAATAATGAACTGCTTCACCATGTTGATCATTAGTTTTTAATGCTACTTGCTTGGCGGTTTCTTGTCAAGTTGTTCGAGTTTGTACTGGGTGTAGCGCTCGGCAGCTAGGCGGGCGAGCTTAGGGTCTTCGCCAACGTTAACGAACTTCATGGCTTCGGCTAACATCGGGTGTGCTTCGGCTACCTTCTCGTGCATTTGCAGAACTAGTTTGCGATAGCCTGGGTGGCCTTGCGGGCTGGTGCGGAGTTCGTGCAAATGGAACGCTTCGCGGGCGTTGTAGGTAAGCTTCCAGCGCATCTTGTGTCCCAACAGCGTAGCGTACTGAGCTTCAAGTTGGTAGCCCCCGGCTTGAAGCGCGCTATATAGCTCTAAGCTCAGGTCAAAACAGCGTTCAAAAGCGTCGCTCAGACCTGCTTCCTCGACAAGTTTGGGCACATCGTAGCCGTAACGAGGTGTTAACATCTGCCATTCCAAGTCATCAACCATGCGGTGGCGCTGCAAGTCGCGGAAAATACCGTAGTCGCACACCAGGTCGAAGCTGTAGTGGATCTTTTCGAGTGCACGCCCTGGGCGGTGACGGCGGTTTAGGCGCTCGCCTATGTAGGCAGTGAAAACATCAATCTTGCGTTGATAGGGCCAGCTGGCCACTTCGGTACGCAAGTCTTGCAATGACAGATCGCTGTGCTCATAAAGCATGTCGGCGACAATGTCGAGCTCGTTGTGGGGGCTGTATTCTACCAGTGTTACTGGCGCGGTTTCGGCAGTGTGGTTAGCTGGGAGCAGTTCGCTGGCCAATTTTTTGACTGTCTGGTAGGTGTTAGCACGGTAAGCAATGGTTGCACCGCCGCGGTCTGGCTTGTCGGCGCGCTCCAGGAAGACAGGTACTGTTTTACGAGCCTCATCTAATATTTGCTGGCCAGTGATACGAGCCTCGGGTAGCTCATCGCTCAGTAGATGCATAATCAAGCTCTCCAGGGCTTGCCCGGAGGCATAAATGCCCACCGTAGATTTAGTGGCTACCGGAAGAAGCGAGCGGATGGCATCGCAGGCTTGTGCCTTGGTAGCGCTGCGCCAGGCGGCATCTTGTTCGGCTTTGGGCGTATCGGATGTGCTGCGAATATGTTGCGTGAGATCGGCAACCAACTTCGAGTATATGTCGAAGATCTGGTTCATCGTGGAGATATACTGCTTGCGCAGCTTGCCCTTGAGGTCTGCGGGGATGTGGTAACGATAGTGGCCGCTCGCATCTTTTTGATCAAAATAGATGTAGCGCGTGGATTGCTCCAGATATGAGGCTAGCCTTCCCCATTCCAGCTTCTTGGTGAGCAGGTTACTGGCGTTCTCGACCACGATATATTGGCCAGTAAGTTGCTGTACGGAATCGTCGCCGTAGGCCGTGATAACACGGTGGAGCAACTGCTCGTCTTTATCTACCTTGCCGATGAACTCGTCGAGCAGGGTAACTCGCATATCATCGCCACGGCGGCTGAGTCTGGCCATAGCGGCTGCAATGCTTACCGGTGAGATACTGTCGGTAAAACCATAGACGTCGCCGCTTACGTTGGTAACGTATTTGGCTAGCTCGGCTTTACCGGTCTCGGTGACACTTGCAGAGCCATTTTGGTTTTTCCGGGTCCATGGCTGATTTTGCGTTTGGGGCGTGTTGGAGATTTGCTCCGGTCCTGGCGTGACCGGCTTGGCCAGGTCGGCATTATTGGCAGGTGTGTCGAGTGAGGCGGTAATAGGCGGCTCCACGGTTGCGACCTTGACGGGCGGGTTAGCGGCAAGCACTTCGGCGACCGATTGTGCTTTAGCGGGCCCAGCCTCGTCTGTGCGTAGCGCAAGTGTAGTGGTAACGTGTTGCCACACGTGCTTAAACACGGTGTCGACGCTTTCGCTGGCATACACGACTGGCAGATTACGTTGCTTGGCTTCCCAGAGGTATCCAGCCCGGACACGTTCCAAGAATGCCTCATCCAGGTTGTCGAAGCGCTCGCCGTTGTAGCGATCTTTAACGCGTTCGCGCAACGTTGGTACGGGCGCATCGAGCACGATCATGAGATCAGGCTGCATATCGCCAACGGCAAAGGTAATGATGTCGTTAATTTTGTCGTAGTCTTGGATGTCGCCACGACCATAATATTGAATAGCCAGCGTGGTGAGGTAGCTACGGTCAACTAGGCATGTGACACCATTGGCGACCATATCATGGATGACCTGGAGCGACTGTGAGCGCGCTGCGTTATAGAGCAGTACCTCAGTACGGGTGTTCATAGGGTATAGTGGATCTTGAGTAAGGCGGCGAATAGCGCGTGCGGTCAGATCGTTCTGGCTGTCGGGTTCACGCATGATTTTAACAGGCAGCTGGGCGGCCTGTAATTGCTCGGCAATCATGCGTACCATAGTGGTTTTGCCAACCCCCTCAGCACCTTCGATGACGATGTATTTACCTCTATTCATAACTCATTCCCTCCACCTTTTGCGGCAAACTGCGTTGATCTTTCCAGGCTTGGGGGAGCATGAGGCTGGGCGACCAGGTTTTAATGAGTGTGTCGAGGTCGGTGCCATTCTGGTATTTGCCGCTAAAGCCACCATCGCGGCCGGCGCCGTAGTTACCATCTACTTCGCCAGTTTCGTGGAAGATGATTTGGGCGATACGCTCGCCTACGGGTAGGACGACCGTTTCGCGGTGGTTGAGGTTGTAGATTTCCAGGGTCAGACGGTTGATGTAACCGGGGTCAATCCAGCCAGCGTCAAAACACACAGCTACACCGTTGCGGCCCCAGCTGCTGCGGCTGCGGACCTCGCAAGCGCCCGGTGGTTTTATGCCAAAAAATTCATGAGTATGCGCCAGGATACGTTCGCCTGGCTTTAGGGCGATAACAGGGTGGTTATCCGGGATGCCGACGATGGGCTTAAAGCCATTAAGGGCACACCATTCGGCGTGCGGCATAGCTTTGTAGGGGCCATCGAAATATCGCTCAACATCTTCCCGGTCAAACGGGTTATAGATGGTGCGCTCGTTAGCTGGTTCGATACGGTAGTAATAGTAGCCTAGGGTTACATCTAGGCTGGCATGGGCAACGTGTTTGGGGGTGAAAGGATGACAGACGATATGTCCATCTGCTATGTAATCCCGGATTTGTGTATTACTAAGTACGCTCATAAGCGGCGCTCGCTACCCTCCTTTATGTTCCAGCGCCCGACCCGCCTGATTACCTTCATTGTACGGTTATGGTTTGCCTAAACGCAAGACTGATGGCACAATTTTACAACCCTCCCGAGCACTGCATGAGCTACAATATGTGTAATGCAGCAAAACCGTTCCAGGATCGCGCTAGTACGCCTGGTAGCTTCCATTGTTTTAGGATATGGTTTGACGCTGATTGCCACGTCTTTAGTACGACAATTGCGCGCACATCCTGGCCACGACCTTGATGTACTCCTATTAGGGGTGCCACAGGTGATTGGTATGGGATTTGTCTATCTCGGCTCCCTGCTGTTTAGGCGTAAGTATAATGCGTGGCTTGCGGCTCTGACACTTTTCGGAGTACAGCTGACACTCTCGGTGGTGCGCGTGATAATTGCACGGGACATTGATAGCTTGGGGCGAGCCGTTGGTTTTGTGCTACCCTTGCTTATCGTAGTACTGCTGGTGCTTACGCATGATGCGTTCCAAGTGCGAAGCGATATGCGCACGTTTCGTCGGGCGGTCGGGATAAGTGTGCTCGTACTGAGCCTGGCATTCGCATATGGTGCTGTTGGTTTTGTGCTACTTGATCGGCATGATTTTCAGCATAATATGACCGTTCTTGGTGCTATGCACCAAACAGTTGACCAGTTTAGCTTGACCACCGACCACCCGGTGGCGCATACCCGTCGTGCTCGGCTGTTTATGGACTCGCTGCCGGTGATGAGCATTGCTGCGTTGGGCTATGTGGCGGTTTCGTTCTTTGACCCGATCCGCATGCGTTTTGTAAACCAAGCCGTATCGCGCGAGAAGGTCCAGCGGCTGCTCCAGGACTACCCGAGTGATATTGACGACTTCTTTAAACTGTGGCCACACGACAAGCTGTATTTTTTTGACCACAGCGGCGAAGCCGGGCTTGCCTACCATGTGACACGGGGTGTGGCCCTAGTAGTGGGTGATCCATTTGGTAATCCAAAGCAGTTTTTATTGCTCTGTAAGTCGTTTCAGGAACTATGTTTCGTGAACGACTGGCGTCCCGCATTTATTCATGTCAGTACCCGGCACAAAGCTTTGTATGACAAACTTGGGTTCAAACTGCAGAAAATCGGCGAAGAAGCCATTCTAGATCTAGATACTTTTGCGGCCACGAAAAACGATAAATACTTCCGGCAGATTCGAAACCGCTTTACAAAGCTTGGATACGAGGTAGAGCTGCTCGAGCCACCGTTTGACACTGTAGTGCTCGACCGCTTGCAGACCATATCAACCTCATGGCTTGAACGCCCTGGCCGTGCCGAGCGGGGTTTTATGCTCGGTAGCTATAGTACTGAGTATATGCAGCAGTCTCAGCTGGCGGTGGTGCGAGACGCAGAGGGACAGATACGCGGGTTTGTAAACGTGGTGCCCACGTATGAGTCCGGCGCGGCTAATTACGATTTACTTCGTTGTGACTCGGACGCACCGGGTAATTGCAATGACTTCCTGCTGCTGGGGCTTATCGAGGCACTGCAGCAGAACGGCTACCACAAGCTGAACCTTGGTTTGTGCCCGCTCAAGGGTCTAGACGAGGGAACAGAGACCACAGGCATTATCGATACGGCTCTCAGGTTCATATATGCTAATGGTGATCGCCTCTATAGCTTTAGCGGTCTGCAGCGCTTTAAGGCCAAATACCATCCTGACTGGGAAAATCGCTACGTGGCCTACTCGGGTAGCCCGGCGAACTTTGCCCGGACTATGACCGCGTTAACGCGGGCCATGAAGGTACGATAACTCCTCAATTAAACAGAGGATCAGCCTATCTGAGCTTCGGAAGTAAATCTTGGATGTCGGTAACCTGGATCTTGACTTCGCAGTTTTTTGAAGGTGAGACCTGCCTTTTTAAAGTCATCCCAAAGGTCACGAAGCCATTCGGGGTGTGTGTACCCTTCTGGTCGCGTTTCCTCGAGAGTGCGGTCGGTAAATGCCCTTGCGATTACTTTCCACGTCGCACAGAGGAGCTCGTCACTTAATAACGTAGGCGCTTCCTCGGTGTCCGTGCGCGAAAGATGCAGCAGGCGTTGCTCTACTGATGCAATTTTTAGGAGCCGTCGAGTCCGTAGAGACGAGAACGGCATGGCCTTAATGTTAGAAAGTACCTCTAACACGGCCTCTTTCCATACAGATTGACGATCCTGTTCCTCTTGTAAATCAAACGGCGGTTCGGTAAGACCTTTAATCATCGCATAGAAACCTTCTATACTACTCTCTGCTTCGGTTATTGCACGGTAGCCCTCTTGGCTCTTTGCTAGGATGGCTAGTTGTAGGGCCAGCACGCTATTATCTCTTCTTTCGCCCTCCCCGTTCAGCGAAGCTTCATATTGCTGCTGTATATCACCAAGAGAGTCTTTCTTATGTTCAGGATCGTCTGTGTGTGCCTGCGGTTTGGCCTGTTCTATTCGTTGACGAATTTCGGTTATGGCGTTAGTAGTTTCTGTGTCATGCTGCGCGAATTCTGCGCGTGCCTCTCCTAGGCATGCAACCAAGCCAATAGGAAGTACTGCTTTGCCTTGAGCTTGTTCGCGTTCAAATATGCTCCATTGATCCAGCACTGGCAGCGCGTTGAAACAGCAAGCTATGGGCTCGGCGTCACGTGTATCTGATGCGTATTCTGCTATGTCTAAAAACATCCGACTTGCTTCATGTGGATGCAATCGTAAGTTAAATCCTATGATGGCTGTCGCTTGGGCAAGCGGTCCCAAGCGGTCGTCAATACGTGTTTGAAGGAGTGCCTCCGGAGTTTGGGTTGGATTTTCTAGCTGTTCGTGCAGGGTCATTTGCCAAGTGTATACGTATCATTGCATAAAATACAGCATGAGCACTTTATGTAGACAATAAAAGAGCAAGCACCCTTAGGGTGCTTGCTCTTTTGGCGGAAATTAGCGGCTTTATTCGTTGGTAGAAACGGTAATGCTCGGGCCCATGGTGGTCGTAACGTGTACGGCCTTTAGGTAGTTGCCCTTCACACTAGCGGGCTTGGCCGCACGGATGCTGGCCATAACGGCCTGGGCGTTTTCGAGCAGCTTGGCGCCACCAAAGCTTACCTTGCCAACGGCCAGGTGCACGATGCCGGTGCTGTCAACGCGGTATTCAACGCGGCCAGCTTTAGCTTCGGCTACGGCCTTAGCAACATCTGTGGTAACAGTGCCACTCTTAGGATTTGGCATTAGACCGCGTGGACCGAGCAGGCGAGCGTACTTGCCAAGCTTAGCCATGTTAGCTGGAGTTGCGATAAGGATGTCAAAATTAATTGCACCCTTCTCGAGGTCCTTGGTGATGGTCTCTACGCCACTCAAGTCGGCACCTGCAACATCTTCGTCAGCGAAGACGGCTACGCGAACGGTTTTACCAGTACCCTGCGGTAATACGAGGCTGGCGCGGATGTTCTGATCGGCCTGACGTGGGTCGACGCCGAGGTTAACGTGCAGCTCTACGCTGGCATCAAATTTAACGCTGCTGGTCTTGGTAGCGAGCTCCAGAGCTTCCTTAAGGGTGTATACTTTGTCCTTTTCAACGGCCTCAGCGCTCTTGCGGTAGCCCTTGCTTCGGCGCTCGAGGCGGCTACGGGTTGGCGTTACTGGCTGCTTTGGCTTCTCGGCCTCTTCTGCCTTTTCTTCGGCACGGTGTTCTTGGTGCTCTGTTTTCTCGGCCTTAGCCTCGGCTTCGGCAATGCCCTTGGCGCTGCGCTTGCCGGCCTTAGCGGTTGCCTTATCGGCCTTAGCTTCTACTACTTCGGTAGTTTGTGCTTCTACGATTTCCTCTGCAGGAACTTCATTGTTCTTGGCATCTGCCATAATTCTTATCTCCTTCGTGGTGCTTGCGAGCGCATTCGCGCTCTCCCACAAAATTATGTAACTAAATAACTATTCTTTAAGCTTCGACTTCGACGCCCATAGAGCGTGCGGTGCCGGCAACCATCTTCTTGATGGCTTCAATGTCGTCGGCGTTCATGTCTTTGGCTTTTTCTTCAGCGATTTGCTGTAGCTGAGCCTGGGTTAGCTTCTTAGCGATTTTTTCGCTGTTAGGCTTGCCGCTTCCCTTCTGGATACCCAGAGCGGCGCGGATGCGGTCGTCGGTTGGCTCGGCGACAACGCGGAAGTCCATGCTGCGGTCGTCATAAATAGTGATGTGGGCAGTAACAGTCTTGCCCATCATGTCCTTAGTTTGGTCGTTGAACGGATTGATGAAATCCATCATGTTCACACCGTACTGACCCAGGGTGCTACCTACAGGAGGCGCAGCACTGGCCTGGCCAGCTTTGATCTTCATTTTCAGGTTTGCTTTAACGGCTTTTGCCATTGATTTGTCTCCTTATTACGAATATTCGCTACAAGTTGAAGCGTAGCTACTAATTCTCCTACCTTTAAGTAGTGCGTAACTGCTTAATTATACTGTAAGCCACCTCTAATGTCCATCTCTGTTACCTAAGACTACGCTGCTGCGTTAATGGCCCCTGCTTTGGGGTCGGACAGAAGAGCCCATAAGAATTTACCATAGACCCTGCCCATATGGTCCCGAGCCTTTGTGAGATGCACCACTCCGTCCACTGATAGTGCCGCAATCAGCATAAAACCACGGCCGCTTCGCGTAAGGGCTCGATCGAGTTCGGCACCCGTCAGTAACCCAGGGCTTTCGCTTTGCGCAGCTGGATTGACGCTCTTATCACGATTAGGATTGGACATCATCTCGGGGCTCGTATCAGTTGCAATTATTATCAATTCGCCAGTAGCGAGCGTGCCAAGCGTTAGGCGTGTCACTTCTGGTACAACCTTGCCGTCCTCGCCTACGCCATTAGCGAGGAACTCATCTATGACGGACTCAGCATCTTCACCGGCAATCATGCCGACGTACCTACGGATCAGCGCCAGGCGATCTGGAAAACTACGTGGGTTGAATTTGTCCCTAGGTACGTCGTCGATATTAACGGTGTGAGGGTCAAGGTTGAATTCTGCCAGTGGTGTGTAGGCTGGTAATTCGGCGGTCTCTACTGGCGCAAAATTTTCTGTATCAGAACCTTCTGGGTTGAGTAGCAGACCTGTAAAGTCCTCCGAAAATTCGTCAGAGGGCGGTAATAAACTATCCATATGATCACAAAAAATTAGATTCAGCCTTTGTCGGGCTCCTGCATATGAAGTTCGCAGGCGGCGGTATTATAGATCTAGGTCAAACTTTTGACAAGTATAAACCTGCCGTGCCCCAGATGCGTATCGAGAACGCTAGGCCATATCAGGAAAATGCTCGCGTGGCACTTCTTCAACACGGAGGCCGGAGTACTCGACTAGTTGCTCGAGGCTCATAGCCGCAAGTTCCTCGGGTAGAGGTTGTCGTGGAACTGTTCTAGAAAGTCGTTCTTGGCACGCGCGCATTGTGCCCGAGCGCAGTCGTAAGCAGGTCTCCTGATCGGATTGGTGACTAGGAGTTCTAGCCTCTAAGGTGCCGTTTTTATCAACAACGACGCGCAGGGCACACGCGGCTATGCCGCATATGGCTGCGTCTCCTGGGGTTTCAAGCAGTGAGAGGGCGCAGAAAGATTTATCGGAGAATGCTTCCGACATGGTGACAACGTATCCTCTGTAGCGTTAGACGCGCTTAACCTGTAGGCTGTCGAGTTCGACCGGTGTTTCACGGCCAAACATGTTCACGAGGACCTTCAGCTTGCCCTTTTGTGCGTCGATTTCGTTAATAGAACCGTCAAAGCCCTTAAATGGACCGTCGGTGATGTTTACGACTTCGCCGATGCTGTAGTCAATCTTGTGCTTAGGCTGTTCCAGGCCCATGCGCTTTTGGATCTTCTCGATTTCCTCTGGGTCAACTGGGGTTGGTTCGGTGCCGCTGCCTACGAAGCCAGTAACGCTTGGCGTGTTGCGTACGATGTACCAGGCGTCTTCGCTCATCTTCATTTGGACGAGTACGTAGCCCTGGAAAATGCGCTTCTCAACTACACGGCGCTTGCCGTTCTTAATCTCGATTTGCTTTTCTTTTGGCACTAATGCCTGAAAGATCTTGTCTTTCATATCGAGTGATTCGGCGCGTTGGCGAATGCTCTCGGCGACCTTTTCTTCGTAGCCACTGTAAGTGTGGATGGCATACCACTGTTTGCTGGTGTCGTAGCGCTTGCTGCTCATGTTAATTAACTCCTTATTTCAGTAAAAGCTGCTTAAATAGTTTGTCCAGACCGTAATCGACTACCGCGATAAGTGCGCCGAAAACCACGGAAAAGAGGACGACAGCTGTGGTGAGGCGGCGGCCTTCACGCCTGGTTGGCCAGGTGACCAGCTTGAGTTCTCGCCAGCTGCTACGGATAAAGCGCAGACCGAGTATGCGTCCGATAAAGCGGACGGCCTTAAGCTGGAAGAACCAGCGTAAACCGTGGCCGATTTGCTTGAGTGGCGGCCGGTGACTGATCCACACCAGACCTTTCCAGATCATGCGCACGGGCCAGAAAAAGCCCCGAAAAAAGATGCGTACTAGGCTCTCGTTACTTTCGCTCGTATCGTTTGGCTTGACTTGTCGTGCCACCTCTACCTACCTCTGGCGAATGCTGCCAATTAAAAAGCCTACAATAATTTGTAGGCGGTATAGGTCAAGCATAGCGTATACACCCCCAATGCGTCAAGTTACCACGGCCCTGTTTGCGGCTGCTTGTAAGATATGGGTGAATGAGGCCATGGTATAGTAGGCGTATGTATTGGTTTTTTAGCCTGCTCGTACTCGAGACAGTGCTTGAGGGTTTTTTGTGTGAGGGCTTGTTTGCGGCGCGGTCTCGCCTGCGGCGTATCGCTATTGGTATAGTCGGTCTTGCACTGATAGCTGCCACGGTTGAACTAAGCTTGGACGCTTGGAGCATATGGGTTTGGGGTGTACCGGCGGTGGGGTATCGGCTCCTCAATCTGCTCCGTTTGTATTACGACCGGCTGCCGCGTCCTCAATTGCGCACTGTGAGTTTACGGGCTTTTGGCTGGTTGGCTGCGAGCAACGTTGTTGTTGTGCTGTCGGCCTGGTTAATCACGCATTACGGTCTGGATGGTGTGCTGTTTAATGTTCTGGTAGTTGCACAACTATTCTGCGCACTTCTGTTGCTACGTGTGAGCTTGCACACGTGGCGGCACGCGGCGGTTTCTGTGGGAAGCTCAGCCGCCCTTTCGGATGCAGAACTGCCGTCAATAAGTATTCTAGTGCCAGCGCGTAACGAAACCGACGACTTGCAACGTTGCTTGGAGGGGTTGGTTGCTAGTGATTACCCTAAAGTAGAGATATTGGTGCTCGATGATAGTTCAGCTACGCGGCGTACGCCGGAAATTATCCGCTCATTTGCGCACGAAGGTGTGCGGTTTTTGCAGGGAGAAGCTCCCGACGAAACGCACTGGCTGGCTAAAAACTATGCCTATGAGCAACTAGCGCGTGAGGCCAGCGGCGAGTTGCTCTTGTTTTGTGGGGTTGATGCTGCGTTCGAGCCGCACACTATCCGCCAGCTGGTGTGTTTGCTCGAAGATCGTAAGAAAGATATGCTGAGCGTTATGCCACTGCGGGCCGTGACTGTTGGCCGAGGCAGTTCCGTACTACAGGCCATGCGCTATTATTGGGAAATATGTTTGCCCCGTCGCCTGTTTAAACGGCCGCCTGTTTTAAGCACTTGTTGGTTGATCAGGCGTCATGCCCTTGAAAATATGGGTGGATTTGCGTCGGTGAGTCGCTCGGTGAATCCTGAAGCGCCTTTGGCACGGCGCATGGTTGTGACTGACGCCTATAGCTTTGTGCGTAGTGATGAGAGTCTTGGGCTGTACAGCAATAAGCCGGCGAACGAGCAATACGACACATCGGTGCGGGTGCGCTACCCGCAGCTCCATCGTCGTCTTGAGCTGGTTGGGTTGGCAGCTTGCTTTGAGTTTGTGTTGCTACTCGGGCCGTTCTTGGGCCTGTTTTTTGCAGTCTATTTGCCGCACGCACTGGCATATAGCGCCATCTGGGTCGTTTCCCTGCTCTGCCTGATGGTTACCTACAGTTTAGTCGCTGTGGGCGCGCGGCTAACGAGTGCCTGGTATGGCTGGGCATTTATGCCGGTCGCTTTTATGGTGGACCTCATGGTGCTGCACATATCCTTTTGGAAATACGAGTTTGCAAACGTGTATTGGAAGGGTCGTAATGTGGGTGTTCCGGTTATGCAGATACAGCCCACTAGCGGCCAATTGCAGGCTGCGACGTCCGACTTTCGCTCGCACAGTGTGCTCTAGCTGCGTATCTGGATGCTGCGGCTGGGCGGCAGAATACTTTACGGCGCACCAGTCCCCATTACTACAGGTTAGGTATAAAAATACTGAATGTGGAGCCGTGGTTAAGCTTGCTCTCTAGGCTAACTTCCGCGTGGATTAAGCGGGCTAGCTTCATGGTCACATAGAGTCCCAGGCCTGTGCCGTTATTCTGGCGGGTACGGTAGTCCTCGCTGCGGAAAAACTTGTCGAACACCTTGCTCTGGTCACTTTTACTAATGCCGATGCCGGTATCAGTCACGGTGAACATAACACCTTTGGGTGACGGCGCTGCGCCAATGGTAACGCTACCATGTTCGGTATATTTTATGGCGTTGGTTATAAAGTTTTGTAAAATTTCGCGGCTATAGAGTTTGCTCGATTGGAGAACCTCTAGGTGTGGGTCGAGGTCTGTTTTAAGTTTGAGCCCTTTGGCTTTCGCTTGGCCTGCGTAATCGGCCGCTAACTCCTGAACGAGCTTGTGTGGATTGATGGGCTCAACGTTTACTTCCAGTACATTGCGTTCTGCGCGTGATAGCGTAGAGAGGTCGTTGACCAAGCCTGACAAGAACAGTACTTGTTCATGGGCGGCATTCAACGCTTTGCGGATTTCGGCGATATCGCCTGATTTTTCGGCAGTAAACTGCGCATTACTGATATTCCCTTCGGTAATGGCGATGGGCGTACGGAGCTCATGACTGACGACGCTTATAAACTCGTCGCGCTCTTCTTCAAGACTCTTTTCTCGGGTGATGTCACGCATGAGTAGTACGTACCCATGATCGCCCTCACTGCCATAACTCAGCCGAACCGGCGCGATCGATAGATACAGGTTTACAATGCTGCCATCGCTATATTCCAAGGCATAATCCCGGCTTGAGCTGGGAATCTTGGTGTCTTGTACAAGCTTATGAATGTCGACTGGCTGGTGGTTTTCATCGTAAAGCACGAGTACGCGCTTAAGTGGTCGGCCAGTCATGGTACCATTCAAATCCAAGATGTTGAGCGCCGCCCCGTTATAAAGTACTACTTTCATGTGGTCATCGATGGCTATCACGCCATCCGCCATACTCGCAATAAGACTCGTGAGGCGCTCATGTTCTAAGGCTGCTGCCGCTGGCTCAACAGGTGGGGTTTTACGGAGCGTAGTATTTTTAGGCATTAGCTCTATTATGTCATAAGCACGAGCTAGAGTGTAGGATGAACGGGCTAAGCTGTACCAACGGATAGGTCCCAAGCGCCAATAGTAGGTTGCCTAGATTTAAGCTGCTTGCTTAGGGTGCGGGCGCTGGGCTGCATAGTGGTCAGTACGCGCCAAAAGTCAGGGCCGTGATTCATTTCAATGGTGTGTGCTAGCTCGTGCATCAATACGTAGTCTATGTGTTCCCAGGGTAGCTCCATGAGGAAGAGATTAAAGGTAAGGGCTTGGTGGCTGTCACAGCTGCCCCAACGGCGCTTCAGCTGTTTTACGGATACACTTTTGTACGTATGTCCGTGTGTTGTCGCCAGGGTGTGCAGCCGGGGTGGTAACAGGCGTTCGGCTTCGCGCTTGAGTGCACGTATGCTGGCGCTCTTGGCTCGCTTCTGAGCCTCCAAGTCGGTGCTGACTTCCCCCGGATGCAAACGCACAATTATTTCAGTACCTGTCACGCGACTAGTTGCCGGCTGGTCACTGAGTACTTGCTCGAATCGCACGTAATGCATTTTGCCAATGCGTTGGCCGCTTTCTATAAGTGGGGCTGATAGCTTGGCGAGCTCTTGCTGGATCCAGGGTAAATTGCTGAGAGCAAAGGCCTGGCCGGCACTAAACGGTGTCCATCGGGGCATACTTACTTGCACCCCACTTGTAGTAACACTCAGTCGCAGATTGCGGCTCTGTGCTCGTTTTATGAGGACTACCGGCCCAACGCCGATGAGCTCTATGGTTTTACGTGACATGGCTGTCCAAGCTTAACGAATACTTATATTGCGACGAGACAAGTCAACGCGGCCAGCACTGGGGTTTGGGATAAGGTTGATAAGTCCTGGCTTGCTGATTTGGTGGGCGCCTGCGTCGAGTGTGATGAGTTTGCGGTCGAGTAAATGACGCAAAATGGCACTCTTTTGCGTACCGAACACGTGTTTGCCACTAATAACCTGATAGTGCTCAGTGGCTTCAGGGTTTTGCATACCGGCACTCATGGCATCAAATGCAGTGCGGTCGAGCTGCTGGGCGTGCCGGTCGTCAATCTTGCGGCGGTCACGGCGGGAGACGCGGCCAAAGGCACTTTCGGGATCAATTTGCAGCCATACCAGGACAGTCTCAACTCCGGCTTTGGCAGCCATGTTACGAAGCGCTCGGCGCTGGCTGGTGCGGAGGGCGTTGGTGTCGTATACGACACTCACGCCCGCATTCAAAAATTCACCGGTCATGTAGTTCATAAGGCTGCTTACAACATGGTTTTCTTGTTTACTATACGATGGGTTCTCAAATAGTTCTGTTCGCATACGGTCGCCGTGCACATGCACGGCAACAATCTGTTCGCAGAGTTGACGTGCAAAGAAAGTTTTTCCGCTGCCCGGAAAGCCGTAAAGCAACACTAACAAAGGTTTAGTCGGTACAATCTTAGCCATTCATACTATTTATAGCAGAGTTGTGTGCGACACGCAACGCGCTAACAGATGAGGCATGTAGTATTCTACGCCACACTTGCCTCTTGAAATTTTTAGTGAAAACAGATAAGATAGCGGAGTTACTTACTCTGAAAAACAGAGAAGGTCACGCGGACGTGGCGGAATTGGTAGACGCGCTACTTTGAGGTGGTAGTCCTGCAAGGGGTGGAGGTTCAAGTCCTCTCGTCCGCACCACTATCCAATTACCACATATGTGGGCGCTTAGCTCAGTTGGCTAGAGCACCTCGTTTACACCGAGGGGGTCGGGGGTTCGAGCCCCTCAGCGCCCACCAAATAAAATACCCCAGATAAACTGGGGTATTTTATTTGGTGGGCGACTTGGCGCTGAGCTACCGTCTCCTCGACCTTTTGATTTCCCTGGCCGTACCCGTAGGTGTGATCGTGGCAATACTACTTTTGCATAATTACAACAGATATTGTATGATAATTCAGTTTCGCGAGACCGCGGACACGAGAGAATGAAGGGCAGATTCTGTGATTCGCACAAGGGGCACGTTTTTGCTCATCGGTGCATTCATCATGGCTTTCCTTTTGGGAGGAGCCGCCGACCCTAAGCCGGCGCCAGCGGCGAACGACTGCAACCCCCGTGCAGCGGCCCAACTGCCGGCATCCGTCGTGCAGCAGGTCAATGGGCAGCGTGCCAAATACGGCATGTCGGTCGGTAACAGTAAGAAGACGCTCAAGACACAGGTTATCAACCAGAACTGGCAGGCTGTCGCCTTGACCGCGTTTCTTCGGGAGTACTGTGGGTTCGTCGGTTACGTCGAGGAACACTCGACGACGGCTGCTGGGCGGAACGGCGCGGGTCTAGCCCCCGGTGGTCAGGACTATATCGTCATTTTCGTCGGCAAAACCAAGGCAAACTCCATCTGCGTCAGCAACACAGTTCCCACGGTGCGGGAGACGGCGGACAAGATGATCCTGGTAGTCCCGTGTGACCGGGAATACTCCGAGAAGACGTGGTTGCAGACCGACCCGCAGCTCACGACGCCACCCTCGCTCTTGGCCTAGTCTCGCCAAATGCCCCCTCGAGCCCACAGATACCCCGCGCACACCAGACGGTGCCGGACCTCGAGGGGGAAGCCGCATTGCGGTAACATTGCAAGAATCGCTGATGCTGATCTATATGGATCAGCACACTTCTATGACGATGGTACCACTCTGCGGCTTTTTATTAGCCATAGCTGTCGTTTCAGTAAAAGACAATGTCGCCCACAAAGGGGAGAACATTTGCTATCTGCAGGCCCTTTTATCTTGGGGGTTGCTTGCCAGCATCGTGCAGAACGTTGGCTTTAGTGGTATAGTAATTTGATCGCACGCCAATTTTATGGTGTGTGGTTACTTTAACAGTGTGAGTCCGGATCTATTTTTATCCAGAAGGGACAGGCACAGACCGCGTAATTTTTTCTTATACGGCGTGCGCCTGCTCTTTCTTGGGGTAAAGAGTATCAGCGTTCTTGTTCGACCCCGTTAGCACCCCCTGAGAGGAGGGTGATCCACATGGAGCAAAAAACTTCTACGTGGCGGCAGTACTACTACGGTCCGACCATAGCGGCTCTGGCCATCTATGGTCTGTTTGCGGTTTGGGCGGTGTTTACGCACAACCTGGCCGAATTGCAGATCGTAGCGGTGCTCGCGGTCTTCGAAGTGGTGCTGTCGTTCGACAACGCCATCGTCAACGCAAAAGTCCTGCGACGGCTCGATGAAGATTGGCAACGGTACTTCCTCACAGTGGGGATCTTCGTGGCGGTGATCGGCATGCGCCTGATCGTGCCACTGGCTACCGTGTCAATCGGTGGTCACGTGAACCCGGTCAGAGCTGCAGTCATGGCTGTTGCCGATCCGCGCGAGTACGCCATGTACGTCCAGCGCGCCCACTTGGCGGTGATCGTCTTTGGGGGAATCTATCTCCTGCAGATCATCCTAAGCTTCTTCCTCAATGCGGACGCGGAGGGCAACGCTACCTGGCTGAAGCCGCTGGAGTGGCCGCTGGGGTGGCTTGGCATGAGAGTGAATCCGCGACTGTTAGTGCCGGCGTGCTCACTGGCTACTGTTGGACTTCTGACACTCAGGTGGCCTGGCCACTTGACGGCGGTGCTCGTCTCGGGTGTATCCAGTGTCATGCTCCACCAGCTAGTGAGCGAGCTAAGCGCCCGCTTTGAGCAACACGCCGAGGAAGCGGAGACTGCGGAGGATACATCGGAGCAGCAGGCACAACGCACTCTGGGTCGGATCGACTGGGTGATGCTCAGCCTCTTTCTGTACCTGGAGCTGCAAGATGCCACCTTCAGCTTCGACAGTGTGTTTGGCGGGTTCGCCTTCACGCTTGTCGTTCCGCTGATCATGTTGGGATCGGGCATCGGTGCGCTGTACGTGCGTGCGATGACCATCCACATAGCCCAAAGGGGGGTCCTCGACGAGTTTCAATACCTCGCAAATGGCGCCTACTGGGCAATTGGCGTCCTGCCGTTTGCGATGTGGTTTGAGTGGCCTGAGTATGTTCCGGCCGTCACTTCCACGTCACTGATCGCAGCGGCGCTACTGCATAGTCTCTACGCCAATAGGCGTGGTGGTTCGGCAGTGAGTGTGGTCAATGTGCTCTAAGGTAGGGAGTTCGTGTTGCTATCCAGAACACCTGGCTCTAGCGGGGCGACGGGTGAAGGTGGTCTCTCGAAGCTTTTGCTTCGGAGACCACCCCAACTCGCCCCAAGACTCACACTGTTATATTCTTATCTATTTTTATGAACCTGCGCGACTAGAGGTGAACCCTCTTACGACCGGGGCATGTGGTCGTACAGATGATTGAGTGTGTAATCGTTGACCACAAGTGGTTTGATATCGTCCAGTGAAACGCCAATTTTAACGCCGGGGTTGAGTGTACCATATGGGTCGAACGTCTGCTTAATCTTTTCAAACATGGCGTACACTTCGGGGCCGTATACCGATGGTAAATAGGGTGCGCGCAAACGTCCATCACCGTGCTCGCCGGTCGTGGAGCCACCGAGTGAAAGAACAAGCTTAGTATATTCGTCAAGCAAACGGAAGGCCTTTTGGCGATCGCCGACTTGAGACAGGTCCAAGAACGGCTGTATGTGCAGGTTGCCGTCACCTGCATGTCCCCACATGGCTACCTGGAGCTGCGCAGATGCAAACAACTCATAGACGCCTTTCATGAACTCCGCCAGTCGCTCGGGCGGCACAATACCGTCTTCGATGACGGGAATGGCCTTGAGTCGGCCCTCGCTGTGGGCAACTACGCTAGCAGCTGAGTGACGCACTTTCCAAAGCTCGTCTTGGGCTGCTGGGTCGCTTTCGCGGCGGACAGCGGTGGCCGACTCGTGCAGGATTTTTTCTGCTTTCTTAATGAGTTTCTTGCGTTGTCGGTCTGCATCGTCAAACTCCACAAGTAACACAGCCTTGGCAAAGGGCTTAGTAACAATACCCTTGAGCTGGTTTGGATTGATACGGTCTACGAGTTCTAGTAACTGTCCATCTACGAGTTCAATAGCACTTGGCAGATTCGACAAGTCGCGGAGTGCCAGGACTGCTTGTTCGGCCCTTTCCAGGCTTTCAAATTCAGCTAGAAACAGATCCTTAACAGGGTTATAGAGTTCGGTCTCCATGGTAATCTCGGTAATGATACCGAGCGTGCCCTGGCTGCCCACAAATAACGGTGTGAGGTCAAAACTGCCATCTTGTCGCTTGATGTCATTCAGGAAGTAGCCAGCAGCGTTTTTGGTGGTAGCTAGCTCGAGCTTTTCTAGGTTATTCCGGTTTTCATCAAGCAAAGCATCGATGGCACGATACATCTCACCTTCGAATGTACTGAGGCCAAGTTTCTTGCTGAGCTCACGTTTGCTGAGCCGCATTGTCTCAATGACTTCACCGTTTGCGAGCACTACCCGGAGCGACTTGACGTAGCTGCGCGTGGAGCCGTATTTGAGCGTTTTTTCGCCGGCGGCATTGTTGGCGACCGCGCCGCCAAGGGTGGAATATTCGTAGCTGGCCGGATAGGGCGGCAAGAAGCGCTCGTGGGTGTGAAGTGTCTGCTGCAGGCGACCGTAGTTAAGACCGGGCTCCACCACCACTACCCCACTCTTAGGGTCGAGTTCGACGATACGGTTCATGTGCGCCGGAAACACCAGCATAATGCCGTTACCAAGTGCTGCGCCACTCTGGTCGGTGCCACTACCGCGAGCGGTCATAGGGATAACGCGGCCACGCTCGGCTAACTGCCAGGTAAAACGGGCTGTTTTGCGGACATCGTTTTCATTGCGTGGGTATACTACTAGACTCGGAGTAAGCGTAAAGATGCTGGCATCGGTAGCGAAGTATTTCCGGGCGTCAACGCTCGTCATGACCTCGCCCAGCAAATGTTCCTGTAAATAATGAGCTATCTTACTCACTTTTGTCCGCCTCCAGAAGTTTTATGTCTATAAGCTATGATAGCATAAACATGTGCGGTTTGAAGTCGTGCTCGTCACTGCGAGCCGCTCAGCCCCTAATCTATAGAGTGGTGTCCTTTTTATAATTTCTCTTGGCCTGCAAAAGGGCTTCGTTTCGCTCGGCTTCATCTTCAATATCGAACAGCTCGAGGGGGTACTTCTTACTCTGCTTTTCAATTTTGGCCATAATAGCTGTTGGTATATCAATGCCATATCTATCGGCAAAGGATATGGCGTAAATAAAAATGTCAGCTAGCTCACTGGTGATGTCCTCTAGATTGCCAAACGGCTCATCTTGCCACTGGAAGTATTCCAGGAGTTCATTGGCCTCGAGTGACAACGATATGGCAAGGCCTCTTGAGGAGTTGGTCTTGTCCCATTTGCGTGCCGTAATATGTTCCATTACCAGCTTACGTGCTTCCTCGAACGTGGGGGTTGTAGACGGTGTCTTTCCTGAATTGGGCATGGCGGTCTCCTTATCGACTCTCTTGTATACTTCGGCTATAGTATGGCAGCCAGTGCCCTGACTTTAAAGAGGCGGTACCCTTTTAGTATTACCCAATAAATCAGTAGCGTAAGCTGCCATTTTACGCTATAATGCCCGTGTTCAATCCGTGCGGACGTGGCGGAATTGGTAGACGCGCTAGTTTCAGGTACTAGTGAGGCAACTCGTGGAGGTTCAAGTCCTCTCGTCCGCACCAAGAGTACGAATTCGAGATTCAGAAAAACACCCCAGTAAAAACGGGGTGTTTTAGTTTGGTTATTTGAGGGCATGGAGGACGAACCAAACTATTTTTCCTCTAGCTGAACATAAAAAGCTTTGAAAGAGTTGCTCTATCGTATACGCTATAACTAAATTATGAAACAGAACACGACACTTCAGTGAAGGAAAACATCCCGCTCTATAAAAAGGCAGCCATAACTGCAAGCACTGCCGAATTTCTCGTAAAAGCATATGGTGCTTCGAGTGTCGAAGCTTTTTCCAAAGCACTCCCCCAATCTGCAAATGTATTGGATGTAGGGGCCGGGGATTCCGAGCTAGGCCGAGTAGTTGCAGGGTTCAGGCCTGACATAACGTGGACGAACTTAGACATAGAGTATTCTCCGTCTGTGCTTAGCCGCCTAGAGAATGGGGCTCCTCGTAATCTAAAATTCATGAATGCTGATATTTTGGATTCTAATAGCCTACCAAAGAACTCTTTCGATAGGGTTTACGCTTTCTGGATCCTGCCGCACTTAGGGCTTGAAGACCCCCTGTTAGTCAAAACAGCTATGGTCAATATGCTGGGCTTTCTAAAGGAAAGTACTGCAAGCGAGTTGGTTGTAGGCCCGTTGGTTGCCAAAAGAACGGGCCAATCATCGGCAAACTATCTGACGACTACACTCAGTAAGAAAATGAGCGAGAAAGAACTAGCCACAATAGCAAACGACTGTACTTTTCCAAAAGAGCGTGCTGGCTACTACAGAGCCATCAATCGCGCCGGATTAGCAACATTCAAGAACGGTGAGCGAACCGGGCAAAAACCCACAAAGCTCGGCCTCTGGGACATCAAACGCAGCCGTTATGTTAAAGCATTCAGTATACGCGGCCTATTCCTGATAGTTCGCTTCAGAATATTTTTGGTCCTCGAAAAAATCAGAAACACCGCGCGTTAGATTCCGCTAAAAATTTCTATTTGCAAAGAGATGGGCTAATCTTTTGGCGCGTAGCCTACGGTGTTAGACCAATCAAAGACGTCTTGGTTGCTGACCGCGTAAATAATCTCGAAGTTGTTGGGAATCTCATCCGCTTCCAAGCAGCATGTGACCAGCCTGCCTAAATCGGCATGGCTCAGGTAACGTGTAGGGTTGTCCGGCGTAGACGGTTGCGGCTTGTTTTCTTCGGTAACGGTGCCGATGCGCAGGCATACGACTCCAAGGCCACGCGTTAGCGCATAATGCCTACCTAGTGCTTCAGCGTATATCTTCTCCGCGCCATACTCGCTGTCCGGAACGGCGGGTTGGATTGATGCCCGTATCTTTCCATCGCTGTCGCGCATGTCGTAGCGCTGCGCGTGGTTCGAGCTCGCCATAATAATGCGGGACATGTTATTTGCGAGTGCGGCCTGGTAGGCATTGAAGATCATAGGAACATTCGTTGGATCCATGTCATCGACCCTAAAGTTGCCCCGTTCTGTTGCCCATGCCATATGGACGATCGCATCACAGCCTGCCGTAGCTTTGATTAAATCTTCTTTATTTGTTACGTCATGCTCCGGCAAATCAATTGGAACAATCTCAAACTTATTCTTATCAATGTTGTTGATTATTGCCTTGCCTACAACGCCGTTTGATCCTGTAATAGCTATTTTCATATCTACATGATAGCAGACACGATCTGGTATGCTTATAACATGCACATAACTACTGTCCTTTTCGACATTGGCAACGTCCTCAGCCACGACGGCCACGAAACCTACCTCACTCACCAGCTATACGGTCTTGCCCGCCAGCTAGGGCTTCCCAAGGATGAGGTCAATGCCAAAGTGACTCACGTATTCCGCAAGTATGCCGTGAAAGAGCATGCTTCTGAAGTAGCGTTTTGGAGCGAGATTGGCGACACCCTCGGCCTGAAACTAGACCCGAAAGCAATAGTCGAGGTAAAACAGCAAGTTGACGTTACAAACCCCGAAGCCATTGCGGCATTTGAGTTTTTGCGGGGACAGGGCATCAAGATTGGCATTGTTTCAAACAGCACGCCGGTATTTTATGACCCCCAGACGAAGCCGCTCTTACTCGACAGATACGCCGACCCTGATCTGCTGTTCCTATCGCACAAGCAGGGAGTGCTGAAATCTGACGGATTATTTGAGATAGCCGCGGCAAGGGTTAACCCTAAGAGCACTCTCATCGTAGAAGACCGCGCCAAAAATGTTGCCTACGCAAAGAAACTCGGTTTCAATGCGGTGCGATATTCACTTGAGAGCGGAGAATCATTGCTAACTGTCGTTAAGGCCATTGTTGGAAACGAGTAGGACGCAGGTAACCTCGCTGAATTTTAGGTACCCAATCTCGCCCTTGCTGTCAGGATTAGAATTAAAAAAACTTATCAATACGTACGAACTCTATCATCTTCTGGGCAAGTTTTTTTGACTCAATTCTTCGCATAATCTCGCAACTGTCATTTTGTGACAGTATGTTCAGGCTACCTTCCCAGAGAATCTTCCTGTCCATGATTGCTAGCTTGCGATGATGCCTAGCGGTAAAAAGCACGATTACACCTAGCTGTTGCATATCATATATCGCTAACTTTGCTTGACGTCGGTATTCCGTATCATGTTCTTCCGGGTCACGTGTGTTGACGATCATACGAACGTCGCGCTGTCGTAGTGTGTGGAATATTGGCAGTAGGTCACTCATACGCCTCATAGTTATGAAAGGGCTTTCAATTAACACGTTTTGTTTTGCATGTTGGAGGTCTTTTGTGAACGTGCCGTAAAAGCCGTCATTGTCATAAAGTTGTGAGGACAGTAGGCTATTCATCGCCTTTGCCCTCGTCGAATTCGACATACTTTTCTACAACGTTAACACCTTGGAGATCAACCAAAGTTCTATAATCGTCCTTTATGCTGCACCAAAATTTGATCCAACTAAACCACGACAGAGTTCGTGGTTTTTGCTATCTAAGTATAAAACTACGAGCAGTAGCCCGTAGAGGTTCACTTTGCTGGAATTAGGCTCAAATAGTCTTCGATTTGCTACGAAGCCCCGGTCTAAGGGCTGTGAGATTCTGGTTGCTATTGGGCATTGGAATTGAGCTAAGCTTGCTATTATGGAAATATGCAACGGCTTGCCTCCCAGATTCTTCTCCCTCCAAAAGATCTCAGCCCTTACGTTGAATGTATACGCATAGCCAATTATTCCGGCAACGAAGAGTTGTCGATAAAGGCTTGTCCGAATGGGACGCCGGGCATGCTATTCCAATCTAGCCAGGGGCGGTCTGCAATTAGAAGTATCGCCACAAGCTCAGGAAGGGCAACTACCGTACCCATCCTCTTTTTATATGGACAAATAACCGAGCTTTCGGTGATGGACTTCGCCTGCCCTTTTACGACTATTCAGGTCGTGTTGTGGCCTTCTGCGATAAAGACGTTGTTTAATATGGACGCCTCAGGCCTGCGGAATAGCTCTGTGCCGCTCACGGTATTTTCGAGGCAGCTTGAACGTCAATTGCTAGCAACGGATGATGACCAAATTCGCATCAACCTGATCACTAGTTTCCTGATGGAGAGGCTCACAGGCGCGGGTCCGCAAGATACCCTTGTAGAAAAGTGTCTTCATACCATTCATGCCAATGTTGGCTCTATTACCGCAGGAGAGCTGCCGAAACAATTTCATATATCGGAACGTCAGCTCCAGAAGCGGTTTATCCAACATGTGGGTATCTCGCCGCAGCTGTACATCCGCATTAAACGCTTTAATGAAGCGCTAAGGCTTATGGATAGCGGAGCATACGAGACACTCGGAGATATCGCACATGCGCTGAACTTTCATGATCACTCGCACTTTTTTCATGACGTTAAGTTATTTTCAGGTGTTACCCCTACAAGTATCTCGCAAAAGGTTAATGACTTTCGGCACGACCAAGGAGGCTCATCGTACTTCTAAATGACGGTTTTTTACATGCGCTACAGGCAGCTGAGGAGTATCGTAAGGACATGTAACAGTTCATGAAAGGACTTATTAATGAATAACCTCCCTAGTCCCAAAACGCTTATGACTGGCCTCGCTTTTGGGGAATCACCCCGGTGGCATGATGGCCGTTTGTGGTTTGCTAACTGGACGACATCCGAAATTATTGCGGTAGACGAGGATGGTACGAGCGAAGTTGCGGTTCACCTGCCCTTCGACGAGTTCCCTGTTTCTATCGATTGGCTACCTGACGGGCGGATGCTTGTCGTTTCAAGAAGCCACGGTCTTAATGCGCTGCAGGCTGACGGTACTTGGCAACCTTACGGCGACCTGAGTGCCTTGGCCGGTATGGTTTGGAATGAGATTGTAGTCGATGGCCGTGGCAATACCTATATCAACGGTTCTAGCTTTGATCCGGCCACATTCACTCCCGGGCCTGGCATTATTGTCCTTATTACTCCTGACGAAACAGCCCGTCAGGTGGCGACCGGCATCGCGTTCCCTAATGGCATGGCTGTCTCATCGGACAATGCAACGCTTGTTATCGCGGAATCGCACGGCAAAAAACTGACGGCCTTTGCTGTTGCGGATGACGGTACCTTGTCTGATCAGCGTACTTGGGCGGAACTGGGTGATGACAGTCCTGACGGTATTTGTTTCGACGATGAAGGGGCGGTCTGGTATGCTTCCGTGCCTGGCAAACACTGTGTACGCGTAAAAGAAGGTGGCGAAGTGTTACAGACGATTGCTGCTGATCGAGGATGCTTTGCCTGCATGCTTGGTGGCGAAGATCGCAGGACGCTCTTTATAATGGTCGCAGAGTGGCACGGCATGGATAAAATGATCGGGGCGCCACGAACGGGCCAGGTTCTTGCCGCAAACGTGTCGGCTGCTGGCGCTGGCTGGCCGGATGCAAAGTAATATTGTTCGATGCGTAGCACGGTAATCGCGCATGAGAACGCTCAAATTGAGCGTTCTCATCATGAAATTATGGTGATTGTTATAGCCCTTCTGTTGGTGGTATTGCTAGGAGCGTTAGACCAAACGGTAGTTAGCACTGCATTGCCCCGAATCGCTGTCGACTTCGGCGGTCTGAATAAGCTCTCTTGGGTTGCCACTTCTTATCTTGTCGCAACAGCCGTTGTAACTCCGCTCTATGGCAAGATTAGTGATCAGTTGGGGCGTAAAAAAGTTTTCCAGTCAGCGATTAGTATCTTTCTGGTTGGTTCATTCTTATGCGGGCTAGCTCGGACTATGGACCAGCTAATCATATTTCGAATTCTTCAGGGCATTGGTGCTGGCGGCGTCGCCGTGCTTGTTTTTGCCATTATCGGCGACATCATACCGGCGCGAGAGCGAGGTCGCTACCAGGGGTACTTTGGAGCTACATGGGCCGTAGCGAGTATCGCGGGGCCACTTGCCGGTGGGATCCTCACCGATCACTTGTCGTGGCGTTGGATATTCTATATCAACATCCCGCTAGGGCTCCTCGCGCTATCGCTCATAACTTCTAGACTGCAGTTGCCTGCCCGCCAATCCGATCATCGGATTGATGGTATAGGTGCTCTGTTAATTACTAGTAGCGCTACCTGCCTCATGCTTGTAGCTATTCTGGCTGGGAATACATATGCTTGGAACTCGGTGCCCATTTATGGATTGAGCATTGGCGGATTACTGCTAGGCGCACTATTCATCGCTTGGCAAACGCGGGCTCGTGAGCCGATCATGCCCTTAGACTTGTTTCGTAGCGACGTTTTTCGGGTGTCATCTCTCCTGACTTTCCTGGCTAATGGCATAATGTTTAGCATTGCTATCCTGTTGCCGGAATTTCAGCAACTGGTATTCGGGTATTCGGCTACGAAGTCCGGTCTACTGCTGCTCCCCTTCAGTACGAGCTTGCTAGCTGCGATGACAGTCTCCGGACGACTTATCACAGCATTTGGAAGCTACCAAATATTTCCTATGCTTGGTACGGCCATCACAGCTTTGGGGCTATGGCTTTTTGGCCACATATCGCTCGGGACAAGCCAACTGACGCTGTCTTTGTGGATGGTTATCCTGGGTGTGGGTCTCGGATTATACTTGCAAGTAATGATCTTGGCAGTACAAAATTCAATTAACCGTCAGGATATGGGAGCGGCAACGGCAACGATCACATTTTTTCGCAGTATCGGCGCCGCATTCGGTGCTGCGATATTCGGAGCATTCCTGACTGCTCGATTCGGTCATTACCTGTCGGATGTATCCGGGCAGCCCCTCCTGCTTAATCCTAAGTCGCTACAACGAGGCGCAATTAGCATGAACCAGCTATCTCCGGAAGTGGGACGAGGTGCTTTACTGGCATTTGCCCACGCTTTTAGAGATACGTTCTTACTAATTCTGCCTGTTAGCATGGTAGCGTTCGTCGTGTCGCTTTTGCTGCGCGATATTCCGCTGAGAACTTCGCTAACGGCGCAAAGCGGACAATCAGTTAGTTCGCTCGACAACAGTTAGACTGAGCCGTTTTGCAAAATATCCCAGTGTGTCTCCCCGGTAGCAGTGATTTTACTTCTCAGCCTCGATATCTCCAGGGTGCGTATTTACAATGTTGACATCTTCCAACTCAATGAGGGTTCCATAATCGTCCTTATGCCGTTCTGTATACTACTGGCTACGCTTGCCGTTGCTAGGGCAACATAAGTGATTCCCTCTGTAATCTTTAGCCATAGGGGTTGCTAGTATATTTCTTTGGAGTATGATTAACCTACTTGTGTAATTTTGGGCAGATATACAGAAGCCCCACTCTACGTATGAGTCTTATATTAGAATCCCCTCCTCTCGCAGCTTTAGAACCACAACTGAAGGTGGCTGGTCTGAATACGTACGCAGACTACCAAAACTCCACTGTGTCTGAAGTCCTTGTTCACAGGCTTGCTAAGTCACTTGATTCCCAGGGGCATCTTAGACATTGGCCTGAAGCCTTTCCGGTAGGTGAAGTGGAGTCGTTTATAAACGCTGATGCCTACCAAGCGGAAATTCAGGCGCGGGCCCGGCTTTTGTGGCGCTATCGGCATCTGGGATTTGATGCTGTCGTGGGTGCTGCTGTATCTGAAGCTGCTCAGCCCTTAGGTACTGGCAACCATAGTACGACTTACCCCTTGGATCATCTTGGCATGCAGTTTGCGGTGCGGGTGCCTGATGACAATCCGGCGGGAGAACGGGTAGTAGCTATTAGTAAATACGCTCATGATCTTTGGATAGGAAATGGTGTGTCTCGTCTTGAACAGCTGGCAACCTATGATTTGCTGGATGGGTTTACTGTGTCCCTCCGGGGTCCTGAAAGATTTTTGTATCATCCTGACAACTTGGCCGCTATAACTGATGACCAATTGGGTGATTTGCGTGAGACGATAGTTGCACTTTGGGATATGCGACGCTGGGCAGGCATGAATAGAGCGGATGTGCTCTATGGTAAGGATGTAGGGTTTGTGATAATTGACTACACTGAAACAGGTGGTTCTGTAAAGCTAAGAGACCGTCTCTATGAGCCGGTGGAATTCTTTTTCCCAAGGAGTCTTTTCTATGAAGTTGAGCAATCTTCAGGCGATGCTGAATTTGATGCCTTAGAGTCCCGCTCTATGGTGGCCGCTGCTGATCTTGCATGGCGCTACATACGCATATGTGAAGAGCACCATCCAGACATCCAAATTCCTGAGTATACGAAATGGGGCATTAAAAACGCCGAAGCTATTCATAGGAAGAGACTGAGGTTGTTGACAAACGGCCTGTAGGCCCAGGTCGTCCCCAGCTAAAGTGGGGGCTGAGCCTACCCTAGTATTCCTGCTCTTGCATGGGGATAGTATGCAACCGCTTGCTGACCTATTTCTCGCCTATAATGAAGCTGCTGGTCTCTTCTGTGATGGTCACGCGCTTGTCGCCGACCACCAAATTCCATGATATGGCTTGGTTGGTAGGCTTATTGTCGGTTAGCGACGCAAGGCGTACCGTTGTGGCGCTTTTGGGATCATATAGCTCTAGGTCCCCAAATGCGGTTTCGCATTTTCCGCTTGATGCATCAGCGGCTGGCTCAAATACGAGCTCGCCAAAGGTATCAGGAGTGTATGAGTCGCCTTGGTGGTCTGTATCTCCAAATGACACTGGTGGTATCTCCATTGTCACGGCACGTCCCTCTAAGGCAGTCTGACAGTTGATGCCCATGCTGTCGCCGGGGTTTAGTTGGGCTGTATAAGGCTTGAACTGCTCTCCGAGCTTGCGGTATGGCCACTGTAAGCTATCTAGCTGCGTCAGACTGAATGACAGCTCATCTGGCGCCGCCGCAACGGAGCTCATAGGGTTTGGCACGGGGCCTACGCCGTAGACATCGTGGGTCAAGCCCGAAGCTAGCGTCGCTATATCGGTGGTAGTATTTGGCTGAAGTGATGTCAAATCCACTGTACCTTCCTGTACCGCTACGCCCGCGTGGCCTAAATCTACGATAATATGCCCCGCCTCATGTTCAAGTGTGCTTGTAATCTCGCCGTCTACGCTGTTTTGTGGGTAAAGGTCGAGCGCATTGTGCATGTGGTCGGATGCACCGGCGGGCCTTGCCTCGCTTACGTCACAGGGTGCGACGTCGCTGACCCCGACGACAAAAGATGCATCTTTCAATTCCTCCCCCATGGTCTCTTGGGCGATTGCGCTCGCGGATCCTGCCAGGTCAGTGCTGGTATCAACGCACCGCTCGGCATGGAGTGCTGCTTTGGCTGTGTTGCTAGCAGGTATGACTGCAAAGGTAAGCTTTAGTATGCCTCGGCTGGCATGTGCAAGGCCCTTTTGCGCTTCGGCTACTTGCTCGGCGAGGCCCGGGGTATTGCCAAAATCGACCACATCAACCTTTCCTGAATAGGCATCAAGACATCTTTGGGCGCTCGCATCGCTTTCGAACGGCCCGGGTTGGCAGGGGCTGCTCGGCAGTTCATTGTACGCAGCTTCGCTGCCCGGTAAGGCAGGTGCTACAGGAGCGGGGTCAACTTCTTGCAAATGAGCTAATGCTGTCGGCGCGGGTGCCTGTTCAGCTGTGGATCCACTCAGTAAGGTACCGGCAACCAAGAGTGCCGCCCCAGTTGCTGCGAGTGATTCGAATCGGTTCATGTGCATATATTAACATAAATAAGTAATATTAGCAATAGCATTATCAAGGTAATAAGACACAATGCCTGGACGGTACAGTTTAGTAGTGTCCTGGGGCGTTGCCATGAGTGTGCAGGGGCTGTCAGATCCCTAAGAACGGGTGATTTGCAGGTGACATGTTCTAATTCGTGACTTTAGTAGTACGGATTTCCCAATCGGCTACAGAATTGTAACGATCGGTATCGACATTGAGCGTGTGCTCGCTTAAGCCATACACGGTGCCGCGGGTGACATATAAGAAACGGGGCTGATAGAGGCCAAGTGCAGGGGCATCATTTTGCCAAGCCTGCAAGAACGGCTTGTATTTAATGGTACGGAGTACTGGGTCGAGTCGGGTACGGCCAGCTTCTAGTGAGGCATCGGCCACCGTAGATTTATACTCTGAAAAATTGATGCGTGTGTTGCTTAAGATGTTGGCCTGGCTGCTGTCCCAGTAGGCAAAAACATCAGGGTCGATACCTATGGAGACACCGTAGAGCAATGCGTCGTAGTTGTGAAATTCGAGCGTGGTTTGGAAGTCGGTGAGTGACTGCAAAACCGGTGTTACGTTGGCACCCAGTGCCCGCCAGTTGCGCACCAGAATGTCGGCGGTGTGGCGGTTCTCGCTGGTTTCTTCGGCATAGAGCTGAAAAGCCAGTGGCTGGCCAGCTTTGCTGCGCATGCCGTTTTGGCTACGTACCCAGCCGGCTTGATCGAGAATTGCATTCGCAGCGGTAGGATTGTAGCCAGCTTGCTGGAAATCGCGGTTGTAGCCGAGTTGCCCAATCAAAAACGGCTCGCGTACGGGGCGGGTACCGTAACTCAAGTTATTGAGAACGGCAGCCGTATCACTTCCCTGCACTAAGGCCTGTCGCACTTGCTGGTCCGCCAGTACGCCACTCGATGTTTTGAAGAAAGACATAACCGCAGCAGTTGACGGAAAGCTCACCGTTGACACACCGCTTGCCTTCTTTAGCTTTGCCGGGAGACTATCGAGCCCGGCCATAGCGTTAATGTCACGCCGTTCAAATGCGGAAATCATCTGTTGTTGGCTGCCGAATGCGTGGAGTACAAAGCCGCTCAGTTTCGGCGCTCCACCAGCGTAGTTGGCAAACGGCTGCAGTGCGATAAGGTCAACGACCTTGTCGGGATCGGTGTTGGTCCCCACCTGGATGGCTTGCCATGCGAACGGACCCGCACCTATGGGCTTAGTGGTATTGAACGAGTCAGACCTGAGTTCTGCGGCCGGCACGTTCGCTAAAATATGTTCCGGCAAGATCCCGGTAGTCAGGCTGTATGGAAAAGCGCTAAAAACGTTGGGTAAATCGAATGCCACGGTATATTTATCGAGTGCACTGACACTGATGTTTTGCCAACTGGCAAGGAGTGGCGACTGGACGTCGGGGTTCTGAATAAGGTGATAGGTAAAGACGACGTCCTCTGCAGTCAGTGGTTTGCCATCCTGCCAGGTAAGGTTCGGGCGTAGTTTTACTATATATTGTCTGCCAGCTCTGCCGACGCTGTAATCTGACGCCAGATCTCCAACTAGCTGATTGTGGCTGTTGTATTTGAGGAGTCCAGCGAATATAAGGTGTGATACGGCGACGTCGACTGAGCCGGTTGCAAATAATGGGTTGGCGTTGCTGTAGGTACCTACGATGCCCTCATTGTACGTGCCACCAGTGGTAGGCTGCACTGTCTGGTAGTAGGCGCTGAGTGTGAGGGTTTGCACGACGGTGCAGGCAATCGCAAGTATGGCTAGTGCCATCCAGCCAAACGTGAATCGCTTCACCTTCAGTAAATGGTCAAATCGCCCAATCAGGTCAGTTTCAAATGACTTTTCAGCGGCCTCGGCGGCGGCCTCGACTTGCTTTTGACGGCGCCGAACAGTTCTTCGCATCCGCAGCTGAGTTGTCCGGTTGAGCATATTCATGAATTGTTTGTCACCCTACGTTCCACCCTGGGGTAGACGTTACATTATGATGCCAAGTAGCAAAGAAAGCACGAAAACAATCGCAGAAATAATTGTGAGCTGATAAATGGTCTTGTCGGTGCCACGGCGCTCGGTGTTGACTTCCCCACTGCTACCGAGGCCAGCGCCGAGCGATGCGCCCCGGGTCTGTACTAGGATGAGTAGGACCATAAAAAGCATTGAAATGATAGTGACGTAGTTGTAGATAGACATGCCGTTTCAGAACTTCCTTAATTTTCTTCTAGTATAGCAAAGAAACGCCGTCTCGTGTACTCGCGCATGCGTTTAGTTCTGCTCCTCGAGGATTGCCGTTACCAGGTAATTCACTATGCCAATAATAACACCGGTAACGATAGCGGCGCCAAAGTTGGTAATGTGCAGTGGTGTGTATAGTTTGCTTACCAAGAAAACGGTCAGACCGTTGATGACGAGCATAAAAAGGCCAAGGGTGATAAGTATCGCCGGTAAACTGAGGATTACGAGTAGCGGCTTTAAGATGGCATTTAGAGCGGCTAGAAGCAGGCCGCCTACAACGATAACACTGATCCTGCTGCCATAGTCGATACTATTTGTCAGGAGCCCGGCAGCAATCCACAGGCCGAGCGAGCACACGACCCAGCGGAGTAAAAAGCGATAGACGAAACCTTTGTGTGCAGTAGCCTGCATAGTGGTCCTATTGTACGAAACCAAGGCGGCGTGGGCAAGCGGCACTTAGTACTTGATTGCCTGTTTTAGTAATAAGTACGTCGTCCTCCAGGCGTATACCAATCCCCTCCTCTGGTATGTATATGCCCGGTTCGCAGGTGAGGACCATATTGGCTGCAAGTGGCTGTTGGTAGTCACCTACGTCGTGCGTATCCAAACCTAAAAAGTGTGAAGTAGCGTGAGGAAAGTATCGCCTGACAGCGTTATGCGTCGATGTATTTACCAGGCCCAGTTTTTGCAGCTGGGTGCCCATGCATTCGACCACAGCTTGTTCGTAATCGTGCATGAGTGCGCCCGGTCTAAGGAGCGTCAGGGCGTAGTCTTGCACAGCGGCAACAGCATCGAATACTGCCTGCTGGCGTGCACTCAGCGGCTGTTTGCGGACGGTGCGGGTGATATCGGCAGCATAATGTTCCACGCTGGCGCCAATATCGAGCACAACGAGGTCTTCTGTGCTGATTGCTCCGTTATTATTCACATGGTGTAGCGTGGTGGCATGCTGACCTGCGCCTACAATCGGTTCAAAGGCATGTCCTTCGGCGCCACGATGGCGAAATCCGTAGCTTATAGCAGCCTCGAGCTCATATTCATGTGCGGCGGATGTTAGAGTATTTGGCTGCGCGACCTCAATGAGTGTTTCGGTGGTGACATCAATTGCACGCTGCAATGCGTGCAATTCCTCGGGTTGTTTTACGGCCCGGGCGTGTGCCAAAAGTGATCGTACATCAGTGACAGCTAGACTTGGATCAAGTCGCTTGAGTTTTGCAATAAGCCGGCGGCGGTATGGTGGCGTGTGCAAACGGTGCCGACTCAGGAAGCTTGGTGGACTAGCGCATGTCGCGACAGTGTGGCTTGCTTGTACAAGCGCCTTCACACGTTGCCAGCCGGTGCGTTCATCAAGAATCTCGGTTATGCCAGAACGCTGGCTAATCGCTGCAAAATCATAGGCGCCATCAAAAGTCTCCCGCTCTGCACTTAAAACGGGTGCTATTAAAAACGCGTTGCCTTTGGCTATAACAAGCACTAAATCAGCATCGTTTAAGCCGGTAAGATACCAAAAATTACTATCTTGCACGAACTTGAATGGTTCGTCAGCCGCGCGCTGCATCATCCCGTTGGCGGTAATGATGATTGGTGTATTCGTATCGATGCTATTGCGTAGTTTGGCGCGGTTGTTTGCGAAAAAATCAGCAGTAAAAAACGTGTTCATTAAGCATCTAGTATAGCAGAGACTAATGCCTCGTTAAGCGCCACCAAAAACTGGGGCCAGCTAGTGGCTTGCCGAGTGCGAGCGGCGTTTGGGTTTGGATGCGCCCGGCTACAATTTGCAAATTACCAATATTGCCGCTTCGCACACTAGCGTCTATTTGATGTACTTCAGTAACGGGGTTGGTCCTCCAGCGCACAAGTTGCAGTGCATTCTTGGCGATGATCGATGAGCTGGCGCCCCAGGCGGCATGTAGATTACCCACAGATTGGCCGGCCGACGCTGCTGATACAGGCTCGAAGCCCTGCTGTAACGAATCAACCAGTTGCGCGCTGTTCTGAAGCGCGGTGTGTAAATCTGGCGCGTCCATCACGGCGCCGGTAACAGGTATGGTCTTGCTGTCGATCTGCACGTTAGCGGTAAACAGAAACGCGCCTGGGTCGGCATCGTTGTTGCCGGTTTTGAGACCGGTTATACCACTGGTGCCAAGCATGGTGTCATAGTTATAAACCGTGCCAACCCCAGGTAGCGCCGTACTGCGTTTGCCGGCTATCTCCATCAGTGTGGGGTTTTGGAGTGCAAGCGCGCCCAGCTGGGTCAGATCGCCAGCAGTACTAATGGTGCCAGGATCAAAGCCACTGGCATCAGGACCGATGTGTGTTTGGCTAAGGCCGTGCAAACTTAAGAAATGAGCGGCGTATGCTGCGTACGTACTCTGGCTGCCAAATACCCAGCGCACCAACGAATCGGCAATGTTGTTGGCCGAGGGAATCATGAGTGCCTCAAGCGCTTGGTATTCAGTGAGCTTTTCGCCTTGAGTGACTGCTATCAATGAGCCATCTTCGGCGGCGTAGGCCTGATAGAGTGCCACATCGCTCGGGCCGATGGTGTAGGTAGGACCACTCTGCCCTGGTGATAGCGGTTGTTTTTCTAGCACGCAGAGTGCAGTGATGACTTTAGCGATACTGGCCGTAGCCAAAGGCTCCATGGTGCCGTGAACACCAAGCGATCCGTAATCACTTGCAGCCGCGGCAGCTTGCCCTTGGGCGGGCCATTGTAGAGATGGTTGGCCGGCTGCTGCAGGCAAAGTGATATGCACGCTTGCAACGGGAGTCGGCAGGGGGCGGGCATAGTTGACAGTGGCGGCAATAAACACTACTACTAGGGTGCCAATAAAGAAGGGCCGCTTAGGCCGACGTTGCTTTGGGGCTGGGTGGGGTGTCGGTTCAATAATGCGCATAAATCTACCCTATAGTAGCATCTTGCGGGGGCAAATCATGCCTACCACCGTACGCTACTTTGGGCTATACTGGTAGCATAAACAAAACAAGGAGTAGGTAATCTATGGTTGTAGCGGTAATTGTTATTGCAGTACTTGTTGTGCTGGCACTGATCGTTGGCGCAATGTACAACGGGCTGGTGCGTCTGAACGTCCGTGCCAATGAAGCCTGGAGCGATATAACAGTACAGCTGAAGCGTCGTGCGGATCTTATTCCAAATCTTGTTAACACGGTTAAGGGTTATGCCACCCACGAAAAGAGCGTGTTCGAAGACGTAACAGCAGCCCGGGCGCAAACGCTGAGCGCCAGTACTCCTGCCGAAGCCGGTAAGGCCGAAAACCAGTTCCAGCAAACACTCAAAAGCCTGTTTGCAGTAGCCGAAGCCTATCCAGACCTCAAAGCTTCACAGAATTTTCAACAGCTGCAAGCTCAGCTTACTGACACTGAAGACAAAATCCAGGCATCACGCCGCTTTTACAACGGTGTAGTGCGCGACTTTAATACCAAGCGGCAGGTATTCCCTACGAATGTTTTTGCCAAGATGCTCGGATTTAAGCAAGATAAAGAGTTCTTTGAAGTCGACGAAGCGCAGCTGGCCGACATTCAGAAGCCAGTTGAAGTCAAGTTCTAACGCTAACTACGGAACGTTTACAGCGTATGGGCAAGCAGGTGGTTACGATGAGCATGCAGATAATGCACGTGAGGAAATATGTATAGCGAAATAGCCAGCAATAAACGTAAGACAGTTTTTATTATGGCTGGGTTCTTGGTGTTCGTGGTGGTGCTGGCCTGGCTGCTCGGACAAATAAATGGAATGGGTACGATGTACTTTGTACTGATTTTTGGCCTAAGCTACGCTGCCATTAGCTATTTTGCCGGCAGTCGGTGGAGCCTAGCAGTTAACAATGCCCGTGAAATCCAAAAAAATGACAACCCACGGCTATGGCGGACGGTAGAAAACCTTGCTATCACCGATGGCTTACCCATGCCGCGCGTATATATCATGAACGATCCTGCGCCAAACGCCTTTGCAACGGGGCGTGATCCGAACCATTCGGCGGTGTGTGTCACTAGTGGCCTACTCGATATGATGGACGATAACGAGCTGCAAGGTGTGCTGGCGCATGAGCTTGGTCACGTCAAAAACTACGACATCCGCGTAAGTATGCTGGCTTTTGCGTTAGCTGCGGTTATTGCCGTGCTGGCAGATGCAATTCTGCGCATGACCTGGTTTCGTAATCGTGACAACGAAAACGACAGCCCCGTACTACTAGCTGCCGGAATTGTGGCGGCTATTGTCGCGCCACTGGTGGCTACCATGATCCAACTGGCCATTTCACGCAAACGTGAGTACCTGGCCGATGCTACGGGCGCACTGACCACTCGCTACCCCGAAGGTCTGGTGAGCGCACTCGAAAAAATTGCCCAAACCGGCAGCACACTCCGCAAGCAAAATACTGCCACGGCACATTTCTTTTTTGCTAACCCGCTTCGCGGTCATTCGCTTAACAACTTGTTTAGTACGCATCCGCCTATTGAAGAGCGGATTGCACGGCTGCGCGAAATGGGGACCCATGCCTAAAACCGCGGTCAAGGACCGACCGGCTAAATCGGTAAAGAGCAACAGGCGAGCTCCTTCTGTCAGAAATGAGCCAAAACAGCGTTTATCGCCAAGCCCCACAAATGCCGCGCCTCGCCGGCTACAAGCGCCAAAAGCAATTTGGTATCGGCCGCTATCGTGGCGCCATCGCCCACTGGCACCGGTGCGTAGGCCACTTCCTAAAGCACGTATTATGCTGTGGAAGACATTGCAGCAATTCTGGCAGCACAAAGTAACGTTCGGTGGTATCGCCCTCATTTATGGCTTGCTCAATCTGCTCCTAGTGCGTAGTGTGTCTGGGAGTAATAACCTTAGTACGCTTAAAACCGTTCTTGAAGGCCTAGGGCATGGTGTTATGAGCAAGGTAGCTGCCTCCGCGGGGAGTTTCGCGTATCTGCTGAGCACTTCCGGCAGTGGGAATACGGCGGGTTCAGGTGTATATCAGGGTGTCCTGCTCTTAACGTGCAGCCTCGCCTTCATTTGGGTGCTTAGACAGACATTAGCAGGCCACACGGTACGCATTCGGGATGGTTTTTACTTAGGTATGTATCCACTCGTGCCGTTTCTGCTGATTTTTCTACTTATGGTAGTGCAACTCGTGCCAATGGTCATAGGTGGCGGCATCTACGGCACAATCGTCGTCAATGGCATTGCCGCACATTTCTGGGAACGGGCGCTATGGCTGGGGCTTTTCATTGTACTGGGTGTATGGTCACTGCGCATGGTAACGGCCACGATTTTTGCACTGTATATAGTAACGTTGCCTAACATGACACCCATGAAAGCCTACAAAAATGCTCGGCAGTTAGTATATGCTCGGCGTCTGCTGGTATGGCGCAAGCTGGTGTTTCTGTTGACAGTTGTGCTCGTCTTGGCGTTACTGGTGGAGGTGCCGCTCATCTCATTTGCGATTGCAGTAGCTCCATGGGCGTTGTTTGTGCTTAGTATGGCTATTTTGCCGCTTGTCCATGGATATTTATATAACCTCTATCGGGAGATGTTGTGAGTACCGTAAACACCAAACGTGCAGCAGAGCTGCGCAACCTACTTAACCAGTATAGCTACGAATACTATGTGCTTGATGAACCGTCAGTCACTGATGCTGTCTATGATGGGCTGATTCGCGAATTGAAAGCGCTTGAGGCAGCGGATGCATCACTCGTAACACCGGATAGTCCTACCCAGCGTGTTGGCAATGTACCACTTGATAAGTTTGCCAAGGTTGCGCATAGCCGCCCTATGATTTCCTTAAACGATGTATTTGACCGGAGTGAGGTCGAAGCCTGGGTGGAACGCATGGATAAACTCTTACCAGGCCACCAGCACGAATTTTTCTGTGATATTAAAAAGGATGGGCTAGCGTGTGCGCTCATTTACCAAGATGGCGTATTTGTACAGGCGGTAACCCGCGGCGACGGCCGGATCGGTGAAGATGTGACCATGAACGTGCGCACTATACTTAATGTGCCACTGCGGCTGCGCGAATCAGAACAGTACGCAGTGTTTTTACGTGGTCGCACCGAAATCCGCGGCGAAATTGTTATGTACAAGAGTGAGTTTGAGGCGCTTAATCGGAGCCGCGAGGCGACAGGCTTACCCATCTTCAAAAATCCGCGCAACCTTGCCGCCGGTACTATTCGCCAGCTTGATCCGAAACTAGTTGCCGAACGGCCGCTGCGCTTTATTGGCTACGACCTGCTGCGTGAAGATCCGGTCGAGGTACCTACCAACACATTTGCTTATGAAGCATTGAGCGACCTTGGCATATACCGTAGCCCCGAAGCCAGTGTGTTTACTGGGCTCGATGACGTCATGCATTTTGTAGCCGATTGGGACAAAGAACGTCACAATTTGCCCTATAACACTGACGGTTTGGTGGTAAAGGTCAACGACCGTGCACAGTATGATGCACTAGGTAGTGTGGGCAAGAACCCACGGGGCGCCATTGCCTACAAATATGCCGCTGAGCAGGCTACTACGGTAGTAAAAGACATTGTGATCAGCATAGGCCGTACCGGTGCCGCCACCCCTGTTGCTGTGTTTGATCCCGTTACTGTAGCCGGTACTACTGTGCAACATGCCTCCCTGCACAATGCTGATGAGATTGCCCGTAAAGATGTGCGTGTCGGCGATACAGTCGTTATCTATAAGGCTGGCGATATCATCCCGCAGGTAGAAAGCGTGGTAATAGAACTGCGCCCCAAGTCAGCCAAGCCATTTAACTATGAGCAGGCGTTAGCCACGCAGTATCCCGAGCTGGAATTTGACCGCCCTGAGGGCGAGGCAGTCTACCGCGTAAAGGGCGCGAGCGGTACCTTGCTACTCAAGCAAGCGCTGGAGCATTTTGCCAGCAAAGGTGCACTCGATATAGACACATTGGGCGAAAAAAACGTTGTTGCGCTGGTTGATGCTGATCTGGTGCATGATTTGGCAGACATCTACGCCATTACCAAAGCGCAGCTGCTGGAGCTTGATCGCTTCGCCGAAATATCAGCTCAAAAGCTCCTAGACGCGATTGCGGCCAGCAAAACGCCGCCACTGGAGCGCTTTGTGTATGGCCTAGGTATACGCCACGTGGGTGTACAGACGGCCATTGATTTGGTGAATCATTTTGGCACGATGGATGCGCTGCAGCATGCCACCATAGATCAGCTCGAGGCAGTCGATGGTGTAGGAACGGTAGTGGCCGAAAGCATTGCTGCTTGGTTTACCGACCAGGATAATGCTGAGCTACTTGCCAAGTTTGAACATCTAGACGTGCAGCCACATTTTGAACGCAAAACCGGCAAACTAACCGGACAGAGTTTTGTCATAACCGGTACACTCGAAAGCATGGGTCGCGACGAGGCGGCTGAAAAGATCAGGAGCTTGGGCGGTACCTTCCAAACAAGCGTTGCTAAAGATACAACGTATCTGGTCGCCGGGGGTAAAGTGGGCGCTAGCAAACTCAAAAAGGCCGAGGCCTATGGCACCAAAATTATTGACGAAGCAGCGTTGCTGGAACTTTTCTAATGGTGAAGAACGTCACGTTTATAACCGGCAACCAACACAAGGCGGACTACCTGGCGAAGCTGCTTGGCATGCCGCTTAACCACCATAAACTCGACCTAGTCGAAGTTCAGTCAACATCGCTCAAAGAGGTCGTTGAACACAAAGTTCGCGAAGCCTACAGTCATATGAATGGCCCGGTACTGGTGGAGGATGTTTCGTTAGGGTTTGCAGTGTTACACGGCTTGCCTGGCCCGTTCATTAAGTTTTTTGTTGAACAACCAGATGGCCTAGAAAACCTATGTCGTATGCTCGATACATTTGATAACCGGAGCGCTCGGGGCGAATGCGTCTATGGTTACTATGATGGCGCCAAGCTGGAACTGATACCTGGTGGTATTGATGGCTTTATAGCGGACCACCCACGAGGAGAAAATGGTTTTGGTTGGGATAGAATATTCTGCCCAGAAGGCTACAGTGGCAAGACACGCGCTGAATTGTCCGACGAAGACTACGAGGCCGTCTATCAGGTCATCAAGCCCTTGCCATTACTGCGAACATTTTTGCAATCGATCCAGTAGGACATTGACATTATTACCATAAGCAATATCCTTTTATTGCGCTACAGCGTATAATGTGTTCATGAATCCAAATCAGAGGTGGGTGGATGGCACCACCGCCACTGCCCCCGTTCCTCCTTCGCTCACACCGAATATTCCCAGCCCAGCTCCATCACAGTATCCTGGTGAATCGCTCTACTTGCCACAGCCCGATTACGGCGCACATCCGGCAATGCAGGCTACGTTACCTGGCCCAAATCGCTCACGCCACCGTTTACTAGCTGCTTTGACGGTTGTACTATTTGTGGCGATCGTTGCCGCTGTAAGCGCGGTAGCCTTTCGGCACCCTAAGCTACATGTGGCGCTACACAAAGCTCCTGCCGCCCCAGTTCACGCCGCAGTAAGTGTGCCGAAAGTTACTAGACCAACTCGGATCGATCCTGATACCGAACGCCACCAAGATTTGCAGGCAATACATACAAGCCTTGAAACATACTCTGCCAAGGTCGGACACTACCCCACCTTGTCACAGCTTAATTCCAGCGATTGGCTCGAGGCCAATATGCCGGATGTAAAGCAGGCAGCTCTGGCTGATCCGGCAGGTTCTAGCCCAAGCCTAACTAGTACGCCTTTGCCAAACCAGTATGCGTATCAGGCGTATGCAAGCGACGGACACACTAGCTGCGATGACGTCGCTGTTAATTGTCAATCGTATCTGCTAACGGCTACGCTGAGCAGTGGCACTGTCTTTACGCTGCGTTCAGGTGCTTGACAAATAAACCATACAGCTTATAGTTATACGTAATTCGTGCGCTCAAAAGCGGCGCTTGAAACAAACATTTTAAAATACAAATGATTGCCCCTCACCCGCCGCCGGGTGGGCGCGCACGAAACCAAAACCGAGCATCTTTTGCTCGGTTTTATTTTGTCCTCTTTTACGCTATAATTGCCCCTGATCTAAGGGCTGCAAATTGCAGCCCAAGGAAAGAGCAGCCAGACAAAATGTGAATCATTTTGCCTGCGCGATGAGAGAACCTAGGTTCTCTCATGCTGCGCCTTAGGGGAGTAGCTCAGTTGGTAGAGCACCGGTCTCCAAAACCGGGTGTCGCAGGTTCAAGTCCTGTCTCCCCTGCCAAAAGAAGCGTCCGAGCAGTTGCTGCTTGGGCGCTTCTTTTGTAGGTGGAATCGATTTGGACCTGCGATAGGAATTTTGCGAGAGCAAAAGACCGTACAAGCAGGTTCTTGGAGGCTGGCCGCCCGCAGGAGCTCGCTCCGAGAACGGCAAGCCGGATAAAGGGCTTTAGTCCGCTAGTCCTGTCTCCCCTGCCAGTGATTTTCGTATCTGTTAATTGCATTTTTTATCATCGTTTTCAAAAAATCCCTATCTGTTATAAAGTTCGATTCCATTCTCTGGGTAGAGGCAGAACGGACCAAACTTGGTATCATTAGGTAATGAGGAAAAGCCAAAAAGTATTCTCTGAGGTGAGTACGCTATATGACAATGCAACAACCAGCATGGGTAAATGGATGTGGCGCAATCACACCCAATGGGTTGCTGACAAGGCGAGGAAATTGGCAGAAAAGTATGGGGCCGATACGGAAAAAGTGTATTGTGCCGCACTGCTGCATGATCTAGGCGACAGTCGCTACGAACGCGGGCACGAAAGCTTTGACTCATGGTCAAAAGAAATGGCTGAAAAGATACTTGCAGAGGCAGGCTTTACCAAAACCGCAGTAACGGAAGTTATTGAAGCTATTCGTACTCACTCGTGCAGACCGGGCAATCTGCCGACAGCTCAAGAAGGAAAAGTGCTCGCCACTGCGGATGGTATGTGGCATTTGCAAACAAGCTTCTTTCCGATGATTTGCTATATGAACCGACCGGAGAATACACACACGTATGAAGAGTGGCAGGAATGGTTTAGTGGAAAGATCGAGAGAGATTTTGGCCCTAAAATTTTCTTTGAAGATGAACGAGCTGAGGTAAAAGAAGAGTACGAGGCTCTTTTAAAAGTTTTTGGGAATAGGAGCTTGGACAGTAAGATCACCTAGCCAGGAGGGTGGCTCACCTAATTCGTCATCGGTTTCCACGCCAAGCAATTCACGAATCTCCGCGACGTCAACCTTCTCTAGCTTGTCATCAGAAGTTCCATTAACGTACCGAATCTCCGGCCAGGCATTATTAGGCAGCATATTTATATCTTTGTCGAGTTGTGTCTTCGAGCGCGGTTTGTATTTTCAATCATTTCCTGGCCTCTGGTAAAATTAAAGTCATGAATATTGGCAAGCTCAAATTTAATTCCATTTCCGAAAGCCCCGACCTTCTTGCCGACCCAACCCGAAAGTATCTTGCGACTTTGGAAAATGTTTCTCCTACGGATATCGCCGTGGCCGAAATAGACCCATTGTATGCCGGCGGCGAGGAACTGTGTGCTTATTACGATGTTGATCCTTCGATAGGTGGAAATTGTATTGTAGTCGAAGCAAAACGGGCAGACCGCAGGTGGTATGCAGCTTGCCTGGTGCCGACCGGCAGTCGCATTGACCTAAACGGCTTCGTACGCAAGTATTTGAATGCACGTCGAGTGTCATTAGCCCCTAAGGATGAAGCTATTCGCCTAACAAATATGGAGTATGGAAGCATAAATGCGGTTGGGCTGCCAAAAGAGTGGATGGTCCTAATCGATGCCTCGCTCGTTGAGAAGCCAATGGTAATTATGGGTAGTGGGCTGGTTAAGTCGAAGCTCGCTATTCCAGGGAGCTTACTCAAAAACTTACCGAACACAGAAGTTGTAGAGGGGCTTGGTATTTGAACCTTGCCGTCCTAGCTGCTCATCAACATTACTTTTAGCTAGTAATTTCCAAATCTCCTGAATATCAAAATCAAGCTCATCTGAAAAGTTATATTCCTGCTCTCAAGCCCCTGCCACGAATTAATCAATATGTTAAATCGCGTCTTCGGATGCGATTTTGTTACAATAAAATTATGAATACCGAAGAAAATAAGAATGCGGTCCTAGCCTACGCTAGGATGTGGAACGAGCATAAAGGCGAGCTGGCGGAAGAGATCCTGGCGGAAGGCTACGTTGATCATGCTCACCCGGAGCTGGTAGGGCCAAAAGCCGTTGCCTCTATGGTAGATAAGACGCTTGCGGCGATGCCCGACTTCCGGATCGAGATGACCTCCATGATCGCCGAAGATGACCTCGTTGCTTTCCGTGAGACCATTACTATGACACGCGAAGGAGCGCCGCAAAAACTTGAAGGCATGAGTTTTGTGCGCCTCAAAGACGGTAAGATGACTGATCGCTGGACATGTTACGAGCGAGTGGGTAAGTAACTTAATTATCAGATTTGCCGCCATCAAGTAGCTGACGTATTTCTTCAACACCAAACCCCCAATCGTCACTCTCAAAAGTTCGATTCCAGAACTGAACCCCTGCCAAGATTGAGATTCAACTATTCTAACCGAACTTTGTTTCGATTTTTATATTCCATAATCAAGTTACGCCTTTGATACGGACAGTGTCTATGTTAGAGTAACAGATTATTTATGGCCGCACCTGAACGCCTAGTTACTGTCATACCTACCTATCGAGAACCCAACTTGTTTCGTACGGTTGAGGCTCTCTTAAGTCAATCTGTACCGCCCGATAGTATAGTTGTGGTGAACAATGACCCCAAAGAGACGCTGCAGTTTGACTTGCGTGATGACGCCCATACCCCAGTGCATGTAATCGATGAGCCTAGTAAGGGCACCGGGACGGCTTCCAACACGGGTTTTCGTTACGCTATTGATGAACTCGGTGCGGATATTGTCAGTCGTACGGACGCCGATGGCGTGCCCCAAAACCATTGGATCCAAACCATCCGTGCTAATTTTGAAAAAAATTCCGGTACACAGCTACTAGCGGGTCCCACTATTCCTCTGAGGGACGAATATTTTCATTATGTTGATGTACTTGCTTGGCCGTTATTTTGGAAGGTTTTTAAAGGAAGCGTGGCGATTGCTGCTCGTAACCGCGGCATTATGCGTATCGCTCCAGGGTGTAATATGGCTATTCGTAGTCAGGCTTATGATGCGGCTGGCGGCTTTGCCAACACCTCTATCGACGATGCAGATGAAGATGTGGAATTATCCTTAGCCGTTTATAAGGCTTTGGGTCTGAACGCTATGGGCTATGATTCTAATATGATAGTAGAGACTTCCTTGCGCCGACTACGCAAGGTGGGATACGCCGGACTAGTAAGATATTACTTACGTCCGGATGCGGCATATCGGCAGTATGCTTCGGGTGGCGAAGTGGATATTCGTTAGACATACTGAGATTCTCGTCATCAGGTCAGCTACTCTAAAAGTCGTCGGATTTGCTTTATGTCGTATTTACTATGCTCAGCTAGACTATAGCAATACTAAGATCGACGCATAACCACCACGATCAGCTAGTGTATTTGCATTAACCTCTGGGCGTGCGAGTTAGCCAAAATTCCAGAAAAGTGACCTCGTCGACCACGTCATAACTTTCCATTTGCAGGCGCAGTGGGTCTGCAAATGGGGCTCGTAATGCTTCTATTGAATAAGCGGGAGGCTATGCCGTATCATGTAAGCATGAGCAAAAAAATTGTACTCGATATCACCCTGCCCTACCCAATCGAAAAGGTCTGGCAAGCAATCACCCAACCTGAACTAATGTCTCAATGGATAATGGAGACTGATTTTAGCCCTACGGTGGGCAAGGAATTCACGTTTAAAGGTAAACCAAACAAGATGTGGCGAGGTTGGGTTGATTGTAAGGTTACTAAGGTTGAGCCTCAGAAGCTGGTTCAATTTACCTGGCAAAATTCGGAAAAACACACTCCAACCCTCATAACCTATACATTGAGCAAAGCAGAAAATGGTACACACGTGCATGCCGTAAATGAAGGCTTCGATAGCACGTACGGGGCCTTTTCGGGACTCTTTTTCAGAAGCATGATTAAGATGGGTATGAAGGTAGAGTTTAAGAAAAAATTGCCCGAAGTATTAGCTCAGGTGTAGCTCTTTGGGCTCAAACTCCAGCTGATCTGCAAAAGTTATATTCCCTATATTCCCGTTCTCAAGTCCCCGCCATTCGCTTTGTCGAACTCTCCATTAAGGATCTGGACTAGCTCTATAGTTCCTGATACAAAACGATAATTCATCCGGCGATACGGTAATTTTGAACGGGCCTTACTCCTCGGCAGCTTCTCGGAACGGTGCTAGTATTTTGTCGCGGTGTAAGGCGAGGCCGCCAAGAATGGTATAGCCATGTTTTCTGCCCGGTAGCTCGAAGGATTGCATGGGAGGATCACAAACGCTCCAATCCAGAGGTACCCGTGTGTCTTTTCTGCCGTGAAACGATACGATCCTACCTGGTGCGGTGGCCGCTACGTTTTGCAGGTAGGTATTTGCTGTGCGGTAGTGTCCTTCGAGTGACGCAGGTATAAAGCGGCTTTTGAAGCGGTTGCTTCGTAGCTGGTCAAGTGCACTTTCTGGTACGTTCAGGGGTGATGCAACAGTGACAACCATGGGGATTTTATCTTCATTAGCCTCCATTGCTCCGATGAGTGCCAGTCCGCCTGCGCTAACGCCTATTCCCCAAATTGGACCCTCGATATATTCTAGGCCTTCTTGCAAACGGGCTTGCTGCGTTTCTGTAGTCTCGCCCTTCCTATGCCACCCGACTTGTAGGATATGAACATCAAACTCATCTTTTGACCATCTCGCGGTCGCTGCCCGGTACGTATCATATTGTAGGGATTCAGGTGTCATGGGGTGGAGGCCTGGTACGATGACTATATTCTGACGTTCACTCACGCTATTCCTCCTGATCTGATTTCTTCCAGATCGTTAATTAGTCGCATAAACACCCCACCCGTCCAACCGCTTCCAAAACGTTTCTGTGTTGGATAACGTCCAGGTAGCCCTGGCTTTTGACGTACGACATCGTTCTTTTCCCATAGGTCTCCCGTTTCTATGAAGATTCTTAAAGTAGAATCGAGCCATTTGTAGGTTAGTCTGTCGGCATCCTCGCTAAAGCCGTTCCTACGGAGTGCGATCGTAGTATCATAATTTGTCCCGGGCCAGCCGTTTGGATAATCCCATTGCCAACCTTTGTATGGCAGTGGCTCGGTATTTGCTAGCCCGCCCGGTTGTTCAAAAAATGGCAGCGACTGACGACATTGCTCCGCTTGCTCTGAGGTAGCAAGCTTGAATAGTAGCGGGTAATATCCGGCCAGCGTTTTAAGCGGGAGCAGTCTGCCTGTTTTCAGGCTACGGTCATAATAAAAACCGCTCTCCGGATCCCAGAAATTCTCGTTAAGAAGCGCTATTCGTTGTTCAATTGCAAGCTGCCAGCGGGCTTGCGCTTTCGTGTCTCCGCGCATAGTTGCATGCCGGAGGAAATCACGCTCATATCCTCCAAGTCGGCAATGCAAATCTACCGGCGCGACGGTATTCCCTAGTTCCGCAAAACGGCTTGATATATCCCAGCCAGATTCAAATGTAGTTAGTCTTCTACTAAAATAGCTTGGATTATAGTAACTAAGGCCAGTAGCATCATCGAAACGTCTGCCGCTCATCCAGACTGTTTGATACTCACGCTGGGTGTGTTCCATAACACTGTCAAGCCATGTGTCATCTGCGCCGTCGTGATCGTAGACGTCAAACGCCATTTGACTGAGTGATGGAGGCTGCGTGCGGCCAATGCTTGTCCAGCTATTACGTGCAGGTATAATGCCCATCTTATCGAATAGGTAGCAGAGATTATCTACCATGCCTTTGGCGATTTTGAGGCGCTCGGGGTTTTCGCTTGTAACGAGGCCGGCTATTGTATAAGGGCTGTCATGGTACCATTGGGTACCGGCAAAATACGCATCATTGGGTGGCTCGCAGGCATTTGGTAGGGCGATTCTGCCAACATGCATAATCCGGTTGCGGAGGCCCTTAGCGGATGCTCTGCCGGGCTGCACCAGTGACTCGTCCCACTGTCTTTCAATAGCTTGCAAGACTGGTTCATAGTGGGAATAAGAGCTAGCCTGAGGCGGGGTTTCGTATGCCATAGATAACCTCCAAGATGCAGCATTTGGCTACATGTGTAAGTGGTTGCTAAAAATAAACGGAGCAGAACCCCGATTACTATACGGAGGCTACGTCCGCTTGTCAATGACCTTCTATGCGGCTAAGATGCATGTATATAAAAAAGACCCAAGCCGGGATACGGCTTGGGTCTTTTGCTGAGCTAAAGGCTCTCTACATACTCAAGAATGTTGAGACTTTTGCCTCGTATGCGGCGTGGTCGGCGCTCCAGATTTCGGCGTGGTTTCCGTAGGTAGGTAGCCACACAGTCTTCGGTCCCGAGTAGAGGTTAGCGAGGTCGACTGTTTGGTGGTACGACACGGTTGTGTCCTTGGTGCTGTGAATGAATAATATTGGGATATTATTCTGAGCCAGCGGCAATGAGTTTTCAGCGTTAGCTAGTCCATCGAAACGGCCACTTGATTGTGCCCTGCTGATCATCATATTTATAAACCACTTTGGTGATGACTTAGAATCTTTCGATTGCTTAATCAAGTCTTCAAAGTTTGTAAATGGATTCTCAGCGATCGCACCTGCCAGCTTCGGCATTGCTGGCAATGCAGTCAGGATGGCCGCAGCACCAACCGACGTACCCATGGCGTATACCTTTGGATAGCTGGCGTTCAGGTATAGATATGCAGACAGCACATCACCAGATTCGCGTTGGCCGTAGGTAAGTCCTTTAGCTGGTTTGCAAGGTGACTCACCCTGGCAGCTCATGTCAATGGTTAAGACATCTAGGTGCTGGCTTAGGTAAAACGAGATGTAGCGGGTCATTTCACGCCTATCGCCACCACCGGCAGGCACGAGCACGATTGCGCCCTTCGCTGCACCCTGGCCGTTGTCGCTGGTCTTGACCAGCCAGCCCGGTAGCTTGTAGCCGTTGACGGTTGGGAAGTTGACAGTACTAAAGGCAAATTCGTGTGTTTGTTGCAGATTGCCACAGTCCTTGCCCCATGCCTTTACCGTTTCGGGCTTACAGACCGAGAAGTCCTTGGTTGAACCTTGCCAGTGGGGCGCCAGTAATACTGAGCTGGCGAACGTAAGGCCAATTTGTATGAAGGCGAAGACGAGGACAACCAAGCCGACCCCAATGTAGGTGAACAGCCGTGCCTTGCTGCGTTTCTGCTTTGGCGGCATTACAGTTGTATTTTTCATGACTACCTTTCTTTTGTTAATTACATTCTTACTCTGGAACTGCTGCATCAATAGGCGCCATGGTCTTGCTGTTACCTAGTAGCGAGCCCATAACTACCGCACAAATAACCAGCACGACTGCGGCGATACGAAATGCCAATACGAAGCCGTGAGCAATATTGTGATCAGCATGGCGCAAGGCAAACGTTACCAAAAACGCAAGGCCGAGGGCGCCACCTACCTGGCTGGTAGCTTGCTGAACTGCTGATGCAAGACTGGAATTGTGTGTGGTGACCTCGTGGAGCGCACCGGTTTGAGCTGCCGGCAGCAAAAGGCCGCTAAAGAATCCAAAAGTAAGCAGCGACGGTAGGATATCTGCCGCATATCCTGCGTGCGGATGGTACAGCCCCGTCAAGAGCATGCCCACTGCACTACCTAAGAAACCAATGACCATCAGGGGCTTAATGCCTGCCTTAGGAATCATGCCAGCTGACATGCCAACACCCACGCCAAGGGCAAGCCCGAACGGTACGTAGGACAAACCGCCCTTCAGCGGCGAGTAGCCAAGTGTTTGTTGCTCGAACAGTGTTAACAGGAATATGAACGCAATGAATGCCATAGCGAGTCCCAGACCGGCGACGTTTGCCAGAACTCTGGTGCGGCTATCAAAGAAGTTGCGCGGAATGAGTGGATCGCTTGATTTACGCTCAATCAGCACCGTTGCCGCTAGTAGGGTCAAGCCTACTGCTACGGGTAGTCCAACAAATTTTGATCCCCACTGGTGGTACGTCGCTTGTAGCAAACCGTAGACGATTGCCACTAGGCCGCCGGTAACCGTTAGGGCACCAAGGAGATCGAGGCGGTGCTTACTCCCGACTGCACTCTCCTTAGACACCAGCCTTGGTATCATGATGAGTCCGAACAAAGCGATGGGCAGATTTATGTAGAAAATCCACCGCCAAGAGGTGAAGTTGGTTAGCAGGCCGGATATGATAGTGCCGGTTACACCTGCTATACCCGCAATACCTCCCCAGGCGCCCAGTGCTTTTGCTCGCTCCTTGCGATCGGTGAACAGCATAGCTATTAAGCCAAGTGCGGCAGGTGCCGCAAATGCCTCACCGAGCCCCTGCAGAAAACGGCTTGATACGAGCATCGAAGGGTTGGCGGCAGCCCCAGATAGGGCTGAGGCTAGGCCGAATATGGTGACGCCAAGCAAAAACATGCGTCGCCTGCCAAACATATCGGCAAGCCGACCACCAAGCAATAGAAGGCCACCAGCCATAAGGATGTAACTGTTTACCACCCATGCTAGGCCTGTTCGGGAGAATCCAAGGTCGTGTTGGATATGAGGCAGTGCAACGTTCACTACTGTTGTATCAACAACGAGCATGAACTGAATAATCCCAAGGAGCGCTAGAATTTTCCAGCGCTTCGGATTGAGTTGTGTGTCCGTTGTGTTCTCAAGAGAAACTTGTGTTTTAGATGGAGCGCTCATTGAGCGCTCCAATTGCCGTGTGACATATAGATTACTGTTCTTTCTTGACAGTCTCGTAACGAAGTACGACGTTGCCGGAGTCAAAACTTTTAGTCTCAAGAAGCTTCAGACTGAACTGCTCAACATCTTTAAACAACGGCTTGCCCTTACCGGCAACAACAGGAGTCATGATAAACATGTATTCATCAATCAAACCAGCGTTTGCAAGTTGCTGCACGATGGTGCCGCTACCCATAATCAAGATGCCTTCATTGTCATCATGATTCTTGAGCTTCTTAACAACTTCGACCAGGTTGCCATCGTGGAATTCGGTATTGGCCCAGTCGGATTCTTTAAGCTTGGTCGAGAACACTACCTTCTTCATGTTAGTTAGCTCTTCGGCAACTGCCTTAAGTGGTGGCGGTGTGTTGGGGTCTGTTAGCATTGGCACCCAGGCGCGCTCAAAGCCCACATAGGTGATCTCGCCAAGAAGGAGAGTTTTGGAATCACTGCGTCCATCAGAGTGGAGGAACTTGTCAACCTCGGGGTCCTGGACGAACCAGTCCATGCCAAAGGTTGCTTCGTTAAGGCTGGCAAAGTAGCCATCAATCGAAACCCTATTCATCATAATAATCTTACGCATAGTGCTTATCCTTTCTTATAGTTTTACTGTACTTGCATTATGCTGTAAAAATCAATACAAAAATTGTATGGAACCGTCATTTTTATAAGTACGATGCGCCGCCAAGATCTTGATGAAAGTCGCGGACCTTTTGCGTAATATCCTTAGGGGTAACCCATGAAAAGGTTTTCATTTCACGAATAAAATGAGGCTGATCATAAAAATTGAGAGCGTAAGCTACATCAGACAGACGTTCGTATTGCCCAGTGCTCATAAGTCGCAGTGCCTCATTGACGCGCTTGACCCGAAGGTATAGCTGCGCGGGCATGCCTACCACGCGAGCAAACCGTTTTTGGAATTGGCGCTCTGAAACGTGCAGTTTGCCGGGCAGGTCTTTTATTGCTACTGAGGCAATGTTGTTGTGAATCAGCTCCAGGCTTTTCTCAATCATCTCATCGCGCCGTGATGATTGTTCTTTTTTTCTGGTCAGGGCATCGCACAGGAGTGTGATCCGCTCGGAATCAGTACCTGCTTGGCATATCTTTTCGGTTAGGTCGGGCTCGCCAAAATCTTCCGGCACCATAAAACCTTTGCCAAGTTCGGATGCATCAAGCGCGAATAGATCATAAAGCGCATATGGTTTCAGTACGACCTGGATGGTTGTGTAACCTCCTTTGCTGAAGCGCATGATGCTGGGTGTTGCGCCCTGCCCATGCAGAAAGAGGATAGGTATATCAGTTACGTTAAATAGACTAGTAGCGATACTTTCGATCGCCGATGTGCCCTTCTCGCTCAGCCCGAACACTAGTCCAGGCAGGCCGTTGGGGCACACTTTTACTTCAAGGCCTTGATCACTACCCTCGTGTGTTGCAACTCGAATACATTCAATATCGTGTGCAAGAATAGCGGGTGGTGGGAAAACGGTAAACGTAATTGCGTGACTCACACTGTAAGTATACATGGAGCTGGGAACGCAGCATTTGTATTACATGTTGTTTTGCTAGGTTTCGAGTGCAAAGAGCGCACAAGATAACAATTGAAAAAACATAGACGAACCTCTTAGAAGCGAGTTTAGCCTTGTAGTTTTCTTTTAGGCCAATTCAAGGAGAAGGGATCGGATAACTAACTTTCGGTCTTCGCTTTGGTATAATCGCTGCATGATTAAAGGTATTATTATCGACGTTGACGGAGTTGTAATCGGCGAAAAGACTGGTTTCAACTTTCCTGATCCTCATAGAGATGTCATTATGCGGCTCAAGCATATTGAAGAAAAAGGTATCCCGATCAGCCTTTGCACTGCCAAGCCGCACTTTTCTATTCGCGCCATAATTCAGGATGCTCATCTGCGTAGCTTGCATATCACCGACGGCGGTGGTGTGATTATCGATCCACTGGATAACATTATTCTCAAAAGCCATTTCATCGACAAGGAAGTTGCCAGGCAAATTATACAAACCTGCTTGGACCACAATACATATGTCGAGTTCTATACGGTTAATGAGTATTTTGCACAAGCCAGTCAACAGGGCGATATTACAGCGATTCATGCTGATATCCTACAAGCCGAACCGCATCTTATTGAGTCCCTGCTTGATCAAATTGAGCGTGAGAATATTACCAAAATCATGCCCATCGTACATGACGATGAAGACATGCATCGACTAGACAGGCTGCTGCAGCCTTTTACCGATCGAGCGACGGTGAGCTGGGGAACGCACCCAGTAGCTTTGCCGCGGCGTTTCGGCATTGTGACCGCCCAAGGTATCTCTAAACAACAAGCTGCTCAAGAAATTGCCAAGTACAATGGCATCGGCATGGACGAGCTACTCGGTATCGGTGACAGTACATCCGACTGGCAGTTTATTGAACGCTGTGGATATGCGGGGGCGATGGGTAATGCGAGTGACGAACTCGTGAAGCTTGTTGCTACAAAAGGCGAGCGAGGATTTACTGGTGGGCATGTTGATGAAAATGGCATCATTGATATTCTCGACTACTTCGATCTGTAAAAGCCTGACGGCACGATTTTGTTACAATAAAATTATGAATACCGAAGAAAACAAGAATATAGTTCTAGTCTACGCCAGGATGTGGAACGAGCATAAAAGCGAGCTTGCACAAGAGATTCTGGCTGATGACTACGTTGATCATGCTCACCCAGCAAGTCGATACTAAGCGCTGAGAACGTAGTCGAGATGGTACGCCTTGCAGCTCATCAGGACCGCACGGCGTAGGGCTGCACGGTCCTGATGTGTGTTGGTGCTTAGTTTATCTCGGTAACGTAATTCGGCGGAACGTTGTATCGTTGCTCGAGTCCGAGAACGTCCAGATCGCCAAATCGTAATATGGGCAGTGTACCGTTAGTGCCGTCGGGAGCGTATTGATACACCTGCTGATTGTTCACGTATGCTTCGTAGGCCGGGAATCGGTCGTGTGTGCCACGCACTAGTACTGATGGCTTGTTGCCACTGAGGTCCAGGCGGAAGGTGAGCCCCCAGTCAATGGACGGAGAGTTCCCGACAAGCGTATTGGCGGTGGAACCATTCATAACAATCTGCGCAGTATTGCTGCCAACCTGCACGACCGTCGGTGTGCTTATATTATTGCTCGTGCCTCTGCCTTCTGCCTGTTTGAGACGGCAGTCGTTAAGTGTTGTATCGCGATCGGCTGGGTCGATCATGCCGATGACGCCGTTGGTTAGCGCTCCAACTCCAGGGCCGCCATATGCTCGATAGCTTTCCGACACGCCTACATCAGCCTTAGTGTAGTCCGGGTTCGGGTCAACGCTAAACGTTGTTTGGCCATCTTTGGTTTCTGCAATAACACGGATTTCCTGCAAGCTGCGGTAAGCGTGGCGGCTGTCGGCTGTTGCATCGTAGCCTCTATTGTCACCGCCTCCGACGAGCGGTTCATACTTGCCATTGCTAATACAGAACGAACCGGGGTGTGCCGCGGCGAGTGCTGGGTAGAGGAACGTAGGAAGGCGTAGACCGGATCGAGACGATACGAGCGTTATGTCCAGATAATTGGCTGGAATAAACGTCATATATTTTATGTCAAAGGTACGTCGCTTAACATCCGGACAGCCGTTGTTCGCAGCCGTTCCGGCTTCGCTCGGGCACTGGTCTATATTGTCAGGCACACCATCGCCATCGCTGTCCGCTGGCGGAAGCGGGCAGCCATTATTACTTGCGGGTCCGGCTACGCCTGGGCAATTGTCCTGGCCGTCAGGAACACCATCACTATCACTGTCTGCGACGAAGCCGGGCAGACTTATGGCGTGCATTGCATAGACATCGCCAGCTCCGGTTGAGCTGTTGTCTTTGTCGAGTGAAATGACAACCTGTTCCGTGCCAGCGCCGTCACCTAGTGTTGAGCTGCCAAGCGATGGATGCGGCAGACCCATGGTGAAGGTGGTTTGTCCATCGCCGCTGCTATCAGTGTTGACGTAATACCCAGTCTTGGCGTTGTCGTCTGAGCCACAGCTGGGGTCGGCTTCCCAGAGTTCCACGGACAAGCTTTTATTCGGTACGCCACCAGTAACGTGAACTGTTACTTCCAGGCTATTTTCGCTGACTCTAGTAAGGGTAACGCTGCCGTAGCTGCCGCTCGTGCCATTGCCGGAACAATCAATGCCCCCGCTGACTGCGCCAAGCGTTCCTCCGCCAGAGTCGGCGTAGGTTATGCTACTTCTTCCAGGTGCGATTGCAAGAGCTAACAAAAACACGATTGCAAAAATCGCGTCAACTAAGCGTTTCTTCATGTACTCACCTCCCTGTTATATTGGTATCTTCAGCATAAGCGCAACAAAATGAGTTTACAAGACGGAAAAACGGATCATTCTTATACGGCTCAGCTCGGGCATTGTAAAACGAGTAGTCTCGTGCCATCATGGTTATGCTTAGAAAACTCTGATCACAGAGCTCTTTTTATACATTGGCAAGAAGGATAGATATGGTACCTAGTGAGTATTGTTTACCGGCGGCTACGGTACGCCGGATTTATGACGTTTGTATTGAGTTGGGTCTCGACCGACGGGTAGTGGCACATGGTCCCACGCGGACGGCAGCTGAAACGCAGCATGTGTTGCCGCCGAACTGTCTGGTAGAGAAGACGGTTACAGGTAAACTGGGTGATGCTTTTGTATTATGGACCGGCGTGTCAGACTATACTATTTTAAAACGGCAGCAAAAGGCTGTAGCTAGAGCGCTCGGCATGCCTACCTCGAGCAGTCACAGTCTGAACCCGCCAGAAGCAAATCCCATGACATGTTATGCGATGGCGGCTGGTATGGTAAGCCCCTTCCTTATCCCTAATACACCGGCGGCTACTAGCCTTGCGGCGATTTGTGTGGTCCCCTGGCCTGAAGCCTGGAACCAGACTCATGATGTGGCAATTTCCTTGTCACTACATGAAAGTCTCATCATTCCCCTCTCTGGTCTGAATAGTTTGCTACGTCTCTACCTGGAGAACGCAGTTCCAGCTATGCGACTTTTGATTGATGAGATGGCCTGATTGTTCACTATGCTTGTATAGCCATAGGGCGCGAACGTTGCCGATGTACCCTGCAGATTACACAGATAGCCATTAAACTTCCTGTGCCTACAATACGGAATGAGTAAGGTCTGTTTGTTGGCGGCCCGCACCTTATTTAGCCGAGTTCTTCAATCTTATCCTGTATAAAGTGTGATAGCTCTCTGAGCTGTCGCTGCCTACTTTTGATCTCTTGTAGTTTCGTTTCGAGTAGGGCGAGCTGATTAGGTGACAACGTACAACCGGGTGCAACGGTCAGCTCATCAAGGAGAGCTTTAATTTCGGCCAAAGTAAAGCCCATGTTCTGGACCTTCTTTATCACCTGGATTTGCTCAGCCACATCGGCAGCGTAGTCGGCATATTCACGCGAGCCAGCTACTTTGACATCGCTGGCGATTAGTCCGCGAACGGTGTAGTAGCGCACGGCATCTTTGCTGACGCCACTATTTTTGGCGATTTGACCTATTCTCATAATACCTCTTGACTGTTGAGTATACTCAACAGTTTATCATAGTATCATGAGTGATCAAAAGGGAGTTATTGTGAAGCTATTTGTACGATTTGCGGCAGTATATTTTATTGTTATTGGGCTGGCATCGTTGCTGGCACCGCAGGCGGCTTCAAGCCACGCCTTGTCAGCTTTTGACATCTTCGTGGCGCGGAGTCTGGGTGCAGCGCTTGCCGCTCTTGGAATGGTGAACTGGTCGCTTGGCTCAAGGCTCCGTCAGCCGCTGCGCGGCCCAATTGCGGCAAATATTTTTGCAAACGTGAGCCTGGCTGTGATAGATATAGCTGCCGTGCATCAGGGGGTAATCGGAGGAAGCTCGTGGTTTGGCATAGGTATGCATCTATTGCTGTGCGTAGGATTTGTCTACTGCTTCTTCCAGAACCAAGCAACAAAAAACGAGGCTGAGTGAGCAACTAGCTGGCCGAACTCCCGGAGCCTACGAAGCCATCTGTAGGCTCCGAGCCGCCCAGATTACTTTTCTTCGGCTAGCTCGATAAACTTCTGGACAACGCCTGGCATTACTTTCTTAAGGATTGACTTCATGATTGGCGCTAAGATGAACGCCGTAGGCCCGTGGACACGGATGTCCCATTTAACTTCAACACCTTCTGGCGTTTGTTTTAGTGTATGGTGCCAATCCATCTTGCCACCTGCCGGCAGAAAGAACCGATCAGTATAGGCTTCATTTTCTACGCACTCGATCACCTCAAACTTACGGGACGGCTGGCCCTTCAGGGTAACTTCGCCAGTCTGTCCAAGACCAAATGGCTGATCTGATGTGATTGAATCTAAATCTGAATCCCATTCAGTACGGCGGCTTAGATCTGCCCATAGCGCCCAAAGATCCTGACGGCTGGCCGTTTTAGCAACTTGCATAATTTCTATAACTTTCATATTTTCTCCTTTTGCACGAATTGGCGTGTGACATTTAGTAATGTGACTGTAAACTCATCCACCTTCAAGCTGGGCCGAAACGGCACCTGGGCCAAAAACTGATCCTTAGCCCCTTCAATGACGTGGGCAAGTGCTCGAGTATCAAAATTGCCGAACTCACCTGCTTCTTGGCCCGACTCCAGGATAGTCTGCAGTAGCGAAAACATAGGAGCATCGGAATCCTGCATGTACTGGGGCATGCCGTTGGCGTCACGCTGCCCAAATAAGACCTCGACGAGGGCTCTAAAAAATTCTGGATGTGTCGACATGTACTCTATATCTGTCGTAATAAACACTTCCAATTTGTTGATTGAACCCCGTGCCGTACTTGTAGCTTCCTCTACATATGCATATCGCTCCGTATAAATTAAGTGACGTACTTGGTCGATCAGTTCGGCCTTATCTTTAAAGTGATACGAAAGGAGGCTCTGGTTGATGCCAGCCTTCTGGGCAATCTTTGCAAATGATGTCTGAGTAAAACCATGCTCCGCCAATACGAGGATGGTCGCTTCTATGATTTGCTTGCGGCGCGCAAGTTCGATAAAACTGTAATTGTTGTCTTGGCCAGTCGAACTATTTTTAGGTTGCATGACCAAATAATAATGCATAATCAAAAAATAGGCAACCCATACCACACCGTCCTCCGGAACGGTGGGTTCACCATTCAAAACAAGATGCGGCACGCAAAAGGGTCTGACTGAATCAGCTAAAACTGTAGAGGTGCCGTCACCCTGCTCTGTGCTCATCCACGTAGTCAGTGAAATTGTCGAGCGATCGATACGATGCTAAATATTGACAGATTATGTCAATTTAGAATAAACTACCAGTATTCTGTAAGTCGTTCAGGTGATAGATATAGTGCCGAACGCCTGACAACGAGGAAAAGATAAGTATGTCTACATTACGTGAACGAAATATGGTTGCCGCAAAGGTGGCGATACAGGCCTGTGCGCTGCAGCTTTTTGCTAAGCAGGGCTACAGTAACACCACGGTAGAACAGATCGCCCGGGCTGCCGAGGTGTCACCCAGTACGTTCTTTCGTTACTTTAAGACAAAGGAGGCGGTGGCGCTGTATGACGGCATCGATCCTATTATTGTAGAGGCTTTTGTGCGGCAATCACCTGATATTGCACCAATTCGCGCTATGCGAAATGCTGTCAATGAACTCAATAATGCCCTCACAACGGAGAGGAAAGAGTTGGAGCTGCAGCGTTTTGCGCTGCTCAATTCTATCCCAGTACTCAGAAACAAGTCGTTCGGAGAGATGGCCGCGAGTATTGACGCGCTTGCCGGTATTATTGCGCAGCGCGCCCAGAAGGACCCTAGTAGTATTGCAATACGCAACTTGGCTGGAGCTATTGTGGGCGTGATGGTTGCGGTGCTGCAAGAAGCCTACAAGCAGCCATCAATGGCCATTTTTGAAGGAGCAATGGATGCCGCGTTGGCACAACTTGAAGAGCAATTAAAATGACTGTGTACCTATATGCAATGGCCCGGGCTGTTGTTGTAAGATAGTCATTAGAGTCTTCGCTACACAAAAATAATATGGAGCAGCAAATGCAAAAACCAAGTCAACTCAAACCTCTCAATAAGCAGGCTCGTGATCAACTTGGCGGAATGAGCCTTATGTTTCTTCTAGGTATGGGTGTTAACCTCATTGGGCTACCTGCCGAGGTAAGTGGTGGAGCCCGGACGGCTACCTCAATCTTACTCAGTGTACACGTACTTATTGGTCTGGGGCTTTTGGCGGGCGGTGTCTCGACGGTAAGGAGGGCTCGATCATCGGCCTTTATACGACAGTCATGGACTGGCTTAGTTGCTCTTATCTTGACTGTTCTGTGTGGTGTCATGACGGCCGTTACCAAAAGTAACTGGTGGTCATATGGCATGTCGGTCGGCTTTATTACTAATTTTTGGATATACGGCAGCTTATACGTAAAGACGCGGGGTGGACAACAATAGATTTGATAGGCACATCGTATAAAACCGAAGCTCCAAAAGTAGTACACGAAAGGTAAAAGGATAGTATGAAGCGAATTGCAGTGTGGTCGCTGCGTCATAAAGGTATCGTCGTTAGTTTATGGGTGCTCTTAACAATTGCCGGCATTATGTCGGTGGGACCGGCTACAAGAGCATTGAACCCACAGTTTTCGAGCCCGGGTCATGAAAGCTATCGGGCGAACCAGGAGCTGGCACGCAAATTTGGAAATGGCGGAGAGAGCGCACCGCTCGTTGCCGTCGTCACCCTGCCTAGCAACACCTCGGTGAATGCACCGACTGTATTATCTGGGTTGCAAACTGTTGAGCAGCGGATAAAGCAAGTGGTGCCGCGTGCGCGGATAGCGTCATACGCTACGACCAATCATAACTCGGCATTTGTATCACGCGACGGTCGCACAACCTTCGTTATCGCATATCCACCACCCGAAGCAAATCCCGATGGCAATAGCCCGCTGGCGGCCAAAGCAGTGAGTAGCACGCTTAAGGGGGTGACTGTTGGGGGTGGTTTAATCCATGTTACCGGTATTGACGCATTGACCGCATCTGCCGGACAAACAACTGGTCCGAGCATCCTGGTTGAGAGTATTGTCGGGGGTGTCGGGGCGCTTGTTGTACTTATCTTTGTGTTCGCCTCATTCCTGGCGGTGCTTCCCATAGTTATCGCCTTTGTCTCAATCATGACCAGCTTCTTAGCGCTACTAGGGCTTGCACACCTTACTAGCATCTCATGGCTAGTTGAGATCCTCATCGCCTTTGTAGGTTTGGGCATTGCCATTGACTACTCATTGTTGATTGTGGCACGGTGGCGCGAAGAGCGTGCGCATGGACATGCCGGTGACGAAGCGGTGGTACGTGCCATGCAGACTGCCGGTCACTCGGTCGTCTTTAGCGGCTCGGCGGTAGCTATTGGTTTGCTGTCCCTTATCGCTATCCCTGTTCCCTTTTTGCGTAGCGTTGGCTATGGCGGTATGATCATTCCACTCGTTACCGTAGCGGCAACGGTCACCTTTTTGCCGGTCATTCTTTCTAAGGTTGGTCATTGGCTGGATTGGCCCCACATCCACACCGATAAAAATGCCAGCAAGTCTTGGGAGAGATGGGCGCGATTGGTTGTGCATTACCGCTGGCCTGCATTGATTGGTTCGTTAGTTATCCTGGGCTTTCTAGTTGGCGTAGCTACAAAAATGACGCTCGGCCCAGCTAATGGCGACCCTGCAATATTGAGCCAAAAGGGTGAAGCTAAAACTGGGCTGATCATCCTAAAGCAATCAAGCATTGGTCAGGGAGTGTTAAGCCCTATCGAAATCTTGACCTCACCACAGCATGCGACTCAGCTGGTTGATAAGCTTAATGCGAATACAACGCCGGACTTCCAGGGCGTTATAGCTCCCTCGAATGACGATTGGCAGAGTGGCTCGACCACCGTTGTGGATGTCTTCACGCATAACAGCACGGCTGTGACGCTCTCTGATGTTCGCACTACGGCGCATGTGGTAGACTCGGCTAGTCTTGTCGGTGGAATCGATGCTAAAAACAGAGACTTCATCGCTGACACATACAGCAACTTCCCTACTGTTATTGTGTTGCTTTCCATCTTTACGTTCATTCTGCTCGCGCGGGCTTTTCATTCGGTGCTGCTCTCTTTTGAGGCAGTACTACTCAATATCATTAGCTTATTCTCCGCCTGGGGAGCAATGGTGTTGGTATGGCAGATGGGGTATGGGTCACACGCGCTGTGGGGAATTTCCGCAACCGGGTCGATTCCTTCGTGGCTACCGGCGATTATATTTGCGATTCTGTTTGGTATATCGATGGATTATGGTGTGTTCATCGTGTCCCGCATACGCGAGGAATTTCTCACGAGCAGCACGATTGACGAGGCTGTCGTTATCGGTATTGCACGGACCGGCCGGCTTGTGACGAGCGCAGCGCTGATTATGTTCCTGGCCTTCCTATCAATGAGCACAGCACCCAGCACGCCCATTAAGATAGTGGCAACTGGCTTAGGTGCGGGCCTGACTCTTGATGCGACTGTTATACGTGCTCTGCTACTGCCTGCGCTTGTCTCATTGTCTGGTCTGTGGATTGGCCGCACATCAGAAAAACACGTGTAAACCCCATTAATAATTCAAGGAGTATTTGATGAACGATCCAAAACCAACCACTACGCCGACGCAAAGGGCTGTCGACCTCGCAATGGCGTACACGACATTTGCCGATACGGATACGTGGTCGCCCCGTATTGTGGCTCAAGTCGATGGCTATGACGTAAAAATCGCTAAAGTAGAAGGTCAGTATGTTTGGCACGCACACGAGGACACCGACGAATTCTTTATCGTTATTGCTGGAGAGTTCACGGTTGAGCTCGAAGGTACCGATCCTGTAGTGCTTGGTCCAATGCAAGTCTTTACCGTGCCTCGTGGCACAAAACATCGCCCTGCTGGCAAGCCTGGAACTCGGATACTCTTTATTGAGCGCCGAGACACGCTGAACTCTGGCGATGCAGACTTAAGCAATGACCCATGGGTGCCGCTCACACGAGGCGTGGCGCTAGAGTAGCCTAGTACAAAAGCTGATCGAACGGTCGCATATTCGCCTTGACAAACATATCCTTTATTCTAGAATATAACCATATGGTTGAATATGCGCTTAATTTTGACATTGTTTTTAAATCATTGGGTGATCCTACGCGCCGCGACATTCTGCAACGGCTAACCCGTGGTGAGCTGACGGTTGGAGCAATTGCTGAACGCTACAGCATAAGTCTGGCGGCAATTTCCAAGCACCTAAGCATTATGCAGCGTGCGCGGCTGGTGACTAAGCGTCGCCAAGGCAACGAGCAGGTCGTTAGCCTTAACCCAACAACACTTGCAACGACCACCGAGTATTTGCGCAATTACCAGGTGTATTGGGAAGAGACGCTAGCTTCGCTAGACCAGTATTTAGAACAGGACCCTAAGTAGCATGACACCTAAAGCTCCTGTGTACGCAAAGCGGATCATTGAAGCACCCATCGAGCGTGTGTTTCGCGCCTGGACCGATCCGGAAGATTTAAAGCGTTGGCATGCTCCAGAGCCCGCTGGTATTCTCGAGGCTATTTCCGAAAACCGGGTCGGCGGCAAGCGCTCGATCACACTTATAATTGCCGGCCAAAAATATCACCTTGCGGGTACGTATAAAGAATTCGATCCACCCTACAAACTAGTCTATAACTGGGAAGAACCCGAGCGGCCTAATAATTCAATTACGACGGTTTTATTTAAGCAAATCAGCGATAGCCAAACAGAACTAGAGGTAAGTTACACTAATCCCGCCGTGGGAACGGAAGGAATGGTCCAGCAGGGTCTTCTTATAATTATGGACCACCTACAGCAGTATGTGTTGACGTCGGATTAGGCGCTAATCGTCTTGACGCACCCAATCAAATGGTATAGTATTTAACTGATTGTTTAAATAGATTATAAGGCATTATGACATTAGACGAACTAAAAAAGACTTTTTCGGGCTCAATTATAACTGCTGAAGATCCTGGATACGAGCAGGCCAGTACAATCATAATTCGCAAAGGCTCCCCAGCGGTCATTTTTATGTGTGCTACGCCTCAAGACGTTTCTTTGGCACTTGCCTACGCACGCAAAGCCGAGCTACTTATCTCGGTGCGGAGCGGTGGTCACAGCAATGCCGGGCTGAGTACTAACGACGGTGGCGTTATTATTGACGTTAGCTTGATGAATTCAGTTGAGGTTTTGGATGAACAGGCGGGTCGGGTGCGTGTTGGCGCTGGCGCTCACTGGGCTGACGTTGCTCAGGCGCTCTATAAGCACGGTTTGGCGATATCATCAGGTGATACCCGCTCGGTGGGCGTCGGTGGTTTGACGTTGGGTGGTGGTATTGGCTGGATGGTGCGCAAGTATGGGCTGGCCATTGATAGTCTGGTTGGTGCCGAAATAGTTACGGCAGACGGCGACATCCTAAAGGTAACCGCCGAATCTCATCCTGACCTCTTTTGGGCTGTAAGAGGTGGCGGTGGAAACTTTGGCGTTGTACTCGCGTTTGAATACGCGGCACATAAGGTGGGCGATGTTTTCTTCGGTACTATCATCTACCCCGTTACGGATGCCGAAGCACAGCTCAAAGCATGGCGCGACTATGTACGCGAGGCCTCGAAAGATTTGACCACCATCGCCCTGCTTACGCCAGCAATGGGTGCAGAAGCACCGGCGATGTTTATAGTAACGGCTTGTTGGGCTGGTGATGAGGCCGCCGCTGATACTGCTCTGGCACCGCTCCGCAATCTTCCCGGTATGGTCGTTGGCGATACCGTTACGCAAAAGCACTACTACGAAGTACTCGAGGAAGCGCAGGCTCCGCCAAATATGCATATTGAAGTTAACAATGCCTTCTTCCCTAGCCTGACCGACGAAGTTATTCATAAGGTTGCCGCTGCTCATCGCGATCACAACAATATGTTTCAGATTCGGCATGTTAAGGGGGCGCTGAACGATGTCCCGGCTGATGCAACTGCTTTCGGTCATCGTGACAGCGAAGTTATGGTACTATCACCGCTGATTTTGCCGGCTGGTGTTGACGAGGAAGCTATCCAGTCGGCACTTAAGCCCTGGTATGACATTGCCAAGGATGGCAAGGGTGCGTACGTTAACTTCTTTAGCCGTAATGAAGACCGAACCGTGCAGGCCGCCTACACGCCAGAAACGCTTACGCGACTTGAGGCAATCAAGGCCACCTACGATCCCCAGAATGTTTTTAGCCAGAATTTGAATATTAAGCCAGTAAAGGAGTAACTATGGCATCAGTAAATACATTTATTAATTTCCCCGGGACAACCGAAGAGGCATTCGCCTTTTACAAAAGGGTATTTGGGACAGACTACATTGGTGAGCCGATGCGCTTAGGCGAGGAAGCTCCCGAAGGTGCTCAGAACATGCTGGCACATATTGCCCTGCCAACTATCGGTGAGCACGTTCTGCATGGTGCAGACGCTCCAAAAGAGATGGGTTTTGAACTGGTAGTGGGCGGTAACGTATACATTATGCTAGAGCCAGATACTCGTGCTGAGACAGATAAGCTCTTTAACGCACTGTCTGAAGGTGGTGAGGTGGTACAGCCAGTCGAGGTCCAGCCTTGGGGCAGCTACTATGGCATTTGTGTCGACAAATTTGGCACCAAGTGGGTATTCAATTGCATGGCTGAGTAGTTCCGCCTACCCTCCTGTATTCCAAAATTAAAAAAGTTTGCGGATAGAGAATTGAGCTCCTGAAGGTAAAACCTTTAGGAGCTCAATGTTTTATGCCTCAAGTGTGGCGCAAGCTGAAGGTATGCTTGCTCGTGCCGCTAGGTTACGCCATTGGCTCAAAATGCAGTAGAGCTCACGTGCTACACTTCTAGAGCAGCCTTTTGACGTATCTTAAGGTCGGAATGGATAACTGTAACTAGGTGTAAGGGCAAGGCTATGTATATCAGCGCACAATATGAAATACCGTTGGTTCTCGAAGATCAATCGGCTCCCGAGCTTTTACCTGATCAGGACCGCGATCGCAATGTCGCGCTACATCTAGGCAGGGGCATTGCCACTCTAGCTCTTGTAAGTGTTGTGGCAGCATGCGGCCCGGCCGACGGCAAGACGTCCGAGCCGAATCCCTTGCCCGTGTCTCTTAGCACCGCGGGCTCGTTGCCTCCTAGCTCAAGGACAGTAGATGTATATTATGCGGGGGGTAGTGCAGATGTAGTTGCTACTGGGGCGTCAGTCAGTTTGCTGGTCGCCCGGCCAAAGGTGGGGTCAAGAGATTATCACTCGCTGAGTGAAATTGCGCTGCGTACGGATGTTGGTGTGACGCCTCGGGCAAACGGCAAAGATGCTGAAGACATAGAGTTGGGGTGGACGGTTGATCCACAGCTGTTTCATGATAATGAACCACATCTTTTTGTATTTCCGACAAAGGATGGCGTGCAAGATCCTAAGTGCTACAACAATAGCGCCTGCGGATTTGTGCAGCTGCCGGGCACCATAAAAGCTGGTGCAGTTTTGCCGGTCGGCGAGGCTCATAGGTTTGGCATTTATCACTCAGATCAAAAGGCACAGTGGCAAGTGTATTACGATGGAATTGAATTTGGCTACATGCCAGATTCGTACTGGAAGACTGCTGCTTTCAAGCGAGTGGCTGCTATTGCTATTTATGGTGAAGTGATGGCCAACGATGTAGCTCCTCGGCCGTGCACGCAAATGGGTGATGGAGGACTCGGTGCTGCAGACAAGGACGCTATTACACAACCGAGCTATCGTAGCCCAGATCGCCAAGTGCGTGCGCTTGCACTTATGCCCTTCACCAATCCTCAGACCGCATTCTACGCCGCTCAACTTACTGCAAACGGTATCCACTTTGGGGGTCCGGGCGCACAATGCTAGCGCTCAACCGTGCATATATTCGCTGGTTATTGTGCTGACGTTGCATATTTTGGTTGCTTGATAGCTCTAATGCGATGTAACCGGCTGCATAGTCGGCTTATATACTTTGATTGGATCTAATCACACATTACTGCTTGAGTTTACCTGAAAATAAATGTGAAATTGACATGGTTATGGACGTTGTCTATAGTCAGAACTGCTAGAGTTTACATACCAACAAATGCTGGTTTGGGAAGCAGGCCGGCAAGAAAAGAGAGGGGTCGAATGGGTAGGATTTCTCATATGCTGCGCTTAAAAATACATGACGCTGGTCGGCGACTGGTATTTTTGACTGTTGCAGGTATTCAAACAATTACTGCACTGCTCGTTATAGTGCCAAAAGCGGCTGCGGCAGATATGACACTGCCGGACATGCAAATGAAGGTTCCGACCAATCAGATATCTATTAGTACTAATTCCGGTACCGGAGCGCGCCAGTTGGCCTACACGCATATTACGTGGGATGCGGGCACTGGGCCGTTTGAGCTTGATCCGACGTACAATAGCAGCACCGGTACGGCAACTTTTGTACAAGCGATTTACAATAGCTCGAGCCCGGGTGTGTGGAATTTTGACCATACGGTTCCGGTAGCAGCAACCGGTGTCTTTGAGGCACCAAGTGACTACCAATTCCCTCTCAATAAATTCACGCTCAACACGGTTAACGCCGATGGGTCAATTGGCACAGTCGTGGCCACAAGCCCCAAGACGGACTACTGTATGACGGGCGATACGTATGTGGGCGGCGTTCCCAATACACCCAACACTTCTTTTATTCCGCAATCAAACTGCGAGAACCCCAACAAGCCACTCGGATGGTCAGTTGGCTGGGGTGATCAGTATGACCAGACCGATTCTGGCCAGCCCATCGATCTAACAGGCATTCCAGACGGTACGTATATACTGCACGGCATTGTGGATCCAACGCATGTGCTCACCGAGAGCAACGCAAACAACAATGTTACCGACACAAAATTACAAATAACGGGTAGAACTGTTCAGGTACTTTCCCAGTCTAATCCTGGTAACAGTACGCCTACGGTAGCTATGACCAGCCCTGCTAACAGCTCGAATGTCTCCGGCACCGTCACTCTGCAGGCTGATGCGTCTACGACTTCGCCGGCTACAGTGGCATCGGTACAGTTCTTGCTCGATGGCCAAGCCCTGGGAGCACCTGTGACCACCGCACCATATCTGTACAATTGGACGGTCGGTAGTACGGCGGTGGGTAGTCATACGCTCAGTGCTCGGGTGACTGACTCGAATGGCAATATGGCTACAGCTTCTGCCGTGACGGTAAATGTTGTTAGCGGTCCATCTGGCAACCTCACCATCGACCAAACTGTTGCGCAAACCGGCAATAGTACAGTTACCACGGCCCCCTTCTCAACAACCGCCGCGAATGAGACACTAGTGGCATTGGTAAGTGCCGATGGCCCTAGCGGTGCCGGAGCGCAAACAGCGACCGTTAGTGGTGCTGGACTTACCTGGACTTTAGTACAGCGCGAAAACAATCAATCAGGCGATAGTGAAGTTTGGACGGCAACCGCCCCTAGCTCATTGAGCAATGTAACGGTTACTTCTACTCCGACAGCTCCTGGATTCGACCAGCAATTGACTGTTCTAGCGTTTCGAGGTGCGGTAGGTGTTGGTGCGACTGCTGGAGCTGCGGCTGCTAATGATGCCCCGTCGGTGAGCCTTACTGCAACCAGTGCCGGTTCATTTACCTACGCTGTGGGTAATGATTACGATGGCGCGGTAGCTCGCACGCTGAATAGTAATCAATCACTGACTTCACAGTGGCTAGACGGCGCGGCTAGCAAGACCTTCTGGTCACAGGGCACGACTACCGGTGCTTCGGCGACTGGTCAGACTGTTAGCCTTAGCGACACTGCCCCCACGAGTGACCAATGGAATATGGCCGCAGTTGAGGTTGTACCAAGTACTGTTACACCTCCCGACACAACACCGCCTAGTGTTGCAATTACCAACCCAACATCGAACCAAACGGTGTCAGACACGGTGCCCGTAGCGGCAAATGCCACTGATAATGTTGCGATTGCTTCAGTGCAGTTTATGTTAGACGGCCAGGCCCTAGGCGCGCCAGTAACGGCGGCTCCCTATGCTACAAGCTGGGACACGACCAAAGCCACCAATGGCACGCACACACTCACCGCCGTGGCAACCGATACAAGCAATAACACTGCAACTGCAACCACTGTTACCGTAACGGTTCAAAATCCTGCTCCTCCAATGACCTGCTTTGTGATGCAGGCGCAAGTGAGCGCCCATGGCAGCGGTACCGTAACAACTCCGGCATTCCATACTGCTATGGCTGGCGAAGTACTGGTGGCATTTGTTGCCGCTGATGGTCCGACTGGCTCAGGCAAACAAACGGTAACGGTAAGTGGTGCCGGACTCACCTGGCACCTGGTAAAACGGGCCAACGCCCAGTCTGGTGATAGCGAAGTTTGGACCGCAACTGCGTCAAGCATTTTAACCAATGCTACCGTAAAATCGACCGAACTAAAGACTGGTAATGCTCAAGACCTGACTGTCATTGCCATGGAAGGTGTTAGCGGCGTGGGTGCCTCAGCGGCTGCCTCGGCCAGTAGTGGTGCACCGAGGGTTAGCCTGACGACTACTGGGGCTACTTCATTGGTGTTTGCGGTCGGCAACGACTGGGACCGCAGCGTGGCACGGACTCTGCCAGCTGGTTGGAGTATGCTCGACCAATGGGTCGATACGTCTATCGGTGACACCTACTGGAGCCAGTACACGAACACGCCGACAGGTGCTGCGGGATCCGTAGTGACAGCAAGTGATGCCGCACCTACCAATGATCGGTGGAACATGGTGGCTGTTGAGCTTCTGAACGACGGCGAATAAACTATTCCATCTTAGGACATATAACCCCGCCTCTAGTGTGAGGCGGGGTTATTGTATGCTGTGCCATTCAGAGAACGTAGACCGTGCACTAGTCCCTGGAATTGTAAGGCTATAGGCCTGAACGCCGCGATGTGAAAAGCGGGTCGGGCATCGGGGGACGTGTGAACGTCTCAACCTATGCCGACCCGCTTTACGGAATCATGCTTTCCTGCGGTCACAGTTGGAATCTAGTGTTGTGGCCAGTCGTCGACGCTGCCTTGGTTTTGCTGTTGGGTGCGAGGGATCTTGCTGATCAGGATGGCGCCTGCCGCTACAACACAGCAGACGGCAAGCACGCTGGTTGCAATCGCCACCGAAGCGCGTGGTGCATATACCCCGATGAGGACAAGGACTGTAGCGAGGAAACAAGGCAGCGCGACCCAAGTGTAGGATCCCATCGAAGGGGTTACTCCTATCTTGAACGGGTGATTCCGGAATCGACAGGTGTCGACAGGTCTATTATGACATAGATGAATGATTTGTCTAACTTAGTGGACTTTGGTGTATGCGCGAACCAGTGCCTGTATATTATTATTCACCCATGCAATGTCCCGAATGGGACGCACTGTGGGCAGATTCGGCGCAGCTGGAAACTATTAGCACAGTTGATGAAGAAGCTGCTTCATTGGCAACGACTGGGTTCGTGGCCCTTGCAGCAGATTTTTGAGCAGCAAGGCTGGACCGAAGAATCTTGATGCAGTAAGGCACGTCATGCGAGGTTCAGCGGTGAATGGTATACTGAGCATATGCAGTTGTTGAGGGACGACCAAGAGAAAGCAGTACGCAAGATAGCCGGGCGTATTTGTGATGGCCTACATGCAGGCAAACGAGTGTTGTGGTTAGTAAGTGGCGGCAGCAACGTCGCTGCAGAAGTCGCAGTCATGCAGCTAGTTCGCAAACATGCCGAAAACGAGTTAGGTGGTTTGGCCATATTGCCTATGGACGAACGCTATGGCAACCAAGGACACTCAAATAGCAACACTGAACAGCTGCGCAAATCGGGCTTTGACCCAGGTGCAGCAACGTGGGTTGATGTGCTAACGCATAATGTAAGCTTTGAACAAACAGTGAGTTTTTATAACGAGGTTGCGGCTACTGCGTTTGCTAGCGCTCATGTCATCGTGGGCCAGTTTGGCATCGGTAATGATGGGCATATGGCCGGAATCTTACCCGGTTCGCCTGCTACCAATGACAGCGAAGCTATGGTGATTGGGTACGAGTGGGATGACTACCAGCGCATGACACTCACTTCTGTCGCACTCAAACAGGTTCAAGTTGCTTACGTACTTGCGTATGGCCAGAGTAAAAAGGCGGCGTTGGTTCGCTTGCAGAAAAATGCCGAGGAGTTATCGGAGTTGCCTGCCAAAATTCTGTACGACATTCCAGAAGTGTACGTTTATAATGATGCTATAAGTTAAGGGGTAACAGATGAAAATTGCCATTCAGGGCCTGGGTCGCATGGGCATGCAAATTGCACGTAAACTAGCGGAAAGCGGCGAGCACACTGTTATCGCACATAACCGTAGCCATGAGCCTATCGACGAGGCGGCCCAGCATGGTGCTATAAAAGCTTACGAAAAGTCGGATGTGGTCCGCGAGTTCGGTGATGAGCAAATGGTTATTTGGATAATGCTCCCCGACAATATTGTCGATGCTCAAGTAGACGAATGGCTACAGTTGGTGCCAAGAGGCACGGTGCTCATTGATGGCGGCAACTCCGATTTTCGCGCCACACAAAAAATGAATGAGAAGGTTACGGCAGCGGGCTGCCACTTGCTTGATATCGGCGTTTCGGGTGGTGTGTGGGGCTATCAAAACGGCTTCCCGCTGATGTGCGGCGGTGACAACACTGAAGCGTTTGCGGCTCTTGAACCTGCCCTCCACACGCTGGCACAGCCGGGTGGTATGTATTATCACTTTGGCCCCAGCGGCGCCGGCCACTTCGTAAAAATGGTGCACAACGCAATTGAATATGGCATGATGGAGAGTCTCGGTGAAGGTTTCCGCATGCTACACGATGGCCCGTACAAGGGTCTGGACCTCGCAAAAGCGGCTGATCTGTGGCAACACCACAGTGTTATTACCTCGTGGCTAACAGAGCTAAGTCGTGATGCTCTGACTGAAAGCCCAGAGCTTGACGGTGTATCCGGCTATGTAGCCGAGAGTGGCGAAGCACGTTGGACGTTAGAGGCTGCCAAAGACATGGGCATTGCTTTGCCCTCTATCCAGGCAGCTTTTGATGTGCGTCTGGCAAGTCAAAAAGGCGATGTTAACTTTGCGACCAAAGTAGTTGCTGCTCAGCGTAACAAATTCGGTGGCCACAATCTAAACGGCGAAGGTGCCGAAGCAGGTGCACGAGAGCGCGTCGCAACCGAGAACGCGGAGACCCCCGCCCAGTGAACTACGAGCGTCTGAAGCAGCCGCTGGTGCTGGTTATATTTGGCATAACAGGCGACCTTGCGCAGCGTAAGCTGCTCCCCGCTCTGTATCAACTGGCCAAGGCTGGGGAGCTCCCCGAAAAAATGCGTATCGTTGGCGTGAGCCGGCGTGATGTCAGTAAGGACGATGTATTTGCTGAGCTTAGTACGTTTGTTAATGAACCGGACTATGACGCGCAGGTCGAGCAACACCTAAAAAACCATACGGAGATGCGCCAGATGGACCTGGTGGACCGCGGCGCGTACGAAGCGTTGCTTGCCCGAGTCCGCGAAATTGAAGCTGAAATGGGCGAACCGGGCAGCCGGCTTTATTATCTCTCTATTCCGTCGCAGGCCTTTACGCCCATCATCCGCCTCCTTGGTGAAACCGGCCACAATAGTCCGCTAGTTGGTAGTCAAGAATTGCCGCGGTTACTCATAGAAAAACCGTTTGGCTATGACCTTGCTTCGGCGCGTGAGTTGGTGGCAGTATTGGGTGAGCACTTTGCCGAAGGTCAGGTGTATAGGATCGATCACTACGTAGCCAAAGAAACAGTGCAGAACATACTGACATTCCGCTTCAAGAATCCCCTGTTTGAAAGCATCTGGAATAACCGTCACATTGACCATATTTCGGTAGTAGCACACGAGAAAATTGATATTGAGGGCCGTGCCGACTTTTACGAGCAAACTGGTGCACTGCGTGATTTCATCCAGAATCACCTACTGCAATTACTGGCCATTGTTACCATGGCACGTCCACCGCATCTTACGAGCGAAGACATCCATCAACAGAAGCTAACATTGCTGGAAGCTATTAAACCCGTTGCACCCGACGAGATTGCTGAAATGGCGGTACGTGGTCAATATGAAGGCTACCGCGAAGAAGTACGCAACCTTGACTCCAACATCGAAACATTTGCCCACGTAAAACTATGGATCGACAACGAACAATGGACTGGCGTGCCCGTTGTGCTCGAAACAGGCAAAGCCTTGCAGGAAAAATCTACAGAGATCAGCATATGCTTCCGCCAACCGGAAGATGCAACCGAAGAGCAAAACAAGCTGGTTTTTCGTATACAGCCCAAAGAAGGCATAACGCTACACCTGCAAATAAAGCAGCCTGGTATTAAAAATATCACCGACGGTGCCGATATGGAGTTCGACTACGCCCGCTCGTTCAATCAGCGGCCGGCTGAGGCCTATGAACGCGTGATCGTTGACGCAATACGAGGTGATCAAACGCTGTTTGCGACCAGTGCCGAAGTGATCCGTTCGTGGGAAATTGTCGAGCATGTACTAGAGCAATGGTCGCGAAATGGAGACGGGTTAGTGTCCTACGAAAAGGGCTCAATAGGCCCGCTCGGCAATTAAAAAACAAAGCATAAGCAAAATTGGTTGTGCTTGTAGCTTTTTTTACTTATACTGAAGCGCAGATAGATACAAATTTAAAAAAAGAGGGCAATGAAAGTACTGATGCTTGGGTGGGAGTTACCACCTCACAATAGCGGCGGTCTGGGGATGGCGTGTCTCCAGCTTTGCAGGGCGCTTTCAAAACAAAATGTCGACATAGAGTTCATACTGCCATACGAAGCAGAGCATGGCATTGATTTTATGGCAATTACAGCAGCGACACCGCAAGGTGTCGCTAGTGTTATTCGCTCGGGTATCGCCTACGATAGCTACAAGTACGTCAAAGAAGATGGCAGTGTCGAATGGCTGAACATATACGACCAGCAGGAGCTCTATGAAAAATCGGTTGAGCGCCTGATAGACGGTCGTGAGTTTGATATCGTGCATGCCCACGACTGGCTGACCGCGCGCGCTGGTATGCGCGTGAAAGAAAAGCGCGGTTGTCCTCTAATCGTGCACATGCACTCTATAGAGTCCGACCGCTCTGGCGGCCAGGGTGGTAATCCTTTAGTACTTGAGATTGAAGAAATGGCGCTCCATATGGCCGATCGGGTAGTCGCCGTGAGCCAGCATACCAAAAATTGTATCGTACGTGATTATGGCATACCCGCCGACAAGATCGAAGTCGTGCACAACAGCATCGAAGTGAGTGACATTGTGCCTCTTGATAGTGCAAACACCTATGCATATCTCGCTGCTATGCGCGCCCAAGGTTACCGGGTGGTGGTCAACGTTGGCCGACTCACCGTACAAAAAGGTCTTCCTAACCTGCTGCACGCCGCCAAAGAGGTGGTGTACCGCGCACCTAAAACGCTGTTTCTTATCGTGGGCAGCGGCGAACAGTATTACGAGCTTATTGAACTTGCTGCCGATCTGGGCATAGGTGCCAATGTGCTTTTTACCGGCTTTTTGCGTGGCAAGCAGTGGCGCGATGCGTTTGCCATTGGCGATTTGTTTGTTATGCCATCGGTGTCAGAGCCCTTTGGGTTGACACCACTCGAGGCAATTGCGTATGGTACACCATCGTTGGTAAGTAGACAATCAGGAGTGAGTGAAGTGTTTAGGAACTGTCTTAAGGTAGATTTTTGGGACATTAACGAGATGGCGAACCAGATAACCGCTGTCGTTCAAAACGATCCGCTGCGTGATACGTTGATTGCCAATGCTCAAGCCGAGTATCAGCATTTTTCGTGGGAAGATGCGAGCCGCAAAGTAGTCAATGTGTACAATGCGCATCTTGCAGGAGCGGCCGCATGAACAAAAAGGCCATTGTACTCTACTTGCATGTACATCAGCCGTTCCGCATCCGGCACTATACCGTTTTTGATGCCGGCGTAAATCACGATTACTTTGATGCTCCCTACGAAGACGATGCCAGCAACGAGCGTATCGCCCATAAGGTTGCCGAAAAGTCGTACCTGCCTACCAACGCGCGGCTATTGCAGCTGCTGCGTGATAATCCAGAGTTCAAACTGAGCCTATCTATCACCGGCACCGTTATTGAACAACTGGAAAAGTGGGCGCCCGACGCCCTGCGCTCGTTCCAAGAACTCACCGACACCGGCCGTGTGGAAATTGTGGCCGAAACCTATCACCACAGCTTGGCATTTTTTTATAGCCACGCAGAGTTTGAACGTCAGGTAAAAATGCATGCCGACAAGGTCCGGGAAGTCTTTGACCAAGAGCCAAAAGTTTTTCGTAATACCGAACTCTGCTATAACAATGATGTTGCCTATTGGGCCGATAAAGCCGGTTACAAAGCGGTTTTGGCCGAAGGCTGGGATCCAGTTTTGGGCTGGCGCAGTCCGAACTACGTATATCGTCCTGCCTATACCGAAAACATTCGCTTGCTCATGAAGAACTACAAGCTGAGTGATGATATCGCCTTTCGCTTTGGAGATCGTGGCTGGAGTGAGTGGCCGCTGACGGCCGATAAGTTCACGCACTGGCTGGGAGCAAACCAAAACGCCACGAACTTCGACTTGTTCATGGATTATGAGACGTTTGGCGAACATCAGTGGGAATCAACTGGAATCTTTGATTTCTTAAGTCACTTGCCTAAGGAATGGCTTAAGAACGAGCACCATACATTTATGACTGTAAGCGAAGCGGCCGACGCCTTCGAGCCTGTAGATTTTATAGATGCACCCAACACTATCACTTGGGCTGATACTGAGCGTGATCTCTCGGCATGGCTTGGCAATGGTATGCAGACAGGGTCTATACAAGCACTGTATAGTCTAGAAGATCGAGTACTCGCGACCGAAGACATGGCGCTTATTGAAGATTGGCGCCGGCTGACGACTAGCGACCATTTTTACTATATGTGTACCAAATATTTTAACGACGGCGACATTCACGCTTACTTCAGCCCATACGACACGCCGTACGAAGCATATATGAACTTCATGAATGCCTTTCACGATGTTAAGTTCCGTTTAGCGCAGAAAGGCATCGAGGTGTAGAGATGTTGCGGGTGGGATTTTTCGTAAGCAGCCGCGAGCTCTGTAGGGGCAACACCTAATGGGTCGGGCTGTGATGCTCGGCAACGGCAGTCTAACCGTAGGCCTTAACGAAAGTGGGCTGGTGCATGATTTTTACTACCCATATGTTGGGCTCGACAATCTTACCACCTCACGCAGTTTGCCGCACAAGATCGGTGTGTGGGTTGATGGTGCCTTTTCCTGGATTGATGACGGCACCTGGGACATCCAAACTAATTTTGAAGATGATGCACTCATCAGCGACATCCGCATGCAGTCAGACCGACTGCAACTAACACTGGAATTTCGAGATTTTGTTGATTACGAATTCAACGCATTTTGTCGCCGGCTGACCATCCATAACCTTATACAGACTAACCGTGAGGTGCGGGTCTTTTTCCATCAAGCATTCCAGATTTCGCGTGCTGGCCGCGGCGACACTGCGCTATATGTGCCCGAGGGGAACTACCTGCTCGACTACAAGGGGCGGTGTTCGCTGCTGCTGTATGCGCAGGGCGCCGATGGCACGGGTATGGACCAGTTTTCGGTTGGCAACTACGGCATCGAGGGCAAGGAAGGCACCTGGCGTGACGCCGAAGACGGTGAACTTTCAAATAACCCAGTCGAACACGGTGGCGTTGACTCGGTACTTCGCTGTGCGCTCAATGTTTCACCGGGCTCTACAGAAGTCATCAATTACTGGGCTATCGCTGCCGATGCACAATACAGTGCCGAAAAGATCCACCAGGAGCTCTTAAGCGCTGGACTATCTGCTCGCATAGACAAACTGCAGAAATATTGGCGTGAGTGGCTAAAGACAGCTGATCCACATCTTGCAAAAATGGAAACAGAACACCGCGTAGCTATCCATAAGTCGCTTATGGTTATAAAGGCTCATACCGATAAACGCGGTGGCGTCATTGCCAGTTGTGACTCGTCCATTTATAACTTTGGGCGTGATTATTATAGCTACGTATGGCCACGTGATGGTGCGTATGCTATGTGGCCGCTCATACGTTTGGGCTTCGCCGAAGAGCCACGCCGGTTCTTTAGCTTTTGCCGGGATATTATCCACCCGGATGGCTACCTCATGCACAAGTACCAGCCGGACCGCGCTATAGGTAGCACATGGCACCCGCTTATACACGGCAAGCACAGCGAATTAGCCATTCAGGAGGATGAAACGGCTATCGTGCTCTACATGCTGGGTGAATATTACGAAACAAGCAAAGATGAAGCGTTTGTCGAAGGCATGTACAAAACGTTTGTCCAACCCGCAGCAAACTTCATGGCTGAGTTTCGCGATGAAGCAACGCTACTACCCCACGCCAGCTATGATTTGTGGGAAGAAAAATTCACTACCAGCACTTATACAACGGCGATTACGTACCGAGCGCTGCTGACTGCCGCGCAACTGGCAGATGTATTCGAGTTCCCTGATGATGCCGTACGCTGGCGCGAGGCTGCGGCCGAGATCGCTTCCAACTGTCATGTGTTATTCGATGGACAACGAGGCATTTTACGCAAAGGTTACCTGCTGCAGGAGGACGGCTCGCTCCAGTTCGACAACACGCTTGATGTGTCCAGCGCATATGGTGCACTGATGTTCGCTACCGAAGCATTCGGCAGTAAGGCTATTCGTAGCACGTTCAGAGCAGCAGAAGAAGATCTACTCGATAAGACACCGTCCGGCGGTATTCCCCGCTATCAGTGGGATACCTATTTTGCGAGCACTCCTGCATATATGGGTAACCCCTGGTTTGTAACAACACTTTGGATGGCGCAGTATTACTTACAGCTAGCTCGTAACCCTGACGCCGAAAAGCTCGTAAGCTGGACCCTGGCACATCGTTTGCCGAGCGGTATGTTGAGCGAGCAGATTAACCCGTCCAACGGCGCACCCTTATCGGTAACACCTCTCGTGTGGAGCCATGCCGAGCTCATAAATACGCTGCTCGATCTGAAATCTTAGACGGTCTGTCTTGAGGTATGTAAGAACGTTCACGGACGAGAAGTTCGCCGCGCCTTACAGTATCAAGCTGAAGGGGAAAATCCATGCCTTATATAACGGCAGGTAACAACATCGTTACGCTCATCAATGTCTTCACTGTTGGGGTTGAGAATCAGGATCGATTGGTCGAACTGCTTACTCAGGTGACGAGCGTTTCGACGCGCCATGCCCCGGGTTTTGTGTCGGCCAGTCTCCATAGGAGCATCGATGGAACAAAAGTTACTATGTATGCTCAGTGGCGCAGTGTGGAAGACTATCAGGCTATGCGAAATGACACGACGGCGCACGCGTCTCTTGAGGAAGCCGCTCGTTTAGCAGTATTTGAGCCGGGAATGTATGAGGTTGTCGAAACGTTTGAGCCAGCGAGTGGCTAGCGCACAAAAGCAAAAACGGCTCCTGATGGAAGCCGTCTAATGCAATACTTTGCAACTCTAGTGCTTACGTGGCTTAACTTCGTTGCGACCAAGGTTCTTCTTGGTCTCTACGAACGTTACGTGCTTGCGAAGCTTAGGACTGTACTTGCTCAAGCTAAGCTTCTCAGGGGTGTTCTGAGTGTTTTTGCTTGTGTAATAAATGCGCTCGCCAGACTCTTCGCTTACTAGCCCAATGAGTTTACGCTTTTCGCTCTTTTTCGCCATAATGCTATGTAGTTTAACAGATGGACGTAGGATTGTAAACAGATATGCATGCCTGATTTGATCAGAAGAGAAAAAGCTGTCCGAGGAAAACAAAAAAACCGGGTGATCATTCCGGTCTTTTTGTTTTCCTTCTTGCAAGAAAAGAAACAGATTTTAAGTATATTTCTTTTGGATTTATACTCTGTTTGCTATGGTATTCTGCTTGTGCTTCGTTGTCAAGCATTTTTTTACAACTATTTCATATATAAAAATCTCCAGCTATTACACTGGAGATGTATTACTACTTGGAGCCACGATCGGGATTCGAACCCGAGACCTCATCCTTACCATGGATGCGCTCTACCAACTGAGCTATCGCGGCGTACCAGGCCAAATTACCAGGCAATTGTACCAGATGTATTCTATTTTTTCCAGAGTAAAGAACTGAACCGCCCCACACCTCACACTCCACCCCAGAGCAACAGGCCAGAGGCCTGTTGCAGCTGCTCATATGCCTGGCGGAGCCAGGAGGTGCGCTTCTTGGGGTGGCGTGCCCGTACTGTTTGCTGCGTCGGCCGTACCGCCAGGAAGAGTACTGCAATCCCGAGTGCAACAAACCACAGGAGTAGCTTGAGACTCAGCGGCTTGTTGAGTCGGGTGCGTTTCAGCTCCCAGATATGCTTCATGTCCCGAAAGGTTTCTTCAATCTCGAACCGGTGGTAGTACACGCGAACCACTTTCTCCCGGCTGGCCTCGAAGTCGTTGGTCAGAATATGCCAGGGCTCATGGGATCGGCGGCTTTTGGGTGAGCGGACAACCCGCAACTCCAGCCCAAACAAATGTACAGTGGTGTCTTTGCTGTTCAGTCGCTTGACTTCGGTTCGCTCACCATCACAGCTGACGTAGCGGCCACCTTTGAGTCGGATGTAAAAGGTCGCTCCTTCTGCCGCCAGATGCGTCACCAGGGATTCGTTACCGAATCCTCGGTCAAACACAAGCTTGGGCCAAAAGCCCAAGCGGTCGTGCAGACCTTGCAAAGCGTCAATGTAATGGCCGGTGAACGACTGGATACGTCGACTTTCGGTTCGGGCTTTCCGCAATGCAGACTTACGTTTTGGGGCGTCAGGGGTGCTTGGCAGTCGATCGCTGTAGGTCGCCTCAATGAGGCACGGCAAAGCTCGGCCATTCCTCGTCTGCACGGCCCCGACAAACGCCGTCAGCCCATTCATGTCAGAGTGGTCACAGTTGACGTAACTGCCAGGGCGGACAAGCCCTAGTGCGTCAAAGATCGTGCCGATCTGCTCGGCAAACCCACAGTTGTGAAACAGCCGCTCTTGCTTCCGAGCTGCCGTGTGCGTATTCACCACGGTCTGCCGGGCGTTGCTGTTGACGCTGTGGAACGGGCGCAAGCCGTAGGCTTGCAGTCCGAACTGCAACTGGCTCCGCCAGTAGTGGTTGGTAGCGGGTACGAGTTTGTGTTGTATCTGTTCGCGAACAGTCCGTACAATATCTGGAGACGGCATATTTGTTTTCCTTGTTTTGGTTAGAGATTACAAGGTACAGTGTGCCGTCTTTTGTATGCCAAAACAAACAGCCGGCTCACGCCGGCTGTGAGGTGTGGGGTGGTTCAGAGTAAAGAAAGCAATTGCCGACTAAGTTATTCTTTAGCAATCTCTAAAATAGTAGCGTTCGGCAAACTGGCTAGAAGCCGTCCGGGGCTAAGATTTTGGAACCACGCAGCCCGCTGCCAATTACCACAATATCCTCGTCAACAACTCTGGAATCTATTAGGATGGGCCAATCGGCAGGTAGTCCAATTGGCGTAATGCCGCCATAGAGCATGCCTGTCAGTGAGGTAGCTGCATTCATTGAGGCAAAAGAGATTTTACTAGCTTCCAAGAAACGGCGGACAACGCCGTTAACGTCCACCTTGTTGGTGGCCTGTATCATGCAGGCAGCGTACCAGATCTTATTCGACCTTTTGACTTCTACAATAACGCAGTTTGCTGATACCTCCAGTCCAATGTCATACGCGTCACAAAAACTTGCGGTATCTGCCAGTGCTGAGTCAATTTCCGCAATGTATAGACCCTGTAGGTCTAGCGTTTGAATTGTGGCTTGCGTTGGCTCGGCTGCTAAATCAAGCCGCTCTTTTACTGGTAGGAAGTCGAGTTTCCCCAAATTGCATACTCAGTATTATACCAAACGGGGCGACATTACTTAGCTAGGCTTCACGAAGGCATTAGTATAAACAGCGGCTTCTTCCGAAGTAAAAATCTTCAGCACTTCAATATCAAGTGATGTTTTGTCAGCTTCCAGGGTTAGCTTGCGAACGGCAACTTTTCCGTAGTAATGGTAGCTCTCGTCACATACCTCAATCGCTATATTAAGCGGGTAAAGCCGCTCCCCATCCTTAATAATATGGTATGTTTTGCCCAATTGCAGGCCCTTAAGGTCTAATAAATCTCTCGACACAACCAGGAGGCAATTAAATTCTAAGCGATATCCCATACGTTCGAGTATACCAAACCAAAGAGCGTTTCGTTGGCAAACTCAGACTCCCACGCTTCATAATTGTTCGGCCAACAGGTGTACTTTATAGGCATCTCTCTGGTACATCGCAGCATGCTGCATCAGTTCCATTTGCCCCGTTTCTCTGCTCCGATCTTCGGAATATTCTGCAAGGCTACGAAGCCGTGTGGCCATGACTTCGAATATTTCTTGAGTATCAAAATGCATCCCATAGCTTTGAACCGCTCGTCTTAGGCGTTTCAATCGTGCTTCGCTGGGCTGGGGCGCACTTGGCCCGGCGTCTTCACAGAATGGAACGAGTCTATATGCTAAGTATGAGAAGTCCCAGATGCGCGGGCCAGGCGAGGCATTGTCGAGGTCAATTACCCCCACAACGTGGCCGTCTTCGAAAACCATGTTGTATGGGGCAAAGTCATTATGGCAAATTACTTCTTGCGGCTCGTGGGGTGTATTTTGCCAAATACTGTCCTTAAAATCTTCAACGCGGACGGCATCATGCATGCGGCGCATAAGATGAAAAGCTTCATTCAGGATGCTCTCGCTCCATAGCCAAGCTGGCAAAGGGTAATTTGCGACTTCGCCGCTCATAAATGAGAGTACCTCTCGCCCCTGGTCGTCTATGCCGAAGGCTGTCGGAACTTCAGGAATGTTATTCCTGTGGAGCTCATTTAGCAGTTTGTGGATGGTTGGAGTCCACGGCCCAGCGTTACGGTAAATCTTATCACCCTTGCGTGCAACCGTTGAACTGTTGCCGCCTGCTAATTCTTCTTCCATGACCCCATCATAGCAAAAGGAGTATTGCTCTCAAAGTACGCTAGCTCGTGTCTTTGACCAAAGTAAAACACCGACCTTTCGATCGGTGTTTTACTTTGGTGCAGGGTGAGGGATTCGAACCCCCGAAGGCTGAGCCAGATGATTTACAGTCACCCGTGTTTGACCGCTTCACTAACCCTGCAAGTTGTATTGGAGCCGACAGAGGGATTCGAACCCACGACCCGCTGTTTACAAAACAGCCGCTCTAGCCACTGAGCTATGTCGGCGCATATTCCTTTGCCCGGCTACCGCGATAGTGTAGCAAAACAGGGGTTAAATGACAACCCTGAAGCTACAGGAAGAGTGGTCTTAGACGATGCATTTATTTCCTTGCCCGGCGAGTTTAAACGGAAGTGAGAACTATACGCTCGGCCGAAAAGTACCCTTTGGTGCGAAGCTATATGTAAAAACTCGCAAAAGGGTGTCTCGCAGGACCTAGATAACGACTTTGCGGGGACGCAAAATGCGTCGTGGGCGACCAGCAGGAACGATAAGACGTTTTAGCTTCTCGCCGATCATGTCTGCCTCGGCATCCATGCCGCGCTCTTGGTAGGCTTGCATCAGAAGCGTGTAGGTTTCTTTGTTTGGCTCAAGCTCTACGGCGCGAGTGAGGGCTTGGAACATGAGCTTCTCGTTGCCAAGCTTTTCGTTAACCTTGGCATAAGCGACATGGCGGGCAGCCAGAGATTCCTCAAGCTTAATGGCTGACTCAAATGCAATTGCGGCCTTTTCGTAGTTCTCGGTTTCGTAATAAATAAGACCTAAGTTGTGGAGCGAAGAAGGCGTTGCTTCAATGCTACTGGCGATCTCGAAGCAATCGATCGCATCTCGGTATTCTTTTTGCTTGGCATAGAGAATACCAAGGCGGTTGTAGGCGGCTGCGTTTTTCTCGTCAATTTTTAAAATTGTAAGCAATGCCTTCTCGGCACGTAAAAAGCGATTTTCGCGCATACCTTGGTGGGCGATATCCCACAATTTTCCCATGCGGTCACCGACCTTACGGGAGACTTCATTATACTCTTCGGCACGCAGTCGGGTGCTGAAAATCCCCAACAAACCGAATGCAGCGACAATCACTAGCTCGTACATACAATAGCCTTCAGTATACCATATTTCATAACGCAAGCATGAGCTCAGTCAGCGCTAGTTTGGCGTTTCCGTTACGCTCTAATGTGTCTTGCACGGTATGGACGGCCTGCAGGATGTCTCTCCAACGATCAACGGTAGCGGCACCCTTGCTAGCTGCTGCCTCTAAGCTAGCGATGGCTATGGCTGCAAGTGTATCAACGAATGCACGTGCGGTTTCTTTCTGCTTGGCGAGCATGTCCACAAGCAGTAGTCGGTCGTAGCTGGCTCCGGCAAGTGCCTGCTTTGCTAAATCAATAGCGAGGTCGGGCGCAGCTGACTCTACGGTCAGCAGACGCAGGGCCTCAGCAACGTTGGTTCCACTCCTGAGTAGTGCGGTTCTTATTGCGGATTCTGTATAGCCGGCGGCTACAAAGTATTTCTGGAGGTCCTGGATATTTGGTGCCGGCAGTTGCAAAAGCTGCACGCGTGAGCGTATGGTGCTGAGTAATCGGCTGGGCTGTGAAGTGGTGAGTATAAGCACTGAATCACGCGGTGGCTCTTCCAGTAGTTTCAGTAGTGCATTTTGGGCCTCCGTGCCCATTGTTTCCGCGTTTTGCACTATGGCGACACGTTTTATTGCTGCAGCACCGGGTACGGTAAGCCTAAAAAAACCAATAAGTTCTCGGATCTGCTCTATGCCAATGCTGCCATTTTTAGGTCTAACGTCCTTGTAGTAGGCGTACTGCTCAAGACTATTCAGGTCAATACCCAGGAGCTGCGTGGCTAGTGCTGTGGCAATATGGGTTTTACCGGTGCCAGTAGGGCCGCTTAGTAAAACTGCATGTGAGGGTGCGGCAAGAAATGCATCCAGCTGAGCCTGACCATTTGCATGGAGCACTAAGCCGGGTACATTCATGCTATGCGCTCGTTGAACGCTGCCGGCACGGGCGCAGTGAATACTTTGCGCTCATGGCCTTGCACGATGGTAATCTCTAAGTGCTCAGCGTGGAGGTATAAACGTTCGGCCAGTTCGCCGCCGTATAGTGAATCACCTACGATAGGGTGGTGTTGGTGACTAAGGTGTACGCGCAGCTGATGGGTACGGCCTGTTTTGGGTCGTAATTCTACCAGACTATATTGCTCATTGGCGGCGATGGTTTTGTATGCCGTTTCCGCGTGCTTACCCTGCACATCAACGCGGAATGTGGCGGGTGCTTTGGGGTTGCGGCCGATGGGCATGTCGATAATGGCTTCCGGTGGATTAAGCTTGCCGGCTATGACGGCTGCATAGGTTTTCTTTACATTGCGTGTTGCAAACTGCTTTTGTAACCAACTGAGCGCTTCAGGGGTTTTGGCGCAGATCATCACACCGCTAGTTGCGCGATCTAATCGATGTACAATACCACCGCGTTCGCCGCTGAGGCCGTCGCGGAGGCGGTTTCGAAGCCAGGTAGCCACGGTAGCCTCGGGGTTAAAAGCGCCTTTGCTATGGCTTAGGATCCCTATAGGTTTGTTTATGACTACGCAGTCATCGTCTTCATATAGCACCGGCAAATCAATATCAGGAATTTTTTCTAGCTCCGAAGCGTCATACTCTACGGTCACTTCGTCGCCTTCACGTAGTTTGTAGCCCGGTTTGGTCTGTGCCACACCATTCACTATCACTTTGCCCTCTTCAACGAGACGTGCTGCAAAGCCTCGGCTGAGCTCCGGTATAATTTCTACCACTTTCTGATCGAGCCGCTGCGCCCTGCTCATTTCTACGTTGCTCATACTAGGTTGGCTCTCCGCTCAAGTGTTCGTGAATCATCTTCCATACACCCCCTTGGTTTTGTAGTATATTGGTGCCACGGCCGTGACCTGCTTTAGATGTGCCGTTTACTAAGCCAGACCAGTGGAAGCCGTATACGCAAATGGCGGTGTCATTGGTAGAGACTAGCCAGTGGGTATCTGTAATAGTATAGATCTCAGCTTGGATGTTTGACCATGTACGCTTGAAGGCGTTCTCGATCTCAATAATGCCCGTAAGAGTTTCGTCCGAAAAGTAGTACAGGGCATCCTCGGCTATCAGGGGTCGAACTTGCGTAAAATCGTGGCTATTAGTAGCCTTTTCGTACATTTTCAAGAACTCAGAAGCTGTCATGCTTATGACCGTAGGCCGATGGCTCTTTGCACCCTTAAGAGCGTGGTGTTTGCAACTTCATTCATTTGCTTTTCGTCAGCCTCAAGCTTAGCCATTAATCGGGCGTCATCAACTTTTGCTAAGCGGTCCTGGAAGTCGGTCAAAAAGCTGCTGACTGCATCGGCAGTTGCTGTCTTGAGCGGACCGTACTGTTCCTGCCCATTGTACTCATTTGTGACTGCATCCGTAGATCTGCCAGAAGTGAGGGCTAGTATCTGTAGTAGATTTGTAATACCGGGCTGCTCTTGGTTGTTTACGTCAATCTTGCCAAAACTATCGGTGGTGGCTGATTTGATCTTTTTGCTAGCTTCTAGCGGGTTATCGCCCAAAAAAATAATCCCCTTGCCGCTCTCGTCGCTTTTACTCATCTTTTTAGCCGGGTCTTGGAGGTCTTTAATACGCAGGCCCTGATCCTTTCGGAAAAAGGCATGCTGCTCCTGAACGCTCTTTGGTATCACGAAAAGGTCGCCGAATTTGTTGTTTAAGCGTTCGGCAATATTACGGGTAAATTCTATGTGCTGTCGCTGGTCATCACCAACCGGCACATATGTAGCGCCGTAGAGCAGAATGTCGGCCGCCATGAGCGGCGGGTAGTTGAATTGGCCTACGCCGATATGCTCAGCACCCAGCTTGGCGGATTTATCTTTGAATTCGGTCATGCGACTGAGCTCGCCGAAGCCGGTGAAACAATCAAGAATCCATGCCAGTTCGCTATGGGCCGGAACGTAGCTTTGTCGGTACAAATGTACGCTGTCATGATCTATCGGCAGACCTGCGGCAGCAAAAATACGCAGATTATTTAAAATGTCTCGCTGAAGCGCGCTGTGGTCAATCGGCGTCGTAAAACTATGCAGATCAGGCACAAACAGATTAATTTCGTAGTCTTCAGCATGGTTCTTGGCCATGTCGATGAGTGGCAGCAATGCGCCAAAGTAGTTGCCAATGTGTAAATCGTTATTAGCCCTGAGGCCGGTTAAAATTACAGGTTTTTTCATGCTATGTATAGTATACCTTATCTGATGAGGAGACTTTCTTAAGTGGGCTATTATTATGTAGAAATTCAAAAACCGCCAAGCTGTGGCGGTTTCTTTAGTAGGTTCTAAATTTTTGAGCTAGAGCACACAGAACAAACCGTCACACGTAGAGCTAGTGTGCCAAGTCTGGTTCTTCTGCATGATTGTAATCATAAAGTTACTATACCAGCTCTTCTGGTAGTTCTGCAAGTTTGCGGAATTTGGCAACAAAGAAAGCTTCTACGGCGGGACTCGGCGCAAGCCGCAAGCATTGGGAGATTTCCGGCGCAAAAGCTTTATTATTCCACGATGCTACGTTTGGCACTCGATTAGGTGTATCAAATTCTACCGGCTCTAGCACCGCATCACGTCGCTTGCGTAACAGATAATCAACGACTGCTTCGTTTTCCTCGGGCGCCATGGTGCACGTACTGTAGACAAGCGTTCCGCCCGGCTTCAGTAGCCCCCAGGCCTGCAAAATAATCTGTTTTTGGAGCGATGCAAGTCTATGAATATGTGCGACAGACCATGTCGCAAAATCTTTATCCCTGCCATATTGCATTAATCCTTCACCACTGCACGGTGCATCAAGCAATATCTTGTCAAACTGCTGACCTTCGAATTTACGAGCCAGCCGTGTGGCATCAAATAAGGTAAAGTCAGCCTCTACGCCGAGACGTTCTAAATTGGCGCGCATTTTGGCGAGTCGTGGACGGGAATTGTCGTTTACGGTGAGCGCTGCCTGGTTGCTGGTAATTGCAGCGATGTGACTCGCCTTGCCACCCGGTGCTGCGCAGACGTCTAGGATTTCTTCGCCGGGCTGTGGGTCGAGAGCTAGCACCGGCAACCAGCTCGCAGCATTTTGAATATATACAGCGCCAGACAATGTTAGATCATTATCCCGAATAACCTCTAGGCCAACATCAACGGTATAGCAGTAGGGCGCCCACGTGTACGATTCGCCTCTCCACCCTAGGTTGCGTAACTGTACTATTGTAGCTTCCGGGTCGGCTACCAATGGGTTCAGGCGTATGCTCTGCTGCCGTTCAGTGTTCAGTAGATCTAGCGCCCCGTGCTCAGGCACATTCAAAATAAGCTGGGTCCGCTCCAACCATACCGCTCGTTTTGAATCAAGTTTATCTGCTTTATTCTTGCTCATTCGTTCATTATTATACTGTGCCAGCACTGTAAACGGCCCAGTCTTTCCTAATCAAAAAACTCCCCATATACTGAGGAGTTCTTGTAACTATTGCAGCCCGGGAAGAGCAGCCCGCCAAAATGTATTCCATTTTGCCGGCGCGATGAGAAACCCACTTGTGGGTGTCTCATGCTGTCTTAGCGCTTCGTGAACTGGCGCTGCTTACGAGCACCCTTAAGCCCAAACTTCTTGCGCTCACGTTCACGAGGATCGCGGCTCAGGAGGTCGGCACGCTTAAGGGTCGCCTTGTACTCAGCGTTGAATTCAATCAGAGCTTTGGCAATGCCAAGGCGGATTGCGTCAACCTGGCCGGCGTGACCACCACCACTAACAACGACTGATACGTCGAAGTCTTTTACTGGAACTTCCAGCGTGGCGAATGGTTTCTGCAGCTCGGCCAGTAGAGCCTTGCTATCTGCGAGGTACTCTTCGGCTGGCTTGCCGTTTACGACAATGGCGCCCTTGCCCTTCTGTACACGTACACGTGCAGTAGCGCTCTTGCGGCGACCGAGTGCGTAGTAGTAGTTCTGCGTCTTTGTGTCAGCCATTATTTAGTTCCTTTCACCGAAATAGCTTCCGGCTTCTGTGCTTCGTGATTGTGCTCGCTGCCCATGTAGATTTTTAGGCGTGCAAGACGTGGGTCACGTAGCTTGTTCACTGGTAGCATGCCACGAACGGCTTCGTACAAAGCGCGCTCTGGAGTGCCGCCGCTCAAAACTTCCTTCAGGCTGGCTTCTTTGAGGCCGCCCGGAAAACCGCTGTGGCGGTAGTACATCTTATCTTCCAGCTTGTTACCGCTTAACTGGAGGTTGGCAGCATTAACAACGACAACGTAGTCGCCGCAGTCAATGTGCTGGGTAAACTGAGGCTTACCCTTGCCAGTGAGTAAGGTTGCAATCTTGGTGGCAACACGGCCCATGGTGGCCTCGCTGGCATCAATAACGTACCACTTGCGGGTAACGTCTGATGGTTTTGCGCTATAGGTTGTCATTATTTAGTCTCCTTTGCGGCTGGCTTCTCGGCCTTTGGCTTTGGAGCGGCCTTGGTGGCGGCTTGAGCAACGGGAGCTTCTTTGAGGTCATCAACGAAGCTGACGCGTGCCATTTCTGCATTGTCGCCGCGGCGATTGTCGGTGCGCTCAATGCGGAAGTGACCACTTGTGCGACCCGTAAGCTTCGGTGCGATCTCATCGACTAGCTTGTGGGCGGTGGCAATTGTCTGCAGGCTAGCAATAATCTGGCGGCGGTTGTGTAGATCGCCCTTCTTAGCCTTGGTCACCAGCTTCTCGACGTATGGTACGACAGCCTTAGCCTTAGGTAGTGTAGTTACAATTGAACCGTGAATGATAAGCGATTCAGCCAGGCCCTTGATAAGGGCTTCGCGCTGGTCGCGCTCACGGTGGAACTTAGTTCCTTGATATCCGTGCCTGTGCATGTTCTAGAGCTCCAACTCCGCTAGTTTGTCTTTAACTTCGTCGAGTGCCTTGCTTCCAAAACCCTTCAGGTCACGCAGTTCAGCATCACTCAGGGCAAATAAGTCCTGAATGGTGTGAATGTCGTTGTTAACGAGTGCGTTGGTGGTGCGGGCAGTTAAGTTCAGGTCCTCGATGGAAGTGCTCAGAAGGTTACTATCGTCGCTAGTAGCTCCAAGCATGCTGTTACCGGCGCCGCTTTCAACGGGTTCCTGTGCAGCTACGCGAGTCTTGCCGGCCAGTGCGGTGTACTGGTTAACCAGGATCGCTGCCGACTCTTCAAAGGCATCGCGTGGAGTAATAGTGCCGTCAGTGTCAACGGTGATGCTCAAGCGGTCGAGGTCAGTGGCCTGACCAACGCGGGTCTTATCAACCTTGTAGCGTACGCGGAGCACTGGGCTGAAGATAGTATCAACGGCAATGAAGTCGCTGTGCTTCTTGGCGGTGCTCTCTTCGGTAGTGCGGTAGCCGCGGCCGGTCTCAACTACGAGGTCAACCGTAAAGGTGGCCTTTTCGTCATCGATAGTAGCAATGAGCTGGTCAGTGTTAACGACTTCGACATCGGCATTGCCTTGAATGTCCTTACCCGTAACAGCGCCCTTGCCCTTTTTAACAATTCGCAGTGTTTGTGGCTCGTCGCCATATACACGGAAGCGTAGCTGCTTAAGGTTCTGCATGATATCAACGACATCTTCTTTGATACCTTTTACTGCAGTGAATTCATGGGTAACGCCTTCAACCTTGAAGCTGGTTACACCAGCGCCTGCGATGCTGCTGAGGAGCACGCGACGGAGGCTGTTTCCAAGCGTCATGCCGTAGCCGCTTTGCAACGGTTCAATCACAAAGCTACTACTGGTAGCACTGTGGTCGTCAACAGATACGAGGCTTGGAGTGTGAATCATTTTTGACATAGTGTTCTCGCTTTGTCCTTCCCTACTTAGCGTGAGTAATATTCGACGATTAGCTGTTCGTTGATTTCTGGTTCAGCGTCATCACGCAGTGGCAGGTTAGTAATCTTTACGGCTACTTTTTTGCGGTCTACGGTGATCCAAGCTGGAGTAGTCGAAGGGGCTGGGCTAATGTCGTCCAGCTTCTTGAAGTACTCACTGTTCTTGCTGTGATCGCGAAGTGTAATTTCGTCGCCAATACGCAGGCGAATTGAAGGAATGTCGACGCGGCGGCCGTTTAGCATGAAATGACCGTGAGTCACCAGCTGACGGGCAGCGCGGCGGCTTGGCGCGAAACCAGCGCGATACACTGCATTGTCGAGACGTTGCTCAAGGTATTGTAGCAGTGCAGCGCCAGATTGGCCCTTAGTGCGGCTAGCTTCAGCCATAAGATTACTAAATTGCTTTTCCAGCAAGCCATACAGACGCTTGACCTTCTGCTTCTCACGAAGCTGCAGAGCGTATTGGCTTGGCTTGTTACGCATGCGGGCATTTGCAGCCTGACCAGGCATATTGGTGCGCTTAGCAAGCGCTTTGTGAGCCTTGGGGTGCAGGGCGTAGCCTTCGCGGCGGGAAAGCTTAACGATAGAACGAGTATCTCGTGCCATAGGTTAGACCCTCCGTGCTTTCTTAGGGCGAACGCCACCATGTGGCACGCCAGTTACATCAGTAATGCTTTCAACGGCAATGCCAACAGTTTGCATTGCGCGAATAGCGGCATCGCGGCCCAGGCCAACACCTTTTACGAAAGCGTTGACTTTGCTTAGGCCGTATGTCTGCTTGGCCAGGTTACCAGCCTTTTCGGCGGCAACTTGAGCAGCGTAGGCAGTGCCCTTTTTGCTGCCACGAAAACCGCAGGCACCTGCGCTACTCGCGGCGAGTGCGCCACCCTGAGCGTCAGTAAGCGTTACGATGGTGTTATTAAATGTAGCCTGAATGTGTAGCTGGCCAGTGGCAACGCTACGCTTGGCTTTCTTCTTCTTGGTTGTTGTAGGTGTATCTGCCATCATCTATACCTTAAGTCTTGCTTGCTACTTTCTTAGCGGTACCACCCACCGTTACTTTCTTGCCGCGACGTGTGCGGGCGTTGGTTTTGGTACGCTGACCACGGGCTGGCAAGCTAGCTGCGTGGCGTAGGCCACGGTAAGACTTGATGTCCTTTAGACGCTTGATGTTGCCATTTACGACACGCTGCAGCTCACCTTCAACGGTGTAGTTCTCGTTGATAAAATCCTGAATACGAGAAATTTCGGCGTCGGTTAGGTCTTTCGCACGTACAGTGCGCTCTACCTTGGCGGCTACCAGAATATCATCAGCGGTCTTTGGGCCGATGCCGTAGACGTAGGTCAAAGCGACCCAAATCTGCTTGTCGTTCGGAATAGTTACTCCTGAGATTCGTGCCATAGACTAACCCTGCCTCTGCTTATGCTTAGGCTTAAATTTGTTAATAACGTATAAACGCCCCTTACGACGTACGATCTTGTCGTCGGGGCTGATCTTTTTCACGCTTGCACGCACTTTCATGCGGATCACTCGCTCCTTTCAGCTAGTAACACACTGCATTAAATTAATACTGACTCCTGACCGAACTTTCTTAGGATCCGCCCGTACTTCGATTGCCAATTTCTAAGCAATCCGTCCGGATGGACTAATCCTAGGAAAGTTTTAGCCTTTGCGGTAGGTAATACGGCCTTTAGTAAGGTCGTACGGAGTTAACTCCACCGTTACACTGTCGCCGGGAACAATTCGGATAAAATGCTTCCGCATCTTGCCGGCAACGTGAGCTATAATCTGGTGGCCGTTTTCAAGCTCGACTCGAAACTGAGTACCTGGGAGGGTTTCGATGATAACACCGGTCAGTTCGATTACTTCTTTATTTGTAGCCATAGATATCTCTCTGATATATTGCTCAGCACTTCAGTAAATCAAAGCGAACCTTGCTTACTTCCACACTTCGCATATAACAAGGCATAATTATAGCAGTATTTACTACACCTTGTAAAGTTATAATCTTTCTTAAGCCAGGGGGAAGATTATCCACAGGCTTACATTTGCTTAGGGCATACATTAAACGTGCTTGGAACATTGTTCTGATTCGCTATATCTTGAGGTATGCAACCCTGGCCTACCCATATGACCGACCATGAGCTACCCCTCCCTGCAGCCAATGCAAGACCGTCAGTTCTACTATTCTGCCCTTCAAAATACCCAGACATCCGTACTCCAGATTCAACAAAGCCGGGCGCCGCCACATTGCTGTTCGCGATCAGGGAGCAGTTTGTGCCCTGCCGCAAATCATCACGGCAATAAGCAAGTATGGCGGTGTCTGCACTTGAGATTTCACTACCTGACGGCTGTTGCCTCATATCTCCTGTGGCGAGCGTCGAAGTTCTGCTTGCCACAGTGCTATTAAGCGGTATATTTGTTACAGATCTCTTGTGACTATGAAGCGCGAAACCCATAAGCAATACGAGCGCAAATGGCAGCAGAAACCCAATTATTGCGAGGCGACTGGAGCCTGCTGCAGAGTTCGGGTGTGATATGGAAAAACTCGCCATGCCTTTAGCATAAATGCTCTGACTTTGTCATGCAAACAGCAGTATTTACTGCCTTATTTTTTGTTCTTGGGCTCGGCTGTTGTTTTACGAGTTGACAGTAAACGGCGAAAACCGTTGCGAGAAGCAGGCCCATCTGAACCATTCTCTGCACTGTCATAGAAGAAGTCGTTACTTTGATATTGGTCGTAGGTAACCATGAGCGCCCGAGATTCAACTGCACGCAGGGTTTCGAGTGAAACTGATACTAAGATCAGCACACTTGTTCCGCCGATAGCGATGCTCGTTCCAATGAATATCTGTGCGATAATGGGCAGCAGGGCCAAGGTGCCTAGTGCAAAGGCACCAAACAGTGTCAGACGGTTTACTGTGCGGGCCAGATACTTCTCAGTCTGAAGGCCACTGCGTACACCCTCGATAAAACCACCCTGCTTCTGCAAGTTTTCGGCAATTTCCTTACTATTGAAGGTTACGCTGGTATAGAAGAAGGTAAAGATGAAAACCAGCAGGAAGTACGTAACGGGGTAGATGTATGGCTCCCAGCCACCAGCCGCAAAGGTACTGGCAGATGGGTTCTGGAACCAATGGGCTAGGTTCGTACCTAGGTGCTGTAAGCTTGCGCTGTGATTGGTGGTTAGAATTTGACCCAAGAAGCTTGGTACGCTCAGAAATGCCACGGCAAAGATGATCGGCACCACACCTGCGGTAATGAGTTTGACTGGCAGTATGGTCGTAACACCGCCGTAAGCACGGTTGCCCTGCACGCGTTTGGCATAGTTCACGGTAATACGCCGGGCGGCTTCGTTCAGCATCACCACAATCCAGGTCACGCCTAGTACCGCCACTAGTATGCCCAGTGCGTACCAGAATGACTTTTCGTTGATAGGCAGCGCGTGGCCGAACAGGTGCCAGCGATTAGTCTTATCGTATACGCTGCTCGCAATATTGCTAGCAGTAGTGGGCAGTTGGCTCACAATGCCTACAGTAATAATCAGGGAGATGCCATTGCCCACGGACTTCTCAGTTACCAGCTCACCCAGCCACATCAATAGCATTGAGCCACCGGTCAGAGATGCAACCATCAACGCCCATTGCCAAATGGAGGTGTGAGCGGTTATATCGCCAATACCGCCGATCTGCTGTGCATACTGGCGAACTAGATAAATGGCACCGATAGACTGGATGATAGCCAGCGGGAACGTAAGGATACGAGTATACTGATTGATTTTCTTCTGGCCAGACTCACCTTCTTTGTGCAACGCTTCCAGCTTAGGAATGGCTTTGGTGAGTAACTGCATGATGATGGATGCATTAATGTATGGACCCATACCGGCAATCATAATAGAGAAGTTGGCCAGGGCACCACCAGACAGCACGTTAACAAAGCTCAGCAGCTGCGGAGAGTTGGTAGTAAACAGGTTCTGAAGCACCTGTTTGAGGGTTTCTGGATTACTCAGCGGAATCGGCACGTGTGCCAGTACGCGAAATATGAGCAATATGCCCAATACTGCCAAAATGCGTTTGCGCATATCTGCCTGCCCAAGACTGCGGCCAATAATCTTCCAGTTCACCTGTTTTCCCTTTTCATTCGTTTAAAACTATATTCGAGTATACAAGGTGCACCGTACTTCGTAAAGTGATGGACTTTTATGTACCTACGCATACCATTGTTGAATAATGTAGTAATTACTCGTCGTGATAATATCTAGCGACTCAAGATGTTGGGCGGGGTTAGGCAATATGCCATTCTGAACCCCCGCCCAACATCTTTAGACCGAACTAGCCATTATTGCTCTATATGTTTGGTCCCGTCTCATCCGCCGAGCAATCAGCCCTGGTGGTCGAAGGTGACGTACACTACGGTCTCGGCAACGCCGCAGCCGACGTACGTCTGCCAGTCCGCGTAGCGGTTGTGCCAGCCCGAGTAGTACCAGGCGATGTAGCCACGAGCGCCCTTGCACTCGATGTCCATCCGGTCACGACCCGGGGTAAGGTTACCGCTGCAACCGCCGAAGGCCATGTTGTAGTACTTGGTGCTGACGCAGCGCGGAATGGCCGCACTCGCCGAAGCTGCCTGGACAATAGAAGCAGCAACCACTGCAACGACCATCGCCACAGAGACGACGATCTTGTTGAAACGCGAAGACACGGAGGTTATCGCGATCACCACCCTTCAGTTTTAGGAAAAACGGTTGACGAGACTACTGAGTGTGGCTCTACACCGCAAGCGGTGGACCCTGCATCACCTCCTATTGTGAAACACTCGGCTGATATTTATACAGCATGGCCACTTTTGATACAAGTAAGATGTCCATTCGCTTAATATGTATTTAATAATTTCATCTGCTTACGAGGAATATGGGCAACTTTTGGCTGGCGAAGACGAGTCCACACACGTTCTTTTCGAGCATAGAGCAGCGATGGTGAGCTCAAGACCTCCTAGACATGACAGCATCAGTCACCCGTGCAATCGCCTTTCCCGCTTCACAGATATCGAGATAATCATATGAACCACTACCACGATCATAGCCATCGTAGCCCAAAGGATTACCAGGCCCGCTCGCTCAACAAAGAAATCACCCATTAGCTTGGCCCAAATACTGTAGCTGGCGTAGAAAATGGACGACAACACTATTAAACTGGCGCCAAGCGGTGCTTATAGGTTGTGCTTACTCATATTATTCTAGCCATACTATAGCAAAAAGGCCTCCGAAAAGGCCTTTTTGCTCAAGAAAACGAGATTACTTGTCTTCTTTTTGTTTGCTAGCTGGGCGCATAGTGCGGGCAACGACTTTGAAGTCGCCGCCGGCCTTCTGGACTGCTTCAACTGCAGCAACAGAAGCGGCTTGTAGCTCAACGTTCACCTTCTTGGTAACGTCGCCACGAGCAAGCAGCTTAACGCGAACGTAAGGGCCACTCACTAGACCAGCGTCTGCCAGCGTTTGGTTATTTACCTTAGCACCAACTTTATCGAGCTGGTCAGTAAAGACGTTCTCTGCCCTTACCTTGAAGCTCTTAAAGCCGTGCAGCTTAGGCAAGCGCTGCATCAGTGGATTCTGACCACCTTCAAAGCCCGGGCGCTTACTGGAGCCAGTACGAGCGCCCTGGCCCTTAGTGCCGCGACCGGCAGTTTTACCCTGACCGGCAGCAATACCACGGCCTACGCGTTTGCGGTTCTTAGAACCGATTGGTTGTAATTCGTTATACTTCATTACTTCTTAATCTCCTTGGCGGCAGCCTTGTGAGCCTTAGCGGCAGCAGTGTCGGTGCGGCTAGTGACCCAGTTCTTTGCTGGCTCCAAGCTGTTTAGCGCAGTAATCGTTGCATAAGCAGTGTTAGCCTTATTGGTTGAGCCGAGTGACTTAGAAAGTACGTTGCTCACACCTGCAACTTCCAAAATAGTGCGGACTACACCGCCAGCAATCAAGCCGGTACCAGCACTTGCTGGCTTGATAAGGATGCGTGCACCGCCAACCTTACCTTCAGCTTCGTGTGGCAGAGTACCCTTGTACAGGTTGATCTTGCTCATATGCTTCTTGGCAACTTCGGTAGCTTTGGTAACGGCCGCAGTAACGTCAGCACCCTTAGCGATGCCGATGCCAACTTTGCCCTTATGATCACCTACGACCACCAGAGCGCGGAAGCGGAAACGACGGCCACCCTTTACTACGCGGGCGACGCGGTCGATGTGCACAATGCGCTCATCAAATTCTTTCTTTTCTTCGACAACCGGCGGGCGGTTGCCATCGCGACGAGGTGGACGACCACCATCACGGCGCGGCGCACGATTATCTTGTGCAGGTGCAGTAGCTTGTTCAGCCATGACTAGAACGTGAGCCCTTTCTCGCGAGCAGCGTTAGCCAGTGCTTCGACACGGCCGTGGTACTGACGACCACCGCGGTCAAAAACAACAGTTGTTACTTTAATAGCTTTAGCTTTGGTGGCAATTTCGGAGCCAACCCAGGCAGCCTTTTCAGTCATAGTGCCTTTAGCAGCTTTAGAAGCGATGGTGGATACCGCCGCAAGTGTCTTGTGGGTCGTGTCGTCGATAAGCTGGGCGCTTACGTTACGACTGCTAATGAACACGCTTAGGCGAGGACGTTCACCAGTACCGGCAACCACGCTACGAATGCGGCTTTTGCGCTGCAGACGGTTCTTGAGTTTAAGTGCGAGACCGCTCATACTACTTGTCCTTTCCTGACTTACCGGACTTGCGGATAATGCGCTCGCCCACGTACTTAATGCCCTTGCCCTTGTATGGCTCTGGCTTCTTGAGAGCACGGATTTCGGCGGCAACCTGGCCTACTTGCTGTTTGTCGATGCCAGAAATGGTGATCTTGTTTTGCTCGACAGTAGCAGTGATGCCCTGTGGCAAGTGGTAGACAACCTCGTGGCTGAAGCCCAGGTTCATTTTAAGATCCTGACCAGTCAGCGCTACACGGAAACCAACACCGTTGATTTCGAGCTGCTTACTGAAGCCGGTGCTTACGCCCACGACCATGTTGTTAACAAGTGCGCGCATCAGACCATGCTTGGCGCGAACTTTTGGTTCGTCGTTGGCACGAGTGACAACCAGCTGGTTTTCTTCTTGCGCAACGGTGATATCAGGCATCGTGAATTGCGTAAGCGTGCCCTTCGAACCTGCAACCGTGATGGTGTCAGGGTCGATAGTGATTGTCACGCCGCTCGGGATACCGATTGGTAGTTTTCCTACTCGACTCATATATCTTCCTTAAATCTTTAACTTTTAAAAAACTAATAGATGCTTGCGATCAGCTCGCCGCCAAGCCCTTGGGCCTTAGCTTCGGCGCCGGTCATCAAACCCTTGCTAGTCGAAACAATCACAACACCGCGACCGCGCTTAACGGTTGGAATCTCACGAGCGTTGCTGTAGTGACGGCGACCAGGCTTGCTGAGGCGCTTAATCTCGGTAATACGAGCGTTCGCGTCCTCTGCATTAATGACAATGTGCAGTTGTTTGCCAACGCTGAGGTCGGTAACACTGACGGCGTCAATAAAGCCGTTAGCTTGCAGTGAACGAGCCACTGCTTCTTTGATTTTGCTGTGCGGCAGGCTAATCTCGTGCTTCCGTACGTTGATCGCATTACGGATACGGGTCAGCATGTCGGCGATTGGATCAGTTGTAGTAACACTCATATTACCAGCTCGCTTTCGTTACACCAGGGATTTCACCCTTGCTTGCGTGTTCGCGGAAAGAAATACGGCTTAAGCCGAACTGGCGCATATAGCCATGAGGGCGGCCAGTTTCAACGCAGCGGTTCTTCCAGCGGGTTGGGCTCGAGTTGCGAGGCAGCTTAGCGAGACCTTCGTAGTCACCGAGTTCTTTAAGCTCAGCCCGCTTAGCGGCGTACTTCTCGATCATTTTCTGCCGCTTCGCGTCGCGAGCGACAGCAGATTTCTTTGCCATTACTTGCTCTCCTTTTCGAACGGCATACCGAACTTAGTTAATAGTGCACGGGAGTGTTCACGGCTTTCGCTCTGAATCACGAAAACTGTCTGTAGGCCGTGCGGTGTGGTGGTCTCCTCGAACGTCAGCTCAGGGAATACTGATTGGTCAGTCATACCTAGGCTATAGTTGCCCTGCTTGTCAAAAGCCTTGGCAGAAACACCATGGAAGTCACGGAGACGTGGCAAAACGATGTTAATCAGGCGGTCCATGAATTCGTACATGCGATCACCGCGAAGGGTGAGCTTGAGGCCAATCATGTTACCTTCACGGAGCTTAAACCCAGCGATCGAGTTTTTCGCAACTGTTTCAACAGGTTCCTGGCCAGTGATTTTGCGAAGTGTGTTCTTGGCAGCTTCAATGGTCTTCTTATCGTCCTTAGCGCGGCCAAGGCCAACGTTAATGACGATCTTCTCCAGGCGGGGCACCTGGTGTACGTTTGCAAGCTCGAGCTCCTTCTGGAGTTCGGCAACAAACTTGGCGTTGTAGTCGTTACGGAGACGTGGGACGTACCTGCTTTCAGTTTTTGCAGCAGCCATTACTTGATCTCCTTTCCACTCGCCTTGTACACGCGGGTCTTGTTACCCTTGTCGTCTACCTTAAGGCCAATACGGGTTGGCTTCTTGGTTTCGGGGTCGACTACGGCAACTTTGCTTACCCAGATTGGCTTGGTCATCTCAATGATACCGCCCTGTGGGTAGGCTTTATTTGGCTTCATGTGCTTCTTAACGATGTTAATGCCTTCAACCGTCACCTTATTTTCTTGCGGGTGGGTAGCCACGATCTTGCCGGTCTTTCCCTTGTACTTGCCGCTCAAAACTTGAACAGTGTCACCCTTTTTCAAACGAATCTTGAATATAGTCATATTAGAGTACCTCCGGTGCGAGGCTTACGATCTTGGCGTAGCCCAGGTCACGCAGTTCGCGTGGGACTGGTCCAAAGATACGAGTAGCGCGTGGCTGCTTTTCATCGTTGATGATCACAGCGGCGTTATCGTCAAACTTGATCGTGCTGCCGTCTGGGCGAGCAATTTCTTTGGTAGTACGAACAACTACTGCCTTCACGACACTCTTCTTCTTGACGGTGCCTGTCGGGCTAGCCTGCTTAACGGTGGCGACGATAACGTCACCAACCTTGGCATAACGGCGGCGAGTACCACCAAGTACGCGGATACATAGGATTTCCTTAGCACCGCTGTTGTCACACACTACAAGGCGGGTTTCCTGTTGAATCATACTTCAGGCTCCTTCTCGACATGCGCAACACCTGCCTTCTCAACAACCTGCGCGAGCTTGTGGCTCTTGCGCTTGCTGATAGGACGGGTTTCCACGATAACAACAGTGTCGCCTAGCTTGGCGTCATTGTTTTCATCATGGGCGATGAACTTTTTGCTGACCGTGTATTGCTTACGGTACAGCGGGTGGGTTTTACGTTCCCGGACGGTTACGACAATAGTCTTGTCGGCCTTGTCGCTGGTTACGACACCCGTAATTGACTTCGCCATTACTTGGCCTCCTTAACTAATTGTTCGCTGAGTACCGTGAGCATCCGAGCGAGGTCTTTGCGCTTGTTGCGAACGGCACGCAGATTCTGGTTGTCGCCCATGTAAATGTGGCGACGCAGATCTGCGATTTCGTCGCGAAGCTTAGTGGTCTCGGCGGTTAGCTCAGTAGTCGACAGCTTGCGAATATCTGCAATTTTCATTATGCCTCCTCCCTTACCAAGAACTTGGTCTTGACAGGTAGTTTGTGTGCAGCCAGGCGCATAGCCTCGCGGGCGATTTCCTCGCTGACACCCTGCATTTCAAACAGGATGGTGCCAGGACGAACCTTAGCAACGAAGAATTCTGGTGAACCTTTACCGCTACCCATCTTCACGTCCAGTGGCTTGCGCGTTACTGGAGTGTGAGGGAAGATGCGGATCCAGATCTTACCACCACGCTTGATGTAGCGAGTCATAGCCTGACGGCTAGCCTCGATCTGGCGGCTGGTAATGCGCTCGTGACCCTGGGCTTGCAGTGCGTATTCACCAAAGGCGATGTAGTTGCCGCTGGTAGCTACGCCGCGAATCTTGCCCTTGCGGACCTTGCGGAATTTTGTACGCTTTGGGAGTAACATGTTAGTTTTCCCCCTTATAGACCCACACCTTGATGCCGATGATGCCAGCACCCGGGAAGTTAGCCCGTGCAGCTGCATAATCAATGTTGGCGCGAATAGTGTGAAGTGGCACGCTGCCCATAACTTCTTTTTCGCGGCGGCTCATTTCGGCACCGTTCAAACGACCGGCAACCTCGATGCGGATACCCTTGGCGCCAGCGCGCATAGTAGCAGCCGAAGCACTCTTGATAGCGCGGCGGAAGCTCATGCGGCGCTCGATCTGGTGGGCGATGTTTTCGGCAACCAGCTTGGCGTACAGATCAGGCTTCTTAACTTCCTCGATGTTTACGCGTACTGGTACGCCGTAAACTTTCTCGATTGCAGCCTTAGTTTCCTGAGCACCCTGACCGCCACGACCGATAACCACACCAGCCTTAGCGGTAGCAATAGTAACGGTAACGAGGTTCGGTGAACGCTCAATGTCAACCTTGTTGATAGCGCCACGGCTACCGAACTTGTCCTGGATAAGTTTGCGGACCTTGAGGTCGCTTTCCAGGTATTTTGCATACTGGCTCTTACCAACGAACCACTTGCTGCGCCAATCTTTGTTGGCTTGCAGGCGCATGCTAATCGGGTTTACTTTCTGACCCATATTATTTCTCCTCAGCCTTTGCCTTAGAAGGCGCTGCTTTAGCTACTGGCTTGGCAGCGGCACGCTGCTCACCGTCTACCAGCACGCGGATGTGGCTGCTGCGCTTCTGGTAAGGAAGGGCGCGACCCATAGCGGCAGGACGGAAACGCTTGGTGCGTGGACCGTGGTTAACGGTAATTTCCACGATGCGTAGACCCTCTGCTTTGTAGTTGTGGTTGTGTGTTGCGTTAGCGGCAGCACTTTGAATAGTCTTGAGGACCGGCATGGCGGCGCGGCGTGGGGTGTGCCCTAGAATAACTAGCGCGTCAGCCACGGTGCGACCACGAACCAGGCTAGCAACTTCGCCAACCTTGCGTGGGCTCATGCGGACTCCCTTGGATTCTGCTTTAACACTCATGCCTACTTACCTTTCGCCAGTTTGCCGCCGTGCGACTTAAACTTGCGGGTTGGACTAAATTCGCCAAGCTTGTGACCAACCATGTTTTCGGTAACGAAAACCGGTACGTGTACCTTACCGTTATGCACGGCAAAGGTCTTGCCAACAAAGTCTGGAGCGATAGTGCTAGCCCGAGCCCATGTCTTGATGATAGTCCGGCTGTCAGCGCCGAGGGCCGCTACTTTCTTCGCGAGCTTCGGATCGATGAATGGACCTTTCTTAAGTGAACGACTCATACGTTATTTCCTCTTAGCCGCGTGACGGCTCCTTACGATCATGTTGCTAGTGCTCTTGCGGCGGCGAGTCTTGTAGCCCAAAGTCTTTTGACCCCAAGGTGTACGAGGCGCCTTAGCCATACGGTGACGACCACCGTCACCACCACCATGAGGGTGATCTACGGCGTTCATGACCACACCACGAACACTTGGGCGCTTACCCATGTGACGGCTACGGCCAGCCTTACCGATCTTGATGTTTTGGTGCTGTTCGTTGCCGACGACGCCGATAGTAGCGGTGCAGTTCAGGTGAACCAAACGTACTTCACCACTAGGCAGGCGTACCTGACCGTAGTCACCTTCTTTAGCCATCAGCTGTGCGCCATTACCGGCAGAGCGAACCATCTGGGCACCCTTACCTGGTTGTAGCTCAATAGCGTGAATGGTCGTACCAACCGGGATGTTGCGCAGAGGTAAGCGGTTGCCACTTTCAATAGGAGCCTCTTCATGTGCAACTAACTTCTGGCCAACCTGCATGTCCTTGGCAGCGAGTACGTAGTGGTACGTACCATTCGCTTCCTTAACGCGGGCGATGCGGGCACTGCGGTTCGGGTCGTATTCGATGTGCTCGATAACACCTTCACCCTTGAAGTTGAAGTTCACCAAACGGTAAAACTTGCGTGCACCACCACCCTGGTGGCGGGTCGTAATACGACCTTGGTTGTTGCGGCCATTACCACGACGCTTTGTGACGAGCAGGGAACGCAAAGGCTTCTTGGTTGTAATAACATCGAAGTCCTGGCTGCTCATGCCGCGACGACCTGGGGTCGTTGGGTTATATTGCTTAATAGCCATTATTTCTTCTCCTCTTTCTTGTCAGAGGTTTTCTTGGTCGTTTTGGCTTCTTTTTTGTCGGCCTTTTCAGCCTTCTTGTCAGCTTTTACGGCTTCCTTCACTTCAGCTTCTTCGGCTTCAAAGAACGGCAGGTGACTGCCAGCCTTAAGCGTAACGTAGGCCTTCTTGATGTCAGCCTGGCTACCCTTACGGTTGCTCTGGCGCTTGCCAGTTGTGTTCATCACACGCTTGACTTTACCCTTGCGGCTAACTGTACGAACACTGGCAACGCTCACTTCAAACTGTTTTTCAACAGCTGCAGCAATTTCGTGCTTGTTGAGTTCGGTCGGTACATCAATCGCGAAGGTGTTGGTAGCCTGTGCAGTTGCGTAGGCCTTTTCACTTAGACGTGGTTTGAGTACGTGCATTATTTAGTACCTCCCAGCCATGCTTCCACGGCCTTTTGTGCATCACTGGTGAGCACAATAGTGTTGGCGTTCATGGCGTCAAATACGTTGACGTATGTTGCAGAAACCAGCTTAACTTCGCTCAGGTTAGCAGTTGCACGGATCAACTCTGGAGTCTTTTCGGTAACTACTACCAGCACATTACGCGTTGCACCAAGCTTAGCAAGCAGCTTCACCATGTCGCTAGTCTTGCCTTCTTTGCTGGCAAGCTTTTCAACTACGACAATTTTGTCAGCGCCAGCAGCAAGGCTAAGAGCCTGGCGGATAGCTAAGCGCCTAGTAGCAGTAGGTAGCTTCTTGGTATAGTTTTCGAGACCGGTAGGACCGAACACGATACCACCGCCACGCCAGATTGGGTTGCGGCTTGAGCCGAAACGAGCGCGACCAGTACCCTTTTGCTTCCATGGCTTCTTACCACCACCGCGAACGAGGCCACGGGTCTTTACAACCGCAAGGTTATCGCGGCCGTTAGCCAGGTAGGTGTCATACGCTTGGCGAAGCAGCTGGTGATTAGTGACTTCTACACCAAACACACCGGCGTCGAGCTTAGCTGGGGTTGTGGCCTTGGCACCACCTGCAGTAAATGTAGGAACTGCTGTAGTCTTATCAGCCATTCTATTTGTCCCCCTTTAGTATTACGATGCCCTTGTTCGGACCAGGAACTGCACCGACAACGCCGATGTAGCCCTTTTCTGCGTCAACAAGTGCAACTTTCAAGTTACGAACCGTAACTTGGTCGTGGCCCAGGTGACCAGCCATTTTCTTGCCCTTCAGAATGTGCTGAGGGTACATGCTACCGATAGAACCAACGCGGCGGTAGGAACGGCCACCATGTGTCTTGCGACCGCGGTGGAAGTTGTGACGACGAATCGTACCAGCCCAACCCTTACCCTTGCTTGTTCCGGTCACGTGGACAACGTCACCAACTGAAAAGACCTCTGGTGTGAGTTCTGCTCCAACCTTGAGGTCTTCAGTGATTTCGTCGTCGCCAGAGAGGCGGAATTCGCGAATAATCTTTGGCATTTTACCGGCGGCCTTAAAATGACCGACCTGAGCCTTAGAAGTGTTACCTTCTTTGGCGTCCTCAAAACCAACCTGTACTGCGGTGTAGCCGTCAGTTTCGGTGGTTTTGACCTGCGTCACAACGCAGGGACTAGCGGAAAGCAAGGTAATAGCCTGCACGGCGCCATCTTCTGCGATGGTGCTGGTCATGCCAACCTTTCTCGTTATAAGAGCTTTCATAGTTACCTCTTGTTCGTTAATTCGTCTCCTGGCACAGTATAAAAAATGCCGGTGGCTGGCGGTTTCTACCTCTGTTAGAGTTGGTTCCCCAAGTCTAATTTCAGTGACCTTTCCGAACTCACCTGGAGCGAAAGTTTTGATATACCCGTAAAGAGTATCACGAAACGCCTACCCCTGTCAATACGTTGCAAAAACTACATTATTATCTAGCATTCTGATAATGTTTGACTGCACGGGCTTGCTGCGATGCCAGCCCGACCGACAGGCGGCTTCAGCCTACATCCCAATAAACAAGCCGTAGGGTGCTATGAGCCCAACCAGTGCCGCAAGTACTAGTGCTGCGTACTCAATTTTGCGGTCAATTTGGAAGTGTTCATGACTTGCAAAGACAAGCCCCAGTACCAAGCCGACTGGCAGTGGAAAGCCCCCTGTCAGATCGGCGTGTTGTATCTTGAGCCAAAGTGATCCCATAAGCACATAGAGCGCCAACTTTAGTATGAATACGCCGTCAAGTTCTGTGGCCTGTGGTCGCTGGCGTTTACTAGTTTTTGTTCTAGACATTATGTTCATTAAATCACGCTTACGCAGCTGTCGCAATGTGTACCTGTGACGGAACCTGGGTTGTAAGCATGCCCGTTTGTGCCATCATGAGGTAATGAGTACTGACAGGTATCATCCTGGGATCATCATCCCATCCTCGAGATTTAGTTATGTCCGCGAATACCGTATCCGCCACATACGAGGGCCAGTCTTCGGCGGTAGGCCTATACGTTGGTTGGCTACACACAAAACGCACACCTTCCCATTCTTCCGAAGAAAGCTCCTGAGGTAGCATGACTAAGTGTTGCTCTTTGAATATTTGTACCAGTGCCCCTCTGCCGATAAATGCATTCCCATAAGGTGTCCGTCGTCTATAAATCCCGTGGTCGAATTGTCCTGTTTCTGAGTCACGCATTGGCATGAAGAGGCTTCGCGAAGTAGCATCCCTCAATGGCTCAAAGACTGAATCAACCTTCACTCTTTCGAGTTGGCTTGGGATATCTGCAATCGCTGCGTCCAGTTTGGACGTATCTGCGATACCGGCTTGACGCTTGCCGCCCAGATCTAAGGCAAGTTTTGATCTTGTGCCCGCGTAGGGATACTGGCTAGTCCGTCGATGCCTGACGCTGGCTAAGGCCGCATATGCAAACCACGCTATGTACTCTCCTGAACGATTTGAGTCTCCGGCTAACTCTCGGTATACATTGCGTCTGCCAGTAACTGGCGGACTGAGTGATTGAACGTTCTCCCTCTCCCTTGCGTCTCGCGACATAGAACTGCGCATCAAGGCCTGGGCGACGGCGGCTATTACTTGTGCAGGATCTGTGTTTGCATTCCGAAAACGACGCTCTATTGCCGCTACACTGTCACCGTTAAGCGTGTGGCTAGTATAAGCACTCCATCCCGGCTGTCCCGGATGGTCTATTGCGAGATTCGCGCCTGACTCTATAGATCTTCTCATAAAAAAGACTCTTGCGCCCGTTTTGGACACAGGAGTCTTTTAACGGGCCTTTAAGATTACATCTTAATCTCTACGTCGCAACCAGCGGGCAGGCTGAGGTTCATAAGGCTGTCAATAGTCTTTGGAGTTGGCTCAAAAACGTCAATCAAACGCTTGTGTACGCGCATCTCGAACTGCTCACGACCCTTCTTGTAGACGTGTGGGCTCTTTACGACGGTAAACGTACTCCTACGTGTTGGCAGTGGGATTGGACCAGCAAGGCTCGCACCAGTGCGAAGGGCGGTGTCGACGATCTGCTTAGCGGCTTGGTCGATCACTTTGTGGTCATAGGCCTTAAGGCGAATACGAATGCGTTGTTTTTGTGCTTCTGGCATTTTTTGAATCTCCGTGCCGGCCTTACCCGGCTTGAGCACTGTAACATCTTGACGAACAACGTGGTGTCCGGCACGACTTTTAGTCAGCGCTACGTTAGTTTATGTATGCGATTGTACAACATTCTGTCAATAAAAGAAAGCCGTTTAGACATGGAAGGCGCGCATGGCTTGATACACCAGTATCCCCGGCCAAGCTATAGCTTTTACAAGCGCCCAAATGTCACCCCAGAAACTGGACGCTTGATGCCAGAAATACACTGCCGCACCAATGTAAGCAACAAAGAACACTCCGCCTATCGGACCCCAGTTGGAAATTTTTACTTGTTTAGGATTGTCACTCATATGCCTGTCCTCCAGCTTTGATGGTAGCACATTAGACATACCCTCGATCAGTAAGCTGGTATACACCCGGACAACCCCAACCCGCATGGAACTGGGTTTCCGAAGCTATGACAAAGCAAAAGGACCTCCGAAGAGGTCCTTTTGGGTGTATGGATCGAAAACTACTTTTCGATCTTGGTTACAACACCAGCACCAACGGTGCGGCCACCTTCGCGAATAGCGAAGCGCAGACCCTGCTCCATAGCGATTGGAGCAAGCAGCTTAACCTTGAAGGTTATAGTGTCACCAGGCATGACCATTTCTTTGTCAGCTGGCAGCTCAACCTCACCAGTTACGTCCGTTGTGCGGAAGTAGAACTGTGGCTTGTAGCCCTTAAAGAATGGTGTGTGGCGACCACCTTCTTCTTTGCTCAGGATGTAAACCTCAGCGTCGAATTCGGTGTGAGGGGTAATGGTACCTGGCTTAGCAAGCACCTGACCGCGCTCGATGTCGTCGCGCTCGATACCGCGCAGCAATACACCAGCGTTGTCACCGGCCTGACCTTGGTCAAGACTCTTCTTGAAGGCCTCGATACCGGTTACGACGCTCTTGCGGGTGTCGCGGATACCAACGATTTCAACTTCGTCGTTGATCTTGACTATGCCGGCTTCGATACGACCAGTAGCAACGGTGCCACGACCCTTGATCGAGAAGACGTCTTCGATAGGCATCAGGAATGGCTTGTCGAGGTCACGAGCAGGCTGCTCAATGTAGTCGTCCATAGCCTTGACGAGTTCAAAGACTGCGTCTTCGTTAGCAGCATCGCCTTCGAGGGCCTTGGTTGCAGAACCCTTGACGATAGGACAGTTGCGGTCGAAGCCGTTCTTTTCGAGCAGATCGCGGATTTCTTCCTCAACCAGTTCGACGAGGTCGGCGTCGGCGAGGTCCATCTTGTTCATGAAGACCAAGATCTTTGGTACACCAACCTGACGAGCGAGCAATACGTGTTCGCGAGTCTGAGGCATAGGACCATCAGCGGCAGACACCACGAGGATAGCGCCGTCGATCTGAGCAGCACCGGTGATCATGTTCTTGACGTAGTCGGCGTGACCTGGCATGTCAACGTGAGCGTAGTGACGCTTTTCGCTTTCGTACTCCTGGTGAGAAGTAGCGATGGTAATACCACGAGCGCGCTCTTCTGGAGCGTTGTCGATCTGTGCGTAATCGACTTTCTTGTTAACGTCGCTTGGCAGCTTCTTTGCAAGAACTGCGGTAATAGCGGCGGTTAGAGTTGTCTTGCCGTGGTCGACGTGGCCCATAGTACCAACGTTGAGGTGTGGCTTCGAACGGTCAAATGTTGCTGCCATATATTTCTAGGTGCTCCTTTATCAGTTCATCCGTACTCGGCGCGCTGCGTTGTCAGTCACCTCCAGAGCTCACTTCACAGTACCATTGGTGCTGCTTCGTTCACTCCTCGGGCCTTCCTCGCATCGCATCCAAGGACGAATGACCTGAACCTTAATTTTAATAGTATGAGATATAGAAACTCACACGAGTTACGTGGGAGTAGTATAGGGAACCGAAAGAAGTTTGTAAAGAGGCGACGCGGGGCTGCTACACAAATCTTTTCAGAGACAAAATCGACCCATCACGTCGGTGTTCAACGATATTCCGCCAACAAAATACTAGTTGCTTTGAATCTCGCGGCATGCGGTAATAATTGCCGCAAATAGCTCTTCTATGGCGCCTTTGCCGAGAGGACCTTCGTTGTGTGAATTGATGTGTTCTAAAACTGCACGCTCTCGATCCGGGTCGTATACCTTAGTACCGGCGTGCGCTTTCACCTTACCGATTTTAAGTGCGGTAGCAGCGCGTTCATTGAGTAGTTGTAAAAGTTGTTCATCAAGCGTGTTAATACGCTCACGAAGCAAGTCGAGATCATCCTGCATGAAATCCATAATACACCCACCTATAATTAATACCACTGTGATTTTCCATACAGACGCTACATGGAAATTGTATAACGTGCAAGCAAACCCTTCTCTATTAGGCCTTCTATGTAGCTATATATCTTTTCGACGCGTACGGCATATTGCTGTCTTTGCATCTCGTCCTGAGGCGGCACACGGCGCATCATTGTGTGGAGCATAGCCTCGAGTGGATTCTGACCCCGAGCACCCGCTTCCCGTGAGTCGTTGAGGTATGACTGCATCCGCTCTAGCGCCATGTCGGCCCGAACTTGGTTAAGATTTTTTGTTTTAAAATAGTGCTTTAGGGCTCGCAAAAATACTGCTTGATTTACGCTTGCTCGAGTCTGATCCTCGAAGCCAGGCATAGCCTGGTCTTTAATGTGTTCCTGGGGAACCTGCTCTTCACCAAGCAGCAGCAGAATGGCCAAGCCTAAGCAACGCTGTTCAACCAAAAAACTCTCATGGTATTTTGAAACTACTCTTTCGAGTTCCCATGGTGCATGCTCGAGTAAACGCTCTATGCCGATGGCATAGAACTCATACAGCGAAATCCGCGATTTGTCTTGATGTGACACGCTATCCTCACTGCCCATAACGTACTCCTAGCATACACTGCACCCGAGCAATCAGCCAAGTTATGCAGATCAAGCCCACACACCTGCAAGCATTGACGTAAGTTCCATTAGGTCTGCTAGCTGCTCCGGCAAAATACCATCCTGACCATTCCTGTCTGCCCCGATTTCGGTTCCTGCCTCATATACTTTTCTCAGGAGTGTCTGTATGCTTCCTTGGGCTTCCAAATCTTGAGGATACTTCCGCAGTACCATCCGGTTGATTTCATCTAGAGTTTGCTCAAACTCTAGATGGCTTTCAAACCTTCCCCTTAGTAATCGGTGTGCACTCGAAGTCTCACCAAGTAATTGGCGGCATCGCATGTACATTTCCAAGCATTCCGCAGGTACATCAGACATCTCAACGCATCCCACATTGCCGTACTTTGACAGTATACGTGCTCGGTGTAATACGGTGCCGTTGCTGCTCGGAAAAACAATGGTCGTTACGGTCACCAGTTCATTCAGAGCCGTCTCGTCCGTACCTGCGCGAAGTGCTTGAACTCCTATCCAACTAGTGTCCAGGAAGGACATGTGGCGATCTTCAAAAAGGTAATGGTCACCTAAATCAGCATGGAATCCCTCCGGTAAACCCTCTCCAGGGGAGATGCATCGCCAGATGCCATCCACTGTCGTAGGCCACACTGCTCTTACGTCGTTCTCGGCATTTAAGGAGTCAACACGCCACTTCGGGCTCTCGACGGTAACCGTGCCGACGACCAGCTTACAATCCCCCTGCAAATCTGCACGCTCCAAAGCCTGTCCGCAGATCGCAACCACTTGTGCCAAACTCTCATACGGCACTTCATGACGAGGTGATTGTTCCATAGAAAAAACCAGAATGCTACGCTACTTAGCGTTTTTGGCGATGATAGCCGTAGCTACGTTTGGCGGCACGTCTGCGTAGTGGTGGAGCTCCATGCTTGAGCTGGCACGGCCCTGCGTCATAGAACGCAAGTTAGTGGTGTAGCCAAACATTTCACCAAGTGGTACAAAGGCGGTAATTTCCTTAACGCCAGAGCTTAAGTCTTCCATGCTCTCGATGCGACCACGCTTACTGTTCAGGTCACCAATGACGTCACCCATGAACTCTTCAGGGGTAACGACGACAACCTTCATAACAGGCTCAAGTAGTGTTGGCGTAGCCTTCTTAACACCTTCTTGGAGGCCTAGCGAGCCGGCAATAGAGAATGCCATTTCGTTAGAGTCGACTTCGTGGTAGCTACCGTCGTACAGCTCAACCTTAACGTCAACTACTGGGTAGCCGGCAATCACACCGTTGGACATGGCTTCTTCAACACCCTTGCGTACGGCAGGGATGTACTCGGTTGGCACTACACCACCCTTGATGGAGTTAATGAACTCAAAACCGGCACCAGCTTCGTTCTGAGAAAGGCGCAGCCATACGTCACCGTACTGACCACGACCACCACTCTGACGAACAAACTTACCTTGTACTTCAACGGCATCCTTGCGGATGGTTTCGCGGTAGGCAACCTGTGGCTGACCGATGTTGGCTTCAACGCTAAACTCGCGCTTCATACGGTCAACGATGATCTCCAGGTGCAACTCACCCATACCAGAGATGATGGTCTGGCCGGTTTCTTCGTCGGTACGAACACGGAAGGTTGGGTCTTCTTCTGCCAGGCGACCAAGCGCTAGGCTCATCTTTTCTTGGTCGGCCTTAGTCTTTGGCTCGATGGCAATCGACACAGGAGGATCGGGGAAATCGATGCTCTCGAGGATGATTGGGTGAGTTGGGTCGCAAAGCGTGTGACCAGTGGTAGTGCCCTTAAGACCTACGATAGCGGCGATGTCACCAGTACCGACCTCGGTCACGTCTTCGCGCTTGTCGGCCTGCAAACGAACGATACGGCCAACGCGCTCCTTTTCGCCGGTTGACGAGTTCAGAACGTATGAACCAGCAGTAACCTTACCGGAGTAGACACGGAAGTACGCGAGCTTACCCACAAATGGGTCGCTAGTGATCTTGAAAGCTAAAGCAGCCATTGGGTCGCTTTCTGAATGCTTGCGCTCAACCTCTTCACCGGTCTTCGGCTGAGTACCCCAGGTGGTTGGACGGTCGGTTGGGGCTGGCAGTAGGTCAGCAACTAAGTCCAACACCTTCTCTACGATCACACCACGGCCGTCACCACCGGTTACGGCGTAGAACTTACCGGTTAGCACAGCGGTGCGGATAGCCTGGCGGATTTCGTCCTCAGACAGGCCTTCTTCGCCAACTTCGAAGAACTTCTCGAGCATAGCTTCGTCTTCGGCCACAGCGTTCTCGATGAGCAAGCTGCGGTATTTCTTGACTTGGCCGAGCATGTCAGCCGGGATATCACCTTCGGTCAGCTCGTGGTCAGTAAAGTCTTTGTAGGTGTAGGCCTTCATAGCAACCAGGTCAACGATACCATTGATGCTCTGCTCGAACCCAATTGGCAGGTGAATTGGGAAGGCACGGCGGCTCAGACGGTTGTGAATGCTATCAAGGCTCTTGTAGAAGTCACCACCGGTCTGGTTGATTTTGTTAATAAAGCAGATACGTGGCGTACCGTACTTGTCAGCCTGGCGCCAAACGGTCTCAGATTGGCTTTCTACACCCATCTTGCCGTCAAAGACTACCACAGCACCATCAAGCACGCGCAGTGAGCGCTCTACCTCGGCCGTAAAGTCGATGTGACCGGGAGTGTCGATAATGTTGATCTGATGACCCTTCCAGTAGCACGTAACAGAGGCAGCAACGATGGTAATACCACGCTCACGTTCTTGAGCCATCCAGTCAGTGGTAGTTCCACCTTCGTGCACAGCGCCAATTTTGTGCTTTAGGCCAGTGCGGTACAGGATACCTTCGGTCGTAGTGGTCTTACCGGCGTCGATGTGCGCGATAATACCAAGGTTACGAATCTTTTCAATCGGATATTTTTTCTCTGCCATAATTCCTCAATTCCTCGAGCCCCTTAGAAGTCTTTCTTTATGATCTATTATTTATTAACCCTAAGCCAACAGTACGTCTCTCACCTTCAGGCGCGTTCAACATTTCCTTAACTCTACGGGCAAATGCATCAACGTACATACCAGTGTCCTGGGGGCTTCTTGCGCGTGTCTGGCCATTTACCGTGGTAGTTGTGCCATTTTCGGTCACAGATAGCTCTGATACCGCATCTCCTACTTCAGTAGAGCAAAGGGCTCCGACTGCAAGAGCAGCTATAAGTCTTTCTTCTGGAGGTGGCGGAGTGATCGTTATCTCAAAACTACGTACCAGGCGGTCGGTACTATCAAGATCCGTATTCCCTCTGTCTACCGTTGGTATTACGGTGTACGTCTCCATGTAAATTGCTAGCCTCGGGCGAAGTGCGCGAAGGCGCGGTTAGCTTCGGCCATGCGGTGGGTGTCTTCACGCTTCTTGACTGCGGCGCCTTGGTTGTTGTAGGCGTCCATCAGTTCGAGCGCAATGCGGTTAGCCATGCTCATACCCTTGCGTGAGCGAGCGGCAGCTACAAACCACATCATAGTCAGGTGTGTCTGGCGTTGGCCCTTAACTTCAAACGGAATCTGGTAGTTGGCACCGCCAACACGGCGAGAACGTGTCTCGAGGTGTGGCTTGATGTTGCCCATAGCCTGTTCGAATACTTCGTGTGGGTTTTCTACCTTGAGCTTGTCGGCAGCGATTTGCATACCACCATATACGAGCTTTTCGGCAATTTGCTTCTTGCCATCGCGCATAACGCGGTTGATTAGGCGTTGCACCATTGGGTCGCCGTACATACGGTCAGCCGGGATGTCGCGAACAAGAGCTTTGGTTACTTTACGTGGCATTACTTGCTCTCCTTCTTGGCGCCGTACTTAGAACGGCCCTGCTTACGCTTTGCTACACCTTGGAGGTCTAGCGCACCACGAACAATGTGGTAGCGCACACCCGGAAGGTCCTTTACACGGCCACCGCGTACGAGCACAACAGCGTGCTCCTGGAGGTTGTGACCTTCACCGCCAATGTAAGCCCAGACTTCGTAGCCGTTGCCGAGGCGCACACGTGCGACCTTACGAAGGGCAGAGTTTGGCTTCTTTGGAGTTTTGGTAGTAACCTTGACACAAACGCCGCGCTTAAATGGCGCAGACTTTTCGTAGTTCTTGGTCTTTAGGTTGTTGACGACACGCTGCAACGCAGGCGACTTGCTTTTGGCAGTCGCACGAGTGCGTGGCTTGCGTACCAATTGGTTGATAGTAGGCACTAGAGCCCCTTTCTAAATAATTATTCCGAAGAGATTTCTCTCCTCTACCGCCAAGGTTTGAGGCTAACAGCCCAAACCAGCTCGAATTTGATATGAACTCTGTTATTTTACCAGAGAAGTTAGGCCCTAGCAAGAGGCTTCATGATATACATAAGAAGTGCTTAGATGTGAAAAAGCGGGCCCAGCGTCGGTAAGTATAAATACTTAGTACCGACGCCGGCCCGCTCGTTTGGAATCAGGTGGCGGCGTTCAGCCACCTTCATCACTAGCCCGGAGGCTAGGAGGTGGCCGCCTAGGCCTCACACCCTCCGAAGAAGATGAGGTACTGGCCGTACGAGCCCTCGACCTCCACCGTAGCCTTGCAGGGGTCACCCTCGTACTTGGTGACGTCCACCGTCCAGGTGTCCTTGCTGTCTGGCACCGGCTTGATGCTCGTGACGTCCACCTCGAACTTCCTGCCCTGGAGCTCAGCGAGGGCTCCGGCGGTGGTGTAGGAGTGGGTGTCCTTGGGCTGCGTGGTGTCCTGGCCACTCGTGAACACGAGCAGGAGGCAGATGCCAATCATGGGGCCGGTGACAAGCCAGCCGAGGCTGTCCGCGAAGTAGAGGCCGATCGTGGCGATCAGGAGCGCCACGGCGATGACGACCAAAATCCAGTCGGAGCTGCTCATTGTAGGGTCCCCCCTGTTGATTCCAAATGCCACGACAATTTGTCGAAGCATGTATATTATAGCATAAGTACGCTAATCCGTCCATACTAGGCGGTCGCGCACTCGGGATGACCACGGCTCGTCGCCCAAAGTTACTTCTCGGCCGATGACATAGGCATGGACACTGGTTGGGTTGTGGCGTTGGTCTATGGCAATCAAGACACTGAAGACGGCGCCCCAAACAGCGCAGGTCACGAAAAAGTATGTTAGTAGTTCCAGCCGAAAGTACAGTGCAAACATCGTGACAGCGCTGCAAAAAATGGTGAACACATAGACGAGGACGGCCACTTCCATCGCAAGCTCCCTTGCTCTCATGCTCTTAACGAACGATTCCGAAAACCGATGGTTATCGATAAAGTTCATTATGACATGAATAGTCCAATCTGCCTAAAGTGCGCTGCGTTTCATTTCCAATAGTGTGCAGACATGGTATTAATAGTGGTAGTCTTTCTTGAGAGACTCGTATGCGTGCCGTCCGGCAGCGCATAGCCCAAACGGATTGGAGCAGATTCGTGTCTAACGCCACGGACGAACGGCAGTACCCGGCGGATGACCAGCTGATTGAGGTGCGTTTCTGCCTGCCCGAAAGAGATTCCATTGCAGAAAACCGTGTGGTAAGCGTGGAGATCCTCAATGCAGAGATTGCGCTGTCGACAGCAGATCCTCGTGTGCACAGTGAAGGCGGCGTGACAGTCCTGGCGATCTATAGAAACCCGCTAGTCTACGTTGATCAGCTGACGGAAGGTGGACGCATCTTCACCGTAAGCATCAGTATCGCCGTCCCAGCCGATGTCTCCGAAGAGGGTGATCTGCCTGAGCTGATCGCCCCCCTCCTAGCCCTTTTCCCGGCAAGCATTCGAGATCAGGTACGAGCGTTCACTGAGAGACCGGCGCGTGAAGTGAGTAAGGCAAGTAAGGTATTTAAGCTCAGCTGGGAAGAACTGCGAGAGCTGATCGGAAATATTCGAGCCTCGGTGCCTGACCCCACCGTATGGGCCGTACTGACGTAATGTCGGCCCGGGGACGGATATCAATCGTGAGCGGCAGATGAGTCTGGACAAGGTCCCGACTGAAGTGTCCACCCAGGACACCATCTGCCGCTCACGCGGCGCCGCCTTGTCTCCAATCCGTCTCAACCAAGCAGTTCAATTATCAAGTTGGAATATTTGGCTGAGACCATCCGGCTACAGATTCTCAGAAAGACTAATACCGCATCCAAACATAGCAAAAGCCGCCCTGAAAATCAGGGCGGCTTTTTGAGCTGGCAGACGTTTTATTCTACGTCTGCGTCGCTGGTAACGAGATCTTCTTCGGTCTCGTCAAGCGCATTGCTAGCACCAAAACCGGTACCAACGGGGATCTTGCGACCGAGGATTACGTTCTCCTTCAGGCCAAACAACTTGTCGACCTTACCACTGGTAGCAGCAGCGATCAGTACACGAGTAGTGTCCTGGAAGCTGGCCGCACTCAGGAACGAGTCAGTGCTTAAGGACGCCTTGGTAATACCAAGCAGCAACTGGGTAACCTTAGCAGGCTCCTTGCCTTCGGCTACGAGTTGGTCGTTAGCCTCGACAACGGCAAGCTTGCTTACTACATCACCCGTTACGAACTCAGTGTCACCGGCATCTTCGACCTGAACACGGCTGAACATCTGGCGAACGATGATTTCCAGGTGCTTGTCAGCAATGTTCTGACCCTGGCCGGCAAAGATACCGAGGATTTCGTTCATGATGTAGCGCTGGGTTGGTTCTACGCCTTGCAGACGCATCAGCTCATGCAGATTGATAGAACCGCTGGTCAGGCGCTGACCGGCCACAACGGTGTCACCGTCGTTAACAAGCAGCTGCTTGAAACCAGGGATTTCGTAGCGAACCACGCTTTGGCTAGTCGGGGTAAGAATGATCTGACGGTCAGTTACCTCTGCCTTGCCAGCCATAGGTGCTACGAGTGGCTCAGAGCCATCTTCGTTGGCGGCTAGGACGTCGCCGATTGCAACGTCACTGCCGGTAGCAACAGATACCTTGCGGCCACCCAGCTCGAGTACAACAGTGTCCTTGTCACTTGCCGTAACCTGTACGACATAGTGGTCACCTTCTTCCCAAGCGTTTGCAACACCGGCGATGTCGGTCAGGTATGCCTGGCCCTTTGGCGTACGAACCTCGAAGAGCTCTTCAATACGGCTCAGACCCTGAGCGGTGTCATCACCAACAACAGCGCCAGAACGGTGCTTAGAGTCAAGGCTCAGCTGCGTACCCGGCTCACCGATAGATTGAGCGGCAATCACACCAATTGGGTTGTGTGGGGTCACAAGCTGGCCGGTAGCAGGATCAATACCATAGCTCTTCTGTGGCACACCACGAACACTTGAGGCACTCAGGGCGCTCATGATCTTGATGCCGTCGATTGTTTCATCGGCGTCGATAGCCTCGGCGATTTCCTTGGTGAAGAGTTCGCCGGTCTTCAGGTAACCCTTCACGTCTTCGGCAGCATAACGGCCCTCGAGGCGTGAACCATAGGTAACGCCAATTGCCTTTGCGTCTGCGCGGAGCATAGCGAAACCTGGGTCGGTTGCATCGTCGTCATCGCCAAAGGTGAAGACGTCTTGTGACACATCAACCAGACGGCGAGTCAGGTAACCGGCGTCGGCTGTCTTAAGCGCGATGTCGATGACCGCCTTACGGGTACCACGGGTACCGGTGAAGTACTCGAGCGGCGTCAAACCTTGGAGGTAGCCAGATTTGACCGGGAGCTCAATAACGTTGCCACCGGCGTCCTGGAACACACCAAGCATACCAACGGACATCTTCATCTGGGACACGTTACCACGCGCACCAGAGGTGATAGCGATAGCCATCGAACCATCCTGGTCTTGCATCTGCTCGGCCAGCATGTTCTGTACCTGCGTGTCGATCTTGGTCCAGTTGTCGATGACCAAGCGGTGTCGCTCTTCGTCGGTGATGAAGCCCTGATCGAACTGGTCAGAGATGTTGGCACTGCGGGTTTCACCGGCTGCAATTACGTCTTCCAAGCCCTTAATCGGCTCGAAGTCGTCCATACCCATCGACAGGCCGGACAAAGTAGCAAAGTGGAAGCCGATATCCTTGAGGCTATCAGCGATCTCGGCAGTTGTAGCTTGACCGTATTGCTTGTAGACGGCAGCCATGACCTTCTGCAAGCGCTTCTTGGTCATTGCTTCGTCTTGGTAGGCGAAATCTTCGGGGAACGTTTCGTTGAAGTACAGGCGGCCCAGTGTCGTTTCGCGGGTTTCGCCACGGAATGGTACACGAACACGGCTTTGCAAGCTAATCTGATCGGCGTCAAAGGCCATGGTAGCTTCGTCGAGGCTACTGTAGACCTTGGTAGCCTCAGTAGCACCGGGACGCTCATAGGTCAGGTAGTAGCAGCCGAGCACGATGTCCTGCTCAATGTGCAAGATTGGTGAACCATCGGCTGGTTTTAGCAGGTTCATGTTGGCAGCCATAATGTTCTTAGCCTCTGCCTGAGCAGCATCGCTAAGTGGCAAGTGCACAGCCATCTGGTCACCATCGAAGTCGGCGTTAAAGCCCTTACAGACTAGCGGGTGTAGCTGGATAGCGCGGCCCTCAATCAGTACTGGCTGGAAGGCCTGGATGCTCAAACGGTGCAACGATGGAGCACGGTTCAAGAGTACATATTTACCCTTAATGACAGTGTCGAGTGCGTCCCACACGGCAGTCTCGCCGGTTTCAATCATGCGGGTTGCACTACGAATGTTGTGCGCTTCTTCGCGGGCGATTAGCTCACCAATTACAAATGGTTTGAACAGTTCGAGGGCCATCATCTTTGGCAGACCACACTGGTTGATCTTGAGTTCTGGACCAGCCACGATAACTGAACGACCAGAGTAGTCAACACGCTTACCGAGCAAGTTCTGACGGAACCGACCCTGCTTACCCTTAAGCATGTCGCTAAGGCTCTTCAGGCGACGACGTTGACCAGTCGCAGCTACTGCGCGGCCACTACGGGCGTTGTTGTTGTCAATCAGAGCGTCAACCGCTTCCTGCAACATACGCTGCTCGTTGCGGCGGATCACTTCTGGGGCGTTAAGTTCAATGAGCTTCTTCAAGCGGTTGTTACGGTTGATGACGCGACGGTAGAGGTCGTTTAAATCTGATGTCGCAAAACGTCCACCAGTTAGCTGCACCATTGGCCGTAGATCTGGAGGAATAACCGGCAATACGCTCAGGCACATGCTTCCAGGCTTAATGCCAGCGCGCTCCATGCTTTCGAGCAAGCGCAGGCGCTTGAGGAGTTTCTTCTTGCGCTGCCCCTTGGCTTCTTCGGCTTCGGCGGTCAGGTCAGCAATTAGCTGGGGCAAGTCGATTTCATCGAGTAGCTCCTTAAGGGCTGCACCGCCCATACCGACCGTGATCATAGCACGCAGTTCGCTTGGCAATGCGCGGTAGTCAGTTTCGTTCATCAGATTCAGCTTTACCATGCTGTCCAACTGACCCTTTAAGATTTCAAAGTCTTTAGCCAGTTCTTCCAGCTCTTTGGTCTGAGCTTCGGCTAGTGCCTTTACATCGGCATTATCAGCCTTGGCTTCGTGCTCGTAGCGAAGCTTGATAGCTTCGTTGGCAGCCTTAAACTCGGCCTCTTTATCGTCGCGGTACTGGTCACGCTTGGCAACGTCAACTGACTTCACAATGTAGCTCGCAAAGTAAGCAACTCGCTCCAGGCTCTTAACAGTTAGGCCAAGTAGCAGGCCCACAGCGCTCGGCGTTCCCTTAAGGAACCAGATGTGTGCGACTGGTACGGCCAGGCTAATGTGGCCCATGCGCTCGCGGCGGACAATGCTGCGGGTAACCAGCTCGCCGTTCTTATCAACGGCTGCTTCGCGGCTGCGAACACCCTTAAATTTGGTGTCGTACTTATTGATGTCTTTTACCGGCCCAAAAATGCGCTCACAGAACAAGCCGTCGCGCTCCGGCTTTTGGGTGCGATAGTTAATAGTTTCTGGCTTGGTAACCTCGCCGTAACTCCAGTCTTCAATATCTTTGGCGCTAGCAACAGCTAAACGCACTGCGTCGAAGTCCGCGATGTCGGTTCCGTATGAATATCGCCTCATTACGCGTTCTCCTCTTCGTTGTCATCGGATGTATCGTTAGTGTCATCGTCGTCGGCGACAGTAGGTACCATCACCACGCCGTCATCATCTGTTTCTTCCAGCAAGAATTCTCCGCCTACAGCCTCTTCGTCAGTGACATCAATGTCAGAGATTACTGGCATAGGTACCGCAACTTCAGATGGATGGGTTGCCTCTTCGTGAATGTTGGTAGCCAAAATTGCTTCAGCATCTACTACTTCGCTCTGATGCACCAGGTCAACCTTCAGACCAAGACCTTGCAGTTCCTTCACAAGCACATTGAAGCTCTCTGGAACCTTAGGGCCAACAATCTGGGTCTGCTTGATGATGCTTTCATATGCCTTAGAACGGCCGTAAACATCGTCGGACTTAATGGTCAACATTTCTTGTAGCGTGTTCGAGGCACCGTAAGCTTCAAGTGCCCACACCTCCATTTCACCAAAGCGCTGACCACCATTTTGCGCCTTACCACCAAGTGGCTGCTGGGTAACCATGGTGTATGGACCAGTGCTACGGGCGTGAATCTTATCGGCAACCATGTGGTTCAGCTTGATCATGTACATCGAGCCGACCGTAGTGCGCTCTTTGAAGGCGTCACCGGTGCGGCCGTCGAACAGCTGCTGCTTACCGTCTTCAGGGAAACCAGCTTGCGCAAGCAGTTCGCGAATCTTTTCAGATGACACACCATTAAATGACGGGCTCGCTACCTGCATACCAAGTGCGCGAGCAGCCATGCCAAGGTGAGCCTCAAACAGCTGACCGATGTTCATACGAGATGGCACACCGAGCGGGTTCAAAACGATATCAACTGGCGTACCGTCTTCCATGAACGGCATATCTTCAACGGGGAGGATACGAGCGATAACGCCCTTGTTACCGTGGCGGCCACCCAACTTATCACCAACAGACACTTTGCGCATCTGGGCGACGAAGACCTGGATTTGCATCAGCACACCAGCCTTGAGTTCGTGACCACCTTCGCGGGTAAATACCTTTACGCCCACAACCTTGCCGTGCTTACCATTGCTCATGCGCTGTGAAGTATCACGGACTTCCTTAGCCTTTTCACCGAAGATAGCGCGTAACAGGCGCTCTTCGCTTGAAAGCTCTTGCTCACCCTTAGGGGTAATCTTACCGACCAAGATGTCGCCAGGGTGCACTTCGGCACCGATACGAACAATACCGTCGTCGTCCAGATGACGCAGAGCATCTTCAGACACATTTGGAATGTCACGGGTCACGATTTCTGGGCCCAGCTTGGTTTCACGAACTTCAATCATGTAGTCCACGATGTGGACGGAAGTAAGCGTGTCGTTTTCAACCAGCTTGCGGCTGATGATGATAGCGTCCTCAAAGTTGTAACCGGCCCATGGCATGAAGGCTACAATCAAGTCCTTACCAAGCGCTAGCTCGCCGCCCTGGATCGACATGCCTTCAATCAGGATGTCACCTTCCTTAACCTTGTCACCGGTGCTTACTACAACGCGCTGGTTAATAGATGTTCCTTCGTTAGAGCGTACAAAGTGCTGTGGCTCGTACGTAACGGTTCCTTCTTTGTACTTAACAACTACTCCATGACCATCGGCGCGAACAACCTCACCGTCAGCCTCGGCCACAACAATCTGGCCGGTGTTGCGGGCGGCCGAAGCTTCCACACCAGTACCCACAATTGGGCTCTGCGGCTGAATAAGCGGCACTGCCTGACGTTGCTGGTTGCTACCCATGAGGGCGCGGTACACGTAGTCTTTCTCGATGAATGGAATCAGGCCGGCGCTTGAACCGATAATCTGGTTCTGCGAGGCATCAATGTGCGTCACATCAGCACGGTCAGCTTCACCAGACTTCAGGTTAATGCGCGCACTGACACGCTCGTCGGCGATCTTGCCATCTTTATCAAGGGCAACACCGGCACCAGCGATTACAGCCTGCTCTTCGGCAGCTGCGTCGAGGTAGACAATTTCATCGGCAACCTTGCCATCCACAACCTTGCGGTAAGGGGTTTCGATAAAGCCATACTCGTTCACGCGGGCAAAATTGGCCAGGTTTAGTACCAAGCCCACGTTTGCACCTTCTGGGGTTTCTACAGCACAGATGCGGCCGTAGTGGGTCGCATGTGCGTCGCGCACTTCAAAACCGGCACGTTCGCGGGACAAACCACCAGGACCCATAGAACTCAGGCGGCGCTTGTGAGCCAGCTCTGAAAGTGGGTTAATCTGGTCCATGAACTGTGACAGCTGGCTACTCGCGAAGAATTCGCGGACAGCGGCAACAACCGGGCGGGCGTTGATAAGCTGACCAGGCTGTACTGTTTCGATCTCGCTCATAGACATACGATCTTGGGTGTTGCGTACCATACGCAGCAGACCAATGCGGAACTGGCGCTGTACCAGCTCGCCCACCATCTTGATGCGGCGGTTCGCTAGGCTGTCGATATCGTCGCCAGGTTCCTGTGAGATGTTCAGGCGGATCAGCTCAGCCACAATAGCGACCAGGTCGTCGAGACGCATAATGCGGTTCTCGGCAGTATTTGGCACATCGAGGTTCAAACGCTTGTTGATCTTGTAACGACCGACACGGCTGAAGTCGAATCGCTTAAAGTTGTAGAACATGTTTTCAAGCAAGCTGCGGGCGTTATCCACCGTAGCCAGATCGCCCGGGCGAAGGCGACGATAGACCTCAATTAGTGCTTCGCTATGACCCTTGGTAGGATCCTTGTCAAGCGTTGCTTCGAGGTAGCTATTCTTGGCGTTGTCAACGTGCTTAAAAGCCTCTTTCATTTGGGCTTCAGTCATACCGAGAGCACGCAGTAGCGTCGTAACGGGAAGCTTTCGCTTACGGTCGATCTTGACATACAGCGCACCGTTCGCAGCGGTCTCAAACTCAAGCCATGCACCACGGCCCGGAATAACCTTGGCACTGTACAGATTATGAGTGCCGTGAAGTTCAGCGCTATAGAATACACCAGCAGAACGAATCAGCTGACTCACCACTACACGCTCAGCACCGTTGATTATGAAGGTACCACGGTTTGTCATCCACGGGTAATCACCCAAGTAGATTTCGTGCTCCTTAACTTCACCGGTCACCTTGTTGGTCAGCTCGACAACAGCCTTGAGTGGTGCTTCGTAGCTCACATTGTTCTCACGCGCTTCGGCCTCGGTCATTTTAGGATCTTCGAAATGATAGTCCTTGAACCGCAACGTCAGTTTGGTGTTGGTGTAATCGTCAATCGGGCTAATTTCGGCCAGGAGCTCACCGAGCCCCTCGTCGATCAGCCACTGAAACGACTTATTTTGATGATCTACCAAGTTAGGCAGAGAAAGGCTGTCGCTCGTGTCTGTAAAAAAGATACGAGTACCCGACTTCGCCACTGGTGCTACTGCTTGCGCTTTTGCCACGTGCAATGTCCCCTATTTAAGATTAATAACCTGGTGCGACAACAGAATTCCACCATACGGTTTTGGGCGCACGCTAAGAGCGCCACATACCAAGTTCGTCCTGTTTGATCGCTTTTTTGTTATTTCGCCCGAAGAAAACTAAGCGGGATTTTGGTGCTATTACCCCTGTCCGGGAGGTATTTCACTGCTTTGGCCAGTAGCAGCACAGCCCAACTTACACTACTTCTTGCATACTAGTATACGCAGTAAAATCTACTACGTCAACACCGATACCTAGTAAGTTTCACCTCGCCACTGTTCGGGTAGCTCCTGGAGCTCAAGCCTTGGCAGACGGCCAAGTGCTATGGGGGCTCCGTCTATTTGGTTAAGCCGTTGCAACATACCACCGACCTGGCCAACGTGTGTTTCAACCTCAAGGTCCTGAGGGTAGCCTATCACGCCGCTCTGTGTCTCGCTATAAGCTCTGCGCATACCGAGCGTACCTGCGGCATCCTTCATGTGCAAGTCTGCTGAGTCATTAGCAAAATACATCGTGGCCCCATCCTCAGGAGAACGACGTTCCAGGGCGCCCACAAGAGCAGCTACAGCAACCTCAGGCTCTCTTGCCACAATCTCGCCGATCTTCACATGACGATGGCCTGCGAATGGACCGCGTTCGTCAGCCATTTTCCGTTGTCGAATTACGCGACCTACGGCTCCCGGCGCCCACTTTGGCGAGGAGGTGTTTAACACTGTTGTAGCAGCTCCCAGAAGCGCATCCCCTTGGCCTATGACGAATGTCATTGTAGGGTCAGCGTGTAGCTGCCGAGTTCGCCTACCACCTTGGCCAAGAAGGTTGTCATGTTGACTGTACTGACGTGCATATGCCCGTGTGTCTTGGCTAAGTGTTATCTGCTTTGCACGCTCTACGGTCTCATCAAGAATTCTCTGGGGAGTACTTTCAGGCAGTACGCGAATCATCTGACTCTGTAAAAAGCGCCGGTGTGTCTCCTGGAGAGCTTCCCATACATGGACAGGGACTCTATCGGCAGGTACGGTTGCGATGCGTGCACCTTCTAGTTTTGTGAAGTCAAGTTTAGATTCAGCCATATGCCGCCTTCAATCCGGTAAAAATATTATTTAGCAGAGCTACCCCTACGCGGCCTTCTGCGAAACGGTAACATCAGAGATAATGCGGTCAACTAGGCCATACTTCAGCGCTTCATCAGCGGTTAGCCACTTGTCGCGCTCCATGTCTTCGTGGATCTTTTCAATCTTCTGGCCAGTGTTACCTGCCATAATTTCTTCCAGCAAGTGTTTGATACGCAAGCTCTCTTGCAGGTCGATTTCCTGGTCAGTCACCTTACCACGGGTACCGCTGGAGGGCTGGTGGATCATCACCGTACTATGAGGCAACAGGAATCGCTTACCCTTGGCGCCACTGCTCAGTAGGAAGGCTGCAGCAGAAGCCTGCACGCCAATACCAATGGTCTGCACATCGTTTGTAACGTACTGCATAGTGTCATAAATAGCCAGCGCATCATACACACTGCCACCGGGACTGTTGATGTAGAGATAAATATCCTTTTTGGGGTCTTCAGCTTGCAAAAAGAGCAGCTGCGCAACCACAATGTTCGCACTTGCTTCGTTTACATCAGTGCCAAGAAAAATGATGCGATCCTTTAAGAGTCGGCTATAGATATCATAGGCACGCTCAAAGCGGCCTTCACTTTCTACCACAGTTGGGACCAATACACTCATTACTTACCCCCTATAAAAAACATTAGCGTATTCATTAAGCCAGACAGCCAGTGCAGCACACGCATGCGGCGTTTGTCTTGTCGAACTTCTTCTGGATGGCTCATACATTCATGATAAAAAATTAGCACTCCCGAGTCAAGAGTGCTAATTAATATCGACTCCTAGCCTGACTAGGCGGCGTATCCAGCGAGCTTAGCAATAGTTTTTTCGGTAAGCAGTCGAGAGCCAAGTTCGCGACGATTCTCCGGCTTGTCTAGCTCGGTCTGCATCTGCTTATCACTATACTGCTTCTTTAGTTCGGCAATCTGCACATCAATCTCGGCATCAGAAACAGTGATCTTCTCGGCTTCGGCAACTTCGCCAAGTACCAGGCCCGTCTTAACACGGGCTTCAGCCTGCTCGCGCAAACCTTCACGGTGCTCATCGTCGGTCTTACCCTCGAGCTTCAAGTGCTCTTGCCAGGTCTGGCCGCGGTACACTAGGTTGCGCTTTTCCTCGAGTTCCATGCGGTCGATCTCTTCATCGACCAGCACCTTTGGAATATCAGCCTTCGCCTTTTCGGCAACTGCAGCAAGCAGATCATTTTCGAAAACGCGCTGAGCCTGGTTTTCCTTCTCGGCCTCAAGCTGCTTCTTAATGTCCTTCTTTAGCTCGGCAACAGTCTTGAACGGACCAACCTTGGCAGCGAATGCATCATCGAGTTCTGGCAACTTCACTTCACGTACCGTCTTGGCTTTTACCGTAAAGCTAACCTGCTTATTCTGCAACTCGGCGGCGCTGTAATCCTTAGGGAACGTGACATTGAATGTTTTTTCGTCGCCAGCCTTTAAGCCAACGAGCTCTGGCTCAAAGCCAGGAATGAAGGTGTTGCTGCCAAGTACCAGCGGGTAATCCGTGCCGGCAGCACCGGCAATCGCTTCCTTGGTCTTAGCATCGACGCCCGTGAAATCGATAACAATCTCGTCACCATCTTTGGCCGCACGCGTTACTTTGACCTTTTCGCCGTCACGGCGACGCAGATCATCAAGCACCTCAGCAACGTCTTTGTCGGTAGTGGCATCAACTTTCTTTGTCACCCTGATCTTCTTGTAATCAGGCAGGGTAATCTTGCCGACTACCTCAATCGTCGCCTTAAACTCAAGATCAGTAAACGGTACAAACTTCGTGACGCTTACTTCTGGCTGTGCAACCGGGCGCAGTTTTTCCTGGACGGCAGCCTTAACATACAGGTCATTGATAGCGTGGTCGAGGAAGCGACTTTGCAGCACGCCGGCATCAACGCTCTTCTCGATAAGCGCTTTAGGAGCGTGACCCTTGCGGAAGCCGGCCATATTAACGTCTTTGGCCAGATCGCTTAGTACGTGCTCTTTGGTTGCGTCCAGGAAAGCCTGGTCGGCAGTAATGGTCAGTTCGACCTTAGTAGGGGCGATTTCTTTACGAGTGATTTGCATAAGTGGTCACTATAACAGATATACAGAGGTATAGACAAGTAGGCTTACTACCTGTCCAGCTGAGCATGACAAACTACTTGCATCGTACTGCGTCTGATAAGGGCACCGTTTTCTAGAGGCTGTGCAGCAGTATCGCCCCAAACACCACAAACCAGACCGCTTCCACCCAAATCAGTTTGGGCGCAGTGCGCCACTGGATCCAGGAGTGAAAGCGCAAAAAACCGTTTTGCAAAGGCGCATCGCTGCCAGTACGGCGTGCTCGCAGAAAGCGTGGAATCCAGAACAGATCAGGACTGGCCGCTAGGAAGGCGCACATTGCGGCCACGAGCCAATGCTGCGGCCGAGTGACCGCCAACAGCAAGACCACTACCAAACAGAGGCCGGCGCCCGCTACTAAGAATTCATAGACGAAGCGCTTCGATTTGAACCGTTTTGCCCCATCCGCTCCTGGAGGGTCGTAGTGCGGAATGGCGTCGCAAACAAAATGCGACGCAAACGCTAACACCATCGCCAGCACCGGATTCGTTACCGTCAGCCCGATCACTGCGCCTGTCAGCGCGTGATTTGGCGCAGTCATAGCTCCTCGTCGTCAACGTCCGCCGGTGCTTCACTAGCGCGACGATAATCTTTTACGATACTGACGATGCGCTGTAAGCCGTGCACTTCCTCGCTGCCATCCGACAGATTGCGGAGGCGTAATCGTTCATTAGCCAGTTCGGCCTCACCGATAAAGATTGCGTAGCGCAAACCTTTTTTGACAGCAGACTTTATTTGCTTATCCAGTTTGCGCCCAGTGGTGTCAACGGCTAGGTTCAAGCCCATTTCCCGTAGGTCGCCTAGGAGGTGCTGAGCTCTTTCGTAGACGTTCTCGCTTGCCAATACCACGTAGGCATCGGCTTCAGGACGCAGTTGAGGCAGCAGTCCATGACTCTCCAGGAAGTTCTGCAAGGTAACATCACCCATACCAAAGCCGACGGTCGCAACTGGTTCTACGCCGAACACGCCGACCAAGCCATCATAACGGCCGCCGCCAAACATACTGCGGTTGTTTTCGGGGTCAGTATCACTCACTTCGAACACGATGTCCGTATAGTAGTCAAATCCGCGCATCAGCGTGATGTCGAAGACGCAGTTTTTAACCCGGCTGTCTCTGAGCATATCCATGAGCTGGCGCAGACGCAGCACCGATGGCTTGCTCTCAAAACCGGCCGGCAGATCTTCTATCCGCCGCACCTTCAAAAGCTGAAGCAGTCTATCCAACGTCGTTTCATCGCGCTGCGAAGGTGTAAGAATGGCGTCGGCTTGCGCTACAAAACTTTCGTACGGCATTTTCTTCATACGATCAATCAGCCGAATCAGCGTTTCGGTCTGCGTCTTATCAAGCCCCAGATAACCACCAAATAGTTCATCCACCAGTTTTCGGCTGCTTACCTGGATAACGTACATCTCGGCCTTGGCACCGTATGCTTTCATTATCCGATCGGCAACCAGAATAATCTCGTGCTCCGCCTCTGGGCCGTCAATGCCGAACACATCAACATTCAGCTGCCAGAATTCGCGGAGGCGTCCTCGTTGCGTACGTTCATAGCGCCATAGGTTAGGTATGCTGTACCAGCGCACCGGATAAGCTAGTTCCTGGCGCTTGCCTGCTACCATCCGGCTTACCGTTGGGGTCATTTCGGTGCGGATGGTTACGCTCCGGCCACCACGATCGGTGAAAGTGTAGGTTTGTTCGTCAATAATCTCTTGGTTGCCCTTGCTCAAATAGAGTTCAGTGGGCTCCAAAATAGGTGCATCGTATTCTTCGTAGCCAAAGCGCTCGCAAACCTCGCGCATTTTGCTAAACATGTATTTTTGGAGACGCTTGTCTTCCGGGTAGAAATCCCGGGCGCCCTTGTAGGGTTGGGTAGATAATGCCATCATAAGTTCCTTCAGCTAAGATTGTATCAGATAAAAAAGAATGTCGAAGCGCGTCTGCAATTCGCTAGCCAATACGCTTCGACGTAAGATGTGAATGATGGTTGCTTCTCTGTAACATAAGATACATTATGTCACCTTTTTATAAGACAGTCACGGCCTGACGCAAGTTGGGATAAAACCCGAAAAGATTCGTTGAGCACGTGTGTTAGTTTAAGCGCCGACTTATGTCGATAATCGAGTTCAAAAATAGCCTAGTGTCTCTGGCCTTCACTTTTGGATCATCAGATCGTTGGATATAGCTATCAGTAGCCGAAAGCAATCGTGATACCTGGGCCGGGTCTAGCCCCCGAACGATACTTTCAGCTTCTTTTCTATTACTGCCTGAAACACCCATAGCAAATACAAGGTAATGGGCCAAGAGAATCCGGTCGACTAATTCTGGGGCCACAGAACCACTTTCGCGAATTGCCTCCACCCCTTCGTTCAAGAGGCCCATCACCTGAGCTATCTCGGATACGTGCTTGTCAGTAGCAGATGGATCAGCCGGTATGCCAGTCTCCATGATAGCCCGGTAGTGCATAAGCCCTACCATCACACCTGCACGTTTACCATCGGCTTGCCGATCAGTGTCAGCACTCAGCTGGTCTATCTGGCTTGCTATTACTCTATCCCGGATGCGATACGATTCAGCGGTCTGCACAAGACTAGTGGCAAGCAACTCTCGAGACTGCGCTACCGGAAATAGCTCTGCAATCGATCCCACAAAGTCACTTGTTGACTCGCGCGCTTGTTGCACTTGGGGGTAATCTGGGTGGTCTCCAGAGATGTCCAATAATACAACCTGTTTATCTGTACCTTTGAGCTGCGATAATAGCTCTACTACGAACTGATCATCCCCACCCTCAGCCAATTGGGCTGACAACGCAGTAAATACCGCATCCACCTGCGCAGGGTCCACTGACGTTGAGAGGAGCTTCGAGTAAGCAGCGCCTTTCGCCTGCATGGTCTGTTCGTCTTGGACGCCAACTTGCTCAATTCCCACCACATCGCAGTCTGCTAGAGCGGCAGCTATTGTTGGCACATGCTCACTTGTATGCGTACTTAGTACACCGACTAGTTCGGTATTCCCAAAGCGTCGCCGCTCGACCACGACATCCAACAACGGGGAGGTCCGGACAGCTTCAACGCCAACCCCCTGATCAGCCGCAACCCCTTGATCGAGTGGCTGTGCCATTTCTTCTACACCGAATCCTTCCTGATGAGGCGGCTGCAGTTCTTCAAGCACAGGAGGTCAACCTAACTTTAGACACAAGTGCCGTAGTACTCACAAAGAGTCTGGTTACATCAGAAACGACTTCAAAAGAATGCATACAGTTAAGTATATACGAAGATAATCTATGCGGGGCCATCTAATATATTTCGCTTAGAAAGATCATGTGACTTTAAGGGAGCCTAAATCACGGCGAGCATGTATATATTATTAGTACCGGCTCGAGGCAATAGCCTCATTCATTGTACGTATCGACATTCCTTCGGCTGGATACACATACCAGTCTGGTGGCAGATTATCAGCAAGACCACCTGGCGTAAACACGTTGTAGTGTGCGCTCAACCAGTCGAGGTTCCTCTGTGCACCACTCTCAGTGTCAAGATCGCCAGGGGTATCTGGGTTTGGTGCCCCAGCAGTACTCATAAACACAACCTCATCCTCACGGTTAACTCCCACGCCACCGCTCGCACCCGATTCCAGTATGTACGTATTCGGGTCAGTTGAACCATTTGGGACGATGCCGGTAAATATCTCTGGAGTAATATTCTGATCCTTCGCCGAAAGATAGAGTCCATTATAAATACTCGGGTTTTTAGCGGTTGAATCCTCCTGAGCGTTGACCAGGGTAATCCAATCACCTCGATTGACCGTAGAAGCCATCTTCAGTATGCCCTTGCCTATTGGGGTCTTTAATCGTAGCACAGCAACGTCAATATCAGTTGAGTTCTCCGCATTTGGGTCTGCGGCTACACCGTTTTCCTGTCGCAGATAACATCCATCGACGATAGCACTCTTGTGACCTTGATGATCCACAACGGTTGCTCCGATACTGTCCGGAACATGCGCTGCCGTCAAAACAAGGTTAGGTGCGATCAAAAATCCACTACCCTTCTGATCAGGACTGTCTACCTCTACAATAGCACCCAAGACATGACTCAAGACCTTTGGCGGCAAAGGTCCGGGATCGCCCTTTGCGTTGCCGGTCTTGGGGTCGGCAGTTAAATGTATAGGCTCTGCTGTCCTATAATGATCGACCGACTGAACGGCATCATCTATTGTTTTATCGTAGCAAGGCACTAAACCGTTTGAGGCTTTCCCTGTGGGGTACAGATTATTAGGCGTACTCGGTGCAGAATATGGCTGGGCATACCCATACTGATCTGGATTTTGACCATCATCACTTGGTTTTGACTCACAGGCAGCAGCACCAAGAGCTACAGCCGTAGCTAACACGAGTGCCCTTGCCGCCAATATTCTCTCAGACATAAGGCATTATAATAACATTATATTGCTCTATAGTCAATACTCTTTCTCTGGATAAGTTTTGCGCCTGCGCTTCTAGTAGATGGTCAGCAAATTTGCCCTCACGTTTTGGCATTAAGACACTTAGAACAAAATGGGGCATCGGCACAGCGTAGGAATCTGCTGAGATTCTAGATTGTAACTATCTTACTAGCGCTAAAGATCAAAAGCGGCACCGAATCGTTCGGACAGATAAACCCCATGCCTGCCAAACATGACGACAAGCTGACCTTGGTGATGACACTCGTGATTAGCATCAGAGCGAAAAAGGCTTTGATAGAGGTACTCTGCTGTTTCACTTTCGAGTTTCATTTTGGCCATATAAGCACCCTCAGCTTATCTGCCGAGCTTACCTATACACGTACCCTCTTGCCTTGTTTTTGTTTAATTAAGTACTAAAATAGTAAGTACTTAACTATGTCAGATCGCCGCCATGACGCCCTTATCACTCTCGTTCGCGAACTTCGCGGTCTCTACCGCTACTTATACAACACTCGACCACTGACAGGCGGCACATCCCGGGGCCTCACTCGCTCTCAAAGTGAGCTGATCGCTCTAGTTGCAAAACATCCGGACGGTGTCACGACAACCAGCCTGGCAGACGAATTACAGATCAGCAGCGCAGCGGTCACCCAGGCCGTTGATTCGCTTGTGCACAAAGGCCTGCTCACCCGCAAGACTAATCCAACTGACAGGCGCAGTACATTCATCGCACTAAAGCAGCACTCCCGGCACGAATCTTTTGAGACATTTTATGCCGAGCATATCAGTCCGCTCTTCTCGGGTCTGTCTGACGCGGAGCTGCAGCAGTTGATAACCCTACTAGAAAAAATTGATAAAGGAGACGGTGATGAACAATAAAACTATCTTGGTGATTGGGGCAACGGGCAACCAGGGCGGCGCGGTACTGCGCGCACTCCAAGCAAAGACAAAGTTCCGCATTCGAGCGTTTGTTCGGGCCACTGATAACGAAAGCCTGCGGATTACAACATTCCGCGACCAAGGCGTTGAAATAGCAACGGGCGATCTAGATGACGTAGCTTCCCTTACTGCGGCAATGAGCGGTGTTTATGGAGTATTTTGCGTACTCAACTTTCAGAATGGTGGCATAGCCAAAGAAGAAGAGCGAGGCAAACGTATTGCCGATCTCGCCAAAGCTGCTGGCGTTCAGCACTTCATTTATTCTTCGGTCGGTGGCGCCGAGCGTAATAGCGGCGTACCCCACTTTGAGAGTAAGTGGCATATCGAGGAGCACATCCGAAAGATTGGTCTACCATACAGCATCATGCGTCCTACCACTTTCATGACCAACCTGATGGAACAGCCTACAATGATGCGCTTCGTCGCTCTATCGATGTCCAGAGGCTCAATCACCCAAAAGGGTTTACAGATGATCGCCGTTGAGGATATTGGCAACTGGGTAGCACACATGTTTGCGAACCCAAGTACGTACTTAGGCAAAGCGGTTGAGATTGCCGGCGACGAAGTCACGTTTCAGCAAATGGTTGCGGCTTATACGAAAGTCTATAGCACTACCCCAAAGAGCATGTATATACCGGGTTGGTTATTTTCCGCCGGAGACATTGGCAAAATGTTTACCTGGATTCGCAAGAAGGGCTACAAGGCAAATATACCCGCACTGCGTAAGGAGATGCCAGGCCTGCTAACGTTCGAGCAGTTCGTAGCCCAGAAGAAGCCTGTATAATTCCTTAGTGCCGGTAACTAGGAATCGAAGTCAAATAAAATACCCCGATTGATCGGGGTATTTTATTTTGGTGCGGATGACTGGACTTGAACCAGCACACCTTACGGCATTAGCTCCTAAAACTAACGTGTCTACCAATTCCACCACATCCGCAAAACTAGCTTGAGAGAACCTAGGTTCTCTCAACGTGCCAGGTCGCGGAATAAATCCGCCGACTTGGACTGCTCTTTCCTGGGCTCGAAGGCTTCAAAAAAACTTGCTAACGAGGGTATTTTACGACAATTGATGCGGAAAAGCTACAAGATCTTACTCTGGACGTTTATAGAAGACCAGCTGGGCATCGCCATAGCTTTTGTGAGACACCACTGCAAGTCCGGTAAAGTCTCGCACCGCTTCGCTGCCCGGCCAGGAAAGCACCAAAAGACCACCGGGTTTTATGTGCACAGTTAGGCGCTCCAGCACATCAGGCCGGATATCGTTATATGGCGGATCAGCCAGTACAATATCAAACTGCAAGCTCTGGTTGTTCCGCGACCAGCCGCTAATGTTCTTGCGCCGCACATCTATAGCTCCTTCGAGCTCTAACGAACGCACATTTTCGGCGATGGTTTTTACCGCTTCGGGGTCAATGTCGATAGCCAATACATGTGACGCGCCTCGACTCACCGCCTCAATACTGCAGGCACCACTGCCAGCAAAGGCATCAAGCACCGTCAGGCCATCAAGGTCGCCCAATGCATTAAAGAGCGCCCCTCGCACTTTATCGCTCATGGGGTGCGTGCGCTGTGTTTTGGGGCTTACAAAATTACGTCCGCCCAGACGTCCCGCAATAACTCTCATACGTTGCCGTACGCCTCCCACGCCGCCAGATACCATGCAATCGTCACCATATTAATAATGCGTGGCACGAGTTCTCGGCGGGCCAGTTTGGCAAGTTTAGGAGTCCAGCCCGATACATAAAACTGATCATACATCTTCAGCGCCGCCACGTCTTTAGCACACGCCAAAAATGTCACGCCCAGACCTGCTGCAGCCGCCGACTCTAATTCTTCTTCGCTAGGCACCGCATTCGCAAATCTCAGCGGCGCAATCAGTGCAGCCACGCCCCACTCAAACGCCAGGTGAGTCGTAATGAGCCCCTTGTCACCCCACATTTGCCAGTTCTTGCTCACCCGCTCAGGCAAAGTGTCCCCTGGCACCAGCAGCTTATCTTTGGGAGTAACGCGCGTCTCAATACCCTCGCCACGCAGCCGTATTAGCTCGTCCTCGTACGGATAATGATGGGCAGGCGTCAAACCATCAACTATGCCGTGCGCCAGCCAAGCTGCCTCAAAAGCCGCCCGGGTACGGTTGCCGTCCTTAAGCGCTTTCACTAATTCCCCATAATTATGCTCCAAGATGTCAACAATGCGCCTGTCGGACTCATCTTCTGGATTGATAAAGTGCCAAAGCTCACCTTGCGCAGGCGTTTTGCGCTTAATGCCATCAGGACCATCAAAGCCTTCAAACCGCAAAATATCTTTGCGGGCAGGAAAACTTCTGGCTCGAGGCAGCAGCCGGGTAAGGTGGGCGTGCGCCACCCTATCGATTTTTTGATGCGCACCAAACCATGCGTCGAAATGACGCATGGGGCGAAGTGTCGTTCCGGCGTACATTAGATGAGCCCTCGGGCCATTTGGGGAAGTTTATCGTTCACAAACTACTATTAATTCAAATTAGTAACGGTGCGTAGGCGCGTTACGTGCTGATGTAACTCAGTATATTCTACCAAATCTTCAGCCTTTTTGATAAACTCGGCGGCTGCTTTGCGGGCGGCAGCTATCAGCATAACATCGGTCAGTTTGGCGACGCGCAGGTCGAGCGCACCGTGTTGCATCTGGCCATAAATCGCCCCTGGGCCACGCAGCTCCAGATCGAGCTCGGCAAGTTTAAAACCATCTTGGCTGCTTTCGAGTGCCCGCAGACGCTTTGATGGCGCCGAGGAATCGCTCATCATCAGATAGCAATACGCTTTGTGGCCGCCCCGGCCCACCCGGCCACGTAACTGGTGCAGCTGCGCCAAGCCAAAGCGTTCAGCGCTTTGGATCATCATCACGCTAGCATTCGGCACGTCCACACCTACTTCGATGACGGTGGTTGAAACAAGAATATCCAGGCCATGAGCCACAAATTGCTGCATAATAGCGTTCTTGTCCTCGGCCTTCATTTTGCCATGCAGGAGTCCTATGCGATACGCCTTAAAATCCTTTTGGCTAAACTGCTCGTAGATTTTCTCGGCTGAGTGCGCATCAAGCATGTCAGACTCCGAAATCAGCGGACACACCACAAACATCTGCCGACCCGCATCTAGGTCGGCACGAATATCGTCGTACACCGGTGCAACCGAGTTTGGTGACACGATTTCGGTGCGAATGGGTTGGCGGCCGGCCGGCTTGGCATCAAGCACCGATATATCGAGTTCGCCATACAACGTGAGCGCCAGTGAGCGTGGAATAGGGGTTGCAGTGAGGCTGAGCAAATGTGGCATGTGCCCGGCCTTGTGCATCAGCTCTTTGCGCTGATCAACCCCAAAACGATGTTGTTCATCAATAATCACCAGGCCAAGCCGGTGCATATCCACCTTTTCTTGAATAAGCGCCTGCGTACCCACAATAAACCGCGCCGTCCCACTACTAATTACCTCGTGCGCCTTCCGCTTTTGTGCCGCAGTGAGCGCACCAACCAGCAAGGTCAATTCGTTTGCCATCCCCAGAGGTTCAAGTAGCTTGTAGATGGTTTCGGCATGTTGCCGGGCGAGCAGCTCCGTGGGAGCCATAAAGGCCACCTGATAGCCCTGGCGTAGTGCCATCAGCGCCGCCATAGTTGCAACCACCGTTTTGCCAGAACCTACATCACCCTCCACCAGCCGGTTCATGGGGTGTTCGGCCTGCATATCCTGGTAAATTTGCCAAACCGCTTTGCGCTGGGCGTCGGTAAGTGTAAATGGCAAATGCTTCACGAACTCTTTTGCCAATGTTTCGTCAAAAGGGATTGTGAGCGATTCATCAGCAGCCAGCTCACGCTTGTTGAGTAAGCTAGCTAGGCTCAGCTCAAACACTTCCTCAAAACCCAAACGACGCCTCGCCTCAGCCAGCTGCGCGCCGTCCACCGGGAAATGCATAGCCAGCACCGCTTCGGCACGACTCAGTAGTTTTTGCTCAGTCACCAGCCAAGCTGGCAATGTTTCGGGCAGCGCACGCATAAGCGTTCGGCAATTACCAATAACTTTGCGGATTTGCTTGCTGGTCAGCCCCTTGGTTTCGCGGTACACCGGCACAATCCGGGCGGTGTTGATAGTAAAATCACTCACCAATTCGGCACTAGGGTTCATCAGTTGCATACGCTGATGGCTTAGTTCGAACAGACCCGAAAAATAATATTCTGCCCCAATTTTGAGCGCCTTTGCCCGATACGGCTGATTGAACCAGATAATCCGTAAACTGTCAGTGTCGTCGCCCACCACGGCTTCCGTAATATGCATGCCACGGCGTACATAGCGGCCACTCGCCTGTTTTACCGTGGCTTTCACCGTTACCGGACCGGGACGGGTGTCGCGTATGGCGACTATTTCGGAGTAATCTTCGTAGCGGCGTGGCAGATAATCCACCAGCTGGCCCACCGTTTTAACGCCCAAGACAGCCAGCTTCTTTGCTAGCTCGTCCCCTACACCCTTAACAGCAATCACCGCTCCAGATAATTCCATGCCACTAGTATACTGGCGTCACCCGTATAACCTAATATTTACGTGCGAGAGCACTCCGCCGAACCTGCTCTACAAGATCATCATCGGGGAATTTGCGCTTGCTATCCAAACTTTGACGCTGGAGGGCCAGCGAGAGCAGGCCGTCGGCAAGTGCCGGGTTGTTAGGAAGTACCGGGCCATGCATGTAGGTACCGATAGCATTATGCGTGCGGGCACCTTCAGTTTGGTCGTCGCCGTTATTGCCGTTGCCGCGAATGACCGCACCAAGTGGCGTTTGAGTGGCACCGAGCACCGTGCGACCACTATGGTTTTCGAAGCCGTACAGCGTGCCAAAATCAGCCGTCTCGATTGCGATATTGCCGATTAACCGTTTGCTGCCGCCAATGGTTTCAACATCAAAAATACCGATTCCCTGTATTTCCTGGCCGTCGTGCGTGATAAATCGCTTGCCAAACAACTGATAGGTACCGCACACCATCAGCATAGGCACACCCTTGTTAACGAGCGCGTGTAGCCGGTCGCCAATCCGCAAAATATCATCTTGGATATCACTCTGGGCCGAATCTTGACCACCGCCACCCAGCACGATATCGACATCTTTAGGGAACACATCACCGGCATGATAATAGTGAATAACCGGCTCAAGGCCGTGCCACTCCGCCCTGCGCTGCAACGTCAGCAGATTGCCTCGGTCGCCGTAAGTGTTCATTTCGTTAGGATATATATGCACGATGTGCAGTTTGCTCATAGTGTTTTGCCCGCCTGTTTGCCCAGCAGCGCATGTAGTTTGAGCATAGCCGTGTAGGTCGCAAACACTACCTTATCACCAGATTGTTTGCAAAGGGCTTGCAAGGCATGCTCCAGATTGGACTCTATTGCCTGCGTCGCTACATCATCGTACTGCAAACGCAGTGCAATATCAGCAGCCCGTGTACCAGTAGTGAACGCTACCTGCGCACTTTGCAAGCTGGTAAAATCTATATCCCACAACCAGGAGACATCCCGACTATCAGCTACTCGATCGTTGACTGCAATCATGACAGAAGTGTGTGGACGCACATACGATGCCAGCCCCTGCCGGAAGCTAGCAGGATTCTTCACAAGGTTCAGCTGCAGCTCTGTGCCGTTTTTAAGCCGGAATGCCTGGCCGCGGCCAAAGGCCGGCTTGACTTCGCCAAGCTGCGTCATGAGCTGTTCCAGCGTAGCATCCGGCAACATTGCATGCACCAACGCCAACGCGCCTGCGGCATTTTGAAAGTTATGTTGGCCAGTAACTTGCAGCGTGGCCTTAACCTGTTCCTTGCCCATTCGATAGGTTGCATGCGCATCGTTGAACGATAGAAGCTCAATTGCCAGCGGCACATCAGCCGCCTGTAACACTGGCGTCGGAGCATCCACGGCGACTAGCTCATCATCTCGTGGAAAATACTGGAGTAAGTCAGGGGTAACACCAAAGTATATTACAGCGGTTTCGCTCGTCGCAGCTATGGCACTCAGCCGTTTGTCATCGGCGTTCGCTATGATCCGATCAGTTGCAGCTAACATGGTATCGCCTATGAGCTTGGCGACCATATCAACTTCACCAAATCGGTCAAGTTGATCCCGGCTGGCATTAAGCCCCAGTACATAGCGCGGCCGCATAACTTGCGTGAACTGGTAGGCGTACGCCTCGTCGAGCTCGAATACCGCAACGTCAAACGGCAATCTGCCCGTTTTGGTCGCCTGCTGACTCACACTGCTGATAATGCCACGTGTCAGATTGCTGCCGGTAGCATTCGTAAGCACTCGCTTGCCGTTAGCACGCAGCAGCTCTACCACCATCTTAGTCGTCGTCGTTTTACCATTAGTGCCGGTAATAATAGCGACACCTTCTGGCAATTGCCGGAGCATCATACCCAAATAGCCGGGTACCAGCGTTTCTACGACCAATCCCGGCATGGCTTGGCCGCCGCTTTTGCCACGCAGTTTTACGGCTTGGGCAACCGACTTTCCGAGCAGTGTACCGACGGTCTTGCGCACGAATTTAGCCCTGCAGCTCCACAAGGGCTGAATCTTTAAACGCTTTGCCGCGGCGTAAGAGTAGGCGACCATTTTGGAAATCACCCGCTTCAAAGGTCTCACGCTGCACCTTTTGACCGTTAATACTTATGGCATTTTCCTTAAGGAACCGACGAGCTTCGGTGTTGGAGGCTGCAAGGTTTGCGGCAACAAGCGCATCAATAATTGAACCATCGACGCTGACTGTAACGTGTGGATATTCACTACGAAGGGTGCCGAGCGCCTCATCGGTCGCCTCACCAACAGGAGTGTGTCCAGTTAAGATATTAGTGACTAGAAGGGCGTTATCGGCCGCATCTTTGCCATGCACTAGCTCAGTCACTTTTACCGCCAGGAATTTCTGCGCCTGACGCAGGCCCGGATTATTAGCATGGGTACGTATGACTTGTTCAATAGTTTCTTTTGACTCTACGGTGTAAATCTTCAGGTAGTCCTCGACGCCAGCATCATCACAGTTAATCCAGAACTGGTAAAACTGCGTCGGCGTTGTTTTAGCGGGGTCGAGCCAGACCGCCCCCGCCTCACTCTTGCCAAACTTAACGCCTGTCGTCTTATTTACCACTAGTGGTCCGGTCCAGATGTCGGCCTCATCACCGGTAATGCGGCGGATGAGCTCCACACCAGCAATACTATTACCCCACTGGTCAGCCCCGGCGACCTGCAATGTAGCGCCCTTTTCGCGGTGCAGATGTAGGAAATCATAGCCCTGGATAAGCGCGTAGCTAAACTCGGCATAGCTGATGCCTGCGCCATCTTCGCCCAACCGGCTTGCGACAAAATCACGGCCCAGCATCTGGCGCATAGGCACATGTTTGCCCACATCGCGCAAGAAGTCGAGGTAGCCCATGTCTTTAAACCAATCGTAATTGTCAACGATTTCAAAATCTTTGCCGGCAAAAACCCGGCGATATTCAGCGCTAATAGCCCGCTTATTGCGCTCAATTTCTTCGAGCGATTTTAGGTCCCGCTCCTGAGCTTTGCCATCTGGGTCGCCAATCATGCCGGTCGCCCCACCAACCAATAAAATCGCCTTATGGCCATAATCTATAAAGTGCCGCACCATCATAGCCATGGCAAAGTTGCCTACGGTCATGCTATCGGCGCTCGGATCAACACCCCAGTAAAACGTTACCGGGTCGCCATCGATTGCTGTTATATCTTTGTAGGTTGTCTGGTTTACAAAACCACGCCAAGTGAGTTCTTCGGAAAGTGTCATATGTATGTAAGTATACCTTTTGTTATAACCTTATATAAAGTAGCACGCTAGAAAAGGAGGCTGGTAGTGCGGCCTCCTTTAGAGTTTGAGGTTAAGGCAAATAAGCCGCACTGCGCAGATAGTAGTCCGTATATGATCCGTTTGCCCGAAAACTCTTTATAACCATTAGATAATAAGATGACACGAATACATCTGCATAACAAGCGCATCAAGCCTCGATGTGCGTAAAGGAATATACGCATGACCCCTGTTATACTGCTGATTTGCTGGAACATTGTGCGCAAAAGATCACGCTTGTTTTGGCAAACTTTGCTATACTGGAGTGGTATAAACGTGAGTTTCAAGAGAGACCAAAAACGAAGTATGAGTGACTCGAACCAGCGTAACCAGCGTCCGCGGCGCCAGTCCGCTAAGAACACCTACACTACCAAAAGCGGTAAAACGATAAAGCTCAACCGTAATCTTGGTGATCGTATGCGCGCAAGCCGCGAGGCACGTGCGCAGCGCAAGGCCGCATATCTCAGCACGTTGCCAAAAGAACCGTGGAAGCGCTGGCTCTACCGGATGCATCCCAAGCGCCTGTACAAATACTGGTTCAGCCGTGAAGGCGCTATTATGGCACTCAAAATCGCTGGCATATGTTTTGTGGTCGGATTCCTACTGGTAGTCGGCCTTTTCGCTTACTTCCGTAAAGATTTGCCTAAAATCCACGACATTAACAGCGGCAACTCCGGTGGCAGCATGGCATATTACGACCGTACTAACACCGTTTTACTCTTCCAAGACTATGATGCCTTTAAACGCATACCCATTGACGGCACTCAAATTTCGCCATACTTAAAAGAAGCGACCATTGCCATAGAAGACAAAGATTTCTATCACGAAGGCGCGTTCAATGTTAAGGGCATTACCCGCGCAGCTCTCAACAACCTAAGCGGTGGCAGCACCCAGGGTGGCTCTACCATTACCCAGCAGCTAGTTAAGCTCAATGAAGGTTGGGTAAACGACCACACCGTAAGCCGCAAGGTTAAAGAGTTGATTCTGGCTGTAGAACTGGAGCGGGAATACAGCAAAGATGATATCCTGACAGCATATCTAAATCTGGCACCTTACAGTGGCCTCGACTACGGCGCCCAGGCTGCCGCGCAAGACCTCTTCCACACTGACGCAAATAAACTAACACTTGAGCAAGCAGCAATGCTTGCCGCCATCCCTAAAAATCCTAGCTACCTCTCGCCATACTCAAGCTCTACGTTCAATCCTGCCGCTACAGACAATCTATTCGATGAAAATGGGCTTACCAGCCGTCAGCAGTACATCCTTGATCTCATGGCTAAACAGGGGTACATCACCAAAGATCAAGCCGCCGCAGCTAAAAAAATAAACGTCTTGGCCGAAGTTAAGCAGATACCTGACAGTAAATACGCCGGCATGAAACCCGGATTTGAGTATGCGGTGTTGTCAGCTAAAGAGGAGCTGAACAAAGACTTCCCTGCAGCCGTCATTAAACAGGGCGGCTGGAGAGTTGTAACTACTTTTGATGTCAATCTGCAGAACCTCGCTAACAAATCCTTAAGTGACAATGCATCTGCACTCCGTCAGCGCAAGGCTGATGACGCTTCCTTCGTTGCTGAAGATAATGCTACCGGGCAAATCGTATCCCTTGTGGGTGGCATGAATTTCAATACTCAGCAGCTTAATTACGCCAATGACGCACCCATTTCGCCCGGCTCGAGCATCAAACCTTATTCGTATGCTACGCTGATAAATGATAACAACAATGTCGGAGCAGGCAGCATGCTGGTCGACAATAAAGCACCGCTGCCAGGCTACCCCTGTACAAACCCCAATTCGCCAGACGATAAGAACCATCCAGGTAACTGTTTATTTGATGATCTTCGTCAAAACTATGGCAACGTCACTCTTCGCTACGCGCTAGGCAGCTCACTGAACATACCGGCCGTTAAGGCATTCACCTCCAGTGACCCAACAGACTCCTCAACCGCCGCAGACAGCAGTAACTGGCGTCGAAAATCCATCAATAACACCATGTCAACCATCAATGCAATGATGGGTACTCCGGATGGATATAAGTGCTACGATCCTGTAAAGTTGGAAAACGAAGGCCGATCTATCCTAAAGGCTCAGAATAACGACGAAGTAGCCTGTGGGGCCGCTGCGGGTATTGGTAACGAGGCCTACACCACACTTACCAATCACGTGAATGGTATCGCCACCTTAGCGCGCATGGGCCAGGTCATACAGCCGACGTTCATTCTGAAAGTTACTGATTCGAACCACAAGAGCTTGCCTCTTCCCGTGAGGCCAAAGCCTAAACAAGTCCTAAAGGCAGACTCTGCGTACATCGTCAATAACATGGCCGCCGACCCCGGCGCATCATATCTCGCTTCTTACGGTGGCAACTGTTCTGCAACCACTTGTACCGGTGGCTACCGTTTTCACCGTTACAAAGGTTGGGACAATGCAATCAAGACCGGCACCAACGAAAACATAAACGGTCTGATGATGAGCTGGAACACAAAATATACCGCCGGCGTCTGGATCGGAAACTACGATGGCACTACTCCTTTTGCCGGTGACCCCGAAAGAGCAACTGACCCAATCATGAAACAATTCATGCAGGGAGCCATTGATGGCCTCGGTAACATCAAACCAGTTAACTGGGTGCAGCCAAGTGACATTAAAACAGCATCCGCCTACCCCTCAGCTAAGCCCTTCAAAGCCGAAGGCACACCACCCAGTACCGACTTATTCCCCGCCTGGTACGCAGGCGGCAAGAGCAGTGGTGGCGCACAGACGACAGACAAAGTTTCAGGTTTACTCGCCACAAGCTGTACACCACCCCTTGCAAGACAAAGTGGAGGTAGTAGTGGTCAATTGAATGCCGATATCTATGCCGGAGGTTTCGTCAATATCACTTCAGGCAATGCCACCCCTAGCTCTTCCAGCTCCCATGCAGTTGACAACGTTCATGCCTGTGGAGATACATCGCCCACAGTAGCAATTACGGCCGTTAATGGAGTGCCCACCGGCGGTAACGCTGCACTTACCTGTCCAAGCAGTGGATGCACCATTATGGTACATGTAGAGCAGGGTACCCATCCACTGACAGACAACGCGGTCTACCCTCAATACCCGGGCACACTGAGCCTTATCGTGAACGGTCAGCCCGTCACATCTCCTGAAGAAGTTGACACAACGAACGACTACTCGGTCACCTTCACACCGCCCTCAGGCACCACGGGCGACATACAGATAGAAGCTCAGGTGAGCGATAGTGTCCTCTATTCTGGCACTGACACCCAGACAATTACCATAACATCCGGTACAACTACCTCGTATCGCAAACAAACCACGAGTAGTGGCGGCCCTGGCACAGGCGGCCTACTGGCGGGCTTCGCCCCTAAGCATCGCCACTAGCCAACACCTGGCTATAGCAAATACTCCATGAAATTTCACGGAGTATTTGGTTAGACTAGTCATGCATGCATGCTGAATCAGCGGCAGAAATTATTTTTCAAGAAATTCGTTCAGTGCAGTGCGCACATCAGGGACTGCATGAAGCAATGAAAGTTTGCCTGCTTTGGCACCGCGCTCTTTTGGGCCGATTACCACTTCAAACCCTAGTTTCTTGGCTTCGGCCACGCGCTTTTCTATAAATGGTACGTGACGCACCTCACCACTCAAGCCGACCTCTCCAAACACAACTGCGTTCTGTTTCAGCTGCAAGCCTTTTGCAGCTGAACCTATGGCCATACAGATCGCAAGGTCTGCCGCAGGATCGTTCAGGCGTATGCCACCCACAATGTTGATATAAATATCCTGCTCGGCCAGGTTTAGTTTAGTGCGACGCTCTAGCATTGCCACCAGCAAACTCACCCGATTCAAGTCTATGCCGCTCGCTGCCCGCTTCGGATAGCCGTATGATGTTTTATTCACCAAGGCTTGGACCTCAACCAATAGCGGTCGGGTACCCTCCAGCGTCGCCAGCACTACCGAGCCGTCACTCACCTGGCGTTCAGCTAGTAGCGCCTGACTTGGATTCTCCACCGGATGCAAACCGCGCTCATCCATTTCTAGAATAGCTGCCTCGCTAGTTGGCCCGAACCGGTTTTTGGTGGCGCGCAGTACCTTAAAACCACCATATGCATCACCTTCGAGCTGCAACACTACGTCTACAATATGTTCCAATACTTTTGGGCCGGCAATACTACCCTCTTTAGTCACATGCCCCACCACGAACATTGCTGTATCACTACGCTTAGCCGCAGCCACAAGCACTGCGGTACTATTGGTGATTTGACTGACGCTTCCGGGCGCAGAGGCAACTTCCTTAACCGTCATAGTCTGGATTGAATCAACCACCACAAAGTCATAATTTCCATCGGACACGGTTGCAGCAATATCTTCTGCAATATTCGTCGTAGCCAGCTGCAGGCGCTCCACGCCCGCCACGCCTAGGCGCTGCGCGCGCATGCCCACCTGGTGTTCCGACTCTTCACCGCTTACATAGAGCACCCTGTGATTTTGCGCTACCTGGCTCGCTAGCTGCATCAGCAATGTACTTTTACCAATGCCCGGTTGACCGGCAATGAGGTTAACGCTCCCCGCAACAATCCCTCCGCCCAAAACTGCATCTACATCCGCAATCCCGGTAGGCATGCGTGTATCGTCCGCAGCTGCAGATACGCCAACCGCCTGCGGTTTGAGTACAGTGCCAGCGCCGGCCTTCTTGCCAAGCCCGACACCAACCGCCGCAGCAATCTGTACTTCTTCGGCTATTGTGTTCCACTCACCACACTGCGCACAGCGGCCCGTCCACGAACTATACTGAGCACCGCAGTTATTACACACAAATTTGGTGATTGATTTAGCCATAAAAACTCCTTAGGTTGAGAGATGTGTTGTCCATATACATCGGACAAGCAGATGCAAGTTGCACGACGTACGCCGTAGCCTCTACTGCGGTAATGGACTCGCAGAAAGTGCCCGCTGCAACTGTTGCTCCTCCAGCGCAATGGCGTTGCGCTTGTCTACTATGCCATTATACTGGCTTATCAGATTTTTCGTATTGGCAAGTAGGCTGTTGTAACTCGTTACTTTCTTGTTATAGGCTGCAATCTGATCGTTATCACTGCTGTTACGCAGCTGACTACGCTCTGCATCCAGCTCGGTGCGCTGCTCGGCTAGACTGGCTTCATCAGCGTCGATTTGCTGTTTTAAGCTTTTGAGCTGTGTGTCATACGCGGCGACTGCGGTTTGTCGGCTCGTAAACTCATCTTGATAACTGGCCGTGTAGGCAGCGACCTTCTGGCGGTCAGTAAAATATTGTTTGTAATACTGCTCAAGCCCAGCAGGAAGCTGTGCAACTTCCGTACCAAATATGGAATGCATCTCGTTAATAACATCGTTCGGCTCGGAAACTTTGTAGGCATCAAGCGTATCTTTTATGCGCTGGTCACTCAAACCATGTTGGTAATAATCCATGAGTAGCGCATCAACCCTAGTGCGTTCGGAGCCGGAAAGCCGCCTGTACGCCGCGTGGAGCATTTCGTGCGCAGCCGTGACTTGCTGCACACCATTGAGCCGCGCGTCACTCACCGCATATACGTAGATACCGGCATCATTACCCACGTAACAGCCGAGAATGACCGTCTTTTCGCCGCCAGAAGGACAGTGGGCGGTAAAGTTACTGCCGGTGCTAATGTCTGGATGGTTCACATAGAACAAGTGCCGTGCCTTTGTAGTCATCGTGTCATCCTCGGCTAATTGCACCACATTCATGGGTGCCGCATAGCCACGCAGGTGCCACCAATCCAGAACCGTTTGACGCTCAAGCAGCAACCCTCCCGATACAGCCACTAACGCTGCGAGCAGCATCACCTGAAACCACTTTTTCATCTAACGTATAGTGTAGCAGATCGTCAATAATAATAAGCGCGCCGGGAATCCCGACGCGCTTACGCTGGCACAGCTCAAATGAAACGCCTTATTCGGCAACGGTGGTGTAAGTTAGCTCGTCATTCTTAGCACCTACGTGTACTATGTCGCCCTTTTGGTAGCGCTGGTCGAGCAACTCTACGGCCATTTGGTCTTCAATAGTATCTTGAATGAGTCGCCTTAGCGGACGCACACCGTTCTTTGGATCATAGCCACGTTCCAGTAAGTACTCTTTTGCGGCCTTACTAAGGGCCACACTGAGCCCCTGCTTTTGCAAACGCGATTTCAGTTCGTCTATCTGCAGGTCAATAATGTGGAAAATATCCTTCTTGGTTAGACCACGGAACACCACAATCTTGTCAATACGGTTGAGTAGCTCGGGTCGCATTTCTTTCTTGAGTCGATCAAGCACGTTGTCGCGGTTGGCTTCGTGCATAGCATCAAGATCATCAAAGTCTTTAGGACGGTCTGCATGGAAGCCAAAGCTTGCCTCTTTTTGCAAACGCTCAGCACCAATGTTGCTCGTCATGATAACAATGGTATTCGTAAAGTCCACGCGGCGGCCCTTAGCATCAGTAAGGTAGCCATCTTCGAGCATCTGCAACAGCATGTTGAAAACATCGGGATGTGCCTTCTCAATCTCATCGAACAACACCAGGCTGTACGGCTGACGGCGAATTTTATCGGTCAGCTGGCCGCCTTCTTCGTAGCCCACATAGCCAGCTGGAGCGCCGACCAGGCGAGACACATTGTGATGCTCGCCAAATTCGGACATATCTATCTTAACGAGGGCATTTTCATTACCGAAAAACTCGCGGGCAAGCACGCGGGCAAGCTCGGTCTTCCCGACACCCGTCGGACCAAGGAAAATGAATGAGCCGATAGGCCGGTTGGCAGCACCGATACCACTACGGTTACGGCGGATGGCACGGCTCACCACCTCGACCGCTTCTTCCTGGCCAATAACGTGCTTACCAATGTTTTTCTCAAGGTTGAGCAGGTATTTAGCCTCGCTCCTAATCACCTTTTTGACTGGTACACCGGTGATGCGTGCCACTACTTCAGCGACGTCATCGCTTGTTACATGGAGGCGCTTGGTCTGCTTGGTTTCTTTTAGAAGCCGCTCGAGCTCTTTATTGATCTGCGAAGCACGCGTTTTACTGCGAGCCGCTCGCTCGTAATCCTCGTTATCCACGGCTTCGTCTATGCGGGCGTTCACCAGCTTGAGTTCCTTTTGCAGCTTGCGGGCTTCAGGGCTGGTTTTGCCCTTCAGTACCCGCAGGTACGCTGCTGTTTCATCAAGGAGGTCAATGGCTTTATCAGGCATGAATCGGTCGCTAATATAGCGTTTTGCCAAGTTAACGGTGTCTTCCAGCACTTCGTCACTAATAGTGACACCGTGGAATGATTCGTAGTGCTTACGCAAACCTTTGAGTATAGACAACGTCTCGGCTGGCGTCGCTTCGGGCACCTGAATCGGCTGGAAGCGGCGCTCCAATGCAGCATCCTTTTCGATATGTTTGGTATATTCCGCAGTAGTGGTAGCGCCAATCACCTGAATTTTACCGCGCGCTAACGCTGGCTTTAGAATATTGCCGGCATCCATCGCGCCCTCTGCCGCACCCGCACCCACAATAAGGTGCAACTCATCTATAAACACGATGGTTTTGGTGTCGTCTTCGAGCTCACTCATAACTTTCTTAAGTCGCTCTTCAAACTCACCACGGTATTTCGTGCCAGCAATCATACCGGCCAGATCGAGCATAACAATACGCTTGTCGAGCAAGCTATCTGGCACGTCTTCGGCCACGATACGCTGCGCTAAGCCTTCGACAATTGCTGTTTTCCCTACGCCCGGCTCACCAATAAGCACCGGGTTGTTCTTGGTCCGACGATTCAGAATAGTAATCATGCGCTTGATTTGATTTTCTCGGCCCACTACTGGGTCGAGCTTGCCAGCGCGCGCTGCCATCGTGAGATCCGTGCCAAAATTATCAAGTGTTGTTTTCTTGACGCCCTTGCGATTGCCACGGCGGGTGCCCGACTCTGCCGAGCCTTCACTGTCATCGTATTGCTGACGGTTCAGGAAGTTTTCAAGCTCGTTCATCAAGCGATCAACGTCAATGTTCATGTCGCGCAGCAAAATGGTGGCGCGGGCGTTCTTCTGACTCAAAATGCTATAAAGAATGTGCTCGGTGCCACAAAAATCCTGGTTATAATCTTGCGCGACATCATAGGCCATCTTTAGCGTCAGTTTGGCCGTTTCCGAGTAGCCTTTTGCGCCCATGTTAATCACGAGTGTTTTAGGCGTCAGATTCAACGCGACGCGTGCCTTCTCTAGCGTTACACCGGCACCTTCGAGTAATTTCGCACCGATGGATGTGTCCTGGGCGAGCAAGCCGAGCAGCAGATGCTCGGTGCCAACATAGGCATTGCCCAGACCGCGGGCAATGGTGCCAGCGTGCGCTAGACTAGCCCGTGCGTTATCGGTTAGGAAGTTCGAAAATTCTTGGTAGTCGGGGGTATTTGGTTGCATAATGTATCCCTCAATCTAGCGAATGTCTTTGGAGTTTTCGCTACCCTTTAATGATACCGCTTTTGGCACTCAGCAGTCAAGAGTGCCAATTGGCCGTGTTACATAACACACTCAGGCTACGTCCAGGTCAGCTTAGCAGGAGAGAGTAATTTCGCGTGATTTAGATGCAAATAGACTCTTTCGGCCTTCACATAGAAAATACTGCACTACCTAAAGTATAGTGCAGTATTCTCAATAACGCGTGTAAAGCAGCTTACTGGCCGTGTTCTTCGATAGCGTCTAGCAACGAAGACTCTAGCTGCTCCTTCTTCTTAAGGCGTGGCTGCTTCGGTAGCTCTACGGTTTCGACCGTACCTTCAACCTCTGCCTGCTTCTCGGCCTCAATGTCGAGTTCGTACCCAACGAGCTTGCTGGCAAGACGCACGTTCTGACCACCGCGGCCGATAGCAATGCTCAATTGGTCTTCGGGCACAATTACCTTAGCACGCTTATTGGCTTCGTCAACCTGCACGCGTGTGACCTTGGTTGGGCTAAGCGCTTCAGCAATATAATCGCTGATATTTTCTTTCCAGACGATAATGTCGATCTTTTCCTGCTCGCCAATCTCGTTCATAACGGCGTTCACACGGGTACCGTGACCACCTACAAACGTACCAACTGGGTCGACGCCGGGTACCGTACTAGCGACAGCAACCTTGCTGCGCACACCCGCTTCACGGGCAACAGTCTTAATCTCTACTGCACCGCTTTCCATTTCCGGTACTTCCGCACGGAAGAGGAACTCGAGGAATTCGCGGTTACCACGGCTTACTACCAACTGCGGACCACGAGGGCCGCGCTCAACATCCTTCAGGTATACTTTGAGGCGCTGGCCAGGGTAATACCGTTCGCCTTGAATCTGCTCGCTCTTTGGCATAATGCCCTGAGCCTTGCCGAGTTCCAAGCGAACAATCATGCCCTCTACACGGCTAACAAGCGCAGTAATAACAGTGCCGATTTTGTCTTCAAATTCGGCGAGTACTACTTCGCGTTCAGCCTCGCGCAAACGCTGCAGGATAACCTGCTTAGCGGTCTGGGCAGCCACACGACCGAAGCTCTTCACCTGCTCGTGCACCTCTACGAAGTCGCCGATCTGCGCGTCCTTTTTCATCACCTGCGCCTGGGCAAGACTGAGCTCGTACGCTGGCTCTTCAACGTTCTCAACAACCTCTTTATTGACGTAGGCATCAACATCACCAGTGTTCAGATCCATTTCTACGCGTACTTCCTGTTCGCGCTCACCGTAGTCGCGGCGATAAGCAGCAGCTAGTGCTTGCTCTACCACCTCTTTCACGGTAGCTTCTGGCAGGTTCTTTTCGTCCGCAATTGCCTGGATAGCTACGGCCAATTGTTTGAAATCCATGTCCATATTTTTTCCTTTCTTTAGTTCTCCAAATTGTAATGGTCTTCTCACGAAAAAAGTCGACCTGCATGGCCGACCTAACAGATACAAGTATAGCAGACTGACGCCGCGTGTCAACCAGCACATAGCCCCGCTCTTGTCTCAGCAACTGCCGACCCACGCACTTTTGCCCGTATCGCCAGGCATTGGAGGTGAACAGATATATCTCCCGTGCTATGCTTATAGACATGGGAAAATCAGTCACACGCTTATACACGCAGCTTCAGCCATCACAGTACGATGTCATGTTTGACATCGATGAACAGACGATGCGCTATACGGGCACCGTTACCATTACCGGGAAAAAGGTTGGGCGGCCCAGCCAGCGCATCACCCTGCACCAAAACGGGCTCAAAATCACCCACGCCACTATTACCAAGCTTGACAAGAAAATGGGCCCCCAAGAGCTCGCCATCAGCCGTATTAACAATCAGGACAGTTTGAACGAAGTCCGGTTACATACCGATGTAATGGTGTACCCTGGCGAATATTCCGTCTATATAGAATTTGAAGCACCTATAACCACTGGCATGACCGGCATTTATCCATGCTTCTTTAAAGACGGTGAAACCGAGAAGCGGCTCTTTGCTACCCAGTTCGAGAGTCATCACGCCCGCGAAGCCTTTCCGTGCATAGACGAACCGGAAGCCAAAGCGGTGTTTAATCTGAAGCTCATAACTCGCACTGGCGTAACCACACTTGGGAACACGCCCATTCAGGCGCAAGAGGAAAAGGACGGCAAGCTACACACCACGTTCGAGCCAACACCCAAGATGAGCAGCTACCTACTGGCATTTGTTACCGGCGACATGATTAGTAAAAGCGATCAGACCAAGCGTGGTACGGCAGTTACTATATGGGCTACTCCCGTTCAGCCAGCAGAGTCGCTGGATTTTGCCCTCGACGTAGCCAAGCGCAGTATTGAATTTTTCGAAGATTACTTTGGCGTCCAGTATCCGCTCGCCAAGGCGGACCACGTTGCCCTACCCGATTTTAGTAGCGGCGCCATGGAAAACTGGGGGCTTATCACGTACCGAGAGCGTGTACTGCTTGCCTACCCAGGTGAAACCGCCCAGAGCACACTAGAGCAGATTGCACTCGTAATAGCCCACGAAACCAGTCATCAGTGGTTTGGCAACCTCGTCACGATGAAGTGGTGGGACGACCTTTGGCTTAACGAAAGCTTTGCTAACATGATGGAATACCAGGCCATAGACGCCCTATTCCCCGACTGGCACGTTTGGAATAGCTTTATAGCCGCAGAAGGCTTGAGTGCACTTCGCCGCGATGCCGTTGCCGGCGTGCAGGCTGTACGCACTGACGTACACCACCCGGACGAAATCAGTTCATTATTTGACCCCAGTATTGTCTACGCTAAGGGCGGCCGCTTGCTGCATATGCTTAAAAGCTACATTGGCGAAATAGCGTTCCGTAGCGGACTTAAAGCCTACTTCGAGAGCCACGCTTACGGCAATACTACCGGTGCCGATCTTTGGGCAACTCTGAGTCACTCCAGTGGCAAAGACGTTGGCGCGTTTATGAACCCTTGGCTCACTCGTAATGGCTTCCCTATGATAAGCATTACCCAAGACGGCCAAAAGGTAGTGCTCGAACAACAGCAATTTCTTGATGACCCTGCCAAGGCCGACCCAGAGCGTGTATGGCCAGTGCCGCTCTTTACCAACACCATTGGTTTGCCCGACGAATTTGGAGAGCGCAAGCGCGAGTTGCGGACAACAAGCAGCGATACAGTACTGCTCGGCACCGAAGGACGGGGCCACTACATCGTTCGCTATACTACCGACGCCCAGAAGCAGGCTGTTGTCGAGATGATCCGCCAACAACGCTTAAGCGAAGCCGACCGGCTCATACTCCTGAACGGCAGTAGCATGCTGGCTCGCGCTGGCTACGAGCCATTTGGCAACGTACTCACCATGCTCAGCGCCTACGAAAATGAAACCAGCGAACCCGTGTGGGACATTATGGCAATGGTTGTGGGCGAAGCCCGCCGATTTGTGAATCTCGACGAAACACTTGAGGACCGCATTAAGCCATTTGCTAGCACATTGGCCGCTAGTCAGGTAGCTCATCTGGGTTGGGATGTCCAGCCCGCCGAATCCGCTGCTGATACCAAACTTCGCGCACTGGTACTAGGCCTAAGTACATTTGCCGAGGACCCTGCTACTGTCGCGAAAGCCACCGAGCTTTTTGCCGCCTACAAAAACAATGGCACGCAGCCACCCGCCGAGCTGCGCTCGCTTATCTTTATCGTACCCATCAAAAATGGTGACGCCGAAGCGTTCGACTTCCTACTTAACCTGCATGACACCACACAAAACAGCGACCTAAAAGGCGACGCCTGTGACGCCCTGACCGCCACCCGCGACCCTAAGCGCGCCGAGCAGTTGCTTGCCCGACTCAAGGACCCTCGGCTCATCAAACCACAAGATGTCGACCGCTGGCTGGTGTATTTGCTGCGGAACCGCTACACCCGAGCTACCGCATGGGATTGGATGGTTGCAAACTGGCAATGGCTGGAAGACACGTTTAAGAACGACAAATCATACGACTATCTGCCACGCTACGCTGCCAGCTGCGTGAACACTCGCGAGTATCAGCAAAAATTCCGCGATCTATTCGAAAACAAGCAGGACCAACTACTCCTAAAGCGCAACATTCAACTCGGCTTTGAGGAAATCGAGACCCGTGTTAGCTGGCTGGAGCGCGATTTGGCCTCCGTACAGCAATTCTTTAAGTAATATCCGGCAAGAATCCGGCCACCTGGTAAGCAGGACCCGCCAGTTCCATAGCCGCAAGTGTATACTCGCCGCGGTAACGATTTTCGGCGACCCATAAGTCAGCCGCGAACTGCATCTGAGCAACTTTGCGCGGTGTTATGTAGTCGAATCCGCCGCCCTGATCTGCCGATTGACGATACTTTACTTCTACAAAAACAAGCGGCTCACGTCTCTTCTGCGCCACGATGTCTATTTCAGCCCTTGGTCGGCGCCAGTTTAGTTCAAGCACTTTGTAACCTTGCCGCTTCAGATAAGCAGCTGCGTACTTTTCTGCCTCGTGGCCGTGCGCGTAATTAGTCATACAATAAACGCTTGGATGGGTTTATAACTCAGCCGATGGATATCGCTAACACCCAGTGCCTTGAGCGCAGCGACGTGCGCTGCCGTGCCATAGCCGACATGCTTTTCGAACCCATAGCCAGCATATCGCTCATCCAGCTCTGCCATGTAGCTGTCCCGTGCGACCTTAGCTATGATACTTGCCGCACTCACTGCCACCACACTGTCGTCCGCCTTCACGACCGCCTGTGCTTTTGAGTTGCCCGCAAAGTAATTAATGTTGCCATCAATGATAATCTCGTCATAGGCGATGGCAATCTCTGCCAGCGCCCGTTCCATTGCAGTCCTAACAGCCCAAGTTAGTCCATGCTCATCTATTTCCGCTGGCCACACCCAACCGAGCCCAAGCGCTAGAGCGTGCAGCCGAACCCATGCGGCAGCCACTTCACGTTGCCGTTTCGACAACTTTTTACTGTCACGCAACTTCACTATAGCCACCTCTGTTGCTCCACCTTTGGGAGGTCCAACCTCCCAAAGAAGATTTGGTGGCAGATTTTCGGGCAAAATAACCGCACCGGCCACAAGTGGGCCTGCCCAGCAGCCTCTGCCTACTTCATCTATTCCAACGGTTACCATAGTGTCATTGTATCTTATGAATCGGTAAATGAGGTATGTAGGCTTTGTTGATGCGTACACTCACTGCACAATACAAAAAGAAAAGACCCCGGAATCCGGGGTCTTGGAATACACACTAGTTTGGTTACTTAGCTTCTTCGTGGCGAGCAGCAACTTCGGCAGCCTTTGCTTCCAAAGCGGCTTCTTCAGCTGCCTTTTCTGCGGCCTTAGCTTCTGCTTCGGCAGCGGCTAAAGCTTTGGCTTCAGTTTCAGCTTCCTCAGCGGCTACGTCACGAACGTTATTAACAGCGTGACGGTCGAAGTCTAGGCTGGTCAAACGAGCGCTCTTACCGGTAAGCTTACGCATGTAGCTCAGGTAGTTGCGGCGAACCTTGCTGCGCTTGGTTACCTCTACCTTAAGTACGAGTGGGTTGTGGAGCAAGAAGCTCTTTTCTACGCCAACACCGCTAGCAATGCGGCGAACCGTGATGCGGCTGGTGTGGCTATCTTTGCGGTCGGTACGAATAACAAGACCCTGGAAGATCTGTACGCGCTCCTTGTTGCCTTCTTTAATCTTCTGATGCACCTTAACAGTGTCACCAGAGCGCACGTCTACAACGGCGCCTTTCTTGAATGTCTGGTTGAGTTGCTTAATGTATTCCATAATCAGATGCCAATTATAAGCTATTTACCCCAGATACGCAACAGTTTAAACGAACTGGCGTTCCCAAGCGCGCGTAGCCAGAATAGTCAGCTAGAGCCGGCCCACAGGCAAGCGCGGCAATGCACGCCCGAACCGCACAAGTCACCATCACTCTCGCCCATCCCATCGTCCATACGGCGACATTTTCCCAACTCCTCAAGATACGCGCATCGTACATGCTAGTTCACGCCTAAGAAGAGGTGCGAGTCCTAGTACCCCGTTACTATCATCCTAAATCTGATCTATATATCTGTATGTCTTTCGGCGGCTTCGCCTAGATCCGACACATCTTCAACATCATTCGTCACAGGACCAAAATATGTACTTAACCCTGCGAGCACGCTGTCGAAAGCTGCGAGTCTATCCCTGCCTGCATTCGTATCCAAATAGGGGACTACCAGCCCCTCAGCGGTAATACGCCCTTGTAGCGCAGCAGCACCGACGGCGGTTCTACCCTCTTCTGAGAGCCTAGGGTTAGGGACGTCTACTTCTGACGCGCCTAGCTCATGACCTGATTCGCTACTTGTAACTGACATGTCACCTATTATACCTGTAGTATACTGAAAAATGGTAATTTTTATTACATAACTCTTTTCTGAGGGAGATTAGCTACAGTGACCCACCTTAATCCTGAAGAAACAAAGCTACCAGTACCACACCCTTTACGGATAGAGCACGACCCGTGTGCTCTCTTTGCGGAAACTTTTGGCGTTGCGGCACGTGAAGACATTAAAGACGCCTTAGAACTCATAGGAACTTCACCCGAAGAAGCTGAGGCTTTAGCATATAGCGCTGCCGTTAGCGCAACAGAAAGTCTGCCCTGGAAAGATCGACAAGGCCCAATCCCATCGCAAGCCGCCCGCATAGCCCTAAGGTGCATGGATTGCGTATTAACGGATGTCTGCCCCATAGACGTACAGCTTAGCAATTTTGCAGAGCGGCAAGAAGCACTGCAGAAACGCCAGGAAGATGAAGGGGTATTTGACGCAGTTTTGGGAGGGCCGAAGTGGCTCTTGATCCACGGTCTTCATCAAAATAATTTAACAACTAAAAAACTTAGGGAAGTAGTCACAGCAGCAGTACAAAGCAATAATAGAACCGGCATACTCCAAGATGCAGGCATCGATATCGCCTCACTGCATGCTGGTATAACATACAGGAAAATAGCAAACCTTGCCCAGGGTGATTTCCCCTCTGTGCTCCAACATGCACTAACAGCAGTACGGAATAACAAGTCTTTTGAAACACACACTGTTGACTTCAACGACGGGGCGCTGCGTACTATTGCAGTCACTGACCTTACCCCCGTCAATGGATTTAATGGTGTCATGCCCAGCGAGCAAGAATACGGCATCTTAATAGCTAAGCTCGTAGAGGCTATGCGAGGTGTCGATGCAAATGGACAATTACCCAATCTTAATCTGCGTATGGTAAATATAATTCGCAACTTCGAAGGAGGAGGTAAAGTGTTAGAGATGCGCATGGGTGGTAAAAACCGCATGTATAGCGTCTTCTTTAGCATTTTTTCTGAAACCGATGAGAACGGCTTGCCTATGTACCGTATGGTGATAATTGGCGCTCATGGGGGCAATGCCGACACACAGAAGGATTTCCTTAGTGCCACCGGCATCTCTAATCTCCCGAGAACCTAGACTGTTCATTTAACCGACGACGCGGTAGACTTCTTCCAGCGTGGTTTCGCCAGCGCAAACCCGCAAAATACCGTCCTGTAGCATGGTGCGCATGCCGCTTTGTATGGCAGCTGTCTCAATGGCTTGGCTCGAAATAACCACATCGTGCCGCTCTAGCAGCGCACGAATCTCGCCCGTCATGCGGAACTGTTCGCGAATAGCAATCTGGCCCGTGTAGCCATAGGGGTTATCGGTGGATGAACCAGGCTTAAAGAACTGCACGCTATGCACATCTGGCCGTTCAACCCCTGGAGGCAGTGTAGCGATAACTTCGGCTACCTTGGCGAGTTCAGCTTCTGTCGGCTGATACGGTTGCTTGGTAGCGTCATCAAGCCGGCGGATAAGCCGCTGCGCCATCACCAAGCGGATAGCCGACACAAACAGCGGGTTTTGACCAATGATATCCATCAGCCGCGCCAGGGCTTCCGATGCCGAACCAGCATGGTAAGTGCTAAGCACTAAATGACCCGTCAGTGAGGCCTGCAGCGCCGTCTTGGCAGTGTCGTTATCGCGGATCTCGCCCACCATAATGATGTCGGGGTCCAGACGGAGCATGGCACGCAACTTGTCGGCAAACTTCGCATCGTCACCGTGCTCGTTGCTGCGCACTGGTATCTGTGTAATGCCGGGGAATTGGTACTCCACAGGGTCCTCAATGGTAATGATTTTCCGCTCATCGCTATTGAGTGAGTTTAAGATGGAATAGAGCGTTGTGGTCTTACCGGACCCGGTTGGACCCACTACCATCACCAGGCCGCTCGGCTTTGCAATGATATCGTCCAACACCCCTCGCTGCTCGGTACTCAAGTCCAGGCGATCCAGATTATACTTGTCGGCATCCATATTAAAGAGACGCATCACCACGTCCATACCGTTTATAGTAGGCACGGTTTCAAGGCGAACATTGACATCCACCGGTGTACCATCTGCCATAGTAGCCTGCTGACTGATATGACCTTGCTGCGCCTCGCCCGCCGATGTCGATACATTACCAGCGCTTGCTATAGCACTAATAAGCATCCGGTAGGTGTCGCTTTGAATTTTGGCGACCGAGTGAAGCACGCCATCAATACGAAACCGCACGCGCACATCAGACGCTTGTGTTTCGATGTGGATGTCGCTAGCATTCAGACGGTGTGCCTGGCTCACCAGATAAGCCAGCATGTCATTCGCCCGCACTTGCCGAAGCGTGGACGACACCTGAGCAATTAGCTCTTCATTCCCTGCGTTATTAACGCTAATATCCTGATATACGATTTGCTTAGGCGGGTCATAGAGATGCATATACTCACGATAGCCAGTGTCAGAGATCAGGCTAAATGCTATGCGCTGATCAGTAAAGCGCTGCACTAACCCGTTCATGGTTTGTTGCGAAGTGGTTGTGGTAACGCCAAAAAGTATATTGCTGCGGTCCGCTTGCATCGGAATAGTTCGTAGCTGACGCATTTCACCAATCGTTAAGATGTCCTTAAAGAGAGGTTTACTTGTCATGCGCGATGTATCAAGGTAGGGAACCTTTAATATTTGCGCACGGCGCTCAGTGGCGAGCTCTTCGTCGCGGCGGGCATCTTGTGACATATGACCTATTGTAAACACAAGCTTTATTTTTTACCACCGTTAGTTGCTACACTTATTACTAATGAGCGGCCGAAACATCGTAGTTATCGCACATGACATTCGCAGCACACACAACGTGGGTTCACTACTTCGCACCTGTGAAGGTCTTGGCGTCGCCCACGCGTATTTTACCGGCTACACGCCCTATCCCACGCTACCCGCCGGTGATCCGCGCCTCCCACATATTGCAGCTAAACTGACACGCCAAATACAAAAAACCGCGCTTGGCGCTGAAGCGCTCACGCCTTGGTCGCATCAGGATAACGTCAATGACTGCATCACCCAGTTACGCACCGAAGGCTACACTGTAGTGGCGCTCGAGCAATCAACAGGGAGCTTACACCTACCCGATTATCACTCTCCTCAGAAAGTAGCATTGCTCCTAGGCCGCGAGGTTGAAGGTATTGCACCCGAGATCCTTGCACAGTGCGACGTTAATCTAGAGATTCCTATGCTTGGTCACAAAGAGTCATTCAATGTCGTGCAAGCAGCAGCAATGGCTCTCTATCATCTCCGTTTCATGTAACCTGGCCGTGCCAGACGGAGCGCTCATATGGTATGCTTATGTTTAAGTAATCGCTTGCAACAATCATGACACTTACCAAGCCAAAACAACCACGCCGACCAGTTAATCATCGTAAACGTACTGGCCAGCACCACCAGCAATCACACCACTACGCCAAAACGTACTGGCCCTATTTGCCCGTATTTGCAGTGCTGGGCGTGGGCATATTCCTAAGCAGTTGGCTTGGCAACGTACACCACAACGTACTTGGCTACGCCACCAGTGTTAGTCCACAAGTTTTACTGGCAGAAACTAATGGCGAGCGCACTTCACATCACGAATCAGCTCTTCAGTTAAACCAGCAACTTACTGCCGCCGCTCAAGCTAAGGCGAACGACATGGCCAGGCGTAACTACTGGAGTCACGTAACACCTGATGGCAAGCAGCCGTGGAATTTTATAGAAACCAGCGGTTACCAGTACGAGGCGGCTGGCGAAAACTTGGCATACGGTTTTGGTAGCAGCGACCAAGTGATGACTGCCTGGATGCACAGCGCCGAGCACCGCGCGAATATTCTGGACGGTGACTATCAGGATGTTGGCTTCGCCACCGCTAATGTGGCTAACTACCAGGCAACTGGCCCGGAAACCATTGTGGTTGCGATGTATGGCGAACCCGCCGGCATGATTAACGCTAAAACCGGCACTACCGCTTCGGCACCAGTCGTACTAGGCGCGCACACCAAGCCTGTATCACGTCTATCGCTTATTGCGACCAACAGCTGGGCGCCAATTGCCATTGCCGCCACCTGCGGGGCGGCGCTTATGCTTTTCTTTATACGTCACGCCCTGGCCTGGCACAAGGTATTAGTACGCGGCGAGCAGTTCTTTTTGGCTCACCCCTTCTTCGACGTTTTCTTGATGTCCGCAGTCGTTATTGCCTTTCTACTCTCGGATATTGCCGGAAATATCCTTTAGCTTAGTCTGCGGACTCTTATTCGCATTAGCGCTTTATACCATTACCACGAACACTCTACGCAAGGCGCTGCTCAGAATAACCTAAGGCCTTACTGCAAAACGACGTTCCCCGAACCCACCAGTGCCTGTAAGCGGTCCAAAACAGCAGGCTCAGCGTTCATACGCGTTGGTAGTTTTACCGCCTGTTTGGCATGGTCAGGACCCAGAACTAGCACCACTTCGCTGTCGCCTTGCTGCTCATCAATAGCTATTTTGAGCTGCGCGAGCAATGCATGATCATCGCTTTTAAGGAGCCGGATGTAGACCTTGGCCGGCTTGTCGGTAACGATATCGGTCTGAGCCGTTTTCTCGGCCTTTGCGGCCGCAACGGCAGCTTTCAGCACTCCACCCTTCCGTTTTACTGCCTTTAATTCGCGCTGCTTTCGCCCAGTGCTTTGATAGGCAGCCGCCTGCTCATGGGTGACCTCGCGGCCATCGTCGACCAGTATCTTTACGTCTTCAGTAATGTTGCCGTCGCGGTCCTTGGCGTTTACCTTACCCCGTACAATCACTATCCGGTCACGTTCCCACAACCCCACCGTCTGCTGGTAGGTGCTTGGGAACAAAATCAGCTCCATTTCGCCGAATTCGTCCTCAATTTTTACGAACGCCATCTTCTGGCCCTTTTTAGTGAGGATCTCGCGCGAGTCCGCTACCACGCCACCAACAATCACTCCTTTACCGTCATGCTCGGCCTTCAGGCTGTTGAGCGGCAGCGTCTGCTCGGCAAGCAAAACACTAAATGCTTCGAGCGGCTGTTGGCTTAGATACAAACCAAGCAGCTCGCGCTCCCAACTCAGTAGTTCACGCACGTTCACTTTCGTCGGCGGCGCATCTAATTTAAGGGTTGGCTTGTGGCTAATGTCCTCATTGATTAGCCCGCCAAATAAATCGGTTTGCCCACTAGCTCGTTCTTTGGCAAGCCGCTGACCGTACGCCATGATGGTATCCAGGTTATGCAACAGTGTTGAGCGATCACCAAACCTATCAAAAGCACCAGCCTTGATGAGACTTTCAAAGGCTTTACGGTTCACAATACGTACATTGATGCGGGATACAAAATCTTCAAGATCCTTAAACTCGCCGTCAGCCTCACGCGACCTGATAATTTCGTCAACTGCACCTGATCCAACGTTCTTAACAGCATCCATTCCGAAGCGGATTGGCGCCTTACGGCTATCGGGCTTATCGGCATCGGGCACCACCGCAAACTCATGGAACGATTCATTAACGTCGGGCGGCATCACCGTCATACCCACGCGCTTACATTCGGCAATCTCGATTGCCAGACGGTCGGTATCGTCGTAATCGCTGGTCATAAGAGCAGCCATAAATGCCGCCGGATAGTGTGCCTTTAGGTACGCCGTCTGATAGCTAATTAGGCCATAGCAAGCCGAGTGGCTTTTATTGAAACAGTAGTCGGCAAAGCCGAGCAGGTCCTTCCAGAATTTTTCAATCACAGGTCGCGGTACGCCGTTCGCCACCGCACCGTCTTCAAACTTGATCTGCATTTTCTGCATCACATCAAGCTTCTTCTTGCCGATTGCCTTACGCAGCGTATCGGCCTCACCGCCGGTAAACCCACACACTTCACGGCTGATCTGCATCACCTGCTCCTGGTACACCAGCACGCCGTAAGTAGTGCCCAACGCACCTTTCATGAGTGGGTGCGCATAGGCCACTTCTTCCAGACCGTTTTTACGGTGAATAAAGCTATCGGTTAGTCCGGCACTGAGAGGGCCAGGACGATACAGGGCACCCATAGCGATCACGTCATTAAACTCGGTGGGTTTCAGCTCGCGCAGATAGCGCTTCATGCCCGAGGATTCAAACTGGAACACGCCCGTGGTGTCGCCGCGGCCCAGCAGCGCAAAAGTCGCGTCATCATCCAGTGGAATTGCAGTCAGGTCGATATCGGTGCCATAGACACGCTTAATAATACGAAGGGTATTTTTAATAACGGTTAAGTTGGAGAGGCCCAGGAAGTCCATTTTAAGCAGACCTAGCTCCTCGACCTGTCCCATCGGGAACTGCACGGCCACTACGCCCTTTTGGGCCATTTCCAGCGGCAGATAGTTGACGAGTTCAGCCGGGGCAATTACCACACCACAAGCGTGCACGCCGTGACTACGCACGGTGCCCTCCAGTGCAATCGCCATATCAATCACCTCTTTAGAGGTTTCGTTGGTCTCGTATTCGCGTTTGAGTTCCTGATCATCCACGATACTTTTTTTGAGCGGAATATGGCGTCCCTGCACTGGTTGCGGAATCATCTTCGCTACGCGATCGGCCTCGGCATACGGCACTTGCATTACCCTTGCCACGTCCCGCACGGCGGCCCGGGCGGCCATCCGACCAAAGGTCACGATGTTACTTACCCGGTCATGGCCATACTTATCGGCACAATATTGGATAACCTCATCCCGGCGCGTGTCCTGAATATCCACATCAATATCCGGCATTGAGATACGATCAGGATTTAAGAAACGCTCAAACAGCAGGCCATATTTCAGCGGATCAAGGTCGGTAATATAGAGCACATAGGCAATGATTGAACCGGCTGCCGACCCCCGGCCCGGACCAAAGATAATCCCCTGGTCTTTGCCCCAGTTAATAAAATCTTGCACGATCAGCATATAGCCGTTAAAGCCCATACCATCAATCACACCCAGCTCATATTCAGCTCGCTCACGGACATCTTGCGGCAGAGCAGCCGTCACTTCCTCTATCGTCATCGCATCCGATACTTCGCGTGGCTTGCCTAGGTAGCGCTCTGCTAGGCCGCGGTACACTAGCTTGTCCAGATAGGTTTTCTCGTTTTCGCCCTCCGGTACTGGGAACTTTGGAATTAAGATTTTGCCCAGCTCAATCTCGACATCGCAGCGATCGGCAATGGCCTTGGTATTAGTGATTACCTCTGGGTAGTCTTTGCCCCAACGCTTGATAATCTCGGCCGGCGACTCCACGTGCAGCGGATAGTCCTTTAGGCTCATGCGCTTTTCATCGCTCAGGAAAGCACCAGTGCCCACACACAGCAAAATCTCGTGTGCATCCTGGTGGGCGTGTTTTAGGTAATGAGCATCACAGGTTACCACCACTGGAATATCCAGCTCCTTGCCGAGCTTCAAAGCCTGCTCATTCACATGCTGCTGCTCGGCCGAATGTAATGGGTTCTCGGGGTGACCATGATCCTGAATCTCTAGGTAGTACCTATCACCAAATATGCCCTTGTACCAGGTAGCGACTTGCTTGGCACGTTCATAGTCATCGGTTTTCAGCGCGTCGCCGACCTCGCCACCCATACAGGCGCTGAGCGCGATAATGCCTTCGTTGTACTGCTCCAACAGCTCATGGTCGATACGGGGGAAGTAGTACATACCGTGTAGATTAGCGGTGCTACTTAGCTGCATCAGGTTCTTCCAACCCGTGTTGTTCATAGCGAGCAGTATCAGGTGGTAGCGAGCTTTGTCTTTTTGTGGGTCCTTATCGGTATGACGGCGCGAAGCCACATACGTTTCGATGCCGATAATCGGCTTAATCTCGTTTGCTGTCGCCTCTTTATAAAATTCGATGGCACCAGAGAGCGTACCGTGGTCGGTCATTGCCACCGCTTCCATGCCCGATTCTTTGGCAAACGCAATAAGATCGGGGATTTTGGTTAATCCGTCGAGCAAACTAAATTGTGTGTGATTATGCAAATGCACGTAATCACTGGCTTGTAATTCCGCCATACTCACTAGCTATCACCCTCGTGCTTTCTAAGATCAGTATACCGCATGCATCGCTTCGTACGCAGCCGGAAGATTTACAACATTTTTGATGTTTGTACCTGGGCTTGCGATCGTCCCAGGAGCTGCGCGATCGATACGGAGTAATTTGCAACCACTAGATATGCCGGATAGAGGAGCAGGCTCGCCGACCATGAGCCGACGGCAAGCATACCAAACACCGCAGCCGTACCGACAGCGAGCCAGGTAACCATCGTTTCGCTGCCAGGATCACGAAACGCCTTACGAACCGTTAACGCCGTACCCGAAGCATCAGCCAGGATAACACCAGCCAGCGATAAGAGCGGCTGCTTAAACAGCAGCGCGGCCGTAATGCCTACAACCGCGATCGTAAGCGCAATAATATCACTTTTAGAATAACCACCGACACCATATTTAAGCGACAATAAGAGCATCAAACAGCTGCCCGCCGTATCCAACCCCGTAAAAAGCAGCGACCATGACGCGCCTAGACCCATTTGCGATATAAAAGCTACCACGCCAAGCAGGCTAAAGATGAACCAGGTCATTCGCTCTGGTTTGGTAATACCCTTTAGCGTATCGAGAGCGTAAGGTGGCCCTGCGACTAAAATCAGAAGAGCAGATACACCCGCACAGACCTCCCTGATTGGCATAGATTACTTGTGCAAGTAGTTACGGAGGTGCTCTATAGCTGCCGTGGCATCTTTGATAGCCTTTTGCAGATCTTTGTCTTCGGCTTCGCCGTCATGCATGGCACTCAAGACCTCGCGGGCCTTTTGCTTAGCATCCCGACCTTTGTCAAGCGCCTCACTCACCTCTTTGCTATTGCGGAACGAGCTGATACGATCACTCACCTCGCCAATAACATCGGTAAGCTCAGTATGTAGCTTCTTAAGCTCCTTTTCAGCCGCATTGTACGTTTCTGTCGCCTTATCCTTAAGTGCCTGGCGTGTGTCTTTGCCGCTCTTGGGTGCGGTCAATAACCCCGCCAGATACCCCACGGCTGCACTCAAAGCCGCTCCAATGGCGAACTTTTGAGCCAAATGCTGCTTGTTATTTTGGCGTGATGTAAACATAGCTAACCTCTCTTACCTTTCTTGTCACCCATAACTGTTACAAATTTGAGTAGCGTACGTACAATCCCCACGGCACCCGCATTAGCACGCAGCGTTTCGCCGAGCTGTTCGGCGTTATCTACAAAATGCTCTCCCTTAGCAACAATCTGCCGCAAGCCCTTAATGAGCTTGAGCACCATCGAGACTGCGACAATAGAAAGAATGAGGAAGACGCCCAAGAGCGAACTTAACACGATAACGAGAATGTTAAATGCGGTATTCATACCACTTACTATAGCACAGCCCTAGACACGGGCTTGTAATGTAACCTTCACCTTATTTCGCGAATTTGTCTTGCAGATACTGCCGCAAAGGCGCACCTAGCTCGTCGTGCGCCAGGCCAAAATCAATGACCGTCTTCAAATACTCCAACTTGTCACCGGTATCATAGTAAGCGCCGTCGATCTGCCGGGCATAAAAGGTACGCCCATCGTCCATCATGGCTTGCATGACCGGTTGGATCATAAACTCACCGCCTGTATGGGCCGCGGAGCCCTTTGCGAGATACTCAAAAAAGTCTGGTGTCAGTAAATATCCACCAACACTCGCCAGGTTCAAATCAGCCACCGGCTTGCCGGGTTTCTCTACAATTCGTTCAATACGCACCAGATTATCCTCAACCGCCTCGCCTGCCACGATTCCATAGCGGCCATATTCAGATTCGTCAGTAACTGCCTTGCAGGCCAGCACGCTGGCGCCCGTCTTCTCGTATACCGCTACTAGTTGACTAGCACGGCCTGGCGTGGCCACAAAAAAGTCATCAGCAAATGCATAAATGCACGGCTCGTCGCCGACTAAGTGGGCCGCGTTCATAATAGGCGTGGCGTTGCCGTAAGGGCCTTTCTGTCGCAGATAGATAAAGTTTGCAAGATTTGCTACTTCCTCTAGCGCATCAATATATTTTTGCTTCTTAGGGCCACCGGCTCGCAAGTTGTTCAGCAAGTCTTCGTTGGGTAGGTCAAAGTGATCCTCAATTGCTCGCTTATTGCTTGACCCGACAATAATGATGTCGCGGATGCCAGCCTCAACAAGCTCCTCGACTACATATTGAATAATCGGCTTATCGATTAATGGCAGCATTTCTTTAGGCATAGCCTTGGTTTGCGGCAAGAACCGCGTGCCGAATCCTGCTGCTGCAATTACTGCTTTCGTAACTTTCGTCATTATTTACCCTCCTTCATTTTCTGCAACCTATCGTAGGCCATCAGCACCGCGTGCGGGTCGGTCATACGGTCGTGCATGGCATTATCAATAAATTCATCAATGCTGATAAGCCGCACCTGCGCACCCTGCTCGTGCTCCTCCGCGTCGAGCTCACGGCCGCTCTCCGATAATACACAATCGGTTGCCAGGTAGTAAAACCATGTCGTATTAAAATATGCATCCCGGCAGCTCGTGCCCAGGAACTCGACCCTGCCCGGTACATAGCCGGTTTCTTCTTTGAGCTCACGAGTTACGCCTACCTGTGGATCTTCGCCTGGTAAAATACCCCCGCCTGGCATATCACAGAACCAGCGTTCAGGCCCCGGCCTGAACTGATACATTGTAACGACTCTTTTATCTGGTGTCAGTGCCAACATTGCACCGGCCCGCCCACTCTCACTCCCTACAGTAGTAAATTCGTGTTCTAGGCCATCCTCAGTCGTAAACCGTTTGATAACATAGGTTTTTTTAAAGCGGTTCCCGAAGCGCACTTCTTCATGGTCGTCAATACGCACGAATTGCTTGGTTTGATCCTGCATAACACCCTCCGATTACACGTAATTCTAGTCCAACTAGATACCTAGTTGCTTTTTGATAAGCTCCGTAGCCAGGCTTGGATTGGCCTTGCCCTGGCTGAGCTTCATCACCTGACCAACCAGGAAGCCGATAGCTTTCATTTCGCCGTTCTTTATATCAGCGGCAGCTTTTTCATTCTCGGCTAGTACCTGCTTGACGATTTCGGCGATTGCCCCTTCATCAGAGACCTGCAACAGGTTCTTTTCGGCTGCGATCTTTTCTGGATCGGCACCGGTTTTTTGGACTTCAGCCAACACCTCTTTGGCTGCAGTAGAGCTGAGCTTGTTTGCCTCTACCATTTCTGACAGCTTAATTAATTGTTTATCGATGTTAGCGGCATCAGATTGAGCCGTGGCCACATCATCATCGGTTTGCGGCCGGAGCAGCCAAAATGCCACTCGCTTGGCATGTAACGCGCCAGCAGCCTCGTAGACACGTTTGACGATCATAGCAGTATCAGGGACGGCTATGATGTCACTGGCAGTTTTAGCGTCCAACCCCATGTCGGCGAGAATTTGACGGTAATCGTCAGGGAGCGCAGGCATATTAGCCTCGATATCATCAATGTATTGCTGCGTCAGCACCACTGGCGGCAAGTCTGGGTCGGGCATATAGCGGTAATCGTGCGCGTCTTCTTTGGTACGCTGACTGAAGGTCTGCTGCTTAGCATCGTCCCAGCCGCGCGTTTCCTGCACAATAGTGCCACCTTCTTCGAGCACAGCAATCTGGCGGTTAACTTCGTATTCGACCGCTTTTTCTATACTGCGGAAACTGTTCAAGTTCTTGGTTTCGGTGCGTGTGCCAAGCTGGTCCGTCTTACTCACGGATACATTCACGTCAAAACGCATGTTACCGTAGTACAAATTCGCCTGGCTGACATCGGCATATTTCATGCGCAGGTACAGTTCCTTAGCGTACGCCTTGGCTTCAGTAGCGCTATGCATATCGGGCTCGCTCACAATCTCAAGCAGTGGCGTACCGGCACGGTTCAGGTCTACCAAACTGTAATCAGTACCAGCTGGATGTGTCGATTTGCCAGCATCTGCCTCGATGTGCGCGCGCGTAATACCAATCGTAATTATTTGGCCGTCAACCTCGATGTCTACGTGGCCACCCAAAATAATTGGCTCGTCAAACTGCGTAATTTGATAGCCCATGGGCAAGTCGGGATAAAAATAGTGCTTGCGGTCGAACTTGCTGAACTTCTGCGGCTCCGAGCCAAGCGCAAAAGCAGCGCGACAAGCCAAATATACCGCTTCTTCGTTGAGCACCGGCAGTGCACCGGGCAGCCCAAAATCTATGTGGTTAACGAGGGTGTTGGGCGCAGCTTCGCGGGCATCGTTATCAGCACCGCTAAACAGCTTGGTTTTGGTTTTGAACTGTACATGACACTCAATGCCGATTGTGACAGTGTATTGCTTACGAGTATCTTCGCTGATCATTACAGTGCTCCCAGGTCTTTTAGCGCGCTGCGGATGCCCAGAAGCGCATCTTTTACATCGCGCTCCACAAGTTTAACATTACTTTCGTGCACCAGGCGGTTACGCAGCTTATGGCCATACCAGACACCGTCATTATCACTTATTTGGCGCTGAGCGCTTACCAAGCGCTCGCCCATTGTCTTGCCGTGGTAACGGCTTTTTTTAAGTGCATCATCAAGCAATTTGTCGGCATCAATGACAGCCAGCGGCCAGGTAGATTTGTCTTTGCAGAGTTTTTGTAGCTCCTGCCAGCGTTCGGTGTAATAGGCTTGATTCAGATGTTTTGGCTTGCGGTGCAGCAAAAAGCTTGAGCCAAATACCAAGAGCAGGAGTACAACTACAGCAGCGCTAGCTAGATATGCCTGATTCACTATAGAATCTCCTCGGTTACCTTCGCGAGCTCTAGGAGTGCTCGGTCGGCACGCTGAGGCGCAATAAGCTGCAAGCCTACCGGCAAGCCATTCTCGCCACTAACACCACACGGGATACTGATAGCCGGTACGCCAATCAGGTTAATGGCCACCGTCATTACGTCGGCCAGGTACATGGCGAGCGGATTGTTGGCATTTTCGCCAATCTTAAAGGCTGTCGTTGGAGCCACCGGCCCAATCAAAAAGTCGACCTGTTTGAACGCCGCTTCCGCTTCCTGAATCAGCTTAGTGCGAACCGTCTGGGCCTT
>Ga0070658_10000014_pt1 | contig 244978 bp, 231 predicted proteins | sample KBSC13metaG_FD_64664 | JGI IMG/M metagenome (GOLD analysis project Ga0070658, IMG submission 64664) | Corn rhizosphere microbial communities from Kellogg Biological Station, Michigan, USA - KBS C1-3 metaG | ecosystem: Host-associated > Plants > Roots > Rhizosphere > Soil ...
TCAAAGCCTTCTTTTTTCAAAGCGTCGGCAATTTGAATGGTATTGATCGCACCGAATATTTTGCCGGTTTCACCGGCTTTAGCACCGATGGTCAGTTTAACACCGTCCAATTTAGCGGCAATAGCATCAGCGTCCTTGCGGATCTTTTCTTGTTTGAACTGCGCTTGTTTTAGGTTTTCAGCCAAAACTTTGCGGGCAGATTCAGTGGCCATTTGTGCAAAGCCCTTAGGGATAAGGAAATTGCGGCCGTAACCTGGTTTTACATTAACGATATCGTCTTTTTCACCGAGGTTCTTAACATCTTGTTTTAAAATAACTTCCATTTGTCTGCCTCCCGATTATTTTAAAGAATCTGTTACATAAGGAAGTAAACCGATATGGCGCGCACGCTTAACAGCCTGTGCCACTTTACGCTGAAATTTCAGTGAAGTACCGGTCAAACGGCGTGGTAATACTTTACCCTGGTCGTTAATGAACTTCAATAAAAATTTTTCGTCTTTGTAATCGATGTACTTAATACCGTTCTTTTTGAAGCGGCAATATTTTTTGCGGTTATCCTCCACTTTGGGAGCGGTAACGTATTGGATCTGTTCGTTTGCCATTAGCTTGCTGCCTCCTCAGTTTTAACGGTTTTCTTCTGGTTGAAAGCACCGCTGCGTTTTTTCTCGCTGTAAGCAATGGCATGTTTGTCCAATGCAATGGTTAAGAAACGCAGAACGCGCTCATCACGGCGGAATTCAACCTCCAATTTATTAATTAAATCACCCGGAGCCTTGTATTCTGTTAAGTGATAGTACCCTGTCGTCTTTTTTTGGATCGGGTACGCTAGTTTCCTCAAACCCCAATTATCCTCCTGGACAATTTCGGCTCCGCCGTCGGTTAGTAACTTGCTGTATTTGGCCACGGCCTCTTTAGCAGTTTCTTCCGACAGCAACGGGGTAAGAATGATCACGGTTTCGTACTGTTGCATTATCTTGCTTTATTTTAATATTTTAACCCGCTATTACGGGGCTGCAAATGTAAGGATAGTTTTCTTTTTTTCAAAGTTTTTTGGGGAGCAAGGCGCATGGCGGCTGGGGCGAGGTGTGTATGCGATGATTTTATTACGAAATAAGTCCAAAACTGCGAACTTGTAACTGCCAACTGAAAATTAAAAATTTGCATTTTCCCGTCACGAAATTTTTTGATAACTTTAAACTAATATCGTCGAGATATCGTATTATCATCAAAATTAAACCGCCATGCTCACTACCGACTTTGAAAACGAAAATGTTGATGACGGGTCATTAACATTCAATTCATCCTGGGGCCCCGAAGATGAGGCCTGGGACGACGAAGAAGACGATGATTTTGAGGACCGACTGGAGGATCTCGACGACTTGCACGAGATACAGGTTGAAGAAGAGGATTTTGAAACGCCCGCTGATGATGACGACGATCATTTGCCCGAAGAAGATGAATAAATTTCAAATCATTTAACATTATAAAAACATAGGCCTTAACGCGGTGTTTACCAAAAAACACCAGGCCATGCTTTTGAAATTTGAAAATACTGATACAGAAACGGATACCTCGTTTCTGAAGCACGCTACACTTTGGGGACCGGATAGTGAGGAAGAAAACAACGAACGTGATGATGACGACTGGGATGAAGATGGCGGGGGTATTGACGACCCGACTGAAGATTCCGACGATCTGAATGAGATACAAACTGATGCTGATATTGATGAACCCGACCCGGAAGACGATGAACATTTTCCCGAGGAAGACGAGTAGTACGGCGTAATTTTACTAACATTTTTATCATTCGTGCTTCCACTTCAGCCATATTATGGCTACTTTAGCAGCAGTGGAGAATTTCATTGTTTCGGCACGTAAATACCGCCCCGCCACCTTCGATACGGTTGTGGGACAGCAGCATATCACCAATACGCTTAAGAACGCTATTAAGAATAACCAACTGGCTCAGGCGTTTTTATTCTGCGGGCCGCGCGGTGTGGGCAAAACCACATGTGCACGGATATTAGCCAAAACCATCAATTGCGAGAACCTGCAGCCCAACGGTGAAGCCTGCGGTGTTTGTCATTCCTGCGTTTCTTTCCAGAACGGCAGTTCGTTCAATATCCACGAACTGGATGCCGCTTCCAACAACTCGGTTGATGATATCCGCAGCCTGATCGAACAGGTGCGCATACCGCCCCAGGCCGGGAGATACAAGATATATATCATCGATGAGGTGCACATGCTGTCGGCTTCGGCTTTTAACGCTTTTCTCAAAACGCTGGAAGAACCGCCGCATTACGCCATCTTCATACTGGCCACTACCGAAAAGCATAAGATACTGCCGACTATCCTTTCCCGCTGCCAGATATTTGATTTCAACCGGATCAGGGTAGAGGATATGGCTAACCACCTGGCATCGATAGCTAAACAAGAAGAAATAAGCTACGAGCCTGATGCGCTGCATATTATCGCGCAAAAAGCTGATGGCGGTTTGCGCGATGCCTTGTCGATGTTTGACCAGATCGTCAGCTTTTCGGATGGGAAAGTTACTTACCGTACCGTAATCGATAATCTCAATATACTTGATTACGACTATTATTTCAGTATTATCGATAGCCTGCTGAAAGAAGACACCGCAGGTACGCTATTACTTTTTGACGAAATTCTGTCCAAAGGCTTTGACGGCTCGCATTTTATATCGGGGTTGTCCGAGCATTTCCGCAACCTCCTGGTTAGCAAGGATGCTAATACTTTAAAATTGCTTGAGGTAAGCGAAGGCATCAAAGCCAAATACCTGCAGCAATCGCAGGCGGCATCGGTATCCTTCATGCTTTCGGCTATGAACATTGCCAACCAGTGCGAGTTGAATTACAAGCTGAGTAAAAACCAGCGTTTGCAAGTGGAGCTGGCGCTTCTTAAAATGTGTCACCTGCCATCAGCATTCAATATGCTGACTGCCCCGGTAACCGAAACGTCCGCCCGTCCGCCTGCTGAACAGGTAAAAAAAAAACCTGATACCGCAGAATTAACACCAAAGCCAGAGACGAAAGTAGCCGGGGAACTCCCGGTTTTAAGCGAGCAGCCGCTTACCTACGATAAGGTCACACCACCTGAGCCAGAATCGCCAAAGAAAGAAGAACACATTGTAGCTACGGAAAAACCGAAGTTATTTGTTCCGAATTCGCATACCCCATCAACATCGGTTAAGATCCCGTCTTTAAAAGATCTAAGCACTGCTGCTGAAATAGCCCAGGAAGAGGATGATCCTTATATCAAAGGCGATGCAATGGATGCGTTTACGATCGACGACTTTATGAAGCATTGGAGCGATTATGCCGCCAAAATAAAAAAGGAAGGCAATATGAGCCTGTTTACGGTATTTACTTCGGGCGCGCCTGTCATGCTGGAGCCGTATAAATTCGAGGTTGTCGTGGGCAATAAATCGCAGGAAACGCTATTCAGGGATGAAAAGCCCGATATCCTGAACTTTTTACGAACCAGCCTGAGAAATTTCAGCATCGAGGTACAAACCCGGGTCGACGAGATCAAAGCATCCAAAAAGCCCTATACCAACACCGAAAAATTTCAGCATATGGCCAGCAAAAACCCGCAGCTTGCCGAATTGAAAAGGCGTTTTAACCTGGAAACAGATTATTAAATTAATCTTATAGGTTTAATATCGAATAATGAACGCCGAATTTCGAATTTTGAAATTTTGCCCACTTCATCATTCAACATTCGACGTTCGGTGTTCGATATTCTAATTTATGGATGATTCGGCCTGTCGTTTATAGGATATCCCTCTTCATCCAGGTCCGGGCGATTATCTTCATCGGTTCGCGATAAAATATCGTCTGTCGGATCAACCTCCACTTCTTCTTCGCCGCCAATATGCATGCCCAGGTTGCTCACATCGGTTTCCAGCGACTCATTCGGGATATACTCATCGCCCGCATCATAAGGATTGGCTTCGTCATAAGTTGAATTCATGTCCTCGCCGTTTTTCACCGAAGTATGATAAGGGTCGGGATGAACATAATCCGGGTCATCACTTTTCACATCATATTCGTAGCTGTCGTCCTCAGCGTTATAGACCAGGTCCTCGGCATCAGACTCTTCACCCAAACTGTCCTTTAAATATTTGTCCCGGTCGTCATCGTCGTTATCAAACGGGGTATGTGGTCTTTTTGCGCTCATGATCTCATTTTTTTAATAAACATCAACGAGGCGTTATAGTTTGGATCAATATTTGGCCGCCTGGCCGGGTTTTGGTATCGATCCCAGGATAAATTTACGCAGATTTTCTGTTGCCGTGGCCAAATCTTCTTTCCGCAGGTAAAGCATGTGCCCGCTTTTGTAGCCCTCCCATTTCAGGCGGTCCTTCAACCTGCCGCTCGGGTCAAGCTGCCATAGACTGTACTTCGCGTTGAAATAGTCGCAAGCGCCGTCATAATAACCCGATTGTATCAGCAAATGCAGGTAAGGGTTTTCGGCAATAGCCTGGCGAAGGTTTTCCCCGGTATGATCATTCTTATTGTCCCATGGAAATACATTGCCGAACATATTGTATTTCAGGTCGGTTTTATAATTCAGTTCGTTGCGCAGGTAGATGTTGATGGCAGGCGTGAATTCCTGCAGCCAGGTGGTTAGTTCAGGATTGTAATCGGGGCCGTCGCCGGCTGTTTGTTTGTCGATACCCCGATAGCGCGAATCGAGTCGGCCTATCGTGTAACCCTGGTCGCGCAGCAGTTCCTTCCAGAAGAGGTTGTATGAAATCACCAGGTTGTTATCAGCCACTACCTTTTCCGATAACCCACTGTAACGGGCCACTTTTGCTGCGATGGCTTTTTTCTGATCGTCGCTTAAATAACCACCCCTTGATAACGCCGGGATATATTCGTTGATGGTAAAATCTTCTATCTCGGGCAATACAGTTGTAAGCTCTTTTCCCTGCAGGTCGGCGGGCAATTTTTTATGATACCACGCTGTAGCGGCAAAATAAGGCAGGCGCAAAGCATCGGAAACCGGGCCGCTGCGTGAAATACCCAGATCTGTTGGCGATACCAGGACCACGCCGTTCAGGTACATCCATTGCGCATCCTGTAGTTCAAGCGCCAGGCCCGAAACACGGGTCGTTCCATAGCTTTCGCCGATGAGGAACTTTGGCGATGCCCAGCGGTTCTCGCGTGTTACGAAAGTGTTGATCCATTCAGCCAGGTATTTAATATCCTGGTTGACACCAAAGAAACCGGTCTTTGGTGTTTCGGGGGTCACCGTACGGGAATAGCCCGTATTTACCGGGTCGACATATACGATATCAGCCACATCGAGTATGGAATTCGGGTTTTCTTTAAATCCATAGGGCTCGGTAGGGTAGCCTTCATCATCGGCGTTCAGCATGCGCGGTCCGGTATAACCCAGCTCCATCCAAACCGAAGGCGTGCCGGGACCACCATTGAATGAAATGACAAGCGGCCGGTTTGCCCTGTCCTGGATACCATCACGCTCATAATAGGTGTAGAAAACGCCTGCCGTCGGCCGGCCCTCTTCATCCCAAACAGGCATCATGCCGGCGGTAGCGGTATATTGTATTGTTTGCCCTTTGATAGTAACGGAGTGCTTCGTTACAACCGTGGTATCGGTGTGGACGATACGCCCGGGGGCTATTTTCTGTGTGTTTTTAGGGGGATTTTGTGCGGGTGCCTGTGCTTTTAACGTATACGCAATAAGGCAAAGGGCGCATAGCGCCAGTAAATATTTTCTCATTTGGTCCAGTTAATGAACCGTAAATATAAACGTACTGCAAATGATATTGCAAATAATAGTCTGTTAATAAAGTAAAAGAGTGGTTACAGCACGTTTTGCCGGCTATTAATAAAAACCCGGCTGCCGTATTTCTTTCCGGTACGAGGTGACGCCGCCGACCGATATCTTTACACCTATGGTAAACTGGCCGAATGCGTCATTGTGGGTGCCGGCCTTAAAGCCGTCGAGCTGATCGCCAAAAACAATATTATATTGATAGCCGACGTCGATCTTATAATCGGGTCGCTGATTCTTGTTGAATATTTTAAGCTCATAACCTATCCTTGCCGGGAGAAACAGTTGGCTGGCGCTATTGTTGCCCGGCGTATAATAACCGGCCAATTGCGTCGAATACCTGTTGATGCTGGTAATATTGCTGTATACCATCCCTATGCCCACGCCTGCGTACAAATTTTTTAAGGCATTAAATACCGGGCTTCGTGAGTAATCTATCAATTCGCCGGCCTGCACCTGCAGCCTGAAGGCGTAGTAAGTGTAATTGGCCGAAAATTGCCTGCCCAATTGGTCCAGCGTCGCGTCCCCGCCCTTTAAAGTGCCCGTCTGAACTTCAAGGATATAATTAACAAATGCGGTTTGGTTGAAATCGAAATTGAAATTAACTGACTTGGTGCCCACCGAGGTTTGTGTGTCGCCAAAATAAGAGTTGAACGCTATCGACGCCCCAAAATCATATTGAGAATAATCGTATCCTATCTGGGCCTTTGATACTGCTGCAGAGAAGCAGGCAAACAGGGTCAAAAGCGTAATTCGTAGCGTCGATTTTGTCATAATTGATGTTCAGGATACTACCATGTATACGGGCACTATTACTCATCTACCACAATTTTATGAAAATAAGTTCAATGTTTCATAAAACAATAGCGAAAATGGACGATTAGTTTAACTAAGTACAAGCAATGTCAAATGTTATATTTAGTGTTATAGCTACCGTCAATTTTATATATTTGAGACCTTTTACGAAAAAACGTTAATACCTGTTATGTCAAAAATCAAAGTAGCAAATCCTGTAGTTGAACTGGATGGGGATGAAATGACCCGCATTATATGGAAGTTTATAAAAGATAAGCTGATAATCCCTTACCTGGATATAGATATTAAATACTATGACCTGGGCATAGAACACCGTGACGATACGAACGACCAGGTGACCGTGGATGCCGCCAACGCCATAAAATTGTACGGTGTGGGTATCAAATGCGCCACTATCACGCCTGATGAAGCCCGTGTGACGGAATTCAACCTGAAGCAGATGTGGAAGTCGCCGAACGGCACCATCCGTAATATTTTAGACGGTACGGTTTTCCGCGAACCTATCGTGATGTCGAACGTTCCGCGTTTGGTACCCAACTGGACCGCGCCGATCTGTATAGGTCGTCATGCTTTTGGCGACCAGTACCGTGCTACCGACTTTTTGACTAAAGGCAAAGGTAAGCTGACAATCACATTCACACCTGAAGATGGTGGTGCAGTGCAATCATATGAGGTATTTAACTTCAAAGACGACGGCGTGGCTCTGGCTATGTACAATACCGACGAATCGATCAAAGGGTTCGCTCGCGCCTGTTTTAACCAGGCATTGCTGAAAAAATGGCCTTTATATCTGTCTACAAAAAACACTATCCTGAAAAAATACGACGGCCGTTTTAAGGATATTTTCCAGGAGATATACGAGAATGAATTTAAAATTGAATTCGAAGCCAACCAATTGACCTATGAGCACCGCCTGATCGACGACATGGTTGCATCGGCGTTGAAATGGCACGGCAACTTTGTATGGGCCTGTAAGAACTATGACGGCGACGTACAATCGGATACCGTTGCACAGGGTTTCGGCTCTTTGGGACTGATGACATCAACGTTGGTTACCCCTGATGGCAAAACCATGGAGGCCGAGGCGGCTCACGGTACAGTTACGCGTCACTACCGCGATCACCAGGCTGGCAAACCAACATCAACCAACCCTATCGCGTCAATCTTCGCATGGACGAGAGGTTTAGAATTCCGCGGTATGCTGGACGATAACCAGGAGCTGATCCACTTTTGCAAAACGCTGGAAGAGGTTTGTATAGAAACCGTTGAAAGCGGCAAAATGACCAAGGATTTAGCCATTACCATCAAACCAAAAGTTGAGCACGGGACAGATTACCTGTACACCGAAGAATTTTTGGCTGCGATTGATGAGAATTTGAAGAAAAAGTTGGATAAGTAAACCCGATATTTAGAGAAGAAAAACCCATTTGCACATGTAAATGGGTTTTTGTTTTTTATTTGGTTATTTTTGAGATATGAAATTCACAGCAATTATAGAGAAGGGCGAAAACGGGTGGTATGTAGGCCAGGTTGAAGAATTGCCCGCTGCCATGTCACAAGGCGAAACTATCGAAGAATTGAAGGAGAATCTTCTCGACGCTTTAAGGTTATTACTTGACACCAATAAAGAGATCACCGAAAAAGAATATTTCGGTAAAATAACCATTAAAGAAGAACTCGAATTGATGTAATGAAGCGTTCTGCTTTAATAAAACACCTTGAAAAGAATGGATGTCATCTTTTACGGGAAGGTTCAAATCATGCCATTTACGTTAATCCCGCAAATCAAAAGCAAACAGCCGTAGGACGGCACCAGGAGTTAGACAATTTGCTTTGTAAAAAGATTTGTAAACAACTTGAAATCCCCATTGTATAATATTCAGCTATTTATCCCATGTCTGCACTCTATCCCTTAAAATTCAAGACCATTTATAAAGACAAAATATGGGGCGGTCAGAAGATCAAAACCTACCTGCATAAAGATTTTGGCAGCCTGCCCAATTGCGGCGAGACCTGGGAAATTTCAGGTGTAAAATCTGATGTTTCTGTGGTAGCGGAAGGAGAATTGGAAGGTCAGTCCCTCGCGGATCTCGTCGAAAGATATAAGGATGACCTGGTCGGCAAAAAAGTATATAATCATTGCGGAAATACCTTCCCGCTGCTGGTGAAATTTATCGATGCCAATGATGACCTGTCTATCCAGGTACACCCCGACGACGAATTAGCCAAAAAGCGTCATAACTCATTCGGCAAGACAGAAATGTGGTATGTGGTTGAGGCTGATCCGGGGTCGACCTTAATATCCGGCTTCAATAAACCGGTGAACAAGGAAATTTACCTGGATAAGCTAAATAGCGGGCATATTATGGATATACTGAACCGCGAGGATGTGAATGCCGGGGACGTATTCTTTTTACCTGCGGGGCGTGTGCATACCATAGGGAAGGGGCTGTTGATCGCTGAAATTCAACAAACTTCGGATATTACTTATCGTATTTATGATTTTGACCGGGTAGATGCCAACGGCAATAAACGCGAACTGCATACCGAAGAAGCGGTTGATGCCATTGACTATCATTATTATCCCGATTATAAAACCAAATACCAGTCCAAAAAAGATGAAACCGTGCATCTTGTAAAATGCCCTTACTTCACGACCAACCTGCTGGACTTTAACGAGAGTACCCGAAAAGATTACTCCGCATTAGATTCATTTGTCATACATGTTTGTGTCGAGGGTAATTATGTGATCGAATGTCACGGACGGCAGCATACTATAAAGATGGGCGAATGTATCCTTCTGCCAAAAACTGTCGGTAAAGTGGATTTGATAACCGTTAACGGGTTTAAAATACTGGAGAGTTATGTTGAGTTGTGAGTGGTCAATAGTGAGTGGTCAATAGTCAATCATATAATTAAATTCACTATTGACTATTCACTAAATAAGCTTGATCGTAAACTTCGTACCCACATTTACTTCGCTGTCAATCTCAATGGTGCCGCCCAGCGCTTCGATCTGGTTACGCGTCATGAACAGGCCAATGCCTTTAGCGTCCGGATTTTGATGGAAGGTTTTGTACATGCCGAATACCGAGTCGCCATGGCGCGCAAGATCGATACCAATGCCGTTGTCTTCAAAATACAGATAAATGTGGTGCCTGATCTTCGCTGAGCGTATTTTGATCAGCGGCTTACGATCTGGATGCCTGTATTTGATCGAATTGGTGATCAGGTTCTGGAATATACTTTCAAGGTATGCGGGGATATAGTATACCTCAGGACATTCTTTAAAGTCGTATTCTATTTTGGCACCTGAGGCCTTTATATTACCTTCCAGCGCCATCAATACCGTTTTCATCGTAGCCTCCAGGTCGAGTTTCTTCCTTTCCCTGGCGATCTCCGATTGTATCTTGACGATCTCGCTCAAGTGTTCTATTGTCGTATTCAAACTGCTGCTGATCGATTTGATGTGCGAGAATATCTCTTTGCGGTCGTCTTCCTCTTCAGTCTGATCGAACAGCGTCACCATAAAATTCAGGTTGCCCGTATGCGAGCGCAGGTTGTGCGAAACGATATAGGCAAAGTTCTGAAGGCGTTTGTTTTGATCGCTCAGCAGATCAACGGCTTCGCGTACTTCCAGCTCCTTCTTTTTGATGTAATCAATATTCTGAAAGATACCGCGGACAGTAATGCATTTGCCGTAATCATCTAACACGGCTAAGCCCCGCGCACGCAGCCATATCTGGTTGTTGCGGGCTGTACGGAATAAAAGCTCGAGGTCAAAGGGCTGTGAATATTTAATGATCTTATCGATCGCGTTTGATATCAATGACCTGTGACCAGGTTCAAAAAAACTGATCGCTTCCTCAATACTGAGTTTTACGGTATCCTGCAGTTCAAATATGTCGTATGTTTCACGGGTTAGCGTCAGCGTCATGTTTTTGACGTCTATCTCCCAGCCGCCAACCTTAGCGATCTTAATGGTTTCTTTAAACAGGAAATCATTGTGGCGGGATTCCAGCTGCAGTACCTTATGGTCGTGTACGTCGACAATGGAACCGGTAATTTTTGGTACAGAGTTATCGTCCCACCTTTTGGCCGTACTATCAAACCAGCGATAACCCGATTCTTTGGTCAGCAGCCTTACCCTGATCGTTTCCGGCGCCTCAAGAAAATGCCTGTTGATCGATCTTAGGAATAGCGGTTTGTCTTCGTAGTAAAGGAGGTTCTCAAAAAAGAAATCGTATGAGGGGGGTATCTCGCCCGGTTCATAACCCAATAAGTTATAAAAACCCGGCGACCATTTTACCTCTTTCGAGCTGATATTATACTCCCATATACCCGTATTTATATTGTTTATAATATGGGTTAAATGGAAATCACCATCATAAGAAAATTTATCCCCTTCAGTGACGCTCATCTTGCTATTCTGATCACAGAAATTTTATTTATGGTGGTACACAAATAGTTAGTTAATTAGTTTAATGTGGATTTTATACACTTTCGGGTATTATCCGCGTTGCAATTGCAAATCAAAGACCAATATTTTTCCGGGCAGATTTAACAGTTTTAAATGCCCCGGGTTATTTACTTCATTAACAATCCCTTATTATACGGAAAACAGGCAAATTAAGTTATGTATAGGTTCGGCTCGAAACGGCAAGAATCTCTCAGAAATCCAATTGTGGGCAATTATTTTCCCATGGGTATCAGTAATTTAACTTTGCATTTACTTTAGTTAATCTCGCCGTAAATAGTTGTAAAATCACGAAATGTTAATCCGCTACGCTCTTTTTCTCCACCTTTTTATGAAGGCGATAAGCTTCAACAAGCGCGGCTGAACCGTACCAGGGATGCAGCTCCATTATCAGTGAACCCGCTTTAATGGCCGGGTCGGTTTCAGTCAATGTTTTGGCTTCTTCAACGGTTCTTACATTGAAGATAAAAATGCCGTGTATGTCCTGGTTGTCCAGGAACGGTCCGGCGACTATAAGCTTACCTTCATCAGCCAGGCGCATAATGTTTTTCAGGTGTGCCTGCTGCAATTCGGCCCGGGCGGCTGAATCTTTCAGCCTGTTGGGTCCTGCCTTCAAAAAAGCCATCACATAGATTTTCATGCCGTACTCATCCGCCCCCACCTTTTGGGCCAGTTGGGCATCATATTGCGGGTTTTTTGATTGCGCAACGCATGAAGTGCCGGCTATTACCAGCAAGGCAATAAATAGGTTCCTGATCATGGGGATAATCAATTAATTAAGACTCTAAAGATACAGTTTATCCGGTTTTTTTGAGAAAGATCAGAAACGTTTTTCAAGCTCCGCCAAGGCGTCTTTGCTTATCCATTTTGCGGCGCGGCTATCCTGTTTTGCTATGCGTTTGGCGCATTCAATGGCCGGTTTATTGAGGGTTATATTTCTCTTACCGATCTGCCTTAACGCCCAGTTTACGGCCTTTTTGACAAAATTTCTGTCATCCCAGGCTTCTCTTTCAATAATGGGAAAGAATTCTAGTAACTCATCATCTTTTATCTTTTTGTTGTGCACCTGCATTTCAGCCATCAGCACAAAGCCCGCGCGCTTGATAAATTCCTTTTCCGACGAACTATACTCCAACGCCTTCTCCACAGCATAAGGCGTTCTGACAAAGAGATTGCCACATACCTGGTCGCAAACCTCCCACGAATTAAAGTCTGCCGTCCATCGGTCCATTTGCTCCTCGGTAACCTGCTTTCGGTCATCTATAAGTGACGCCAGTATCTGGCATTCGCGTATGCCCGTTTTCCACAATTCAAGGGCTATAGAATGGTCCTTTTTGATCTGTTTTGCCACCTTTCTGATCTCGGGCATCGTTACGCCGAACGCGTTGGACGTATCGATAGCATAGCGCTTCATCCCTTCCAGGCGGGAGGCATCGGCGTTTTGTTTGAGGAGATCGATAACTTGGGACGTATTCATGGTTGAAAGTAGGTAATTATTCAACAAAAAAGCCCCGATTGATCGGGGCTCCAGTAAATTCAGAATCGAGAATCCGATAATTACAAATTTCCTCTCAGATCCTGTTCGTGTTCGATGGCTTCGAATAGGGCTTTGAAATTACCCGCTCCAAAGGATTTTGCCCCCTTGCGCTGGATGATCTCAAAAAACACGGTTGGGCGGTCTTCAAGCGGTTTGGTAAAGATCTGCAACAGGTACCCTTCATCATCCCGGTCAACCAAAATCCCTAACCTTTTCAAAGGTTCCACGTCCTCATCTATATGGCCCACGCGGTCCAGCAATTCATCATAATAAGTTGTAGGAACCGTTAGAAATTCGATGCCGCGCTTTTGCAGTTCGGTTACGGTCTCAACAATATTACCGGTTGCCAGGGCCAAATGCTGAACGCCCTCGCCTTCGTAAAATTCAAGGTATTCTTCTATCTGAGACTTTTTCTTGCCCTCTGCCGGCTCATTGATCGGGAACTTCACATAACCATTGCCGTTGCTCATCACCTTGCTCATTAGCGCCGAATATTCGGTCGAGATCATTTTATCATCAAAGGTCAGGATGTTTTTAAAGCCCATCACTTCCTCATAAAAATTCACCCAGTCATTCATCTTGTGCCAGCCCACATTGCCCACGCAATGGTCCACGTAAAGCAAACCGGTTGGCGTTGGGTTATAATCCGATTTCCACTCCTGGTAACCCGGTAAAAATATACCCTTATAGTTCTTTCTTTCTACGAATATGTGTACAGTTTCACCATAAAGCTTGATGCCGCTGGTACGTACTTCTCCGTTTTCATCCTTAAGGGTTTGCGGCTGCTGGTAAGCTACGGCTCCGCGACTGGTGGTTTGCTCAAAGGCATCATAGGCGTCATCCACCCAAAGAGCCAATACTTTTACGCCGTCGCCATGCTTTTTCAGATGTTCGGATATGGGATGGTCTGAATGTAGCGGCGTAGTTAATACCAGGCGTATCTTATCCTGTTTTAAAACATACGATGCCTTGTCGCGCACGCCCGTTTCCGGCCCCGCGTAAGCCAGGCTCTGGAAGCCAAAGGCCGTTTTATAAAAATGAGCCGCCTGCTTGGCATTGCCCACATAAAATTCAACGTAATCGGTACCGTTTAACGGTAAGAAATCAGTTGATTTTGGTTTTTTATCTAAAGTTTGTGTTTGCATTTTTCTTTGTTGAAAAGTTGTAAAGTTGGAATGTTGCAAGGTTATTGTCTGTTTGTAAGATTGGCCGCGCTGCAAGTCAACATTTCAACTTTGCAACGTTCCAACCTTTCAACCACCTACTCCGACGCCCAGCTCTTGTAATAATTTTCGTCTTCAATTTTTATCGCGTCTTCCGTAAGCATCAATGGCTTGAACGGGTCGATCATTACCGCTAGTTCGTCTGTTGATTCCTTCCCGATCGATTTTTCCACGCTGCCGGGATGCGGCCCATGCGGTATGCCGCCCGGGTGCAAGGTGATTTGCCCTTTCACCACGCTTTTGCGGCTCATGAAATCACCGTCCACGTAGTACAGCAGTTCGTCGCTGTCCACATTGCTGTGGTTATATGGCGCAGGGATGGACAAAGGGTGATAATCGAACTTGCGCGGCACGAACGAGCAGATCACAAAATTGTGCCCTTCAAAGGTCTGGTGTACCGGCGGCGGTTGATGCAACCGGCCCGTTATCGGCTCAAAGTTGTGTATCGAAAAACCGTATGGGTAATGATAGCCGTCCCAGCCGACAAAATCGAAAGGATGCGTGCCATAGATATACGGATAGATCAGCCCTTGCTTTTTGATCAGGATCTTGAAATCGCCTTTTTCATCATGGGTTTCCAGGTTTTCGGGTAACTTCAGGTCGCGTTCGCAATAGGGCGAATGTTCCATCAACTGGCCATACTGATTCAGATACCTTTTGGGCGACCGTATCGGGCTAAAACTTTCCACGATGAACAGGCGGTTATCCTCGGTATCAAACTCCATTTGATAAATTGTACCGCGCGGTATAATTAGGTAATCGCCATATTCAAACTTGATATTTCCGTAGCCGGTTTTTAGCGTGCCAGAGCCCACATGCACAAAAATTACCTCGTCTGCCTGGCTATTCTTATAAAAATAATCCGTCATGGATTTTCTCGGCGCAGCCAGCGAAATATGCAGATCGCTGTTCACCAAAACAGGTTTACGACTTTTCAGGTAGTCATCTTCCGGTTTGATATTGAAACCGATCAAACTGGTGTGTTTCAGGTGCTTTTCGCGCGCAATTTTTGGCTCGACCGAATATGGCTCACCCAAAGTTTTCACAATAGTAGGCGGATAGGCGTGATACACCAGCGAATACAGGCTCGAAAAGCCTTCGGTGGATACCAGTTCTTCGGCATATAAAGTGCCATCCGGCTTACGGAATTGCGTATGCCGCTTTGGCGGGATATTTCCTAATTTATGATATATGGGCATGGTTTTTTCTTTTGTTTGAAGGTTGTAATGTTGAAAAGTTGCAAGGTTAAATCGCGTTTAATCTAAAGCATTTCAGCATTATATTAAAAACGATTGTGAAGCAGTAATAGTTTTAAAGTTAAGTGTTTAACAACATTTCAACTTTAAAACTTTACAACATTTCAACAACAAATCAGTATTGCGCTAAAACGATCTTGGCGAGCACAGCATCCCTGAAAGAGGAGGCGTCACTCATTGAAGTGAGGCCGAGGGAAAACAGAAAATGGCGTTGTATGCTCAGCATTATGCAAAATTAAGCAATAATATGTTTATTGTGCAAGTCCGAAAGTCCGCATACGTCCGTAAGTCCGAAAGTGTCACCGAAGCCAGCAGTCTTTAACTACTTCAACCTTTACAACCACTACAACCCTTTCAACTAAAATCAATAGCTTTGCCACACCAATTAACCCCTCTATGAAATTAGTATCCTACAAAACAGAAGATCGCGAACACCTGGGCATTTATGTGAATAAGCATATCTATAATCTCAACTCGTGCCACAAACTGCTGCCCGATAATATGAACGATTTTTTGTGGGGAGGGGATGAACTAATGGAACGTGCCAAACAAGTTAATGAGGACCTCAAATCGGGTAAGCTGGATGCGAGGGAAGAGTTGTTTTTTGAATTACTTGCACCCGTGCCGCACCCTACCTCATGCCGCGATGGTTACGCTTTCCGCCAGCATGTGGCGGCGGCGAGGCGCAACCGGAAGGCTGAAATGATACCCCAGTTTGATCAGTACCCCATATTTTACTTTACCAATCACAATGCGATACAAGGCGTAGGTGAGATCGAATGTATGCCCGATCATTTCCAAAAGCTCGATTTTGAACTGGAAGTGGCCGTTGCCCTCAACAAAAAAGGACGGAATATACGTGCCGCTGATGCTGATAGCTATATCGCGGGCTACATGATCATGAACGATATGAGCGCGCGTACCCTGCAAATGGAGGAAATGCTGCTGAATTTGGGTCCGGCGAAGGGTAAGGATTTTTCAACCGTGATAGGCCCCTGGTTGGTTACACCTGATGAACTCGAAAAATATAAAATAGCGCCAAAACCAGGTCATACCGGCAACGCTTATAATTTGACCATGAAATGCCACGTGAATGGTAAGGAAGTTTCCAGCGGTAATATGGCCGATATGGACTGGACCTTTGCCGAGATCATTGAACGCTGTGCCTACGGCTGTGATGTATTGCCTGGCGACGTTATTGGCTCCGGAACGGTAGGCACAGGTTGCTTTTTAGAATTAAACGGAACAGGCTTATTGAACGACCCCAACTATCAGCCCCAATGGCTGCAGCCGAATGATTTGGTGGAAATGGAAGTTACCGGCCTGGGTGTTTTAAGTAACGTGATCAAAAAGGCCGATAGCGATTTTTCGATTTTAGCGTTAAAAAAATAAACAGAACCTCATTGCGAGGAACGAAGCAACCTCCGAACTATGCCAGTCAATGGAACGAAATTTTCGATTTGCATGTGTAGAGGTGGCCACGCTACCGCTCGCCATGACGTTTTTATTTGATATATGCTGACACTAAAAACATCTGATCTTTCCCCCGTTGAACTGCAAAACTACTTGCAATACGCCATCGCGCCGCGGCCCATTTGCTTTGCCTCGACCGTGGATAAGCACGGTAATGTGAACCTGAGCCCATTCAGCTTTTTTAATATGGTCAGCACCAACCCGCCGGTATGCGTTTTTTCGCCGTCGCGCCGGGTGAGGGACAGCACTACTAAGCATACACTGGAAAATATTCGTGAAGTGCCCGAATGCGTCATCAATATCGTGACCTATGATATGGTGCAGCAAACATCGCTCGCCAGCGTCGAATACCCGAAAGGAGTAAACGAGTTTATTAAAGCCGGTTTTACGCCTATCGCATCAGAATTGGTGAGGCCCCCGCGCGTCGCTGAATCCCCGGTGCAGTTTGAATGTGTGGTGAATGAAGTGAAAGTATTGGGCCACGGTCCGGGTGCGGGCAACCTGATCCTGGCCGAGATCAAACTCATGCACATTAATGAATCGATATTAGATACCGACGGTAAGATCGATCAGCAAAAACTCGATTTAGTAGCCCGCCTTGGCGGCGACTGGTACGCCCGCGTCAATTGGGATAATTTATTCAAAGTGGCTAAACCTGTGCGAACCATAGGTATCGGTGTTGATGCGATCCCTCATGCTATCCGAAATTCGAAAATTCTAACCGGCAATAACCTCGGCCAGTTAGGAAATGTGGAGCACCTGCCTACAGATGAGCAAATAGAGGATTATATCCAATCATCCGAAATAAAAGAATTGCTTGACGCCACGATCGGTGACAGCAGCACGCGTGAAATGCAACTGCACCTGAAGGCCAAACAACTGCTGGACGAAGGCAGGGTAGAGGAGGCGTGGAAGGTGTTATTAATTGGGTGAATGAAAGACTGTATTTACCTTTTAATGATCAAGCCCATTTTATTGGTATCTATCTTTATTGAAGGGTAAATATCGTCGGCGGTATTTGGTATTTCATCAATACCCGAAGAAAATAAGGTGTACTTATTGCCTATTTTATGGTAGTTATAGATATTTTTCTTGCTATTGTCCAAGACCGGATCATGAATATTGATTAATCCATTTTTAAGTTCCAATTGTCGTAAACTATCCGGGTAAACGCCATTTTGAAGTTTATAAAACTCAACTTCTTTTACCAGGCTATTCAATTGCATTTGGGACATATCTGCGAAACCACTTCTTAGAAACTTACCATTTGTAAGGCTACCGCCATTTAGATAGTAGATAAGTATTCCGAAGTATAGAGCGTTTACTAAAATACCCGACAATCCAATAATTATATACTTTGCGTCTCTATATTTTGAAATACCTGAGATGGTCATAATCAAACCGTTGACAGCACCTGCTACAGGTACTAATCCTAATAACCCCCAATAATATTGCGGCTTCGGGCTTGGTATTTCATTTCTAATTAGGTTGTTACGGCAAGTGTCCAGAAATATGCTCGCTTGTTCTGAAGAGTTAAATGATGATATAGGTATAATCACTGTGGCGTTGTTATTTAGGCTGATGGAAATATAACCTGCAATTGCCTTGACCTTTTTTATAGCATACCAACCGTAGACTATTTCATGGTCTTCAACCTTTACATTTAATCCATTTTCGTTTATAGTGAATACCCGAGTAATCGTTTTGCTACCCAACTCTTGCAATTGCTTTTTCAGTTTCTTATAGCTCTTTAAAAAGCTTGAAAAAACAGAGATGACAAATAGTATTGCGAAGTAAATCAGGGTGGTAGATAGGAAATTTTTCAATGTGAAATCGTCCCGGTTTTGTAAAAGAGACATAAAGAGCGAGACACCCATTAATAGCAAAACATGTCGTTTATAGCTGAAAATGAATAAATCTTTTACGGACTTAATATAGCTCTGCCTTGTAACTACTGAAATGACTTGCATAGCTAAAAATACAGATTTTGATTTATTTCCAGGACTGTATTACCTATATCCCCAGCACCTGCTTCAGTTTCGCATAACCGGTTTTGCTTACGGGGATCTTAGCGCCTGATTTGAGGATAGCGATATGTGCGTCCTTTTCATAAGGGTCGATGCGGGTAATGTTTTGAATTTTGATGATGTAGGAGCGGTGTACGCGCACAAATTGCGATGGATCGAGCGTTTGCTCAAAAAATCCCATGGTTTTATTCTTTAGGAACGAACCTTCGGAGGTATGTACGCTCACGTAGTCGTCATCAGCTTCTAAATATTCCACGTCGTTCACGGGGATGATCTTCACTTTGGTGCCTGTTTTCACCACGATACGCTCATGCTGCGCCGGCGATTGCGATGCGGCTTCGAGCAGCGCCTCAGTATGTTTAGCAGGCTGTACCGCTGGCGCCTGCGACAGGAATTTCTCAACAGCTTTGTTAAAGCGGTCCTTCGTAAATGGCTTCAACAGGTAGTCAATAGCATGTGTCTCAAATGCTTTGATCGCGTATTCGTCAAAAGCCGTTGTAAATATCACCGATGGCGCCTGTTCAACCAGTTCGAGCATTTCAAAGCCGTTTATTTTTGGCATTTGCACGTCCAGGAAGATCAGATCCGGCTGGTATTGCTGTATTGCTTTTAATCCCTCGAAACCATCATTACATTCCTGTAAAACCTCGATCTGATCCTTAAAACCTTGTAAATATTCCAGTACAACCATCCGGGCCAAAGGCTCGTCATCAATTACTAATGCGCGTTTCATATTTGAGGGACTTTAATAATGGTTGTAAAGATATTATCATCTGCGTAAGTTTCAACCAAATCGGTACGGGCAAAAAGCAAATAAAGTCTGCGTTGCACGCCGCTTAATCCAAAACCGGTGCCTTTGCGCGGGCGCGCGGTTTTCGGATCGTAGGGGTTTTGTACCATCAGTGTCAGGTAATTATCGTCCATTTCGGCCCTGATGCTTACCGTTACGCTTTCGGTGGTATCATACAAGCCAAATTTGATGGCGTTTTCAACAATTGGCTGCAACAGCATCGCAGGCAGTTTGGCTTCCCCGCAACGGTCGTCGCAGCTTATTTCTGTTTGCAAACGATGCCCGAAACGCACCTTTTCAATATCAAGATACAACTGCAAATGTGCGAGTTCTTCCGTGAGCGGTACCAATTGCTGGTCATCCTTTTTCAACGTGCCACGCAAAAAGTCAGATAGTTGGTGTATCATTTTTCGCGCCTCATCGGGTTTAAAGCCGATCAAAGCATTAATGGAGTTCAAACTGTTGAACAGGAAATGCGGCTGCAATTGCTGGCGCAGGTTGTACAATTCGGCATCACGCGCCAATTTTTCAGCTTCCGATTTGCGCTTTTCGTTTTCTTTCTGGTCCTGCTGCGAGTACCAGATCATGCTGATCAGCGCCATCCAGCCTATAGCCAAATAATTAGTGAAAAACCTTATGGTGATGGACTGGGCCAGGAAGTTGGCATATACGGTGCTGTTAACGATGTATGGCAACACCCAGCGCGCGCCAAATGTACAGGCGGCTGTGAGTGCCAGGCACCAGAAAAATAAATTGATATAACTGCCTTTGCCTGGCTGATAATAGCGGAGGTTATTGTTGATGAGCCAGCAAGCCGCTCCCAAAAGCGAGGTACATATCACACCGTCCGTCAGGGCAATGTACCACCCGAAACTAAAACTATGCACTACATAAGTGAGCAACGCGGCCCATACCAGGCCCCCGCTAACAAAGGCGATGCGTATTTTTGAAATGGACGATTGTAAATTGGCCAAAACCCGTTTCCTTTAGTTTTTTATTGCTAATTATGACGATATAATTTGTATTAAAAGCTTCGGATATCGACACCAGCGAAGATGGAAACACCTTCCAGTACCAGTATCTTATTGTTATCGCCCGAGCCGGTTTTCCTTAAGCGTTTGTCATCAACGCCAGCGAAAACGGCCGACAGGTTGGATACCACCTGCCAGTGCGACGGCACAATGATCTTGGTTCCGCCGAACACCTGGGTAATATCAAGGACCACTCGTCCATTGATGTCAGCCATCGTCAGATCTATTTCGGCACCCCCGAAAATGTTGGTAATATCACCACCCCTGAAGTTTTTTGACAGCACGGTTTTTTTTGCGCCTCCGAAAATGGACGTTGCGTCGAGAAAATCATCGGCGCCAATATTCGGCGGCGGTGGCGGAGTATCGGCATCACCACCCTCTGCCGGTTGGCCCTCTTGTGGTTGAACAGAAGTGTGGTACCGTGAATCCCATTTTTGTTTCCATTCCGCTTCCCATTTGCCCTTGTCCCATTTGCCTTTTTCCCAGGTATGGTTGCGCCTCAAAATGATCCATACACCTACCAGGATAATTGCCGCGGGCCATATCAGGTTGCCCAAATGAAGGCCGGGTATCGCTTCATTAAGAAAGCCAGAAAACCCAATGAATAGCAATATCGCCCATGTTGAATTGCGGTAATTGTGCCTTGCACCCGAATATAACCCCCATATGATGAGCCAGGTGGGCCAGCTCCAAATCCAGCCGGGTATATCAAGAAAGGTAAACTGTTCGAGCAGTAGAATACCTCCTACGGCCAACAGCACCATTCCTACCAGTACCTTGCCGTTGTGGCGAGGCTTATTTTGGTAGTCTATATCTTTTTCAGTATCGTTCATTGTCTTCTTTGTCGAAATTAATTCTTATTCAAAACTAAGGTAATATATAAGGCGAACCTATCAAATATTGGCGATATTATTGACTAAGTCGGTAAGCGCCGATAAATTGTCGGTAAAAAAATCGTCGCACCGATCAGTTTTTTCTTTGGGACAGTTTTTCTTATCGTAGACTTAAGTCTTTCGCAATAAAACCTTGAGCACAGACATTTCGAAGCTTGTACCGGAAGAGGTGCAGGTGAGCCCTCAGAAGGGAAAAAAATTAGCTATATACATCAATCGGCTCGGGCTGTGTTTAGCGTTATGGGAAGCGCTTTATCCGCACCCTTATAGCATAGCCCTGACTGTCGCGATGATATTTCCTTTAGTAACGTTGTTTGTGCTATATATACATCGAAAGTCAATCTCGCTGGAAGATGGCGACAAGAAGACCGGCACCAAGCAGCCATCGCTGTTAGCGGCTTTGATCGCATCTTCCATGGTTTTGGCATTGCGCGCTGGCCTTGACTATGACTTGTTGGTTTTCAGCGATTGCCTGATTGCCTGGGGCATCGGTTTCATCGTGCTGACGATGATCATTTTATGGATCGAAAGTACTTCCGCAATTAAGATCCGGCTCTTTTCAGGCCACGGTTTGAGTATAATGATCTTTGTTCTTGCCTATAGCTATGGCAGTATGATCATTGCTGACTGCTTATTTGACAATACTAAACCTGAAATCTACCATACACATGTGCTGAGGAAACATATGACAGGCGGGAGGCGTTACAACTTTTATTTGATGCTCGACAAGTGGGGACAGCAGACGACGCCAGGAGATGTTTCCGTTTCAAGTTCGTTCTATCGTAAAACGCAGCCTGGTGACGGGATAGATGTTTACGTAAAAAAGGGGACCCTCGACATCCCCTGGTATTTTGTTGCTAAGTAACGAATTAATTTTTCCGATGAAAACTTTTCCGGGCGATCAGGTAAACGCCTAATGCGATCAAACCGGCGGGCCAGGCGAAATCACCTATATTCATACCAGGCATTGCGTCATCTAATAGGAAAACGCCACCTATGAATACCCACACCAGCCATCCGAAGTTGGTAAAGTTATGTTTGGCCCCGCTGTAAAGCCCGATCAATATCAATATGATAGGCCAGTTGAACAGCCAGTCGGGAACCAGGGATATATCAAATTGGTCGGCAAGCAAAACGCCGCCAACTAATACGATGCTAGCGCCCAGGATGATCCTGCTGTTGCTTGCGCTTTTATTTTCGATTATAGTTTCCATTGTCTCAATTATTAATCTTACCCAAAACTATAGTGATATTAAAGCGGCGGCAATGAAATATTGGCGATCTGTGTTAAGAAATCGGTAAGCGATGATGAACAGTCGGTGAAAGCTCAAAGCAGAAAGACCAAAGCAGAAAGCTTTTCTTTTAGTGGAGTGCCCACGCTTTTGGCTTTCAGCTTTATGCTTTCGGCTAAATAAATGGTTCTTGTTGGCTCAGGCAATGAAAACTGCCCAGGCCCCAGATAATATCTGTGGAATCGATGCCGATCACTTTCCTGCCAGGGAAACAGGATTGCAATATTTCCAAAGCACGGTCATCATTCGCGCAACGATAGGTCGGTACAATAACGGCGGCATTGGCAATATAAAAGTTAGCATAAGAAGCCGGCAGGCGCTGCCCATCATAGTGCACGGGAGAAGGCATCGGCAATTCGACAATATTCAATTGCTTGCCATTCAGCAGGCGCATGGTTTTTAACGTTTGAAGATTTTCCTGTAGAATGTGATAGTTTTCATCAGCTTTGTTTTCTTCGATAACGCTCACCACGGTATCTTCATTGACAAAACGGGTGATATCGTCGATATGGCCGTCGGTATCATCACCTATAATGCCGTCTCCCAGCCATAAGACCTGTTCAACGCCATAATAATTCCGCAAATAGCCTTCAATTTGCTGCTGGTTCAGCTGCGGGTTGCGGTTCTTGTTGAGCAGGCAAGCTGTGGTGGTCAAAACTGTGCCCTCACCGTTGAAATCAACCGAACCGCCTTCCATCACGATGCCGGGATGATAAACAGGCAAATTAAAACGCTGCGCGATTTTAGTTGGGATCACATCGTCAAGGTCATAGGGAGGATATTTATCGCCCCAGGCGTTATAACCCCAGTCAACTATGGCTTTCTGTTTGGTTTCCTGGTTGATCAAAAACGCAGGTCCATGATCGCGGCACCAGGCGTCATTCGTCGGAAAGTCGAAAAATTCGATCTTTCTCATGTCCACACCTGCTAGTTGCAGTTGCGTGATGGCAAAAGCTTTCATTTCTTCATCAACAATATTGATGCGAACCAATTCACCTTCAGATACTGCCCTGATAAATTCGCAATAAGGCTTATAGATAGTGGCGATCTTACCCGGCCACGATTCTTCTTTATGCGGCCAACTTAGCCAGGTAGCGGTATGCGTCGCCCATTCAGCGGGAAAGAAGTAGCCCGCTTTAGCGGGCGGGTTCATAGGCGATGGTTCATGGTTCATAGACGTGCAGGCCTTTTTTGTCAGAACTAGGATTTTTAGGATTGGAGGATTATTGGATTCTCAAGCATGTTCAGCGTTATCATCAAATCAAATTAATCAACGGTTCAGATAATTATTCATCGAGTAAGCGCTTGGTAATCGGCTGATACGAATCGATCCTTCTGTCGCGCATGAACGGCCAATGGGTGCGGTAATAGTCGGTTTTGGCGGTATCGATCTCCTGTACGATCACCTCTTCATCTGTATGGGAGGCCTGGTAAAGAACCGAGCCGAAAGGGTTCGATATGAACGACCCTCCCCAGAATTTCAATTCGCCTTCCTGGCCCACGCGGTTCACACTTACCACGTGTACGCCGTTCGCCACGCTGTGCGAACGCTGGATGGTTTGCCAGGCATTGTACTGTTCGGTATTGGTGGCATTATCCTGGGTGGTGGCCCAGCCGATAGCTGTTGGATAGAACAATATTTCGGCGCCCATCAGCGCGGTGATGCGCGCGGCTTCCGGGTACCACTGGTCCCAGCAGATCAATACACCGATTTTGGCATATTCGGTTTGAAAAACTTTGTAGCCCAAGTCGCCCGGAGTGAAGTAGAATTTCTCATAAAAGCCAGGGTCGTCCGGAATATGCATTTTGCGGTATTTGCCTAAATAAGCGCCGTCAGCATCCAGTATGGCTGTGGTATTATGATAAACGCCCTGCGCGCGCTTTTCGAACAATGAGGCGATGATAACGACTTTAAGTTCAGCGGCAAGTTTGGATAATTCGTCCGTCGACGGACCGGGTATAGCTTCGGCCAATTGAAAATTATCATAATCCTCAACGTCGCAAAAGTAGAGCGAGGTAAAAAGCTCCTGCATGCAAATAATTTGCGCGCCTTTTTGGGCCGCTTCACGTACTTTTCCAACTGCCTTTTGCAGGTTCTGCTGCTTATCCGATGTGCATGACATCTGCACCAAACCGATATTCACTTTAGTCATGCGGCAAAGGTAGATAATTATTGAATTACTGATTTATTGAATTATTGATTAACCGCCTGCAGACTTCACCGCTTTGTAATTTATTACACTATTTATTCAACCGGCAATCGGCGTAATCATAATCAAATATCGGTGTAATCTAAAAATAACATACTTTTACAGCCGAAATGACTGAAATAGAAGATATAGTCGAAGATAATCCCAACCCGCGTACCTGGAAACATAAGCTCTGGAATATTACCAAGCTTGTTTTAAAATTGGCGGTCACTTCAGCCTTATTATACTATGTTTTTAGTAAACAACCAATAAGCGAAATTAAAGACAGGCTCTTTCACGCCAATTATTGGTGGGTGATAGCGGGGGTTATGGTTTACTTTTTGTCAATGGTGGCCTCGGCCTGGCGGTTGATGAGTTTCTTTAAATCGATCGATCTTAGGTTGGACACCCGCTTTAATTTCCGCCTATACCTTCTCGGTATATTTTACAATTTATTGCTTCCCGGTGGAATAGGCGGCGACGGCTATAAGATTTACTTATTGCACAAAACCTACAAACTTCCGGCAAAAAGGGTTTTTTGGGCCATCGCGTTCGACAGGCTGAGTGGCTTATGGGCGATAGGATTGATTGTAGTATCGCTTACGATATTTATCCCGCAGATACAGGAACAAATCCACATTGCTATCCCGATGGTGATTTTCGTTGCAGGATCAGTAGTATACTACTTTGTAGTCAAAATATTTTTCAAAGATTTCACTAAACATTTTTTCAAGGGACATGCCAAGGCGGTACTTGTCCAGTCGCTCCAGGTACTCACCATACTTTGCGTGCTGATGGGACAGGATTTCCATGGCAAATTTGCGCCATATCTATTATCGTTCCTTATATCAGCTTTAGCGGCAGTTGTGCCTATTACATTCGGAGGCGCCGGGGCGCGTGAAGCTATTTTCGCACGGCTTTCGCCAATTTTTCATATGAATGTGGGATTAGCTGTGTTTTTAAGCGTATCCTTTTATTTAACCTCGCTTGTTGTGGCGCTTTTAGGCGTTTACTATGTCATTCGCCCCAAAAGACTTGAAGAAGGCCTTCCCTCAATTCAGCACGAATAATTAATTTTTATAAGCCAGCCTGCTAGCCAGGTGTACCAGGTCTTCCAATTCGAAGGGCTTGGCAACTACCGCATCCGCGCCGCATTTGTTGATGATCTTATTGACATTCAAGGTAGCCGAATAAATGATCACCGGCACCGGGTTGGTGGCATCGTTGGCCTTAAGGTCAGCGCAAAGTTTAGTGTTCGATGGATCGATAATAACCACATGGGGCTTCATGCTGATGACATCGTCAACAGATGCAGATTTTTTATCCTTGATCACCTCAAAACCGTTATTCTCCAGTGCAAATGCCAGCATTTCGCGGACATCGGTATCTTCTTCTATAAGCAGCAGCTTTTTCATATCAGTGATTGTAAGGCAACTAAGGTAAATATCCGTTTTTAGTTAAGCAAGTAGTATTTAGCTGATCCGGCTACCGACTTTAACGGGCAATTAGCTACATTTGTGTTCTCTTATAAACCGACTGAACGTAATGAATGATTTTAATAACCCGCAGGTTGCGGCCCTGCCCAGTCATTTAAAACAATTTATAGTAAACCAGCACTACGAACATTACACGCCTATCGATCATGCCGTTTGGCGCTATGTGATGCGGCAAAATTACAGCTATCTTAAAGATGTCGCTTACTATCCTTATATCCCCGGATTACAAAAGGCAGGGCTAACTATCGAAAAGATCCCCAACCTGCAGGAGATGAACGACGCCCTTGGCAAAATAGGCTGGGGCGCGGTTACGGTGGACGGCTTTATACCCCCGGCAGCATTTATGGAATACCAGGCTTACCGCGTGTTGGTCATCGCCGCGGATATACGCCAGCTAAAACATATTGAATATACACCCGCTCCCGATATTATCCACGAATCAGCAGGTCACGCGCCCATTATAGCGGACAAAGATTATCATGAATACCTGAGCTATTTCGGCTCAATAGGGGCGAAGGCTATGTTTTCGGCGCAGGATTTTGAATTATATGAAGCGATACGGTCATTATCTATATTAAAAGAAATGCCTGACGCCGATCCCGAAGAACTTCGGAAGGCCGAGGAATTAGTAGATCACCGCCAGAAAAACATGGGTGACCCCTCCGAAATGGCGCTCCTGAGCCGACTGCACTGGTGGACGGTTGAATACGGTTTGATCGGTACTTTGGAGAATCCTAAAATATATGGCGCCGGCCTGCTTTCGTCTATCGGCGAAAGCGTAAGCTGTATGAAAAGCGATGTGAAAAAGTTGTGGTACAATATGGATACTATCAACTATACCTATGATATTACCCAGCCGCAGCCGCAGTTATTTGTAACGCCAACTTTCCAGAACCTCATCGATGTACTGGAACAATTTGCCGATACCATGTCGTTCAGGCGGGGTGGCAACTATGGTTTGCAAAAGGCCGTTGAAAGCAAAAATACCTGTACCGCGGTTTATAGTTCGGGTTTGCAGGTTTCGGGTACGTTTTTAGAATTCAGGCCGGCGAACACACAACAGCCCTCATTTATCAAGACAAAGGGGCCAACCATATTGTGCTATGATAATGAACTGCTAAAGGGCCATGGGAAAGATCATCACCGGGATGGATTCAGTTCGCCGGTTGGCAAATTAAGGAACACCCCGGCTGCGCTGGAAGATATACCTGTCGACGATCTCCCGTTGATTGGCATCGAGCAGGGTAAGCAAGCCGTATTGAATTTCGAAAGCGGGATTATCGTCAAAGGGGTGGTAAAAAATATCTTAGCTAATCACGGTAAAATATTGCTTATCACATTCACGGATTGTACGGTAATTGATGAGAAAGAAACAGTACTTTTTGCTCCTTCGTGGGGTGTGTATGATATGGCTGTGGGTGAAAGAATTGTTTCTGTTTTTTGCGGCGCTGCCGATAAGGATGCCTTTGAAGAGATCGCCCTGAAATCAAATACCGGAACCCATCATGTACAATATGACGGGCGCACACTTGAATTGCATAAATTATACGAGCAGGTGCGCAATCGCAGGCAAAACGGCGGCGATTACGGTTTCCTGGGCAACGTGTGGATGACGCTGCAAAAAAATCACCACGACGATTGGTTATGCCCGCTGGAAATACTGGAAATATTGGAGCATGAACAGGTTGAACCTGAATTAGCTGGTGAAATTCGATCCTTCCTCGAAAATAAGGCGAAGAATGAGCCTGAAGTGACTAAGCTGATCAATGATGGTTTTTACCTGATCAAGCACCCGGTGGAGCAAAAGCTGGTGGTTTAGAATATTATAGGTCTAAACTTTTGAGTACTTTAAGCAACCTATCTGTATCAACAGTGGATTGCTGCGATTTGTCATAAATAGCAGCTAAATAAATAGCGTCATTTTTTAGCAAAACGTAAGTAATCACCCTGGCGCCCCCACTTTTACCTTTTCCCTTTTCCCTTTTCCCTTAGCAGATAAAGCTATGCGAATTTTATATAGGTTCTTACCTAATGGCTTACCGACCTGAGGATTTAGTTCAAGTTCATCAATTAGCACTTCTAAATCCTGGTATATCGAAGAGTATTTATTGGCTAAGCGTTTTAATTGTCTTTCAAAATCGGGCGTATATTTAACCTCGATGGCCATGTATCAGGTTTCTTGCATTTTTTAGTTTAGTGCCGCCATTTGCATCTTCCTTAACAGATTTCATTGATGAAGTAAATTCATCGAATAGCTGTTCAGTATTTAGACGCTTTTGAATTACTTCCCAATCGGCTATCGGAATTAATACAGCCGTTTTTTTTCCTTTTTCGTTTGTTACTACTTGCACATCCATAGTACAAAAATAGCGGATTTATTTTATCAAATATCCTGTTGGACAAAAATTGACAGTTTAAGGTTATATTGCAGAATGGATTTTTTACATGTAGATGCTACGTCCAAGCAGACTGTAGAAAACAGTTTTAACAGAATTGCAGAAAAACTTTTTAGTGGTTATTTATTACAAGTTAATGCAAGCTATTATCGATTGATAGATATTGAGTTTTATTATCTGACAGATAATAAAAACGAAATATACAATACTCATAAAGACATTTACACACATAAGCATCTTGAACAACTGTATTTAGGTAAATGGTATTTTCATGATTCAGGAATAGATATAACAATCGGGGATGGTTTAAACCATTATGGAGGAATTTTATTGCGAGGAATAGCGAAAATCAAGAATGTGCAATCGAATAGTAACTTAATAGATTATCAAGTACATGGTCCAGTCAAGGTGAAGTCTACAATATGTGAAAGATTTAATTCTGCATTTAGCAATTCACCAAATTATTTTCGCTTAGTTGAAAATGATACTATAACTAAACCAACTTATATAATAAAAACCCGAAGAATTAATTTAAATCCACAAAAGGAAGGTAACGAGGTGAGATATTATGATAGCAAATATCGTTATGTAATATTGTTAGATAAATGTAAACTGTCAAATGAAGAGGTGAATAAATTACTTGGTTCGAAATTTCTATGATAACAGATGCCGAAACTAACTACCTGTATTTAGCCGATACCCTCCCCAAAAAACACCCTGAATTTTATAGTCGATTTGAAGTTGTTCTTTCAGAATGTGGCATAAACCTTTCGTTATTACCGGGAACAAAAAATATATGGGCTGTTGATTACATGCCTGTTCAGATAGCTGAAAACAAGTTTGTTCAGTTTAATTACAATCCAGATTATTTGCAAAGTAAAGCAGGTGAAAAAACCATTTCAGACGTTGGCAGCATTTGTAAATCTATTAGTATAGAAACTCAAAAAAGTGATATTAAGCTCGATGGCGGCAATGTTATAAGGTCTACTAACAAGGTCATCATGTGTGATAAGGCTTTAAGTGAGAATAAACATCTAAAAAAAGAACAACTGGTTGAAGAACTAAAAATTTTGTCTCAGAGTGAAAATTTGATTATTATTCCAACTGATCCTTTAGATGAAATTGGTCACGCTGATGGAATGGTACGATTTATTGATGATAAAACAGTTTTAATCAATAATTACTCAAAAGAAGATATTGCCCTTGAGCTTGAGCAGAGTCTGAAATCAAGTATAAATAACGCCGGTCTTGATTGGGTGGAAATTCCTTATAATCCATATAATAATAGAAAGGATTTTCACGCAAATGGCATATATATGAATTTTCTGCAAATGGAGAACGTTCTTGTTATTCCTATTTTTAATATGATGGAAGATGAAATAGCAGTTAAATCTTTTGAAAATAATTTTAATGATTATACAATAAGGACTTTGGAAAGCAATGAAATCGCTTATGATGGCGGGGTTTTAAATTGTATAACATGGAACATTAAAAAATAATCTATTTTGCAACAAAATTAATTCCCCTTTAGGGGTTAGGGGCTTATGAACATCATCATAACAGGGGCCAGCAGCGGTGTTGGTTTTGAAGCGGTTTTAGATCTGATCTTATCCGGCGAACACAAAGTGATGGCGGTGGCCCGTTCCGAGGATAAATTGGAGCGACTGGCTGAGATAGCGTCGGGATTGAACCCAAATGCTGTTTTATACCCAATAGCTTTTGACATTGTTCATGACGATTACGCCGGCTTGCTCCAGTTCGTCGCAACTAACTTTGATAACCGGGTTGACATTCTTATCAACAACGCCGGTTTATTGATCAATAAGCCGTTCGCCGAATTGCAGGAAACCGATTTCGTTGAAATGCTGCAAAGTAATTTTATCGGTCACGTGCGTATCATTCAATCGCTTTTATCGCTTATGCCGGTCAACTCGCATATTCTTAATATCGGCAGCATGGGCGGCTTCCAGGGCAGTGTTAAATTCCCGGGATTATCGGCTTATTCGGCGAGCAAAGCCGCGCTGCATACCTTAACTGAGTGCCTGGCACAAGAGTTAACCGACAGGCAAATCAAGGTAAATTGCCTGGCTCTTGGATCGGCGCAGACCGAGATGCTTGAACAAGCTTTTCCCGGTTACCAGTCACCAGTTCTGGCCTTTGAAATGGGCAAATACATCGCGGATTTTGCCTTAACCGGGCATAAGTTCTTCAACGGTAAGGTACTCCCGGTCGCTGTTACCACACCGTAAAAATAATAATATTATTTATTGCGTAATAAGCAATCTATTATAGTAAATTTACTAATAATAACGGTGCAGCTATGGATAAGCGGCTTGCTTTTTTACTCAATAATTCCAATGATATATTGTGCGTCGCGGACGCCAGTGGAAATATTATTTCTGTTAATAATTCGTGGGTTCATTTCACCGGGCATAACCCGGAAGAAAGTAAAGGCAAGAATATTTTCGATCTTTCCCACCCGGATGATCGAAACAAACTCACCGAAGTATTCGGTAGCATTAGCGCGTTAAGAGATATAGAGGGGGTCTTTATCAGAGTACAAACGCTCAGAAATGATTTTCTAAGCATTAGCTGGTCGCTCTGTTTCGAACCTAACAAACAACTCATTTATGCAGTTGGTATTTATATCAACGAGGATCTGAATATCCGTAACCCCTACAATATTTCCGATAAAGTGCAACACACGCTGGCCAACCTGGCCGAAGGCTTTTTCGTGTTGAACGAGCGCTGGCAGATAAATGCCTTTAATCCGGCATTTAAAAAATTGGTGAAAATGTCGGATGGTGAGCTTTATGGTGTCGATTTAAGGCTCATCGATAAATTGATGCTTACGGAGGCTGTTATTTCCAAATTTGAAAATGCCTGGCAAACAGATCAGCCCGCGGAGTTGCAATATTACGACGGCAATAGTAAAGGATGGCTCCGGCTGCATTTATATCCCTATAAAGGCGAGCTTCTGGTATTTATAAGTGACGTAAGTCAAATTAAAATAGAGCAATTGATCCTGACGCTCGAAAAACGGGTGCTTGAATTAAACTTCATACAGGCGTACCCGCTTTCAAAGATAACCGATGAACTGCTGATTGGTATAGAAAGCATATTTCCTGAAATGTATTGTTCTATCCTAGAGGTTGACGAAGCGCAGGAAAAAATATATCATTTGTCGGCGCCGCGTCTGCCTGTTGACTATTGCAATGCAATAAATGGGTGCCAGATAGGTCCTAAGGCGGGGTCCTGCGGTACCGCCGCATATCATCGCGAGCAGGTTATCGTGAGCGACATTGCTAATAGTCCGTTATGGGCCGATTACAAACAATACATCATTCCACACGGCTTTAAGGCATGCTGGTCGACACCTGTTATTAGCTTACAAAATACCAATGTATTGGCCACTTTTGCTATCTATTACGATACGGTCCGTGAGCCGGGTAAAGAGGAATTGAGAATGATAGACCGTACGGTTAACATATTACGAGCGCTTATCGAAAGCAAAAGAAACGATATGCGCATTGCCGAACAAACCATACGCCTACAGGACATAGCTTCAATCAGCTCGCATAATATACGCCGCCCTGTGGCCACCATACTGGGGCTGACCAACCTTTTTGACCGCAAGAACCTGGATAATCCTTTGAACAAGGAGATCATGGATCACCTCGAAACCGCAGCCATCGAATTGGATGATGTGATACATATTATTGTCGAGAAAACGGCGAATATATGAGGTGATTCCTGCTATTTGTTGGCGATGAATAAGATCGTCAAAAGGAACACGATCACATAGGCCATTGAAGAAAAGAACATCCACCTGATAATATCCCCACTCCAGTTGCGTATGTCCTGCCGAAGGTCGGCAAGATCATATCTAAGATCGGCTAACTCAGATTTGATGTCATCTCTTAAATTTGAAATGTCATCTTTTGTGACCAATGTTTTGATACTTGCTTCCACAGGGCACGCTATTTCTTTAAGAACAAGAATACGATAGCCAGCGTTGCGCCCACTTGACCAATCCAAAAGATGAACATCCATTTAACAGAATTGCCAATATCCTTGCTAAGGTCATATTTGAATTTTGCAAGATCATCTTTAACTAATGCGATTTCTTTGTGTAGATCGCCCTTGGTAGCCAATGTTTTGATAGTCGCTTCCACAGATTGTATGGTTTTATTATCGATGTAATTAAACATAGCCTCGGTAATGTCGCTGCCTAATTTGTCGGTTAGCAGCGCATAGAGCCGTGCGGTTTCTTTCGCTTCTGAATGCATAACAAATATAATAAATAAGGTTTAGGTTTTTTAGCATAAAGCAGGAGCCCGGGAATCACCCGGACCGCCTGCTTATCATTATGATGGTTTAGGTTTGGTATTAATTTTTGTTGCCGAGTTTCAAAAACTCGTTCACCACAATTTCGGTGATGTATTTTTTGTTGCCGTCTTTATCGACATAGCTCCTGCTCGAGAGCTTTCCTTCAATGGCGATCTCATCGCCTTTTTTCAGAAAATCTTCGGCGAATTTGGCCTGTGAGCCCCAAGCCACCAGGTTGTGCCATTGGGTGTCGGTTATCTTTTCACCCTTGTCATTTTTGTAGGTCTCATTGGTGGCGATCGAGACTTTCGCCAGTTTGCGGTTGTTATCAAAACTTTTTACTTCGGGATCCATACCCAGGTTGCCTACCAGGCGTACGCTGTTTCTTAATGTGTTCATGTTTTTAAACTTTAATTTCTTTTTTCGTTTTGGTAGGACAAAGTTGCAGAGGTCACCAAACGTTATTCGGTTAATAATCATTTATAACCGACAATTTCCGTTTGTAAGCGTTTGCAAATGGATAAAATATTATTTACCTTTACTCAATATGAGCAACGAAAGACATTGCCTCGACTGCGGTGAGGTATTACACGGCCGCGCTGACAAAAAATTCTGCGATGACCAATGCCGCAATAATTACAACAACCAGTTGAACAGCAGCAGTTATAACCTGGTTCGGAATATTAACAATATCCTGAAGCGTAACCGCCGTATTTTGGAGGAACTTAACCCCGGCGGCAAAACCAAAACCACCCTGAAAAAATTGGCTGCGAAAGGTTTGAATTTCGATTACCATACGCACACCTATCAAACCCAAAACGGGAAGGTTTACCATTTTTGTTATGAATATGGTTACCTGCCTTTAGATAATGATGAATTTCTTTTGGTGAAAAGAGAAGAAAAAATGGACTGATGATTTATCACCCAAACATCATGTACCTCTATTTTACAAACGCGTGAGATAAGATTCGCCCTTACTTTTCCATATTTGCGAAAACTTACTTATGCCGCATCTCTTTTCACCCCTGAAAATTAAGAACATAGAATTTAAGAACCGCATCGTAGTTTCGCCCATGTGCGAATACTCCAGCGACGATGGTTTTGCCAACGATTGGCACCTGGTACACCTGGGTGGTTTTGCCATCGGCGGGGCTTCATTGGTGATCACCGAAGCAATAGCTGTTTCTCCTGAAGGGCGTATTAGTCCCGGTGACCTCGGCATCTGGAAAGATGAGCATATCGAAAAGCTAAAACAGATCACGGATTTCATCCATCAACACGATAGCCATGCTGGTATCCAATTGGCTCATGCGGGCCGTAAGGCAAGCCATCAAATTCCATGGCACGGAGGCAAACAAATACCTTCGGATGCAGATGGCGGATGGAAAACTTTAGCGCCAAGCGCTATTCCTTTTACCGAAACGGAAGAAGCCCCGATCGCATTGGATAAAGCCGGTATCGAAAAGGTTAAATCTGATTTTAAGGCCGCCGCCGCGCGTGCCTTAAAGGCAGGTTTCGATGTGATCGAAATACACGGCGCGCACGGCTACCTGGTCAATGAGTTTTATTCGCCCATAAGCAATCACCGGACGGATGAGTACGGGGGCTCGTTTGAGAACCGTATCCGTTTATTATTAGAAATAGTTAATTCGGTTAAAGAAGCATGGCCCGCTGAAAATCCCTTGTTTGTGCGTATATCTGCGACCGAATGGACCGAGGGCGGCTGGACGGGTGACGATTCTGTCGCGCTATCGAAAATATTAAAGGACAAAGGCGTCGACCTGGTGGATTGCTCTTCCGGCGGAAACGTGGCAACGGCTAAAATACCATTGAAGCCCGGTTACCAGGTTGAATTTGCTGAAAAAGTTAAGAGCGAAGCAGGGATATTGACCGGCGCAGTCGGATTGATCACAACACCCGAACAAGCCAACGATATTATCCAAGCAGGACAGGCCGACATCGTGTTGTTAGCACGCGAGATGCTGCGTGACCCGCATTTTGCACTGCGTGCGGCGCATGTATTAGGTCACGGGGTGAAATGGCCGGTACAATACGAACGTGCCAAATGGCATTAATTTTTTAATATTTGCGAAACAAAGCCGATACACATTTCATTTAACTTTAAACCAAACAATAAGAACTTATGAAACGCACAGCAAAAGCCCATTGGAAGGGCACCTTTAAAGAAGGCAAAGGTGAACTGACCACCCAAAGTACAACACTGAACAATACGCAATATGCCTTTAAAACCCGTTTTGAGGAAGGCGTAGGAACCAATCCGGAAGAATTGATAGCCGCTGCACATGCCGGCTGCTTTACGATGGCGGTTGGCTATGGTTTATCCGAGGCTGGATTTACTCCCGGTGACCTGAATACGGAAGCGATCCTGAACTTTGATATACCGACAGTGACCATAACAGATATTCATCTCAACCTCGTTGGGGCAGCTATTGAAGGCGTATCGGAAGAAAAGTTCAAAGAGATTGCCGAAGGCGCAAAAGCCAATTGCATTGTTTCGCGCGCATTGAGCGTACCGATCACGCTGAGTGTACAATACAGTTAAGTAGAATTTATATTAAGAATAAGAAAGCGCTTGAGTATTCGGGCGCTTTTTTTATTGGACGACGATACTGTTCGCTTCCGAACATTCACTCGGCTGTTTTCGGACACCAACACACATTTTTGTTGATTAACTAATTGTAAGTAAGTGAATTACAATCGTGGCACTATATTGGCATACCTAATCGAAACAAGACGCCATGATCAGGAATTTCATTAAAACAGCTTTTCGCAACCTCTTAAAGAATAAGGGGTTTACGGCCATCAACATATTAGGCCTGGCCCTTGGGCTGGCAACTTGTTTGCTGATCGTCTTTTATGTTACCGATGAATTGGGTTTCGACCACTTCAACAAAAATCACAGTCGTATTTACCGCGTGGATGAAGAAGTGAAATATAATGGCGACCTGTCGGAGGTTGCGGTTTGCCCCGCGCCCTTAGCGGCTACATTGTCCGCTCAATTTCCGGAAGTTGAAAATACCGTTCGCTTCAGGCAATCAGGTACTTTCCAGGTGCGCAAAGGGAACCAAAATATTCACGAAGATCATGTCACCTATTGCGACAATTCGATTTTTAAGGTCTTCACACTGCCTATGGCAGACGGCGATGCAAATAGAGCGTTATCGGAGCCCAATTCGGTAGTCATCACGGAGGATATGGCGAGGAAATATTTCAACCGTACCAATGCGGTAGGTGAAACGCTGGTTTTTAATGATACCCATCCTTTTAAAATTACCGGGGTTATTAAAGACATCCCAATGCAATCACACTTCAGGTTCGATTTTTTTATCTCAATGCCAACCCTCGATGAAAGCAAAGAGAACTCCTGGTTGAGCAGTAATTTTCAAACTTACCTGTTGCTAAAACCAGGCGCGTCAGCTTCAAAAATCTCGGCAGCGTTGCCAAAGATCGTTCATGATAATGTTGGCACACAGATGGAAGCCGCCTTGCATGTCAGCTTTAGTGATTTTCAAAAAGGTGGTAACAAGTTTAATATGACGCTGATGCCGCTCGGTGATATTCATTTGCGCTCCAGCAAAATAGCCGAAATGGGCGTGAACGGTAATATTCAATATGTCTATATATTTTCTGCCATAGCCATGTTCATACTGTTGATCGCCTGTGTCAACTTTATGAATTTATCAACCGCACGCTCGGCCGGACGGTCACGCGAAGTAGGAGTACGCAAGGTATTGGGTTCTCCGCGCAAATATCTCGTTTACCAGTTTCTTACGGAATCCATATTGGTTACCTTGTCTGCCGCGCTCATTGCTGTTTGTGTTGCTTATGCCTTGTTACCGCTGTTTAACCAGTTAGCCGCCAAAGAGTTGGTAGTTACGCCGCACCTGCTGCTCATTTTACTCCCTGTGATGCTTGGGGCCATACTCGTTATCGGGTGTTTGGCCGGTTCATATCCAGCATTGTACTTATCAGGCTTCCAGCCGATACAGGTACTTAAGGGTAAGCTCGCCGGTGGTTTTAAGAACGGTTTTCTGAGAAGTTTCCTGGTGGTTTTCCAGTTCGCTATCTCTATTTTCCTGATCATCGGCACATTAGTGATCTATAACCAGCTCACCTATATCCAAAATAAGGACCTCGGCTATAACCGCAACCAGGTTTTAACCATTTACAATGTATCGGCCCTGGGCGAAAAAGCGTCGGTCCTGAAGGAGCAGATCAAACAATTGCCGGGCGTGAGCAATGCGACCTTAACGGCCTTTACCCCGGTTAACGGCTGGCGGAATAATGGTTCGGTATTCAAAGATCGCGGGATGAGCGCTCAGGGAGGCACATTGAGCCAGATATGGGATGTGGACCAGGATTATATCCCGACACTTGATATGAAGCTTTTGAGCGGCCGCAATTTTTCCGACCAGATGCCAACCGATTCATCGGCGATGATCTTAAACGAATCGGCGGTCCGTTTGCTTGGTATGACCGATCCGTTAAACAAAATGCTCTACAGGCCAATGGATGATTTTGGGAAAGGCTTTAAGGAATTTCATATTATCGGTGTGATCAAAGATTTTAATTTCAGCTCGCTCCGGGATAATATCGGTCCGCTTATATTCAGCTATCAGCCCAATAATGCTACACTCAGCGTAAGGATCAAAGCAGCCAACGCCCCTTCGGTAATAGGGCAATTGAAAACCGTTTGGGACAAATTATCACCCAACCAGCAATTTGATTACGCCTTTATGAACGCTGATTTTGACGCCCTCTACCGTTCAGAGCAACGAATGGGCACACTATCCGTCATATTCACCTCGCTGGCCATCGTTATCGCCTGCCTGGGTTTGTTCGGCCTGGCCGCTTATGCTGCCGAGCAGCGTACCAAAGAAATAGGTATCCGAAAAGTACTCGGCGCCGGCGTATCCAACATTGTCGGCATGCTGTCGCTCGATTTTATCAAGCTGGTGGTTATTGCTATCGTTTTAGCGGCGCCACTAGGATGGTGGGCCATGCAGCATTGGCTGCAGGGATTTGCCTACAGGCAAAATATATCCTGGTGGGTGATAGCCGCGGCTGGTGTACTGGCGGTGGTTATAGCCTTTGCTACTATCAGCTTCCAGTCCATAAAAGCTGCATTGATGAACCCGGTGAAAAGCTTGAAGAGCGAATAATTTACTTGAAGACGCCACGGTTAGCCGGGGCGCTTTTTTATTCAAACTCGTTGAAGGCAGGCAGCCCGACGCGGTAGTTGAGTCCCTCCGTAGTGCCTACTGTGATATCGATAGTAACCCCCGTTATCTTAGCGGCCATATCGGACACCAGGAAAACCGCGGCGTTGGTTATATCCGCCATCATCGGCATTTTCTTGAGCATGGTATCGCCTTCCATGGTCGAAAGGATGTTCTTCATGAGATCGGGCTTACTTTCTATCGCATCCCGGAACACTTTTGAATCGGGCGAACCGCCTGAACGGATATTCACCGACCTGATGCCACAGATCCCAAACTCCACAGCCAGGTTGCGCGACAAGCTCTCGATAGCAGCGCAGGTAGGGGCGAAGCCCCCTGTACAAGGATAACCAATGCCGCCCGGAGTCGCGGTCAGGTTCAAAATTACCCCTGATTTTTGCTTTTGCATTACTTTGACTGCAGCCACCGCCGTTATGAACCGGCTTTGTATGGCCATTTGGATAGGTGTTATAAAGTCCTTCACGGATATTTCGGTCAGCGGGACGCCCTGCACCACGCCGTTCCAGGCCGCGTTGAAGGATATATCAACCGTCCCGGCTTTTTTAACGACTGCAGCGATGTGGTCATTTACCGCCTTTTCATCCAAAGCATCAACCTGCGCTGCTTCAGCAAAACCGCCAGAGGCGGCTATCTCATCGGCTACCTTTTGCACTTTCTCCAGGTGCAGGCCGGTTATAAATACTTTGGCGCCAGATGCGGCAAAGGCTTTGGCCATAGCGCCGCCCAGCGAACCGCCGGCTCCGTAGATGACAGCGTTTTTGTTGTAGAGTGAGATCATGATTTAAAGATATAAATCTATTGTGTAATAGTGTCACGTCCTGAAATAGGTATACACACTAAGTGTTCATGTTCACGCGCCCGCCAGCTTTATTTTTTATGTAAAATGCTTATTGTTAATCTATTAACTAATGCGTAAGTGCTGAAAATGTCAAACATTAGCGCATTTTCGTGAACACTTTTTTGAGGGCGATACATACAGGTCAATCCGCCAACCGGTAGATCAACAGCGCCGCGGGTTTTCCGTCAGTTGCACGCGCGGCAAGGATAAATAAGCGCAGTTCGGGCACCCAAAGCGATGTGCGGGCGCCGTCGCGCGTGAGTATATTTGCTACCTCTTTGTAGGTTCCCGGACCAGTTTGCTTAAAAACATTCACCGAGCCGCTGCCGCCGCTAACCAGTATTTGTTTGGTCTTATCGTCCCAATAGAGGTCGTCGGCGTCTCCGGCCATTCCCGAAGAGAATATTTCTTTACCGGTATAGCTGTCCAATACCTTCAGCGTTGCCGGTACGCGATAACCGACAATAACGCGATGCTGCGCTGCATCATAGGCCATCGGGAAATTCGCGCGCGGCAAAAGTCTTTTCCATTTATCAACAAGGTTATGTTGTTTAATGTCGCAAACGCCTATCATTCCCGCGCCGGGGAGGTTCACCCACAGCCTGTTCGCTTTGGCATCCGGTTGAAAAGACTCGGGGTGGGCAGGCAGCTTAATGCCGGCTATTTGCTTGTGTGTCGCCGCGTCGATAATGCCAATACCCCCGCTGCCGTAGCCCACATAAATTTGATCCGCATCCGCGTCATAACGCGCATCATCGGCATCGTCATCATATTTTATGGATGCTGTTTTCTCCCAGTTCGCCGTATTGTAAAACGAGCATTCGCCCGTGCCCCCATTCGCCACAAAAAGTTCATGGTGCCTGGCGATGTAAGCGAGGCCCTGCGGTTCGCTCAGGCCCATGATGGTGTGCAGTACTTTGCCGGTTTTCATATCGACAACCTCGACAGTATTATTGCCCAATGCAGCCACAAATACCACCTGGTTCTGCACGTCGATATCCAAATGATCGACGCGGCCTTTTACGTTCGGCAGGCTGATCTCTCTGACTAATTTGAGTGCCGGCTGACCAAAGCTATGGCTATTGCTGCATCCGCTCAGCAGAATGGTCAGAACAATCAATAACCATGGAACATGTTTGCTTCTCATTGGTTCAACTAAATTACTAAACAATGTTGTATTTATTTTGTGCTTATCGCTCCGGTCAGAATAACCCGGCGATCGTATTTTCAGTATTGTTAATGTAAAGAAAGCATACAGAAAGGAATGTAAATTTATACGATCGTTTACCAAAACATTCCAAAAGACTACATCCATAAACAACGAACATTCCCTAAGCCGCCGGGCGATGCTGAAGACCGGGCTTTGCTGACAGGAGCCGGCCTATTAAATATCATATGCTGAAATCACCAAAGGTTTAAATTTTAACCACCCCTGTAGCGTTTAAAACCGTCGCGCCGTATATCACAACATGAAACTAACAGATTAGATCACTGTCAGTTGATAGTTAATTAAGCAGGACGGGGTTGGGTGGGTTGTGCAATCCTGCTTTTCACGTACACATTAATAGTGTACGGAGGGTGAGTTATTTCCCAGGATATCCTGTGCCCTTTTCACCGCGTTTTCAAATGTAGCGGTTACATTGCCTTTGCCGATGCGAAACAACAGGCGCGATTTCTGCAATTCGTCCATTACCTGTGCACTGTTTACTTCGGACAGGATCAGTTTACTGCCCTTTTTATTAAACTCTTCATGAACATCCTGCAGCACCCGGATACCGGTAGCGTCGATAACGGGAACCTTATCCATGCGGATAATAAGGATGCGTGCCGGGTTTTCGATCAAGCGCATCGTATCCCGGAATTTATAGGCCGCTCCAAAAAATAGCGGGCCGTTGATCTCGAAGACGTCAACCTGGTCGGGTAAGCTGTCAGGCATCAAGCGGTCTTCCGTGTTTTCGTCATTGGAGAAACCGGTTTGCTGAACTGAACTGGACAGCATAATTTTCCGCATAAACAAAAAGGCCGCCAGTATCATGCCGATCTCGATAGCGACGGTCAGGTCGACGAAAACCGTCAGTAAAAAAGTAGCCAATAATACCGTAGCATCGCTTTTCGATCCTTTAAGTACGAACAGGAAACTTTTCGCCTCGCTCATGTGCCATGCCACAACGATCAATATACCGGCCAGCGTAGCCATCGGGATCAAAGAAGCCCATTTACCCACAAACAGCATAATGATCAGCAAGGTGATGGCATGGATAATGCCAGCGATAGGTGTTCTGCCCCCATTTTTGATATTGGTGGCCGTTCGGGCTATGGCCCCCGTAGCCGGTATGCCGCCGAATATGGAGGAACAGATATTGGCTATTCCCTGTGCGATCAGCTCGGTATTTGAACGGTGGTTTCCGCCGGTCATGCCGTCGGCGACAACCGCTGAAAGTAAAGATTCGATGCTCCCCAGCATGGCGATGGTAAACGCGGGCCTGATCATCTGCTGCAAAATGGCAAACGTTACATGCGGAACAATGGGTTGCGGCAGCGATGAAGAAATGGCGCCAAAGCGGCTGCCGATGGTTTCTACCGGGAGTTTGAAGAAGTAGACCGCCAATGTGGTGATCAGAATGGCGATCAATGAACCCGGTATTTTGTGCGTGACTTTCGGCCACCATAAGATCATCAATAATGTAAAGGTCGCGATACCGGCGGCATATAGATTAAGCAGGTTGAGATGATGGCCGTAGGCTACCCACTTACTGATAAAGTCGGCCGGTACGCTGCCCATTTTCAATCCCAGGAAATCTTTTACCTGCGAGGAGAATATGATCACCGCAATACCTGTGGTAAAACCGACAATGAGCGGGTAGGGGATAAACTTGATCATGTTCCCCAGGCGGGTGAGGCCCATGATAATGAGCAATATGCCGGCGAGGAAAGTGGCGATGATCAAACCGCTGATACCAAACTGCTGTACAATGCCATACACCACTACGATGAAGGCGCCCGTCGGGCCGCCGATCTGTACGCGGCTGCCGCCTAACGCCGCGACAATGAAACCTGCAATAATTGCGGTGAACATGCCTTTTTCGGGTGAGACGCCAGAGGCAATGGCAAAGGCTATAGCAAGTGGCAGCGCCACGACGCCCACGATAATGCCGGCAACGGCATCTTTGTAGAATTGCGCCTTGCTGTAATTTTTCAGCGTATCAATAATTTTTGGCCGGAAGAAGGGCATTGTTTATTTCCTGATCCACATTTTTAATAAGGTATCATAATCCATATCGGCCAGGCGATAAGAGGGCGGCACCTCTTCGCAGGTAGTGTGGAAAGTAACCAGTCGCGTTCCCGCCGGTTTTTTTTCCAGTTCATTAAAGAGGTACCTTGTATAATAAGTATAAAGACTATAGGAAGTGGCTATTGTATCATCTATAGGGTCTTCCGGATCAATATTTTCATAGAACGCATTGTAAAAATAAAAATGATCGAATTCCCCAAACTTAACCTGGGTCATATTAGCATAAATAAAGTGGGCGTTTGGCAACCGCAGGCGGGTTTTAGCCTCTTCTGCGTACAGAACTAATTCGTGCCTTTGTTCTACCCCATAAAAAAAGGTGTCAGGAAAGTGATATGCCCCGGTGAGACAGAACTTACCGGTGCCACTCCCGATATCGAGTACCCGGGCATCGGTCTCTGCTAAAAACTCCGCAGCTTTTTGTGCGACGGCTAACGGTGTCCAATGCCGCCGTGATTTTGTTTCTATATGTTCGGGATATAGCCAATCGAACGCAGAATCATACTGGAACAGGCCCTGATTAACATTCAGTTTAAGTGCAGGTTGCCTTTGGTCAGAATTATGATGCGCATCCCCGGATGGATATATTTTGGTCACTTCCAAATTTACGTATGGGTTGACGGGAATTCAATGATATTGCATCGGCATAAAAACTGATAAATATCAGTTTTTATAAATGCTTATCTTTGAAAATGAGTTTGTCAGGAATATTTCCGATTGACCGATGGAACTTCACTACGCAATCCGTTCTGAACGCGCTGTCGGAGGAAGATTATTCTTACCTGTTCGGCCACCAAAGCGCCCAGCAATATCAAAAAGGAGAGGTTATTTTCAGGGAAGGAACCATTCCTTCGGGCATATTTATTATCCGTAGCGGTAAGGTGAAGAAGTATAAAGCCGACAGGTATGGCAAGGAACAAATTGTATATGTGGCCGGGGAAGGCGAACTGATCGGGTACCACGCGGTCCTTTCAGAAGAACGATACCCGGATTCCGCTGCTGCGCTGGAAAAAAGCCTGCTCAGTTTCATCCCGCAGAACGATTTTTTCGAGGTACTGCGGCGCTCGCCTTATTTTACGCAACGGCTGCTGAAGGCCCTGAGCCACGAATTCACCGTATTTACCAATAGCATTTCGGTGTTTGCCCAACGAACGGCGCAGGAACGGCTTGCCATTACCCTGATCGTCCTTCGGGAAAAGTTTAAAGACGGGAAAGGCGAGGAGCCGGCGCTGAACATTTCCCGAACCGATCTGGCGAATATGGCGGGCATTGCCAAAGAAAATGTCGTGCGGCTGCTAAGGGATTTTAAAGATGAGGGCCTGCTGGAAACAACTGGAAGAACAATTCGCATTACAGACATCAAATCCCTGGTTAAGAGATCCAACTACAGGTGATAATTCGGCGCCTCCATCCGCGATCACGTAAAATTGTGATATTTATGTTCGCGTGGGGTCGCTCAGTAAGAAAATTGTGCTATGACTGAAAACACTAAACCCTTACAGCGATCACGCAGTTTGTTAATCTCATAGCTTGATCGCTATCCAAAATTTTCTCCTTGATTTTCAACACCATACGATTTTAACGGTACAAAAACAATCTTACCTATTGTTTCGTACGAAAAATTTCCTACCTTTGGGTTATGAAGTTGGAACAAGAAGACCAAAACCGCAAACAGGAGCCCACCAAAGCCGAGCTTGAAATACTCAATGTGCTTTGGGAGCATGGCCCGTCGACCGTACGTTTTGTGAATGATAAGCTGAACGAACAGCGCGATGTAAATTATACTTCGACGCTGAAGCTGATGCAGATCATGGCCGATAAGGGTAGCCTTACCTGCGATAAGGGCCAGATGAAACATATTTACCACGTAGCCGAAGAAGAACAAAAAACCAAGGGCCAGCTGCTGGATAAATTTGTGGATTCGGTGTACCAGGGCTCGGCGGGTAAGCTGGTCATGCAACTGCTTGGTAACAAAAAGGCCTCGAAAGAAGACTTAGCCAGTATAAAGGAAATACTGGACAAACTGGAAAAGAAATAAGGTATTTAATTTAATCGTTAAAGACATGGCACATCCATTGTTATACAGCAACACTGCCGACCGGCTGCTCAGCGCGCTTTGCGATACGCTGCTGCATTCGCTGTGGCAGGGAATTATCCTGGCTGCTATAGCCGGACTGATCGTGATATGCACCCGCAAAGCGAGTTCGGCTCTGCGGTACAACTTACTGGTGTCGGCTTTACTGCTTTTTGCGATAGGCGTGGGGGCAACCTTCGCCTGGCAATATGGAAGCCGCGTACCTGCTATCGCCGCAATAGGGCCAATGCCGCATATCAATGGCAACGTGGCACATTTCCAGCCGCAGCCTGTCAGGGTTTTTGTTTCGGGTCAGCAAGTGCACATCCCCGGTTTCAACGAGCGTTGGAGCACTTATCTTTCCGATCATCATGATGCTATAGTATTTATCTGGTTCCTCATTGTTTGTGCCCGCAGTTTGCAGCTGGCCTTTGGCCTGTATGGCACTTATCGCCTTCGGAAGGTGCGGGTTTTTGCCGCCGACGGCAATTGGACCGGGCGTTTGCAGCAATTGGCCGATAATCTCAAAATCAAACAAGCCGTAAGGCTTTTGGAATCCGGGCTGGCTAAAGTGCCTATGGTGATCGGTCACCTGAAGCCTGTGGTTCTGGTCCCTGTTGGCTTACGGACCGCGCTTTCCGCCGATGAGGTGGAAGCCATCCTGATCCACGAACTGGCACACATCAAACGCCGTGACTACCTGGTGAATATGTTGCAAAGCCTGGTGGAGATCGTTCTGTTCTTTAACCCTGCGGTACTATGGGTATCCAAACTGATCAAAACCGAGCGCGAAAATTGCTGTGACGACCTGGCACTGGCACAGAATAATAACAAACTGAGTTATATCCGCGCGTTGGTTTCCTGCGAGGAATACCAGGCCTCGGTTCCCGCTTATGCTATGGGCTTCCCGGGTGGCAAAAACACGTTGCTTAACAGGGTGAAACGCATGGCGACCAACCGTAACTATTCGCTCAACCTGGTGGAAAAAGCGGTGCTTGCCATTTGCCTGGTGGTTTTGGGGCTGGGTGTGTCGGCATTCACGGCACGAGAGCAAATTCATAAAGTTTTGAAGTCTGTTGTAGCGGCTATTCATCATGAAACGGCTGTATCAAAGACTAAAACCGCCATCGCCGATACCACGAAAAAGAAACATACCGCGCCGCCGAATGATGCAACTATATTGCTGAACCAGTTACAGCTGCTTCACCCGGATACGCTCAGGTTGAACGGCAATGCCCAGTTGAACTTAATTAACCATAATATAGACAGTTTACTTAAATTGAATGGCAGTCCGCTGAATTTGCAGAGTGGTGGTGCCAATTTGATCCTATCTCAATTGGCAAAACCGGATACGCTTGTGCTGGCACAGCTTATGAAGAACGACGCCAACGCCCAGCTATTGGCACTTGCGAAACCTGACACAAATGGCCTGAAGAAATTGATAGCCATGAACCCGCGTACCTTTAAAACATTCCAAGATATTGGCCTGGAGCTTTATCGCGAGCACATCATAACCGATACGAATCATTTAGGGATCAGCCTGGATGAACACAAACTGATCGTTAACGGCAAAAGGATGCCGCAGGATGTTCACGACAGGATATATAAAAAATATGGCAGGGAAGGCGAAAACGGCAGTTACAGCAGCAATTATACGGACAATAATGCAAGGTTCGCAAGCGACGATAAGACAAACAACATTATCAGCGATATGATGAAAGGTGGCATTATTACCAGCACAGACGATCTGTCATTTAAGATCGGTACAACTGAATTTGTGGTGAACTATAAGAAACAGCCTGACGCAATCTATCAAAAATACAGGGCCAAATACGTCCCGGCCCACAAAAAAGGCGACTGGATATGGTTTTACAAATTCGACACAGAGAAGTGGGAAAGAATGACCGGGCGCAAAAATAGCGCCGACTTTGAAGGGACGGCAACCGGCGTTTTCCAGGGTAAGGAAGATGGAAATTCCGGTGGATATAAAACCGGATACAGCGGCGGATACAACGAAGGGGATTACTATCACCAGAACGAATCGCAGAAAAAATATTGGGACGGGCAGCAAAGGAAGATCATAGACCAGATGGCGCGGGAGGGCCTGACCTCTCAGAACAATGTTTCCTTTACGCTTACCGAAAAAACTTTTGTCATCAATGGGATTGTCCAAAGCGGTGAAGTATTTCAAAGATACCGCGATGAATATGTACCGGCCGACGCCAAAGATAACTGGACATGGAGTTACAATGGTCCGGGAAGCTACCCGACAGACGCATACCGGGGTCGCGACTGGGATGCATATTCCCGGCAAATGGCCGCAGATCGTCAGCGGGTAGAGGCCGAAAGAGATAAGAAGCTTGTTGCCGACCTGCTGCAGGATGGTTTAATAACCGACCCAAACAATGTAACCTTCTCGCTGAGCGATAAAAAGCTGATGATAAACGGTAAAAAGCAGAGCGACGAGATCTACAATAAATACAAGGACAAATACCAGCCCAATAATACAGGCAGCGGCTGGAACTGGACCTATTCGCACCACGAGTAAACGGTATCTGCTTTTTCGTTTCCGCCGCTCTTCCGTCAGGCGGCCCTGCGCGAACGAAGCGTAAAATACTATCTCAAAACCGGGCATTACTTCGTCCGGTTTTGGTACACCACCCCGTTAACCTATCCGCTAACGCTTTATCCATTAACATTTTATAGATTTGGAACAGCAATTGGGCTAATTTGATTACTTGAGTTCGTACACCCCCCATATCACCCTGTATGACCTGTTTTTCTTCGGAATGATATTCGTCGGGCTGGGTTTTGCCTTGTTGTTAGCATTTGTAAAAAGCATCAACCGGACCGCGAACCGCCTTCTTGCGCTGGCGCTTGTTACCATGATCTTATGGATGATACGGATACTGGCCATCGACATCCGGCTGGAGAGCTACCTGCCCGGCTGGGACCGGCTGCCCATGCAATTTTTACTGGCAACGGGCCCATTGATCTATTTTTATGTACTGAAACTAACCCGGCCGGAATATAAATTCCACTGGAGCAACTTGTGGCATTTCAGTCCATTATTGCTGGAACAGGGTGCCCTGGCATTGGAGATCAAAGAAAGCATCCGGACCGGCGCAGCTATTGATAACACATCGACTTTCCAATTGCTGAACCCGGTATTACAGCTGCTTATATTTACTTCGATCATCACTTACCTGTACCGATCCCATCAACTCATACAAAACTTTTATCGCCGGTTGCAGCCCGTTCTGATGGACCGGTCCCTTCTTGAATTCCGCTGGCTACGCACCTTACTGACTGCCACAGCCCTTTTGTGGTCGTTATGGATAGCTTACGCTGTAGTAGATTATTTTGGTTACCGCAGCCAATTAGGCATACATGTCTATTATCCGCTTTATATCTTTTTCGCGGTGATCATCATATGGACTGCTACAGCGGCGTTCTTAAGGCCCCAAGTGGGAACGATGGTAAAACCAGGTGCTACGCCAAAACCACCCGCCCCGGCTGAATTAAGGGAAAAAGGCATATGGCTGAAGAAAGCCATGGATGCAAACCTCTATTACCAGGACCCGGAGCTAAGTTTGGGTTCATTGGCCGAAAAACTTGAGCTGACTACTCATGAATTATCGCGGATATTGAATACCGTCCTCAAAAAAAGCTTTAACGACTTCGTTAATCAATACCGCATTCAGGATGTAATATCAAAAATGCAGGACCCGGCTTATGACCACATTACCCTGCTTGGCATTGCGTATGAATCTGGTTTCAATTCTAAAGCGACCTTTAACCGAACGTTCAGGCAATGGACCGGGAAAAGCCCGATAGAATATAAAACTATTCTGAAAAAAGAGGACTCATCCTATAACTTGAGGCGTAATCCCCGCTTCGCAACGATAATTTCGAATCATGAAACCACCCTGAAGTGGTCTGAAGAGAAATTAAACCGCAATTATATGTTTCGCAACTATTTAAAGATCGCTTTCCGCAGTTTCTGGAAGCACAAGATATTCACGTTCATCAATGTTGTAGGGCTTTCAATAGGCATCAGCGCGTCGCTGGTTATCTACCTGATCGTGCATTACGATTTTACGTTCGATAAATTTCATAAGGACCCTGATCGTATCTATCGCGTAGTAAGCAACTTTAAATTCCAGGGCAACATGAGCCATAGCTATGGTGTTACCGGTCCTATGGCCGCCGGGATCAAAAACAATGTTACCGGCGTCGAACTCATAGCCCCCCTGTACACATTGAATCCCGATGTGACGGTCACCGGCAAGCACAATGAGCCCGTAAAATTTAAGGGGCAGGATCATATCACCCTGGCCGACGGCAATTATTTCAAGATAATTCAGTACAAATGGCTTGCGGGTTCGCCCAACACCGCGCTGAATGATCCGTATCATGTGGTTCTTACTGATGAACGGGCGAAAGTGTACTTCCCTTCACTCAGCTATGAGCAGATGCTCGGTAAAACCGTGACCTATGATACGCTGAAAACAACGGTATCGGGCATCGTTCAAACCATAAAAGAGAACACTGATTTTTCCTGCCACGACTTTATATCGTTCAGCTCGGCCAAACCCAAAACCCGGCTTGGTAAAGATGTTAACCTGGATAATTGGGGCAGCACCAATTCGGCATCGGAACTATTCATCAAGCTGTATCCGAAAATTTCGGCGGCCAAAGTAAAAGTGCAGGTAAACGCGATGTACAAAAAGAAAAACCCGCGAAGCGCTGACCAGCTAAAAACCGGAAGTGATCAAACTTATACAGTTCAACCGTTGGGCGATATCCATTTTGATCAAACCTATGGCACCTTTGATTTCAGCGGACCTGCTAACAAGTCCAAATCATATATGCTGCTGGCAATTGCCGGTTTCCTGTTGCTGTTGGGCTGTATCAACTTTATTAATCTGACCACGGCACAGGCCGCGCAGCGGGCAAAAGAGATCGGTATCCGCAAAACTATGGGCAGCAGCCGCACGCAATTGATAACTCAGTTCCTAAGCGAAACGTTCCTGATCACGCTTTTTGCGGTCATCATATCAATAGGTTTAGCACCTTTGATCTTAAAATTGTTCTCGGATTTTGTAGCCCCCGGTGTTAGGGCAGATTACATTCATCAGCCTACCATTTTGCTGTTTTTGTTGGTTTTAATCATTGTAGTTAGCGTTTTATCCGGCTTTTATCCAGCGCTTGTGCTGTCGGGTTATAAGCCGGTGCTGGTGCTCAAAAACCAGGCGCAAAGCGGTAGCAGCAAGACGCGGAATGCCTGGCTGCGCAAATCACTTACGGTATCGCAGTTTGTCATCGCCCAGTTTTTCATTATGGCTACCATGCTGGTGAGCAAGCAGGTGTATTATGCCCTGCATAAGGACCTTGGCTTTAAAAAAGATGCCATTGTTTATGCCGAAACCCCTTATAAAGTACGTAAAGCAGCAACCAATAGGGTAATGGCAAATAAGCTGCGATCGTTGCCGGGTGTAGCAATGGTGAGCGTGGGTTTTGAGCCGCCTTCATCCGGGGGAACCAGCTCCACTGATATGGTTTATAAAGATGGAAAAAAGGATATTAATACGTCGGTCGAATTAAAATTTTGCGATGAAAACTATATTAGGTTGTACCATATCAAAATACTGGCCGGGCGCAATATCATGGCCAGTGATACCGGGAGCGGGTTCATAATTAATGAAAAATACGCCAGGACACTCGGTTTTGCAAACCCAACTGATGCGATGGGTAAAGTGTTCGCTTCGAACGGAAAAAATATGCGTATCGTTGGCGTTGTGGCCGATTTTTATACGCATTCGCTTCAATCGCCGATAAGCCCGGTGGCCATCCTGGCCGGTGGTAATGATAACTTCTATAACGGCGTTATCCACATTGCATTGAAACCTGAAAGCGTCGGGGGCGGAGAATGGCAAAAAACAATGGCAGCTATGGGAAAGGTATGGAAAGAGATGTATCCCGATGATGACCCCAACTACCAGTTTTACGATAAAACTATAGAACAGTTCTATGGCCAGGAGAAACAAACCTCGACTTTGCTGGGCTGGGCCACCGGCCTATCCATATTGATCAGTTGTTTAGGCTTATTGGGTTTGGCCATTTATACTACCGGCCAGCGTACCAAGGAGATCGGCGTACGCAAAGTACTCGGCGCATCGGTAACGCAGATCGTACGCTTGCTGTCCACCGAATTAATATTGCTTATACTGCTGGCATTCATGATCGTTGTGCCGCTGGGATGGTGGGCCATGGATAAATGGATGGACAACTACGCGGATAAGACGGCCATAAGCTGGTGGATATTCGCGGCGAGCGGCGCAGGCATGTTATTGATTGCTTTCATTACATCCAGTTTCCAGACAATAAAAGCGGCTATTGTGAACCCAGTGAAGAGTTTGAGATCGGAGTAAATCGCCATGCGCCCCGCCCCAATCGCCATGCCCTAAATGTTAAAAGTGCCAATGGCACATTGGTTTTCGTAACGGAAATAATATATTTATCGTCTTGTATCAAAAACCATGCTTATGCCATTCAAATTTGTAAGACTCTTACTCTTAAGTTTTGTCGTCTCCCTATGTGTTTTCCAGGCGAAAGCACAATTGCGGCTGCCCGAAGGTTATTACTGGAAGAAACTGCCCAATGGCCTCGAAGTGCTGGTGATAGAGAACCACAAAGTGCCGCTGGTAACGGTTGAGATCGCCGTGAAGAACGGCGCTTACACCGAGGGCCCCGAGTACAGCGGTCTTTCGCACCTGTTCGAGCACATGTTTTTCAAAGCAAACCGCGACTATCCCAACCAGGAAGCTTTTCTTAAGCGTACCGAGCAATTGGGCGCGATATGGAACGGCACGACAGATGTGGAGCGCGTGAATTACTTTTTCACCGTGGAAAAGGACAGTATGAAAGCCGATCTGAAGTTTATGAATGCGGCCATACGCTTCCCTATCTATCGCGAGGAGGATATGAAAAAGGAACGCCCCGTAGTGGATGGCGAATTTCAGCGTGCCGAGAGCGACCCCGGCTTCCAGCTATGGTTCAATGTGCAAAAGCATCTTTGGGGCGACCTGATCACCCGTAAGAACCCTATCGGGATACACGAAGTGATCAATACGGCCACGCCCGAAAAGATGATGGTGATCAAAAACAAGTATTATTTCCCCAACAATAGCCTGCTTACCATCTGCGGCGACGTGAAACATGACGAGGCTTTTGCCGAGGCCGAAAAGATCTTTGGCGACTGGCAAAGCAGCGGTTTCGATCCGATACAGAAATACCCTATACCGCCATTTAAACCGCTGGACAGCAGTGAGTATTTTATCAAAGAGACTTCGATAGCCCAAACACCCGATATGCAATTCTCGTGGCAGGGGCCTTCATACCTTACGGATTCTGCTTCAACAGTTGCAGCTGATGTATTTTCGGCCATCATGGGCCTTAACTCGTCCAAACTGCAGCAGGCTTTAGTAGATAAAGGGCTCGCATCCGGCGTTTCGGTGGGGTACACCACTTCCAAATATGTCGGCCCTATCGACATATTCGTGAATCCTAACCCAAATAAGCTGAAGGAGTGCTATACCGAGCTGAAAAACCAGATCAAGCATTTTGCTGACCCGGATTATTTCAGCGACGACCAGTTAAAGGATGCCAAAGCAATTTTGTTGCGAACCAGTATTTATCGCAAAGAAAAGCCCTCGACGCTTGCAAGCCAGGCAAGTTACCAGTGGTGCAGCACCTCGCTCAATTTCTATACCGACCTGGATCACAATTACCAGAAGGTAACACGCGAAGATATCATCAGGTATATCAATAAGTATATATCCGGCAAGCCGATGGTTGCGGGACTGATCATTAAACCCGAATTAAGCAAACAACTGAATGCTGCCTCTTTTTTTGCGGCCGCTAAATAATTACATAAAGCTAAAAGCCAAAGAAATTATTTAATAGATTCAACAATAACCTGAACATAATGAAAACGAAGATATTCATACTTTTTGCAGCGAGTTTATTGAGCCTGCAGATGGCAAAAGCGCAGGACAAGGCCTACGAGATGACGGTGAATGGTGTAAAGGTGATCGTTCAGCCAAGCGGGAATGACATCATAGAGATAGAAACAGTGATCAAAGGCGGTGTGCAGAATTATCCGGCCGAAAAAGCCGGTATCGAATCGCTGGCGATGAACGCGCTTACCGAATGCGGCACCCTGAGGCATGATAAAAACAGCTTTAAGGATCAACTGGATAAAGTCGGCGCCTCTATCTATGGTTTATGCGGAAAAGATTATTCTGTTATCCGCATGAATTGCATTAAACCCGATTTTGATAACGTATGGGCCTTATACACCGAGGCGATTACCATCCCAAAATTTGATGAAAAAGAGTTTTTGCGCATCCGCCAGGACGCGGTTAATACGCTGAAAGAGCAGGATAGCCAGCCCGATGCCGCGATAGATAAATTCGCAGATAAAGTGGCGTTCGTCGGAAGGCCTTACGCGCAGGACCCCTACGGCACCGTAGACGTTATCAGTAAATTGACACCCGAACAAACCAAAGCCTATTACCAATCGATAATAACACGGTCGAGAATGCTGATCGTGGTAGTGGCCGACCTGGATAAGAGCATCATCGAACAGAAAGTGAGCCAATTGCTGGGCACCATTAAGCCCGGTTCGGCTTATGAGTTAAAGAAGTCATTTTTCAGGGTGTATAAAAACTCGTTCTCGGCCGAATCGCGTGACCTTGCCACTAATTATGTGGAAGGTATTACCAGCGGGCCCGAGCCCGGCATGGAAGACTACAATGCTTTTAACGTAGCGATGCGCATATTTGCCAACAGGCACTTTTTGGATATCCGTACAAAAAACGGGCTCTCTTACGCGCCACTGGCCTGGTTCAGCAGCGGCTCGACAGCGGTAGCAAAATTTTCGGTGTCGACTACCCAGCCCGATAAGTATATCGATGTGTTCAATAAACTGGTAGACACTGTAAAAATGGAAGGATTCAAACCAGACGAGGTAGCCAATATGAAGACCACTTACCTTACAGGATTTTATTACCGCCAGGAAACCAACCAGGCACAGGCAGCATCACTGGCAGCCAACGAAGTGCTTTTCGGTAACTGGCACCGTGCTTTAACTTTGGTGGATGATGTTAAGAAACTCACAACCGAGCAGGTAAGCGACGCTTTCCGTAAGTATATCAGCAATATTGTTTGGGTGTACCAGGGCGATCCGAAGAAAGTAACCGCGCAGAACTATATCAATGGCTTAGATAAGGGCGGTAACCCGGTAGGGCAGTAGGAATACAATGTCGAATATCGAATATCGAATTTCCAATGTCGAATTTAGAATTTAGAATTTAGAATTTAGAATTTCGGGTTTAGTTTGATCAGGACATAAGAGCGGCCTCTTCTTCTTTTACGCCCCCTGCAAGGGGAAGGGTGAAGAAGAATTCGGTACCCGATCCCTGCTGGCTTTCAACCCAGATCTTGCCGTTGCACTTCTCGATCAGGTCCTTACAGAACAGCAGGCCCATACCGGTGCCCGACTCATTATTGGTGCCCGTACCGCTGTCGACCTTGCTTTTGAAAAGCTTATTCAGTTGTTTTTCAGACATACCCACACCAGTATCTTTTATGGATAGCAGGATATTTTTATCATCCTGGTAATACGCCGTTACGTTGATCGTATCGTCCTGTTTTGAGAATTTGATGGCATTGGTGATCAGGTTGCGGATCACAATGCGGATCGAGTTCGGGTCAGCAGCTACCGTCATTTCATCGGGTACGTTGTCTACCAGTTTAATGCCCTTTTCAGCAGCCTGTTCCTGGTAATTGTGCACTTCAAACGAAGCAATTTCTTTTATCGTAAAGCTTTTGGTCGAACTGTTAAAATTATCCATCTGGCTGTTGATCCAGAATAACAAGGTATCGAGGAAGTCGGAAGTATACTCCAGTTTCTTCAATGCTTGCGGAATCATTTCCAGGAACTGATCGTGCGTAATGCTGTCGTCTTCCAGCAAGCCGAACAAACCGCGTAAGGTACTCAGAGGCGCGCGCAGGTCATGCGCTAACACCGATATAAGCCTGTCCTTAAGCGTGTTCAGATCGTTCAGTTTATCGGCCTGGCTATTGAGGTTGCTCTTCTGCTCCATCACCTCGTTGTTGCGCTCTTCCAGCATCACGTTGATCTTTTGCTGCTTGCGTTTAGCCTTATAGTAAACGATCAGCACGGCGATCATACCCAGTATAATGGCGAAAAATATGATACTCAACAGTCCCTGCCTTTGTATTTTTTGCTGGTACTGTTCGTCCTTGCGCTGGTGTTCTTCGGCCAGCAGGCGCTGCTTTTCCTTAAAGCTCGACTCCATATTATATGTGGTCAGCTTTTGCACGTTCTCATCACTCTTCAGGCTATCCTTCAAATCTTCATACACCTTTCGCATCTGGTAAGCTTCTTCAAAACGTTGCAGACCGCCCAAAGCCGAGCTTAACTGCAATACAGCTGTCGATCTTAGACCCGTATTACCCAGCCTGTCCGCCTCTTTCTTGGCTATAACTGCGTATTTATAGGCATTGGTGTAATCCTTTTTCAGGTTATAAACGGTTGCATAACCATTGTAAGCCGTTGTTCTGTCTGCATCCAGTTTATAGTCGGTCGCAATTTGCACAGCTTTGGCCATGTAGTTTAGCGAGGTATCGAACTGTTTTTTATTGGCATAGTATAAACCAAAGTCGTTATACAAGCCGCTCAAGCCATCTTTATCATCCTGTGCCAGTGTCAGTTTTAACGATTTATTGAAATAAGCGATAGCCTGTTCGTAGTTTTTTTGGAGCATGTATACTTCGCCGATGTTCTGGTATATGGTGCTGATACCCTGGATATTTTTTGTGGCTTCCCATATCTTCAGGGCGCGCTGATAATATTCGATCGATTTCGGATAAATATCCATCGCTTTCATCACTTCGCCGATATTGTTATAGTTTGAAGCTGACGAAAGCTTATCATGAAGCTTGATGTCCAGCGACAGCGATTGAAAATAGTTATCCAGTGCCGAGGTCGATTTACCTACTCCATCGGCCACCATACCCATATTATGGTAAGTATCGGCAATACCGGCATCATCCTTTAAGTTTTTATTAATGTTAAGCGCCTCGCTAAAATAGGATGAAGCCAGGTTGTAGTTGGATATCCGGTAATACATGCGCCCGATGGCGATGTAGCACGATGCCAGGCTGCGGTTATCTTTGGTCTTGATATAAAGGAGCTTTGCGCCGTACAAATTTTTCTGCGCTTTTGTGTAATCGCCTTTCAGGGTATACACCTTGCCTTCCTGCAGCATGCCATCGGCTATGCCTTTATTGTATTTGATCACTATCGACCTGTCGATAGCCATTTTGCCGTAATAAAGCGCGCTGTCGGGGTTGATGTCGATAAATTCAGCGGACAGCTTGTTGATCCTGTTGATGGTCAGTGTATCGATGGGGGTATCTTTATTGGTAAGCGAGCTGCCCAACAATGTCTTTAAGCTATCAACCCGGTAATTCGCCAGGTTGTAGGCAGCATTTGATACACCGTTTGAGTAGGAGCTTATGCCAAACCCTTTCAGGGCAGTTAGCAGGAGAAGTGTAAAAGTTAAAAAACGCCTCAATTTTGTTCTTTTTAAAGTGTTTTAACATCAAAAATGCCAGTATGACCACGCTTTCCCTTAGATATTATGATGCTCATTTGCATTTACTTAGCAACTTTATACGACGAAAGGGGGGAGTTTTGTTATACCTTAGTGTATCAAATAAAAAAAATCCGCTTGCAATAAAGCAAACGGATTGATTTTGTGGGAGTTAAAATGTTGTTTAAACAGCTAACACGTTCTTCCAGCTTACCAGGTCGCCGATGATTTTTTCAAGACTGTCGGCGGGCACACGCTCTTGTTCCATAGTATCCCGGTAGCGGATAGTAACCGTATTATCTTCTAAAGTCTGGTGATCGACCGTTATGCAGAACGGCGTACCTATGGCGTCCTGCCGGCGGTACCGCTTGCCTATGGTGTCTTTCTCCTCATATTGCAGGTTGAAATCCACTTTCAGCTTATCCATGATCTCCCTTGCTTTTTCAGGCAGGCCATCTTTCTTAGTTAACGGGAAAATCGCCGCTTTTACCGGCGCCAGGCAGGGGTGAAGCTTTAGTACTACGCGACTGTCCTGCCGTTCATCGGTGCTCAGGTCCTGTTCTTCGTAAGCATTGATCAGCGTCAGCAGGAACATGCGGTCCAAACCTATCGAGGTTTCGATCACGTAAGGCACATAATTCTGGTTGATCTCAGGATCAAAATACTGCAATTTCTTCCCTGAAAATTTCTGGTGCTGGCTCAGGTCGAAATCGGTACGGCTATGTATGCCTTCCACTTCCTTGAACCCGAACGGGAACTCAAATTCGATATCAAAAGCGGCATCGGCATAGTGTGCCAGCTTGGTATGTTCGTGGTAACGGTATTTCTCGGGGCCGGTGCCCAATGCCAAATGCCATTTCAGGCGCATGGCTTTCCAGTATTCAAACCATTCCTTTTGCGAACCGGGACGGATGAAAAATTGCATTTCCATTTGCTCAAATTCACGCATGCGGATGATGAACTGCCGTGCGATCACCTCATTCCTGAAGGCTTTACCGATCTGCGCGATGCCGAATGGTATCTTCATGCGGCCTGATTTCTGCACATTCAGGTAATTGACAAATATACCCTGCGCCGTTTCGGGGCGAAGGTATACGATGTCCGACTCTTCAGAAACCGCGCCCATCTGCGTGCTGAACATCAGGTTAAACTGGCGCACTTCGGTCCAGTTGCTTGTTCCGCCGATAGGACAGGTGATCTTATGTTCGATGATCAAATCCCTTAAACGGGTCAGGTCGTCGGCTTTAAGCGCCTCGTCCATGTCATGCTGCAGGGTTTCAGCCTTACGCTTATACTCATTTACATGTTCATATTCTTGAGAACTTAATACATGCTTGTTTTTAAGATATTCACCTTCCAATTCTGAGGCGTCCTTTTGATATTTAGCTATTTTATCCTCTAAAAGCTGGTCGGCACGGTAACGTTTCTTTGAATCTTTATTATCGATCATCGGGTCGTTAAAACCCGCAACATGACCGCTGGCTTCCCATATTTTCGGGTGCATGAATATGGCAGAGTCGATACCCACAATATTATCGTTCATCTGCACCATAGCCTTCCACCAATAGGCCTTCAGGTTGTTCTTCAGTTCGGCGCCGTTCTGGCCGTAGTCGTACACGGCGCTCAGGCCGTCATATATTTCGCTTGATTGAAATACGAAACCGTATTCCTTGGCATGTGATATTACGTTCTTAAAAAGTTCGTCGGTGGAATTGCTCATAACAGCGCAAAGATAGGTTTTAGTCCGAAAGTCGGGAAGTCCGAAAGTCCGAAAGATGTTTTTAGGCTATTTGGTTTATATTAGTGTATTGAAATAAAGCTATGGCCTTGTCCAATTTCCTATCAAAACTCAACTGGCGGCTGATACTGGTGCATTTTATAGCTTGCTGGTTTATTTTCAAGGCATTTGACTATTTTGGTATTTGTTACGACTATCATTTTATGAAAGATTTTTATAACCATCACCACTTTTCGAAACACATGACAGATAATGAATTTAGAAGTATAAATGTTAACGATTGGAAAAGGATTTTGAATGATGGTATGATAATTAACATTGTGCCGGTAGCCAGTCTGTTAATAACGCTCATCTTATCCCTCACAATTTCGATAAGAAAAAAATGGTTTTGGGTAAATGCAGTATTTGTCTTTTTCGTGGCTTTTTCGCTATTGATTTTATGGCGGGTATTTAAAATAGAAATTACTCCCTGGACATTGTTGGGATATATATTCCGCGCTCCCGGCTATTTTTTTAAAGGTACAATATGGTATTTCATTATAAACGGATCGGTCCTACTTGCCATCGGCTTAGCCCTGTTTTTCTGGAAGAAGATCATCCGCTTTATTGATGGCGCTAAAACCCATCTGGCAGAAGTGGTATAAAACGACAAATAGCAATATTAAACCGTTACCTCTACCGATTTTAAGGGGAGATAAACCGTAAATGTGCTGCCTTTATTCACTTCACTCGCCACTTCAATATGACCGCCAATGGCCTCAACCTGGAATTTGGTAATAAACAGGCCGATACCTTTCGCGTCGGCATTGCCATGGAAAGTTTTATACATACCAAACAGGTCGTCGCTATACTTTTTCAGATCGAGGCCAAGGCCGTTGTCAGATACTTTTAATGCCAATTCGGTGGCGGTAATTTCAGCATTCAATTCAACAAGCGGTATGCGGTCGGGGTGCCGGTATTTGATGGCGTTGGTGAGCAGGTTTAAGATAATACTATCCAGGTAGGCCGGGTTTACACATAGTTTAATATCGGTCTCGATATGGTTAAGGATAAGCGCATGACTGGCGCCCGCCTGGCTGCCAAGCATCCCGGTAGCTTTTTCGATATAGTCATTCAACACAACCCATTCGCTATTCAGTTTATCCTGGTTTTGCGCGTCTACTATCTCATTCAGGTTTTTTATGGTCGAGCTAAATCCTTTTGACACCGCCTTTAAATATTCAAGCATTTCATTTTTTTCTTTTTCCGACTGGGCTTCAATCAAAAAGCCCAATATCGATTCAAGATTGAAAGCGTAGGTATTTAAATTATGGGAAACGATATTAGCGAAATTGCGCAGGCGGCTGTTCTGCTGGCTTACCAACTCATTTGCACGGATAAGTTCCTTCTCCAATAATTTAATAGGGGTAATGTCGGCTACATGGGTATAAAAACCAAGCACCTTTCCTTCGGCAATGTCAGGAAAATAGTTGGCAATAGAGTGCCTTATACTGCCATCCGGCAATTTGATCTCGCGCTCAAAAGTTTGCGGCTTGCCCGCGAGCGCGCCTGCAATATATTGGTGGTTAGCGGAAAAAAGCGGCCCGAGCAGCTCCGGCAGCGTGATCTTATTCACCATTTCTTCGCGGGTTTTTCCAAACCATTCCAGGTAGGCGGCATTGGCAAACCGGCAAACGAGATTACTGTCCCAGTAAGCCAGCATCGCCGAAACATGATCGGCGACGGCTAATCCATAGGAATTGAAATTTTTCTGTGTCTGGTCCGTATCCATAGCTTATCCTCTTAAAGTTAATTAGTGAATGCGATAATTGTAAGTCGTTATTATACAGCATCTAAAGTAGACGAAAGATCGCCTTAAAAAAATGATCCCTGTCATGATAATTATTGAAACGCGGCACAAATACGTCTTGCGGAGAGGGTTTAAAAACTACCGGGCATTTAGCCTCACGCTAAATCCCTATCCAAATAGCGAGGGACTTTTAACTTTTTGTTGAATCTGTAAAATACGCTAATCGTTTAAATCTCTGATTCAGACAAAAAGGCGAGTTCTCTCAAATCTCATATCTCATATCTCAAATCTAACTTCTACATTTGAAACATGAGCATCAGTGTCGAATCGTTGACCAAAGTGTACGGCAGGCAAAAGGCCGTGGATAGTATTTCGTTCAGCGCGCAGCCGGGTGTGCTGGGCTTTTTGGGCCCCAACGGCGCGGGCAAATCAACCACCATGAAAATACTGACGGGCTTTATCCCGCAAACGTCGGGCAAGGCATCGGTATGTGGTTTTGATGTGCAAACGCAACCGCTGGAAGTGAAGCGCAGCATCGGCTACCTGCCCGAAAGCAACCCGCTGTACCAGGAAATGTATGTCCGCGAGTCGCTGGCTTTTATAGCGGACATTCATAAGGTGCCCAATGCCGAGCAACGCATTGAAGAAGTGATAGAGATCACCGGGCTCACGCCTGAAAAGCATAAAAAAATTAGTCAGCTTTCCAAAGGCTACCGCCAACGGGTTGGGCTGGCGCAGGCCATCATCCACGATCCGCAGGTGCTGATACTTGATGAGCCTACCTCCGGCCTCGACCCCAACCAACTCATCGGCATCCGCCAGTTAATCCGCGACCTGGGCAAAACCAAAACCATCGTATTGTCAACCCACATCATGCAGGAAGTGGAAGCTGTTTGCGATCATGTCGTGATCATTAATAAGGGGAATATTGTCGCGAACGATACGCTGGATGGATTGACCAAAGCAAATAAGGGTAAGTCGCTTGAGAATATTTTTATCGATCTGACGAATGTGTGATTAGTTGTATTAGTTGTAGTAGTTGTAGTAGTTGTAGTAGTTGTAAAGGTTGTATTAGTTGCAGATGTTTTATATTTTTCACCCTTAAACTTAAACTACTCCGATGAACAGCTTTGAAGACCTGGAAACGTGGCAAAGATGCAGGCAACTCAGAAAGAATATCTCCATATTAGTTAAACAATTCCCTGATGAAGAAAAATACAGGTTAATAGATCAACTAAAGCGATGTTCAAGATCGGTGACCGCTAATATTGCAGAAGGGCATGGCAGATTCCACTACCAGGATAATTTAAAGTTTTGCAGGAATGCTCGCGGCTCCCTGAATGAGTTATTGGATCATCTGATATGTGCTTACGATGAAACGTTTATTACAGATGAACAATTACAATGCATGCGGACAGAATACAACGACTGCCACAGGCTTTTGAACGGATACATAGCTTTTTTAACTAAGAAAGGCAGTTGAGGTAGGTAAAAAACTGACGATGCTTAACTACTTGAACTAATACAACCACTACAACTACTACAACTAATGTATAGCATCTTAAAGAAGGAAATTACCTCCTACCTCAGTTCACTGGTGGCCTATGTAACTATAGGCGTATTCTTACTGGTCATGGGCCTTTTTTTGTGGGTCTTCCCGGATTCGAGCGTCCTCGATTACGGCTATGCCAACCTGGATAGTTTATTCAATACCGCGCCGTACCTGTTTATGTTCCTCATTCCGGCCATCACGATGCGTTCATTGGCCGAAGAACGCAGGGAGGGGACCTTTGAATTGCTGCTTACACGCCCGCTGACCGATGGGCAGATCGTGCTGGGCAAATTCTTCGCCAGTGTTCTTTTAGTGCTGTTCGCGCTGATACCAACACTGGTCTATTATACTTCGGTATATAAATTAGGCTCGCCTGCGGGTAATATCGATACCGGCGCGGTTATCGGTTCCTATATTGGTTTGTTCTTATTGGGTTCATGCTATACGGCAATAGGTTTGTTTGCCTCATCCGTCAGCAAAAACCAGGTGATAGCCTTTACCATCGCGGTTTTCCTTTGCTTTTTCTTTTATAGTGGTTTCGATTCGCTGAGCAGTCTTTTATCATTGCAAAACTTAGGACTTGAAAACCTGGGCATCACGCAACATTATGAATCGGTGAGCCGCGGTGTACTGGATACCCGCGACCTGGCTTATTTTCTGTGCCTCAGCGCGTTTTTTATTTGGTTGACCCTCGCGGTTATCAGGGTGCAGCGCCAGCAGGGCGTAAGTAGGAGGGAAATGATCGGCATACTGGCAGCCATCGTGCTGGCCTTGGTTTTATCGACTTTTGCCTTTACCCGGTTTGACTTTACCAAAGAAAAACGCTTTACGATATCCAAAACCAGTCGTAATATTTTAGACAGCCTGCATAATAACGTTACCGTAACGGTTTACTTAGAAGGCGATGGCTTGCCGGGCGGGATGAAGCGCCTGCGCAGCGCGGTAAAGGATATGCTGAGCGATTTGAAATCGTACAGTCATAGCCACCTGCAATATTATTTTATCGATCCTTTGGACCGTATCAAAAAGCTGCCGCCCGATCAGCAGCGGCAGATGTATGATAGTTTGGATGCCATGGGCATCAAGGCGCAAAACCTGAGCGTGAAGACCGACAACGGTTTATCGCAAAAAGTGATCTTCCCGGAGGCGCTGGTGCAGACGGATAAGAATACTGTCGTTGTCAACCTGATACAAACCCGTGTAGGTTTGTCAGATGCCGAGCAATTGAATAATTCCATCGAGAACCTGGAATATGGCTTTTCATCGGCCATAAAAAAAGTAAATACCGACGGGAAGCCGCTGGTAGGATTCACCGAGGGCCACAATGAGCTGGACGACCGGCAACTGGCCGACGGATTGAAAACTTTATCTGAGGGTTACGTGGTGGGGCGAGTGAACCTTACAACTATACCCTTTGCCGGTCTTGAAAAGATAAAGTTATTAGTGATATCCAAGCCCGATAAGCCGTTTACCGAACTGGAAAAATATAAACTCGACCAGTTTGTGATGCGCGGCGGCAGGGTGCTGTGGACGATCGACCAGGTAAGCGCCGAACTGGACAGCATGCGCGGGCACGGTGGCGAACAATTAGCTTTTGCCAAACAGTTGAATTTAGACGACCAGCTTTTTGTGTACGGCGCCCGGATCAATTCCGACCTGATAGCGGATATAAGTTGTGCGCAGATCCCTTTAGCTACCGGTAACGCCGGCGGGCAATCGCAGATACAAAATGTGCCCTGGCTGTTTTACCCGGTCATTATGCCGTTATCCCAAAACCCGATAGTGAAAAACCTGGACGGCATACGCACCGAGTTTGTTAGCACCATTGATACGATTGGCGTAGCGGGTGTTAAGAAAACCATATTGCTGGCCTCATCACCCTATAACCGGAAGCTGAACGCGCCGCACATGCTTTCGTTACAGGCCGTGGAACAGGAACCAAATCCAAAAGATTTTCAAAGCACGCCTAAAACTGTGGGCTTGCTGCTTGAAGGCAAATTCAAATCCGACTTTTTGAACCGCCCGCAACCGGCAGGGCTAACGGATAAAATAGAACAACTGTCCGAAAGCAAGCCGACCAAAATGATCGTGATCAGCGACGGCGATGTATTCAAGAATGACGTGGCCACAGACGGCTCGCCTTACCCGCTTGGGTACGATCATTACACACACCAGGGCTACGGCAATAAGAACCTTTTACTGAATATCGCCGATTATATGACCGATGATTCGGGGCTCATTTCGCTGCGCACCAAAGAGATACAATTACGGCTTTTGGACAGGGCCAAAATACGCAGCGAAAAGCTGTACTGGCAGGTAATAAATTCGGTGATCCCGTTGGCGTTTGTGTTAATATTTGCTATTTTTCAACATTATATTCGCAGAAGAAAGTATGCTCATTAATTTTTATACTTTTGGTTGATTAATACCATTCAAACATGAGATTTATAGTTTCCACATCCACATTACTCAAGCAGTTGCAGGCGGTAAGCGGAGCCTTAAGCAATAGCACCGTTTTACCCATTTTGGAGAATTTTTTATTTGAGATAAAGAGTGGGAACCTGACCATTTCGGCTACCGATCTGCAGACCAGCATGACCACCTCGCTGACCGTGGAATCGAAAGAGAACGGCCGTATAGCCATTCCGTCACGCATATTGTTAGATACGCTGAAATCGTTGCCCGAGCAGCCTATCGCTTTCTCGGTCGACGACAGCACTTTCGCCATCGAAATAAACGCCGGCGACGGTAAGTATAAACTGAGCGGTGAGAACGGCGAGGACTTCCCAAAAATACCGGCAGTTGAAAACGCGTCGTCGGTAAACCTGGCATCATCGGTGTTAGCCGAGGCCATCAACAAAACTATTTTCGCCGTAAGCAACGACGAATTGCGCCCGGCTATGACCGGTGTTTACTGCCAGCTGTCGACTTCGTCTTTAACCTTCGTGGCTACCGACGCGCATAAGCTGGTTCGCTATCGCCGTAAGGATGCTAAGGCAGCGAGCACCGCATCGTTTATATTACCCAAGAAAGCTTTAAATTTGCTCAAATCGGCATTACCGGCTGAGGATGTTAATGTTTCGGTTGAGTACAACAGCACCAGCGCGTTCTTTAAATTTGGCAATATTAACCTGGTTTGCCGCCTGATAGACGAGCGTTACCCGGATTATGAAGCGGTTATCCCGCAAAATAACCCGAATAAGCTGACCATTGACAGGCAGGCATTTTTAGGCTCGCTGAACCGCGTGGCTATTTATGCTAATAAGACCACGCACCAGGTGCGCCTGAAGATCAGCGGCAGCGAATTGAATATCTCATCCGAGGATATCGATTTTGCCAACGAGGCGCACGAGCGTTTAACCTGCCAGTATGATGGCGAGGATATCGAGATCGGCTTCAACGCGCGCTTTTTGATAGAAATGCTGAAGAACCTCAATTGCGAAGAAGTGATGCTTGAAATGTCGACGCCGAACCGCGCAGGGCTGTTATTACCGCAGGGCGGCGATGAGAACGAGGATGTGCTGATGCTGGTAATGCCGGTGATGCTTAACAGTTATGCTTAACCTGCCTGCCGGCAGGCAGGGTTGAGACTTAAATTATAAATCCAAAGAATGAGTCCGGCTTAAAAACCGGACTTTTTTGTTACACATGATAACAAATGCCGCTATAAGCAGTTATAATAGCGTTTAGTTGATATGCATATAAAACTCCTGTTGTTGATCTTTTGTATAGCTGTAGTCAGTTTTTCGGCCTGTAAGAAAAATAACGATGCCCCGGTGGTTTCAACATCGATAGACAGTTTGAACTTTGTGAACGCTTCCGCGCAGCCTTTCAACATTTACCTGAACGGATCGCGTCTGATTAACAATTCAAACCTGAGTATCGGCGGATCATCAGGTTATTATACCGTGCCATCCGGCCAGCAGACTTACCAGGTAAAAAAAGTATTTGATCCGGCTGGTGGTGTGGTCACAACACTGGTTAACCTTCCGTTGAACCTGACGGCGCACCATTATTATTCGCTCTTTATACCGGACGATTCGGCCAGCCATGCATTTACGACTATTGACACCTTGCGGGCAGATACAACGGCCGGCACCTGTTTAGTGCGATTTGTAAATGCCTCACCGGCATCAGGAAGCCTCGATCTGTCGATCGGCGGTGTCCAATACAGTAACCAGGCGTTTAAATCGGTCAGCGGCTTCAGCGTGGTGGATACCTCCAGTATGAGTCCGATCATAATCAATCAATCAGGTACGGCGACACAATTGATAAACGGGCATTATCCGCTGCTGGAAGGTTATATTTACACTTTTTATGCAAAGGGGAGCCCGAATGGAACGGGAAATTCAGCACTCAGTGTCGGTGTAACGGTAAATGGTCATCCTTAAAATGGAAAACAATAAGAGAAACGCCGCCGGTTTAAAAGCCTTTCTTTTCCTGCTCATTTGCGGGGGGCTTATCGCGTCGTTGAGTTCGTCTTGCGGTAAGGGCGTCGGCACCTCTGGCGCTACAGCGTTAAATATCAAGTACCAGGTAGTGAACCTGTCACCCGACCTGGGCCCCATCAGCCTTTTTATCGACTTCAGGCAATACAACAGCCTCAGTTTCTATTATCCCAGGGCTTCGGGTTATTTTGCGCTGAGTTCTATCGACACGCCTTTCCAGGTCAGGTCGTCGCCGATCCAGTTATCATCCCAGGTTGCTGCCAGCCAAATCTATTTTGCGCATGTCGACAATATCCTGCATCCCAACTTTAGATATACCCTATTCATTACCGGGTTGGTGGCCGATAGTACGCTTAGCTATGTTTTTTTGACGGATACCGCGCTTGCCTTGCCGCCGCTTGGTTATGGCAAGGTGCGTTTCCTGAATGCTTCGCCGGGTTCGGGCAGTTTTGACGTTTACGCCAATGGAGCAACAGCGCCCGGTTTTAAAAACCTGCAATTCAACAAAGTTTCGCCCTATGTGCAAATGCCGGCAGGTAATTACACTTTCCAGGTATATCCAGCAGGAACAAACGTAAGTTCCGCTACCGCCGGAGCTATAGGGTCCTATTCCAATCTAACCGTGCAGGACGGCCGCATCTATACTATTTATTCTTACGGTACCTCGGGCCGCGTGGATAGCCTTGCATTCGGCACCGGGGCTATAGCCAACCAGTAATCCCGGTTTTATTTATATTTTTGCCAAAACTCAAATTTGGAAACGATATTTCATTTTATACTGCACCCCAAGGAAGATCTGTCGACTATCATAAGTCTGTATCATGCCTTAACTTACTTAATATTATTCGCTATCATTTTCGCGGAAACCGGCCTGGTCGTGGCTCCATTCCTGCCCGGCGATTCGTTGTTGTTCGCAGCCGGGGCCTTACTGGCGCCACCCAATACTACCGGGCTGAGCATTTATGTGCTGGCCTTGATACTGATCGTTGCGGCCTTTTTGGGGAATACCGTAAACTACCTTGTGGGTAGCTATATGGGCCCCAAAGTATTCAAACCCCAAAATAAGATACTGAAACGGGATTACTACCTGCAAACCAAAGCCTTTTTCGACAAACATGGCGGCAAGGCCGTCATACTAAGCCGTTTTATGCCTATCATCCGCACCATCGCGCCATTTGTGGCCGGAGTTGGCCGCATGTCGTTCCTGAGGTACAGTCTTTATAATATTGTTGGCGGTGCGTCCTGGATCATCCTTTTTCTTTTAGCGGGATACGAACTGGGGCAGATAGACTTTTTCCAAAAGCACTTTTCCCTTGTGGGCGTCGTGATCATTATCATTTCCCTTTTGCCGCCAATAATTGCCGCGATTAAAAGTCGTAACAGCAAAAAAGTAGCTTAATCGGCAAATAGACTTTTGCTTTTTTTACTTCTCAGGCTAAAAAATATCGAATAGGCCACCGGTATCAGGAAGTAAGTATAACCCGAAGCGCCAACCAGGTTATCAGGTAAAAAGAACGTCACCACGATCGCAATTGCGCCTATCAATACGTTGATCAGGTTGATATACATCATACTTCGGGTCTCAAATAACTCATAAGCGGTTAATTCGAGTTTTTCGGCATGGCCCTGAGCATGCCGGTACATCAGGTAAAATAAAAGATATATGATGATGTATCCGGTATTATAGATATAAAACAGGGTGGGCACCTGGTCAAGTCGTATCATGGATAATTTTACACCATGACTTAAGTAAGTATTATCGCCCGAAAAAAGCAGGGTGAAAAGGAATTTCAATGGATAGGTATAGCTCAACACCACAAATAACAGGATACCATTGAGCGCTGTAGTATAAGCATCCACTATCCCAAAACGCCTGAAAAATATATTCTGACTATTCCAGATCAGGAAAAGAATGCCAAAACAAGCGCCAAAGGCTACAAAACCCTTCATAGTTTCAAAAAGCTCGTCGAATGATTTGGGTACTTCCAGCGATACGATGATCAATGTAACCGCGAATGCGAATACCGCGTCACTAAAGGTTTCCAATCGTGTTGGCTCATTACTGCGCCAGCGTATGGTATTATTTTTGAGTTTGGCTGCTTTTTGTCGGATCATGTCAATGAGTTAAAGCTAATACTTTTCCCGTTTTATATAAGTCGGCCTCGCGCTTTATCTTTTGTCTTTGCTCTTTTGTCACTCGTCGCGCAATGAGCTTATTCAGATCTGGCTGCCCCGCATCCACCCAGGCCGAATACCAAAAGCTGCCGATCTCCAGTATTGACGACCGCATCCTCCGTTCTACCATGCCGTTTAAAACTGTGTGATAGGCTTTGGCATAAGTTTCGGAATAATCCTGCGCATTTTTGTTGTTCCGGCGGATAACCTGGTATTTCTGCGTTTTAGAAAAGGATTTGCCGATCAATCGTTCAAACCTTAGAACCGAATCCACGCATTTGAAGGACGAGCGGCATATTTTGAATGCCTCGTTCAGTGGGTTTTCAATATACTTTGCTTTGCCGACGTTATAATTGTACCGGTCGCTGAACAATTCAGGCAGGCGGCTTTCCCAAAGCGCGTGGATGCCGGTTTGATGCGTTAATTGCCCGTCGAAGTTCATGGTTAAATGCAAAGGCACGTGCGCATCGGCGACGTAATGCCCCAGGTTGGCCGAAGTTTTTAGGATGTCGGTCGTATCATGTCTTTTGAATGCATCCACCAGCCGGTAATATTGATATTGAATTTCCCAGGGCACCGTCCCGTATTTTTTGATGGTATCTTCCGAATACTTTTTAACGGCGGCTTTCCATTTTACAGGCAGCTTCATAAAGGGCCTTTTGCCATAATGATCGGCATCCAAAAAATGCCGCGGCGCTTCCAGCGAATCCACATAGCGCTTCTTATCCGGGTCGACGGCATGTTCGGTAATGAAATCGATATTCGCTTCGTAAAAACCCGCCATCGCTTTCGGTAAGGTGAAAACAGCGATGCGGTTGATCCGCCTGTGTGCAAAAAATCCCCAGGAGGAACAGGTGATCAGGATCATCACTGCAATAAGGGTTCTTGCGATAAGTTTCATTCCTCAAATATGTCTTTTTTGTTGGAAAGTTGTAAGGTTGTAAAGTTGAAAGGTTATTTTTTTGAAGCAGGGTTTAACATTCCAACCTTGCAACATTTCAACCTTACAACAAAATTTCTAAAACAATTGACAATAAAAAAAATTCACCCTATATTTGCAGTCCGAAAAATAAAAGAAGAATTAGCTACAATGGCAAATCATAAATCGTCGATAAAAAGAATCAGGGCAAATGCTGCGAAGCGTCTGCGTAACCGTTACCAGGCTAAAACCACGCGTAACGCGATCAAGAAATTAAGAGATACAGCTACTAAGGCAGAAGCTGCACCGCTTTTAACCAAAGTAATTTCTATGCTCGACCGTTTGGCTAAGAAGAACGTGATCCACAAAAACAAGGCTTCTAACAATAAGTCAAAGCTGACTAAGTTTGTTAACAACCTGAAATAATATAAAGAAATTCTTTCTGGGATAGCGATGGGTTTTTACCCATCGCTATTTTTTTTGGACACGATTGCAGGATGCTATGGATTAAAGTGATGAACTTTGTATAGGTATTACAGGATTTAATCACAGATCTGTATAGCTATTTCAGGACGGGGCATTGGACAATACGGTTGAAAATCATGGTTTACATGTTTATCGTCGTTTTTTGATTAATTAGTTGATAATCAGTTGTTTAACTCTAAAATGCTCGAAATTATGTAAACCATGTAAACCATGTTTTGCTTGTAATTTTGTCTGAACCCGAATTTATCGAATTTAAGAATTGCCCGAATTTTGTTACTTATGCAGTAATATAATTCTGTTAATTCTTAAATTCGATAAATTCGAGTTCAGACAAATGAAACCTTACCACGAGAACAAGATCAGCATTAAAGCCTGGGCCGAAGAGGACCGCCCGCGCGAAAAACTCAGCGCCCAGGGCCGACGCGCGCTCACCGATGCCGAACTGATCGCCATCCTGATAAGTTCGGGCAACGACAATGAGTCTGCCGTCGAGCTCAGCAAACGCATCCTGCACCATTACGATAACGACCTGAATAAGCTGGCGAAAGCGACTATCAATGAACTTTGCAATTTCAGGGGAATAGGTGAGGCTAAGGCCATATCTATCATTGCAGCGCTTGAAGTTGGCAGGCGGCGCAGCGAAACGGAAGAAAAACCCGCCGAATTTATCCGCAGCAGTAAGGATGCCTGGAACCTCATGCGCCGCCATTTGGTCGACCTGAACCACGAGGAATTCTGGATGCTGCTGGTAGGCCGTTCAAGCAAGGTGTTAGGCAAGGAACTGGTCAGCAAAGGCGGCTTGTCGAATACCATCGCCGACCCCAAGATCATTTTCGGTACGGCATTGCAATACCAGGCGACGGGTATTATCCTCGTGCATAACCACCCCTCCGGCAATTTAAAACCGAGCCAATCGGATATCGAGCTGACCAAAAAGCTTACCGCGGCCAGCCGCCTGCTCGAAATACAGGTGCTGGATCATCTCATCATCACCGATAGCGGCTATATGAGTTTTGCGGATGAAAGTCTTTTGTGAGGCGAATTTCGAATGTTCAATTTCGAATTTTTCTGTTTTGTTTTTTCCATTCAGAAAGGCCGATAATGTCTTTTCTGACTTCCCGTTTCCATTTCTTACCATAAACCTTTGTTAAATAATCGAACACCATATCGTTGTATTTAATTACACACTTATAATCAGGAGACGAATCGCCAAAATCAAAATAATAAATGCCATATTTATCTTCAAATTTTTGGTCAGTAGGGTAGACGGCTGACGCAATTCCCCCTGTGAGAAATAGAAAGATTGTTTTGCTTTTTATATCTGATTTGACCCACTTATCAATTTGAGCACAGGTAATAGTGTCGGCCCACCTTATTTTACTGGCTGTACTATGATTAAGTTCTTCGTCTGATAATTTGCGATTTTGCCCAAATGTATACTGACCAACGATCAACGAAAAAAATGTAATGAATAAGGTTGCTTTACGATAGGTCATCAGGGCAATTTAACAACATCAAAGCGAAAACCAAAACCTTTCGCCTTTAACCTTTATCCTTTCACCTAACATCTTTCGGACTTTCGGTCTTCCCGACTTCCGGACTAAATCCTATCTTTGCGAACTATTTTTTGCTGTAATGAAGATCTCCTACAACTGGCTGAAGCAATTTATCGATACGGATAAAACCCCCGAACAACTTTCGCAGATACTGACGGGCATTGGCCTGGAGGTAGAAAGCCTGGATAAGGTGCAGCCTGTACCCGGCGGACTGGAAGGCTTGGTGATTGGTCACGTTAAAGAATCTAAAGACCACCCCAATTCTGATCACCTGCATTTAACCAAAGTGGATGTGGGTACCGGTACCGATCTGCAAATTGTTTGCGGCGCCGCGAATGTGGCAGCCGGGCAAAAGGTAGTGGTAGCGGTTGTTGGCGCTACGGTACACCCGCTTGAGGGCGATCATTTCAAAATAAATAAATCTAAAATACGCGGCGAAGTATCGGAAGGCATGATATGCGCCGAAGACGAGATCAGCCTGGGTACTTCCCATGATGGCATTATGGTGCTTGATCCGGACGCGGTGCCAGGGATGCTTGCGAGGGATTATTTTAAAGTAAGCGACGATTATCTCTTCGAGATAGGGTTGACGCCCAACCGCGCCGATGCGGCCTCGCATTTGGGTACGGCCAGGGACATCGCCGCATTTTTGAAAATTACGTTTATCAAACCTGATGTATCGGCATTTAAGGTCGATAATCATAACCGCAATATCCCGGTAACGGTTGAGAACGCCGAAGCCTGTCCGCGATATTCCAGTTTAACCATATCGGGTATAGAAGTTAAAGACTCGCCGAAGTGGTTAAAGGAAAAGTTAGGTGTGATCGGCATCAGATCGATCAATAACGTGGTGGATGTAACCAACTATGTGCTGCACGGCCTGGGTCAGCCATTGCATGCTTTTGATGCCGATGCGATAAAAGGTAATAAGGTTATCGTCAAAACATGCCCTGAAGGAACGGTATTCAAAACCTTGGACGAAGTGGAACGTAAACTTTCCGCTGATGACCTGATGATTTGTAATGCCGAAGAACCGATGTGTATTGCCGGCGTATTCGGGGGTGCGGGCTCGGGAGTGAAGAATTCGACAAAGAATATCTTCCTCGAAAGTGCTTACTTCAACCCGGTATGGGTGCGAAAAACATCCAAAAGGCATGGTTTAAAAACGGATGCATCCTTCCGTTTTGAGCGCGGCACCGATCCGGATATTACGGTATTCGCGTTGCAATATGCGGCGTTGCTGATCAAGGATGTAGCCGGAGGAACGATATCATCAGATGTTTCGGACATCTACCCAAATCCTATAGCGCCGTTTGATGTTGATGTCACTTATAAGAATATCGACCGGTTGATCGGTAAATCCATCCCGCATGATGAGATCAAGGCGATTATCAAGGCATTAGATATCCAGGTCGTTAAAGAATCCGCCGAAGGCTTATCGCTGAAGGTTCCGCCTTACCGCGTAGACGTGACCCGCGATGTGGATGTGACCGAAGAGATACTGCGTATTTACGGCTACAACAATATCGAGATACCAACGCAGATCAGGGCATCACTCAATAATTCGGTTCGCCCGGAAAGGGATGATGTGCAGAATGCAATTTCGGATTTATTGACGGCTAACGGGTTTAATGAGATATTATCGAACTCGCTGACTAAATCTTCCTATTCAAGCGATTTGGAACATGCGGTAAAGATATTGAACCCTTTGAGCAATGACCTCGACGTGATGCGCCAGAGCATGGTGTTCTCGGGTTTGGAAGCCATCGCCTACAATCAAAACCGTAAAAATACCGATCTGAAATTGTATGAATTCGGTAAGGTATATAATGTGAAGGATGATAAATATATCGAGACGCAGCGTTTTGCGGTGTTTATCACGGGCAAGAAATCATCTGAGCATTGGGCTAACAAGCCAAATTATTTGCTCCCAATAATCACAACTCAGAATAAGTTGATTAAAGAACTGGGGTCGAAATACCCGTTTGGTCCGGAAACAAGCGAACAAGTTGCGAATACGACGCTAAACGCAATAAATGCCTTAAGTTTTGGCTTGGCGCAAGAGCGGGCTGCAGAATTTGCTTCTTTTTTTGATCTTAAGGCAGTCGTTGATGGGTTAATCTCAAAGCTCAATATAGAAAATCTCATTGTTGAGGATACTACTTGCAGCAAATTGACCTTTGGCCTTCAGTATATTCTTAACAATAAACAACTGGTAAAATTTGGGCGAGTATCAGCAGATGCTTTAGCAAAAACGGGTGTTGAACAAGATGTTTTTTATGCGGACTTTAATTTCGACATGATCCTGAATGCGGCGCGGAAGAATAAGATCGTGTACCAGGAGGTATCTAAATTCCCGGCCGTAAGGCGTGATCTTTCGATGCTGGTGGATAAAACCGTTACTTTCGGAGCTTTAAAACAGATCGCGCAAAAATCGGAAAGAAAACTGCTGAAAGACGTCAATGTGTTTGATGTTTACCAGGGCGATAAGCTGCCGGCGGGTAAAAAATCGTATGCTTTAAGTTTTACTTTACAGGACGAAGAAAAAACTTTGACGGACAAGACCATAGATGCGATTATGCAAAAATTAATTCATAATTTCGGCAAGGAAGCAGGAGCGGAGATCAGGAAGTAATGACTGAATTATTGAATTAATGAATTATTGAATAGGCTCAAACAATAATTCAGTAAATCAATAATTCAATAAATCAATAACTAAAACATGCCTTCAACAGCTGAGCAATTAAACCAGGTTGTAGAAAAAACGCAGCGCTTGATAGCGCTTTGTTCGGCTTTGCAGGAGGAAAACGACCTGCTGAAGCTGGAGAACCAGTCGCTTTCTGCAGCGCTGAATGCAAGCAAAGAGAAGGGAAAAGAAGCAGAAGAAAAGATGAGAGTTTTGAAGATGGCGAAGTCGTTTTCGGAGACCAATGAAAAAACTCTTGACATAAAGCAAAAAATTAACGAATTTGTGCAGGAAATTGATAAGTGTATTGTATTGCTGAAAAAGTAGTGCAAAAGTGAAATAGCTCAAATGGGAGAAATCTCAATAAAAATAAATATTGCTGACAGGGTTTACCCGCTAAAGGTAAACATGGAGGAGGAAGAAATAATACGCAGGGCGGCTAAGCTGATCAATGATCGCATAAAAGAATACCAGGAAAATTATGCGGTCAGGGATAAACAGGATCTGCTTTCGATGGCGGTATTGCATTATGCAACATCATCGTTAAAAGCGGAGAAGAAGGTGGCGGTGGAAGATACCGACGTCGCGGATAAGGTTTACCAGTTAGATCATTTACTGTCTGATTTTTTCTCGAAGTAATAACGTTCTTACACATACCGAGCAAATTAAGATTTAACCGCAGTTAAATTTTGAGTTTCACTATTAAAAACTTAACGCTTCAATATCAGCGGATCAAAGGGAATGACACCACGCCGGCAACGGCCTGGCAGAACCCGATCCCACTATCTGGTCTGAGGTTTTTCAATACATGACACTTAAAAATTAGTTGCGGTTTTTTTATTTTATAAACTTAAGAGATGAACGGATTATTATACACAATTATCGGCTTGCTGGTGGGCGTACCCGCCGGTGTGACCATAGGCCGGTTCCTGCTGCGCAAACTTTTCAAAGATCAGGAAGCAGCGGCCCAGAACAAAGTTAAAAAGATACTGAAGGATGCTGAAAACGATGCCGAGATATTAAGGAAAAACAAACTTTTGGAGGCAAAAGAAAAGTTTTTACAGATGAAGGCGGAGCATGAGCAGGAGATCAATTCGAAAAACAATGCCATCAACCAGCGCGAGAACAGCGTAAAGCAAAAGGAACAATCCTATAATTCGCGGCTGGAACATATGTCGCGCAAGGAAGCTGAAATTGACGGGGTACGAAAAAACCTGGAAAGGCAGACTGAGATCGCTATGAAAAAGCAGGAAGAAGTTGAGCACCTGAAACAGCAGCATGTGGAGCAGTTGGAAACTATCGCCGGGTTATCCGCGGAGGATGCGAAAAACCAGCTGGTAGATACACTGAAAGAAGAAGCACGTACACAAGCCATGATGCAGATCAAGGATATCGTGGACGAAGCCAAACTGACAGCTACTAAGGAAGCTAAAAAGATCGTTATCCAAACGATACAGCGCACCGCCACGGAGAGTGCTATTGAAAATACGGTATCGATTTTTAATATCGAGAATGATGAGATCAAGGGCCGTATCATTGGTCGCGAGGGTAGAAATATCCGTGCACTGGAAGCAGCTACCGGTATCGAGATCATTGTGGATGATACCCCTGAAGCGATCATCCTTTCGGGCTTCGATCCGGTAAGGCGCGAGATCGCCCGTTTGGCGATGCACCGCCTGGTAACTGATGGACGTATCCACCCGGCACGTATTGAAGAGGTGGTTGCCAAAACCAAAAAACAGATAGAAGAAGAGATAGTAGAGATAGGCGAGCGCACCGTGATCGACCTCGGTATCCATGGTTTGCACCCGGAATTGATCCGTATGGTGGGCCGTATGCGTTACCGCTCATCTTACGGGCAAAACTTGTTGCAGCACTCGCGTGAGGTAGCCAATTTCTGCGCTACCATGGCTGCCGAATTGGGCCTGAATGTTAAGATGGCCAAGCGTGCAGGTTTATTGCACGATATTGGCAAGGTGCCTGACGACAATCCTGAGTTGCCACACGCTATTTTGGGTATGCAGCTCGCTGAAAAATATAAAGAGCACCCCGAAGTTTGCAACGCTATAGGCGCCCACCATGACGAGATCGAGATGACCTCGATGCTGTCGCCGATCATACAGGCCTGCGACGCCATATCGGGCGCACGCCCAGGCGCACGCCGCGAAGTGGTGGAAAGCTATATCAAGCGTTTAAAAGAACTGGAAAGCCTGGCGCTGTCCTATCCGGGCGTTGAAAAGACGTTCGCTATACAGGCTGGCCGCGAATTGCGCGTAGTGGTTGAAAGCGAAAAGATATCGGATGCGCAATCGGAAGTTTTGGCTGCGGATATATCCAACCGTATCCAAACCGAAATGACGTATCCCGGCCAGATCAAGGTAACCGTGATCAGGGAAACCCGGTCGGTTGCGTTTGCGAAATAAAATTAAACCCGATTGTCATTTCGACGAGGTACGAGGAGAAATCTTATACGCTAAGCATAGTTCGCTTGCATGGAGTATAAGATTTCAATCTATCGTTTGAAATGACATTATTTATAAGTCATAGTGGCTAATAACAAGAAAACGAAAACTATTACTATAACGCCTAAGGCGCCGCAGCGCCCTATAGATGTTTTGTTCGATCAATATTCTGAAAACCACCAGAACCCAACCAATAAACTGATCCACTGGATATGCGTGCCGCTGATCGTTTTCAGTTTAGTGGGCCTGGTTTGGGCCATTCCTTTTCCGTACCTGAAATTTCTTGGTTCCTATAACGGCTATTTCAATTGGGCCTCGTTCCTTATCGCTTTCGCTATCTACTATTATTATAAGCTTTCGCCGATACTCTCCTACGTCATGCTGCTGGCAGTGATGCTGTTTGTTTACCTCATCACTCTGCTCACTGGCTGGCAGCACAACGGCGGGCTTGCTTTATGGGAGGTATGCGGGGCGATATTCGTAATAGCCTGGATAGGCCAGTTTATCGGTCATAAAATAGAAGGGGAAAAGCCATCATTTCTCACCGACCTGAAATTCCTGCTCATCGGGCCGATATGGCTGCTGCATTTTATCTTTAAAAGATTTTCATTGCGTTATTAAATCAAAGGAGGCTCCGATGGAGCCCCGAATATTTTTTGCTCCGGCGCTATAAACAGGATACTCCTTCGGAGTTTATAAATAAGCTGAGCTCCGGGAGGAGCTTCCTGTTTATAGACGATTCCCAAAAATTAATTAAAGGCTCCATCGGAGCCTCCTCAATTCAAATACTATTGATCACAATGATCTCGATCGCATCGGTCACATTTTTGCACTTTTTTGCTGAAGCTTCTAGTGAATAGAGGATGTCCCTGTGCTTGATTAGGGTAAAGGCGTCCTTTTCATTTGCGAACAAGTCGGCCAGGGCGTGGTTATAAATATCATCCGACCGGTGTTCGTATTCTTTTACCAGCCTGCAGGAAGTCAGCATAGATTCGGTGTCATCAATTTTTCTTAAAGAGCAAATCAGCTTTTGGAGTTCGGAACACGACTGTTTGATATATCCGGCTAAATCGCCTATCGCAGGCGTGAAACGATCAATATTATATAGCTGCATCCTTCCCGCCGCTTCATGGACATTATCGGCAACATCATCAATGGTCGAGGCCAGTATATGGATATCCTTGCGGTTAAAGGGCGTAAAGAAAACCTTATCGAGTCCGAGATAGACTTTGTGCGTAATATAGTCCCCTGCTTCTTCCAGGGCGTTGATCTGGCGGTAAAGCAATTCGCGCTCCTCGACAGACGGCGTAACAATGACGTTTGAAAGCAATTCGGACATGCGGACAATATTCCTGCCGGCCTGGTTGAATAGATCGTAGAATAGAGCCCGGTGAGAAAAAAAGTCACGAAATAGGTTACGCATGGCCCTGATTTAGAAGGGCTAAAAGTATTCCGGCTATATTAAGCTAATATTAAACCCGCATGATGATTTTTTTTGTCGCGGCTCTTTTATTGACAATTGTTAGCTAAAATAACAAGTGATTGATAATCAGCGAGGTAATCCACTTAACTAATAATTAGCAGATTTAACCAGGCCCTGTTATAGGCTATTACTGCCTTTAATGTTCTCCTAAAGTTACCAAATGTTAATCATGTCTTAACATTGGGGTAATACTGCATGCGCACCTTTGAACCGAAATTTAATTTAACCTCACCCAAACATGAAAAGACTATTTACCAATCTCGCATGTACTGGCTTGTTCGCAGCGCTGGTTTTAACAGCCGCCAGCAGCAGTGCGCAAACTTACGCTTCTACCGAACCGGCAAAGAAAGCGGTTTCTAAAGAAGATCCCGGCAACACAACTACAACAACTACCGCCGCTCCAAAAGCAGCTGAAGACACTTCGTGGAAACCACAAAGAAGACTATGGGGCTACACCTTTGGCGATTTCTACTATAACGCTCACGCTGATGCAACAAACAGGGGCCCGGAATCTATGTACAATGGTGTACCTACTTACCGCAACGCTTTCCAGTTCCGTCGTTTGTACTTAGGGTACGATTATGATATAACAAAGAAATTTAAGGCCGAAGTATTATTGGCATCAGAGCCTAACGCAAATACCGGCGTAAACGGTGCAACTTCTATCCAAAACGGTGACAACCTGGTCGATAATAAAATGGCCTTCTGGATCAAAAATTTTAATATCCGTGTAAGAGACCTTTGGACCGGCACAGACTTTGTTATAGGTGAATTAAGCACACCAGGCTTTGCATTGAATGAGCCAGGAACGAACGGCCCGGTCAGCCTTTCAGAAAGTACCTGGGCGTATCGTTCAATCGAAAAGACCATCACCGACTTCCACAAAAATAACTCATATGACGTTGGCGCCGCTTTACAGGGAACCTTCGATCCTTCAACTAAGAACTTTGGTTATGTGTTAATGGTAGGTAATAACACCACTGCCAGTTTGTTATCAGCGGCTAATCCCAATACCGGCTTTTACAAAATAATTTATACCGACGTATGGGGTAAGTTCTTCAACCAGCACCTATATGTGGATTTATATTTTGACGATGCGAAAACTGCGCCTGCTACAGCTGCTATCGGCGGTCAGTCACATAGCATAAAGAAGATATTTGCCTCTTATGTTAGCAAAAAGATCAGCGTTGGTGTTGAAGCCTATACACAAAGCTTTACCCAGGGTGTAGAGAATACTACCACCCATGCTGCTGAAGATGCTACCGCCCAGGGCCTTTCCATATGGGTAAGAGGCGCAATCACAAAGAACCTTAACTTTTATGCAAAACGTGACGGTTACAATCCTAATAATGATTTTATCACCGCCGATTCTTATACGGTTAATACAAACTACGGAGCATACAACCCAACTGTTAAAGAAACGTTCTACACCGCTGGTTTGGATTTTAACCCAACCAAGAATGTTCACTTTATGCCCAACTTCTGGTTAATTGATTATAAGGATCAACGCGATGCGTCGACTACAGGCTATGTTACCCCTGATCATAACCTGGTTTATAGATTTACATTCTATTACACTTTCGGTAAATAACAAAATCAGCTAAGTAAAAACACAAAAAGATGAAAATAAATAAAAATTTGAAGCTGGCGATTGTTGCTTTAGCGACATCGTTCATAGGCCTATCGGCAAATGCCCAGGACAATACTTTGCTGGGTGCGGGAAGTACATTCGTATACCCCTTGTTCTCAAAGATATTCTCGCAATATAAAGCGTCTAAGGTTAATTATCAATCAATTGGTTCTGGTGGCGGCATATTGCAGTTAACTAACAAAACAGTTGATTTTGGTGATTCAGATGCTCCTTTGAATGCGGATCAAACTGCCAAAATGGGCGCCGCTGTTCTGCATATCCCGATGACATCGGGCGCTGTAGTTGTTACCTATAACGTGCCGGGGGTTTCTGCACATTTAAATTTGAGCGGCAAAGATCTTGCCGATATTTACCTGGGCAAAATAACCAACTGGAACAGCCCCGAAATTAAAGATGCTAACAAAGGAGTCAATATTCCGGACATGCCAATCGTTGTGATCCATCGTTCTGACGGTAGTGGTACATCATTCATCTTTACCGATTATCTTACTAAAGTAAACCCCGAGTGGGCAAAGAAGGTTGGTAAAGCAGCTGCGGTCAACTGGCCGGCCGGTTTAGGCGCCAAAGGCAGTGAAGGTGTTTCCGGTTTAGTAAAACAGACTCCGGGTGGCATAACTTATGTCGAACTGGCTTATGCAAAGCAAAACAACATGGTTTATGCCAATATCCAAAACAAAAGCGGTAAGTACATTGCGCCCACTATTGAAGCAACAACCCTTGCCGCGAATGTTGCCATCCCGGCTGATTCAAAAGTATCGTTCACCGATACCGACAACCCTAAAGGCTATCCAATCGCAGGCTTCACCTGGGCTATGATCTACAAAGAGCAAAACTATGGCGGCCGTTCAAAAGCACGGGCTACTGAGTTATTGAAACTGCTTTGGTATAATATACACCAGGGACAGGCTCAATGCGCCCCTCTGAATTATGCACCGCTTTCAAAAGCCGCTGTTAAGGTTGCTGAAAATATTTTGAAATCAGCCACTTACCAGGGTAAGCCAATATTATAATTGTAGCTGAAAGCAGAAGGCCGAAAGCAGAAAGACAAAGCTGAAAGCAATAGTAAATGCTTTAAGCTTTAGGCTTTCTGCTTTTAGCTAAATATAGCTTTCTGCTTTTGCTTCTTAGCCCGGAGCACAAACAAAAAGTTAATAAAATCTATTTAAGATGAGTATCTCCATCCCACAAAACCGCCAACTGATGAAGGGAATGCAGGCTGGTGCCACCAGAAAGAAGAGCGTAGTACTGGGTGTTATATTAGCGCTTATATTCGGCCCGCTTGGGTTGTTTTATGCCTCCGTATTCGGGGGCGTATTTATGACCATTCTCGGTATATTGGTCTATTTATTCTCAATAGCCTTTAATTCTGTCCTGGTATTAAAGTTCGGATTAGGAGCGGTTGTCGGTCTCAGTCTTATATGGGCCGTTATCGCGGTAAATAATGCTAACCAGGGTTATTATTTCCAGCAGTTTAAATGGGAAATTGTATTCAGGCGCTGGCTTAAGGTATTGAGCGTTGTTTTGCTCCTGCTGGTTACCGGTATTTTCATCACGCTGGTGATCGATTCTATACCGTCTATCAAGTCGCTTGGCATAGGGTTTTTATGGGGAAAGGTTTGGGATCCCGTAGCCAATATCTATGGCGCTTATCCATTCCTGATCGGTACGTTGCTTACCTCGTTCATCGCACTTATCATTTCCATACCTTTTTCCTATGCCATCGCGATCTATTTGGGCGAGTACAATCCCAAAGGCTGGCTTTCCAACTTGCTGAAAGACGTCATCGACCTCATCGCCGCCGTTCCATCGGTAATTTATGGCTTCTGGGGATTGTCGGTATTGGTGCCCATCATCCGGAATGTCGAGCTCAAATGGCACATAGCGCCTTATGGTATCGGTGTTCTGACCTCATCACTCATTCTCGCGATAATGATCATCCCATACGGTGCTTCACTGGGCATCACCATGATCCGCATGACGCCGTCACCTTTGAAGGAGGGGGCCTATGCTCTTGGCGCGACGAGATTTGAGGTTATCCGCAAGGTCATCATGCCATATACCCGTTCAGGTTTGTTTGCAGGCACCCTTTTGTCCCTGGGCCGCGCCCTTGGCGAAACAATGGCCGTTACCATGGTTATCGGTAATACCAGCGCTATCGCGCATACGTTCAAAGACCTGATCTTTGGCCCCAGCAACACGATGGCCAGCGTTATTGCCAATGAATTGATTGAAGCGGATCATACCCTGTACCTGTCGGCGCTGATCGAACTGGGCCTGGTACTGTTCTGTGTAACGGTAGTGATCAACATAATCGGTAAAAGAATAGTTTCAAGATTTACTAACGATTAATCTCATGGAAGCAAAAATTGGATTCAGAACCGCCGCGAGCTTGATCTTTAAAGGCATAATTATTTTCTTTGCGTTCCTCATCGCGATACCCCTGATCGTTATATTGTTTTATATCATCAAGCAGGGTATAACGCAGGTGAACTGGACGTTTTTAACGCACACGCCCGCACCTGTGGGCGAACATGGCGGCGGTGTTCTTAATGCGCTTGTCGGCAGTTTTATCCTTGTGCTGATGTCGTCGGTTATTGCTATACCTGTCGGAATGATGGCGGGTATATACCTGAGCGAAAACCCCAAAACCAAACTGGCTTATTATGCCGGTCTTTGTGTAGATATCCTGCAGGGTGTACCTTCCATCGTAATGGGTATCGTTGTATACTTCTGGATCGTAAAGCCGTTGGGTACTTTCTCGGCCATATCGGGTAGTGTCGCCCTGGCCATTATGATGCTGCCCATCATTATTCGTTCGACTGAACAAACCCTCAAGATGTTGCCGGATTCATTGAAGGAAGCCGCGCTGTCGCTGGGGGTTCCTTATCATAAAGTTATTTTGAAGGTGATCGTCCCCTGTGGTTTTGCCGGTATTTTATCGGGCATTACTTTGTCTATCGCCCGTGTGATAGGCGAAACAGCGCCGCTATTATTCACCGCTTTTGGTAACTCATATGTATCCGCGCATATTGCCCGGCCGATGGAAAGCCTGCCGCACCTCATCTTCACCTATGCCACCAGCCCGTATGACGACTGGCACAACCTGGCATGGGGAGCCTCTTTTATCCTGTTAATGTTCGTTTTGGTATTAAACATCGTCACAAAAGTGATCACAAGAAAATGGAAAGTACAATTGTAAGCGCTGAAAATATAAATGCTTATTATGGTGATAATCACGCTATCAAAAATGTGAATATCAAAATAAACCGGAACGAGGTCGTCGCGATGATGGGCCCTTCGGGTTGCGGCAAAACAACCTTTTTGCGCTGTATAAACCGTATGCACGAGCTTATCCCTAATGCAAGGGCCGAGGGGGTAATGAAATTGGATGGGGAAGACGTATATAAAATGAACGCAATTTATGTCCGCAGCAAAATAGGAATGGTTTTCCAGCGTCCGAATCCGTTTCCGAACCTAAGTATATACGAAAACGTGATTGCAGGATATCTCCTTAATGGCATCAGAATCCCGAAGGCCGAAAAAGACGTTATCGTTGAAAAGTCGCTTACCAGCGCCGCGTTATGGAAGGAAGTGAAAGACTCATTGCACAAAAAAGGCACTTTCCTTTCGGGCGGGCAGCAGCAGCGCCTATGTATAGCGCGTGCCATTGCCATGAAACCGGAGGTGATCCTGTTCGACGAGCCAACATCTGCGCTTGACCCTATCTCTACCTCGAGTGTCGAAGCCCTGTTTCACGAACTGAAAGCAAATTATACGCTGATCATCGTAACACACAATATGCAGCAGGCTGCCCGTGTGAGCGACAGAACGGCTTTCTTTTATTTAGGCGAACTGGTTGAGTTTGATGATACGAAAATGATGTTCACCAACCCAAAGGATCAGCGCACCCAAAATTATATTACCGGCAGGTTTAGCTAATTATGATAAATAGGATTTAGAGTTTTTTATTTAGAATTTAGAACATGACACCAATAGAAACCGAAATAATCGCACTTAAAAAGGAGTTGGTCAATATGTGGATGCTGGTGCAATCGCAATTGAACAAGGCAAAGGACGCTATGACGAACTTTGACAAGGACCTTGCGCGCGAAGTTTTAGTAAAAGAGAAACGGGTAAACTCGTTCGAACTTAAAATAGACCGTGATTGCGAAAACATTTTCGCGCTGCATTGCCCGGTGGCTATCGATCTGCGTTTTTTGCTGGCCGCTTTAAAGATCAATACCAACCTGGAACGCATAGGCGATATAGCGGCCGGTGTTGCTAAATATGTTATAGAATCGCCGGTAAACTTTGACCCGGCAGCGCTTGAAAGCACCTCTATCCTGCATATGTATGAAGAGGCGATCAACATATTGACTGATACCCGCAACGCGTTCGAAAACGAAGATACCGCCCTTGCCCGCAGTATTTTTAAAAGGGACGAGGTTTTGGATGTGATCAACAGGAACGCCACGACTACTATCGGGGAATTGATAAAAGCTGATATCTCGGGCCTCAATGAAGCCTTATTCATGCTGTCCATTATCCGCAAGCTGGAACGTATCGGCGATCAGTCGAAAAACATTGCCGAGGAGATCATATTCTACGTGGAAGCCAAAATATTGAAACACTCCGGCGCATCAAAAAAGCAATAGCGACTTAAATAGGTTGATTGAGTTGAATAAGTTAAGTGGTTGATTGAGTTCAAATGCCAACTTAATCTAACTCATTCAACCTAATGCAACTTAATCAACTACCTAAAGGTTCTTCCCCAGCTTCTCCAAAATATCCTGCGGTACTTTCTGAAGATCAAGAACAAGGAATCCATCCAGGCAATCCGCAAATTTTGGATCGATATTAAAGCAAATGATCTTGGCATTGAGCGCGATATATTGACGAAGCAAAACGGGCACTTTCATGGTACCGTGCTCTACTTCCGATATCAGGTTATCCAAGCCCTTAAAACTGTCTTCACCGGCCATCAGCAGGTCGGTATCGATACTCGAAAAATCAACCTTGAATTTTTTACGCGGCCGCACATATTGCGCCATTTCATCATCGAAATGATTGCGGTTGATATAATCGACAATAAGTGATTTTGAGAATTTTGAAAAAGTATTGCTGATGCTCACCGGGCCGATCAGGTAGCGGTAGCGCGGGTTATCGATCAGGTATTTCAAAATGCCTTTCCAAAGCAGGAACAGCGGCAGCGGCTTTTGCTGGTATTCCTTACGGATAAAGGAACGTCCCAACTCGAGGCTTTTCCTGAGCACAGGCATAAACTGTTCTTTGATCTTAAACAGCTCGGTAATATAGAAGCCCTTCTTACCCATGCTGTAAAATATCTCATCGCCAAGGCCTATGCGGTAAGCGCCAACTACGCGTTTTGCTTCGGTATCCCATATAAAAAGGTGATGATAGTAGATATCATACTCGTCCAGGTCGGTGCTTTTATTGGTGCCTTCCCCAATCTCCCGGAAAGTGAGTTCGCGCAGCCTGCCTATCTCGCGGATAATATTGGGTATGGTTGAGGTCGGCGCTATAAATACCTCGTAGTTTTTTTCAACCCAAACGCGATAACTATCACGCAGAGCTATCACATCTTTTTCCAGCAGAGCAGTGCTGACCTCAGGTACAATTTCAGCCGGTTCCTTACGTATCTTAAACAAATTGCGCGGGTTAAATATCTTTTTTTCCTCGTCCAGGCCGGTACCCAGCGCATAGGTTTTAGCACGCAGGAAATTGAGTAGCTGCGAGGTGTTACTGTATTCTGGTATATCTTCTACGTTGATCGGTTTGCCTATACGCAGCCTGATGGTGTGGCCCTGCTTGTTAAAAAGCTCCGACGGTAGCTTTGCGGTTCGCAATGCAGGGTGGATCATGCTCAGCAGGTTGAAAAGCAAACCATTATTGCCGTGAAAGTATATAGGCACAACTGGCACTTTGGCTTTGGCGATCAGTTTGCCTACTACCGGGTGCCACATGCGGTCGGTCACCTGTTGCGTATCAGCCCTGAAAGTCGACACCTCGCCCGCAGGAAATATCCCAATAGGGGTGCCATTTGCAAGCAGCTCCATGGTGTTCTTCAGCCCACTGATGCTGGAGGAATGTTCGATATTTTCAAAGGGATTCACCGCTACAAAATAATCGGCGAGATTGGGTATTTTTTTAAGCAGGAAATTAGCCATGATCTTGGCATCGGGCCTTACCATGCACAATATTTTCAATAGCACCATACCTTCGATGCCCCCGTAAGGGTGGTTGGCAATTGCGATAAAACTCCCGGTTTCGGGGATGTTTTTGAGTTCACGTTCATCAAACTCGATCTCGACACCGCAGCCTTTCAGAATAGCATCAACAAAGTCGGGCCCTTGTTTGGGTTGGGCCTCGGCAAATAGTTTGTTTACCTGGTTTATCTTCATCACCTCCATCAGCAGCGCCGCCAGGCCGGGCATTTTAAGCTTATCGAGCTTGGTTGCTTTTGCAAATTCTTCGGTGGTTATGATCTTCATTTAGCCTGTTTAAATGGTTTTCAGGTTTGAGTAATAAATATCCTAAATTTTAATTTAATTTACAGTCGGCAAACGCTTTCAAATGATATCACGCATCAAAAATTACCTGTCTGTATCAAAAAAAGAATGGAACGGTATGGTTGTGCTGGTGATATTGATCTTACTGGTGCTTGCCGCTCCATACGTTTTCCAACTATTCCGCAAAGATACGACAATAAACCCCAATGAATTGGATAAAGCGCTGGCCGCCCTTGGCCAGGCAAAACCGTCAACAGCCAGCGGGATCGTCTATAAAAAAGCCGCACCAGGCGTCATTATCGAATTGAATACCGCCGATTCGGCAAAGCTAATGGAGTTGAAAGGAATAGGCCCCTCATTTGCCCGCCGTATCATTGCCTACCGCGACAGGCTGGGAGGATTTGTCCGAAAAGATCAATTGAAAGAAGTATTTGAGCTGGATTCGGAGAAATATGCCGGGATGCAAGCCCAGGTTTCGATCGATTCGTCGCTTATTAAAAAGATTCACATCAATACCGTTACCTTTGAGCAACTCAGCCGCTTTCCGTATTTGAGCTACAAACAGATGAATGCGATCATCCAATTTCGCCAGCAGCACGGTGAATACGAATCGCCGGCCGATCTGAAGAATATAGCCATTATGGACGACGCGACCTTAGAAAAGATAAAACCCTATATAACGTTCAAATGATAGAGCAGCAGATCAAGGCGGCCATACGCGATATACCCGATTTCCCTAAACCGGGCATAGTTTTCAAGGACATTACCCCTATACTGAAGGACCCGGTTTTGTGCGATAATATATTGGAGGCCTTCGTTCAGAAGCTCAAGCATACCCGGATAGACGTGATAGCCGGCATAGAGAGTCGCGGATTTTTGTTTGGTCTGTCATTAGCTTGCAAATTGGGTGTGCCTTTTATACCGGTTCGTAAAGCCGGCAAATTGCCCTTTACCATCCGGCAGAAAGCCTATAAACTGGAATACGGGGAAGCGGTTATCGAGATGCATATCGACGCGTTTGAACCCGGTCAGCATATTTTAATACATGACGACCTGCTGGCTACCGGTGGCACAGTGGCTGCTGCCAGTGAACTGATATACGAAATGGGCGGTACCATAGCCGGTTTTGCTTTTATAGTCGGGCTGGGATTTTTAGACGGCAAGGAACGTATCAAACACATCAGCGATAATATTATCATCCTGGCAGACTATTAATATTATACCTCTGGAAAACCAGGCAGAAATTTTTGATCCGTTATTTTGAAATCAAATAGTTATCGATAGCTTTATATTAGATTTCGATACCCCTCATCAATAACTAATTGGATATTTTTTATGGTGATTAGCCTGTTTATTACACCGGAGTGCTGCAGCAGGTTGTTAAGTTTGATTTTTTTTGACCAGGAGAAATTTTAACAGCAATATTCCACCACTTTAAACTTTCAGTTATGAAAAAAAATGATCAGTCCGGTTCAAATGAGCGCCGCAGCTTTTTAAAGCAAATTGCTACGGGCGCTGCGGTGTTAGGCACCGGTATTCTTGCCGCACCTTTGGCGGCTTCGGCAGCGATGATTCCTTCAACCGATACCTCTGATGCCGATGAATGGTTCAATAAGATAAAAGGCAAACACCGGATGGTGTTTGATGTGACACAACCTCATGAAATAATGCCTTTTGCGTGGCCGAAGGTTTTTTTGATGACCAATGCGGCTACAGGCTCACCAGCCGGAGATTCCACGGCGGTAGTAATATTCAGGCACAACGCTATTCCCTATGCGATGAACAATGATCTTTGGGCAAAGTATAAATTTGGCGAGATGTTTAAAATTAATGATGCTGAAAACAAAGGGCCCGCTACTGCTAACCCGTTTTGGCAACCCAGGGAAGGGACATATAAGGCTCCGGGTTTAGGCGTGGTCAAGATCGGCATAAATGAGTTACAGGACGACGGCGTGCTTTTTGGCGCGTGTGACATCGCGCTGACCGTTTATAGCGCCGTAGTGGCTATGGGATCGAAGGCTGACCCGGCAGCGATTAAGAAAGAGTGGGTCGCCGGTTTACTGCCGGGGGTACAACTGATGCCATCGGGCGTATGGGCTGTTGGCCGCGCACAGGAACACGGATGCAGCTACTGCTTTGCGGGGTAAACAGTGATTGAAATCAGTAAGCCGGAAAACATATTGGGATAGCTCAGGTTATTTCAACAATTTCCGGCTTACCCGTTTATGCTCATCATATGGTCCGAAAAACAGATTCTATTTTTGTTGCGCTTATCCTTTTGATGATGTTAGTCTTTGCCGCATGCCTGGAGGAAAATAAAGATGTCGCTAAAGACACTCGAACCTCAACTGCCGCCGGCCCCAAATGGATAATTCCCGATACCGCCACGCTGCCAAATACCGAAGATAGCCGGCTTATAAAATACGGACGGTTGCTGGTGGTCAATACCTCCTATTACTTTGGCCCTAAAGGCGTCATAGCCCATAAAAGCAATGGCATGAACTGTCAGAATTGTCATCTTAACGCCGGCACCAAACTATTTGGTAATAATTTTTCATTAGCAGCGACCGGTTACCCCAGGTTTAAGGATAGGAGCGGTACCGTCGAAACGATCATAAAAAAGATAGAAGACTGTTTTGAACGGAGCCTTAACGGGGAAGAAATCGATAGTAACAGCCGTGAAATGAAGGCCTTCGTGGCTTACCTGGAATGGATGGGGAAAAACGTAACAAAAGGGGTAGCGCCTTTAGGTTCGGGTATTGAAGAGCCGCCGTTTTTAACGCGCTCTGCAGATTCGGCAAAGGGTCGGGTGATCTTTGTATCCAGGTGCCAGGTTTGCCATGGTAAGGACGGGCAAGGTCGCTTTAACCCTGCACGAACGGGATACACCTATCCGCCGCTGTGGGGCGAACATAGCTATAATATAGGTGCAAGCCTATACCGCGTTTCAAAGTTTGCCGGGTTTGCCCGCAACAACATGCCTTTCGGCGCCAGTTATAAAAACCGTAAGCTAACCGACGACGAAGCCTGGGATATAGCCGCTTTTGTGAACTCGCAGCCGCACCCGTTTAAAGACGTCAGCGCCGACTGGCCGAAGCTCAGCAGCAAACCTTATGATCAGCCTTTTGGTCCTTATGCCGATACGCTATTTTCGGCAAACCAGCGTAAATACGGGCCATTTGAACCGATAAAGAAGTATTATGCCGCATTAGGCAAAAAGAAATAAGCCGATGTCCCGCTTGTCCTGCTATTTCAGAGCCCGCTGACAGACGTGACAAGCCGACTATATATCATTTGGGGCGCGAGCCTTCAACAATCCAGTCTTTAAATTCTAAGATCTCCAGTAATTCAGTTACCATATCTGAACATTCTTTGTGGAACTGGTCGCAGCAACACTTAATAGAAACAGTATCCTCTTTTATTTCAACTACGGCCTTAACATTATGTTCGTTACAAACGGTATTGTCTAAGACTATTTTAAGGGCATTAAGCAAGGGCAAATTCATAACGCGTCGGCTTCTTATGGTAAATTAAAGATATTGAAATGAATTGACTTTTCTCAACAAGCATTTCTCACAATTTTTATTAAATGATCTGGCTCCAAAAGGCTCATTTAGAGGCGCTTTCCGCGGCAGCGGCCGTCCGGGTTGTCACGGCATCTCGGAAGCCTGCTGACTGGAGGGACGGTAGTGGCAAACCGCAAATGGCTTATAAATCTACTTTATAGCAAGCCGGTTTGGCTATGATTATGAACCATCAACTATACACTCAATTGGCCTTACTTCAGCACCACCGTCACACTCTGCGTGGTATGTGCACTGAAATAGCCTAAGGTAGTCGGCGTGATATTGGTCGGCGGATTCGCCGGGGCCACCTGCCCGCCGGGATTATTGGCCTGTTGCTGCGCAAGCGTGTACCAATACTTATAGATCGGCTTATCAATGCATTGCATTTCAACGGTTACGGTGTCCTTTGCGTAAATCTTAATGTCATTCTGCTGCAGGTCTAAATTGACATATTTGCCGTCTATAAATTCATCGTCAAAGGCAAAAATACTTTTCACCTGCACCTTGTTCACATACATCACAAAGCGATATTGATTTGGTGTGCCCGGTGTATCCTGGAAATGTACCGTAATTACTTTTTCGCCGCTGCTTGCGTCAAAGTAATTGGGTTTTGCCGATATGGAATCCAGCTGCAGAGCGCCTGGCATGGTTGAACTGGCCGTATAGGTTTTGCCGCCGGTAATAACCGACAGCGTATAATTGTTACCGGATACCCCGGCTGCGGTAGCTATTGAGTAAGTGCCCAGCGGACCTTCGGTTAAAGGATATTGGTGCCCCTTATCGTCTTTAATAAAGACGGTTGCCCCTGTAACAGCGGGGTAGACGTTGGTGGTAGTGAAAGGCACATTACGGCTTAGCGTTACGGATTGCGCACCGGGTACATTGGTAATATTGCCCTCAATAACTAGTTCGCCGCTTACGTTGCCAAGATCAAGGTTGATGACCTTTTTGCAGGAGGAAAACATGAACACGCTGAGCAGAACGATGAAATAATATTTAATGCCGGTTGTTCTCATGCTCATCAAAATTTAAAGTTCCACGTAATAGACGGTATCCGCGTAGCAAAAATGCTGATCTCCTGGGCCTCGGTCGTATTCGGCACTGTCTTGCTATCCTGGAAATTGATAATGTAAGGGTTACGGTGCGCGTAAACATTATAGATACCAAATGTCCAGCTCGAATGATACTTTTTATGCTGCTTACCTTCAAGCGTGGCGCCTATATCCAGCCTGTTTGTCGACGGCATCCGGTAGCCGTTTCGCTCCGAATAGGAGAACGTAGTCAGCCCGCCGATGTTGTATTTCCCGGAAGGGAAGGTAACCGCGTTACCGGTACTGTAAACAAAATCGCTCGAAAAGCTCCATCGCTCGTTCAGTTTATAGATTCCTACAACTGAAATATCATGTGTCCTGTCCTGCGTTGCCGGGAAGTACTTACCGTTATTGATGGCCGTAAACTTATCTTCGGTTTTCGAAAGCGTATAGCCTATCCAGCCGTTAAAACGCCCGTATTTCTTTTTGAGGAAGAATTCAATCCCGTAAGCTCTGCCGGAGCCATAAACCAATTGCGATTCCACATCCTGGTTCACCAGCAATTGCGCGCCATCTTTATAGTCTATCTGGTTTTGCAGCCATTTATAGTAGATCTCCGTCGAAAACTCGAAAACGTTATCCGCAAAGTTCCTGAACCAGCCTGTGGACACCTGGTCGGCAATTTCGGGTTTCACATTGTTACTGCTCATCACATAAAGGTCAGTAGGGGTATTGCTGGTCGAATTACTGAGCAGGTGTATATTTTGCGTATTGCGGTTGTAGGAAAATTTGATCGAGTTTTTCTCATCGAGCATATAGCTTCCCGAAAAGCGGGGCTCGAGGTTGATATAGCTCTTTACAGGTTGCCCAGAAGCGTAGGTGGTAGATATTGTTGTATTTCCCTGCGCATCGTATGTCTTAAAAGTGCCCGGCCCCAATAGGAACAGACCGCTCATCCGCAAGCCATATAAAAATGTTAAACTGTTGCTGGCTTTCCATTCGTCACTAACGTAAATGGCGTTTTCAAAACCATAACGTTTTTCGGTATGAACACTATTAAAGCTGGACGATTGATCCGCCGTGATATCGCCCGGAGAAATATCATGGTGTAAAATATTGAACCCGAATTTCAGCATATGGTTATCGCCCATAGAGTAGGACAGATCCTCTTTAACGTTGAGGTCGGTTATTTGGGAGGTCGCCTTAAACGTGGCATTGCTCAGGAAGCTGCTGATGGCATAATTGTAGTTGCTGAACACTAACGAGGTGTTCGAGAAAAGCCTGTCGTTAAACAGGTGGTTGAACCGGACGGTGCCTGTCGAATTGCCCCAATCGGTGCCGAACGTATTTTTTAAAGCCAAAACGTCCTTCCCGAAATACCCGGAGATATAAATGGCGTTCTTATCGTCAAAATGATAATTGGCCTTGGCATTCAGATCATAAAAATAGATCGAGCTGCCTCTCACAGTTGAATCGGAAGCGAAATTGAGGAAAAGATCAATATAAGTACGCCGCGCGCTAATCATGAACGAGCCTTTGTCTTTCACAATGGGCCCTTCTACTTTAATGCGCGAGGAGATCAGGCCCAAACCACCCTGTACGGTATAGTCCTTGTTATTACCTTCATTCATCTTGATATCGAGTACCGATGAAAGCCGTCCGCCAAATTCCGCCGGCATGCCCCCTTTATATAAGGTCACATCCTTTACCGCATCAGAATTGAAGGTCGAGAAGAAGCCAAAAAAATGCGAGGCGTTATAAACCGTGGCCTCATCCAGCAGGATCAGGTTTTGATCCGAAGCGCCGCCGCGCACATAAAAGCCAGTATTACCTTCGCCGCTTGATTTTACACCGGGCAGCAGAGAAAGCGTTTTCAAAATATCTTTTTCGCCGAGCAATACAGGCACCTGGTTGACCTGCGACATATTGAGCTTTTCGGCACCCATTTGCGGCGAGGCGATATTGTCATTGTTCGGCCTGTCCGCGCTGATCACCACTTCCTTCAGGCTGTTGTTTAGCGGCATTAGAATATTTATCTTTTGATCCTTGTGCAGCGAAATATGCTGTTCAACAGGCTGGTACCCGGTATAAGTGAACGTCAGCGTATACTCACCTTCCGGGATGAACATCGAATAGAAGCCATAGCCATTGGTGATGGTGCCGCTTTGCGGCAGCTCTTTAATGCGGATGGTGGCGCCTATCAGGGTTTCGCCTGTCAACTGGTCCTTTACCGTACCGCTGATGGTGTATTTTTTTTGGCCGAAACAAGCAATGGAAAGGAGCAGCAGGATAGAAGATAGTAACGCTTTGGCCATTATAAATATTTGGCGCTAAAATAGATTTATTAGCACTATTAATGGTCAAAAAGTTTGTAAAACCGGGTTGTTTAGCTCAGAAGCTGGGGCAGGCCTGATTTTGGAGACTTTTTTATTCCTTTGGCCCGTTACTGTTTTAATGGCTTTATTGTTGCCATCATTGGTCCACCCCGGCGAATTGAAAAGAAAATTGACACAATCGCGCAGGGAGCGCGCCCTTTTAAGATCGCTGATCAGGTTGCCCCATTCGGAAAATTCCAGCACAAAAGGGTTATGCGAATTGATGTTTTTGGTAAGTCCGTATACCGGCCTGTAGGTTTCCGCACAGAAAGTACCGAATAGCCGGTCCCAAATGATCAGTGTGCCGCCAATGTTTTTATCTAAATGTATGGCATCGGTTCCATGATGCACCCGATGATGCGAGGGAGTATTGAAGAAAGCTTCAAACCATTTAGGCAGCTTTTTAATTTTTTCGGTGTGCAGCCACAATTGATAAACGGTACTGGCTGCTTTCATTGTAACGATCATAGCCGGAGATAATCCTAACAGGGGCATCCAGCCCCAGAATAAGAAGTTCCCGGTCAGGTGGCTGGTCCAGGGCAGTCTCAATGCCGTGGTAAGCGTATAGGTTTGAGGGGAATGGTGAACTATATGCGATGCCCAGAAAAATCTTACTTTGTGGCCGCAGCGGTGAAACCAGTAATAGGAAAGATCGTCGGCAAAAAAGCAAATTATCCAGGCCCACCATCCGCTTTCGATAGTAAAAAACCGGAAATGGTAGACCCATGTATAAAACAAAATGTTGATGCCCTTGGTCGAAGTAGCCACAAAAATGGCCACTATCCCGATGAACAGGCTGGCGAACATGTCTTTTTTGCCTTTGCCGAAATGGTTTTCTTTTACCAGTTCAATGCTTTCGGCAACTACAAGAACTGCCAGGCCCGGGAGTGAATAATAAAGTGCGCTGTAATCGAATTCCATGACGGAGTTTTTAGGTTGTTTTATAACCAAACTTAGATTCATAAACACCTTGTTTAAAATGGATATTTGAATGGGGAAGCAGCCTTTCGGCATTTCTCGCTTATTAGGAGACCGACACGATCTGGGTGTATTATTATTTACTTTTCGCGGTAAACATTTTCCTAAGAATAGTAAAATCTGCAAAAGAATAATGCCCCTTGTGCGGTAATTGCTAAAAATAACGCCTGTACTGGCTTGCCTTTAAATACTTATCTTTGCCAATAACCGATTATACTTTCCATGGATAATTACACAACAGAGACATTTACCGGGTACGATTTCTCGGCTTCTGAAACACAACAAATGGTGCATCAAATGGCAAAGGAATTTGCTGAAAAGCACATCAGGCCGCACGTAATGGAGTGGGACGAGGAACAGCATTTCCCGCGGGAATTATTTGTAGAATTAGCACGACTGGGTATGATGAGCGTGGTTGTTCCCGAAGAGTATGGGGGATCGGGTTTTGGGTATTTTGAATATGTGACCGTGATACAGGAGATCGCTAAAGTTTGCGGTTCTATTGGGTTGTCTGTGGCCGCGCATAATTCCCTGTGTACCGGGCATATCTTGACTTTCGGTAACGAAGAACAAAAGAAAAAATGGCTGCCTAAGCTGGCCACACTTGAATATTTAGGCGCGTGGGGGCTGACCGAAGCCAATACCGGTTCTGATGCTATGCGCATGGGAACTACCGCTGTTTTGGATGGCGACCATTATGTTGTGAACGGCTCAAAAAACTGGATCACGCATGGCAAGTCTGGAGATATTGCGGTGGTAATGGTGCGAACAGGGGAGAAGGGCGAATCCAAAGGTATTTCGGCATTGGTTGTAGAACGCGGCACACCGGGTTTTATGGCGGGCAAGAAAGAGAACAAACTGGGCATGCGTGCTTCCGAAACCACCGAAATGATATTTGACAATTGCCGGGTACCGAAAGAGAACCTGTTAGGCAACGAGGGCGAAGGCTTCAAACAGGCCATGAAGGTGCTGGATGGTGGACGCATATCTATTGCGGCATTATCGTTAGGTATTGCGAAAGGTGCTTACGAGGCTGCTTTAGCTTATTCAAAAGAACGCCACCAGTTTGGCCAGCCGATTTCCAGTTTCCAGGGCATATCCTTTAAACTGGCTGATATGGCCACCGATATCGAAGCTGCCGAACTCTTACTAATGCAAGCCTGCGACCTGAAAAACCGCCACCAGCCGGTCACCAAACAGGCGGCAATGGCCAAATACTACGCTTCGGAAGTAGCCGTAAAAGTAGCTAATGATGCTGTGCAAATTTTCGGGGGCTATGGCTATACCAAGGACTTTCCGGTGGAGAAATTTTACCGCGATGCCAAGCTTTGCACCATAGGTGAGGGGACTTCGGAGATACAGAAGATCGTTATTGCCAGGGAAGCGTTGAGGGGGTAGTTTTGTTGTAAAGTTGGAATGTTGTAAGGTTGAAAAGTTAAAACCATGAACGAATATATTGTGGTTAACGCTAGGTTGAAAATTTTATCTGCTGATGAAGGCGGTCGGCGCAAAAGTGGAATTAAAAGCGGATATAGACCGAATCATGTTTTTGAACTTATAGATGGAAAATTTAAATCTACTTTTATTGGCCAAATAACTTTTGATGATCAGGAGTGGATTTATCCAGGGGACGAAAGAGTCGTAAATGTGACGTTCTTGAAATTTGGCGGGATCGAAAATTTTATTCTCGTTGGAAGGGAATGGTGGATATACGAAGGGTCAAACCTTATAGGCAAAGCTGAAATATTAGCAGTTAAATAACATGCATATTAACCTTACAACTTTTCAACCTTACAACATTCCAACAAACCATTTTAATATTCAAAACCAAATACTTACCTTTGTCGTCCCATGAAAGGAGGTATACAGGGAATATGATCATTATCAACGTTAAAGAAGGCGAATCATTAGATAAAGCGTTAAAGCGTTTTAAGAAGAAATTTGAAAAAACCGGTGTGTTAAGAGAACTTCGCAGTCGCCAGGCATTCGAAAAGAAATCTGTAACCCGTCGCCACGTGGTGAAACATGCCATCTACAAGCAAGGTATGAACCAGGAAACTGTTTAATTTTTTGTTTAAAAGAATTTAACAATTTCTTTGAAGATATATTAAAACTATTTGTACATTCATCTATCCGTATGTGCAAATAGTTTTATGTTTTTAGAGCGGTTTATACAGTATATTCAATACGAAAAAAGATACTCCCCGCATACGGTTTCCGCATACCAGTCTGATCTCGAACAATTCTTCCGGTTCCTCAATCATCCCGAACAAATAGTAAGTCATCCTTCGAAAATTACCTATCAGCATATCCGCGGCTGGATGGTAAACCTGATGGAGGACATGACTGCCCGTTCCGTCAATCGTAAACTGGCCACACTGCGCAAATATTTTAAGTTCCTCGTGCGCGAAGGGGTGATCACCAATAACCCGGCTTCAAAAGTACAATCTCCCAAGATCGTAAAGCATTTGCCGATAGTGGTCGAAGATGAAAAATTGAACGCCATGCTCAATAGCGGCGACGTCTTCACCGAGGATTTTGCAGGGCTGCGGGATAAGCTGGTAATTGAAACTTTATTCGGCACCGGCATCCGTTTAGCCGAATTAGTGGGCTTGAAGGAGGGCGATATCAATTTTTATGATGGAACGATGAAGGTTCTGGGTAAACGTAACAAGGAGCGGATCATCCCTATCAACCACGAACTGAGGACTTTATTGCAACGGTATTTGGCTTTAAAGAAAAGTGAAAATTTTAATAACAATTCGTTAACGTTACTCGTTACAAATAAGGGAACTGAGGCTTACCCGAAGTTCGTCTATTTGATAGTGCAGAGATATCTTTCCAACATATCAACCCAGGATAAAAAAAGCCCGCACGTCCTGCGGCATACCTTTGCAACAAGTCTTTTAAACCGCGGTGCCGACCTGAATGCCATCAAAGAGCTTTTGGGCCACGCCAATTTGAGCGCGACGCAGGTTTATACCCATAATTCAGTTGAGCGATTAAAGTCTATTTATAAACAAGCCCATCCCAAGGCGTAACTAAAGGAGGAAAAATGAAAATCAGAGTTCAGTCTATCCGTTTCGATGCAGACAAGAGGTTATTAGAGTTTATCCAGAAAAAGACCGACAAGCTTGATCATTATTACGACAAGATCATCAGCGGCGAAGTATATCTAAAACTGGAAAATGTAGAGGACGAAGCAAATAAGGTAACGGAAATAAAATTGACGCTGCCGGGAGTGCAATTATTCGCAAAAGAGCAATGTAAGACGTTTGAAGAGGCTACCGACCTGGCGGTCGAGTGCCTGCGCAAGCAAATTGAAAAGCATAAACAAAAGAAAGCAGTTGTTAGTGAGGCTTCGAAAAAAGCGGCCTTATTGACGGTAAACGAGGAATTTTAATAAAATTAACGATAAAAAATCGCAGGGATCGGCGGGGTGAAAACCCCGCCGATTTTTTTTGTAAAAATAATTTTGTCCGGGCATAAAAATGTGTAAATTTGCAGTCCCTTTCGGAAAGGTATGCTTTGGCGTTATTTTGCAGGAAAAGGGTAGTTCTTTAAAAGGAAAAATAAACTTATATAATTTAACCGGTAAAATCCAGCGGGAAGAAGTTGGCAGTATACAGTTGGCGGTGTGCAGGATTTAGAACTGCAAACAGCGAACCGGCACTACAAACTAAATATAAGCCTCCTTAGCTCAGCTGGTAGAGCAACTGACTTGTAATCAGTAGGTCATTGGTTCGATCCCGATAGGAGGCTCTGTTGATTTCTGATTTGAAATTAACAAATGGGGGGATACCAGAGCGGTCAAATGGGACGGACTGTAAATCCGTTGCTTCGGCTACGAAGGTTCGAATCCTTCTCCCCCCACAGGGATTTAATTATTGAAGGTCTGAATTATTGAATGACTGATTTTAAAAAGTTGATTCAATAATTCAGTAAATCAATCATTCAATAATTAAAAAAAGCGGAAGTAGCTCAGTTGGTAGAGCGATAGCCTTCCAAGCTATAGGTCGAGAGTTCGAACCTCTTCTTCCGCTCGGTTGGTTCAATGGTTTATTAGTTCATTTGTTCACTAGTAACTAAGCGGACAATACCAATGAACCACTGAACAAATGAACCAATGAGCTAATAATATAAGCCGACGTAGCTCAGGGGTAGAGCACTTCCTTGGTAAGGAAGAGGTCATGGGTTCAAATCCCATTGTTGGCTCGGCGTTAGTAATAACGACAATTAAAAAGTAAAATTAACCTACAAAAATTTTATAAATCATGGCAAAAGAAAAGTTTGACCGCAGTAAGCCGCACTTAAATATCGGTACTATCGGTCACGTTGACCACGGTAAAACAACCCTTACCGCAGCTATTACAAAGGTACTGGCTGACAAAGGTTTTTCAGAAGCTCGTTCATTCGATTCTATCGACTCGGCTCCTGAAGAAAAAGAGCGTGGTATTACTATTAATACAGCGCACGTTGAGTATTCAACTGCAACCCGTCACTATGCGCACGTTGACTGTCCGGGTCACGCGGATTATGTGAAGAACATGGTTACAGGTGCCGCTCAAATGGACGGTGCAATTATCGTGGTAGCGTCTACTGATGGTCCTATGCCTCAAACTCGTGAGCACATTCTGTTAGCCCGCCAGGTAGGCGTGCCTTCATTGGTTGTGTTCATGAATAAAGTTGACATGGTTGATGATCCCGAACTACTGGAATTAGTAGAGATGGAGATCCGTGAATTATTATCATTCTATGATTATCCTGGCGATACCATCCCTGTTATTCAGGGTTCGGCCCTTGGTGGTTTGAACGGCGATCCTAAATGGGTAGCAAAAATTATGGAATTAATGGATGCAGTTGATGCACACATTCCAATTCCTCCGCGTTTAACTGATCTTCCATTCCTGATGCCTGTTGAAGACGTATTCTCGATCACTGGTCGTGGTACTGTTGCAACCGGTCGTATCGAGCGTGGTGTGATCAACTCTGGTGAAGCTGTTGACATCCTGGGTATGGGTGCTGAAAACTTGAAATCAACCGTAACCGGTGTTGAAATGTTCCGCAAGATCCTTGATCGCGGCGAAGCGGGTGACAACGTAGGTTTATTGTTACGTGGTATTGAAAAAACCGATATCCGTCGTGGTATGGTTATTTGCAAACCCGGTTCAGTAACTCCGCACACTGATTTCAAAGCTGAAGTTTACGTATTATCAAAAGCTGAAGGTGGCCGTCACACGCCGTTCTTCAACAAATACCGCCCGCAATTCTATTTCCGCACAACTGACGTTACCGGTGAGATCGCACTGGCAGACGGTGTTGAAATGGTTATGCCTGGTGATAACGTTACCATCACTGTAAAGCTGATCAACGCTATCGCAATGGAAAAAGGTCTTCGTTTCGCTATCCGTGAAGGCGGCCGTACCGTAGGCGCAGGTCAGGTAACTGAAATCTTAAAATAAACCCCTAACGCCCTTGTATAAAGGGATTTAGGTTAGGTTAATTTCTTGCAAAGTACTTAGCCTTTTTGGCTAAGTACTTTGTTCACGAAAAGAGGGATTAAAGCATTAAGCATAAACGGGCATAGTTCAATGGTAGAATAGAGGTCTCCAAAACCTTTGATCAGGGTTCGAATCCTTGTGCCCGTGCATAATAAGAAATAAAAAATGGCTGCAGTAACAGAATATATTAAAGAGTCTTACATCGAGTTAACCCAAAAGGTTACATGGCCCACCTGGCGCGAATTGTATAACAGCGCTATTGTGGTATTGATAGCGGCAATCATTATTGCCTTCTTGATATTCGGTATGGACCGGGTGATACAATTTGTACTGGACAAATTCTACACATCATTAACCTGATTTGACAAGATGAGCGATCAATTGAAATGGTATGTAGTACGCGCCATTAGCGGCAAAGAAAAAAAGGTTAAACAATATATTGATGCGGAGATCAACAGATTGGGTCTCAGTCACTTGGTTCCGCAGGTATTGATACCTACGGAGAAGTATTACCAGATGCGCGATGGTAAGAAGATAGCTAAGGAGCGTAACTTCTTCCCGGGTTATGTGCTGATGGAGGCTGCTTTGGATGGCGAACTGGAACATATTATCAAAAATATCAATAGTGTGATCGGTTTCCTTGGCGATAAACAAGGCAATGCGCAGCCGCTGCGCCAGAGTGAAGTGAACCGCATACTGGGCAAGGTTGACGAAATGAGCGCCCAGGGCGAAACGATGAACGTACCCTATTATGTTGGCGAAAGCGTAAAGGTAATGGACGGCCCGTTCAACGGTTTCAGCGGTGTGATAGAAGAAGTAAATGAGGAAAAGAAGAAATTAAAAGTAATGGTAAAGATATTCGGGCGCCGTACGCCGCTTGAATTGAATTACATGCAGGTAGAGAAAGAATAGATTTGAGATGTTAGATATGAGATATGAGTCTCATTTCTTCGTCAAATCATAATAATATAATAAGACAAGAGTAGGGCATGTGAACGAGGAAACTCAAATCTCACATCTCAATACTCAAATCTAAAGATCTTAAATGTTACATAGCTTCCACTTACTAACATTGAGTAATTAACAAATTAAATTAAAATGGCAAAAGAAGTCGGTGCGTTAGTAAAACTACAAGTAAAAGGCGGCGCTGCAAATCCATCGCCACCAATTGGCCCTGCATTGGGTGCAAAAGGTGTAAACATTATGGAGTTTTGCAAGCAGTTTAATGCACGTACCCAGGATCGTCCTGGCAAAGTGTTACCGGTGGTTATTACTGTGTACGTCGACAAGTCATTCGATTTTATCATCAAAACCCCTCCTGTTGCCATCCAGTTACTGGAAGCTACAGGTATCAAAAGCGGGTCGGCTGAACCCAACCGTAAAAAGGTAGCCAGTGTAAACTGGAACCAGGTTGAAACGATTGCTAAGGATAAAATGACCGACTTGAACGCGTTTACGGTAGAATCAGCCATGAAAATGGTGGCAGGTACTGCCCGCAGTATGGGAATCACTGTATCAGGTACAGCTCCCTGGAATTAATTAATTTACACAAATCAGTTTAAGACAGTGGCAAGATTAACAAAAAATCAAAAAACGGCACTCTCCAAAATTGAGGCTAACAAAGCATACTCATTACAGGATGCGTCATCCCTGGTAAAGGATATTACTACTACCAAGTTTGATTCGTCTGTTGATATTGATGTACGCCTGGGTGTCGACCCGCGCAAAGCCAATCAAATGGTGCGTGGTATAGCGACATTGCCTCATGGAACCGGCAAAACTGTACGTGTTCTGGTGCTTTGCACTCCCGATAAGGAGCAAGAAGCTAAAGACGCAGGTGCAGACTTCGTTGGTTTGGATGATTACATTGCCAAGATTGAAGGTGGATGGACTGATGTTGATATTATCATAACTATGCCAAGTGTTATGGCTAAGGTAGGTCGTTTGGGTCGTATTCTCGGTCCGCGCAACCTGATGCCAAACCCTAAATCGGGCACCGTAACTACCGATGTCGGTAAAGCGGTTACCGAGGTAAAAGGTGGTAAGATCGACTTCAAGGTTGACAAAACCGGTATCATCCATGCCTCAATAGGAAAAGTATCTTTCTCTGCTGATAAAATTTATGAGAATGCTTTGGAAGTATTGCAAACCATCTCTAAGTTAAAACCTTCGGCAGCTAAAGGAACGTACTTCAGAAGTATCCATCTCTCTTCAACTATGTCGCCAGGAATCGAAATTGAAACTAAAACAGTAGCGGGGATCTAAATCATGAACAAAGACGAAAAACACGAGTTGGTTCTTGCCCTCACTGAACAGATCAAAGAATACGGTAATTTTTATATCACCGATACTTCTAATCTGACGGTTGCAAAAGTAAACGATATCCGTCGCAAATGCTTTGAAAGCGATATCACTATGCAAGTAGCTAAAAATACCCTTATTCGTAAGGCGATGGAAGCTTCAGCAGGTGATTTCAGCCCGATATTTGAAGCCCTTAAAGGCTCATCATCTATCCTTTTCTCTAAATCGGCAACTGCTCCGGCAAAGCTGATCAAACAGTTAAGGAGAACAGGTGAAAAGCCAATTTTAAAGGCAGCTTATATCGACGCAGCAATATTTGTAGGCGATAACCAGTTGGATACCCTGATCAATTTAAAATCTAAGGAACAACTGATCGGAGAAATCATTGGATTACTGCAATCACCAGCTAAAAACGTTATTTCAGGCTTGCAATCAGGCGGAAATAAACTGGCAGGAATTGTTAAAACATTACAAGAAAGAGGTTAACGGGCACCTGTGAAAGCCCGCAATTAACAAAAAACGTATTTAAAGAAAAATCAAAAATAAAATGGCAGATTTAAAATCATTTGCTGAACAGTTGGTAAACTTGACAGTAAAAGAAGTTAACGAATTAGCTCAGATATTGAAAGACGAGTATGGCATCGAACCAGCTGCTGCTGCTGTTGCCGTAGCTGCTGCTCCTGCTGCAGGTGGTGGTGACGCTGCTCCTGCTGCTGAAGCTGTTCAGACTGCTTTCGATGTTATCCTGAAAGAAGCTGGAGGTGCTAAATTAGCAGTTGTTAAATTAGTGAAAGACCTTACCGGCCTTGGCTTGAAAGAAGCTAAAGATCTTGTTGACGCTGCACCGAAAGAAGTTAAAACCGGTGTATCTAAAGAAGAAGCTGAATCTCTTAAAAAACAATTAGAAGAAGCCGGAGCTGTAGTTGAAGTTAAATAACTTCAATAAGGCATAATAACATAAGACTCCGACCATTTTTGGTCGGGGTCTATTGTCATTTATACAGTCAGGTATGAGTTATCAAACATCTCAGCCTCACATCTACCAGAAAAAAAGTTTGTTATTACACTAAAATCAAAGTCCCTTGGCAAACCAAATCGATCAGAGAATAAATTTTGCAACCAGCCGGAAAGTATTGGATTATCCAGATTTCCTGGACGTTCAGTTGCAATTTTTTCAGGAATTTTTTCAATTGGAAACCACTTCCGACAACCGTCATAAAGAAGGTTTGTTCAAAGTGTTTGCCGAAAACTTTCCAATTTCGGATTCGAGGAATATCTTCGTATTAGAGTTTCTCGACTATTTTATTGACCCGCCACGTTATGATATACGCGAGTGTATCGAGCGCGGCTTAACGTACAGCGTGCCGCTGAAAGCCAAGCTTCGTTTATCATGTAACGATGCCGAGCACGAGGATTTCGAAACCATCGTTCAGGATGTGTACCTGGGAACTATCCCGTACATGACCCCGAAGGGTACTTTCGTTATCAACGGCGCCGAACGTGTAATTGTATCGCAATTGCACCGTTCGCCGGGTGTGTTCTTCGGCCAGAGCCGACACACCAACGGTACAAAACTGTACTCGGCCCGTGTTATCCCGTTCAAGGGTTCATGGATCGAATTCGCTACGGACGTAAACAACGTGATGTATGCTTACATCGACCGTAAAAAGAAATTCCCGGTTACTACATTGCTTCGTGCCATCGGTTACGACTCTGATAAAGATATATTAGAGTTGTTCGAACTGGCCGACGAAGTAAAGGTGAGCAAATCAGGCCTGAAGAAATATATCGGCCGCAAGCTCGCCGCAAGGGTGCTCAAAAAATGGGTAGAAGACTTCGTGGATGAAGATACCGGCGAAGTTGTATCTATCGACCGTAATGAGATCATCCTTGAGCGTGAAACCGTTTTGGAAGACGACCATATCGATATGATCATTGACGCCGGCGTGAAGACTGTCATCCTGAATAAGGAAGATGCAGCCTCAAGCGGTGATTATACCATTATATATAATACTTTACAAAAAGATACCTCCAACTCGGAGAAAGAAGCGGTTGAGCATATCTACCGCCAGTTGCGTAACGCCGAACCGCCTGATGAAGAAACAGCACGCGGTATCATCGATCGCCTGTTCTTCTCTGATAAAAGATATGACCTGGGCGATGTGGGCCGTTACCGCATCAACCGCAAACTGAAGCTGGATACATCAGACGAAACCAAGGTATTAACAAGGCAGGACATTATCGCCATTGTGAAATACCTGATCAAACTGATCAACTCAAAAGCTGAAGTGGATGATATCGACCACTTGTCAAACCGTCGTGTTCGTACGGTTGGCGAGCAATTGTATGCACAGTTCGGTATCGGTTTGGCGCGTATGGCACGTACCATCCGCGAGCGTATGAATATTCGTGATAACGAAGTGTTCACACCAACTGACTTGATCAACGCGCGTACGCTGTCGTCGGTTATCAACTCGTTCTTTGGTACCAACCAGCTGTCACAGTTCATGGACCAGACGAACCCGCTGGCCGAGATCACCAACAAACGCCGTCTTTCGGCATTAGGTCCCGGCGGTTTGTCACGTGAGCGTGCAGGTTTCGAAGTTCGTGACGTACACTACACCCACTATGGACGTTTGTGTACCATCGAAACGCCTGAAGGTCCGAACATCGGTCTGATATCATCGCTTTGCGTTCACGCCAAGATCAACCATTTAGGTTTCATCGAAACGCCGTACAAACGCGTTGAAAACGGTGTTGTAGCTGTTAACGAGCCGGTTGTTTACCTGTCTGCAGAAGATGAAGACGGAAAAACCATTGGCCAGGCTAACGCTGTGTATAATGATAAAGGCGTATTTGCTACCCCGCGTGTAAAAGCGCGTTTCGAAGGCGACTTCCCGGTAATAGAGCCTGAAAGGCTTGATTATATGGACATTGCCCCGAATCAGATCACCTCGATAGCCGCTTCATTAATTCCGTTCCTGGAACATGATGATGCTAACCGTGCGCTGATGGGCTCGAACATGCAACGCCAGGCTGTACCATTACTGCGCCCTGAAGCGCCGATAGTAGGTACAGGTTTGGAAGGCCGTGTTGCGAAAGACTCTCGTACCCTCATCAATGCCGAAGGCAATGGTGTGGTTGAGTATGTAGACGCTAACGAGATCCGTATCAAATACGACCGCGATGAAACAGATCGTTTGATCTCTTTTGACGGGGATAGCCAAAGCTATATTTTAACCAAGTTCAAGAAAACCAACCAGAGCACTACAATCAACCTGAAGCCTATCGTTAAGAAAGGCCAGCGTGTTGAAAAAGGACAGGTGCTTTGCGAAGGATATGCGACACAAAATGGTGAACTGGCGTTGGGCCGTAACCTGAAAGTAGCGTTCATGCCATGGCAGGGATATAACTTTGAGGACGCGATCGTAATTTCAGAACGCGTGGTATCGCAGGATATATTCACTTCACTGCACGTTGAAGAGTTCGAACTCGAAGTTCGTGATACTAAACGCGGCGAGGAAGAATTGACACCGGATATCCCGAACGTATCGGAAGAAGCCACCAAAGACCTGGACGAAGACGGTATCATCCGTGTTGGCGCCGAGGTTAAGGAAGGCGACATCCTGATCGGTAAGATCACTCCGAAAGGCGAATCTGACCCCTCACCGGAAGAAAAACTGTTACGCGCGATATTTGGCGATAAAGCAGGCGACGTAAAAGACGCTTCATTGAAAACTCCGCCGTCTATTGCGGGTGTGGTAATTGATACCAAATTGTTCTCGCGTGCCAAGAAAACTTCAAAAGCTGAAGAAAAGGCACAGTTGGATAAATTGGAAACCAAGCATGATAAGGCAACTAAAGATCTGAAGAATATCCTGATCGAAAAATTGTTCGAAATCGTGAACGGTAAAACCTCACAGGGTGTTTACAATGTTTACAAAGAGCTGCTGGTGCCAAAAGGCGTTAAGTTCACACAGAAAATTTTGGTTGAGTTGAACTACGAAAACGTTAATCCAACTAAGTGGACCACGGATGATGATAAAAACGACTTGATCAAGACGCTCCTTCATAATTATGGAATCAAATTGAATGAAGAGCTGGGTGCCTATCGTCGTGATAAATTCGCCATTAGCGTAGGTGACGAACTGCCATCCGGTATTGTCCAAATGGCTAAGGTTTATATCGCCAAGAAGCGTAAGCTGAAAGTGGGTGATAAAATGGCCGGACGCCACGGTAACAAAGGTATTGTTGCACGTATCGTACGTGACGAGGACATGCCGTTCCTGGAAGATGGAACACCTGTTGATATTGTATTGAACCCGCTGGGCGTACCATCACGTATGAACCTGGGCCAGATATACGAAACCGTGTTGGGTTGGGCAGGTAAAGAACTCGGTGTAAAGTTCGCTACTCCTATTTTCGATGGTGCAAGCTATGCTGAAGTGGAAGAATGGGTTGCCAAAGCAGGTTTACCAGAAGCGGGCCGTACATATTTGTATAATGGCTTGACCGGCGAACGTTTTGACCAGCAAACTACAGTAGGTATTATCTATATGCTGAAACTGGGTCACATGGTTGACGACAAGATGCACGCGCGTTCAATAGGTCCATACTCATTGATCACACAGCAGCCATTGGGCGGTAAAGCTCAATTTGGTGGTCAGCGTTTTGGTGAAATGGAGGTCTGGGCGCTGGAAGCATTCGGTGCATCTAACATTCTACAGGAAATATTGACCGTTAAGTCAGACGACGTAATCGGCCGTGCCAAAACCTACGAAGCTATTGTTAAAGGTGAGAATCTACCAACGCCGTCAGTTCCTGAATCATTCAATGTATTGGTTCATGAATTAAGAGGCTTAGGTTTGGATATCACGCTAGAATAATTATTGAATTATTGAGGGATTGAATTACTGAATAATTCAGTCTCTCAAATCAATAAATCAATAATTCAGTCCTTCAATTATTAAAAACAAAGGAGACTATGTCTTACAAAAAGGATAATAAAATCAAAAGTAACTTTACCACCATTACCATCAGTTTGGCTTCGCCTGAATCCATTCTTGAGCGTTCAAGCGGTGAAGTTTTGAAGCCAGAAACCATCAACTACAGGACCTACAAGCCTGAGCGCGATGGTCTATTCTGCGAACGTATTTTTGGTCCGGTTAAGGATTACGAATGCCATTGCGGTAAATACAAACGTATCCGTTATAAGGGTATTGTGTGCGACCGTTGCGGTGTAGAAGTAACCGAAAAGAAAGTTCGTCGCGAGCGTATGGGACACATCAACCTGGTGGTTCCGGTGGCTCACATCTGGTATTTCCGCTCGCTGCCGAACAAAATCGGCTACCTGTTGGGCTTACCAACTAAAAAACTCGATCTGATCATTTACTATGAAAGATACGTAGTTATCCAGCCGGGTATTAAAGAAGGCGACGGAATATCGCAAATGGATTTCCTGACCGAAGAAGAATACCTCGATGTGCTGGATACATTGCCAAAAGAAAATCAGTACCTGGATGACAAAGACCCTCAGAAGTTCGTTGCCAAGATGGGTGCCGAAGCTTTGGAAGAATTATTAAGGCGTATAGACCTGGATCAGTTATCCTATGATCTTCGTCACCAGGCTGCCAATGAAACTTCGCAGCAACGTAAAAACGAAGCTTTAAAACGCCTTCAGGTAGTTGAAGCTTTCCGCGATGCAAAGACCCGGATCGAGAATAGCCCCGAGTGGATGATCGTAAAGATCGTTCCGGTTATTCCGCCAGAGTTGCGTCCGTTGGTGCCATTGGAAGGCGGCCGTTTTGCAACTTCCGACTTGAATGACTTATACCGTCGTGTGATCATCCGTAACAATCGTCTGAAAAGACTGATCGAGATCAAAGCGCCTGAAGTGATCTTACGTAACGAAAAACGTATGCTCCAGGAAGCTGTTGACTCGCTGTTCGATAACTCACGTAAGGTAAACGCGGTGAAAACCGAAGGTAACCGTGCTTTGAAATCACTTTCAGATATCCTGAAAGGTAAACAAGGCCGTTTCCGTCAGAACTTATTAGGTAAACGTGTGGACTACTCGGCCCGTTCGGTAATTGTCGTTGGTCCAAACCTGAAATTACACGAATGCGGTTTACCCAAAGATATGGCTGCCGAACTGTTCAAGCCGTTCATCATCCGTAAGATGATCGAGCGGGGTGTGGTAAAAACAGTAAAATCAGCTAAAAAGATCGTTGACCGCAAGGATCCCTTAGTTTGGGATATTTTAGAAAACGTACTGAAAGGTCACCCTGTATTACTAAACCGTGCGCCTACATTGCACAGGTTGGGTATCCAGGCTTTCCAGCCGAAACTGGTTGAAGGTAAAGCCATCCAGCTGCACCCCTTAACCTGTACCGCGTTCAACGCCGACTTTGACGGTGACCAGATGGCCGTGCACGTACCGCTTGGGAATGCCGCTATTTTGGAAGCCCAAATATTGATGCTGGCTTCGCACAACATCCTTAACCCCGCCAATGGTACGCCTATTACTGTACCTTCACAGGACATGGTGCTTGGTTTGTACTACATAACCAAGGGCCGTAAAACAGATGCGGGTCGTGTGATAAAAGGCGAAAACCTGACTTTCTATTCGGCAGAAGAAGTGATCATCGCTTACAATGAACAGAAAGTTGACTTGCATGCCTTTATTAAAGTAAGAGTTAATGTAAAGGAAAAAGACGGTAGCATTGTAAATAAAATAATTGAAACTACCGTGGGCCGCGTGTTGTTTAACCAGCATGTTCCGGTTGAAGTAGGTTATATCAACGAGTTGCTCACAAAAAAATCACTGCGTGATATCATTGGTGATGTAGTAAAGGTGACTGGTATGGCACGTGCTGCCCAGTTCCTGGATGATATCAAGGAATTAGGTTTCCAGATGGCGTTCCAGGGCGGTTTATCATTTAACCTGAAGGATATCAATATCCCTGCTGAAAAAGTTACGCTTATTGAACAAGCTTCCAAGCAAGTTGAAGAAGTAATGGGTAACTATAACATGGGTTTCATTACCAATAACGAACGTTATAACCAGATCATCGATATCTGGACACGTATCAACAACCGTTTGACTGCAAACGTAATGGAGATATTATCGACGGATAACCAGGGTTTCAACTCGGTATACATGATGCTTGACTCAGGTGCGCGTGGTTCGAAAGAGCAGATACGCCAGTTGGCAGGTATGCGTGGTTTGATGGCGAAGCCTCAGAAATCAGGCTCGGGCGGTGAGATCATCGAAAACCCGATCCTTTCGAACTTTAAGGAAGGCTTGTCGGTATTGGAATACTTCATCTCGACCCACGGTGCACGTAAAGGCTTGGCCGATACGGCTTTGAAAACGGCCGATGCCGGCTACCTGACCCGTCGTTTACATGATGTGGCACAGGACATGATCGTTGGTGAAGTGGATTGCGGTACTTTGAGAGGTATTTTCACTACTGCTTTGAAAGACAACGAAGACATTGTTGAACCATTGTTCGACCGTATTTTGGGGCGTACTACATTGCATGATGTTCATGACCCGATCACTAATGAGCTATTGATAACCGCCGGTCAGGACATTGACGAGGATATCGCCAAAAATATAGAGAATTCGCCGCTGGAAGGTATCGAGATACGTTCGGTATTAACCTGCGAAAGCAAGCGTGGTGTATGCGCGTTATGCTACGGCCGTAACCTTGCAAGCGGTAAACGCGTGCAAATGGGCGAGGCAGTAGGTGTAATTGCAGCACAGTCAATCGGTGAGCCGGGTACACAGCTAACCCTTCGTACATTCCACGTGGGTGGTACCGCATCAAACATCGCGGCTGAATCGCAGATCAATGCCCGTTTCGAAGGGGTCATCGAGTTCGAAAACGTACGTACGGTACCGTTCGAAACTGAAGAAGGACCGGTTCAGGTGGTATTGGGCCGTTCGGGCGAGTTCCGCATCCTGGAGCAGGGTAGCAATAAAGTGATCATGACCAACAATATCCCATACGGTTCATACCTGTATGTGAAAGATGGCAGCAAGATCAGCAAAGGCGACCGTATTTGTTCATGGGATCCATATAACGCGGTAATTATCTCTGAATTTGCAGGGGTTGCCCAGTTTGATGCTGTATTGGAAGGCATCACTTTCCGTGAGGAATCGGATGAGCAAACGGGTCACCGTGAAAAAGTGATCATCGATACCCGTGATAAAACTAAAAACCCGGTTATCCAGATCGCCGACAACAAAGGCAACCTGATAAAAGGATACAATATTCCGGTAGGTGCGCACATCGCCGTTGACGAAGGTGAAAAAGTAAAAACGGGCCAGGTTATTGCGAAGATCCCTCGTTCAACTGGTAAAACCCGCGACATCACCGGCGGTCTGCCGCGTGTAACGGAGTTATTCGAAGCGCGTAACCCGTCTAACCCGGCTGTTGTAACCGAGATTGACGGTGTGGTAACCTTAGGCGGTGTGAAACGCGGTAACCGCGAGATTACCATCGAGTCGAAGGACGGCCAGATCAAGAAATACCTGGTTCCGCTGTCGAAACACATCCTGGTACAGGATAACGATTTCGTGAAAGCCGGTATGCCGTTGTCTGACGGTTCGATCTCACCTGCTGATATCCTGGCTATTAAGGGCCCGGCTGCAGTGCAGGAATACCTGGTGAATGGTATACAGGAAGTTTACCGTTTGCAGGGTGTGAAGATCAACGACAAGCACTTCGAGGTTATTGTGCACCAAATGATGCAGAAGGTACAGATAGAGGACGCAGGCGATACCCGTTTCTTAGAGAAAGAAGCTGTTGACGGTTGGGACTTCATGATGGAAAATGACGACATCTACGACAAGAAGGTTGTTGTTGAGCCAGGTGATTCCACCAACTTTAAACCAGGTCAGATCGTTTCTGTACGCAGGCTGAGAGACGAAAACTCGAGCTTGAAACGTAAGGATATGAAACTGGTTGAAGTTAGGGACGCCATAGCGGCCACTTCGAGCCCGCTGTTGCAGGGTATTACCCGTGCATCATTGGGTACCAAGTCGTTCATTTCTGCGGCATCGTTCCAGGAAACTACCAAAGTACTGAATGAAGCTGCTATCGCAGGTAAGAAGGACAATATGCTTGGCCTGAAGGAAAATGTGATCGTTGGTCACCTGATCCCGTCGGGTACCGGTTTGCGCGTATACGAAAATATCCGCGTAGGATCGCAGGAAGAATTTGACCGCCTGATGGCTTCGAAAACTGAAGAAGAAGTTGAAGCATAATCAAAACATGTAAATAATTACAAGAGTCTCTCCAGTTCGGAGAGGCTCTTTTTTTTAAACGAAACGACCAGGTGTTTTAATTAATTATTTTACTCCTGAAAGCGTAGAGCGCCAAACCGACCCTGCTTTTTACACCGAGTTTTTGAAATAATTGGTCCCTATAGCTATCTATGGTTCTTAGTCCGACATTCATTTTGTCAGCAATCTCCTTATAAGTGAGTTCTGAGCTGGCCAATTTTAAAAATTCGATTTCGCGCGATGAAAAATTGGCTGGATCATAATTTTCGTGCGGAGTCTCACGTACTGCTCCATTTTCAACGTAATAGGTAATATAATTAGGGAAGTAAGTTCCCCCTTTACTCACCACTTCAAGAACTTCTTTGAATTCGTGCAGTTCCGCATCTTTAAGTAAATACCCCCTTACACCATTTCCCACCATGGTTAAAACGGAGTTCTCGTTATAGTTCATCGATAATGCTATAACGGATATTTGAGGAAAGTTTTCTTTAAGCCATATAATAGTTGCAGATCCGTCCATAATGGGCATGAATTGATCCATAATAACAATATCAGGTAATGTCAGTTGCGTTTTTAATTTGTTTATAAAATCCAATCCGTCAGATGCTGTGAACAGCACCGCATATCCGCGAAATCTATTGATCATGACTTCAAGGCTCCTGCAGAATAACTTATGATCATCAACTATTGCAACGGTTACCGAGGGCATATATTTAGCTTGATTTTATGCATGATTAATTACCAATTCTACTTCGCATCCTTCTTTTGGCTTGCTCGTTATGTATAGGGTTCCTTTTAACAATTCAGCTCTTTTATGCATACTATTAATACCCATGCCTTTCTCGGTTTCTTCCTCCGAAAGACCTCTGCCGTCGTCCGTTATTATCAATTTAAATTGATCCCGGCTGCTGTTTATCCTGATACTTATGTTTTTTGCGTAGGCATGTTTAAGAATATTATTAATAGCTTCCTGGAAAATGCGATAAATCAGCAGTTCACTGTGCTCGTCAGTCATGTTTTTGGTCACTTTAATATCCAGGGACGCATTTAGCTTTGCATTGACGTTCAATCTTTCTACATCTTTTTTGATAACATCCACAAGGCTGCCGGGCAAAAGTTTGCCGTAATATAAACCATGGGTAAACTGGCGCATATCCTGGATAACTTCGCTTATCATTTCCCTGGCCTCGGCAATTTCTGACGCACTACCCATGTTTAAATTAAGCTTGATCACAGAAAGGGCCTGGCCGATATGATCGTGTATTTCCCGGCTTATATGTTGCCGTTCCTTTTCAACAATGAGTTTTTTCTCAAATTGCGATTTTTGCTGATTTAGTTTATTGACATAGTATATCCTTAAGGCTGCTGCCATCACCACCACACAAACGATAATAAAAACAGACCTGAACCACCAGGTTTGCCACCACGGGGGCCGGATGGTAAAATTCATAATGAAAGGGCTACTCGACAAACCGGTTTGCGGCTTGATAGCAAAAGCTTCAAACTGATAGTTTCCGGGGCTTAAAGAGGCAAAGTGAAAATTACGTTCGCCGGGATGGCTATAAAACCATTTTGTAGAGTCGGTGCTTTTTAAACGATATTTAATAACAATGTCCCGCGCATTTAAAAGGTAAGGCGTACCCAAAGACACCTGGATATCGTTACTCAAATGTGGCAATACCATGTTGTTGACAACGCCGGTATCTTTCCTGTTGACAAACAATGCGTTTAAATAGAGATTGACCGAATCGGCTTCCTTCCGGGCAGGTGATACCTTATATAAGCCGCTGGAGGAAATAAAATAACATTTATTATTGAGTTCTTCGGCATCTGTAACCGGAATGTTATAAGCATCGGGGAAAGAGTACTTGTAAATTAGTCGCAGTGACTGCAGGTCGAACACCTGGACACTACCGGCCATGTAAACCCATAAATTGCGATTTACGACCTTTATGTTGACTATGCTATTTGACAACAGCCCGTCGTTGGCTGTTAGTCGCCTTACACTATCTCCGCTAATTATAAATATGCCATCGCTAAAAGTGCCGGCAATGACTTGATTTTTGTTAGCTGTAAGGCAGGACGTGTAAACAGGCGAATCATGGTAATAAAAAGGGTTGACGCCCAACTGGTTTACCTTGTATAGGCCAGTTTTGCAGGATACCCAAATTGTTTCTTCGCCCTGCGCGTAGCATATCGCCCGGCTTCGTATATGGTATTGTAAAAATCTGAAGTTAGTGCCAAAAAGATTGTAGTTAAAATCATCAAGTCCTTTAAATTTCTTTTTTAGGGCATTAAATGTAACGTCGTCATTTTTATCGGGCAATATAATCATATTACTCGAGGTAGCTGCCAATATTGCACCGGCTGCCTGTTGGGCTTGTTTTATCGATCTGATGGGATCGAGGGTTTTCAGCGAGCGGCTCCGGGTATCAAAAATATAGGTCAATAGCGGCATCCCTATTAATATCTTACCGCCTTTTAAAAGTTTAAGGTAGGTTATACCGCCGTTGTTTTTTGGCAGTGCGGCAAGTACAGTCGACTCATTAGTTTCGGTGTTATAAGAGATAACAATTCCGTTTTGTGTGCCTAACAATAGCGTTTCTCCTTCGCGTTCCATGCATTTAATAACGTCGCCCTTGTTTGGCGAAAATACCCGGTCGTTTTGGGGCACGTCGGTTGTTAGCGAATCTGTGAGTAATCCATGCTGCAGACTACCATACCAGTGATGACCTTCTTTGTCAACGGTCATGCTGCTAATGTCATAGCCTTTAATTATGTCGTTATTTTTTGTGCCTGAGATGCTTGAGTTGATCGTATTTATCCAGTAACCATCCCCAACTAACGAAATCGTATTTATGAAACTATCGAATCGTTTCTTCCCCCGAATTTTTATGGTATCGTTGTCAACGGTAAGTTTGTAGACAACATTAGCCGGATTGGTAAAAATGAATGCCGTATCATTGAACGAACGGGTACATAGCGCCGCGCCGCCCGCTTCAATTGCAGACATTTCCTTATCATTAAAAACGGCTGTTCGCAGCCCTTTACCGGGCTCATAAACATAACTGGTACGACCGCCAAAAGCGAGCACTTTGTTTTTTAATATGCTTAAAATTACGGATACTATCCGGGGCTTATTGCCACAGTCGAAACAGCGTTCGTAATGACATTTAAGCGTATTGGTATTGCATATAAACAACCCCTTTTCTGATGTAGCTATTAAAAGATCATTTAATAGCCCGATCCTTGGGAAATAACTTTCCGCATTGCTTTTGTACGCGGAAAGTAAATTCATGTGGCCGTTCTCGATAAAGAATATCTGCCCGGTAAAATTAATGAACCAGATGCGGCCATGTTTGTCCTCCAGTAAATTAGTGGTCGCCAAAGACGATTGCTGTGGGTTTGAGAAATTAGTAAAGCTTATGCCGTCATATTTCGATATTCCCGCGTTATGCGCTATCCATAAAAATCCCTTACTGTCCGTCAATACATCGTAAACTTCGGTAGAAGGGAGGCCCTTCAATTGCCTTAATACTTTGGGTTGAGCGGAACTCCAACTAACGCAAATCAGTAAAAACAGGCTGAACGACAGGAATTTGAGTAGATTAGGCATAGACAATTGATTCAAATCACTTTCCCGAAAAATTGGTTTTCTTCACACCAATAGCTCTAAAAATAGGTATTAAATCCGTTTTTGGAGGGAAAATTAACTTTTTGTTACAATTATGTTCGTCCATTATAAGCAAAAAAACAAGGCCGATGTCGACGAATCGCATCAACTTTTATAAAATGTCGGTTTTGTTATTAAAAACTTCATAAATGGGAAGTTTATCGGTTTTTTAAATATTTTTGTAAAGCCTTCTATGTAAATCGAAGGCTTTATTATTTTTATACGATGGAAGAGCAAAATGAAAATCAGCTGAATATCGAACTTTCTGAAGAGGTAGCGGAAGGTATATATTCAAACCTGGCCATTATAACGCACTCAAACTCGGAGTTTGTATTGGATTTTATCAGGGTGATGCCGGGCGTGCCAAAGGCTAAAGTGAAGGCGAGAATAGTTTTGACACCTGAACATGCCAAGCGCCTGTTAACCGCTATACAGGACAACATTGAGAAGTTCGAGAACGTAAACGGGCGTATCAAAATACAAACTGAACCAACGGGCTTTCCGATGAACTTCGGCGGGACGATGGGGCAGGCGTAGGTCGGAAGTCGGAAGTCGGAAGTCGGAAGTCGGAAGTCGGAAGTCAATGAATGCGTAACTATAAAAGTAGAGATTAGAATTTAGAGTTTAGGACTTATTCTTACTATGGAAAAAGACGCTAAAATATATATTGCAGGCCATCGCGGGATGGTTGGTTCAGCCATTTACCGTAAATTGCAGAAAGAAGGGTACAACAATATCGTAACCAGAATTTCTTCAGAGCTCGATTTGAGGATGCAGGCTGATGTAGCTGTTTTTTTTGCTGAAGAAAGGCCCGATTACGTGTTTTTAGCAGCGGCGAAGGTTGGTGGTATAGTGGCCAACAATACTTACCGTGCGCAGTTTTTGTACGAGAATCTGCAGATACAAAATAATGTGGTCCATTCTTCTTATTTGAACGACGTAAAGAAGCTGATGTTCCTCGGATCAAGCTGTATATATCCCAAAATGGCGCCGCAGCCACTAAAGGAAGAATATTTGCTTACCGGGCCGCTGGAACCTACCAATGAGCCTTACGCCATCGCGAAAATTGCCGGCATTAAAATGTGCGATGCTTACCGGGCGCAATACGACTGCAATTATATTTCAGTAATGCCCACCAACCTTTACGGGTATAACGATAATTATCATCCCAGCAACTCGCATGTTTTGCCGGCTTTGATTCGCCGGTTTCATGAAGCTAAGATGCAGAATTTGCCCGATGTAACGATTTGGGGCACAGGCACACCAAAAAGAGAATTTCTTTTCGCCGACGACCTCGCAGAGGCTTGTTATTATTTGATGCAGAATTACGACGAAGAGGGGCTCGTTAATATCGGCACGGGAGAGGACATTTCCATCAAAGACCTTGCTGTCATGATCAAAAATATCATCGGCTACCAGGGCGAGATCAAATTTGATACATCAAAACCGGATGGTACACCACGCAAATTGATGGATGTGACCAAGTTGCACAGCAAGGGCTGGAAACATACTATTGAATTGCCCGAAGGTATCGAACTGGCTTACCAGGATTTTTTATCACACACGCCTAAGGGTGTAGAAGTTTAAATACTACGATCTATGAATATACATTTGACACCGCTTAAAGATTGCGTCGTGCTTGAACCAAAGGTTATCGGGGATGAGCGCGGTTATTTCCTTGAAAGCTTTAACCAGCGAACATTTGCTGATCTGACTGGATCCAACACTGTTTTTGTTCAGGATAATCAATCCTACTCTAAAAAAGGGGTGTTAAGAGGCCTTCATTCACAAAAAGGAGATTCAGCCCAGGCTAAATTGGTGAGGGTAGTAAAAGGCGAGGTATTGGATGTGGCTGTAGATGTGAGAAAAGGGTCTGAAACCTACGGCCAATATTTCAGTATCCGGCTTTCTGAAAAAAATAATCTGCAGCTTTTTGTTCCGAGGGGATTTTTGCATGGCTTTGTTGTATTAAGTAATGATGCCATTTTTCAATACAAGTGCGATAACTACTATGATAAATCAGCAGAATCCGGTATTCATTATGCCGATCCTCAACTGGCTATTGACTGGATATTGCCGCACGATCAATTGATCGTATCGGATAAGGATATTATATTACCTAACTTAGCGGAAGCCGGCAGTCCGGGCTTTTAAAACAGTTTAAATGAGCAACATAGTAGTTTTCGGAGCATCCGGTCAACTGGGGCAATGTTTAAAAAAAGTCGCAGAGATACAGGGAACCGCCTCCATTCATTTTCCATCTGAAATCGACGCCGACATACTAAATAAAGAGGCATTAAAAAAGATATTCGACGCTTATAAACCAGCTTGGTGCATCAATTGCGCCGCTTACACCGCTGTTGATAAAGCAGAAGACGATGTAGATAAGGCCCGCGCTATTAATAAGACGGGTGCTGCTAATATTGCCGAATTATGTCAGCAATTTGGTGCGGTGATGATCCATACATCTACGGACTTTATTTTTAAAGGGGATAAACCAATCCCGCTTGTTGAAGATGATGTTGCCGAGCCCATCAATATTTATGGTTTGACCAAATTGGAGGGCGAACTGGCCGTTTCTGCGTCGCTGGAAAAATATTATACCCTGCGTACCAGTTGGCTATACTCGGAGTATGGCAACAATTTCGTAAAAACGATGCTGAAGCTGGGCGCCGAGCGGGATGAGTTACGCATTATTGCCGACCAGGTTGGCACACCAACTTATGCCATGGACCTGGCCGATTGTATCCTGCAAATTATCTCCAGCGGCAAGGATGCATACGGCACATACCATTACAGTAACGAAGGCGTTGCTTCATGGTACGATTTTGCAAAGGCCATTTTTGACATATCGGGAACGAAGGTGAAAGCTTTGCCCATCAGGACGTCCGAATACCCCACACGAGCCGTTAGGCCGGCTTATTCTGTTATGGATAAGTCGAAAATAAAACAGACATTTAATATCGAAGTCCCCTATTGGCGCGATAGTTTAATAACTTGTATCAGCAAACTTTAATTTGATCTATGAAGGGTATCATACTAGCAGGCGGGTCGGGCACCCGGCTCTTTCCAATTACTAAAGCCATCAGTAAGCAACTGATGCCGATCTATGATAAGCCGATGATCTATTACCCCCTTTCGGTGCTGATGATGGCTGATATCCGCGAGATTTTAATTATCACAACACCTGAAGATAGCGAAAGCTTCAGGAGGTTGCTGGGCGATGGAAAGGACCTTGGCTGTCATTTTGTATATGCGGTGCAGGCGGTACCCAACGGGCTGGCGCAGGCATTTGTGATAGGCGAGCAGTTTATCGGTGATGACAAGGTAGCTTTGATATTGGGCGATAATATATTTTATGGGAGCGGTTTTGGCAGATTGATCAAGCAGTTCAATAATGTTGAAGGCGCGGCGATATTCGCCTATAAAGTTTCTGATCCCGAAAGATATGGCGTAGTTGAATTTGACAGTGAGTTTACAGCATTATCTATCGAAGAAAAGCCAGTAAATCCTAAGTCGTCGTATGCCGTACCCGGGTTGTATTTTTATGATAACGCCGTAATGGAAATCGCTAAGAATATCAAGCCATCGCCACGCGGCGAATACGAGATCACGGATGTGAACAGGGTTTACCTGGAAGCGAAAAAACTGCACGTAGGTGTAATGGACCGGGGTACGGCATGGCTGGATACCGGGACCTTTGATTCGCTGAGCGACGCCACGGAATTTGTCCGGGTGATAGAAAAACGCCAGGATACCAAAATAGGTTGCATTGAAGAGATCGCATTCCGCAATGGGTTTATCGATGCGAAACAGCTAAGTGCCCTTGCTGAAAAATATATCAAAAGCGGCTATGGCATGTATCTGAAAAAGCTCCTTCAATAGTCAAGTTTGCGCAGAATAACATCCGTGCTGTCCCCTTCGCCCGGTGTAAGCCACCTGATTTGCTGATCTTTTCTAAACCAGGTCATTTGCCGTTTGGCAAAGCGACGGGTATTTTGTTTGATAAGCGCTATCGCGGTTTCCAGGTCAGTTTTGTTATCAAAGTAATCGAATAGCTCGCTATAACCAACCGTATTTAATGCATTGAGATGCCGGTAAGGCAACAATGACTCGACCTCTGCGATCAGGCCCTGTTTTACCATTTCATCAACCCGTCGATTGATACGCTGGTATAAAATTTCTCGTGGCAGATCAATACCAATCTTTATAACTCTGAACGGCCTTGGGCTTAACACCGCTTTTCTGTAAGAAGAGAACGGTACCCCGGTTTGTTCAAAAACTTCCAACGCGCGTATCAGCCGTTGGGGGTTATTCAGGTCCACCTGGGCATAATATACAGGGTCAGCGTCTTTCAATTTTCCCTGCAGGTGGGTAATGCCCTGTTCTTCAAATTCGCGGTTTAGCTTGCTCCTGATCTCAGGCGAAGCTGTTGGCAGATCATCAAAACCCTCGCAGATGGCTTTAATATACAAGCCAGAACCGCCGACCATTACCGCCGTGTCATGAGTTTCAAAGATCTTTTCGAGTATAGCGAGGCCAGCCTGCTCAAAATCACCCACCGAAAAATTTTCGGTAATCGAATGAGAGTCAATGAAGTGATGCTTTGCCTGTTTCAGTTCTTCCGGCGTAGGCTTGGCCGTGCCAATCGCCATTTCCTTAAAAACTTGCCTTGAATCGGCAGAAATGATCTCGGTTTCGAGCTTATTTGCCAGTTCGATAGCCAGCGCCGTTTTACCCGACGCTGTTGGTCCGAGAATGACGATTAGAGTCTTAAGTTCATGGTTCATGGTTCATGGTTCATGGCTATTGCAGGGCACATAAACTCTATAACATACCATGATGCGCTATGATCTATGAACCATGAACTATAAGCCAATTTAGTATTCGTCGTGATGCGGAGTATGCCCTTCGTCTTCAAAGCCTTCGTTATCAGAAAACTCGCTCCCAAATTCGTCCGCTTCTTCCTCTTCGTCGTCAATGCCTCTTACTATTGGTTCATCGGCGTCAACTACCTCATCAACATCGGCCACCTCTGTAAAGCCTTCCTCCGCATCTTCTTCGGAATATTCCAGCTCATTCAGAAAATCGAAATCTTCATTTACCGGTGGCAAAACGGTTGGATTGAAAATGTTGCCAAATTGCTTTGGCGGTTCACCGGCTGATCTGACAACAGCGGGGTAGGTGGTGCCTGGAGTTTCATCCAGGATAATCCTCAATAACTCTATATGGAAATCAAATGGACGGTCGAAATTGAATGTATAATAAAACTTTTGATGCGGGTCGTCAATGCGGTTGCTCAGTTTTACTTTATCCATTAACGCGATGCCACGATCTATTCTACGCTGATTGGGCATAAACGTAATTTCTTCGCCTTTTATCCATTGATCGTTGCTGATATAGAAAGACGAGGGATATTCGCAATTGTAGCCAATAGCCTGGTGTATTGCACGATGAAGGTCTTCAAATGTTTGATTGGATTTTACATCAATCTCCCTTACCACTTCGTCATAATCCTCGAAAGAAACCTTGAATCTGTATAGTGCCATTGAAATTTAAATGGTGATAATAGTGTACAAAAATAATGTTTAAAATTTAAATAATGTTCGCCACAACTTTTAAGCCAATTTCTTCGCCTTTACGTATGGTGTAGTTGATCGCCTCATCCCGCGAGTTAGGTATTTCGCCTTCCAGTATCGCCTCCCTTATCTGGTTTTTGATTATACCTACCTCACGGCCCTCTTTCAAGCCAAATATGTGCATAATGTCATTCCCGGTAACGGGAGGCTGCCAATTGCGTAGCTTGTCGCGTTCTTCAACATCTTTTAACTTTTGCTGTACCAGTTCAAAATTATTGCGGTACTTTTTTACTTTATATTCGTTTTTTGTCGTAATGTCTGCTTTACACAACAGCATCAAGGCATCAATGTCATCACCCGCGTCAAAAAGCAACCTGCGAACGGCCGACTCGGTAACTATTTCCTGCGCTAATACGATAGGACGCAAATGAAGTTGTACCATTTTTTGTACGAACTTCATTTTTTCATTCAGCGGAAGCTTAAAATGGGCGAATATTTTGGGCACCATACGCGCTCCTTTGTCTTCGTGCCCATGAAATGTCCAGCCGTGCCCCGGCTCAAAGCGTTTGGTAGCGGGTTTTGCAATATCGTGCAGGATGGCGGCCCATCGTAGCCAAAGATCGTTTGTCGTTTCCGAAATATTATCTAAAACCTGTAGGGTATGGTAAAAATTGTCCTTGTGTCCCTTGCCATCTATATAATCCACGCCATATAAATTGGCCATTAACGGAAATATCTTTTTTAATAGGCCCGTATCAAACAAATATTTGAACCCGGTTGAAGGTTTGGGCGACAGTATGATCTTATTTAATTCGTCGGTTATTCTTTCTTGTGATATAATGGAAATACGCTCCACGTTGGCCTTGATAGCCTCCAAAGCAATTGGATCGATAGTAAAATTGAGCTGCGACGCAAAGCGCACGGCCCGCAGCATCCGCAAAGGGTCGTCCGAAAATGTTTCAACAGGGTCGAGGGGCGTCCTGATCAGTTTTCGTTCCAGGTCCGTAACGCCCTCGAATGGGTCGAGTAATTCACCGAACTCACCCGGATGCAAAGCCAGCGCAAGCGCGTTGATGGTGAAATCGCGCCGTTTCTGATCATCTTCAAGCGAGCCATTTTCAACTATGGGTTTGCGTGAATGTGAACGGTATGACTCCTTACGCGCGCCCACAAATTCTACTTCGGCATCTTTGTATTTGAGTTGGGCGGTACCAAAATTCTTAAATACGGCCAGCCTCACCTTCATTTTTTTTGCTACAGCTTCAGCGAAGGGGATACCATCGCCGATGACGACAATATCAATATCCTTTGATAACCGGTTCAAAAACAGGTCGCGCACAAAACCGCCGATGACATAAGCACGAACGTTCAGTTCCTCTGCCGTTTTTGAGATAATATTAAATAAAGGGTGTTGCAGGTGCTGCTTCATATTGATCAACGCGCTACAAAAATCGGAAATACTGCGGCTAAAACCATAAATAAATTATCGGCGGATAAATTCGAACCGGCCGTCGGGTTGCAGACGCATAATGGTAGACGGTTTTTTTAGCTCGGTGCTATGCTGCTCGAGGTTGACAACATAGTCTACACCGTCTATAATTTCCTGGTCTACCTGGTAAAAATTCTGCGGCGAGGGCTTGCCGCTCAGGTTCGCTGAAGTCGATACTAGCGGCTTCCGCAAACGCTGGATCAATTGCTGGCAAAAATCGTGTTTTGCGATCCGGATACCCACGGTGCCATCTTCGCCTATGAGAGCCGGCGAAATATTTTTAGCGCCGGGCATTACCAGCGTAAGCGGATTTTCGGCGTACGCTATCAGGTCGTAGGCTATGGAAGGCACTTCTCTGACATAGCTTTCCAGCTTATTCTCTGTATCCAACAGAATGATCATGCTTTTGGCTTCATCCCGCTGCTTAAGTTGATATATTTTTTTAACGGCTTCAGTATTAGAAGCGTCGCAGCCAATACCCCATATCGTATCCGTGGGATAAAGAATAATACCGCCTTCCTGTATCACTTTCAGCGCTTTGGCAACTTCGTCTCTAAGCATGCTGGCTTATTTTTTGGTAAACGACCATCATTTGAGCGGCCAATTTCTCGTCATCAAAATTACTGGAATATTCCTTGCCTTTAACGGTCATTTTTTGGCGCAGGGTTTCATCGGTCAAAACCATATTTATTTTTTCAGCAAGATCTTTTTCCATATCAGGATCTACGTATAGGCTATCTGGGCCACCGGCTTCTTCCAGGCATGAACCTGTAGCTGCAATTACCGGCGCGCCCGAGCACAACGCTTCCAGCACGGGGATGCCAAATCCTTCATAACGGGAGGGGTAGACAAATACCTTTGCCGATTGGTAAATAGCAGGCAGGTCGGTAAAATTCACAGTATCCAAAAAGATGACACGGTTGTTCAGGCCAAGGCCATTAACCAACTGTTTTACCTTTTTCGTATAACTAGTTTGACGCCCAATTGCTACCAATTTAATCGGACTAGTAACCCCAGGCAGCGCTTTAATAAGCAAAAGCAAATTTTTTCGTTCCTCGATCGTCCCGACACTTAAAATGAATTCGCCCGGCAGGTTGTATTTTTCTAAAACGGCTTGTTTTTCCTGACTCGTGGCATCCTGTCTAAACGCCGGGTCGCAACCTTGGTATATCACTTCTATTTTGTCGGGCGGAACCTTCAATAATTCGATCAAATCCTGTTTGGTTCGTTCGCTTATAGCGATGATCTTATCAGCGACACGACATGCATATTTTAATTTTGTTCGATAGATAAACCGGTTAATCGCCCCAAAATATCGCGGGAAACGCATGAATATCAGGTCATGAACTGTCACAACGGATTTGATGCCACTTTTATCAATATTTGCGGGCAACTCGTGACTGAGGCCATGATAGAGCTCGATTTGGTCGCGCTTCAGATCTTTAACTATTCCCGCGATGCGCCAGAGTGCGGGAATAAGATTTGAAGCAGGAAGCACAATGGTGACATTATATAAACCATCCGGGAAACTAATGCCGTTACCTTGTTTTTTTTTTGGCGTGTATAGATAATAGATGTTGTGGGGATAAAAAGATGTCAACGACCGGATGAGCCAACGACTGTAGTTACCCAGCCCTGTACGGTTCAGAAAGGCCCGCTTTGCATCATAACCTATCCGCATAGTACAATATAGTTATCCGGACTTGCGACAGGCATTCACCCATAACTTAAACAGCAACATTGTTTTCTCTCAAGGCATCGTTAAGAGAGGTCTTTTTATCAGTCGACTCTTTCCGTTTACCTATAATTAGCGCACAGGGAACCTGGTAATCGCCGGCAGGGAATTTTTTGGTATACGATCCGGGTATTACTACCGATCGCTCTGGTACGTGGCCTTTATATTCTACCGGTGATTCCCCTGTTACATCGATAATCTTTGTTGAAGCTGTCAGGACAACATTGGCGCCCAAAACAACGTCCTTTTCCAAATGAACCCCTTCTACCACAATGGCGCGTGAGCCTAAAAAGCAATTATCCTCTATAATTACCGGTGCAGCCTGCACGGGTTCCAGCACCCCGCCAATACCAACACCGCCGCTCAGGTGGCAATTCTTACCAACCTGCGCGCAAGAGCCTACAGTAGCCCAGGTATCAACCATAGTTCCCTCATCCACATAGGCGCCGATATTGACATAGGAGGGCATTAGAATGACTCCTTTTGCCAGGTAAGCGCCATACCGCGCTATAGCATGAGGCACAACGCGCACGCCTGTTTTTTTATAATCGGTCTTTAACTTCATTTTATCGTGGAAAACAAAAGGACCAACTTCTATTTCCTGCATTTTCCTGATCGGGAAATACAATATCACGGCCTTCTTTATCCAGTCGTTGGTATGCCAGCGGTTGCCGATGGGCTCGGCCACGCGCAGTTCGCCCCTGTCCAGGCGTTGTATCACGGTTTCAATAGCGGTAGTATAGTCATGGTTATCCAGCAGGTTACGGTCTTCCCACGCTTCTTCGATCAATTTCTTTAGATTTTGCATCAGTGTATAAAACTTTTGACAAAGTAAAGGAATTTTAGAGGAAATTTGTTTGCATAAAACTCACGCGGCTTTAATATCCACGTGCAACAGATTAGCTAAGTAAATATGCCGGAGAAAGAGAAATTAAGAATAGACAAATACCTTTGGGCAATAAGGATATTTAAAACACGCACGCTTGCCACGGAGGCTTGCAAAGCCGGCCGGGTGAAACTGGACGGGCAAAATATAAAACCATCGCACGAAGTGAAAGTGGGAGAAATTTACCAGGTTTCCAGGGGGATCGAACGCAAAGTGATCCGCGTTACGGGCTTACTTGAGAACCGGATGGATGCCAAAAATGTTGTCAATTTTTTTGCCGACGAAACGCCTGTTGAGCATACCATCCAGTATAAAACTATGTTCCATGCACCCTTGCTTAAACGGGACAGGGGCGAGGGGCGACCTACCAAACGCGATCGCCGGGAAATAGACGATATGAAAGAAAATTTTTTCAATGAAGGCGATTAAGAATAAAAAAATTATGCTAAATTGAAAGCCAAAAGCGTAAGTCCGGACCTTTGAAACTATACTTTGTTTTTAACCAAAAAAAACTATTTTTGACGCCATTGAAATCACGAGGTTACGTAACCCCATCTATGAAAAAAACGATCTGTCAATATATTCTCCTCCCCTTCATAATTATTTTCTGTTTGACCTCATGCGTTCAGCAAAAGCAAATAGCATACTTTCAAAAAGCATTAAATCAATCTGATACGATAGCGGTTGCGCAAGCCTATATACCCAAAATACAACCGGGTGATATACTGGCTATTCCTATCGGGTCGCTGAACCCTGTGGCCAGTAGCTTTTTTAACCCTTTTTCGACAATGCCGGTGACACAGGACAATAATTCTACTTCGACCCAATCGACGGCGGCGGTAAATGCGGCTCCTGCATTGAGTCCAACGGTGGCGTCAAGTTATCTGGTGGATGCCGAGGGGAAAATAGAACTGCCACTTTTGGGAATAATAAAAATAGCGGGCCTGACTACATCAGCTGCAAGGGATACAATAAAAAATCGTTTGAAGTATTATTTGAAAGACCCTACTGTTAATGTACGACTTCTTAATTACAAAATTTCAGTACTAGGTGAGGTTGCGAGGCCCTCTGTGTATGTGATACCAAACGAAACGATAACTCTGCCCGAAGCTTTAAGCCTGGCTGGTGATATGACGATTTTTGGGAAGCGCGATAATGTGCTTGTGATAAGGGATGTCAACGGGAAGAAGGAATTTGGCAGGGTAAATTTGAACACTCGTGAGGTTTACAATTCCCCGTATTACTATCTGCACTCTAACGATGTAATCTATGTGGAACCCAGCAAGGGCAGAATTGCGCAAACCGATAAAACTTATCAAATTCTTCCGATCGTCTTGAGTGCGCTGTCATTTCTTTCGATCATTTTTGTTTACAGCAAACGATAATTGATATTATTATTTTATTTCTAACAATTCAGAATTAATGAGTGTGAACGAGGACAAAGTTGATCCTAATGAACAAAAGAGTCTCGAGACTGACTTAAGGGAAACAATATTTAACTACTTAAGGTACTGGAAATGGTTTTTATTTTCTATTATCTTTTTTATAGGATTAGGGTATATCTATTTAAGATTAACTACACCCAAGTATAAAATAGAAACAGATCTGTTGATTAAACCAGACAATAAATCAGCAAGTGGTCAGAATGACCTTTTAAAAGACCTTGATCTTTTTTCATCCAATAAAATCGTTGATAATGAAGTTCAAATATTAAAATCAAAGGATATAATTGAAAAGATAATAAGAGCGTTGAACCTTCAAACCTCTTATTATACAACCAATGGTGTTAGAAAGCACGAGGTATATGGGAATATTCCCTTTGAGGTAAAGCTTGTTCGTCCCACGCCACATGCTGAATATAAGGATCAGTTAGAAATCAGGTTAATTAATTCAACAACAGCCGAAATTAATGGCAAGAAGGTGCCATTAAATCTGCCACACCAAACTGCTGAAGGCGTAATAACCATCGCAAAAGAACCAAAATGGAGCGGACCTTTTAACCAATTGTTTAGAGTTCAGTTTAATGATATCGACAATCTGATTGAGGATTATAGCGATCAACTGAAGGTAGATCCCGCAAGCAAGCAGGCCACTGTATTGATAATTACCATTGAAGATGCTATACCTGAACGAGGTAAAGATTTTTTGAATAAATTGATAGACGAGTATAATCTCGCCGCTATTGAAGATAAGAACATTATAAATTCAACTACATTATCATTTATTAACGGCCGGCTAGAAAATATCAAAGAAACGCTCGGATCGGTCGAGAAAAATGTAGAGGATTATAAATCACAGAACCGGATTGCAAATATTGGCTCGCAATCTCAGATTTTATTGCAGGGGGTTGGCGATAATGACGCACAATTGAATAAAGTAGTAATACAGCTTAATGTATTAAAAAACTTGCAGCAATATCTGAATAACAATAATAATAACCCGTCGAACCTGCCTTCAATGTTAGGTGTAGATGACGCAACTCTATTGGGGTTGGTAGCAAATTTGGGAGACGTTCAACAACGAAGGCTGAGCTTGCTTCAAACGGTACCTGAATCCAATCCTATAGTAAAATCGTACGATGATCAGATTTTGGCTTTAAAGAAGGCAATTAATACTTCTGTTCAAAATTTAGCTACCGGACTCGAAGTAACTAGAAAACAGTTAGAAAATAAGAATAATGATTTTGAAAGCTCTATAAGAAAAGTACCGTCACAGGAACGCGGGTTACTTGACGTAATGCGTCAGCAGCATCTACAGGACACCTTGTATATGTACTTGCTGCAAAAGCGTGAGGAAACAGCTATGAAGCTGGCTTCTGAAGTGCCAGATAGCAGGACTATCGATCGTGCTCGCAGCAGCAAATTTCCCGTTAAGCCAGTTAAAATCCTTGTTTATGTGTTGTTTTTAATTGTCGGTCTTTGTATTCCTGCGGGGATTATATATTTAAAAGATTTAATGAATTTTAGAGTTACTGGCCGGCAGGATGTACAGAAAGTAACCAATGCACCTATTCTGGCAGAAATATCGCAATCTGACGACCCTGCCGGGTTACTGGTTAGCCTCAAACCCCGGTCAATGGTAGCAGAGCAAATCAGGGCGCTGCGCACCAATTTGCAATTTGTAATTCCAAAGGAAAGCCAAAAGGTAATACTGTTTACCTCTAGTATAAGTGGCGAAGGTAAATCTTTTATTTCGGTGAACCTAGGCGCCAGCCTTGCCATGTCAGGTAAGAAAGTAGTAATTCTTGAATTGGATTTAAGAAAACCCAAATTGCATGTAAGCCTTGAAGTAGAGAACAAGCTTGGATTATCCAATTATTTGGTTGGAAAAGCTTCTGCATCTGAAATGATAATAGGCATCCCGCAACAAAGTAATTACTATATAATAACCAGCGGACCTATACCACCTAATCCGGCTGAATTGTTAATGAATGGGCGGATTGGAACGCTCATAGAATCACTAAAAAAGGAATTTGATTATGTGATTTTGGATGCACCTCCTGTAGGCTTGGTGACAGATGCACAAATATTAAGTGCATATAGCGATGTTACATTATTTATAATACGACACAATTACACTGCAAAACATCAGGTGAATGCCATAGATAACCTGTACAAAAGCAAAAAGTTTAATAACATGAATGTCATAATCAATTCGATTGATATGCAGCGCACTTATGGTTATGGTTACGGGTATGGTGAATATTATGACTCGAGCGACACCGTTAAGCCTTCTAAATTAAAGCGTTTATTTAATGATGGTAAATAAAATGCTCCTTTAAAGAATAAGGCATGGTATTTTATTCAGGAAGCCAATGCTAACATCATTCCTGCGGATCTAGACACCCTAATTGCAACTTATATATGTGTTCACATTAAATATGGCCTTAAAACAAGAATCAATAGTACAGGACATAGCCTTAACCGATTATAAGATAGGTGTTATTGGCTTAGGCTATGTGGGATTGCCTTTGGCGGTAGAATTTGCAAAGAAATATAAAGTTATTGGATTTGATATCAATATTTCGCGAATATCAGAGTTAAGTACAGGGCACGACCGAACATGTGAAATAGAGGCTGAATTGTTGCACCAAGTATTAGCTGCCGGCAGTATTACCTCAATGGGATTGGTCTGTAGCGCCGATCCGGAAGCAATAAAGGATTGTAATATTTTTATTGTAACCGTGCCTACTCCCATAGATAAAAATAATCGCCCCGACCTGACACCTTTATACAAGGCCAGCGAAACGGTGGGAAAGGTGCTGAAGCAAAATGATATAGTTATATACGAGTCAACCGTTTATCCAGGCGCTACAGAAGAAGAGTGTGTGCCTGTTCTTGAAAAAACCTCTGGCTTGAAGCTAAACCAAGACTTCTATGCCGGATATTCACCGGAAAGAATCAACCCAGGGGACAAAGAGCATACAGTATCTAAGATATTGAAAATTACTTCAGGATCTGCACCTGAAGCGGCCGAAACTATAGATAGGCTTTATGCATCTATTATAACTGCCGGTACTCATCGGGCTTCTTCGATAAAGGTTGCCGAAGCGGCAAAAGTAATTGAAAACACACAGAGGGATATCAACATAGCATTTGTAAATGAATTGGCGAAGATATTCAACCGCTTGGGTATTGATACTAACGAAGTGTTGCAGGCAGCCGGTACCAAATGGAATTTTTTAAAGTTTAAACCTGGCCTTGTAGGGGGGCATTGTATAGGGGTCGACCCTTATTACCTGGCTCAGAAAGCCCAGGAAGCAGGTTATCATCCTGAAATTATACTAGCCGGCAGACGATTAAATGACGGAATTGGCGAATACATTGCTCATGAGGCGGTGAAACTGATGATAAAAAAGGACATTCCCGTCAAAAACTCGAAAATATTGATAATGGGTATGACCTTTAAAGAAAATTGCCCTGATGTACGTAACTCCAAGGTCGCCGATATTCTGCGTAATCTGAAGGATTATCAGGTAGATATTACCGTTTTTGATCCGCTAGCTGATCCGGAAGATGTAGAACATGAATATGGCATCCATTCGGTAAAACACCTCGATGATGCATGCGATTTTGACGCTGTGATCTTAGCTGTTGCGCATGATTTGTTCAGAAGTGTTGATATTTCTGCTTTATGCAAGACCAAAAGAGTTATATACGACGTCAAAGGAGTACTTCCCAGAACTTTGATTGATGGTAGGTTATAAAATAGTATAAAAAAGATGCCTTTTAACACCGAAGAGATAAATTCCAGTAGTTTTTTGGTTACCGGGGGTGCCGGTTTCATCGGATCAAATATTGTGGAATATCTATTGAAGAAAAACGCCCGAAAGGTTAAGGTTTTAGATAATTTTTCTACGGGTTCGCAAAAAAATGTTGAATCATTTTTGTCAAACCGCGCTTTTGAACTTATAGAAGGTGATATTCGCGACCCAAAAACCTGCAATAGTGTCGTGCAGGGGATAGATTATGTCAGCCATCAGGCTGCTTTGGGTTCCGTTCCAAGATCTATTAACGACCCCTTTACTACCAATGAAGTTAATATATGTGGCTTCTTGAATATGCTGATAGCCTCGAAAGACGCAAAGATTAAGCGTTTTGTTTACGCCGCCAGTTCGTCAACCTATGGCGATTCGGAAACATTACCCAAAATAGAAGAAAAGATTGGCAAACCTTTATCGCCTTATGCTATCACTAAATATGTAAATGAGTTGTATGCTGAAATTTTCAGTAAGACTTATGGCATAGAAACAATAGGATTGCGATATTTTAATGTATTTGGGCGCAGGCAGGACCCCAAAGGGGCTTACGCTGCTGTTATTCCTAAGTTTGTAATGCAGCTAATTGCGCACGAGAGCCCGGTAATTAACGGCACAGGCGATTATTCAAGAGATTTCACTTACATCGATAATGTGGTCCAAATGAATATGCTGGCCATGTTTACTGACAATCGTCAGGCAATAAATACAATATATAACACTGCCGTTGGAGACCAGACCACGCTCAACGAACTAACAGGTTACCTCAAGCAATTTTTATCGGAATACGACCCCACTATTGCTAATGTGGAAGTTGTACATGGCCCAGCAAGGGTCGGCGATATCCCCCATTCACTCGCCAGCATTACAAAAGCCCAAAATTTGTTAAATTATAAACCAACACATAAAATTAAAGAGGGATTAAAGGAGGCTGTATCATGGTACTGGGAAAACCTAAAGTAAACAGCAATTATAATCCATTATTAAAGGGAAGTTGGTGACCGGAGATACAGTAGTATATGGATAAATATAATGATAGGAAGCCCATACTTATATACGATTCGCTAAAGTATTTTGTGCCTTTTTTTAATAAAAAAGGCATCAAAACATACTCTTTATTTAGTAAGCTGGCTTTTATTCCCCGTTTACTTCGAAAGATCTTTTTTATTTTAAAAATGCCTGAAACCATTTGGTATTCAGAATGGAAAAATGAATTGGCGGACGCAAAAACAGTAATTATTTTTTCTTCGGAATATAACAAAGTCTTAAAGTTTATTAAATCTATTAACCCTGAGATAAGAGTGATTTACTGGTATTGGAATCCTGTATTCAGAAGCAGTAACCCCGACGATATCCCAAACGAACTATGCGAAAAATGGTCATTTGATAGGAGCGACTGTGAAAAGTATCTTATGAAGTACAATACGCAATTTTATTTTGACAACATAGTATTACCGCAAAATGATGTTATTTATGATGTGATTTTTTTTGGTGCCGACAAAGGACGCAAGGCCCATCTCGAAGAAATCAGGTGTAAAATCGATGAGCTTCATCTAAAATCATATTTTTATATTGTAGATGATGGTGCTAAGAAGGCGAATTATAAAGGCCAGTTTCCACCCTTTGGTTACCAGGAATATTTGAACATTGTTTCAAAAAGCAAGGCTATTTTGGATTATATCCAGGAAGGGCAAACCGGCCTGACATTAAGACCGCTGGAGGCGCTTTTTTTCAAGAAGAAATTGATTACGAATGATTTATCAATAAAGCAAAATGATTTTTATCATCCGAATAATATTTTCGTAATAGGTATTGATAAAGAAGAGTCTTTGGTGCATTTTTTAAATATGCCGTACAGACCTGTAAAGGATGAAATTTTGTCGTTTTATGACGTTGATAACTGGATAAAACGTTTTACTTTATAGGCCACAAATAGCTGGATACTCTGCAATGCGTGAATTCATTAAGTCCTTCCTTTCGTTTGGTTTAGCTTCAACGGTTGAACGGCTGATTGCGTTTGTATTGTTACCCATTTATACTCATTACTTTACAACCGCTGAGTTCGGCGCAATTGATCTTGTGCAGGTTGTAATAGGCGTGGTTTCAATATTTGCCCATTTACAGTTAGAGACCTCGCTGCAACGATACTATTATGAATATGAAGGCAAGCAAAAGCATATTTTCATATCCACAATAATTGCAGCAATTACTTTACTGTCCTTAATCATTACTGTGTTTCTGATAATCTTCGCTCAAGAGGTTTCCATGCTTATATTTAAAAATGCTAACTATTCTGGTGTAATTAAGCTGGCTTCTTTGCAGTTGGTCTTTATTAATTATTCAATGCTGGCATTGGTGGTTTTGCGATATGAAAAGAAAAACATACGTTTTGCCTCGATGATCCTTTTAAAGGTTTTTTTAACAGTACTGTTTATTTTAGTCTTTGTAGTATGGTTAAAAAAAGGCATATTTGGGGTATTTTATGCACAACTTATCGGATTAATAATATCTTCGGTCGTGCTTTTCTTTTCAGTAAGGAAATTCAGCAATCATAGTTTTTCCGGCGATTTTCTAAGAAAATCCGCTGTTTACGCATTGCCTCAGTTCCCGGCCCGCATCGGAAGCATATTGCTTACATACGCCAACAGGTTTTTTATGGTGGGATATTTGACTATTGCGTCCGTGGGTATATATTCACTTTCATTACGTCTCGCGTCAGTGCTGCAATTAGTTTATACCGCTTTCGTTATGGCTTGGGCGCCATTTATGTTTGAACAATTAAAGAATCCGGGCCATAAAAAGGTTTTTGCGCAGGTGTTGCTTTTGCTGGCCGGACCAGTTTACCTGGTGGTGGCGTTGTTGTCATTATTTTCAAAAGAAATGGTTGGCATCATAGCTTCGAAACAATTTTATAACGCATATCATTATTTAGGGGGATTAGCCTTATATAATTCGCTTATGATATTTAAAGAGATAGTGGATATCGGGCCTAAGTTTACCGAAAAAACAAAATATTTATCGTTTACATTTTTTTTATCAGTAGCAGTCAACCTCCTTAGTCTATACTTTTTTATAAAGTTTTACGGACTATACGGCGTGGTATATTCCATGGTATTAACCAACGTTGTTTTGCTGGGAATTAGTTGGATTGTGTCGAACAAGCTATACTATATTCCCTATAATGCTTACAAATTTATTCTGCAGTCATTACCGGCATTTATTCTGGCAATTGGGTCAATGTATATTTTGCCGTCACTGGGTGTAAGGGCCGCAATAGCGGTCTTTACCGTCTTTTTCTATAGCTTTACTTTTTTTAAATATCTCAATGCATTCAAAGAAGCTCATGCTGCACGACTACAAGGAAATGATTAGTACGATAAACGGCTTTTTTATATGATATATCTTTTTTTGCTGGTATTCTTTCTGGCATTAGCAATTAAGTTCGATTTCAAGAAATCGCCGGGTATGGGCAGGACGGGGAAAAGTGCAAGCCGCTGGTACAACTTTGCCCTTTTTGTTATGATCGTCTTTTCGGGCTTACGTTATAAGGTTGGCGGAGATTCAATATCTTACCTTAATTTTTTTTCAGACATACCTTATTTAAGGGATTTAAGCAAGTTCAATTTTGCAAAAGCCCAGTTCGACCCACTATGGGTCATCTTTTCTTCGGTATGCAAGTCAATTATTGATGATTTTACATTTTTTCAAATTATCCACGCCATTGTGGTAAATACGATTGTGTATTACTTTATTAAAAAAAATACGGCGAACCGGTTTACCTGTATCCTTATATATTATCTCATTTTTTATGTATACTTTAATATGGAGGTAATGCGCGAGGCTCTTGCAATATGTATTTTTCTCCTGGCGTACCCTTATTATAAGGAAGGAAAATGGGTGAAGTTTTATATCTGCGCCTTACTCGCCTTTTTATTTCATTCCTCAGCTTTGATACTGTTTGTTCTTCCAATTTTAAAAAACATCAAAATAAGAACCTTTACATTCTTTTTGTTGATATTGATATTTGTGCTTATTACATATATCCCCGATACGTTTAAGCTTTTCCTTAAACTTTTCATATTTAACGAGCGTATCTCATCACGCTTTAATAGCTATTCAATAATAAAATCGAACGTTAATGGGATGTTATATTTATTTGCAATTTATTTCCTATTTCCGGCAGCACTGGCTTATTTTAACGAGAAGAAGCTTGGCGGTAAACTACAGTTCAAAGAACTGTATTTCGCCTATTTTCTCATAGCCACCATTACAGTTGGATTTTCCGGTTTCAACAGATTCCTAAATTATATGACGCCGTTTATGGCTATATATTTTGCTGATTTATTGAATAAAGTGTACCAAAACGATTATTATCTTCGTACGAAGAAGATAATAATAACGGTAGTTATTGCTATAGCTTTTGTACCTAAGCTCCTGTATTACTTTTCCGATACTTCGTATATCGTACAGGGAACGCGCAGGTATGATATATGGTACCCCTACTACTCCGTTTTTAATAAACAAGAAAATTATAAAAGAGAAAGTCTGTACGAAGGGTTGTTCATCAGCGACTAAAGGTCAGTTTGGACAACACCAGCAGAAACTTGATTTTTTATGCACCATAATCAATAACCTAAATGAAGATACTGGTAGTTACCAATGATGCGATGTTCGAGGACAATGATGAAATTTATATTGAGAGCAGTACAGGGGGGTTTTTAGTTACGCTATCAAGGAATACTGATAAATTAACTTTGTTTCATTTTAAGATGCGATTCGCTCAAAGCCGTAGATTGGCAGATTTTAAAATATCGGGCAAAGGGATAAACATCCTCAACGTTTCGTGGACGAAGTATAAATTTCTAAACTATGTGCGGGCAGCATATCGGGGTTATTTTTATTTGAAAAAGGCTGATTTTTTTTATGTGTTTTACCCGGGACATCTGTCTAAAATAATGTGTTTCTTCGCTTTTGTTCAAGGGAAAAAATTTGGCATGTATATTAGGGGCGAAAAAGATGTCGCGTCAGGATTGGCCAGGTTTTTTTATAAGCGCGCTCAGATTGTGCTGACCGTTTCCAGCCAGTTTACTGATCAGATTATAAGTTTTGGCGGTAATGCGCAAACTATCAGGCCGATGATAGATTATAACGAACAAGATGTGGTTATAGGCAGGCAATATGCGCAAAAAAGCCAGTACAGGCTATTATATGTCGGAAGGTTGGAAACAAGAAAGGGAACCTTTGATTTAATATACGCCGTAAAAAGAGTGCGCGAATTGGGATTGGTTAATTTTGTTCTCGACGTTGTCGGCGATGGACCGGAAGTCTTAAAGATAAAAGAACTTGCAGATCAACTGGACCTTTCTGAAATGATCCTTTTTCATGGGTCTGTGAGTAAGAAAGAGGAATTAAAAAAATATTATCTTAATTCTGATTTGTTTGTATTTCCAAGCCATGACGAAGGCTTTCCAAGAGTAATTTATGAAGCATCTATATTAGGATTGCCAATAGCTACAACCTTTGTTGGAACAATCGGTAACCTGATGAAGAATAATGTTAATTGCTACCAGTTACCGGTAAAGAAGCCACATGAAATGGGCGATGTTATATATAATATATTAAAAGACTACAATGCTGTAGCGGCCATTGCGCAAAGTGCAAAAGAAACAGTTCTTTCGTACCTGGGCGCAAATAAGTACCCCCATGAAGAACAGCTATTACGTACAATAAATATGCTTTAAAGAATAAGTTTACCTATGGCTGGCAAAGTAAGTGTTATTATACCATTTTATTATACAAGAATTGACTGGTTAATAGCATCCGTCGAAAGTGTTCTTAATCAAACTTATAAGAATATCGAGATCATATTGGTAAACGATGGTTCGGATGCTGAACTTACCCAATTTTTAGAAAAATACGGGGGACAAATTAAATACTTTACCAAAAAGAATGGCGGCTGCGGATCGGCAAGAAACGCGGGTATGGAGGTGGCCACGGGTGATTATATTGCTTTTCATGACGCTGACGACCTTTGGCATGAAGATAAACTGGAATTGCAGGTTGCCTTAATGCAGCGCACTAAATCAATATGGTCGCACAGTGATTATACATTGTTCCGCGATGATGTTGAAGCTGCGGATGAAAAATACGTTGATGTATCGGGCTTTAAAGGGGATGTCTTTCAAAAATGTATATTATCATGCCCCGTTGGTGTACCCACTATGATGATACGAACGGATTTCTTGAAAAGTCACCCGGAATTACGCTTTTCTGACGATTTCAGGTACGGAGAAGACACACATCTTTGGATGCGTATTGCTGTCTTAAATACCAAACTTGAATATATTCAGCAGCCATTGTTGAAGGTTCGATTACATGGTAGCAATAAGGCTTATAACATAAGGGTTCAAACAAGGGTAAGGTCGCTTATATGGCGCTACGTTAAAAAAAGGAGAGAATTGTATTTTGGAAATGATAAATTTAATGGAACGATAAGAGTTGCGTATAAACTATGTAATTTTTCAAACGAGGTACTTGAACGGCTTGAAAAGTATAAGTTCAGTAAGGGGTTTGTAGAGTTTTTAAGCAGAGTTTTTTATATTATACCTTACGCCATTTTCAAAGTTTATTATAAAAAACTTGTATCCAGGGATAAGTAGATAAAAATAATATTATGTTTTCTGATAAAACTCTTTTAATCACAGGCGGCACAGGCTCGTTCGGCAATGCCGTTTTACACAGGTTCCTTCATACTGATCATTTTAAAGAAATACGGATATTTTCCCGCGACGAAAAAAAGCAGCATGACATGCGTGTTACGCTGAACAACCCGAAACTTAAATTTTATATCGGAGACGTTCGGGATTACAACAGTATTGAAGCTGCTATGCGCGGCGTGGATTATGTTTTTCACGCAGCGGCATTAAAGCAAGTGCCCTCGTGCGAATTTTTCCCTATCGAGGCTACGAAGACCAATGTATTTGGCACCCAAAATACCATTGACGCAGCTATAGCTAATAAAGTAACTAAAATCATCTGCTTAAGCACCGATAAAGCCGCTTATCCTATCAATGCGATGGGTATATCCAAGGCACTTATGGAAAAAGTAGCTATCGCCTCTTCGCGCAACATTTCGGCGGATACCACTACTATTTGTTTAACCCGATATGGCAATGTTATGGCCTCAAGGGGTTCTGTTATACCGCTTTTTTTGCAACAGATACTCAATGGTGATGATATCACTATTACCGACCCGGCAATGACGAGGTTCCTGATGTCGCTGGATGAAGCGGTTGACCTGGTATTGTTTGCTTTTGAACATGGCCAGCAGGGCGATCTTTTTGTCAACAAAGCACCCGCGGGAACCATAGGCGACCTTGCACAGGCATTGATAGAATTGTGCAAAGCCAGCAATAAAATTAAGATAATCGGCACCCGTCACGGTGAAAAATTGTACGAAACGCTTTGCACACGCGAGGAAATGCTGAAGGCCCAGGATATGGGAGGGTTTTACCGCATACCTGCAGATAACCGCGATTTGAACTACAATCAATATTTCTCAGAAGGTGAGCAGGATATATCAAAGGTGCAGGACTATCATTCGCATAACGCCCGGCAGGAAGATGTGGAAGGAATAAAACGGTTGCTTTCTAATTTGCCGCTAATCCGTAAAGAGGTATTCGGAGAATTGAACACTGCCCAGTATCCCGATTAATAGAGGTTTGTTTGTATCTTGATTTGCCCGAGAATATATTTAACAAAAATGCGGCGGTGTATACCTGTTTATTTAATTTTATCCGCTAATAATTCAGCACTATGAAGAAACTGAAGGTTGCAACTATTGTAGGCACCAGGCCGGAGATCATCCGGCTGGCAGAATGTATAAAAAAGTGCGATCTATTCTTCGAGCATATACTCATTCATACGGGGCAGAATTATGATTATACGCTTAACGAGATCTTTTTCGAAGATCTTGAGCTTCGTAAGCCTAACTACTTTTTAAATGTAGCCGGTAATAACTTAGGCGAAACAATAGGCAATATCATAGCCAAATCGTTCGAGATACTGACGAATGAAATGCCCGACGCTCTTTTAGTGTTGGGCGATACAAATAGTGTTTTGTGTACTATTGCCGCAAAAAGATTAAAGATCCCGATCTTTCATATGGAAGCTGGGAACCGCTGTTTTGATCAGAATGTTCCGGAGGAGATCAATAGAAAAATATCCGACCACATTAGCGACATCAACCTAACCTATACTGAGCATAGCCGCCGTTATTTACTTAGCGAGGGTTTTAGGAAGGATCATGTATTTGTTACCGGATCGCCTTTAAGAGAAGTTCTTACTAAATATGCTTCAAAGATTGCCGCAAGTGATGTAGTGCAACGGCTAAGCCTTACTAAAGGCAATTATATTGTTGTTAGCGCCCACCGCGAAGAGAATATCGACCTGGAAAACCATTTTGAATTGTTAGCCGATAGTTTGAATGCGGTTGCTGAAAAATACAAAATGCCTATCATTTTTTCTACGCACCCGCGTACAAAAAAGCGAATAGAAGCCAACAATATCAAATTTCATCCGCTCATTCAAAATGTCCAGCCATTGGGCTTTTTTGACTATGTAAACTTGCAAAAGCATGCTTATATCGTACTTTCTGACAGCGGCACTATCAGCGAAGAATCTGCAATGATGGGATTTACTGCTATAAGTATACGTACCAGTACTGAACGTCCGGAAGCGGTTGATGCCGGAACCATTGTATTGGGAGGCATAACCCGCGACCAGGTTTTGCAATCAATTGAACTGGCTAAAGGCACTCCAATTACCGGCGAGACGGCACTGCCCTGGGAATATAATGTTGACAACACGTCGGACCGTGTTGTGCGCCTGATACAAAGCTATACATTTATTGTGAACAAAGTGATCTGGAACAAATGAGTCAAAACAAGAAGATACTTTTGATCGGATCAAAAGGAATGGCAGGTCATGTTATTTATTATTACCTGAAAGAACATACCAGCCATACAGTGATCGATATTGCCCGCGATTCAACCTTGTTTGACCCCACTTACAAATTGGATGTCACCGACTTTGATCAGCTTAAAAGTATTTTTGCAAAGGAGGCCCCGGATGTTGTGATCAATTGTATTGGTGTTTTAAATAAAGACGCTGAAGAAAACCCAGGCAAAGCCATCCTGTTAAATAGCTATTTGCCTCATTTTATTGCAAAAGCAGGGGAGGAATTGGGTTTTAAACTAATCCATATCAGTACCGACTGCGTATTTAACGGTAAAAAAGGGAATTATAAATTAAACGACCCCAAAGATGGCACAGGTTTTTATGGCCAGTCGAAGGCGTTAGGGGAGGTGATCTATGGTAAAAATTTGACCATAAGGACCTCGATTATCGGACCGGAATTAAGAAACGGGATCGGCCTGTTTCATTGGTTTATGAGTCAAACGGGCGAAATAAAGGGTTATACGAAAGCATATTGGACGGGTGTGACTACGATAGAATTGGCGAAAGCCATTGCTGCGGCTATCGAAGTTAAACCGTATGGGCTTTATCACCTGGTTTATGAAGAAAAGATCAGCAAATATGATCTTGTAAGCCTTTTTAAAAAGGTTTTTGCGCGAGGCGACATAAGTATAGAACCATTTGACGGTTACGAAGTCGATAAATCACTGATTAAAGATAATACGTATTTTAATTACAATGTTCCGGCTTACCAGGTAATGGTAGAGGAAATGAAAAAATGGATGCTCGAGCATAAATCGTTATATAATTATTAAGCCGGCAAGTAATGAGAATTCTTATCGTTACACAATATTTCTGGCCGGAAAATTTCCGTATAAATGATCTCGCTCTTGGGCTTAAGGATCGCGGACATGAAGTGATCATATTTACAGGCAAGCCCAATTACCCGGGTGGAAAGTTCTATAGCGGGTATAATTTTTTCAGTAAGGGGACCGAAACCTGGAATGGCATAAAAGTTATCAGGGCGCCACTGTTCGCACGGGGCAAGGGATCCGGAGTAAGGCTTTTTCTTAATTTCATATCCTTCGCTTTTTTTGGTGGATTAAAAGCTCTTTTTTTGAATATCAAACCCGATGTAATATTTGTGTATGAGCCTTCCCCGATTAGCGTAGGGGTTCCGGCTATAGTATTCAAAAAGAAAACAAAAGCGAAAATTGTATTCTGGGTCCAGGATCTATGGCCGCATGTGGTGTCAGTTTCCGGCGGTATTAACAATAGGGGGGTTATCAAATATGCTGATAAGTTCACCAGGTGGGTATACAAACGTTGTGATAAAATATTAGTTCAATCCAGGGCTTTTACCGAGTACTTGTTGTTGCAGGATGTGCCGGAGAGGAAAATACTATACTATCCAAACTCCACCGAACAGTTTTATAAGCCGATGCAGCGCGAAGCGGATTATCAAAAGTATTTCACCGCAAAGCACAACCTTATTTTCGCCGGAAACATAGGTGAATCCCAGGCATTTGATACGCTGTTGAAGGCCGCAGTGTTGGTGAAGGCCAAGAACGATGATATTTGCTGGGTGATCTTAGGCGAGGGCAGAATGAAAGAATACGTTTCGCAGAAGGTTGTGGAATATGGGCTCGAAGACAATTTTAAATTGCTCGGCTCGTTTCCGCCAACTGAAATGCCCTATTTTTTTGCATACGCCGATGCATTGGTCATCTCATTAAAAAAAGACTTTATTATTTCGTTGACCATACCCTCTAAACTCCAATCTTATTTGGCTTGCGGCAGACCTATTATAGCGTGCCTCGACGGGGAGGGCGCAAAAATTATTAATGAATCCGGAGGAGGCATTGTAGCATCGGGCGAAGATGAAAATAGTTTATGTGACGGGATATTACATTTATTTAGCCTTTCAGAGCGGGAACGGGCTGACATGGGAAATAATGCCCTCTCCTTTTATAAAAAGGAGTTTGACCGCGACAGTTTGATCGATCAATTAATAGCCATAATGCATGAATAAAAAAGTGTTAATTACCGGTTATTCGGGCTTTGTAGGCAGTAACCTGGCGGAATATCTGCATCAAAAAGTTCAAATACAAGGACTGTCAAGGAGTGCTGAAACTAAGCCGGGCCTACTGGATGAAGTATTTACCTGGGACGAATTATCTATTGAAAAATTATCAGGAACAGATTGTATCGTTCACCTGGCGGGCAAGGCGCATGATCTGAAAAACACAAGTAATGCCGCCGAATATTTTACGGTCAATACAGAGCTTACTAAGACCTTATTCGACCTTTTCATCAAAAGCAGCGCCAGTGACTTTATTTACTTCAGCAGCGTAAAAGCGGTGGCTGACAGCGTTGATGGGACATTGACGGAAACTACAGTTCCGGATCCGAAAACCCCTTATGGGCAGTCCAAGCAGCAGGCAGAAGACTACCTTCTTAAAACGACTCCGCCCCCCGGTAAAAGATTGTTTATCATAAGGCCTTGTATGATACACGGGCCCGGCAACAAAGGTAATTTGAACTTGTTGTATAAGTTCGTGGTAAAACGGATACCGTACCCATTTGCGGCCTTCACCAATAAGCGCTCATTTTTGTCGGTTGACAACTTGTGTTACATCATTGAGCGGATTATATGCGATAACATAATCCCTGGCGGAATCTACAATATTGCTGATGACGAATCTTTGTCCACCAATGAGGTCGTGAGAATAATTTCAGAGGCGTCGGGGCTAAAGGATAAGCTTTGGAACATAAGTCCTAAACTGATCAAAGCCGCAGCGTCGGTTGGTGATAAGCTGCATATGCCGCTGAATTCTGAAAGATTAAAGAAGCTAACCGAAAGTTATGTGGTATCAAATGATAAAATAAAAAAAGCGTTGCAAATTAGTCGTTTGCCTGTTTCATCGACAGAGGGATTAAAGAGAACCATTTATAGTTTCAAGTTATCATAACTTCAAAAGCATGGGGTATCTAGAAATATATTTGGTTTTGGCATTTAACAAGTGCCTCATTTTTTTAAAAATACTCATGTTCTGCAACACAATTGTCCCAATTACGTGTTATGGTCATCACTAGGATTCCACAAACATATGGTATATTGAGTTCGAAAATTTAGCAAATAAAACAATGGCCCCTATTAGAATCGTTTTAACATTCGCCCTAATAAACTTCTTTTTAGGATGCTTCGCAGAAACCTCCAAAAGCGCAGTTAATAGCAAAGGTTACTTTTTTTATGCTGACACCGGCGGGTATAATATACAGAATTCACTACCGTCTGATTTTGTAAAGGATGGCTCGGTTGATTATACGAAGTATGTGCAGGATGCTATTTCTCACCATGATAGCATTGTTTTCCCATCTTTTCCAATACTTATCAATGATTCTGGATTAACTATAGGAAGCAATAAAGTACTTACTTTTCTAAATGGCTCTAAAATATTACTTAAATCAAGTCAGAAAACCGGCTATTACATATTATTAATCAAGAATGCAACAAATGTAACCGTAAACAATGCTGTTATCGTAGGCGATAGGGATACGCATATTGGTAAACAAGGCGAATGGGGAATGGGTTTAGGTATAATTTCAAGCAGTAATATTGTAATAAATAATCCGAACATTACAGATTGCTGGGGCGATGGTATTTATTTAGGAGAAACTGGTAAACCCAATACGAATATTACTATATCAAATGCTTATATCAAGAATAACAGGAGGAATGGTATATCTGTAATAAGTGTTAACGGGTTAAAATTGATATCGCCTTATTTGGGTTTTGAAAATGGGACCGCACCAATGAGCGGGATTGATCTTGAACCTAACGGGCCACAGGACGAGTTAAAGAATATTGAAATAACCGATCCGGTTACAGAGAATAATAAGGGCGAGGGCATTTTAATGTTTTTGGACAGAATGTACTCTGATACAGATAAAGATGTGAGTATAACGATTAATAACCACAAGGATAATGGGTCATCATCAGGTTTTAGAGTTATTTGCAATAAATTAAAACCATCTACAGGTAAAATTGGTGGGACAATTATAACGTACAATCCCTCGTGGAAGAAAAATACCAGGAAGCCCTTAGACGCAACTGATATTGTTAACCCTAACTTACAGATTGTTATTAAAGGTGCAATAATTGACAATAAGGGCGTATCTGCACGCAACGCTAACAGCTTCTTAAAAAAGGCTGTCAGTGCAAAAGGGAATTTCAAGATTACAAATTAGACATTGTCGGTGTGTAGCTGTTTCGCTGTGTTTTTTACAGTTTAAATGAGTATTTTTGCATGCAAGAATTACTGATAATTAATGATTTATACCCTCTTCGCGATTTTATTTCTTGCGATTGAACTTATCTATTTTCGTATTGCCGATCATTATAACATCATCGACCACCCCAACGAGCGCAGTTCACACACGCGGGTAACGATTAGGGGAGGAGGAGTTATCTTTCTTTTTGCCGCAATAGGCGTCGCGTTTTTACATAACGGGTATCGGCTGCCCGTATTGGGTATCATCATAATTGGCGTAATTAGTTTCTTGGATGATGTCTTTACGCTGTCGAGCAGGGTAAGGCTGCTGTTTCACTTTACTGCTGTTACACTGATGTTTTTTTACCTGGATATTTTCAATCTCGTGCCGTTTTATGTTTCAGGGCTGTTATATATTATGGTGATCGGCGTTATCAACATGTACAATTTTATGGACGGCATTAATGGTATCACAGGCGCCTATAGCCTCGTTGTACTTTGCGGTTTGCAATACGTCAATCTAAGGCAAATCCGGTTTATTGAAGTAGATATGATATGGCTGCCGATAATAAGCTGCCTGGTTTTCTTGTTATTCAATTTCCGTAAGAAGGCCAAATGTTTTGCAGGTGATGTAGGCAGCGTGACCATCGCGTTCTGGATCATTATGCTGTTAATGCGCCTAATATATACCGCGCATAACTGGTCTTATATACTTTTCCTGGTAGTTTATGGCGTGGATTCTGCAGTGACCGTTGTTCATCGTCTTATTCGAAGGGAAAATATCTTGAAAGCCCATCGGCTGCACTTTTACCAGATCCTTGCTAACGAGCGGAATGCGCCGCATTTACTGGTGTCGGCTGCCTATGCTGCGATACAAGGTATCATCATTGGAGCCATCATCGCCAATCCCCAGCTATCGGAATCAGTTTTCTTTTTAGTTACTATTCCGCCATTAGTTATAGTTTATGTCTTATTAAAACCAAGACTTATGAGAGTACGATGAGGAACTTCTGTATTGGTAAACTGATATTTAGCGAGCGGCCTTCTTTGCCCGGTTAATGCCGTCGTATCGAAAACTACAAACGATTGGTGAGTTGCCTTTTATATGATTTATGTGAACCGTTGGCCTCCCGGAAATGTGAAAGATTTTATTTATTAAAAAAAACTAAACATTCTTGTTTAAGAGTCCGTTAAAGCAACCTAACCTAATCGTACTTAGTGTACTGGCTAATTAATTTTTTGTTTGTTAAAAAAATGCTACTTTTACTACACATCTTCTCCTGCAATATTTTATGAAAAAATATCTACTATTTACAAAGGTCATTCCGAGGTGGTTAATAATGCTTGTCGACCTTATTATCGTGACCTGGTCTTTCTCAACATCTTATTTTATTGTACAGCGTTTTGAGTTCATAAATATCCTGAGGGGATATTTTTTCATATACACTGGCCTGTATTGTGTCATTTCAACCATTGTGATGTACCTCATGCGTATTCACACAGGTTTGATACGTTATTCAAATACGAGAGATGTTATGCGCATTTTCAGCGCCGTATTTAGCACTAGCCTCATTTATCTTTTAGCGATCAACTTTTGGGTTGTTCACATGATACATGTCAACCTGGTTACAGTAAACCTGGTATTGCTTGTCAATTTTTCAGTGTCGAGTACGCTGTTGATCTTGCTGCGTACCATGGCTAAAAGCGCATATTTTTACCTGAATTATAACAGTTCAGGTAAAAAGACCGTGGTGCTGATATATGGCTCAGACAACAATGCAGTTTTGGTTAAACAGGCCCTTGAGGCCAGCGCTGATACCAATTTTGTGGTGGCGGGTTTTGTAGATGACAATGGTAAAAAGATCGATAAAGAGATACAACAGGTGAGGGTTTATCACATTGATAAGTTGGCTAAACTTCAGGAAAAACACAATGTAGATAAGTTGATCATAATGAACCACCACCTCGACGAACAGACCAAGAAAGTGGCCTTGGAAAAATGTTTGACATTAGGTATCCAGGTATTGACAGTGCCGCCGTCCGACCAGTGGATATACGGTAAACTTAATTTGCAGCAGATAAAAGACCTGAAGATCGAAGACTTGTTGCAACGTAAACCAATCCAGATAGATAATACAAGAATATCCGAGGACCTTTACGGTAAACGCGTATTGGTTACGGGTGCTGCTGGATCAATAGGGTCCGAGATTGTACGGCAAGTACTTCAATATGCACCTGCCATGGTTATTTTATGTGATCAAGCCGAGTCGCCCCTGCATGATATCAAGCTTGATGTACAGGAATCCTTTCCTGGGGTTGACGCAAAAATATTTATAGGCGACGTGAGGAATTACAGGCGCATGTATAAATTGTTCGATGACTATAAACCAGAGGTAGTTTTCCATGCTGCTGCATACAAACACGTACCTATGATGGAAGAAAACCCATCTGAGGCGGTGCAGACCAATGTAATGGGTACCAAACATGTTGCGGATCTTTCGGTGGCATTTGGCGTAAATAAATTTGTAATGGTGTCCACCGATAAGGCGGTTAATCCGTCAAATATCATGGGAACCACCAAACGTATAGCCGAAATATACATTCAGTCGTTAAAGGATAGTCCATTGAATAGCAAGAATGGTATGCCGGCAACCAAGTTTGTAACGACAAGGTTTGGAAACGTTTTAGGGTCGAATGGCTCGGTAATTCCACGCTTTAGGGCCCAGATACAGAAAGGCGGACCGATAACGGTTACTCATCCTGATATCACCCGTTATTTTATGACTATTCCGGAAGCAGTGCAATTGGTTTTGGAAGCGGGTACAATGGGTACTGGCGGTGAAATATTCATATTTGATATGGGCGAGCCGGTGCGGATAACAGACCTGGCGCTAAAAATGATCAAACTGGCAGGCCTTCAGCCTGAAAGAGATATCAGAATTGTTTATACCGGACTACGGCCTGGAGAAAAACTTTACGAAGAGTTATTGAATATGGGCGAGCTGACCATGGCGACGCATCACCCTAAGATCAAGATAGCCAAAGTAATCACTTATCCTTATGAGCAGGTCGTGACTGATATCGAAGAATTGCTTGAACTTAATGAGAAACATGATGATATAGCGCTTGTGTATAAAATGAAGGAAATAGTACCGGAGTTTATAAGCAAAAACTCTCATTTCGAATTCCTCGACGCCACGAGCGGCGATGAAGAAGAAATTGAAGTTTTCATCAACTAGGAAGTACAAGTAACCACGGAATATGGAGCGTTTGCCTGAAGCAAACGCTTTTTTGTTTAATACCCTGTTTTGTATTGACATGTACTTCCACGCCGTAAAATTAAAAACCCCGGTTCGAAACCAGGGTTCAAAAGGTTAATGCGTATAAGTAAGTTATTATTTCTTGTCCTTAGCGTAGCTTTCGTTTATTTTCTTAACAAAATCAGCCGTTACATCCAAACCGGGATCAGCATACAATAGATTAGCGTTGCCGGTTTGGAAAGTTAGTACCATTTTGTAGCCATTGTCTTTGGCAAATTGCTTGGTGAAGGTATATATCTTGTCATAAAGTTTTTTGCTTTCGTCTGCCTGCTCGCCCTGGAACTGCGCACTGGCATTTTGCTGGTATTGCTGAAATTCCTGCCCCTCGCGCTGCAAGCGTTGCTCGGTCATCGAACGTTCGTTGGCACTCATGGTATTAAGACTTTTCTGGTATTCTGCTACTTCACGTTGCAGGGCCTGCTGCTTTGAGCCAACATCATTTTTTGCAGCACTTCCCTTATCATCTAAGCGTTTACGCATATCCTTGGCATAGTCATACTTAACCATCAGGGTGTCCTGGTTAATGAACACGATTTGTGCATTGACCGGCCCTGTTGGTGTTGCAGAACTGCCCGCCGATTTATTTTGATTACACGCTGCCAGGCTGCACACGGCAAGTAAGCCTACAGCGAATTTTGTTACAATTGAAGCCTTAATTTTCATTTTACGAACTTAAAAAATTTTGACAAAGATAAACTTTAACCGCAAGTATCCTAATGTTTTAAAAAGCTTGTTCACACAGCGTCATTTTATCCACAAAATGCCTTTGATCCGGCTCGAAATGCGTATTTTTGGAGGTTATTGTTTCACACAAATATGAGTAAAGAAAATAAAGACAAATCCAATTATTCAGCGGATAATATCCAGGTTTTAGAAGGTTTGGAAGCGGTGCGCAAGCGCCCTTCGATGTATATCGGCGATACTGGCGCAAAAGGCCTGCATCACCTGGTATATGAAGTAGTAGATAATTCTATTGACGAGGCGCTGGCCGGTTATTGCGATACGATTAAGGTAACTATCCTTAATGATAATGGTATCAGGGTTGAAGACAATGGCCGTGGCATCCCTACCGGTATTACAACAAAAGAAAAGAGATCGGCATTAGAAATTGTAATGACCGTATTGCACGCAGGCGGTAAATTTGATAAGGATACCTACAAGGTATCTGGAGGCTTGCATGGCGTGGGTGTAAGTTGTGTAAACGCCTTATCAACTCATTTAACAGCCTTGGTCTACCGTGAAGGGAAAGTATGGACGCAGGAGTATGACAGGGGTAAACCAATGTTCGATGTAAAAACGATTGGTGAAACGGATAAAAGAGGAACTACCATAATTTTTCACCCCGACCACGAAATTTTTACATTAACTACCGAATATAAATACGATACGCTTGCGGGCCGCTTGCGCGAACTGGCATATTTGAATAAGGGAATACGACTGACACTAACCGATGAACGTTATCCTAACGAAGACGGAACCGTTGCTATAGAAGAGTTTTATTCTGAAGGCGGCCTGCGCGAGTTTGTGAAATACCTTGACGGTACCCGCATACCCATTATACCCGAGCCAATTTACGTAGACGGCAACAAACAAGGTATACCTGTGGAATTGGCACTTCAGTATAATGATACCTATACTGAGAATGTTCACTCATATGTAAATAACATCAACACCATTGAAGGTGGTACGCACGTGGCTGGTTTTCGCAGAGGCTTAACCCGCACTTTGAAAGCTTACGCTGACAAATCGGGCCTGCTTAAAAACATGAAGATCGAGATCACCGGAGATGACTTCAGAGAAGGTTTAACCGCTGTTATCTCTGTTAAAGTAGCCGAGCCTCAATTTGAAGGTCAGACCAAAACCAAGTTGGGCAACAACGAGGTAATGGGTGCGGTAGATATGGCTGTTGGAGAAATTTTGGGCAATTACCTGGAGGAGAACCCCCGTGAAGCACGGATGATCGTCAATAAAGTGATCCTCGCCGCTACGGCGCGTGCCGCCGCACGTAAGGCCCGCGAAATGGTGCAGCGGAAGAATGTGATGGGTGGCTCCGGTTTGCCGGGTAAATTGGCCGATTGTGCCAACGGCGACCCAACGCTATGCGAACTGTTCCTTGTCGAAGGTGATTCAGCGGGTGGTACTGCTAAGCAGGGTCGCAACCGCGAATTCCAGGCTATTTTACCACTAAGGGGTAAGATATTGAACGTGGAAAAGGCTATGGAGCATAAGATATATGAGAACGAGGAAATAAAGAACATGTTTACCGGTCTCGGTGTAAGCATCGGTACTGCTGACGACGATAAGGAACTCAACTTAACCAAACTTCGTTATCATAAAATTGTTATCATGACGGATGCTGACGTTGACGGTTCGCACATTACTACCCTGATATTAACCTTCTTCTTCCGTTATATGAAAGAATTGGTTGAGTTTGGGTATGTTTATATCGCAACTCCGCCGCTTTACCTGGTTAAAAAAGGGAAAGAGCAGGAATATTGCTGGACCGATGCCCAGCGCGACACGGCAATTCAGAAGTTAAAAGGATCGGGTAAAGAGGACAGCGTGCATACCCAGCGTTATAAAGGTCTAGGTGAAATGAACGCCGAGCAATTGTGGGAAACCACCATGAACCCTGAAACCCGTACACTGCGCAAAGTGACGATAGATAACGCTGCCGAATGTGATCATACTTTCTCTATGCTGATGGGCGATGAAGTTGCACCACGCCGGGAATTTATTGAGAAGAATGCCAAGTACGCAAGAATAGATGTTTAAACAATAAGCAACTATTTTATTTTTTTTGTACTATATTTATCTGTAAGCTATATATTTACAGTGTGATCTGCCAAGAAAGCACAGGTTACTGCAAAAAAATTGCGGTAACCTTTTCCTACCCGTTTACGTATTTAAAAGGATAGCTCTTGCTGTGCAGGTATAAAGCGTGATGCCTATAAAAAGAATACTTCTGCTACTTTTTATTGTGACTACTTTTTTTGCTAAGGTCGGTCACGCACAATTGAGTATATTGCCTTTGACCAATACTACTAAAAGGACTATAGTAGTGATGGGATCTTCAAGCGCTTATGGATGGAAGGCAAGCGTGCCCGATTCGACCTGGGTAAATCGTTTGCAGAAAGATCTGGATTTTTACGGCCGGGGTGATACCATTATAAATCTCGCCATGTATGGGTATACTACTTATGATTGTTTACCTACAGGTTCGACGCATCCGGGCTATGCTGATGCCCCCGACTCTAACCGGAATGTTACTAAAGCGTTAAGCTATAACCCAACCTTTGTTATCATTAGTCTTCCGACAAATGATATTGCAGACGGTTATTCAGATTTTGAAACACTAGCTAATTATAAGACAATTACTGATGCGTTGGATGCTGCCGGCGTACCTTACATTATTACCGGAACACAACCCCGGGACCTTGCCACAGACGTCGGGTGTAGTACGGCTTTTGATGGCAGCAGCGTATGCCTGTCGACCGGAGGCTTAAGCCCCACCGAACAGGCAGATCTGAACACATTCAACGGCGCTTTGGCGGCGCAATATCCTGCTGGTACCACTCCCTATAATACGCCTGTTGTCAATAATTTTCTTACTTTATTAAGTGCATCAGCCACAAATTTCGAAGTTAATCCTGCAATTGGTTATGGTGACGGTATTCACTATGTGGATGCGGGCCATCGTATCGTATATGATACGATGGCTAATTTCCAGTATTATAAAGACCTGGTTTGTTTCACGCAAACCATCACCATGGGAACGCTTACCAAGACTATAGGCGACCCCGATTTTGCCCCTGGAAGCGCCAGTTCCAGTTTGCCGTTAGCTTATACTAGCAGTGATCCGACAGTTGCGACTATTGTAGCTGGTAAGGTTCATATAGTCGGTTTGGGTAGCTGTACAATAACAGCAGATCAAGCAGGCAACCAACACTACCTGGCCGCACCATCTGTTGGCGTAACTTTAACTGTAAATTCTACCTCTGGCCCCGCGACAACCTACGATTGGACCGGTGCGGTAAGTTCCGATTGGAAAGATGTAAACAACTGGCAGTCTACAACCAGTGGTACAACTATTAATCCGGCTATGGACTATCCGGGTGATGCGGTATCCACCAATATTGTCAATATAGGCGTTAATGTTGATTATACGAACAATCCGGTTATTGCCACGTCATTACCTAGCTCAGTCGCTTCTTTGACCTTTGGCGACAGGCTCATAACCGGCTCTGGCACCGCAACCGATAGTTTGACGATCAACACAGGCGCCACAATAACAGTCGACGGACAGGTATTGCAAAAACATACCACTGCCGGCGTACTGAACTCGGGTAATACGGCGGTAGTAAATGCCATACAGACCTATATCAAAGGCGGCGGCACTATCAATTGCGGCAGCCTGGCCATCGGCGACAGCACGACGCCATCTGCCGATGGAGTTGTCAATATTACTAAAATGGAACTTGGGTCACCGGCCGGAGGCTCGACCGTAACAATGAATGTTACCGGTAACCTAATCCTGAATACACAAAGCAGGGATAACGCCGGGGGCACCCAAATACTCAGTACTAATGACGCCCAGTTTTCGTTTGCCCAGGGTACACTCACGATAGGCGGGCAAATACAACTAACCGATGGTGGTGCAACAAGTTTTACCGGCTTGTTTCAACCGGCATCGGTGTTTTCCGTCGATCTTTACAACAATGCTGACAGTCCTGTTCTAAACCTCCAAAATGCAAATGCACTGACCACCCAGTTGGGTAACGTTGCCAATAAAATAGATTTTTATAACGTGGCTCAGGCCGGCGGAACCGGCATTGCTACCGTTAACTATACCGGGACGAACAGCCAGGAAATATACAATCATGTTACCGGGGCAACGGTCGATAATATCGTTGACAATAATGGTGCAGCCCCCCCCGATGGCGTGGTGTATGAAAATCTCGGTTTCGCGGGATCAGGTACCAAAACGGTTGATGCACCAACAACAACAGGGACCTTGGTAGTTGGTGGCGTAGTTACTTTAGCCGCCGGTACAGAAACTGTTGATCTGAGCACCAATAATAGCGCCCTGGTCATTTATGCAGACTTTAGTGCCGGCAGCGGTACAACCTTCAATTGCGGGGCCCGTCCTGTTACAATAGGCGGTTCTTTCACTAACGCCGGTACATGTAATTTCGGTAACGCATTACTTACTTTCAACGCAGGCGATATTTTTGAAACGCTAACTACCGTTAACCCGCAAGTATTTACCAATGTAGCATTTACGGGTGGTGGCTTGTTGACAATGGCAGGCGGCAGCTTTTTGCTGAAAAGTACCGGTGTGCTTACGATGAGTAATAATTCCCAACTTGCTACGGGAGGTAATTTGACCCTGATCTCGGATGCAAGCGGTTCAGCAACTATTGCAGCTATTCCGACCGGCTGTAGTATTACAGGAAATGTGAATGTACAGCGGTATGTTCCCAATCACCGGGCTTATCGCCTGGCTTCTTCGCCCGTCTACAGTTCCACTACGGGTTCAAATAACATATTTAGCCTTAATTATATCACACGAGCGATATATACCACCGGCACCACAGGAATTGGCGGAGGATTCGATAAAAGTGGTCACCCGACGATTTATTTATATCGCGAAAACCTGGCTCCCCAGTTTACCACATTTTTGAACAGTAATTTCAGGGGTGTCAATGATATTACCGATACGCTAAACTACCAGGTGGATGTTGATGGCGGCCCGTTTAATCTCCCCGTCGGTAATGGGTATATGTTTTATTACCGGGGCAGCCGAAGACAGGATAGCCTTGCAGCTTTAACCAAGCCCGGTGCAGCGGCAACTACGGATACTTTAACAGCAACCGGGTTATTAAACCAGGGAAAAATTACCGTAAGTGATTGGTATACACCTGCATCTTCTAACCTGGGATGGACCAGCAACTCAGGGATTGCTGCGGTGGAAGGGACAAATTTGGTTGGCAATCCCTACGCGAGTTCCATCGACTGGGATCAATATAGTAATACCGACCCGTCGGCCGGTATTTACGCTCCAAATGTGGGGCCATTCTCTTACCAGTTAATACCTTCGGGCGCCCAGGGATCGGGCAACTATGGCGTATACCAGGCCGGCACCCCATCGCATACCGGCACTAATGGGTCAACGAACATTATTGCCAGTGGGGTAGGTTTTTTTGTTCAGGCTACTAACGCATCGGCTCAATTGACCTTTAACGAGAGTGCCAAAACCGATACCCAAGCTGTAGTAGGATCCACGCTATTCATGGCCACACATGTGACCACACAGCCCGGCGACCAGTTTATCCGCCTTCGACTGGCTAAGGATTCGATCAACTCCGACGAGAACATTATCCGCTTCGATAAGGGTGCCGTAACATCGTTTAACTACATGGAAGATGCACGCTACAGATCTGGAACGGGGATTGTGAGTTTATCGAGCGTGTCGAGCGATAATGTGGCACTGGCCATAAATAAAACACCTCTGCCGAATAACAAACAAGTTTTGCAGATTCCCTTGAAGCTGAATACCAGCACTGATGGCATCTACGCTTTAAAGCTGGCAGCTATTAACAAAGTGCCTCTATTGTACGATGTATGGCTTATGGATGCTTATACCAAGGATTCCATTAACATGCGGAGTAACCCAAGCTACAACTTTAACATCGCCAGAGCCGATACCAATACCATGGGCTCAAAACGATTTACTCTGCTTATTCGTGAAAACCCCGCCTATGCCTATCGTTTATTAAGTTTTACAGGCCGCCCGACGAGCCATATGACGCAGGTGCAATTGGACTGGACGACAGAGAACGAACAAAACTACACCAACTTTACAGTCGAACGCAGCACTGACAATGGTAAAACGTTTAATGTAATAGGCAGTTTCATATCAAGCGGCCTGGGAACCTACAGTCTTTTTGACAAGAACCCATGGGTAGGCGAAAACGTTTATCGTTTGAAACAGGAGGATATCGATAATAATATCACCTACTCAAATAATGTCTATATAAACGTCGTTGATAAAAGCAATCGCGTGGTATGTCTTTATCCCAACCCGACCAAAAATCTTATTAATCTTACCATCAACGCCAAGACGTCCGATTCAGATGCTTTCAATATCACGGTCAGCAATAGTTCCGGTCTCATCGTAAGAAATGTCAAATCAACCCAGGCAACCTGGGAAAGCAATGTTAGTGAACTGCTCACCGGTACATATCTGATACGCGTTGTGAACGCAAAAGACAACAGCCTGGTTGGCGAGGCCAAGTTTGTAAAGCTTTAAATATTTATTTAAATAACCATCCTTTGCCTTTAAGGAACGATTTGCACGACTGGCAGAATCCCGTTTCTTCATCCAGATGGTTTCCACCTTCGGCATCACGCATAAAGCAGGTTTTGTTCTTACAATGAGGCAGGCCTTCGGTATGCGCCAATTCGTGAAGAGATAGTTTATAGAAATGATCTGACAATTGCGCTTTCGAAAGCCTGAACGTAGATATCACGCAAGCATTGCCTGGCTGAAAGCCCAGGCCCATCACTCCCCAATCGGCTATTTTCCCTTTTGTAGTGCTGATGTCTTTATTGGTCAAACCTATGATAACAGTATCGGTGCTGGCAAACCTGTTAAGATAATTGATAATTGAATCGGCCCGGTAGCGGTTTCTTGGCGAATAAAAGGCCGTAGGCGGTAAAGGGATGGCCGTTTTTAATATTGTTTTGGGATTGATTTTTTTCAGACTATCGCAGATTGCATTAACTTGGGAAAAAGGAATGTCTGCAAAAGGCTGTATAACGAATATCCTGTTTGCCGGTGGTAGCGATGGCTTACAGCCGGCTAAAAACAGTAGTGAAATAAGCGCGAACGCCACTCGTCTTTTCATTCAACTCAAATGTTAGTAACAGGCCTGAGTGTTTATAAAAGTAATACTTTACTGACAAGAAATTTGACCTGTTTTAATAGATTTGTATTCCACGGAAAGTTGATAAAGATTAGTTATGCCGGATTTCTCGCACCTACATGTACACACCCAGTTTTCGCTCTTAGACGGGGCTGCCGATATATCCAAACTCTATAAAAAAGCGGCAGCGGATGGTATGAAAGCTATCGCTATTACCGACCACGGTAACATGTTTGGTGTGTTCAAATTTGTCGCCGAAGCAGGAAAGCACAATATCAAACCTATTGTAGGCTGCGAGTTTTATGTGGTAGAGGACCGGCACAAAAAACAATTCACCAAAGAAAAAAAGGATGTCCGTTTTCACCAGCTATTGCTGGCTAAGAATGCCGAAGGCTATAAAAACCTGGTAAAACTATGCTCGTTGGGTTATATCGAGGGCATGTACAGCAAATGGCCCCGGATAGATAAAGAACTGATACTGCAATACCATAAGGGCCTTATTGCAACAACCTGCTGCATTGGCGCTTCGGTACCGCAGGCTATTCTGAAAAATGGCGAGGAAGAAGCCGAAAAGGAATTCAAATGGTGGTTAGACCTTTTTGGCGAGGATTATTATATAGAGATACAGCGTCATGAGATCGCCGAGCAGGAGATCATCAACAATACACTGCTAAAGTTCGCCAAGAAGCACAATGTAAAGATCATTTGCTCTAACGATTCGCATTATGTGGATCAGCAGGACTCCAACGCGCACGATATTTTGCTTTGCGTGAATACCGGCGATATGCAAAGTACGCCTATCGCTACAGATGAGGAAGGTGGCAAGGGTTATCGGTTTGGGTTTCCTAACGACCAGTTCTATTTTAAGACCCAGGCAGAAATGGGCAAGCTTTTTCATGACCTGCCGGAATCTTTAGACAATACCAACGAGATTGTAGATAAAGTTGAGGTTTTGAAACTGAAACGCGATATCATGCTGCCCAATTTCGTTATCCCTGACGAATTCAAAATACACACCACAGCCGATGCCGATACGCTAAACCAGTGGGAATATTTAAAGCATCTTACCTTTTTGGGGGCGAAAGAGCGCTACAAAGAGATCACACCCGAAGCGGAAGAACGCATCAATTTTGAGCTATTCACCATCCGAACAATGGGCTTTGCGGGCTACTTTCTGATCGTGGCTGACTTTATCAAGGAAGGGCGAAACATGGGCGTGTTTATTGGTCCCGGTCGTGGTTCGGCTGCCGGTTCAGTGGTGGCTTACTGTACAGGTATCACCAATATCGACCCCTTAAAATATAATCTCCTGTTCGAAAGGTTTTTGAATCCAGACCGTAAGTCGATGCCCGATATTGACACGGATTTCGACGATGCCGGGCGTCAAAAAGTGATTGATTACGTAGTTGAAAAATATGGCAAGAACCAGGTGGCGCAGATCATCACTTACGGTTCAATGGCAGCACGTACCAGTATACAGGATGTAGGCCGGGTATTGGATATGCCCTTATCAGATGTAAACGCGCTAAAAAAGCTGGTACCCGAAACATTGGGCATTACCCTGCGCGGCGCGATTGACCAGGTACCGGAATTGAAGGCGATCTATAACGATCCGGGCCCAAAGGGCATCGTGCTTCGCGAAGCTGAAAAGCTGGAGGGTTCGGTGCGCAACACGGGCGTGCATGCCGCTGGTATCATCATCGCGCCGGATGACCTGACCAATATCGTTCCTGTTGCCACGGCCAAAGACTCCGACCTGCTGGTAACCCAGTTTGACGGTAAAGTGATAGAAGACGCCGGTGTTATCAAGATGGACTTCCTCGGCCTTAAAACGCTGACCATTATAAAAGATGCGCTGCGGCTGATCAAACAAAATCACGATATCGATATCGATATCGATTATATATCCTTGGAGGACCAAAAGACCTTTGAGCTTTACCAGCGTGGCGATACCAATGGTACGTTTCAGTTTGAAAGCGACGGCATGCAGATGTACCTGCGCGAGCTCAAGCCGGATAAGTTTGAAGATCTCATTGCCATGAACGCCTTGTACCGTCCCGGGCCGATGGAGTACATCCCCAACTTTATCAAGCGTAAACACGGGCTTGAGCCGATCACCTTCGATCTGGCCGATATGGAGGAATACCTGGGTGAAACCTACGGTATTACCGTTTACCAGGAACAGGTGATGCTTTTGTCGCAAAAGCTGGCCGGATTCAGCAAAGGCGATGCCGACGTTTTGCGTAAGGCGATGGGTAAGAAACAGATCGAGGTGCTGAACAAGATGGAGGCCCAGTTTATGGAAGGGGCGACCGCGAAAGGCCATGCCCAGGATAAACTGGTTAAGATTTGGAACGACTGGAAGGCTTTCGCACAGTATGCGTTCAACAAATCGCACTCCACCTGCTATGCTTTTGTGGCTTACCAAACCGCTTACCTGAAAGCCCACTACCCGGCCGAGTACATGGCTGCGGTATTGAATAACCAGAACAGCATTGATAAGATATCCTTCTTTATGGAAGAGTGCCGTCGTATGGGAGTTCCGGTACTTGGCCCTGATATCAACGAGTCGGACATGGCATTCGCTGTAAATAAAAAAGGCGAGGTACGTTTTGGATTGACAGGTGTAAAAGGTGTGGGTGACAAAGCGATAGAAAGTATCATTGAAGAACGCATTTTAAACGGACCATACCAATCGGTATATGATTTCGCGAGGAGGTCAAATGTACGTTCAGTAAACAAAAAATCGTACGAAAACCTGGTTTACAGCGGAGCTTTTGACGAGTTTAAGCTGAACAGGTCACAGTTTTTTGCAAAAACAGAAAACGGTACCCTGACCGGAATTGAGCGAATGATCAAATACGCCAATGATTATCAAAATACACAAAGCAGCAGCCAGGGATCGCTTTTTGGCGGAGGGGTAGCTGCGTACATCCCTGAGCCGCCATTACCGGACGCAGAGGAGTTCCCGCTGATCGAGAAACTGAAATATGAAAAGGATGTGATCGGAATTTATTTGACCGGTCACCCGCTGGATAATTACAAACTGGAACTCAATCGATATTGTAATATAACGGTATCTGATTTGAACACCATACAAAAGGCCCGCTCGGGCGAAGGTGGGGATGACGTGAAGGCCTCCTTTGCTGAACTCCGCAAGAAGGGTGAATTGTGCGTAGGCGGCCTGGTATCCAATGTTCAGCACAAAATGACTAAGACCGGTAAGCCTTTCGGTACGTTTGTGTTGGAAGATTACTTTGACTCCTATGAGTTCGCGCTTTTTGGCGACGACTATGTTAAATTCAGGAACCTGCTGGTTGACGGCTACTTTTTGCAGCTAAAAGGCGTAATCGAAGAAAAATTCAGGCAAAAAGATAATTGGGACATGCGCATTACGCAAATGGGCCTTTTGACAGAGGTGAGGGATAAATTAGCCAAATCGATCACCGTATGCCTGGAATTGAATTCGCTCAATGATAACCTGGTCGACAGCCTGCTGCAGATCGTCGAAAGCAATAACCAGAAGTACCCGGTGAAGAATTGCACGCTTCGTTTTATGGTAAAAGATGTTGAGGAGTCGCTGCTGGTCGAACTGCCATCCAAGACATTTAAGGTAAACCCGAACGATGAACTGCTGGATGAAATACACAACCTGACGCATGTACAGCCGATGCTGAATTAGGTCATGAGTTAAATAATGTTAAACCTTTAGCCGGCAAGTAATTAATGGCCTAAATTAGGCCATGCAGCTCAGGAAGCGGTATTTGACCATCCTTTTCATTTTTGCTTTTATCGGTGCGAGAGCCCAGGTAATTACCGGCAGGATATTGGCTGATACCAGCAATAGGCCACTTACGGCTACCATAGTTACTCACTCCGGCCACCAAACGTCAAGTGATGCAAATGGCGAGTTTAGCGTCCCTGTATCAGGACCAGGGGATACGATCAAAGTATTTGCTATCGGTTATAAAATCTATTTTTACCCGGTCAAGGATATTAAAACTGATCGCGTCATCATCCGGCTGAAAGGAGTGTCCATTATGCTGCGCGATGTGATGATCCGTGCAAATCGCGATCACAAAAAAGATTCTTTAAATCTCCGCAAGGATTATGCGCAGGTGTTTAATTATCAGCCCCCGAAGCTAACTGACGCTATCGTGTCGCCTCCATCCAATGTGCCATTTGCCTTTGTGAACATCGATTTGCTGACTGTTTTTAGCGCGCTCACGAAAAAGAGCGACCCAAAGTATAAACTCAAGAATGAGTTATTAAAAGATGAACAGGCAGATTTTGTGGCTACCCGGTTCAATCGCGGGTTGATAACACGCGTTACCGGCTTAAAAGGCGATTCGCTGACCACGTTCATTGATAAATACTATCCAACTATCGAATGGGTTAAAAAGACAAGTGATTATGAAATGATCAGGTATATCAAAACAAAGGTGGTCGAATTCAGGAAAGTCAAATGATGTTAATAAACTATTCTTGTTAATAATTAATTTCTGCTCATTGCAGCTAATCCTCTACTTTTATTGTCAGCCGAAAGTTAAGCTGATGGCTTAGCATAATGGTATTGTCACATTGTCATGTTTACACTTGTGGCAAGCAATTTGAATAGTATATATTTGTAAACGAAATTAAAAAAGGAAAAGAAATGGCTTTAGAAATAACTGATGCAAACTTCGAAGAACTGGTACTGAAATCGGACAAACCCGTGCTGGTTGATTTTTGGGCTGAATGGTGCGGTCCATGTCGCATGGTTGGTCCGGTGGTTGAAGAAATCGCGAAGGATTATGCTGGCAAGGCTGTTGTAGGTAAGGTAAATGTGGATAACAACCCCGGCATATCGATGAAATTCGGTATCCGCAATATCCCGGCTTTATTGTACTTCAATAAAGGCGAAATAGTTGACAAACAAATTGGCGCTGTTCCAAAATCGGTTTTGGCCGGTAAACTGGACAAACAATTAGCTTAAGCGCTACGAGAATATAAAGAAGCCGGTTGCTGAAAAGCGACCGGCTTTTTTTATCTATACCGTATCGAATAATAAATATTGCGCTCTTGTGTTTTTTATTTGGATGGTAATTATCGTCAGCCTACATTAGTAAATCATGCCCAAACTACGCGAAGAACAGGACATACGCCATTTAGACAATTTAGAACTTTTGGCCAGGCAGGTGGTGGAAGGGTTTATTACGGGCCTGCACCAAAGCCCCTTTCATGGGTTTTCGGTTGAGTTTGCGGAGCACCGGTTATATAATAACGGCGAGTCGGTAAAAAACATCGACTGGAAACTGTTTGCGCGTACCGACAAACTGTTCATCAAACAATTTGAGGAAGAAACCAACCTGCGTTGCTATTTGCTACTGGATACCTCATCGTCCATGAACTTCCCCGACAAGGGCATCAATAAATTGCAATTTTCTATTTACGCGGTAGCTTCGCTGATGTATTTGTTCAAAAAACAGCGCGACGCTTTCGGGCTGTGCCTGTTTTCCGATAAGATGGACTGGCTGAGCCAGGCACGATCCACATCAACGCATCTTTTTCATTTGTATTCGGAATTGGAAAAGGCGTATGACCATCCTAAAACAAACGCTACCACCAACATTACAGATGTATTGCACCATGTAGCCGAAGAAATTCACAAACGTTCGATGATCATTATTTTCAGCGATATGCTGGAGAACGGCTATACAGAAGATAAACTAAGCTCGTTGTTTGCGGCGATCCAGCACTTAAGGTATAACAAGCATGAGGTAGTCATCTTTAATGTGAATGACCGCAAAAAGGAAGTTGATTTTGAATTTGATAACAGGCCGCATCATTTTGTCGATATTGAGAGCGGCGAAGAAATAAAGGTGCATCCCGGCAAAATACGCGACAGTTATAAAGCCAACCTGGAAACCTACCGCCATCTGCTGGAACTAAAATGTGCGCAGTACCATATCGATCTTATAGATGCTAATATTCATAACGGTTACAACCAGGTTTTGAAAGCTTACCTGGTCAAACGGAACAGTATGATCTGAGGCTTAGGGTAACGAATTAAATACAAAATGACGGCTGTTGTGGTTTTGAAAAAGCAAATCAAAATGTAGATTTGTGTGACCACATAATGATCCTTTTTTAACAATAAATTCATAATACTATCTCATGGACGATATCCAGATCAAAAAGCAACCCAAAAAGTACGACGCCGTTATTGTAGGATCGGGGGCCGGGGGAGGCATGGCCGCCTATGTTTTGGCCAATGCCGGCTTGAAAGTGTGTTTGCTTGAAGCAGGGCCGAATTTCGACCCGCGCGAGAACTCATCTCAATTGAAAAATCCCTGGGATTCGCCGCGCAGGGGAGCGAGCACCAAGTTTAGGCCTTTCGGCGATTTTGACGGCTGTTACTGGGGCTGGGAGATCGATGGGGAACCCTATACGCAGGCGCCGGGCAGCAATTGGGAATGGTGGCGCGCCAGGATGGTGGGCGGCCGCACGAATCATTGGGGACGTATATCGCTAAGGTTTGGCCCTGATGATTTCAAAAGAAAGAGCATAGATGGTTTAGGTGATGATTGGCCGATCGGTTACGATGATATCAAGCCATACTATGATAAGATTGACAAGCTCATCGGGGTTTTTGGCACCAACGAGAATTTCCCTAACGCCCCGGACGGCATATTCCTGCCGCCGCCCAAACCGAGGCTGCACGAGATCATGCTTCAACGGTCAAACGCGAAGATCAATATCCCGGTGATACCTTCACGGCTATCTATTCTTACGCAAAAAATAAACAATACCAGGGAAGCCTGTTTCTTCTGTGCGCAATGCGGCAGGAGCTGTAAAATTTACGGTGATTTTTCATCCTCGTCAGTTTTAGTGAAACCGGCAATTGCCACAGGCAATGTCGACCTGGTGGTAAACGCTATGGCTCGCGAAGTTTTGACCGATAAGAATGGGTTAGCGACTGGTATATCGTATGTAGATAAAGCCGATATGCAGGAATACCAGGTATACGGCCGTACTGTAATTTTGGCGGCCAGCGCTTGTGAAAGCGCGCGTTTGCTGCTTAACTCTAAATCCGAACGTTTCCCTAACGGTATAGCCAATTCAAGCAATGTGGTGGGTAAATACCTGCACGATTCCACAGGTGCAGATATGGGTGGTATATTACCTCAGCTATTCGACCGGAAGCGTTACAATGAGGACGGTGTAGGCGGTATGCATGTGTATACGCCGTGGTGGCTGGATAACAAGAAGGATAAACTGGATTTCCCGCGCGGTTATCATATCGAATATGGCGGCGGTTTTGATATGCCTTTATACGGCTTTAACTGGGGCATTGAGCAATTAAACGGCTCTTATAAAGTAAAGGGCAAGAAGAAGGAGGCCGGGGGTTACGGCGCATCGTTAAAGGAAGATTATCGCTTTTTCTTCGGCGCCAGTATAGGCATGGCGGGGCGTGGCGAAGGTATCGCCCGCGAAGATAGTTATTGCGAAATAGACCCGAGCGTGGTGGATAAATACGGTATACCGGTTTTGCGCTTTCATACTCAGTGGACCGACTACGAGATCAAACAGGCCAAGCATATGAAAGAGACCTTTAAGGAAATTCTGACCAATATGGGTGCGGTAATAACCTGGGGCGATGACGACGGCGAGCATAACAAATGGGGTCTGCATAACCCGGGCAATATCATACACGAGGCCGGTACAGTACGTATGGGCAGCGATCCAAAACGTTCAGCGTTGAATAAATACAGCCAGGCTCACGATGTGAAAAACCTGTTTTGTGTAGACGGCGGGCAGTTTGTATCACAGGCGGATAAAAATATCACCTGGACGATACTGGCGCTGTCGATGCGCGCATCTGAGTATATAGTTGACCAATTGAAAAAACAAAATATTTAATCCTTCGATCATGAACAGAAGAGATTCATTAAAAGCATTGGTAGTAGGCGGATTATCCGCTACAGCGTTGGTTGAAGCCTGCAAACAGCCGGCAAAAGATGCAACGGCTGAGAATGGTGCAGCTAAGGTTGGCGACCAGCCGGAAAGAATGGCCGAGGAAAAAGCGGCCGACAAAAAGCTATTGCAAGAGCCCAAGTTTTTTACGCCCCACGAGATGGCAACGATCACTATTTTAGGTGATATTATCATTCCGAAAGATGAGGTTAGCGGCAGCGCATCGGATGCGAAGGTACCCGACTTTATCGAGTTCATAGTAAAAGATATGCCCCACCACCAGGTACCGATGCGCGGCGGTTTACGCTGGCTGGATATGCAGTGCCTGAAACGTTTCGAGAAAACTTTCCGTGAATGCGATCATACCCAGCAGATGGAAATGGTGGATGAGATAGCCTGGCCCAAAAAAGCCAAACCGCAAATGCGCCAGGGTGTCGCCTTCTTCAACCTGATGCGTAACCTGACGGCCACGGGATTTTATACCTCGGAAATAGGGGTAAAGGATGTAGGTTATATGGGCAACACGCCTAACCAATGGAACGGCGTACCGGATGATGTATTAAAGCAATATGGACTGGCTTATACCGATAAGGAATTAAAGGAATGTGTGAGTTTTGATAAGAAGGTATAACCACTATATAAGTTAAAGGCTATGTAATCATAACAATAACTTCATACCACAGCACCTACTTTTGCGGCATTAATGCCGGATGTCATAAAACATGTTCTTTATTCCTGCAATAAGATCAGTTAAGAGTTAATGTAAAGAGGGCTAATGTCCTCTTTATTTTTTGAATAATGATTAAGCGCTTCCATGATCACCCGGCAAGCTTTCCCGATCTCATCTTCAGTAATGATCAGGGGGGGCGCGATACGCATGGAATTGCTACAGTGCAGGAACCAGTCGACAACTGTGCCATTTTCAATGCAGCGGTCGATCACTTTTTTATTGAACTCAAAACTTTCCAGCTCAACGGCTATCATCAGGCCCAAACCCCGCACTTCTTTAATTGCAGGATGTACCAGCAATCGGCGGAACAAGTTTGATTTGGCTTCAGCGTCTGCAATAAGATTTTCATTCAGCAATACTTCCATTGCTGCCAGGCCCCCTGCACAGCAAACCGGGTGACCACCGAAGGTGGTAATATGTCCCAGTATCGGGTTTTCCTTTAACGAGCCCATGATTTCGTTTGAGGTAATGAAAGCGCCGAGCGGCATGCCCCCGCCCAGGGCCTTTGCCATCAGTAAAATATCAGGCACGATATCAAAAAGTTCAAACGCGAAAAGTTTGCCTGTCCTGCCCAAAGCGCATTGTATCTCATCCAATATCAGCAGCGTCCCTGTTTTGAGACAGCGCTGCCTGAGGGCCTGCATGTATGCCTTATCCGGCACACGGATACCTGCCTCACCCTGTATGGTTTCTATGATCACGCAGGCGGTTTCATTGGTGATCAATTGCAGATCGTCTGGTTCATTAAAGCGGATAAAGTTAACTCCCGGTAGCAGCGGGCGATATGCTTGTTTGTACTCCTCGTTACCCATAACGCTCAATGCGCCCTGGGTGCTGCCGTGATATGAATTGTAGCAGGCAACTATCTCGGCCCGACCGGTATAGCGTTTGGCTAGTTTCAAAGCGCCTTCCACAGCTTCCGCGCCGGAATTGACGAAGTAGACCGAGCTTAAATTTCGCGGTAGCAGAGAGACTAATTTTTCGGCAAAACGAACCTGCGGGGTTTGGACGTATTCGCCGTAAACCATCAGGTGCATATACTTATCCAATTGCTCTTTGATCGCGTTAATGACGTAAGGATTGCTATGCCCAAGGTTGCTTACACCAATGCCTGATATGAGATCGATGTATAGCTTGCCATTCTTATCATACATATAGACGCCCTCCGCGCGTACAAATTCCAGTAGCAGCGGGAAATCCGTGGTTTGGGCATTATTAGCTAAAAAGAGCTGGCGAAGTGTAAGCATGTGGGTACGATCCGAATTTCGAAATTGGTAATTTAAATCCGAAATCGAACACTCGAATTCCGAAATTAGTTGGTTGGGGGCGTGGGATTGGTAGCTGCCTGGCGCTCGCGAAGCTGTTTGATCAGCTCATCCTGGAACTCCCTTTCGGCTTTTATCATCTCGCTAACTTTGTCAGGAGGCAGGATCTTGAGAAATTCGGCTGTATAATATTTCCGGACATTGAGCAAATCCGTCTGATAATTCAGATCATTTTCAATCTGCTGTTGTCCATCAGGTTGCGTTTTCGAACTATTTTGACGCCGCCTATCCCTTATAGCGGTTAGGGCATCCTGGTATTTACGGTATACCGGCCAAAACCTGGCTGATTCCGAAGCGGTCAGACTAAGCCTCCGGCCCAGGTAAATCTCACGCACCTGTTCAATCCTGCTTTGTCGTGCTATCGCCCTCTGTTCAAAATTCGGCGGCCTGCGAAAAATGGGTCGTACCTGCCCCGTGCCCGTATAGCCGATAGTCAGCAGAAGCAATAAAGTAAACAGATGTCGGGCCGATTTATACATATTACTGGCTGGTGGAATCTAAAGCGTTCTGAAGATCGTGACTTAAGTTATCGGCGTCGGCTTGCTTTGTTTCATCCATCAGCGACTTGGTATCGTTGGCGTCAAGGTGCAATTGCAGATAGTTTTGGATATCCGCAACGGGTATAGCTGATAATGATCTATGCAGGAATGAATTTTTGTGGACCGCGTCAGGATTGTTGCCTGCCTGGTTTAGATATAGAGTTGCGCCAACACCCAACACAAAACAAGCAGCAGCTGCGTATTTAAATGCGACTGATGCAAACATTTGCCTTACAACACCCTTCCGTTCTGCTTTTTGTTGGGTTGTTTTGTTAAGAATGTTATTGGTCAAATCCGCAAAATAGCCCTCGGGTACATCAAACCCCGCCGGTTGAGTATCCAGCGCCTCTTCTACAAAAAGGCGGCTTTTAATTTGCTGCTCAAGATTGCCGAAATAACCATCTGGCACGGTAAATCCCGTAGTTTCTTTATCCAGGGCCTCTTCCACAGCGATCCTGGACTGGATATTCGCTGCTAAATCTTCAAAATAATTTTCCGGAACAGCAAAGCCTGCTTCCGGGAGGCTACTCCTCATTTCTTCCAGCTTAATTTTAGAAAATACCTGTTCATCAAGGCCATCAAAATAGCCTTCAGGCACTGTAAACGGGCTATTTGGGTTAACCTGTTTAAGTGACATATAATCATTCAGCCATTCCCTGTTTCCTCTATCCCTGTTCATATCTCTATATAGATGAAATTGTAGTCCAATGGTTTAAAATAAATTTTAAATTTTTAATCCCTCGATAGTAAATACGACTCGATCTTTTTCACCGCCAGGTGAAACGACGCTTTCAGCGCCCCGACACTTGTTCCCAATACGTCCGACATCTCCTCATACTTCATATCGTCATAATATTTCATATTAAATACCAATCGCTGTTTTTCGGGCAGCGTCAGGATAGCCTGTTGTAATTTCAATTGTGCCTGATCGCCGTTGAAATAGGTCGAATCTGCCAAGGTATCAGCCAGTTCATAAGCTACATCGTCCAGCGGAATGTTATTCTTCTGCTTCTTTTTATTCAGGAAAGTAATGCATTCATTGGTAGCGATGCGGTACATCCAGGTATACAATTGGGCATCGTTCCGGAAGCCTGGCAGGTTCTTCCATATCTTTACAAAAGTATCCTGTACGATATCGTCCGAATCGTCATGGTCTATCACCATACGCCGGATGTGCCAGTATAACTTTTGCTGGTATTTTTTTAGTAATAGGTTAAATGCCTCGTTCCGGGTTTTTTCATCCTGGAATTTCTTCAATATTTCTGAGTCCTCTACCTGTACGGGCATGTATTCTTAGCTGTTGGTTGTCAGTGTACGACGAAAATACGACTATTTTGTTTGTTATTTCAATAGGTCAAGCACTTGCTGTGACGCATTCCCGCTGTCGACCTTGCGAATAATGTGTGTTATCACCCCTTTTTTATCAATAATGAAAGTGGTACGCAAGGTGCCCATATAGTTTCGCCCGAAAAGGGTTTTCTCGCCCCAAACGCCGTATTCTTCGATGATCTTTTTATCGGGATCCGAAATTAAAGGAAAGGGTAAAGTATATTTTTTGATAAATTTTTTGTGCGATTTTTCGGTGTCAAAGCTCACGCCAACAACCGCAAATCCTTTGCTCAACAACGATTGGTAATTGTCACGGTAATTGCAGGCTTCCTTGGTGCAAGTAGGGGTATCGTCCTGCGGGTAAAAATACAGGATAAGATTTTTACCCTTAAAATCTGCCAGTGAAACTGTGTTCCCATCCTGGTCCTTGGCTTTGAAAGCCGGGGCTTTATCGCCCTCATTTAATTCACTCATTATCTGTAAAAATTTGCACTGAAATGCGCTGCGTTATCCTTGTTATCCGTAACCGTCAGCTCGAACCGGTGTTTGCCGGGAGCGATGCTGCCGTCAAATTTATAACTTAATACCCGGGTTTTATAGTCCCATTCCATCAGCACCCATTGCCCGTCTATCTTACCGGCATAGCTTTTTACACCAGACATATTGTCACCGATCTTGAGGGCGATCCGTTGCATTTTAGCCATGTTCACCCCCTCCCTGATATTTAGCGGACGTATAAATGGCGGGTTGGTGTCCACCTTAATAAAGTAATCACCAAAAGTGCGGACGTTTGATTTTACGTAGCTGTCTTCGTAAATGCTGGGTTCACAAACGCCTTGTGCGTTTACGATCACGGCTTTTGAGGTAAGCTGCCCTATCGAATTATCCGGCTTGATCCATAATTGCATCGTGTCATTTACCGGCGTAAACCGGTTGTGAATGCGGTGCACCTCAGAGAACGTCCCCTTTTTTTCGGGCAGGGTTGAATAGGTGAAATAAACATCATCATATAAATTCCCCGGTGGTACGGTGAGTTTTACTTTGTCATTGCTAAACTCGTTTTGCTTGTCGTAATGAAACAGCAGCGTACCCGCCTGAACGGCTTGCTGAACGGGCTTTGAAGAATTCGATTTAACTTTTACTTTAAGCGACGAAGTATTCCCCGCGATGTCTTTTACCACATATTCCACATCGTGGATGGCATCGTCATTAAAATTGACTATGCCGCGGTTTACCGACTGCGGGTAAAGTGATATTTTACTGCCAGGCAGGATGAAACATTTTTGAATGAACTTATGTAAACTTAAAAATATCGGGTAGTCGATATAGGCATTAATAGCGTGCGTTTGATCGAACGCAAAGCGTTCAACGGCAAAGGTGTAGACTGTTCGGCCATCGACCTTTAGTTCAATGGAGTAAATACCATTATGATTGAACGAGGTGCTGTTCATATCCGTTGCGGTAATACCAAAGCCCGTTTCGCCACCCACATTGATGACTTGCGGTTTCAGAAGATGATAATGCCCCGCTGCTCCGGCCACGCCAAAAAACTGCCGCGGCGTTTTTTCGCTGAAGGGATCATTACCTAAATGGTATACGCATATCATTCCCAGCGCAGGTGGTACTTTATCCAGGATCGTCAGACCGAAAAGCTGGGGATTGATAGTCTGTTGCGTTTCCGAATCCCGAATCTCAAAATGCAGGTGCGGTCCCTCTGAGGCCCCCGCATTGCCTGAAAGTGCGATTACATCGCCCTGGCAAACGGGTAACTGAAGCGGACCGAGATTAAAATCAACCTCAAAGCTTTGCTGCTGGTATTGCTGCTGACGGATCAGTTTGGTCATCGCGGAGCTGAAGCTTTCGACATGCCCATATACCGTGGTGAAACCATTCGGGTGCGTGATATAGATCGCATTGCCAAATCCGCCGAATTGTACGCGCAGCCTCGATATATAACCGTCCTGTGCAGCACGGACGGGATAACCCGTCCGGTTGTTGGTTTTAAAATCAAGGCCCGAATGAAAATGATTTGGTCGCAATTCGCCGAATGATCCTGCTGTAGTAGGTGGCAGGTCAAGCGGGTAGCGGAAATAGTTTTTGGGATATTGCTTTGTTTGCACGCTGCTCTGCGCAAATGCCTGCACAAACAACATGGTAATCAATATAAAAATGGAGCCTATTTTTTTTAGCATGCTTATTTAACGTAGAAGTCAAGCATTTTGTCATTTTCCAGGTAAGCTTCCAGGTGATCGCCAACGTTGACTTTGCCAACCCCCTGCGGCGTGCCGGTGAAAATAAGATCGCCTTTTTTCAACGTAATGTACCTGGATACAAAAGCGATAATGCGTTCAAATGGAAATAAAAGATCTTTCGTATTGCCTTGTTGCCGTGTTTCCCCATTTATCTCCAGTTTGAAATTCAAATCATAAAGGTCGGCGAACTTCTCCTTAGGTACAAAATTGCTCACCGGCGCCGATCCGTCAAAAGACTTTGCCAGTTCCCAGGGCAGGCCTTTTTCCTTATGTTTTTGCTGGATGTCGCGTGCGGTAAAATCGACGCCCAATCCGATCTCTTCGTAATAATTACCCGCGAATTTTTCATTGATGTGTTTACCTTCCTTGCATACTTTCAGTACGATCTCGATCTCGTGGTGAATATCTTCAGAAAAATCAGGGTGATAGAAGGGCTTATTTTCGCGCAATAAAGCCGTGTCGGGTTTCATAAATATTACCGGAACGGTTGGGACGGGATTATTCAACTCTTTGGCATGTTCGGCGTAATTACGGCCGATGGCTATTATCTTCATGTGCCAAATCTAAGGATTTGGGTTGAATGGTTACAGCACCGATATTCTCTTGATCACCGATTCGGTGCCCGCTACTACCCGGATAAAGTAAAAGCCGCGCTGCAGCTTGCTGGCCAAAGGGTATGAAAAATTTTGTTCGCCCGATTCAACCCGCTGCGAAACCAGGGTGATCAGATCATTGCCTAATACGTCCATCACCTTTACTGTTACAACGGCGTTGCGCGAAAGCTGGTATTTAATATTCACCTGGTCGGTAATAGGGTTTGGGAATACCTGTACATCTTCCAATAGCTTATCGTCGGGCTTTACCACGCTGAATTTTTGGTTCGATGTAGCCGCCGGTTTCAAAGGAGGCAACGCTAAATGCAGGTTATTTCGGAAAGGACTTTTTTGAGGAGCAATTTTGGCTTTTGATAAAAAACCGGTGTCAACTTTTTGCTGGGCAAAGGCAACGTGGATGGGTATCGCGCACGCAATGAGTATTATCCAATAAAATTTGTAAGTATAATTTTGCCTCATACGCTAATGTCCGGTACAAAAATATAAATAAAGTACGCACCAATTCAAAGTCGGACCCTTTTACAAATCATTTTAACAAAATTTAACAAAAATTGATTTTAACAGTTACATCTAATGCCTGTAAGGACCGGGATATAGGTATTGATATTATAAATATAACATTTTTTAATAAAAAAATCTACTTTTATAGCGTGACACAACATAAAAATCTGCAAAAATTATCAGTCGCAGGCCTTCTTATTAGTCTGGGTATTATTTACGGTGATATTGGCACATCCCCATTATACGTTTTCAAGGCCATTGTCGGCGATCAGCATATTTCAGAGCTATTAATATTGGGAGGCGTTTCCTGCATTTTCTGGACATTAACTCTTCAAACAACGCTCAAATATGTTGTCATCACCCTGCAAGCGGATAACAAAGGCGAGGGCGGTATTTTCTCGTTATTTTCCTTAGTTCGGCGTCGGTCCGCGTGGCTCATAGTGCCTGCGGTTGTGGGCGGTTGTGCTTTACTTGCCGATGGTATCATTACCCCGCCAATCACCATATCCGCGGCTATCGAAGGTTTGCAGACAGAGGTGCCTCATTTGCATACAGTTACAATAGTGATTATCATTATCGCTGCCCTTTTTATCATCCAGCAATTCGGTACTTCACTGGTAGGTAAAGCCTTTGGCCCGGTAATGTTTCTTTGGTTTACCATGATGGGCGTGCTGGGAGTTGCTTTTATTGCACAGATGCCCACTATTGTCAAGGCGCTAAACCCTTATTATGCATACTTGCTGTTGAGTACCAACCCCAACGCTTTTTTAATACTCGGCGCGGTATTCTTGTGTACAACCGGGGCCGAGGCGCTGTATTCAGACCTGGGCCATTGCGGACGAAACAACATACGCATCAGCTGGATTTATGTAAAAAGCTGCCTGGTGCTCAATTACCTGGGCCAGGGAGTTTGGCTTTTGCAGCATAACGGCCGCGTAATGAACCTGAACCTGCACAATCCTTTTTATGAGATCATGCCGCAGTGGTTCCTGCTGTATGGTATCGGCATAGCGACCATCGCTGCAATAATTGCCAGCCAGGCGTTGATATCGGGTTCCTATACGCTTATCGCTGAAGCGGTTAGATTGAATTTATGGCCTAAAGTACGTATCAATTATCCTACCGAACAAAAGGGGCAACTCTATGTACCGAGCGTCAATTGGCTTTTATGCGCGGGTTGCATCGGCGTGGTTTTGTTGTTCAGGCATTCGGATAAGATGGAAGCGGCTTACGGTTTAAGTATTACCGTAGCGATGCTGATGACTACGATATTGGTTTCTAAATTTCTCGGAAAAAAGAAATTTCCACCTTATGTTATCGTCATATTCCTGGTGGTTTATTTGCTGATTGAAACCACGTTCCTTTCGGGCAACCTTGTAAAATTCGTACATGGCGGCTGGTTCACTTTGTCGGTCGGTGCGGTATTATTCTCAATCATGTGGACGTGGCATACAGCGCGTAAGATCAGGAATCGTTATGTGAAGTTCATTGCGATCGAAGATTATTACGATATCATTAAGGAACTAAGTGACGATGAAAGCGTGCCCAAATATGCCTCGCAGCTGGTATACCTGACAAGCGCCAATTTCGACTCGGAAGTAGAATCAAAGATCATCTATTCTATATTACAAAAACAACCGAAACGGGCCGATGTTTACTGGCTGGTGCACGTGGATGTAGTCGATGAACCATACAAAAAGCAATACGAGGTCGATTTTTTAGTACCTAACAAATTAATCAGGATCGATTTTAAGCTGGGTTTTCGGGTGGAGCAGCAGATTAACCTGCTTTTTAGAAAAGTAGTAGAAGACCTGGTGAAAAAAGGCGAAGTGAATATCACCAGTAAATACAAGTCGCTAAGCAAGCATAAGATCGTAGGCGACTTCAGGTTTGTCGTGATCGAAAAAGTCGTGTCGCGTTCGCATAACCTGTCATTCTATGAAAAGTTCATTATGGCTTTCTATTTCTACCTCAAAAAGATGAGCTTATCTGAAGAGCGTGGTTTTGGCCTCGACCTGAGTTTTGTGACCGTTGAAAAGGTGCCATTAATGCTGGCTGATCCAGAGGCGGTCGATATCGAACGGGTATATTGATTATTAGTTGAAGAGGTTGTATGAGTTGTGGCGATTGGAGTTGCTTATTGCTGGGCGGCTTGACGTGCTTCAATCAATACAACCTCTACTTATACCTGATCTTATAAATCAAAATAATACTGGCGAACACCATAGTAACCGCGTTAGCAATAGCTACCGGCAAACTGCCGCTGAGAATGCCATAAATAAGCCAGAATAGGGTTCCCAGGGTAAAAAGCCAATACATATAAAGTGATATGCCTGATGTGTTTTTGGTTTGGATGGTTTTGATAGCTTGCGGCAAAAACGACATAGTGGTGCCGCAGGCAGCCATATAACCGATGGTATCGATGTAGGAAAAATGCATTTCAGGCTAAATTTAATCAATTACTGTTAGTAAATGATCAAATCTAATTCGGCTCCGAAATAGTGTTACTTTCTTTTCCGATCACACTGTTCCTGTAGCTATAGCTAAAATAGATGATCAAGCCTACCGCAAGCCATCCCAGGAAACGAATCCAATTGCTATAACCAAGTTCTGTCATCAAGTAGAAACAGCTCATGAGGCCTAAAACTGGTATAACAGAGAAATTTCTAATAAATGTGTACACCGCTATAATAGCGATTAGGATAAAGAAAAGATAGTTAGGGAAATTATAGACGATGCCGTAAACTCCAAGGTAATATTTTTGTGTCTCGGGCAGCGCCGTGGCGCGCACGGCATCGTTGAACTTATCATCCTCCATGCCTTTTATATACAGATCGGCGGTAGTGTTTTTGTTTGACGCGCGTCCGAACATCAATACAGCCTTATCATAAAGGAGGTTTTTTTCAGCAGTGCTGAGGCTTTCAAATATCGTTGTTCTTTCTTTCAGTCGCTTTCCCTGGGTCATCTCCACCTGTGCAGCCGGTTTAAAATAAATACAGCCGGCAAATATCAATATTGTAATAAATGGGATTATCCATTTCCCATTGAAATATGGCAACCTGAAACGTCCCTTGAAAGTCTCTTCCCTGGGTAATAGAAGTACACCCCCACACACTAATACAAAGGCGAACAGTGTACCGATGCTTGTCAGGTCCGTTACTTCGGTCATATTCATAAACAAAGCTGGAATGGCGACGAGAAGGCCCGTCACAATAGTTGCAAATGATGGTGTATGATATTTGGGGTGAATGCGTGAAAAGGCTTTTGGCAACAAACCATCTCGGCTCATACTCATCCAGATGCGCGGCTGCCCCAGCTGGAATATCAGCAACACACTTGCTGTAGCGATTACAGCGCTAATGGATATAATGTAGCTGATATTATTCAGGTGAACCTTTGCAAAAACAAATGCCAGCGGATCTTCAACATTAAGATCCTTATAACTCACCATACCCGTAAGTACGAAAGCGATCAGAATATAAAGAACCGTGCAAATGATGAGTGAATAGATCATTCCTTTAGGGAGGTCACGTTGCGGATTTTCGCATTCTTCAGCCGTGGTGGATATTGCATCAAAACCAATGTAGGCAAAAAACACACCCGAGACACCCTTCATCATGCCGCTAAAGCCATTTGGCAAAAACGGATGCCAGTTTGCGGGTGTTACGTAAAAAAAGCCTATAATGATTACGCCGATAACGATCGCGATCTTCAGTATTACCATGGCATTGGTGGCCTTTTTGGTTTCCCGAATGCCCACATAAACCAGGTAAGTAATTGCTATTACAATTGCTAGAGCAGGTAAATTGGCAATAAACTTAAACGCTCCAAAACCGGGTGCAGTATCCCAGGCAAGAGCGCCGCTTTTGATCGCGTCAGTAATATCGCCGAGGTGCCTGGTTGCTGTTAGTTCCTGTAATTGGTGATGAGCCCTTAAGGCCGACACATAATCCATAGTCAAGTATCCGGGTAGATGGATATGGAAGCCTTCGAGCAGGTTAACAAAATAACCACTCCAGGATATCGCAACTGCAATATTGCCGATCGCATATTCCATCAATAAATCCCACCCGATGATCCAGGCTATCAATTCGCCAAACGACGCATAGGCATAGGTATAAGCACTGCCGGCTACAGGTATCCTTGAAGCAAATTCAGCATAACATAAAGCAGAAAAACCGCAGGTGACTGCGGTTATTACAAATAAAATGCTTACACCAGGACCACCGTGGAATGACGCCACTCCTATGGTTGAAAAGATACCCGCACCTACAACTGCAGCTATACCCATCAGTGTAAGGTCTCTTACACCTAATTCTTTCTTCAAATGTGGGTCTCCTGAATGTTCGCTGTCGCTAAAGCCGCTTGCGACGTCGGATAAAATTCTCTCTATGGTCTTTCTACGAAATATACTTTTCGACATCCGGTTTATTGAGTTAGGCTGACATCAAACATACTATTTTTTCGCATTAAATAAATAGCATAACTTGCAGCCGTGGAAACAAGTTTGAACACCGTTTTACGAAAGATCAGGTGGATGGTTGTACCTTATTTGCTCGTTTTAATTATTTGCCTGGTAATCAAACTAACATTTACACGCGAGGAAATTTATTTCGCCATTAACGGGCACTACAGTGCCGCGGCTGATTTTTTGGCGCCTTTTATTACTGATATTGGTAATGGATGGACGGCCGTAACAATTGCTGTGATCCTATTACTTTTTAGCTTTAGAAAAGCGTTAATTGTTGCAAGTGCCTTTGCTGTAACTTCTATTTCGGCGCAGATAATCAAATATATTTTTGATGCACCCAGGCCCAAATTATATTTCAAGGATCAACTGGCGAAGATCCATTTTGTGAAGGCGGTGGAAATATTAAGCTACAACAGTTTTCCGTCGGGGCACACAGTTACGGCATTTATGCTTGCGGTGCTGGCCACCTATTGGAGCAGGAACAAAGCACTGGGACCTGTATTCCTGCTTATAGCCATTTTAGTAGGGTACTCGCGCATGTATTTGAGCGAACATTTTTTCGAAGACGTTGTGCCCGGTTCGGTGTTAGGCGTCATCCTAACCGTTATCTGGTTGTACTGGTTCGATAGCCGGGCCTTTATTCAACGGCCCGATTGGCAAAAGGGTTTGCTTAACCGCAGTTAAGCCAGTTCATTACTACTCCGGTTTCTAAAGAATACCAGCCAAACGATAACGAACACGACTAATATGCCTCCAACGATCTCTATAATAGTATAGGCACCTAAACCCGAAGATACCGAACGGGTATCTGTATATTGATCGTTACGCTGCAGATCGGATGATAATTTGATGGAACCAAAATAGGTTTTAGCCTCGCCCTTGATCATGTCCTTGCGAATGTCTGGATAGGCGTACTCGAAGGTATAAGTAGCACCGGTAGTGTAAATCAGTAGGAAACTCCGGTTCTGAATATTGCCTGTACCATCATCGGTTACGAGCGTAAAAGTTTTGGCTTTTAATGTACCTACCGTAGTATCACGAACGTTTTGTGCGCTGCTATTAGGCGATTGACGTTGTATTCCGGTGATGTATTTTTTGAATACGTTATTTAGGTCCTTTTCCTTTTTTAACGGTTGATTATTCTTCGCGTTCGGTTCAGCAATAGCCATCATATAACCGAAATTAGTAGTAGCCGAATATATATGCTGACCCAAGGTGTCTTTTTCGCTGTAGCCCTGCGGCATCGAGATCGTTACGAAATTGTCGATCTTCACCGGTTTGTATCCCTGGCTGAATACTGAATTCACCGAAAACAGTATACCAAATAATAAAATTAGCTTCTTCATATTGGTTAATTAACTCCATACTATGTAATAAAGTTTTAAATATTGCATATAAGTGTAATTTTGCTCTTATTATTTGTTTGATAATAAATGAGTTATAAGGATTAATAATAATGTCGCTTTTACAATACGGCGACATTGCCATGATTTTTATCGTACGCCCCAGGTACTTTATTTCCAGAATAAAGTGTAATTTTAAGTAAGCGATACGCGCTAAAACTGGGATATATGATCTTATTGGTTTACATAGCACTAATGATAGGCTCGGCTTTTGGTGTCGCATCGGGTATATACTATGTCGTAGAAAACCGATTGGTAAAAGCAGGCAACAAAGAACCACAGGTGATGAGCTTGCTCGCCTCTCTTTTTGGTTTTGGTCTGACGCTTTCGATTATTTATTTCGCCCTGCTGCAGCGGGTGATGATGGGGATGTAAATCAGCATCATGATCGTGCGCTGCTCAACCTCGCCACGAACATCGTATCCGCCTTATTCCCATACCCTTTTAATACAGACTGTTCCTCAACCTTCATGCCCAGCTCTTTTACCATAAAGTCAACGGCTTCTTCATTCTCCGCTTTAAAAACCGAGCACGTAATATAGATCAATGGTTTGCCGGGTTTCAGATATTTCACCACATTTGTCGCAATACTTTGTTGCAGGTTTTGGAAGAATTTGAGCTTTTGCGGCTCGAACTGGCTGATCATTTCCGGCGTACGGCCCCAGGTGCCCGAACCACTGCAAGGTGCATCCAGGATGATGCCGTCGAATGTGTAGTCATGCAATTCAGGGTCGACATTTTTTGTTAGGTCGAGCAGCTTTTTCTGGAATTTAAATAGCCCGGCATTATGAAAACGTTCATCCAGGTTGGCCAGGATAGATTCCCGGATATCAGAAACCACGAGTTTAATATTCGGCTCTAGTTCGTGTAACAGTAACGATTTACCCCCCGATGCGGCGCAGGCATCCCACCACGCTTCCCATTTTTCCGGCCGGAAGAATTGTGCTGTTTGTTGAGACGAGTAATCCTGCACCTCATAACCGTTTTGCTTCGAGAAATGGTTTTCGAGCCTTGTTCCGTTTGGCAAGGCCAGGCAGCCGTTGCCTTCGTCTTTGAAGGGTACGTCCGCCTTGGCCAAAGTGCCTTTTACCAGGACCTCGAACTCTTTGCGTACGCGGATAAATAAGTCGGGCTGAACAAAAAAGGACTTGAGGAACGCGTCTTTATCAATACCGTCGGAAAGTTCCGCTGACCATGGAAAAACATCAGTTAGCTTAAACGCAGGATACGCCGTTTTAACAAGCTTCAATTTTTCGTCGATATCAAAACCGGTGCATAGCGCCCAATCGGGTTTGAAATGTTGCAGGAATGAATTGGTTTGACTATTACACAGAAATTCGGCGACGATGAGGCGATCTTCGATCGGTGTATTATAAAGGGCTTTGCCCAGGCGAAAGTAATTGTAAATGAGCCTGCTGGCAACCTTGCGGTCGGTAGAGCCCATTTGTTTATTCTGGCGGTAAAAACCCAGAAGGAATTTGCCTAAAGGCGTTTCGGCGGGGTAATCACCCAAAATTCGCTGAAACGTTTTAAGCTGGTTCAATGCCTTCATTCCGCCTTTTTTAGCTCAAAATTGCTGTACTCCAGTATGTTCACATGCGTATTGATCCATCCCAGCCCCGCCTTTTTCACAAAATGGTATTTATTCAGCAAGCCGGTAAAATCATTTTTATCGAGATTGCTGATCACATTATCGTTTTTACCCAGTAATGCACCAAAGTACATACCTTCATCAAAACCCATCATGGCATAATGGGTAGGCTCAAGATGATAGTTCCTCCGGTAAAGTTTTATAAAAGCGGTGATTGCAGGAGCCTTGTAATCTACCCTGTCGGTTGACGTGATGTGCGTTTTCATATCCTGCAACAATTCGGGTTTAAGATAGGTGAACTTAACCCAGCTTGGGTGACCGAACAATGTAATGGGATATTTTTTAGCTAATGAATCCAGCGAACGAAGTGTGACCATCAAAAAAGCCTGATCGGTAGCGGGAACAACGAATATATTTTCTTCAGTTGCAGATAACAGCGGTATCAGGCCGTTGAGTTGCCCATGCTGGATAACAGGGCTGATGATCTTGGTCTTGTATTTGGATAAACTGTCAATGGTTTTTGTAAAAGGGCCGATATATTTATTCTCATCACTAAAACCTGACCGGAGTATAAATACCTTGTTGGCTTTATAACGTTCACTGATAAAATGAGCCATACCCCGTGCGTGGTATTCCAGGGGGGTAGCCACGGTCACCAAATTCGCGTTCTTGACCTTTGCCGGCGATGCAGGAGACAAAGGCGAAACTATTGGCTTTGGCGGCCCTGATAAGATGTCGGCAAAAGCTTGTATATCGTCCGGGAAAACAGGGCCAACCACCAAATTACTGCTGCGGATGGCAGCTTCATAGGCCAAATGCTGGGCCTCTGCAGTTTGGTCCTTAGTATCGAAAAGCTGCAGTTTAAAATTGTAGCCCTTACCGGTAAGGGAATCTAATGCGAGTTTAAATCCCTGGTAATAATCAAGTGAGAGGTTGGCACTGCTCAACGTGGATGTGTTGTACTGCGCACCTGGGTTAAGGTTATCCAGGTCGAAGGGCAACAGCATAGCTATTGAGCTTACATGGGCTTCAACGGTTTTTGGCTGAGCCTTTTCCGCTTCTTTTTTTGCAACAGGCTGTTCAGTTTTTACCCCAGGGGCCGAAACTGTGCGCACCTTAGGCGAACAGGAGGCAGCAAGCAGAAGTATGCACACGAAAGGCAGCCACCTATTCCCACTCAATAGTGGCCGGCGGCTTCGAGCTGATGTCATATACTACCCGGTTTATTCCTTTAACATTGTTAATGATCTCGTTAGATATTTTGGCCAGCAGGTCGTATGGTAAATGGCACCAATCGGCGGTCATCCCGTCCAATGATTCCACAGCGCGCAGGCAAACTACGTTCTCATAAGTCCGCTCATCGCCCATTACGCCAACTGACTGCACCGGTAAAAATATAGTACCGGCTTGCCAAACTTTATCATAAACACCGGCGGAGCGTAAATTGTTGATATAAATCGCATCGGCTTCCTGTAATATCCTCACTTTTTCCGGGGTAACCTCACCTAATATTCTGATGGCCAGTCCCGGTCCGGGGAAAGGATGGCGGCCTAAAATATTTTGGTCGATACCTAAAGCCTTTCCTACCTTACGCACTTCATCTTTAAACAGGGTATTTAATGGTTCAACTACTTTTAATTTCATGAAGTCGGGCAGACCACCAACGTTATGATGCGATTTGATTGTCGCCGATGGGCCCTTTACCGAAACAGATTCGATCACATCCGGGTAGATAGTACCCTGTCCAAGCCATTTCACTTCCTTTACCTGGTGCGCCTCGTCGTCAAATACCTCGATAAACACCCGGCCGATGGCTTTGCGTTTTTTCTCCGGGTCGGTTAATCCGGCCAAAGCGTCGTAAAAACGCTGTTTGGCGTCGACACCCTTAACGTTAAGGCCCATATGTTTATAGGAGTCCAAAACAGATTCGAACTCATTTTTACGGAGCACGCCGTTGTCTACGAATATACAGTACAGGTTTTTGCCGATGGCATGGTGAAGCAATACCGCGGCAACGGATGAGTCGACACCGCCCGAAAGGCCAAGAACGACTTTATCATTGCCTAATTTCTCTTTAAGCACGGCAATGCTGGTTTCAACGAATGAATCGGGCGTCCAATCCTGTTTGCAGCCGCAGATATCGACCAAAAAATTCTGGTATACCTGTTTGCCGTCGATACTATGCGTTACCTCGGGGTGAAACTGTATGCCGTAAGTTTGTGTGCCTTTAACGTGAAATGCGGCAACTTTTACCGTATCGGTACTGGCTATGATCTCGAAGTCATCAGGTACGCGTGCAATAGTGTCGGCATGTGACATCCAAACCTGCGAACCCAACGGAATATCCTTAAATAGCGGGTTGCCCTTTTCCATGTATTGCAAATTGGCCCGGCCATATTCGCGCGTGCTCGATGGTAATACCTCACCGCCGTTGAAATGCGCCAGATTCTGCGCGCCATAACAAACCCCAAGGATAGGCAGTGTGCCTTTGAATTTCTTGAAGTCGAACATGGGTGCGTCATCCTGGCGGACGGAATAAGGGCTGCCTGAAAGGATGATGCCTTTTACGCTGCTGTCGGGTTCCGGAAAATGATTGAAGGGGTGTATCTCGCAGTAGATATTGAGCTCCCTGACACGGCGCGCGATGAGTTGGGTGAATTGCGAGCCGAAGTCAAGAATTAGGATTTTTTCTTGCATGGGCAAAGATAGGATTTTTGTTGAAAGGTTGAAATGTTGTAAAGTTGGAATGTTGATTTAGTACGGAAGTCCGAAAGATTTATAAATTCCAATTGCTAAGAAAAGTTAAATTTGAGAAATCTAAACTTAATGGCCCAAATGTTCAATGACCAATTCTCTTTTAAGGGTAGGATACGCAGGAAAGAATACGTATTAACCATGGTAATACTTTACATCGTGTCGCTTGCGTTGGGTTATGCTATCGGAGATGGAGGTATTGAAGGTATTTATCTATGGTTATTTGTGATCATATTTGTGGCCTTTGGCTGGATACAAGTCGCTCAAAATACCAAACGCTGTCATGATGTGAACAGGAGTGGCGTTTACCAGTTGATACCATTTTATACAATTTATCTTTTGTTTGCCGAAGGCGACAAATTCAGAAATCAATATGGGCCGAGCCCTAAATATACAAACGACGAAGAAGATCAGATCTGGAACTAAGCAGGTTTGTTATTTATCACTCAACAGGTCCACGCAATTCTTAGCCAGAGCGGGCAGGCGGGTTTTCAGGGAAGTTAATCCCTGTTCATCGTGAATATTCATATAAAGCGTCCTGATCAGGTCCATGGTGTCATCATCCGGGTCGCAGGCCTGGGCTTTTTCCAGGCGGGGTAATGCTTTTAAAACGGCCTTATGGTAACTTTCGAACAGTGCTTTATAATCCGGTGAGTCTTTTGAGGTTAGATATAGCTTAAGCTGTATATCTTCCGCTTTGGCATTGTATAAATACCCTAAACCGCGTTGCGCGACGTAATAGTTAGGTTCAGCGGCTGCTACTTTTTCATAATAAACTATGGCTTTGGCATCTTCGTCGCCATCATCGTATGCTTTAGCCAATTTGGCGAAGAAATTGATACGGATCTTAGGCTCCATTTTCGCGGTATCCGGTAATATTTTTTCACCGAGACTAACGGCGGTATTGGCGTCGCCGCTTAGCGTGGCCATATCAAAATCACCCAGCTTATTTAACAGCACGCTATCCGCGGTTTGCGCTTTGGCTGCTGCAAAAGCCAGCAGCAATAATAGCAGGGAAAAGCACCTTTTTATCATAGACTTATTCGTTCCGATACAAATATCGTATTCGTAAACGAATATAGATCATTGTAGTTTCCATCTCACATATTCTTTTCGCATACAATGTCCGCATGGGCGGTAACCAACACCCATCGCTTCGTTTTGAGAATCGAAAAATACGCGATTGGCCGCGCTCATCCTTTTTCCTGAAGAACAATTGAGTGTGCCATAAATCTTTAGCTTTTTATTCCCGGCGTAGCGCACCCCGCCGCTGTCAACAAGCTCTTTAAGGTTACGGCTTCGTCCGAAGGATGTGCCGCCTAAATCTGAATGTGCGATCATGCTGCATCATGAAAAATGATCCCAAGGGTATGTCTTTGCCCTTTAGTTACCTCGCTTACACCATGCTTCATATTCACGCGGTAATAACCTTTGTTCCCTTTTACCGGTCTGAAGTTAGTGGTGAATAATAATACATCGCCTTTGCCCGGTTTTAGTACGATCGCCTTTGATTGCGCCCTCGGTCTTTGTTCTATCAACACGAATTCGCCGCCATCGTAGTCCTTGCCTGGTTCATTGAGGAACAGCACCAGTTGCATCGGGAAGAATATCTCGCCATACAGATCCTGGTGAAGCGTATTGTATCCACCCTGACCATATTTTAAGATCAAAGGCGTCGGCCTTAACTGGCTGTGTTCGCGACATTGCTCCAGTAAACCCTTTAGAGTTTCGGGGAAACGCGTGTCGATATTCAATACTTTCATCCAGTTATTGGCGATCGGCGCAAGTTTTGGGTAGATGTCTTGCCGCAGCTGCTGTATAATTCCGGGTAGAGGATAACTGAAGTATTTATATTCGCCCAGGCCAAAACGATAACGTTCCATTGTTATCGTTTTGCGGTATATCGCTGGATTATTATATAACAGCTTCAAGCTATCGCATTCCTCATGGTTAAGTACCTCTTTCAGCACAGCGTAGCCGTTATCGTTCACCTGGCAGGCCACCTTGTGCCAGTCCAGGTGTTCAATCTTATGCTGCATCGGTTACACCGCCATTTTGTGTACTTGTGCTGCTTCCCAGCCTATTATTGCCGACTTGCGCGTCGGTCCCCAATGATACTGGCCAAACTCACCCGTGGAGCGGATAACGCGATGACAGGGGATCAGGAATGCAACCGGGTTATCGCCAATGGCGCTGCCGACGGCACGGCTGGCTTTGGGTAACTGTATCCCTTTGGCGAGTGAACCATAGGTTTCCAATCCACCCATCGGGATCTTCAACAAAGCATCCCATACTTTTAACTGGAACGGAGTGCCTTTCAAATGCAATTTGATGTTTGACAACTTCGACCAGTCCTTCTGAAAGATAAACATGGCCTCCTGCTGTACGTGGTCGACCATTTGATGGTATTGCGCATTCGGAAATTGGTGGTGCAGCCCGGCAAGCGCCTCCTCCTTATCATCCGCGAATGCCAGGTAGCAAATTCCCTTAGGTGTAGAAGCTACCAAAATGTTCCCGAAAGGGCTTTCGGCGAAACTATAATTGATATTCAATGCCTGGCCGCCATTTTTGTATTCAGCCGGCGTCATACCTTCAATATTGATGAACAGGTCATGAAGGCGGCCGGTGCCTGACAGACCCGTTTCAAATGCGGCGTCAAATAGTGTTGCTTGTTTTTCCTTCAGGATGCCTTTTGCGTATTCCACGCTTAGGTATTGCAGGAATTTCTTCGGACTGATCCCTGCCCAGTCAGTAAACATCCGTTGAAAGTGAAAAGGGCTGAGATGTACATTTTCGGCCACTTCGTCAAGATTTGGCTGGTCCTTGAAATTAAGCCTGATATAATTGATCGCTTCAGCAATGCGCTGATAATTGATCGTTTCCTGTGTTTCCATTGTCTTTTAAATTTATAGTACAAATGTACCCCGCTGCAATACCCTGGAAAACCCGGAACTTGCTGAATTAGCATTTTAGTTGTTCATTTGTATAAATCTAAACACAAACATGAAAAAAACGCTCATTACGCTCCTTATTTTATCGGGTATATATTCCGCAGCAAATGCTCAAAGAGCAAATTCTGCAGAGTTCGGTATCAACATCGGCCTTAATCAATCAACTGTACAAAATTCCGGTACACAAGAAAATGCTAACTACAAATCAGGCATCAACCTGGGTGTTTCAGCTGAATATTATTTTTCGGACCGTTGGGGAATAAAAGGCAAGGTAATCTATGACCAGAAAGGCTGGGCCAATGGTTTCCTGGTATTGAATGACGGCTCCGAAATAGACGGTATAGATTATCACTTAAACTATGTCACCATACCCATCATGGCAAACTGGCATTTTGGGCAAGCACGCAACTGGTACCTTGATTTTGGCCCTTCCTTTGGATTCCTGGCCAGTGCCAGCGAAACATCACACAGTGCTGATGTAAAGCCGCTGTTCAATAGTACCGAAGTCGGTATTGCATTTGGCATCGGTGTCAAGATACCGATCTCAGACAAAGCGAAACTATTTTTTGAATATGAAGGGCAAGGTGGCTTGACTAACGTATTCGTGGAAAGTGATGGTACTTACCAGAATATCAGGTCGAGCCTCAACGTCGGGTTGATATTCCCGATAAAATAATTGAAAAAACTATTCCTGATAAGATGATTAAAGGAGCAGCAGGCAAGCTGCCCCTTTTTAGTTGGCGGCAATATAAGTTTTCCTGAAGCGCTTGAAAAAGTCCCAGATCGCTTCACAGGCATTAAGGTTATGACTTAAACGGCCAATGATCGCTTTGGGCAGGTATTGCGTTCCACCAGGCCAGGTATGCCCGCCGCCAACTATAGTATAACCAACCACCGCAGCGCCGTCCTTATTACGATACTCTTCCCTTATCACGCTTGTTCCATCGTTAATTTTAATGGGGAAATTCGTTATTACAGGTTTTTCCTGGCAGCTATCGGTCGCGGCCCATTGCTTCAATAGCTCCTCATGCCCGTAGATGCTACCTCCCGCACCCTTTTTCATCGTACCTCCTTCGAAGGGTACCAATGGGTCCTTTGTGCCCTGGATATACATTGCAGGCATAGATTTGGGTGCATAGCCTTCATCTTTATCCATTGACGCCCCTACAACTGCTATCGCCGCGATATGTTCGTTTAATTCACATGCAAGGCGGGAAGCCATAAAACCCCCGTTCGACATGCCGGTTACGTATACCCGGCTATCATCAGCATGATAGGTTTTTATGATGTATTTTATAAGGTCATCAATAAAATGTACGTCATCAATGCCTTTTTTATATGCAGGGGTGCCGCGCCCGTCATTCCAGCTACGATTGATACCCTGCGGACAAACGATAATAAACTTTTCCCTGTCAGCGATCGGCCTGAAATCCGCAAATTTCATTTGTCTTTCAGCTGTACCCAGCCTCCCGTGAAGTGAAATGATCACGGGCAACTTATCATTGGCTGTGAAACCGGCAGGCAGGTAAGTCACAAATTCGCGTTTCAAACCGTCGACTATGATCGACTCTTTTTTCCCTTGCGCTACGGCTCCCAGGCATGTCAGCGTAAAAAATAACAGCAGCGTATTTCTCATACGGGTATTTGACAGAGATAGAATATAAAGGTTTATTCGAACCAATCCAGCACTCTATTTCAATTCTTTTCCCATCCTCACAATTCCCATCACTTCGCCATCCGGCAATGGTAATTTGATATCCTCTAATTCAGCATACCCCATTCTTGCATAAAAAGGCACGCCGGGTAGGGTTGCACCCATTTCCATTTTACTGAAACCGTTTTCAATGGCTGCGGCCTCGCAGGCATTAATCAACATTTGACCGATCCCGCGCCGCGCGCTGTCCGGGTGTACAAAAAAAGCCCTGATGCGGGCCGCGTCTTTTTGGGGATCGAGCAAGGGGTCGGCTTCGGTTTTGAATTGATCGCCGCCGAAGAGGGTATTACGCTTGCTCCAGCCGCCGCAGGCTATGATTACACCCGCATCTTCAATGACAAAGTAGGTTCGGTCGGTTACCAGCTGGGTATCGACACCAAAGACATATTTGATCGCGCTTTCTGTTTCGGCCTGCGTATAATAACCAGCGCTTAGTCCACGGGCAGAAAGTGCAATGAGTTGTTGCAGTTGCGGAATATCCTGGAATGTTGCGAGTCGGATAATTGCGGGCATGCGCAATTATAGTAAAAGATGATTATTTCTTAAAGGCCATTAAATGTGGTTCAGGCGCTTTCAAATTTTTTGTCGCATTTGGCACATTTGATCTCACCGTTTCCCTTGTCTTCCCAATAATGATCGCAATTGGCCCTTAGATTTATCCTTGCTGTGACATAGGCAATGGTGAGGACGATAAATATGATGGCGGCAAGTATGCAGACTAAAGTATACATATTCAAACTAATTAAGGGGTAAACGGCTGTTTTCTTTTAGTATCGTTACAGGCAAAAACTATCAGAAGTGATAAATGTTTGCCATTTGTTCAACGATTTATTAATTAGGGTAGAAAAAATATTAACTTTCAATAGCTAAGATAAATTATTTTTTTGTGTTTCCAATACACTATGGCAATTTTTTTTAGTTTAAGTTAAGCGATAGCGCATATTTTGACCACTTTCCTTGCTTTTTGCACTCAAAATTGTTTTTTTATAAAATATGTTGCCTGGCGACAACTCCAGACGCTCGGAAAATGGAGGTTACAACAATAAACTAAACCTGAACTATCTTGTTATCTTGTAAACACCGACCGATGGCCATCTATAATATTATTTACCGTTCGCCCGAAGAAGCCACCTATTTATGGAATGGCAGCAGTTTTGATCTGCTTGGCGAAGAAGAAAAGGACAAGCTATTTTATAGCGGGAAAAGCTTCGATGAAGACGAAGTTACCGAAGCCATGCGTCAAAGCCGTAAATCTGCTAGAAAACAATTTCCTGCCGACCTGAAGCTCAATATAGAAAAAGCAGAAATACGCGTGAATGACAAGGACACCGGGGGTGGTCACCGACACCACATGACTACCTGAATCAGGAATGAATATAGCTCCGCAACTGCTCTATAGTTTCTTCGTGCGTTAAAATGGTCTCGGTTACCAGGTCGTTAATAGAAATGATACCACACAACAGGTTATTTTTGAAAACAGGAAGATAACGTATGTTATTTTCGCTCATGATGTGCATACATGTTTCTACCGAATTATCGGGTATAATATGCGGCAAGTCGGTAGTCATGATCTCGCGTACCGTCGTTTCATCAGACGATTTGCCTTTAAGGATAACTTTGCGGGCATAATCGCGCTCTGTCAGCAGGCCGCGGTAATCCCCTTTATCCGTAACAATTACCGATCCGATGTTTTTATCATCCATCAGGCGCAGCGCGTCTAAAACTGTGGTTTCAGCATCAATAGTGATGACGCTGCCGCCCTTGCGGGCAAGGATATCCGAAACTTTTTTCATAACTAACAGATTTAGTGGGCAAAAGGGCTTATAATCAAATATACAAATTGAAATAGTAGAAAAGAACAATAATTTAAAATGTAATTAATTATTTTTAGCAAACCTCTCCGCCAAGCACCATATGAAAATTTCTATTGTCATTTTATTAATCTTTTCCTTTTTCGTGATTAATGCTACATCGGCCATGCAAACCGATACATCCGCGTATTTCGCATCTGCTGATGGGGTTAAAATCTATTATGAAGTAAAAGGCAACGGATACCCCGTGGTATTGATACATGGATTTTCGGGTACTAGCCAAGGTTGGAAAAGCGGCAAACTATATAGCGATCTGCTGTCTGCCGGTTATAAAGTGATCATGATGGACCTTCGCGGGAATGGCAGATCGGATAAACCGCACACAGATGAAGCTTATGCTGATAATGCGGAGGCGAAAGATATCATGGGATTGATGTGCTTACTTAAGGTCAAGAGCTATGATGTTGTTGGTTATTCCAGAGGATCGATCATCGCTTCGAGCTTAATGGTTATGGACAAAAGGGTGAACAAAGCGGTCATGGGAGGGATGGGCGATGCTTACACCAATCCGGAATGGCCAAGAAGGGTACACGCTTATAAAGCGCTGATGGGCGATACCTCATTTCATGATGTGGATGGCATGGTAAATTATATCCATAGCCAGCATTTTGATATTATTCCGCTGGCTATGCAGCAAAAATATCAACCATCAACAAGTCCCGAAGAATTGGTCAAGATTAAAAAGCCTGTCTTAATTATCCGGGGGACAGAAGATAAAGAAGAAAATAATTCGGAGATCGCTTTGCAGAAAATGATACGTGGTTCCAAATTAGTCTATGTCCCCGGCGATCATAATACTGCTTCAAAAAATAACCAGTTTTCAGACGCAGTCCTCCAGTTTATCAAATGATTGTCACTTAGGTTTTTAATTTTTATTGCAACGAATATGTTACGATTAATTTTAACGTTAATATGTCGCGGTCACAACAAGTGAATTGGTTATGACCTGAATAGAATAATGCGAAGAAACCTGGTTTTAAGCCTTTTAGTTACGTTGCCCTGTATGCTTTTCGCTCAAAAAGCTATCGATCGCAGCAGGCAAATTGATACTACAGGCAAAAGGGACCTGGGAGATGTTGCAAAAGCCGTTTTCCATGTTATGCCGAAACCTATTGATACCACAAAGAAAAAATCTGTCTTTTTTTCTTTGTTGCCGGTTTCATCCTCCGTTCCGGGCGGCGGTACCGCTTTGTTTACCAGCACGGTGTTCAGCTTTTACACAGGCGACCCAAAAACCACGTATATTTCTACAGTAACCTTTGCACCGTATCTTTCTTTTCACCACAGGGTGGGCCTGCCGTTGCGTTCAAACATTTGGACCAAAGACAATGGCTGGGTAATACAGGGCGATACCCGTTTCCTGATCTATCCGCAATACACCTGGGGCCTGGGCGGACAGCAACGGGAGTTTGACAAGTTTGTGATCCATTACCAGTATATCCGCTTTTATCAAAGCGCCCTTAAGCGGATTAAACCCTATTTTTACGCCGGCGCTGGTTACAATATGGATTACTACCTGGATATAGAAACCGATAACCCCAATGCGCTGCAAAAGTTCACCGGTTATCCTTATGGTACATCGTCGGACAGAAATTCGTTTTCTGCAGGCATAACCGCGAATTTACTTTATGATACCAGGAATAATGATCTAAACCCTTTGCCCGGATCGTACGCCAACGTGGTTTACCGGGTAAATATGATGGGACTCGGCAGTAATGACAATTGGCAGTCATTGTATATCGATCTTCGAAAATACGTTTCATTGACTTCAGCGAGACAGCAGAACGTACTTGCATTTTGGACTTATTACTGGAAAACCTTTGGCAGTGGCGTTCCTTATTTGAATTTACCCAGTATAGGTTGGGATCCCTTCAACCACTCGGGCCGGGGTATCCAGCAAAATCGCTATCGCGGCAAGAGCTTGCTTTATTTTGAGACAGAGTATCGCAGAGATATTATGGCAAATGGTCTGCTCGGTTTCGTGGTTTTTGCCAACGTTAATTCGGTGAGCGAGCCGGTCACTAATAGCTTTAGCTATTGGCACCCGGCGGCCGGGGCTGGGCTGCGCATCAAGTTTAGCAAGCGCTCAGGTACTAACATAGCGCTGGATTACGGCTTTAGTCAGGGGTACAGAGCTTTTACGGTTGGACTTGGTGAAGCATTTTGACACGATTTTGGCATTGTAAAAGCACGCTTTGCTGCGAATAAACCGACGCAAGGTATTTCACTATGCAAAAATTATATTATATTTGGTAACAGTTCATCTGTAGGTTTCTGATCCTTATACAATTTTTTTGACCCTGAACAGTTTTTGGAACAGATGGCTTATAAGCAATGATTTCTCACAAACTAAGGGTAATGTACTTTTATGTTAAAACGAATTTTAGTACTCGACGATAACGAGGATATATTGGACATTGTCCAGGAAGCATTGTCATACGCACAATTCGACGTGAAAAGCGTTGCCAATGGCAATGAACTGATGCCGCAGATGGAAGAATTTAATCCGGACCTTGTTTTGCTCGATTTCCTTGTTTCAGGAATAAACGGGGGCGAGATTTGCCGGCAGATCAAGGCTCATCCCAAATTCAATAATGTCCCGGTAATTATATTTTCGGCGTACATAAGCCATGATGATGAATTGATGGCCTATGGCTGCGATGCCGTGATCAATAAGCCATTTGATTTGTTCGAACTGATTGATAAGGTGAACAACCTGATTTGCTGATTTAATTTCCAATACCTTAATTTTAACAATTTAATAATACCAAAGCTTAGTAAAAATTGAAGGCTTTGCGATACATTTGCTACTCTTGATTGAATAAATACAATAGCCCCCGAATTGTATATTGGATGGTATCAGACCCTAATTATTCAGAAAACATTGAGCGGCTATTCGCTAAACTGCCACTTTGCCCAAAATGTCAAATTGAACTGGGGCGCAGGGTCCGTCGCGGAATTGTTCTTAAGAAATTCTTTAGCTGGCTTCCTGTAAAGCGTTATTTTTGTTATAAATGCCAAAAAAAACACTATATCTGGGGTTAATCCCAAAGAATTTTCTGTAACTAATAGTATATATTCAAAAGTAGTTTAGATTTATTAGTTAATATTTTGGTTTTCTTTATAAGATTGAGTTAATTGCGGCAATAGTTTAAAAATTTTGGCTGACAATACTAAACCTGAAAAGATACATTATTGCCGCAAATGCGGTTCCTCGTTCCACTACCAGTTACATCGGCCATGGTATGTGAAAACCTTTTTATTTTTTTTACCCTTGAGAAGGTACTTTTGCGCAAAATGTAAAAAGGCATACTACATTAGCAAGGACTGAATAAAATACTATAAAAAATGTATCCTGCCCAGTACCATGTTGTAGGGAATTCTGGACTAAAATTTTAAACCGTCCCTGCAACGATGTTTCTCTTTTTAATATAATCTTAATAAAATGGTTCCAGTACAAACAAAAACCGCTCTGCTTGGTATTATAGTTGTAGTTTTCATTGCAAATATTTTAACAAGATGCGACGGATTTTAGTAGTAGATGACAACGAGGATATTTTAGAAGTTATAAAGTTGATACTTGAGGATTACAACTATGAAGTAACAACGCTTGCCGATGGCGGTTTATTATTTGATAAACTTAATGAAAGCCACCCCGATTTGATCTTGCTGGATGTGATGCTGGGAAAAGTTGACGGACGGGAGTTATGCCGGATAATTAAAACGCAGAAGGAAACGATGGATATACCCGTAATATTGATCTCTGCCAGCCACCAGGTACAGGAGCGTTATATGATAAATGGTGTGGCGCCTGACGATTTCCTTGCAAAACCATTTGACATCAGCGACTTGCTTCAAAAAATTGAAGCGCATGTTTTAGCTGCTTGACGAAGTTATTAGCTCTTTATTCTTTAACGCCCAACACCTTCAGTTCCCTGTCTATTTTTTTATTCCATTGCTCCTGGCCATACCGGTCGCTGCCGTGATGCGTTTCCCTGTCATATTGCATTTGCATCCGGTGCAGTTCGCGTAAAGTTTCCAGGTATTCAACATTGATGTCGCCATCGTAATTGTCCGGCGGCAAATCCATTGCAGTAATTTTTTGTTTAAAATGTTCGGCTACAATTTTGGCAATATCAAAGTGGCGTTGTTCATGTTCTAGTGCATAATCGTCGCCGCTCCGGTCGCGTACCCAGCAATCACTTTTAGGTAAATAAACTTTCATCACCATATCAACGCCTATTATCCCTTTATCAATTGTTGCGGTTTCTGTATAGCCGATACTCGTAAATATTTCAGCATCGAAATTCCCCATGTTGGGTTTTTCCTTAAAATCGTTCCAGGTCAATCGTCTTGTTACTGAATAATAGATCGTATCGCCTTCCGGTGTCTCCGAATAATCCGAGAATTTAACTTTGACGGATTTTGCAAGTTTCAGGTCGTTTTCAGCATTGGTGTTGATCCATTTATTGAACCACATAAGCGCTTGTTCAATGCCTTGCCGCAAGGTTGATTCGGCCATATCGGTTTGCCCTTCGGGGCGCGTATACCGAATGCCGGCAGTATATTCTGTTAAATTTCGTACTCCATAATCCTTCTTCAATCCAAATGCGAAGTCGATGCTTAAATGACCGTCCACAGGTCCGCCGGGCTGGTTGGTTTCCGTCAATTTCAGTGCTTTGATAGAAATGATAACCGGCCTGAGTTTTTCATTTTGCTGAAGATTTTGGTTGATAAACTGCTTCAATGCCGTGGTTGCGCCGCCCTTTAGGTCCAAGGGTCTGTTTAAATAACCATGCGCCTCATCTTTATAAACCAGCGAGGCTACGAGAGTTTTCTCTGCACGGTCATCGATCACATTGGCAATATAAAACTCGCGTGGTATGAAATTTAATTTTTCGTTACGCAATACGATGGGGCTGTCCGCTTTTTGATAAACAGCAAATGCTGTCAACAACAAACTGCTAACAATTAAAAACAATAAAATACCTGAGCGGTTAATGCACATGACTATTTGCAACGATTTGAGAATGATAGCATTGTTTTCGCAAGAAAGTTTTCCACACCAATAACAAGCCTGAAAAGCCCTCGTTTAGTAATTAAAATGTGTTATTCACATTTGTGAATTACTTATGTGGATAGCATTTTTGTGTTATAATTACTTTCGCATATTGTATACTGCGCGCTTATGAATAACTATAAATACATCGCTCTTTTTACCCCAATATTTTTCACTTTAACAGCAAGCGCACAACAAGACCCTTCGTACGATGTGTACCGCACTTACCACACCGCTACCGACCTGATGGATAAAGGTAAGTATGTTGCCGCGGCCGAGCAATTCCGGTTGGTGGAAACATCACGACTGCAAACCACTACCCAGCCAAAGTACGAGTCGCAATTATCATTAGTGAAAGAGAATGCCCAGTATTACGAGGCCTTTTGCGCGATGCAATTAGGTAATGATGATGCCGAAAGCCTCATACTGAAATTCAGCAAGGATCATCCTGAGAATCCGCTTACTAAACTGGCCTTCTTCGAGATAGGCAAATACTACTTTAAACAGCAAAAATATACTGATGCCCTCAAATGGTTCGATAAAGTATCCGCCGGGGAGCTGAGCGGAAACGAGAACGTCGAATATAAATTCCGGAAGGGCTATTCTTATTTTGCCACGAATGACTTTACCAAAGCGCAGCTATTGTTCAGTGAAGTAAAGAATACAAATTCGCCCTTTACTATCGACGCCACCTACTATTTTGCTTACATCGCTTACCTGAATAAGGACTATCACCTGGCTTTGGTAAATTTTGAACGGATCAAACACACAAAAAAGTACGAGAACAGCTACCCGTATTATATTACTGCGGTTTATTTTCTCGACAGGCGTTATAACGACGTGATTAGCTATGCAGTGCCAATCCTTAAGACCACGCGCCAGCAGCACGAGACCGAAATGCTCCGCATCATTGCGGCATCTTATTTTGCGAATAACGATTATAAGAATTCGGTAGCGTATTACTCACGTTTTGAGCAGCAGGACCGGGGCCGTACCCAAAACACACAGGACAGCTACCAGATGGGCTATGCCAATTATAAAACAGGCAACAATACAAAAGCCGCTCAGGAATTGGTGAAGCTGGTTGACCAGAATGATATTTACAGCCAGAACGGTAATTATACCCTGGGAAACGTTTTCCTGAAGATGAATAACAAGCAAAGCGCACGTAATGCTTATTTCGTCGCTTCCAAAATGACTTTCGATGCGCAGCTGCAGGAGGACGCTTTGTATGAATATGCCAAGCTCTCTTATGAACTGGAATTTAATACCCAGGCGCTGGATGCCACTCGTTTATACTTGAAGAATTACCCCCAATCGCCCAGGAACGATGAGATGAAGACTTTGCTGGGTGAAGAGTTGCTTAATTCGCACAATTATAAGGAAGCTGTAGAAATTTTGGAGCCGATACCTAACAAGTCGGCCAGCGCCAAAACAGCCTACCAAAAAGTTACTTACTTCCGTGGACTGGAGTTTTACAACGAACGCGCCTTTGAGAATGCGATAGGCATTTTCCTGCGGTCACTCAAATTCCCGATGGATAAAAAAGTTCAGGCCCTGACCGTTTATTGGATGGCCGAGTCGATGTTCGAAGTGCGGAAATACGGCGAATCGGTACAAAACTTTGAGCGCTTTTTGGATATGGATTATTCGAGTAATCTGCCGATTTACAATTATGCGAATTACGGCCTCGGTTATGCGGCCTTTGGAGCCGAACAATACCGTAAGGCGGCTACCTATTTTGAGAAATTTCTGAAAGGCGGTGAAACCGACCGAAACGTGATCAACGATGCAGTGACCCGGCTTGCCGACAGCTATTTTGTGCTGAAAGATTATTCGGCAGCGCGCGAATATTATGACCGGATCATAGCTCAGCATAGTAAAGGCGAAGACTATGCTGTATTCCAGCGGGGCATGATACAGGGGCTGCAGGGCAACCCGGATGCTAAGATCACCACGCTGACCAATGTGTTGAACCAGTTCCCTAATTCAGATTACGCGGATGACGCCTCTTTCGAAATTGCCTATACTTATTTCCTGAAAAACGATGGTACAACAGCCAAAGCTGATCTGCTGGATATGACCCAGAAATATCCGCATAGCAGTTACATTCCGAGGGCTTTGGTTACCATGGGCCTGATCGACTATAATGCGGGTAATGACGATCTGGCTATTGTTTCCTTCAAAAAGGTAATACAGGATTACCCGTCATCCGACGAGGCCAAACAGGCATTGAAGCAGATCCAAAAAATATATACCGATAAGGGCGATGCGCAAACCTTCATCGCATACGCTGCAACCACGCCTATCGGCAACTACACCGCTTCGCAGCAGGAGGATATTATGTTCACGGCTGCTAACAGCCTATATTTAAGGGGCGACGCTGCCGGAACCGTGCAGGCCGTGAATGCTTATTTTGATAAATTCCCGAACAAGCCGATCTACGATAAGCAGGCAAGATTCATCCGGGCCGAAAGCCTGGTGGCTTTGGGCAAACCCAACGACGCAGTAGCTGATTATAATGTGATATTGAATGACTGGACGAGCGCCTACACGGAAAAATCGCTGATCAGCATGGCTAAGCTTTACATCGCTCAGAAGCGCTATAACGACGCCATAGTTTACCTGAAAAAGCTGGAGACCACTTCGGAATATAAAGAAGATTATTCGTTTGCTATCAACAACCTGCTTTTATGTTACGCGCAGATGAAAGCGCCTGATGACGCGCTCAAATATGCTATGCTGGTGCGTAATTATGAAAAGTCTTCGCAGGCCGAAAAATTCAAAACAGGCCTTTATGCCGGTTTGGCTTACCTCCAAAAAGCGGATACAACGTCAGCCGTAAAAGAATTTGAATATACAGTTGCTAATACCAAAACCATCGACGCGGCTGAAGCGAAGTACAACATTGCGAATATTGAATACCGGAAACATAATTATAAGGCATCGCAAAAGACGTGTTTCGACTTAGTCAAAGAACTGCCTAATTACGATTATTGGGTTGCTAAGACGTTCATTTTATTGTCGGACGATTATGTCGCGATGAAGGACGATTTCCAGGCAAAAGCTACGCTACAAAGTGTTATGGATAATTATAAAGGCAACGATGATATATTGCCAACCGCGAAGCAAAAGCTTGACCAGTTGGGCGGCGGCAAACGCAAGCAGAATGCCGGTAGCCAACAGAAAACAACACCTGATACCAGCGGCAATGCTCAACCGGATACGACCAAACATAATTAAGCTACAGAGGAAGAGAAAATGAAATTCAAGTACATATATACCGCGCTGCTTAGCTTAATGATCATATTTTATTTTGCACCGGCTAACGCGCAAAATAAAACAACCAAAAAGAAGGCCCCGTCTAAGACTACACGAAAGCCTGCTGCTAAACCAAACACGACTAATAAGAAGGCTGCAGTACCTGCACCCATTCAGGATACTACAAAAAAGCCATCGAATAACAGCAGTTTATCTGAAGAGATCATTGTAACTACAAATTATAAACCAGTTTTGGCTGATGCGGTAAAGATCCGTATCAATCCCGATTTGTCGGATAAAACACCTTTTAAGGCTCCACTGACCTATGTTACACTTGATAAGCGCCTGGAAAGGAATACGGATATTCACCAACTGGAGGCGATGAAAATGCCGCCGGAGATTGACACCATCCCTTCCAACAACTATGCGAGGATCGGCTTGGGCAATTTTAAAACCACTTATGGCGAGGTGTATGTGAATAATGGACAGGACGAGGTTATGCAATTGGGCGCCTATGCGAAACACCTTGGACAAAGCAGTTCTGGCATCAACAAGCAGAACGAGATGAAAGATGAGGTGGGGGTTTTTGCCAAGGGGATTACGGATGATAACGCGTTTACCGGACGCGTCACATATAACAGACTTGGAACCAATTTTTACGGCTTTAACCCGGCAAATCCCCCGGGAGCCTTTAGTCCTGCCGCGCAGCGTTTCAATACCTTCAGCGGCGAGGGCGAAATGACCAAAAAGTTTAAGGATACAACAAATGCTTTGACATATGCGCTTAAGCTTGACGGTTACATTTGGAATGATGCGTTCCAGGCTAAAGAGAGTAACCTGGTGCTTACCGGCTTCCTGAACGAAACCATCAACCAGTTTTATGCTGGTCTGGGCGCCTCCCTTGATTTGAGCACGCAAACCGATAGCCTGTATTCTTATAACAACAGCATTTTAAGATTAAACCCTTACCTGAAGTTCCAGGGCGACAATTATAAGATCGACGTTGGGCTAAACCTGGCCAGGGAGTTTGGATTTTCACAGCGGGTGTTCATTTTCCCTGCTGCGAAACTCGAATTCCAGGTGATACCTAAATACGTCCGCATTTTCGCCGAAATAAATGGCGATGTGAATAAATCGTCACTGCGCGATTTTGCAAGTGTGAATCCATTCATCGGGCAGAACATCAATATTATTAACTCGGTGGACAAACTTGATCTGAGTATCGGGTTAAAAGGTATGCTGGCGCCGGGATTAGGCTTTAAAGCCGATGTGTTCCGCAACAGCGTAAAGAACCTACCTATGTTTGTGAACAATTTCAATGCAACTGGTATCAATAATACCTTCCAGGTGATCTATGATGGCGGCAACTCGCGTATCACTGGCTTTAACGGCGAACTTGACTTTAAAGCTTCGGATGATTTTGATCTGTTTGGTCGTGTCGAATTCAGGAATTACGTGCTGGCCACAGAGGCTCAGCCCTGGAATCTTCCTAAATTTAAACTAACTGCGGGGACGATTATTCATATTACTAATAAGTTGAATATCAATGCTACCCTGCTGTACCGGGGCAGTACCTTCGACAGGACCATTACTACGACGGGTGGGACGACCACCACAACTTTCATCCCTATCAGTGGCTTTGCTGATCTGAACGGCGGTGTTGAATACAAGATAAATGGAAGGATATCGATATTCGGACAAGTGAATAATATTTTAAATACAACAAATCAGGTATGGTTATACTATCCTAATTACGGATTTAATATATTTGGCGGTGTCGGGCTGCATTTTTAACTATTGATGGTACCTGCTTTACAACCAATGGAATGGATCTAGCCATTTACATAAATGAATTATTGGGCTTAAGGGGCGAAGTGAATGTGCCGGGGATCGGTTTCTTTGAGCAAAAGCGCGTGAGCGGGTATTATAATGAGCGCGAAAAGAAGTTCTACCCCCCGCATCATGAAATAGTTTTCGATCCTCAGTCAAAAGACGATGAGGATCTTGCCGCTTATATATCCGCCAAGAAAAATATATCCCCAGCTTCTGCAAAATATTTTATCGATAAGTACTCGGCTGGATTAAAAGCACAAGCATCTGAACAAAAAGTCGATATTACCGGTCTAGGGCATTTATATTATGAATACTCCGTATTATCGTTCAAGGCTGATAAATCGTACCAGGCCGGCGACCCGTCATTTTATGGCTTAGCGCCGGTTAAAGCCGACAAGAGTAAAGGTACGCCCAGAGCAACTGAAAAACCTGTTGTTAAGCCGGAGCCGGTTATCGAAATACCTCTAAAAGAAACAGTTGCTGAACCGGCTAAGGCGGATATAGAAGAACAACCCGCCTTCATCGATACCCGCAATTATATTCCGCAGGAAGCACATGAAGAGGGGGAGGGTACTGGCCGCGACAGGACGTGGGTAATGGTGCTGCTGGTCGTTATCGTTTTATTACTTGGTTTTGGGGTACTCTATCAGTATAAGCCAGCCTGGTTTGGACGAAAGGAAACGGCCGATACAACGATCATTATCAGGTCGGCGCCGCCGGCGATAAAGAAAACAGATACAACCAAAGCCTCCGCTACAAAGGATACCACAGCTTCGGCTTCCAGTACGTCGAGCACAGTTAAACCGGCTGTTGATACGTTTTCTGTTAAGCATTACGATGTAGCGGGCGGTGCTTTTGCAAGTTTGTCCAATTTTAATATAGCTTTAAAAGATTACACAAGTTTAGGCCTGCATCCACGGGTTGCAAAACAGACTGGCAATCAACACACGATTATCCTTTCGACTTTCTTTAACTATGCAGACGCCAAAAGGATGAGAGATAGTATATTGAATATTAAAGGAATAAATAAGACACGAATTTTCATACAACCATACATACCAAAAAAATGATGCTATTAGCGCAAATAACCGATACGGCCCATAAGCTGGTCGACACAGTAGGCAAAAACCTGCCACAAGTTGCTCCGCAGGACGAACTCCGTTTTGGCGATCTTCTGGTCAAAGGCGGGTGGATCATGCTGCCTATCGGTTTACTGGCTGTACTTGGCCTGGTTATATTTTTCGAACGTTATTTCACTATACGCAAGGCTGCTAAGGACGAATCAAACCTGATGACGCAGGTTCGGACAAGTATCCTCACCGGCAAACTGGAATCAGCGGTAGCAATTTGCCGCAACAGCAATTCGCCGCTGGGCCGGATGCTGCAAAAGGGTTTACTCCGTATTGGCAGGCCGATAAAAGAAATAGAAGGGGCGATAGAAAACATTGGTAAAATTGAGGTGTCGAAACTGGAAAAGAACATAACCATCCTGGGTATCATAGCTGGTATAGCACCGATGTTTGGCTTTTTGGGAACTATTTACGGCGTAATCAAGATTTTTTATGATATATCTAAAACAGATAACATCAGTATGGGCGTTATATCAGGTGGATTATATGTTAAAATGGTAACTTCTGCCGCGGGGTTATTCGTAGGTATCGTGGCTTATGTATGTTACCATATCCTGAATATGATGGTGGATAAAGTGATACTGAAACTGGAAACGGATGCTATCGAGTTTATTGACCTGTTAGAAGAACCAAGCAAATGAACTTGCGAAAAAGACATGGGCGCATAGCGGCAGAAGTGCATACCTCAGCAATGAACGATATTATGTTTTTCCTGCTGCTGTTTTTCCTGATCGCGTCGGCGATAACCAATCCCAACGTGATCAAATTGCTGCTGCCTAAATCTTCTTCGGGACAGGCGGTTTCCAAGAAGACGATCTCGGTAACCATCGACCACGATCTGAAATATACAGTGAATAGTAAGCCGGTGAGAGTCGAAGATTTGCAAAATACGCTGATGGGCTATAAGAAATTGACCACCGAACTGACCATCGTCTTAGGGGTGGACCGTACCGTTGCGATCCAGGACGTGGTGCAAGTGATGGACATAGCACAAAAGCTGAATATTAAACTGGTTTTGGCAACAGAACCGAAGAGTTAGTTGGTAGTTTTCATTGCGCAGCAGGCAGTTCTCGATTCGCCTGCTGCCAACTGCAAACCGGCAACTGCAAACTGAAAGGAATGGAATACTACCAGGAGGAAAATAATTATCCAAAAGCATTTTTGGCGACAGGCATCATCTTAGCCGTGCTTGCTGTATTGTGCTATATTATCGTTTTCACAAGTCCGCCGCCGCCGGAAATGGGCACGGGTGGCATCCTGGTCAACTACGGCACTACCGATCAGGGTATGGGAACCGATTACATGAGTACAGAAGAACCTTCAAAAGCCGAGCATCCCAACCGTACCCAGCCGACAAAAGTTACTAAAGCAGAACCGACGCCGCAAAAAACAGTAACGGAGCATGATGATAAAAAGGTCGTCACCCAAAACACCGAGGATGCACCTGAGGTGAATAATGCGAAAAAGGTAACTAATAAGGCAGTGTCTACTGAAAAGCCCACCAAGCCAACAAAGCCTACATTGAATCAAAACGCCTTATATAAAGGCAAAACCAATAATGCCTCGGGCACAGGCGATGGTACCACGAATACGCCAGGCAATCAAGGTAAACCTAACGGATCGAACCTGTCAAATAACTATAATGGTACCGGATCCGGCAATGGCGGACTGGCACTGGAAAACCGCAGTTGGGTGAGTCGGCCTTCGGTGGATGACGCCCGTCGTCGCGTGGGCCGTATCGTGGTCGAGATCCATGTGGATAAGAATGGTAATGTATTATCTGCAACGGCCGGAGCTAAAGGAACCACCATTACCGATTACGATCTGCTTACCAAGTGCGAGAACGCGGCAAAAAGTGCCAAGCTTAATGCCTCTGCTGACGCCCCCGAGACCCAGGTGGGATATGTTACTTTCGTATTTAAAGTGCAATAATTGTTAGTTCATGGTTTATAGATCATAGTTCATGGTCTTGTCATAGTTGAAAAACTTATGCCTGTTTCTTTATTTAGTTGATAGATTTGCAACCTTATTCGGGCATGTTCAGGCTATGAACTATGAACCATGATCTATGAGCTACCAACAAACTCTCGACTACCTCTACAGCCAGTTGCCCATGTTCACTCGGGACGGGCCTTCAGCCTTCAAAAAGGACCTGACCAATACCATTGAGCTTTGCAGGCGGCTTGGTGATCCCCAGGATAAATTCAAAAGTGTACACATCGGCGGAACGAATGGCAAAGGCTCGACATCGCACATGCTGGCGGCAATTTTACAGACTGCCGGGTATAAAACGGGGCTGTATACATCGCCGCATTTGCGCGATTTCAGGGAACGCATCCGCATCGATGGCGAAATGATAAGCGAAGAGGCAGTTATAGATTTTATTGAAAAGCATAAAGCCGATTTTGAGGAAATAAAGCCATCTTTTTTTGAAATGACCGTGGCGATGGCCTTTGATGTCTTTGCAAAAAACAAGGTTGACATTGCCGTGATCGAGGTGGGGTTAGGGGGCAGGCTGGATTCGACCAATATTATAATGCCGCTGCTTTCGGTGATCACCAATATCGGCTGGGACCATGTGAATATGCTCGGTGACACACTGCAACTGATTGCCGGTGAAAAAGCCGGGATCATCAAATCGGACGTGCCGGTCATTATCGGTGAATATCAACCGGAAGTCGCGGATATATTTATCAATAAAGCGAAAGTGCAAAAAGCACCCCTCCGGTTTGCTTCGGAAGAATGGTTGTTAAAGCCGGAAGTCGGAAGTCAGAAGTCGGAAGCCGGACCGGAATATATTGAGTTTCAAATAGCCAAAAAAGACTCAAGACTTAATACTCTGGACTTAAGACTTGACCTCCCGGGGACCTACCAACTTAAAAACGTAAAAGCAGTGCTTTCGGCAGTTGATGAATTGCGCGATCATGGCTTTACAATTACCGATGAGCATATTCATACCGCGCTCAAACAGGTAAAAAAACTAACCGGGCTGCACGGCCGCTGGGAAGTATTGAGTCATCAGCCGCTTACCATTTGCGATACCGGGCATAACCCGGAAGGCATAGCCGAGGTGCTGAAAAACATCCAGAATGTGCCGCATAAACAACTGCATTTTGTAATGGGTGTGGTGAATGATAAAGACTTAAGCAAAATACTCGCGTTGCTTCCTAAAAAAGCACTTTATTATTTTTGTAAGCCGGATATTCCGCGGGGGCTTGATACTGATAGCTTAAAACAGCAGGCGGCAAAGTTTGGCTTGTTTGGAAAAAATTATCCATCGGTAAAAGCAGCTTTCAAAGCCGCGCAAACTAATGCCGGCGACCATGACCTGATATTTATTGGCGGCAGTACGTTTGTGGTTGCAGAAGTAGTTTAACCGGCCCGGATAATTCAGTGTATTTTAAACACAATTTTATATAAAAGTCTTACTTTAGGGCTCACAAAAAAATCATCTCATGACCTATCTTCCCTCTTCAGACCGATACAAAAATATGATCTATCGCCGTTGCGGGCGCAGTGGCATTAAGCTGCCGGCAGTGTCTCTTGGGCTTTGGCATAACTTCGGCGGTGTTGATGTGATGGAGAATTTTAGGAAAATTCTTCACCTGGCTTTTGACAGCGGCGTCACCCACCTTGATTTGGCTAACAATTACGGACCGCCGCCGGGCTCAGCAGAAGAAAATTTCGGCAGGATATTGAAGGATGATTTCGGCAGCTATCGGGATGAACTGATCATTTCCAGCAAGGCCGGTTATACCATGTGGGACGGCCCTTACGGTGATTGGGGTTCAAAAAAATATCTTGTGTCAAGTTTGGATCAAAGCCTTAAACGCATGGGGTTGGAATACGTAGATATTTTCTACCATCACCGGCCCGACCCGGAAACACCGCTGGAGGAAACGATGAGCGCGCTCGACCTGATCGTGCGGCAGGGTAAAGCATTATATGCAGGGATATCCAACTATCCAGCCGATGAAGCTGCCAAAGCCATCGCCATATTGAAAAGGCTGGGTACACCTTGCCTGATCCATCAGCCTAAATACTCGATGTTTGAACGCTGGGTAGAGGGGGGATTATTAGATGTGTTGGAAAAAGAAGGCGTGGGATGCATACCGTTTTCGCCGTTGGCGCAAGGGTTGTTGACGAATAAATACCTTCATGGAATACCCGAAGATTCAAGGGCGGCAAAATCCACCGGCTTCTTACAGGTTAGCCAGGTGACTGATGAAAGGATTGCGCAGATCAAAAAACTGAATGATATTGCTAATGACCGCGGGCAGACGCTCGCACAAATGGCATTGGCATGGCTGCTGAAAGACGAGCGAGTTACCTCGGTACTTATTGGTGCCAGCAGACCTGAGCAACTTGCAGATTCGTTAAAATGCCTGGACAATATTGAATTTTCAAAAGACGAGCTGGATAAGATCGAAGCCATTCTAAAATAAAATATGAATACGATCAACTGGGGTATCATCGGTTGCGGCAACGTTACCGAAAGAAAAAGCGGACAGGCCTATAATAAGGTACCGAACAGTAAATTGGTTGCGGTGATGCGCCGTGATGCAGCAAAAGCCGCCGACTATGCTGCCAGGCACAAGGTCGACCGCTGGTATGCCGATGCCGATGCCCTGTTGAAGGATGCTGAGGTTAACGCTGTTTCCGTTGCTACTCCGCCTGCATTTCACCTGGAATATGCTGTGGCCGCGTTAAAAAAAGGCCTGAATGTTTACGTCGAAAAGCCGGTTACACGCACATCGCAGGAAGCACAGGCTATGGCTGATGCCGTTAAACAATACGATGGTAAACTTACGATTGCCCATTACCGCCGGGCGCTGCCTATGTTCCTGTATGTAAAGGACCTTTTGGCAAAAAACGCCATAGGCGATGTACGGACGGTACAGATCAGGATGTGGAAGAGCATCAAGCCCGACCTCATCGCCGATTCGGAAACCAACTGGCGGGTGCAGCCCGAGTTATCCGGCGGCGGCTATTTTCACGACCTCGCCCCACACCAGCTAGACCTGATGCTTTACTTTTTTGGCGAACCCGAAAAATATCATGGTTACTCCCTGAATCAATCCAATACCTACCTGGCTGATGATCATGTTTGTGGCGAGATAGTGTTTAAGAATAACGTGGTTGTAAATGGTTCGTGGAGTTTCAATGTAGCCGAAAACCAAGCTACCGATCTTTGTGAAATGATCGGAACAAAAGGCCGCATCAGCTTCCCCTTTTTTGGAAATTTTGTAAGCTGGCAGAACGAAACTGAAGGGAAAACGGTAAGTTTTACCCATCCTGAACATATTCAGCAGCCCATGATCGAAAGGATAGTACAATACTTTCGTGGAGAAGGTCCAAATCCATGCCCGATCGGGGAGGCGGTGACGCTCATGAAAATTTTGGACGCGTTTACCGGAAAGTAGATTTACGAAGTTTTTAAAACTTCGTAAATCTTCAGCCTAACTTTTCTTTTTCGGCACCTTTGCACCTTCTTTGCGGGCTTCCGACAAGCCTATCGCTACTGCCTGTTTGCGGCTGGTAACCTTTTTGCCACTGCCGCTTTTCAGTTTGCCCTCTTTCATTTCGTGCATGGTTTTCTCAACTTTTTCACTCGCTTTTTCTGAATATTTTGCCATGACAATAATTTTTAAATAGATAATAATTATCAACAAAGGCCGGTCAAAACGGTTTTTTCCCCGCGGTTATTTACTTTTACCTTAATGAGCCGTATATCTGAAACCGACCTGATATTAAATGCTGACGGCAGCGTTTACCATCTGAATTTGCTGCCGGGGGATATTGCAGGCACTATTATTACCGTTGGCGATCCCGAACGTGTGCGCGAAGTGAGCAAATACTTCGACCGGGTCGAATTGAAGAAATCCAAACGCGAGTTTATAACGCATACCGGGGTGATCGGCAATAAAAGGTTAACGGTGATCTCAACAGGTATAGGCACTGACAACATAGATATTGTGCTGAATGAACGGGATGCATTAGTCAACATCGACTTTCAAACGCGTCTTTCGAGAGAGAATCTGCAAAGCCTCGATATTATTCGTATCGGCACGTCGGGAGCTGTGCAGGCGGATATACCCCTGGATAGTTTATTGGTCTCGGAAGCAGCGATCGGCCTGGATACCCTGATGCATTATTATCAGTTCGAAAATAGCAGCGGAGCTGGGTTATTGCGTGATTTTAAAGCTGTATTGCCGGTGAGCAGCCGCCTTGAGCCTTATCTTGCCTTTGCGGACAGTGGGTTGCTTAACAGCCTGCCCGATGGCTTACAGCAGGGCATCACCATCACAGCTCCGGGATTTTATGCGCCGCAGGGAAGGCAAATGAGGGCAGGTGCGAGATATGCCGGATTGATGAACATCGTACAAAGCTTTAATTCGGGCGGAAAGCGCATCGCAAATCTTGAGATGGAAACAGCGGGAATTTATGGGTTAGCTTCTGTGCTGGGTCACCGCGCAATATCATTTAATGTAATACTGGCTAACCGTGCTACACAACAATTCAGCAGGCAGCCGCAGGAAGTAATAGATCTATGTATTCGCCAGGTATTGGAAAAATTGGCAACGTCGAAATAAGCCAAAATCACCGGGAAGAGTTATTAACTAATTTTTTAGTAAAATCCTTTGTTTTTCAGATTTTTATGTTGTTAATTTTGCTAGTAGGTCGATTAGGATGAGAAAAAACCGCTTCCTTATTTTACTTTCTGCCTTTTTTCTGCTGATTTTCTCGTGTAAAAAAAACTCAGGGCCGGCACCCAATACGCCACAGCAGGACGGTGCTTCAAAAGAGGCTTTGCTTAGCTTTTCAATAAATGGCGAATTGCTTGTTGCGGATATTGACACCATACGCGATGTAATTACCGTTGTAGTGCCGGATACTATGAAAAAAACTAAGCTCGCTCTTAATTTTAAACTTGCGAACGATTTTGTCGCTACAATAAATAATAAGCTGGTTGCGAATGGGGCTGTTATTGATTTTTCGGCACCTGTAACATTTGCTGTCTCTTCAGCGGATAAAAAGCATACTACTTCCTTCCAGGTGAATGTCGACAATACCCTGCAGTATTTCGGAGTTACTGGAAATATTGTTAGCGAGAAAAGTTTGAATAGGAGTTATGATTTTTATTTCGATCAGTTTGACGGAAGTCAATCTCAGGCGGTTAATTGCGGCCCAACTGTAACCACAATGGCCGTCAAATGGGCCGATTCCACATTTACCGGGAAACCGGTTGACGCAAGAAACCTGATACCTGAGGGCGGCGGCTGGTGGTTTACGTCTGACATTCAAAACTATTTAAGCCGTAACGGGATAAAGAGTAATATCGACACGCTGGCTGATGTGGGCGCATTGGTAAAGAATAGTATAGACAATAACAACCTGGTAATTCTGTGCCTCGACATGTTCTCGGTGTCGTATAATGGTGTTCAATTTGAACACGTCCAGAAATTTTACCAGACTAATGGTCCCGGATGGGGACATTTTCTCCTGGTTAAAGGTTATAAACAAACGACGACTAATTTTTTCCTCGAAATATATGATCCGTACTCGGACGGCCAATATTATTCTTTGATTACGACGGGACAAATAAAGGGGAGGGATCGTTATTATGTGCGTTCTGATATCCAGCGAGCAGCAGCGGTGTGGTGGCCATATGCTATTGTTCTCGCTCCTAAAGGAAGTAATGTTGCCTCGTTAAATAAATTAACGGTTAGCAGTATTCATAAAGCGGTCCCCTTGGCTTCCGGAAAATAATATAATTATTTTTCTTATTTTTCAGCAACGATTCATAGCCTGTAGCTGAATTACAATTTAACCCCCGGATCATGCCCGAAAAGAAGATTGTTGCACCTTTTTATGAGCGGCTTGCCCTGGTGCTGGTGGGCCTTTTAGCATTAGGCTACCTGGTTATACTCGGCAAGGAATTTATCGACCCGCTTGTATTCGGACTTCTGTTCGCTATATTACTGCTGCCTATTGCAAATTTTTTTGAAAAAAAGTTAAGATTACCACGCGGAGCGGCAGCCTCATTTTCACTTATTTCACTGGTTGCCATTATGTATGGTGTCATGTACCTCGTCGGCTCGCAGGTTGCCAGTCTTGCGAACGACTGGCCGATGCTCAGCAAACAGGTTTCCAGTTCCATTCACGAAGTGCAAAACTGGATACAGTCGTCTTTCCATATCAATATGGAAAAGCAATTGAATTACGTCCATCGTGCCACCAGTGAGATCATGTCGTCGGGTACCGAAGTTGTCGGTACTACATTCGGCGCCATATCATCGCTGATGCTTTTTTTAGTATTCATCATCATTTTTACCTTGCTCATTTTGCTCTACAGGCGCTTATTATTCAAATTCCTGTTAGAGGTTTCAGGTGAGGACAATGAACATACGGTACGCGATATTGTCGAAAATGTCCAAAGAATATTGAGGCAATACATCCTGGGCCTGCTGCTAGAAATGTTTATTGTAGCCTGTGTGGCGTGTTCTCTTTTCCTGCTTATCGGTATCAAATACGCTATTCTGCTGGGGATACTTGTAGGATTGTTCAACATCATCCCGTACGTGGGTATTTTTACGGCCTTATTTCTTAGCTCGCTCGTAACCTTCGCAACGGGGAGTCCGCAACAGGCACTTTTCGTAGCCATCGGCGTAGTGGGCATTCACCTGGTCGACTCCAATGTGCTTTTACCTACGGTGGTAGGGTCAAAGGTTCGCCTTAATGCATTGCTTTCGTTCCTGGGTATAGTGGTCGGCGAAATGATGTGGGGCCTTTCGGGCATGTTCCTGGCCATACCGATGATGGCGATCTTCAAGATCATATTCGATCGCATAGATTCACTCAAGGCCTGGGGGGTGCTGCTGGGCGGCGAAACGGAGCCCAAAATACTTTCTGCCAAACTGCCATCAAAATCGCCAAAGGAGTTGGACGCTAGCTGACCAGGTGCAATACCCGGATGTATAGCGTAGCACAGTAGGCGAAAAGCACAATGGTGTTCACAACAAGCAGCCAGTTCCAGTCGGGCTTGCTGTAGCGCTGCATGGTACATCCGGCGAATAAAGTCACAAAGGAGCCTGCCAGGATACATGGAAATATCCAGATCCATTTATGCGCCGTAACGAAATAAAGCTGATGAAGCTTCGTGCTATCAACCTTAAACAGTGGGATGACCGCGAAAAGCAGTAACAGGAAGAAAAGTCGCGTAACAAGTTTAGCGGCAAAACGGCTGTTTTTCATGCCTCTAAAATAGTTAATTGCATATAAAATTCTATCCGATAACGGCCGGATCGCTAATTTTAGCGCATAATTCAAATCATGAATCGTTTTTACCTGCTCATTTTTATTTTTTGGGGAGCTACAGTTGTTGCACAAACTCAAACCCCCGCCTTCAGGATCATACCGCTGGGTAAAAGGCGGCATAGACGAGGGTAACCTTTCGGCTTATATGCTTGCTCCTGAACACAGTAATAACTATGCATGCCTTGACGCAGGTACACTTCATGCCGGCATTGATAAGACGGTTGTAACTAAAGTTTTCACTATCCCTGCGGAACAGGTGCTGCGGCAGTATGTCAACGGGTATCTTATTTCCCATGCTCATTTTGACCATTTGGCCGGGCTCATCATCAATTCGCCGGACGGTACAGTCAAAAATATTTACGCTTTCGCAGATTGTATTGAAACCTTTAAAACGCATTATTTTACCTGGAAAAGCTGGGCCAATTTTTCTGACGCAGGCGAAACGCCACATTTAAAGAAGTATCATTATGTAACGCCGTTGCCTGGCAGCGAAACCAGGATCAGTAATACGGCAATGACGGTGAAGGCATTTCCGTTAAGCCATGCTAACCTGACAAGCACTGCTTTCCTGGTTAGAAGCAGCGACAGTTACCTGCTTTATCTGGGTGACACTGGTCCGGATAAGATCGAAAACAATCATACCCTCGAAAGTTTATGGAAAGAGATAGGGCCCTTAATCCGGGAAAAGAAGCTGAAAGCTATGATGATCGAAGTTTCTTTCCCGGATGAACAGGCCGATAAGTTATTATTCGGTCACCTCAACCCCCACTGGCTGATGAAGGAACTTCATGAATTGGAGAAAGTATCAGGCATCGGCTCCCTGGCGGGCTTTAATGTGATCATTACACATGTTAAGCCTCCCCAAAAAACATTGAAAGGATAAAGACTTAATTGGTTACTGAAAACGACATGAAGCCGCATCTCATCTGTCCGCAGCAGGGTAAACCGATAGATCTTTGATAAAAAAAAGCCAACGGCAAGTGAACGTATGCCGTTGACTAATATCAATAAAAAGCCTTTATAACTTTACAGTTATGGTAGCGCCATCCGAAGATAGCGTGGAATTGGCATCAGTTACCTTTGGGGTAGCTTTCTCAAGTTCCTGCAGCAATTTGTTTATAGGATCTTTGTATTTTACTGTGATGCTTTGGTCAGTTTCATCCCAGTTGTATTCTGCATTTTTTTCGCCTACGCCCGGACAGCTTTTTGCGGCAGCCCATAATTCTTTTATCTGGGCGCGTGTAGCTCCGGGAACTTTAATTGTGAGGGCCGCTCTCTTTTTTATGCCGAGCATACCGCCTATCTGTTCTCCCTGTTTTTTAAGGGTATCCGCAGAGTTTAAAGTGGTTTTTGCCGAAGCGCTACCATTGTTTATGGCGCTCTGCGCTTTTTTTATTTTGCTGTCAAGCAGACCCTGGGCTTTTCCCGCCATGAATAAAAGCGACATTACGCAGGTCAGAAGGATAAATCGTTTCATGTGTTTAATGTTTTGCGGCGGCTATTTGCCTGCATGGTTTAAGGTTTTCTTCAAACATTAAAAGGTCAATAGTAGATAACTATCGACCTTTTAAATTACACTACTTATTGCAAGTTAATTGTAATACTGTTTTCAGCTTTTGACGTGGTGGCGTTGTTATCGGTAATCGTTGGCGTCTTCTTTTCCAGGTTATCAAGAAGATCGTTCAATTTTCCTTTATAGGTGCCGATGGAGATAGTTTGTGCTGCATCGTCAAAATCCACGTCTTTGGCGTCAACACCATCACAGGTTTTTACAATGGCAACCAGGTCTTTTATTTTGGCACGATTGGCACCGGGAACCTTGATCAGAACAGAGCTTACGGGTTTCTTTTTGATACCCAATAAATTGCTAACCTGGTCGGCGGTTCCTTGTACTTGAGCCTTAGCATTTTGCGCGGTGCCTACTGCATTTTGTGCTGTCGCGCCTGCATTGTTCACACTGTTGTTTGCGCTTGCTACAGCGTTGTTTGCTTTGTTTACGGCGGCGTCAACCTTGTTCTGAGCCTTCGAGGCGAGTGCGAAGAGGAATAGAGCCGATGTTAAGAGAACTAAACGTTTCATTTTTTGAGTGATTTTGGTTTCAATAAATAATAAAAACTGTAGGGGTTTTATATTTAATGCCAGGCAAATGCTATACCAAATATATATAACAATTTTAACCAATTGAGCAATAGCGAGTTATAAATTTTTTATTAATTTTTAATTACTATTATTAAATGATAGCGCATCGGAATTAATTTTAAATTATACTGTATTTTCGAATGAAGTGTATAATGTAATTTTTGATTAATTTTGCAAGTAACGCCAGTGTATTTTAAAACACCTGCCAATTAGATTACACCTGGTTTTGCGAGTAATTATCGTGTATAAATGTCCAAAGTATTCCACACGTCCGCCTCGGTCACTTCGTTTTATTGCACACTATTTCAGTTACTTAGCGTGAATTCTTAAAGCACGACTATCGCTTTAATTACCTCAGTTTCCGGTTTGGGCCAATTAGCGAATTCTTTCTTTACCTGTTGGAAGTTGACTCTGTGGGTTATGTAGGTAAGCGGATCGATAAGCCCCTTCGCAAGGGCATTCATCACCAACTCAAAATCAGCGCGCGTTGCATTCCTGCTGCTCATCAGGGTTCCCTCGCGTTTGTGAAATTCAGGGTGAACGAAACTGATATTTCCTTTTTGCAGACCGACAAGTACGTATCGCCCGCTGTGCGCCATGTACTGAAAGGCATTATTAATAGCACCGAGGTTCCCGGTAGCATCGATAACAACCTGCGGCATATCGCCGTTAGTTATATCCTTTAGTTGCTCTATAACATTTGATGCAAGGGCACTAATTACATGATCAACTTTGAGTTTGCTTTTACAAAAAGCTAAACGGGACTCCTTAACATCCATCGCTATCACTTTCGCACCGGCAATACGGGCAAATTCCATGGTGCCTAAACCAATCGGCCCGGCGCCGATGACCAATACAAATTCTCCTTCCTTAACCGCAGCCCTTCCTACGCCATGTGCGCCTATAGCCAGCGGCTCAACCAGTGCCAATTCGTCAAAGCTTAAACCATCACCATGCACCAGCGAATAGGAGGGAACAGACAAGTATTCGGCCATCCCGCCATCTATATGTACTCCGCATACTTTAAGACTAACACAACAATTCGGCTTACCTGAACGGCAGGCGATACAAGTTCCGCAATTGAAATAGGGGATGATAGTCACGGATTCACTCTGCACAAAACCTTGAGCGTCATCAGTTTCAATGATTTCGCCTGCCAATTCATGTCCCAAAATGCGCGGATACTCAAAATAGGGCTGTGTGCCCTCGAATGCGTGCAGGTCGGTGCCGCAAATTCCAATTCTTTTTATTTTGATGATCGTATGGCCGGGTGTTAGAATAGGCTCCGGGGCAGTTTTGTATTCAAAATTCCCCGGTTGGGTGCAGACTAATGTTTTCATCCTTAAGTCAGATCCACTCCCGAAATCTTTAACGCATAGGCATGTTCACAAGGCTCGTTCGACGGCAGGCTTACCTTCAAGCCATCGTTGTCCCTGGTAAATTCAACCTTGCCGTAGCCCAGCAATTCAATATTTTCAATTTTACCGGTTTTCTGTGGGTTGTTTTCTGCCAGGGGCCTGATCAAAATCTGCCCCGATTGCGGCCAGCCCATAAAGAAGGTATAAAGCGTTTTGCCTTTGGTTGTAAAACGGATATCGTTAAATGAAAGATCCTGCCGCTTGCTTTCGTTGAATGAAGTTCCGGTCGGTACCACAGCCGGCGGGCTTATGCCATATATCTTCCACGGGCGTGTGGCATAGATCGCTTCACTGTTTACCGCCATCCATTTTGTAATGCCGTCCAGCGTGTTGAGTTCATCGTTATCTAACATACCGCTTGCAGGCAGCGGGAAATTGAGCATCAGGTTGCCGTTGCGGCTCACAATGTCAACCAGCATGTCTACTACCGTTTTCGGTGTTTTATAATGACCTACCACGTTGCGATTATAATGCCAATCACCTATACAGGTATCGGTTTGCCAGGGTCGTGGCCAGATCGAATCGACTACACCGCGTTCCACATCGTAGACACATGTTCCAACCTGTGCATCTTCGGCGCGCTTGCTGGTATATACAGATTGTGTAATGCCGCCATGCTTCGCGGCACTTTGGTTGTACAAATGAGCAAGTATATTTAAACCATGTTCCTCAAACGGTATGGCGCCATCGCAGTAAAGCAGGTCGGGCTCGTAGTTGTCTACCAGGTCCTTAATACGCAGGTACCAATGTTTTTTCCACGAATCGGGAATACCGTCTTCGTTCCACGAGAGATTTGGATCAGCATAAACTTTTTGGAAATTTCCGTATAAGCTGTTAAACGCCGGGTTTGCGCCGTCATAGGCAATGCCGGCGAACGGCCCGTCCTTATCAGCGCCTTTACTGGTCGAAAACCATTTTGGGCTTATCCATAAGTGATCGCTGATACCAAATTTGAGCCCGTTTTTTTGCGCGGCTTTTTTCCACATACCTACAATGTCTATCTTCGGTCCTATTTTTACCGCGTTCCAGGGGTTGTGTTTAGAGTTCCATAGGTCGAAGTTATCATGGTGCACGCCCATGCTCATAAAGTATTTGGCACCAGCCTTTTTGTATAAGCCCATTAAGTGGTCGGCATCAAATTGTTCCGCTTTCCACTTCGGTATCGTATCCTTGTAACCGATTTTAGAAGGATGCCCGTAATGCGCTACAAAATGTTTGTATTGCTCATGGCCTTGCTGGTACATATTACGCGCATACCAATCACCTGCTTCGATAGCCGATTGCGGCCCCCAATGCGCCCATATCCCGAACTTTGCATCGCGGAACCATTCAGGTATCACGTAACTCTGCAACGATGCGCGTGTACCCTTAAATGGGCCATCCTGTATAACGGGCCTTGCTTCCCCGAAGGCATAACCCGGCATAAATTTAAGTGCGGGCACAGCAAGCGCGATGGCTTGTAAGGCCTTTCTCCTTGACATCTTCATGAATTAAAATTAAGGAAAATCTGGTATAAAAGTTTACATAAGTATGTCGCTGTTTTTGATCCAGGACACTGATATTTGGCTTGTAACCTAAAAAAAGAGAATATGAGCGCTATAGAAACAAATAATGCAGCAACCGAAAAAGAGACATTCATTAAAATGGTAATTTCTTACTGGCAGGTCGTAAATAATCGCACGAGTGATTTGTTCAACAAGCTAAGCGATGAGGAATTATCCGCGGAAACAGCACCCGGCCGCAACACCGGGGTATATCTTTTGGGGCACCTCACTGCAGTCCATGATGCCATGTTCCCGATACTTGGTTTCGGCGAAGCGCAGTATCCTGATCTATATAAGGTATTTGTTGACAGTCCGGATAAATCAGGATTAGAAAAGCCACCGATATCTTACTTAAGAGAATGCTGGAGTAAAGTAACGTCCGCGCTTCAGCAGCGCATTGATACTACATCTTCTGACGATTGGTTCGCCAGGCACAATGCGGTATCGGCGGAAGACTTTGCAAAAGAGCCGCACCGCAACAAGCTGAACATCATTGTCAACCGCACGAACCATTTGAGCACACACCTGGGGCAGTTGATCTACTTGTCGAAATAATACGACAGCATCGGCATGAACTTTGCTAAATACTAATGGTTACAAGCAAACCGGAAATAGCTTGGTTGAACCTTGAAGTTTTACATAGTTCAGTTTATAGTTTCCTTATCGCGATTTTTTATGAAATATTATTTACAAATAGTTTTGTCTCTGTTGAGTGTTTTTTTTGCAGCTTGCAAAAAGGAAGCCTCCTCCACACGCAGCAGCATCGGCATATATTCAATCACTAAAAGCCAGGATACCATCGGTGCGACCATAAGTATTTATGGTGCAAATTTTGACCCCGATACTGCCAACAACATTGTCACCTTTAACCAGGTGACAACTAAAGCCAGCAAGGTTACACTTGATGCCTCGGGCAATTCGAGCAAGATAGATGTTAAAATACCCCAGGGAGCGACAACGGGCATTCTTAAAGTGACAGCAAAAAACCAGACAGCAGCCTTCCGGGATACCTTTTATATCGTACGGAACAGATATGTATGGACCAGGCTAAATCCTTTCCCCGGCGGGCCGAGAAGCTATGCGGTCACGTTTACGGTAGACGGCAATTCCTACGTCGGTACGGGAATGAACTTTTCCGCAATTTACGGGTTTACTGGCTATAACGATTTATGGGTGTATAACCCTTCAAATGATACCTGGACGAAAAAAGGCGATGTGCCGCCGTTAGGCAGCGATTTCCGGGCAAATGGGTTTAGTTTTGTCATCGGGAATAATGCTTATGTAGGCGGCGGTATCTCCGCTACCAAATCTATAGGGGGCCGGGATGTAAATAAATACGATCCCGTTGCGGATAAATGGACGGCACAAAACGGCGCTTCCGGCTCAAATCGCTTTGATATATGTTTTGCCGGTACTTATCAAAACAAGGGCGTCATATTCAGCCTTTCAGCCGGAAACCCGAAATTGTACGAGTTTGACCCGTCTACCAATACCCTTGTTGCATGTCCTTATTTACTTGGAACGGATGCCGGGGGACTAACTTACAGTTGGTGCGTTTCATTGCCTAGCCAAATAGTGGGCGCCGCTGATTTTAGTATGGATATAATCTATCCGTCTTCATTAAGCGATAGAACTATATTGGCGCCTGATTTCATCACCGAGGGGGAATTTGTACCCAAGGGCGACAATGTGTTCAGACACGGTATTTATTATAACAACAGCATTTATATGTCCTTTGGCGACGAAGGTAACCTGGCCCGTTTTGATATGAAGAACAAGTTGTGGTACTCTGTGGCAAAGCAAAAGCTGGGCGTGGGGCAGGGCGCTGTTTGGTTTAATATTGGCACTAAAATATACGCGATAGGAGGCAGCAATGGCTTTTTCTACCCTGCGACTGATAACGTTTGGATGATCGATCTTGACCGGTACATCCGTTAAAACTTAAACCTGTTTATCAAAATCTGTCTAGCACGAATTTTTCTTTGAATACAGGCTTGCGTGGCAAAATAACGGGCCAATGCTAATGTTTTTGCGACCTGATAGCTGAGGGTGCTTTTATATCAGTACCCATGTAAACGTAGTACGTTATTTTGCAGTTGTGGCAATAATATTTACGGATATCAGCGACTATCGAAAATGCTTTGAGAAGTGGTCCCCTGTGCCTTTTGAAATGAAAAGGCTCTCCGCATGTGGTGCAGATAGTAGTAGGGTCCAGTGAAATAATTGTTCTCAAATTTTAGGTTTTGTAATGTAAACGGAATCAGCGGTTAAAAGGTTATATCTAAGGCGATACTAAAGAATCGATAAATAGAAACGTTACAAAATGCCAGAAGTAGAAACCCCGCTGAAACAATCCGGTTGCATTTTTCTTTATAACATGGTTTAGCTAACTGCGAATCATGTCAAAAAAAAACACAACACGTAAACCTTCCGAACCCGAAAAGCCCCGCAAAATTGAAAAAAGTCCGGAGCTGAAATCTTCCATAGAAATAGAACTAAGCAGGGGAGACCGTGTAATGACGCGGGTTGCTGATGTTTTGGGCAGCTTCAAGTTTTTGAGTTTGTGCCTTGTTGTTCTTTGTGCATATATTTTATATAATCTTAGCCTGGTACCAGGCGTTCGGCCGTTTGATCCCTATCCTTTTAACGGGTTAAATACATTACTGACGATTTTCGCGATCATACTATCGGTTTCTGTTTTGATTAGCCAGAACAGGCAGCGGCGCATGGAGAAGGTGCGTGAGCAGGTAGAATTTGAAATCAACGTGCGTGCGGAAAACGAGATCACAAAAATGCTGGAAATGCTGCACGAAATACAACAAAAATTAGGTATTCGTAAAGATGACCCCGAACTTGAAAGGATGAAGGAGACCATCGACCTTGATGCGCTTCACAAAAACATCGATGAGAATGGAAATAATTGAATAGCAATCAATCATCAATAACTTTTTTTTCAAAACATTCAGCAAATCAGTTCCGTACAAGTATCAGCTAAACTAAACTAATGAAGAGGATACTGATCATTGAAGATGAGCAAGATATAGTTGATATTGCTACGATCATACTGGAAGATGAAGGCTATGAAGTATCAAGTCTGAGTGATTTTGGAAATTTCAAAGACCAGGTCCAGGGTAGCCACGCTGATCTTGTATTACTTGACCTGAATCTGCACGGATATCATGGCAGAGATATCTGCAAATACATCAAGAGCAACCAGGAGCTAAAGCAAACTTCAGTGGTACTGATGTCTGCTAACAGGGATATCCAGGCGATCAAGGAAGAGGCCGGCGCTGATGGGTTTATCAGCAAACCTTTTGACCTGCGGGATTTCATTAGCACCGTGAAGCTGCACCTGGCTTAATAGCTTTATTCCTCTTCATATCCGCCAACACGTCCGAAATGTCTTTCATGCTCGATACCCGCATCGGTACCGAATGGATGTCCGCCAAATCCGTTGCGCATCATGGCTATAGCTTTTGGTGAGGTATGATCTTTATCCCGCGATGCAATTAACTGCATCACCGATTGTGAAATAACTGGAATAGAAACCTCCATACGCATGGCATCGCTCACCAGCCAGTTCACCTCACCCGTATCTTCAACATAAGATGGCACATTGAAACCCTGTTTTTCGTCATACAACTGTTTCATCAATTCAATGAGCCAGCTGCGCACTACCGATCCGTGGTTCCAGGTGTAGAGTATCTCGCTAATATTCAGCTCCTCGCGGTAGTGCGCCAGCATATCCATGCCCTCGCCGATAGCCTGCAACATACCGAACTCGATGCCGTTATGTACCAGCTTCACAAAATGCCCCGAACCAGGCTTACCGCAGTGTGTGTAGCCGTTGGGTACCGAAAGGTCCTTTAATAAGCCTTCAACCTGCGTTACCGCCTCTTTTTCGCCGCCGATCATAAAGCAGGCGCCGTTACGGGCCCCGCTTGTACCGCCGCTGGTTCCGCAATCGATCAGGTACAGGCCCTTTTCTTTTAAATTCTTGGCACGACGGATGCTATCGCCCCAATAGGAATTGCCGCCGTCAATGATGATATCGCCTTCTTCCAGTACACGGGTTAATTCACCAATCACGATATCAACGGCCTTACCTGCCGGTATATAGATAAATACTTTGCGCGGTTTAGGCAATTGTTGTATCAGCGCCCATAAACTGTCCGCGAGAACAATATTAGGTTCACTTATTCCTGTCGGGGCATGCTTGTCGTACCCGATAATTTTGTAACCTTTTTCCGCAGCCTGCAAGGCTAAATTGAGTCCCATTTTGCCGAGGCCGATGATGCCGTATGTTTTGTTTTCCATAGTGGGTAAATTCTAAATGCTAATTTCTAAACTCTAAATCTTTTAATCCTGCTTGCAAATCACAGAGAACTAATCACGAATCACCGGTTAACTGATCACCACATTCAATATCAACACTCCGACTATCCCCACCACCGAAACGATAGATTCCATAACCGACCATGATTTGATGGTATCCTTTATAGAGAGGTTGAAATACTCCTTAAACATCCAGAAACCGCCATCGTTTACGTGCGAGAACGCGAGACTGCCCGCGCCGATAGCCAGTACCATTAGATTTGGATTTATACTATGATCATGCAGCACCATCGTCGACATAATGCCCGCCGCGGTTAACCCGGCTACGGTTGCCGATCCCAGGCTGATGCGGATAATAGCCGCAAGTATCCATCCTAATAACAGCGGTTGTACGTGCAGGTTTTGAAAAAGGTCGGCAATTTGTTTTGTTACACCGCTGTCATCAAGCACGCCTTTAAAAATTCCGGAACCTGCTATGATCAACAGTATAGGCGAAATGTCCTTAACAGCATCTACATAAATGGTGCCTACTTTTTTCATGCTGATCCCTTGTGCTGTGCCGAGCGTAAAAGTGACTACGATGATAGATATCAGCATGACGATAGACGCGTCACCCATAAAGATGATGAATTTGTGAAAACTGCCGCCGCTGTGGTCGATATTCAGATAAATTGCGCTTGATATGAGCAGGATAACGGGCAGTAATGCGGTAATGAAGCTATTAAATCCTCCCGGCAGTTTATCTGCTGGTATTTCTTCCGCTCTGAACGTTTCCAGTGGCGTTGAGGGGATTTTCTTTAATGTACTGGCGAATACCGGCCCGGCCAATATGATCGCGGGCACGGCCAGGATCAAACCATATATCAAAGTGGTGCCCATATTGGCATGGAACATGCCGACAAGCGCCGTTGGCGATGGGTGCGGCGGCAAAAAGCCATGTGTAACAGATAATGCCGATAACATGGGCAGGCCGATATAAACCGCAGGCAATTTATATTTATACACCACCGAAAAAATGAGCGGCACCATCAATACAAAACCCGTGTTATAAAACAGGGGTATGCCCACAATGAAACCAACAACGACCAGCGCCCATTGCACATGCTTTACACCGAAAAGATTGACCAGCACCTCGGCAATTTTCTGAGCCGCACCACTTGTTGCGACTAACTTACCCATCATAGCGCCAAGGATAATGACAATGGTAATATCGCCCAGGGTGCTGCCAAGCCCTTTTTGTATCGAGTGGGTCAGCTTATCCATCGGGATGCCCAATAGTAAACCGGCTATGACCGAGACGATAATGAACGCAAGAAAGGGATTCACCTTTGCCCAGCTTACCAGGGCCACGAGCAGGAGTATGCAAAAAAGGATGATCAAAAGGGCCATTTGTTAGGTTGAAAAGTGCTTTGGCTAAAGTAATAACAATAATCTGATATTTTAACGCACACGGCTGCCGGCTTTAAATTTGCTCAAAATCACCCGAAAGTATGAGTTGTTGTTTGGAATTGTTCATTAGTTTTGGTTTCACAAAATGCAGATCATATGAAAAAAGTAAGAGGCATCGGCGGTATATTTTTTAAGTGCAATGACCCGAAAGTAATGAAAGAATGGTACGACAAAAATCTCGGCTTCGGTAACGAACAATGGGGTACAAACTTCGAATGGCGCGAGTTGGATAGCGAGAAAAAAGGCTCGACAGTTTGGAGTCCGTTCTCGGCCACCACTAAATACTTTGAACCTTCTGCGAAGGATTATATGATCAACTATATCGTCGAAGATTTAGCAGGTCTAGTGGAACAACTGAAAAAAGCCGGAGTAACCGTGCTGGATGAGATAGAAGACTCTGATTACGGCAAATTTGTGCATATCCTTGATCCCGAAGGCAATAAAATTGAGTTATGGGAGCCCGCTGACGAGGCTTAGGATAAGATGGATGGAGCTAGGGAAAAGTAAAATTTAATCTAAGAGAATAATGGGTCTTGTCTGTTGTCCCAAAAGAACACAAGCATGATCCTGTCGGGGAAAACTTCGTAAAAAAGAGAAGTCTGTTTTGTACCTATCTGCGGGCCGCTCACCCCAATATTGTTGTATAAAAGAAACGATGTGATCAAATGTAAATTCTGCTTCTTCGGTCCAGCGAACTTCTAAGCTCATTTGCTTTTAGCATATTTTTTCATTACTTCATCAGTTGATTTGGTAAGTCCATGCCTGGCCTGTTGCTGCCCCCGCGTAATACCTTCTTTAACATAATCCGGGAGTTCGTTGGCGCGTTCCAACAACTCAAGGTAATCCTTAATGGAAAGTTGCACATCCGTGGGGCTCCCTTTTTGATCTGTTAAATATTTAACCGTCATACACAAATTTGAGATTTATTTAATTAGGGAGAAGCGATCCCCAATAGATAAAACTCAAATTTTAACAATCCTGTTATTTTCCGGGCAAAATAGAAACGATATTTGCCACCTTAATATAGTATCGCTCAATGACTAAAAAACGCTACGTCTTCCTGGTATTGATCCTCGGTTTCCTGATCGCGCTTAGCCCGTTCTCCATCGATATGTACCTGCCTGCATTTGGCGACATCGCCAAATCGTTGCACACGGTAAGTTCGCGGGTAGACCTTTCTTTGTCCAGCTATTTCATCGGGCTCGCCTTTGGGCAACTGCTCTATGGCCCGCTAATGGACCGGTTCGGGCGTAAAGCGCCGCTTTACTTTGGCTTGTGTCTTTATATTATTTCCTCGGTGGGCTGCTTCTTGTCAGGCTCAGTCGAAACGCTCATCACCATGAGATTGTTCCAGGCCCTGGGTGGGTGCGCGGCGCAGGTGGCGTGTTTGGCCATGGTGCGTGATCTTTTCCCGGTGAATGAGATCGCCAAGGTGTACGCGCTGCTGTTCGTGGTTTTGGGCGCATCGCCGCTACTGGCGCCAACTGCCGGCAGTTATCTAACCCTGGCTTTCGGGTGGCAGTCGGTATTTGTGGTTTTGCTTACTATAGCCGCGCTCGTTTTACTGGCTTCCATCTTTGCCCTTCCGGAAACTTATAAGCCGGATAAAACTTATTCCTTAAAGCCGCGCCCCATTATCAATAGTTTCCTGCTGGTTATCCGCAATCCGCAATTTTACACTTATGCCATTTCGGGTTCTGTGGCTTTCTGCGCTTTATTTGCTTACGTCGCGGGTTCGCCCCTGGTGTTTATGGACGTATTTAAACTGGACAAGCGTGAATTCGGCTGGGTGTTCGCCGGTATAGCGACCGGGTTTATCGGCGCCGGGCAGGTCAATAGCCTGCTGCTGAGACGTTACACGAGCGAACAGATCGTGGCCGTATCGGCGGTGTGCCAGATCGTCTTTTCGGGAGTCTTCCTGGTCGGTGCACTCAACGGCTGGTTTGGCCTGGGGGGCACAATTTGTATGGTATTCATTGCTTTGTTTTGGGTGGGTATGACCAATCCAAACACATCAGCGCTATCCATGGCGCCATTCTCCAGGAACGCAGGGGTAGCCTCGGCATTGCTGGGGGCTATGCAACTGGGCCTCGGCGCAGTTGCATCATCGGCAATGGGTTTGTTTAGCGGTAAGTCGACGATGCCGCTGGCAACTATTATGGCGGTCGCAGCGGTACTTTCGTCGCTAATTCTTTTTACAGGACGAAGAAATATCAGGGAAAAGGCAGAGGCCGACCCGGAAGTGATAAGTGCGGTGCATTAGCAGGGTTTACATGGTTTACATAATTCACGGTTTATAATAGTTAAATAGTTGATTATCAATGTGTTGTGTCATAATTAGTGAAAAAAGTGTAAACCATGATTGGGGAATTGACTGAACCGTCCTGAAATAGCTATACAGTTAGTGGATTATGCGCTTCCCAGTACCTCATCAATGATCCCAAACTCCTTTGCCTCCGGCGCCACCATCCAAAAATCCCGGTCGGCTACGTCATGTATCTTTTGGTATTCCTGCCCGCTGTGTTTGGCCAGGATGGTATAAAGCTCCTTTTTTACTTTTACAACTTCCCTGGCTGAGATCTCGATGTCCGATGCCGGGCCCTGCACGCCACCCGAAGGTTGGTGAAGCATTACCCGGGAGTGTGTTAGCGCTGCCCGTTTACCTTTCGCCCCCGCACACAACAGCACAGCACCCATCGAAGCGGCCATTCCGGTGCAGATGGTGCCAACGTCAGGTGTAATAAGATGCATGGTATCATAAATGCCAAAACCTGCATAAACAGATCCCCCGGGCGAGTTAATATACATCTGAATGTCACGCTTTGCATCGGCAGACTGCAGGAACAGCAATTGCGCCTGGATGATGTTGGCGATGTTATCATCCACCGGGGCGCCCAGGAATATGATGCGGTCCATCATGAGGCGCGAGAAAACATCCATTTGCGCCATGCGCATTTCGCGCTCTTCTATAATATAAGGCGTCATCGCGTAGGGAACGGCGCTTTCAACTTTTGAAATGTATTGGTCTACATGTAAACTTTGGACATGGCGATGCCCTACCGCGTATTTGCGGAACTCGTTTTTATCGATATTCATGATGTTATGGGTTTACTTTTTTGAAAACAGGCGCGCTATTTTCTGTCGGAAACCAATGTGCTGCCTGTCATTGAATAATTTTTGATGCGCGGCTTCTATTTCGCCTCTTAATTGTTCGCGGCTATACTGCCGGATGATGCTATAGGTTTTTTGCTGCCAGAACATTTTATCCTTAAGTTCAGGATCAAGCAGTAGCCTCGCCTCGAAAACCAACGCATCACCGGGTTCAGCACTTTGCATCAAATGCGCTTCTATTTGTTCGGTTTCAAGCAAGGAAGTCCTCATAGGTCAGTGCTTTTTGTTTAACGGTTTCCCTTACTTTTTCAAGGCATTTGTATTTCTGCACGGTCGCTGAGCGCACGCCCGAAAATCCATAGGTTTCGGCAATATCATTCAAAGGCAATTCGTCGTAATAGAACGAGCGCAGCAAGTCCATACATTTTTTCCCCGCTGTTTGCAGGAAGTTTAATATTTTACTGTCTGAAACCTGTCCATGGTCTTCGCTTTCGGCATCAAAACCATACAGCGGAACATATTGGGTATTGTGCCTATGCTTTTTGAGCCATAGATTTTTACTGATGCCGAACAGGTAAGCTTTTTCATCCGACCGGAGCACGAAGCCATCCGAAGCGGCCTTTTCATACCAGGTCACCAAAGCATCCTGGAAAATGTCCTTCGCCTCATCGAACGTGCCGCCCATTTTGCTCACGTATTTGGCTACCGCCGGAAACACGCTTTTATACAAGGCTATAAAAAGCTTTTCGCGGTTTTCGGCAGTTTTAACTATGATCTTATTTTCATTCATAGCGTGGTGTTTATTACTAAGTGCAAGTTAGCGATGAAATATCACCATTTATTTAAAAAATGTTCATTCAAAATCAAAGTTCTAAAAAAAATAAAAAAAAGCTTGCGAAACCGAACGGTTGCGTATATATTTGCAACCGTTCGGTTTCGTAATAGTATTAGAACATATGAGAAGAGACATTTTCCAGGCAATTGCAGACCCGACACGGAGGGCGATTATAGCCTTAATTGCAATACAGGCCATGACGCCTAATGCCATTGCCGAACACTTTGACACTACCCGGCAAGGGGTTTCTAAACATCTGCGCATTTTGACGGAGTGCGAACTGGTAAAACAAGAACACAAAGGCAGGGAAATTTATTACCAGCTCGAGATAGGCAAGATGAAAGAAATAGACAAGTGGATCGAACAGTTCCGCAAAATTTGGGAAACCCGTTTCGACCAACTGGAGGATTATTTAGCAACAATTAAAAAACAAAGAAATGAGCAATGATCTCTTACTTGATTTTTCGGTAAATAAGGAAAGCAAAACCGTTTACATGACACGTGAATTTAACGCCGACCTGGAACTGGTTTGGGAAGCGTGGACAACAGCCGAAATCCTCGACCAATGGTGGGGGCCCAAACCAATGGTCGCAAAAACAAAATTTATGAATTTCGAAGTCGGCGGACGAAGGTTTTGGGCTATGATAAGCCCGGACGGACAAGAACGCTGGTTTATTCAGAAATTTACTTCTATTAGCCCAAAAACCAATTTCAAAACATACAACACTTTTGCGGACGAGAATGAAAACCCCGAATTGCCGGGTTCTGAGTGGGATTTTAGTTTCAGCGAACAAAACGGACCCGATAGCAATCGGATGACAAAAGTCAGCATTACTATTTATAACGAATCACTTGCCCGAATGGAAAGGATGATCGAAGGGGGCGCCCTCAAAGGATGTGCTATGCAATTCAAAAACCTGGACGAATTATTGCCAGCTTTATCTCAAAAATGATTTTAACAACACAGTAACCAACTATAGAAAACAATAAAAATAGGACAATATGAGAAAAATAATTTCATTTATGCACATATCGCTTGACGGTTTTGTAGCAGGGCCGAACGGAGAAATGAACTGGATAAAAGTTGATGAAGAAATTTTTGATCATGTCGGTAAGCGGACCAGCGAAACCGATACGGCATTATATGGACGGGTAACTTACCAGATGATGGAAAATTATTGGCCTACCGCGGGAGACGAGCCGGACGCGAGTAAGCACGACATTGAACATTCAAAGTGGTATAACAAAGCCCACAAAATTGTTTTATCGAAAACATTGCAAGGGGCGGATTTGGCTAACACAACAATTATCAGCGACAGCGTTGCGGACAAATTAAACGAAATTAAACAACAGCCAGGTGGTGAAATCCTGCTTTTCGGTAGTCCGACGGCAACACATTCACTAATTCAGCGGAACTTAATTGATGGCTACTGGCTATTTGTTAATCCGGTTATTCTGGGACGCGGCGTTCCTTTATTTGCAGACATACAGGAAAGAATAAAACTGAAACTATTGAATACCCGGCAATTCAATGCTGGAGTAACTGCGCTGGATTACACAGTTGAAAACTAATTGCTGCGAACCGCTAACAAAGTATGTTAGTGATTCGTGGCACAATTCGTGAAACACTCCCCGAAGAAAATAAAAAAAGCAATCAAATGAGAAAATTGACCTTCGCGATCAATACCAGCCTGGATGGCTACTGCGACCATACCAATTTCTTTCCCGATGAAGAAATCATGGAGTATTTTACGAACATTACACGGAATGCTGACACATTCCTCTACGGGCGTAAAACTTATCAATTAATGGTTCCTTATTGGCCCGATGTAGCGAAAAACCCTTCCGGGGATGACAGAGAAGTAGATATCGAATTCGCCAAAGTATTTGACGCCGTCGGTAAAATTGTTGTGTTCTCACGATCGTTGGACAGCGCTGAAGACAAAAAAACGAGAATTGTTCGTACAGGCCTCCAGAACGAAGTACTTAAATTGAAACAGGAACAAGGCAAAAATATGATGACCGGTGGTGTAAACCTTGCTTCACAAATGGCAGAACTGGGCCTTATCGATGAATATTATCTTTTGGTTCACCCGATAGTCGTAGGCGGGGGCACACGGTTGTTTGACGGTATAAACTTGCAGGAGAAATTGCAATTAAAATTGGTTGAGTCGACGGTTTTTAAGTCGGGCGTTGTTGCGCTTAGGTACTTGAAACAATGAACTACTGCTTCACCGCCGTTACTTCCGACCCATCTTCGCCACGCGTTGAAAAGATGATCTCCTTATCCGTCAATTCGGATACATGAAGGGCAAACTCGCGGGTGGTGTTGCCCGGCAATATCTCTTTCATCACAATGCTGTCGCCGGCAACCTTAAATGTGCCGTGCGACAGCTCCTTTCCGCCCCACCACATGATGAGGCTATCTTTAGTAAACAGGATGTAAGGGCTCGCCGCAACCAGTTCGGCATGCTTCACGCTGTCAGGCGGGTGGCTGTTCGGGTTTTCAACTTTAACATAATTCCAGCGGCCATACAGTGCCTGCGGTGTAAGTTGCTTTTTGCATGAAGTTAGCAGTAAAGTAATTACGGCTATATAAAAGACACTCCGCATTATAGTTAATTATTGGCCGCCGGCCTTTTTTATGCTATCGGCCTTTGCATTCGCTTTTTTCTTAAAATAACCCTTAAGCAGGAAATTATGCTGCGCGGCTTCCAGGTCGTCGTTCAGTTTGATGGAGCTTTGCTGCAGGTTGTTCAAGGTTGTTCTCACCTGTTCGGCTCCTTTCGGGTCATTGAGCAATACGCCTAATGCGTTATCGGTTGTAGTCAGCTTTTTGGTTGCATGGTTTAGATTCTCAACCGTCTCATTGGCGTTGGTAACTGCTTTTTGTAATTGCGTAGCTGCCGCTTTTATCCGGTTAAATGTTGCTGTATCGGTCAATAAGTTATCGGCAAGACCGCCTTTTGTGTTCAGTTTTTTACTGAAAATATCCAATTGAACCGCCATTTGCGCGGCGGTTTGCGTAGTCGCCTGCAGATTGCGCATAGCATTTTTTAGCTGCTGACCCATGGTGCTGTCGGCCAATAAAGCGCCTACGGTACCTTTGCCTTGCAGGATATTGTGACTCAATTTTTTGAAATCGCTGGTAATGGCCAGCAGGTTTTCATTATTTGCCTGGAGGGTTTTCTCGATGTCATCGGTGGTAACTTGTTTTACAACTTGTAAAACATCCCCTTCTTCTACCATCGGCGCATCGGGTGTGCCGCCTTCGATCAGGATGATCTTGTTGCCGATAAACCCGTCGGAGCTGATGCGTACGCCCGCGTTCTTGTGAATGTAATGCTGCGCATCCGGATCGACGCTAAAGGTTACATTTACCTGTGAAATGCCCGTAAAACTTACTTTGCTGATGGTACCGACTTTCACACCCGAGAACCAAACGTTGTTGCCTGCCTTTAATCCCTGCACATCGACGAATACCGCGTTCACATGTATATTCTTGGAAAAAGCTTTATTCGAGCCGCCAAGCGTAAATACACCCACTATAAATATAACGACGCCAAGGCTTAAAAATATCCCTGTTATTAATGCTCTCCTGTTTTGTTTCGGTTCCATGTAATTATGGTAAAGTCAATTTTTATATGAGTTCAGGGGTATTTACTCTATAAAGTTATAATCAAAAAATGGTTTTACGCGCTCATCATTTGTGTTTTCAAATACCTCCTCAAAAGTGCCCACGCGCTGGAATTGACCATCCAGCAGCATGGCGATGCGGTCGCCGGTGCTTTTCGCGCAGGTAAGGTCGTGCGTAATGATGATCGACGACGTGTTGTAGCGTTCCTGCACCTCATTGATCAACTCGTTGATGTCAATACAGGTTATCGGGTCGAGGCCCGCGGTGGGTTCATCGTAAAGCATCACCTCCGGGTTCAATATCAGCGTCCGGGCTATGCCTATCCTTTTCCGCTGTCCGCCGGAGAGTTCCGACGGCATCTGGTCGATGGTATGCGACAAACCTACCGCGTCCAGCACGTTTTCTACTGAGCTGTTTATTTCTCTTCGTGTCAGGTGTTTCTTGTTGCGTACTAAAGGGAACTCCAGGTTTTTTCGCACGGTCATACTATCGTACAGCGCACTGTTTTGGAACGAAAAGCCTATCCTTGTCCTGAGTTCCTGTAATTCTCGTGCGGTTATTTGATTCATTTTGCAGCCCAATACCGTTACCTCACCTTTATCGGCGGTTAACAGTCCGGATATGATCTTGATCAAAACCGATTTTCCGGTACCGGACCTGCCAAGAACAACCAGGTTTTCGCCCTGGTAAAGGTCAAGGTCGATACCGCGCAACACCTTCATTTCGCCAAATGACTTATAGAGGCCCCTGATCTGGATGACCGAATTTTTATAGTCGATATTTGCCTTAGCCTTTTTCATTACCTGAACCAGCCCGTTATTTGTACGATAACAATTTCTTCAACAAACACCAGGAACATGGCGGTAACAACCGCGCCGTTGGCAGCTTTACCCACGCCTTCTGTTCCTTTATTGGAATAGTATCCCTGGTAGCAGCCCACGATGCCTATTGTAAACCCGAAAACTATAGCTTTAATGAGCGAGGCGACGAAATCGATGAACCCGAGCGGCTCAAAAACCTGTTCGATATAAGTACGGTAGCTGGTGCCTTCGTTGGTAGTAATGTTCACAAAGCCGCCCAGTATCGCGATCAGCGCCATATAACTCGACAGGATAGGGATAACTATGGTAGTCGCCAGTACGCGCGTACATACCAGGTATTTGAAAGGTTTGGTGCCCGACACTTCCATAGCGTCTATTTGTTCAGTAACGCGCATCGAACCCAATTCGGCGCCAATACTCGAGCCAACCTTACCGGCGGCGATCAGCGAAGTAACCAATGGCGCCAAAGCGCGCATGATGGCAATTGACACCAGTGATGGCAGCCAGGATTGCGCCCCGAAATTGGCCAATGAGGGCCTCGACTGCTTGGCGAAAATAAGACCAACGATAAAACCGGTTAAGCTGATAAGCGTCAGTGAACGCACGCCCGTTTCATAACATTGCCGCAATACCTCCTTGATCTCAAAAGGCGGCATAAAAGCTTCTTTGAAAAAACGGAAGATGAATGCGTTAATTTGGGACATTTCCCTGAAGAAGTTCCCAAGCTTTAGCGCGAACGATGAGCCGTTTTTTTTAACAGGTGTGTTTGTGTTCTCGGTAGTATCCATTAATGGCTGCAAAGGTATTATTTATCAGTGTATCAACCATGCTGTAAAGTACAAAAACTTACCGATGTTGTTTGAATATGATGTTAGATAAACAAAAAATAAAGGACAAACTTTTTAAATTTTTGTTTAAGATGTTGCTGCAGGAGGAAAAATGTAATAATAGTACCAGCAATTTTTTTAATACACTATTGCTAATGAACTGCCCTAAGCCTATTTTTACTTTGCTTTAACCTATTTTGCCTAAAAAACGTCAATAAAGTATTATACAATACTTTATAAAAGAAACTATTTTTGATACTAACCAATTGTTATTCCGGTGAGATCGCGGTCGCTGATATTGATATGTGCTTTGTTTTTGACGGCGAACCTGTTGAAAGCCCAGAACGATCAGTTTCAATTCTCGCGGCTGGACATTAATAATGGCCTTTCGCATAACCAGGTCAATAGCATTTTCAAAGACAGCAAAGGTTTTATGTGGTTCGGTACTTTATCTGGCCTGAACCGTTACGATGGATACAAATTCAAAATATTTAAGCATTCTGACAACGATACTTCTTCTTTAAATGATGACTATATTATCAGCATTAGCGAAGGACCCAACGGGAAACTTTGGGTTGAATCGCGTACCGCTTTTAATATTTACGACCCCGCAACCGAAAAATTCAGCCATGACATAGGCGCCTATCTCCGGTCGATTTCGATATCAGATCCCCATATTACGGCTATCAAAAAAGACCGTGGCGGAAACTTTTGGTTCCTGCATGCTACCATGGGGCTTTTTAAATATAACCCCGTAAATGGCAAGGTAACCCACCTGGTACACAAGGCGACGGATACAGCCTCGATCTACGCTAATACGGTTTCCGACCTGGCGCAGGACTCAAAAGGCAATATCTGGCTCAGTTATTATAGCGGCGTTATTGAAAGGCTCGACCCCGTTAACTACCGTGTCAATTATCGTTCCTATTCGATTGCAAAATTGCCTCCCGGCCTTAATACTTCCTATAAGATATATATCGATGCCCAGGATGACCTGTGGGCGTTCGCACCGTCATTTTCATCAGGCGTTTATTACGTTAATCATAACTTAACCGAAATAAGGCGCCTGGGTAAAGGTGCCGGGCAGGGGCGACTAAACACCGATGTGATATCGAATGTGATACAGGATGATAAGAACAGGGTGTGGATTGCGACGGACCATGGCGGGATCAACCTGTTGAATAAACGGGATTTTAGTATAAGGTACCTGCTTAATCGCGAGGATGACGTTAAGACACTGGGCCAGAATAGCCTGGTTTATATTTATAAAGATAATACGGGTATTATATGGGTAGGCACTTACAAAAGAGGGGTTAGTTTTTATCATGAAAGTATTATCAAATTTGCGCATTACACACACCATTTATCCGATCCTAATAGCCTGCCTTTTAGCGACATTAACAACTTCGCCGAGGATAGAGCAGGCAATATCTGGATAGCGACAAATGGTGGCGGGCTGGTATATTTTAACCGGAAAACAGGCGCCTTCAAACAATATCTGCACGATCCCGGCAATGCTAATAGCCTGGCTAATAATGTTGTGGTTTGTATGTATATCGATCATTTGCAGCGCTTGTGGCTGGGAACCTATTTTGGAGGGCTCGATTGTTTTGATGGAAAAACCTTTAAACACTACAAACACAACGACGCGATCCCCGGAAGCATTTCAGAAGACCGGGTATGTTCCATCCGCGAAGATTCCGAACATCATTTACTGGTTGGCACTATTGCCGGGGGCGTTAATATATTTGATAATAAAACCCAAACTTTCTCTCATCTCAGGTATAGCAGTATTGATAATGCTATTCATTCCAACTATATCAGCGCGTTGCTGGAAGACAGGCGTAAAAACCTTTGGGTGGTAACTTCATATGGGGTGGATGTATTGATGAAAAAGACCCACCAGTTTATCCATTACCTGCATGATGATAAAGACCCTACCAGCCTTGTCAATAATAACACCAGTAATATTTTAGAAGACAGCCGTGGATTAATATGGATCAGCAGCCGGGATGGCATAAGCGTTTTCAACCCCGAGACGGGCAAATTTACCAATATTCAAAAGCGCGACGGGCTGCCTGACAATACGGTTATCGACATGCAGGAAGATAATAACGGTAATATTTGGGCAAGTACGCCAAATGGGCTAAGCAATATTCTTGTCTGGCAGTCTCCAACCGGGCTGAAATTTCATTTTCTCAACTATAACGATAACGACGGCTTGCAGGGGCGTGAATTCACTGAGAATTCTTCACTCAAAACCCACGACGGCTATTTGCTTTTCGGCGGCGGCAACGGATTCAATATTTTCAAGCCTTCTGACATCCATTTTAGCAAAAGTGTGCCAAACCTGGTATTTACAGATTTTGAAATATTCAACGAAAGCCTTAATCCGGGCCAAAAAACAAACGGGCATATAATACTGCCGCAATCCATAACCGAGTCGAAATCAGTGAAACTGAAATACAATGAAAATTCATTTTCGATTGATTTTGCCGCGCTGAACTACTTTAATCCGGATAAGGTAAAGTATAAATACCGGATGGAAGGCTTTGATAAGGGATGGATAAGCGCCGATAACAAAGTAAGAAAAGCAACTTATACCAATCTCGACCCCGGCGATTATACTTTCAGAGTGCGCAATTCAGATAATACCAACCAGGGCAGTAAAGAACTGGTTTTGAAAGTTAGTATAACGCCGCCATTTTGGAAAACCGTTTGGGCGTACATGCTTTATGCCCTGGCTATAACAGGAGCTTTGTTATACATCAGGCGGGAGGGCATCCGCAAATTACGGATGCAATTCGCACTTGAAAAAGAACGCGAAGAAGCGCAACACCTGCATGAGCTTGACTTGATGAAAATTCGATTTTTTACCAATGTCAGTCATGAGTTCCGTACGCCGTTATCGCTGATCATGGCGCCTGTAGATAAGATAATGAAACAAATAGCGGAGCCGGAAATACAAAAGCAATTACAACTGGTGAACCGGAACGCGCGCAGGCTGCTTAACCTGGTGAACCAATTGCTTGATTTCCGCCGGATGGAATACCAGGAACTGAAATTGCATGAAAAATCGGGTGATATTGTCAAATTTATTAAGGAGCTTTCCTATTCGTTCAGCGACATTGGCGAGCAAAAGCATATCGGTTTTACGTTCGATACGGATGTTGAGGAGTTTCATACCAGTTTTGATCATGATAAGATCGAAAGGATCATGTTCAACCTGCTATCAAATGCCTATAAATTTACGCCGCAGGGCGGCCGGGTGAGTGTTTTGCTGAATGTATTATTGCCCGATGACAAAGGGGCTCAATACCTCGAAATAAAAGTTATCGATACGGGCATCGGTATTCCTCATGATAAAATGGAGAGAATATTCGAGCCATTTTTCCAGAATGACATTCCCGGCTCCATGCTTAACCTGGGTAGCGGTATAGGTCTTTCCATAGCGAAGGAGTTTGTCAAGTTACACCGCGGCGGTATTTTCGTTGAGAGTGAGTCTAACCAGGGTAGCTGCTTTACCGTCCTATTGCAATTGCAAAGGCTTGATAAGTCGCTGTTCACAGATAAACCCACCACAATTGAGCATGACCTGGCTTATGAGCCGATGGCTAACCGGCCAAAAGTCAATAACCTTAACCGGGATGTAAAAAAGGCTACGGTATTGCTGGTCGAGGATAACGATGACTTCCGGTTCTACATAAAGGACAACCTGAAAGATGTATTCAATATAATCGAAGCTGAAAACGGCAAAAAAGGCTGGCAGAAGGCGCTCGCCATGCACCCCAATTTAGTTGTCAGCGATATCAGCATGCCCGAAATGAGCGGTATCGACCTTTGCGTAAAACTAAAGAACGATAGCCGTACTTCGCATATACCGGTGATACTTTTAACAGCACTTATTGGCGAGGAGCAGCAGTTGAAAGGCCTGGAAACGGGAGCGACTGATTACATGACCAAGCCTTTCAATTTTGAAATACTCCTGTCCAAGATCCGCAACATCCTGAGCCAGCAGGAATATATGCGCAAGACTTACCAGAAGCAGGTTGAAGCAACGCCGACCGAGGAACATGTCGATTCGCCCGATGAACTGTTCATAAAAAAGGTATTGCTGCTGATCGATAATAATATATCAAATCCGAATTTCTCGGTCGAAGAATTAAGTGATGATATGTTTGTAAGCCGTTATACACTCTATAAGAAAATACTAATGATGACCGGGAAAACGCCCAATGAACTGGTTAGATCAATGCGGTTGAAACGCGCTGCCCAATTGCTAACAACCGGGCACCTCACCATTTCACAAATCGGCCACAAGGTGGGTTTTAAGAGTCAAAAGTATTTCGTTAAAGCTTTCAAGGCCGAGTTCAGTACGATACCTTCCCGGTATGCCGGGACGCTGCAAGAACAAGACAAGATTTGACCTTAAACGCACTTATCAAAAACGTCATATCACGGTACATTTTTACCCTTGCTGACTAACACAATTCTTCCAGTTTAAAAAGTTGCACAAGCTTTTGTTAGGGGTGTGTTTGTCTACTTCGCGATCTATTTTTAGCTCATATATTAATTAAATGGTTGATTTGTAGCATATTATGTCAAGTTGACATTTGTGCCCCCATTTATCCACAACCGCAAATCGGATAGCATATAGTTTTACCCTCAATGTAATGATAATTTAACAGGGCTTCAACCGGCTTTGTTAATGATATAAACTTAATAAGCCATTTTTTAAATTTTAGTTGAGCGATATGATGCCTTTTTGGCCCTTTTATCGCGAGCGTCGAAAGGCCCGGTTGCCGGGCTTACCGATTTACAGCTATATGTTAAAGGTGGCTTTGTAGACCAGCAACATCTAAACGTCAAATCAATATAAACTAAAGTTCATTATGGGAAAATTTCTACGAATAGCATTGCTGTTTGCTTATTTCTTCATCTGCGCTACAATAGCAGCGCGGGCGCAGGGGACAGCGATCAAAGGAACGGTGACCGATGACAAAGGGGTCAGCCTACCCGGCGTAACGGTATCGGTAAAAAGCAACAAAGCAGTGTCAACTATTACCGATGTAAACGGACGCTACAGTATCAGTGTTCCGCAAGGCGGCACAACCCTCGTTTTCACGTTCATCGGCATGCAAACTCAAGAGGTTCTTATCGGTAACAAAACCATCATTAACGCGTCCATGCAGGCAACATCCACCACATTGAGTGATGTGGTAGTAATCGGCTACGGTACGCAAAAAAGAGGTGATGTCAACGGTGCGATCTCATCGATTACGGCCAAACAGATACAGGACATACCGCAGCCAAGTATCGACCAGATGCTACAAGGCAAAGCGGCAGGTGTAACCATCAGCCAAAACTCTGGTGAGCCGGGCAGCGCGACCTCCGTTCATATACGTGGTGTCAATAACTTTGGTCAAAGTGAGCCTTTGTATGTTATCGATGGTGTAGAGATAGGCGGAAATGCCCCTAATGGCTATGGTGGTGGGGCTCAATTGAATAGTCCGGGGTCGTCCAATATGGAAACTACGGTAAGCCCGCTGGCTATGCTTAATCCGAATGACATTGAGTCGATAGACATATTAAAAGATGCGTCGGCCAGTGCCATTTACGGCAGCAGGGGCGCTAACGGTGTAATCATAATCACCACAAAGCGCGGCAAAACCGGTAATGCAAGAATAACCTACGATGGGTTCGTGGGTTTGCAGCAGCAGGGCAAATTTTTGCAAATGGATAATTTGCAGCAATACGCGGCATTGCAAAACAGGCTTGCCGCATCTTTTGGCACACCGCCCAGAGCTGAATTTGCCAATCCAGGCATACTCGGTCCGGGTACCAACTGGCAGGATGCGATTTTTCGTACCGCGGTCGAGCAAAGTCATAACCTCGGTGTATCCGGTGCTACGGATAAATCGGATTTTTATATTTCAGCAGGTTACTTCAAACAGGATGGAACCATCTTAGGCTATAATTTTGATCGTTATACCTTTCGGGGCGTGACCAATACGCAGGCCAACCGCTGGTTAAAGTTAGGCGCTGTTTTTGGCGGCAGCCGGAGCGATGAGAACGTCGGCATGGGCAGTAATACAGGTATAATTTACAATGCCTTATTAGCGGCTCCCGACCAGTCGGTTTACAACGCCGACGGATCATTCTCGGGTCCATTGTACTTTAACGGTCAGTTCGAAGGTGGACCTAACCCGGTTCAGCAGGCGCTGAATGTTAAAAACAACCTGGTAAGAAGCGAAGTAACAGGCAACGTAACCGCCGATATTCAATTCTTTAAAGACCTAAGCCTGCATTCCGAACTTGACGGCGATTTTAACTGGGCCAATGGCCAAACTTTCAACCCAACTTATTCGTACGGCGCAGCAGGCGTAACTGATCCTACTCAGACATTTCACAATAATACCGCGACGCTGAACCGTGTAATTACAAACGGTACCTATTGGAGCTGGAAAGAGTATCTTAACTATTCGCACACCTGGGGGAAACATAATTTAACCGCATTAGCAGGCCGCGAGGTTTGGGAATCAAACTATAATTATGTCCCGCTGTCGGGAACAGGTTTCCCGGCCGGCAATAATGTGCAAAGCATTGCATTAGCCAACGCGGTAGGCGCCTCTGTTCCGGAAGGCATTGGGACCCAGGTGATGGAGTCGTACCTGGGCAGGTTTATTTATACCTATAACAACCGGTATAGTATTACAGCGAATATCCGACGCGACCAAAGCTCGAATTTCGACCCGAATCCAAATAAGCAGATCGGTTACTTCCCCGGTGTGGCGGTATCGTGGAGGCTGTCTGAAGAACCATTTATGGCATTCATAAAACCAGTCGCTGATAACATTAAAGTTCGGTTGGGTTATGGTACCACAGGTAACTCGGGTATCGGGCAATATTCGTATGGCGCTTATCTCAAAGGGGTGGCTACTGCTTTTGGCACCGGCTTTTTAATAGCTAATACGGCTAATCCAAACGTTACCTGGCAAACTTCAATTCAAAAAAACCTGGGTATCGATTTAACACTGCTTAACCGCATCGATGTAACCTTTGATGTTTACGATAAAACAAATAAAAACTTCCTGTTCCCGCAGCCTCTGCCTTACTTCCTTTTGGGCGGGCCTAATGAATATGGTGATAATCCCGCCGGTATTTCCCCTCCTGTGATCAATGCGGGAAATATCACGAATAAAGGCTTTGAGTTCTCCATCAACAGCAGGAATATTTCCAGTAAGGATTTTAAATGGAGCACAACGCTAACATTTTCGCACTATAAAAACACCATTGCCTCCTTAAATGGTGTACCCGGTTATAACGAAAATGTTCCTACAGCTTTTATAAACCTGGCAGCTACCCGAACAATTGTCGGTCAGCCTCTTGGCGAGTTCTACGGCTACAAGGTGCAGGGCGTTGTAAAAACACAGGCGCAATTGGCTTACCTGGCTACCCATCCGCAAAACGTTACCGGTACCTCGCCGCAAGTAGTTAGCAATGCTCAGGGTAATACGATATGGTTAGGCGATTTGCAGTACGTTGACCTGAACCATGACGGTAAGGTTGATGTGAACGACCAGGAACCCCTCGGGAGCCCTAATCCTACATTTACTTATGGTTTTACCAATACTTTCACCTATAAGGATTTTGATCTGTCTGTCTTCTTCTACGGTTCTTATGGTGGTAAAATACTGGATGTGCTGGAATACCAGACGGCAGGTTTATCAAGTTTGTATCAGAACCAGTTAGCTTCTACAGCAAACTTCTGGACACCTAGCAATCCAAACTCAAATATTCCCGCGCCGCGCGGAGGACTTGGAAATCCAAACGTGGTGATGTCTGACCGTTTCCTGGAGAGCGCATCGTTTCTGCGGTTACAGAACGTCCGTTTGGGATATAATTTGCCTGCTAACTGGGCTAAATATATTGCAATGAGCAGTTTAAAAGTGTATGTGAGCGGACAAAACCTGTTTGTGATCACCAAATATCCGGGCCTCGATCCTGAAGTTGGTTCGTTTAACGAAAATCCGCTTTTAATGAATATTGACATGGGAAGATATCCATCGCCCCGCATTTTCACGCTGGGTATCAATGCGCAGTTTTAATTTTTTAAAGAGTTCGATATGAAAAGACATATAAAATATATAACCGGCATGGCTGCAATAGCCGCCACACTGGCTACAGGTTGCAAAAAGGATTTTTTCAACCGCCCACCGGAATCCGCGGTTACGGTTGGCAACTACTATCAAACCACATCGCAGGTACAGGCCTCTACCAATGGCTTGTATGGTTCGCCATGGTTTGGCTGGAACAATAAGGTGGGCTGGGCAATTACTGAATTGGCGAGCGGTAACGGGTTTACTTACTCATCCGACGTTAATGCTTTCATTACCTGGTCGGCACCAAATGACAACCCCGAAATTCTTGCCGCATGGGATTCGCCATTTACGGTTATCGCTCAGTGCAATGGCATCATTAACAATATGGCGCCAACCATCGCCGGCGTACCACAGGCTACTGTTAACAATGCGCTGGGCGAGGCTCATTTAATGCGCGCGGTTGCCTATTTCTATCTCGTACGCGTTTTTGGGAATGTGCCTATAGTTGAAAACCCGCTTAACGATGTAAAGAATTTCCAAACCGTGCCTACCAATCCTATAGCCGACGTATATACATTGATGGTTAAGGACCTGAAATTTGCAGAAACGAACTGTTCAGTTAATACCGCGAATACCGGGCATGGCGATAGTGGTTCAGCGTCAGCGATGCTGGCAAAGGTTTACCTGTACATGCAGGATTATGTGAATGCGCAAAAAGAAGCTGAAAAAGTGATCAATAGCGGGGAGTTTTCGCTTTTGCCGACTTACGAGAATCTGTTTCAAACTGCCTTCAACAACAATAAGGAAAGCATACTGGCTATGCAATGGATATCTAACGGAGGTTATGATTACGGCAATTCCATACAGGCATCCTGGGCTTACAACAGCACGATTACCGGCACCGGCGATGGGTATGCGGTTTTCGGCCCGACAATAGATCTGCAAAATGCATTCAAAGCAGAAGGAGGAGACTCAACCCGCAGGCATGCCACGATCATGCTGCCGGGCAGCTTTTATCCGGATTTGGACGCGGCGTCCGGCGGCTACAAATTCCCGGCAAACGCGAGCGCACAGAATGAAAATGCTGCTGCAAAAAAATATGTCGTAGGTACGCCTGCCGATAACGGAGGCAAAAGCGCATCGCAGGCAGCAGGTAACAATACTTATATCCAGCGCTATTCCGATGTTCTGCTTATTGAAGCCGAAGCGATCTTAGGGCAGTCGGCCGGTGTACAGCCCGGTACCGGCATACCGCTGACCGCGTCTACTTCGGATGCTAAGGCTTTGCAGTACTTTAATATGGTTAGAGCGCGTGTGGGTGTGCCAGCGGTTGCTTCGTTCACCTTCCAGGACTTGCTTAACGAAAGGCGCCTTGAGTTTGCCCTTGAGCAGGACTACTGGTTTGATCTGTGCCGCATAGATGGTTACCAGGCTGCGGGGTCCGCGACCAGCCCAACACATCACCCTACAGCTATTGCTATCATCAGCCAGCAGGAGCGAGGTACTTATAGTACCACCGCGGATAATAACCCTGTTATTTATTCCAGTAAGATGACTCCAAACGACGCCAACTTTTTCTTCCCGGTGCCTGCCAGTGAGTCAGCGATAGATCCAAACCTGGTAAAAGCGCCGGTTGCCTACAAATTCAATAATTAAGTAAAGATTTTTATATGGAAACGAAGATGAAACTATCAAAAACTTATTACTGGATACTGCCGGCGTTGGTGGTATTTGGTGTAGCCTCCTGTAAAAAGGACAAGAGCCTGGGATATACGCCTGGTACCGGCGCTCCCACTATCGCCTCGGTGAAAACAATAAACAAGTACAAACAGGATACTGTTCTTCAGACTACCACAACCTACAATAGTTCGGGGGTAGTCACAACCGCAACAGATACAAATTTTAACCACAAATCGCTGACAGCGTTCGATTCAACTACCGCGACAGGCAATTTGGGCACCATGTATATGATAAGCGGCACCAATTTGGGGAGCGCCACCAAACTCACAATTAACGGTGTTACCGTTTTCTTTAATCGCAGCCTGGGGAACGATAATTCCATTATTTTTACCCTGCCGACAAGTATTCCTTATGTGCAGCCTCAGCCAAATACAATGGAAGTAACTACGCTGTACGGAAAGGTTAGTTACAAGTTTACTACGTTGCCTCCTCCGCCGACTATTCTGCAGGTAACGGATTTCGACTTTTGGGCAAATTCGCAAATTACCCTTACGGGAAAAGGCTTTGCATCGGTATCAGATATAAAGTTAAGGACTACCGGCGACGAGGTGTCTATCTTGTCCCAGAACGACAGTACGCTGGTATTGAAGATGCCGGCAGCCAGTACAGTTACAGAATCTGCGTTGTTGTTTACGTATACGTCCGGCACGAATACAGGCGCCCAAACAGCATCTACTGCAATTTTTAACGACCTTGACAACGCTTATACTATTTATTTCCAGGACAGTTTCCAAAATTCATGGGGAGATAATTCTTGGTCGGGACCATCAGGTGTGCAAACGGGGAATCCGCATGCCTATAACGGCACAAAATCTCTTGAAGCAAGCTACCCGGCCGGCGCATGGCAAATTGAAGGCTGGGCGAACTGGTACCCGAGTATGCCTTATGATGCAAGCTATAAATATTTAACCTTCTGGGTTAAAGGCGGAAAAGCTGCGCACACACTGGTACTTGTTGGCGATAAAATGGTAGGCGGATACGGGCAGGTTCAAAATGCTAATGCCTATGCAGCGCAATTAGTTACTGTTCCGCCAAACGTCTGGACATTTGTTAAGATACCGCTTACGGCACCTTCAACGGCATATTCGGCGCTATCGCCTTTGCTTAACTATTGGGCCAACGGTTCGCCCGCACAGCAATTAGGGTTCTTCTTGCAGGGCATGAATGGCGATGTTAATGAAAACATGTATTTCGACGAAGTAGCGTTTATAAAATAAAATCCAGGCTTACGAACTGTTAAGGCTTCGTAAGCCTGCTATCAATAGTTATAATAAATAGATCAGTTGATTAGTTTTCAGATGCCGGCATCGCATGACTTCGGGAGTACTTTGCCGGCATTTTTTATGAAGTTTTACTTCGGAAACCTAAAATTTTTTTGATGACGACGAGTAGTGTGATGAGGGAAATTACCCCGCTTATGCCTGATGATTGTTTCACGATCTTCTCAAAGGTTAAGCAAAAGTTCGATTTCCCGCTGCATTATCATGAAGAATACGAGTTGAACCTGGTGCTCAACGCCAAAGGCGCCAAAAGGGTCATCGGCGGGCATATCGAGGTGATAGATGATGTGGAGCTGGTGCTTATCGGGCCGAACCTGTACCATTCCTGGTTTACGCACGAATGCCAGAGTGAAGAAATAATTGAAGTAACCATACAATTCCACAAAGATCTTTTTGATGAAAAATTCCTGAAACGGAATCAACTGAGTTTTATAAAAAACATGCTTGAGCATTCGCTACGCGGGATATTATTCTCACGCGAAACGGCGCTGGCTATAAAGGAAAGACTGCTGGCGATGGACAAAAAAACCGGGTTCGATTCGGTGTTAGAGCTTTTTTCAGTGTTGCATGACCTTTCGATCTCGCGCAACATGCGTTCATTGTCCGATTTTAGTTTTAGCAACGAAAAGTTCTACTATGCCAGCCGCCGCATCGAAAAGGTATTTGAGTTTATGAACACCAATTACAACAAGCCGGTCACCCTGGCTGAGGTGGCGCGCATAGCCAATATGCCCGAGGCGTCGTTCAGCAGGTTCATAAAAAAGCGCACCGGTAAAACATTCATTGATAGCCTTAACGAAATACGCCTGGGCCATGCGTCGAGGCTGTTGATCGATACCACCAACACCATAGCCGAGATAGCCTACAAATGCGGATTCAATAATATATCGAACTTTAACCGCGTTTTCAAGCGGAAGAAGTTCTGCATACCAAAAGAATTCAGGGAAACATATACAGGTAATAGAGTATTTATTTAAACCAGCCAAAGGACACCCCATCACAATTTATCTGATGAAATTAACGCCACATGGCAACCATAAGGACGATGCCGCTCGTGTTTATAAAGCATCGTCATCAAACTACATGACTGAATGAAAAATATCGATAAAATAACGTCCGTTTTATTAGTCGTGCTCATAATGGGCTACTCATGTAAAAAGGTGCCGGTAAACCATAACAACGATCAAACCGGTAATCAACCACCGGCAACAACGGGCAACGCTCCGGAAACTATCAAAAAAGGATCCGATCCGCAGGTGGCATTAGAACAGGGCTTTTTCCTCACCGATTCGTGGCGGGAAAAAACATTCACCACGCCAACCTCGACCTCAACTATCTCGAAACCGCCGGTATCAAATATTACCGTAAGTATCGATCTCAGTCACATCATTACCAAAGTATCGCCGCTGATATTCGGTAATAACGCAAACCCGTTTATGGGCCGGATCATCGACCAACCGGCTTTGATGAGCAACCTGAGCACCTTATCTCCAAATATCTTGAGATTTCCGGGAGGCAGCTTGTCCGACGTATATTTCTGGAATGCGGGTTTTAATGTAAATCCTGCCGACGCCCCGGCACAATTACTCGACGCAAATGGCGTAGCGTCAGCGGCCGGTTATTGGTACGGGAACAATACAGCCGACTGGACCATGACCCTGGACGATTACTACCAGGTATTGCAGCAAACTAAAAGCACGGGCATTATTACCGTTAACTACGGTTATGCGCGTTATGGAACTGGTCCTAATCCTGTTGCTGCCGCCGCGCACCTGGCCGCCAATTGGGTACGTTACGACAAAGGAAAAACGAAATACTGGGAAGTTGGGAACGAGTTGTATGGTAGCTGGGAAGCGGGGTACCGCATCAGCACCGCAACGAACCAGGACGGGCAACCGGCGGTGATCACCTCGGCATTGTATGGTACCCATTTCAAAGTATTCGCCGACTCAATGCATGTCGCCGCGCAACAGGTGGGGGCAACTATCCAGGTAGGTGTGGTATTATCCGGCGATAATGATCTTTCTGCTTCGGGACAGGTTGATAACTGGAACGCGGGAGTTTTGGCAGCGGCTGGCAACACGCCCGATTTTTATGTGGTGCATAACTATTATACACCTTATCAGCAAAATTCAACACCAGATGTAATTTTAAGCACGCCTGTTTCCGCCACATTAAGTATGGTCAATTGGGTTAAATCAAGTGCGACGGGCGCCGGCGTAGCTCAAAAGCCCATAGCTATGGATGAGTACAACATTTTTGCTACAGGCTCCAACCAGATGGTGTCGCAAATTGCAGGGGTTCATGCGGTAATGGTTTTGGGTGAATCGCTCAAAAACCAGGTGAGTATGGTGTCGAGGTGGGACCTGGCAAACGCGTGGGCCAATGGCGATGATATGGGCTTATTTAATAATTCGAGCCATGCAGGCGAGGTAGAGCCCGGTGCTTCAACCTGGCAGCCGCGCCCCGCTTATTACTACATGTATTACTTCCAAAAGTATTTTGGCGATAGGATGGTCGCATCTACGGTAACAGGCAGCAGCAGTATTTTAAGTTACGCATCGATGTTCTCGTCCGGGCAGGCTGGCGATATCTTAGTTAATACCAGTTCAAGCGATCAGACGGTTACTATCGGGATCAATAATTTTATACCGGGTACCAATTATTACTATTATGTCCTCCAGGGCGGCTCTGAGGCCACTTTTTCGCGAAAAGTGCTCATCAATGGCAGCGGCCCGACGGGCGCTTCGGGCGGTCCGGCTAACTTTCAAGGCATCCCGGCAATAGCCGGGGAGCAAAAAGGTGGAATAAATGTTGTAGTTCCTGCGTACGGAGTGGTATTTTTGGTTGCTGACGGCAGCATATAAACCAAAAATCCCATGAAAAAGACACTTGTTACCTTACTGGTAGCCTCATTTACAGCCTTCCATGCATTTTCGCAGGATAGCGCTAACCTGGCGCCAACGCCACCAATGGGGTGGAACAGCTGGAATGTTTTCCAAACCAATATCAATGAACCCTTGTTGAAAATCATGGTGGATGCCTATGTGTCATCGGGTATGAAGGACGCCGGGTATACTTATTTTGTATTGGACGACGGCTGGATGGGAATGGAGCGGGATGCGAAAGGGCAATTGGTCGCTGATCCGAAGAAATTCCCTGGCGGGATGAAAGAATTTGCCGATTACGTACATTCAAAAGGCTTGAAATTCGGCATTTATAATTGCGCGGGCACGAAGACCTGCGCAGGCTACCCCGGGACCCGTGGACACGAATATGAGGACGCCCGTTTGTATGCCTCATGGGGTGTTGACTACCTGAAATTCGACTGGTGCAATACCGACCGCATAGATGCGCAGGAAGCTTATGGTATGATGAGCAAAGCACTTAAGGCAAGCGGCAGGCCGATCGTATTTAGTTTGTGTGAATGGGGCTCGCACCGGCCGTGGCTTTGGGCGAAAGATGATGGTCAGCTATGGAGAACTACGGGTGACATTGGCCCTGGTTTTAGTAAAGATATTGAGCGCGGCGGGTGGAAGGCACTTAGCGTGCTGAGCATCCTCGACAGGCAGGACAGTATTCGTCAATATGCAGGCCCCGGCCATTGGAACGACCCGGATATGCTGGAAGTGGGCAATGGCATGACGTATAATGAAGATAAATCGCATTTTTCGTTATGGTGTATGCTGGCCGCGCCTTTAATGTCGGGTAATAACCTGCATACGATGTCGCCGCAAACCACCGCTATCTTAACCAATAAAGACCTGATCGCAATAGATCAGGACCCACTCGGTGTGGAGTGTTTTAAGTATAAAATGAGCGCCGACAGCGTGGAAACCCTGGTGAAGCCGCTGGCTAACGGCGACCTGGCTATTTGTTTCCTGAACCGGTCGGATAAATCTCAGAATATCAGTTTCGATTGGGCGGCGAACGCAATAAATGATGCGATTTCGAAAACCAGCGCGGACTTTACAAAATCGACCTACAAGCTTCATGATCTTTGGTCAAAAAAAGATATCGGCAATACCAGGAAGGTATTGAAACAGGCAGTTGCCTCACATGATGTGCTGATGCTGCGATTGAGTAAGCCGTAATAATTCCCCGGGGGAATCAATGAACTATATTAATATTTTTTCACCTGGTAGATCTAAGTACGGGCTTATTATTCAGGGCGATGCGGCCAAACGACCCCGACAAAGGCTTTTCGATAAACCGATGGGTCAAAATGCCAAAAACTATCGCTGCAACCAAGGCGCAGAGGCCAATCAGAAAAGTACTGTAAGGGGAACTATGCATTTGAGGGTAACGCATTGCGGTTTTATAAAACAATGCGAGCATCAAATAATGTGTTAGATAAATCATATATGAGGCATCACCGATAGTTAAAAATAATTTTGGCACTTTAACATGGTTTTTAAGATCGGCAATAGCCGCGCCGGGTATAATTAATACAGAAGCGAGTCCTAAAAGAACCCTGTTTTCAATCGGGTCCTTTTGCGATAAACCAGCGAGAAATTCAAGCCCCCACATAATAAGATATATCAAGATACCAGCGCTTAACAGGCTTATATACCTTGATTTAATTGCTGATGCAGACATGTGATCTAACGGCATGCGACTTAGCAAATATCCCGCCAGGCAGCCTGCCAGGATTTCTGCCATCGGGATTTTAAACGGATAGGGAATACTATCGGGCGGTAAAATAAAATAGCAGGTAATTATAGCCAGAAACCATAAAAGCCAAATAAATTTTGCGGCTCTTATTCCGAGTGAGATACAAGCACCAAATGCCAGATAAAACACAACTTCGTAGCTTAAAGTCCACGCTACCCTTACCGGCGGTGGTATTTTTGTGTCGATCAGCAGGAACGATTTGATCATAAATCCCGAAGTAAGATCATGCGCGGTATAAGTCTTAACCGAAAGGTAAAATATTAAATAGATTAAGCTCACTATCCAAAAAATAGGATATATCCTGATGAAGCGTTTAATCAGAAAAGCTTTAGTATTAGTTCTTTTTTGAAGGTCATTGACATGGGTGTAAGTAATGATAAAGCCGCTAAGAACAAAAAAAATATCCAGTGCCCGGGATGAATTAAAAAAATTATAAAGCCATACTGATTTGAAATAGACTTCAGAAGATGAACTAATATGGTGGAGAACAACAAGCACCGCGGCAATTCCCCTTATAGTTTGTAAAAGGTATAGTTTGTCCTTCATTAATAAACAGGGCTAAGTGTCTACTTATCAGTCTAAAGTAAGCATTTATATATATTATGTATATATATTATGCTATTTGTAATAAATATAAATATTGATTATGCGGCTGACTTGTTAGAAACTTATAGCTTGGTTTTACTCGAAACCACTACAACGCTGATGCCCATGCAGGCTATAAGGACAAACGACGCTCTTAAGGTGGCCAAACTCGCTATGAAACCTATGATCGAAGGCGCCACCAAAAAGCCCGAGAAGCCGATGGTGGATACAGCGGCCAAAGCAACGCCCGGCGCCATGGTTTTTGATTTTCCGGCGGCGCTGTAAACCATAGGCACTACCGACGATACGCCGACACCCACGAGTAAAAACCCGGCAATGGCCGGCCAGAGGTAAGGAAAGGCCACGGCGATGAGTAAACCGATAGCCGTTAACGATCCGCTTACCTGTAGTATGCGTTTCATGCCGAAACGGTGGGCGAACCAATCCGCGATAAATCTTCCGGATGCCATGGCGCCCATGAAGCAGGCATAGCCCGCGCCAATCAGTGCCTTATCCGGATGGATAATGTCCCTGAAATAGATCGTGCTCCAGTCAAACATCGCGCCTTCGCAGATCATCGAACAAAAGGCGATTACCCCCAGTTTGATCAGCGAACTATCGGGCATTACGAAAATAGGGCCGCTGCCGGCGGTCTTGTCGTCCTTAAGCGAACGGGCGGCAACGATGATACTTATAATAATAATGCCCGCAATAATGGCGAAATGCTCATTGGGATCGATGCCTTTTGCGATCATGAAGGTGCCTATACCGGCCCCCGTAAACCCTGCCAGGCTCCACAGGCCATGAAAAGTAGCCATAATGGGCTTATCGTAAAGACGCTCGGCGGCGACAGCTTGCGTATTGACCGAAATATTTACGGCGTTACTGGAAAAACCGTACAGCCACAGGCAACAGATCAATTGGAAACTGTTTTGCGCCAGGCCCAGGGTGACCAGCGTGAGACCATAGATCGTCAATGCGATGATGAGCAACCTGCGGCTGCCTATTTTGGTAATGATCCAGCCGGAAAATGGGAGGGAACACATTAATCCTACCGGCAGCGCCGAAAGCACGCCGCCAAGGGCGGCAAACGACAGACCCAAATGCGTTTGTATGCTGGCGATACGCGATGCCCAACTGGCGAAACACAGGCCCGCCATAAAAAACATGGCGCCAACCGCAACGCGTAACGCTAACCGGGATGTTGTAACCTGCCGCACCGAAGTATCCATAGCCTCCTAATTTACTAAGTGTAATATATACACTAAGTTTATCCGTTGCAAATATAATTCAAATCAACTGAAAAATTCAATCACCTGCTGCGCTTATTTGTCACATTTGGTGCGGTCTTTTACATTTTTTAATGCGCTTACGGTGCTTTTATAAACAGGCGAAGATTAGGTCGCTCATAGACCCAAAATGACCGTCTGAAACCAAATCACTACACCAAATGTTCACGTTAAGGCGCGTTCCGGACACTTTTCGACCACTAAAAGCCATATTTTCAGCTATTTACCCGATACACTACAGGCCGAATCCTCATAAACTTCGCCCATTTCGTGAACAGTAAAGTGTAAACCGCTGTAATTCAGACCCATTTTGTTCACCTGCATATACCGGAAAAAAACGCGATCCTGACGAAAAAGTAAGTGAAATATCACTTTTCTGCATCTCCTGGCATCTTTTGAGGGCTCTTTCCGGCTTAGTGTATTGGTATTCCTGATAGACTTTCGCGCGCAGGATTCGGTTTGGTTACACGACAGGATGGTGTCAGTACGGGTTTTTATCATTGCTCGTTTAAGAGTTAGCGCAGCGGACTCTGAAACGAAAAATTGAATGGAGCACTCCGTGCGGGTTATGGAAGTGGATATGAACCATGGGCTGTTCGAAGTCTCTGACTTCTAATGTATATGCCTGTAGTCTGAGACTATTACTGTCCGGTAAAGTAATAATAAAAAGAAAGGGAAGTTTTTAAAGACCTCCCTTTATTGGTAGTTTTAAGTTACCACACAAAAAACACCAATGAACAAAAGTACCTTTTTTACC